>ENA-ORTM01000001-ORTM01000001.1-human-gut-metagenome-genome-assembly--contig:-NODE-1-length-438344-cov-7.360771_pt1 | contig 438344 bp, 386 predicted proteins | sample MGYA00241909_ERZ509182 | MGnify/ENA primary metagenome ERZ509182 (study PRJEB26280, sample SAMEA2338855) | human gut metagenome | biome: human gut; feature: human-associated habitat; material: faeces...
TCATCTGACACTCCTTTACTAATCAAAAAGTGTCAACTTTTTTCAGGACAAGACAAGATCTGAAAATAGGTTCTAACAAGAGGCAAACGCCGGGACCTGATAGTTGGATTCCGGCGTTTGGATAAACAGAAAATTTTAGGAATCAGGATTTCGGCTCCTGCCTGCTGTTGTCGTCATCATTTCGCCGATTGATCATGTTTTTTACGATCTCTCCGCTGTCCTGAACAGCTTTAACGAAGGCTTTAACCCAAGAGTCGATGAGCGCCCCGGCAGATTTGAAAAAGTCTTTTGTTTCCTTAGGGGCAATAATCAGTGCAAAAACCATCGCAATGACGGCAATCGTGATGACGGCAACCAAAACGGTTAACACACTGACAAACAAAGCGGCAGCCAAAATGACAACGATGACCAATAAGAACTTTCTGAAAGCTGTCCCAACGTTTTCCAGCATATCGTTTCCCCACTAAAGAACTTTTTTGTGCTGCATTAAGTGAACGGATAAAAGCGCCAGAAAAGCAGAGCCTAAAACCACGTGAGATTTGCTTTCTGAAGTAACCAGAACCATTAAACTGGCAGCAAGGCTTGTGAGCATCAATCGGTTTTGTGTAACGCGTCTTTTACGTGATTTTTGCTTGACATCGGCTGCGAGCCACGGACTCAATGTATCCAGTACTCGGTTGCCGGTCGTTTGAGCGCTTTGCAATAACTTTTGATATTGCTCCTTACCTGGAAACTGAAGCGCCCGCTCACTTGAGGTCTTATCGGCAGCATGGTGCAAAAAGCCGAAAGATTGAGCCGCTTCAAACCACTCTTGGGCTTCTTCAAGCAGGGGATGAACGTCAAAAGCAGTCGATTTTGTATCCCAAGTCAGAAGGATGCTTCCAACCAGAGGATTGACCGTTACGGACACTTTCTCGTTATGGCTCTTAATCCATTGAGTGATCCAATCAATGTCACGGGAGCTGCAGCCCCGGAGCATCGGTAAGCGCAGCCGAATTCGACCGGGCAGTTCAGAGCGGATGATATCGTTGAGTTTCAAAGAGTCAGAATCCATGTCTGCCTCCTTCTTGATTATTAATGATTTCAGTGAGATATCGTACACCGGAGCGAATGGCTTCAGACAGATCGTCTCCGGAGCGCCCGAGGGTACTTGCTCTCGGATCCCGCATGGCATTCAGGCAGACGCCGATCGTGGTGCCGTTATGCATAAGAGCACCTAAAGCCGGAGACAGAGTGCCGGTGAGGCCGCCGGCTAAAAACGCTGCATTGAGTCCGACTGAAACGGTGAAGTTTTGACGGATCCGTCTCATCGTGGCGCGTCCTAAATCAATAGTCTGCGGGAGATGTTCCAAAGAGTTGTTGGTCAAGACAACATCGGCGACCTCTTGAGCGATATCGGCACCGTCACGAAGCGTTACGCCCACGTCACTGGCTGAGAGCGCCGGGCTGTCGTTAACACCGTCGCCGACCATGAGTACTTTGGCGCCGCAGGCTTTAAGCCCTTCAATGATGCTCGCTTTATCGGAAGGTAAAACACCGGCGTGAAACTCATCAATTCCGAGCCGGTTGGCGACTGCCTTTGCCGTTCTTGCATCGTCTCCCGTCAGCATCAAAATACGCTTGATTCCCCGCTCATGCAGGGCTTCAATGACCGCTTTGGATTCAGGGCGGATGGGATCTTCAACTCCCAGTACACCGACAAGTTTTGAACCGACAGCCATATATAAAATGGATTTGCCTTCTGAGGCCAGTCTCAAGCAGATTTCGTGGGCTGTTTCTACGTCAATCTTTTCATCTTCTTCAATAAAGTGTTTTGACCCCAGAACGACGCGTTTACCGTCTACAGAGGAGCAAATACCGTGGGCCACGATATAGCGAACTTCAGCGTGTTCATTTTCTTCATCATGCCAAAGTCCCTCTTTTTCTGCCGCCCGAACAATGGCGCGGCCGACCGGATGGGGGAAATGCTCCTCAAGGCAGGCCGCTAAACGAAGCAGTTGATCCTGAGAGTATTGGTCATCAAGGCTCACAACATCGGACAATTTCGGTGAACTGGCCGTTAAAGTGCCTGTTTTATCAAATACAACCGTATCAACTTCTGAAAGTGCCTCAAGGTATCGTCCGCCCTTGATTACAGCGCCTTCTTTGCTTCCCGATCTCATTGCCGTGAGAATGGCAAGCGGCGTAGCCAAGCGCAGCGCACAGCTGAAATCCACCATGAGAACACCTGCCATACGGTTAAAGTCTCGGGTAAAGAGGTAAACGAGCGCTGCCAAAAGGAAATTAAAGGGAACAATCTTATCGGCCCAACGTTCAGCTTTGCCCTGAATACCGGCTTTTGCGACCTCACTTTCTTCTATAAAGCGAACAATTTGGCTAATGCGAGTCCCGTCGCCGATGTGAGTGGCACGGATGGTGAGTTCACCGTCTTCAAGCACGGTCCCGGCAAAAACGCTGGCCCCGGGGTATCTGTGCACGGGAAGCGGTTCTCCTGTCATCGAGGCTTGATTCACCGATCCTTCGCCCTCGATCACAATGCCGTCAACCGGGATGGCACTGCCTGCATGAACAACTACAGACTCATCGAGTCGGAGATCTTTCAGAGGCTTTTGTCTCAGTTCTCCATCGGCATTTTTTACCCAAACACTGTCAACGTTTAATGCAAGCTGATCGGCCAGGCTTGAGAGTGATTTTTTCCTGGTGTAGGACTCAAGCATTTCACCCATGCCCAATAGCACCACGAGTAACCCTGCGGTCTTAAAGTCTCGTCTTAAAAGGGAAACGGTTAACGCCGCAGCATCCAGAACCGAAACGTTGAGTTTGCCCTGAAAAAGCGACTTAAGCCCTTCGGCAATGATGGGTAAGCTGCCTAAGACAGCATTGGTCACATTGACCATCATCGGTAAAAAGGGGCGAATGAATACGTAGCGCGCAAGTGGAGAAAGATCTAATCCTGTGTCAGGCTCTCTCAAAGCGACGGCTTTTTTCGCAAACATTCGCGGAATGCGGCTCACCGCTTGAATTAAAGGCATGCCGCTCATGAGTCTGTCGGAAGCTTGTGCGATTGCTTTGACAAAGCGGGGAGTCTCTTTTGCAGCCGCAATTTCTCTACGGGCCTTTACCAGAGCAACCCGGGCTCGGGCTGTGTTATGACGATGAATGGGCGGGTGAGAGTGCAGCCAATTAAAGTAATTCTCAATACGACCGAATGTCGGACTGTCGGCAACCGTGATTGCAACGCTGCCGGTACGGGCATTGGCGTAAATGCCGGTTACCCCGTCAATAGCTTCAAGCTCTGAGGCAATAAGAGCCATGCTCGAGAGCGAGACAGTCTGGCTCGTGCGCCAGCGCACACGATTGCCGACTTGGTGAACTTTATGAAAAAGCATCACAAGCCTCTGTGAATTGATAATTGTTTGGTTTGCGACGAAAAATCAGGCGGCCTGGGGCTTTTCTAATTCCGAAGGAGCCTCTTCAACGACAGTGTTTTCCTGAGCTTCTTTGGCTTCTTTGGCTAATTTGCGTTCCTGAGCCTTTACTTCAGCTTCTGCCATGACGTCAGCCAAGTCTTCCTTGACGCCTTCGACACCGGCCATCACCTTGTCTCTCAGATCCAACCCTGTACTCAAAAGGTCTGTGGCCAGAGGTTTGACATCCAATTTTCCTTTCGTCAAAGCAACAGCACCGACCGCTCCGACAATGACACCGCCTAAGAAAAAGAGACCGTATTTAGTGGTTTCTGTCATTTTTGTTCCTCCTAAATTAATAAAATGAGAATCATTCCTTTATTTTGATTTTGAGTATTGTAGTCGTTTTCTCGGTTGTTGGAATAAGGAAGTGCCTTGATGAAAAGCAAACCGCAGGCAAAGAGCGCTTCTGAGCCTGCGGCTTATTTTTTAGTGTTTGCCGTTAATGAGTTTGGCAAAACTTAAAAAGACATTGAGGGCGACGGGCAAATTCTTTTCATCCTGAACATCAAAGTCCGGGCGATGATGCCCCTTGTGTTCGCAGCCGTAGAGGAAAAAGCCTGCCTGACCGCCGTGCTCGGCTACCTTGCGGATGAGCCAGGAGCAGTCCTCAGAACCGGAGGGGCCGTCATAGCGTGGCATCAGTTTGACGCCTTCGACCTGCCGGATCGCTTCTTCCATTTTATCCATAAATTCAGGGCAGACGACAAGGGTAGAAGCTTCACCTACACGTTCAATCTTGGCTTTAACTTGATAGGCTTTTTCCACGCCTTCGATGATATGCTCAACGTTTTCAGCCATAAAGTCATTGACTTCCTGTGTTTCACCCCTGACTTCCATTTGCATCATGGCGTGAGCGGCAATGATGTTGCGACCTTCGCCGGCGACCAATTTGCCGACTGCAACACGCGAGTCACCTGCGCTGTGTCTCGGAATACCCTGAATCATCATGGTGGCGCAGGCTGCGGCAACCAAAGCGTTGCGGCCCCTTTCGGGGTTGCCGCCTGCATGCGCTTCAAGCCCTGTGAAGGAGATATCAAATTTGGTTGAGGCTAAAAAGCCCGCTTTTTGAACGCTCACTTCGCCGCTGTGAAAGTCACCGCCAACGTGGCTGCCGGCGAGCCAATCAACATCATCGAGGATACCCGATTCGGCCATGGGGCGGCCGCCTCTTACACCTTCTTCGGCCGGTTGAAAGAGGATTTTGAATGTTCCGCAGAATTCGTCTTTATGATCCCAGAGCCAATGGGCTACGGTTAAACCGACTGCTGTATGAGCGTCGTGCCCGCAGGCGTGCATCACGCCCGGTCTTTCGCTGGCAAAACCTTCTTTAGCGGGCAGGTGTGACGGATCATCAGACTCTCTGACTGGCAGCGCGTCCATGTCGCAGCGAAAAGCCGTCACAGGCCCCGGACGGTCGGTTTCAATAATGGCAACGGCTCCGGTATAACCTTCTGTTTTTTCGATAAAGCTTTCAGGGACTCCGTGACGAATGGCTCTGGCAACGGCATCTTTGACCTCTGTTTCGTAACGGCCCATCACAAAAGAGGGATTAATCACTTTGGTGCCGATAAGATAAGGAATACCCCACTTTTGTAATTGGCTGCAGACGAGCCACATTGTTTCAAACTCGGTCCATCCCACTTCAGGACGGCGGTGAATCGCCCGACGGGTTTGAATCATCTCCCGGATATAGTTTTCTGTCATTTTGTTCTCCTTCAGATTCTGAAAATCGGTACAAAAAGAGCCGGCTTAAGACCGGCTCCGTAATGTGCGCTATTTCAAAGCATTTTGGATGCTTTCAGCAGCCGTTTTATTAAAGCGGTATTGGTTATCGGTGAATGCGCGCTTAGCGTGCAGGATACGGCCCGGCAACACCTGAGCATGAGGCTTTTTCACTTCGATAAAGGCAAAATCCAATGCACCGCTTTCGCTTGAGTGAATGCCGATGTCACGACGGTCAATATGTTTGGGGAAATCAAGTGCGAGCACTTTTGTGCCGTTAATCGTTTGGATTTTGTAGGAACCGTCGGCTACTTTGGGACCGTCGACCTCACAGAAGACCTTGCCGCGTTTGGCTTCAAAAATTTCAATCTTGCCCGTATTGCCCTTGCGATTGGTAAAGCGGATGGCATAGGGTTGAGAGCCTGAACGCTTCTCATAGCGCAGGCAGTTGGGAATTTTGCCGGAGAAGGCTTTGACAAAACCTTCAACAGTTTTTTGTCCCGTGAAAATATTGGTCTGAGGAACGATAAGCTCCGTACGAAGACTCGTGATAACCGGTTCGTAGGCAATTGAGCCTGCAGCGAACTTTGCCCAACGGGAGACTCTTTCGGAAAGTTTCGTGTCTTTACCGTTTTGAAGTTTTAGATAAGAGGCAATCGATTTGTCAGACACATCGTAAGCTTTGAGCTCAACAGAGAGCCCGCTTGACTGGCCCTGTTTGACAATGTTGACTTTGTTGCCCGCTGCCGCTCGAGCTGAGTTAGGGGAGGATGGGCGCTGCAAAACACCGTTTCTCACCGTCCAGTCTTTGGTGGTGGCATAAGAGAAATATTTCGGTGCCCCTTTGGAGTATTGGGTGGTGAGACGGTAATTTTGACCGGATTTTTTCCCGAGTTTATAAAGGCTTTGGTTTTGATCGTAGAAATGATAAACACCGGTCTGAAAGGCGCTTAATGTGCTGATATGGGCAAGCGGAGTGGGATCGCTCGGTAAAGCAGCCGCAGAAAGTCCCGAAAGTGACAGTCCCAAAAGAGCACAGGCACTGAATTTAAGAATAGAAGGCATGGAATTACCCTGAGGAAAAGTCAACGCGAACGATCTGATTATAGGTTAATGCGGAACGCAAAACTGTTTCCGAAGGTTTCAGGGGGAGGAAAAAAGGATGGTAGGCCCGGTGGGGCTCGAACCCACGACCAACGGATTATGAGTCCGCTGCTCTAACCGACTGAGCTACAGGCCCATCCAAAAAGAGAGCTCTCATTTTAAAGCAAAGTGCTCATTTGTGCGAATTGCCAACAGCGGCCGCATCAAAATAAAGGTTTTTTCCAGCCAAACGAAGCATTGTCCTTTAAGGGACAATTTTCAAAAATATTTTGAACGGCATCTTCGTAATCCTGAAGTGTTTTGGCTTTATAAACCGATTTAACGGCATGCTCGGCATTTTCAAAAAGATTATGCTGAAAGAACCAATACTCTTTCATTCGCATCACGGCATTTTTAATGTTGCCGAAAGCCACGCAGTAACTCTCAAGCAAGGCTTCATAATAGGTTTTTAATTCTTCCCGAGAGGCGGGCTTGCCGCCCTGCGCTTTTCTGAAAAGCGCAGGATCAGCCATGAGGGCTCTGCCTACCATAATGTGAGCCAACGGTCGGTAAGTGTTTTCAATACGTACGATGTCATCCGTCGTGATGACATCACCGTTGTAACCGATGGGCATTTTTAAGACAGTGAAGTAGTGCTTAAAGATGCTTTCTCGGATTTCGCCTTTATAAAAGTCGGATCGAACCCGCGGGTGAATGGTGAGGGACTTCATCTGAGGGTAATGGTTGTAAACGTCAGCCAGAAGGTCAAATTCTTTTTCATCTGACCAGCCCAGACGCGTTTTAAGTGAAATGGCAATGGGCAGATCAGCATCAAAAATTTTGTCAAGAAAGTGCTGCAGCTCAGCGGGCTCTCTTAAAAATCCCGAACCTTTGCCTTTGGCAACGACGGTTCCCGCAGGGCACCCCAAATTGAGATTGACTTCGTCGTAGGCCAAATCTGCCAAAGCTTTGGCCGCCCAAATAAAGTCTTCCACTCTGCGCGTTAAAAGCTGAGGAACAACTTTAATGCCGACATTGATATCTGGTGCAAGCTCATGCATTTGGCGCTCGGTAAATCGCGGAAGCGTCGTCGGCGTAATAAAAGGCAGAAAATAAGCATCAGCCTCACCGAAAAAGTGGGCATGCACGCGACGGAAGGCAAAGCCTGTAAGACCTTCCATCGGGGCAACGACCAATAAGGGATTCGCCATATCAGAAAAGTTTCGCTTTCTTGAGTTTGTCTTCAAAATCTTTTAACGAGGTCCCCACCACTTTGTGCAGAAGTAAGAGTGCGACCACGTTGGGGATCACCATGATACCGTTAAAGAAGTCTGAAAGGGTCCAGACGAGATTGACGTGCGTAACCGCTCCGAGAACGAGGAACGCACAAACGATTAAACGGTAGACAAAAATGCCTCGTCCGTGGAAGAGATAACGGACGTTTTGTTCACTGAAAAAGTACCAGCCGATAATGGTGGAGTACGCGAAAAAGAAAAGACAGATTGCAACAAAGCCCACGCCTGCGCTGCCGAGACCGACAGAGTAGGCTTTCTGTGTTAAAGCAATGCCGGTTGTATCAAAGTCCATGACACCGGTGACCAAAATCACCAACACTGTAAAGGTCACAATCAAAACGGTAGTAAAAACGCCGAAAATGGCGACTAGCCCCTGTTCGGCAGGATGCTCAACTTTGGCCACCGCATGCGCATGAGGCGTCGTGCCCATACCGGCTTCGTTTGAGAAAAGCCCGCGGGCGACGCCAAACTGCATCGCTTTGGCAACAGTGAGACCCAGCGCACCGCCGCCTACTGCTTCAGGGTTAAAGGCTGCCGTGAAAACCAGATCAAAAGCGGGCAGGATCTGGTCGCAGTGACAGATGAGGACGTAGCTGCCGCCGACCAGATAAAGTCCTGCCATAAAAGGAACAAGCTTTTCTGTGACGCTGGCTAAGCGACCCATGCCGCCGAACATCACGAGACCCGACAAAATCGCAACACCGATACCGGAGACGATGAGAGGAATATCAAAAGCGTGGTTTAACGCCTGAGAAACCGTATTGGATTGAACCAGACTGCCCATGCAGCCCATCGTGATGATGGCAACGGCAGAGAAAAAGACTGCCATCGGTTTAAATTTTGGACCCAATCCAAGAGAGATATAAAAGGCAGGACCGCCTACAACCCGGTCGTTTTCTCCTGTGACTTTGTAAATCTGGGCTAAAACAGCTTCGGCAAAAATAGTTGCCATGCCGAAAAACGCTGCCACCCAGAGCCAAAAGAGGGCACCCGGGCCGCCCGCAACAATAGCGGTTGCAGCGCCCGCAACGTTACCGGTACCGACTTGGGCAGCAATGGCCGTTGCGAGTGCCTGAAAAGAACTCATTCCGCTTTGATCCGCACGTTTGCCGAAAAGTGTTGCGTTATTAAACAAAAATCGCAGAGCAAGCGGAAAGAGTCGAATTTGAACAAAACGCAGTTTAAAAGTGTAGAAAATGCCGGTTCCGCATAAGAGCGGAATCAAAACAAAAACACCCCAAAGAACGCTGTTAATGTCACCGAAAAGATGATTTAAAAATTCCATTTCTACCTCATAGCAGGTTGTTTTCAGAGGGCACGGACTAAATTTGGTGAGTGCGCACGAAACTAAAAGTGCGAAATCGACTGATTAATTGGTTTAAGAAGGCGAAAAGTCTTGACGCACAATACAAATATAGCAAGTCTGATTTGTTTGATTTTAACAAAGAAACACCGCCGCACCGCCTTTAAAAATAGGCTAAAAGGCGTATACGGCGGCAAATTTTGGAGAATTTTCTCTGAACTATTCGTTTTTAGCGTACCGGCCTGCCAAATTGCTCATCCAGGGGAAAGCTTTTTCATGCGCAAGCTTAAATTTTCGAATGAGTTCAAGCTCTTTCATTGTGGACTCAAGCATATCAAGCCCTTCAAGCAGCATTGTCTGATGGCGCTCGGCCAGTTCAAAGGCCCAGACATTTGAGCCGTCCAAAGTCCTGATTTCCTTATCTTTGACACTGACGGTCAGCTTTTGGGGCTCAGAGTCGGAAAGATAGTTAAAAAGCTCTGCAGATGTTTGAGGCGAAATTTTTGCCGCAAGCAATCCGTTATTGAAGCAGTTGGAATAGAAAATTTCACCAAAGCCTGCTGCAACTACTGCCCGGATGCCGTACTGCATCAGACCCCAGACGGCATGCTCGCGGCTTGAGCCGCAGCCGAAATTGGGACCGGCAACAATAATGTGGGTATTTTCAAAGCCGGGTTTATTAAGCACGAAATTCGGATTTAAAGTGCCGTCTGATAAATGCCTGTGGTTATAAAGGAGCCCTTTGGCAAGCCCCGACTTATCAATGCCCCTGAGAAACTGTTTGGGCATCAATTGGTCCGTGTCCATATTGTCGATATCGATCGGGGCGGCGACTGCCGTGAGAGTAATGAGTTTTTCCATTTTCACTCCAATTCCGTTTTCGGGCAAAGATAGCCCGTCACAGCACTGGCAGCTGCCGTTTCGGGACTGACTAAATGAGTGAGGCTGCCACGGCCCTGGCGGCCTTCAAAATTACGGTTTGTGGTTGAGGCGCACCGTACGCCGTCGGCCAAAATGTCATCATTCATTGCCAGGCACAGCGAGCAGCCGCTTTTTCGCCATTCAAAACCGGCTTCTTTAAAAATGACATCGAGCCCCAAAGCCTCTGCCTGCGCACGAACTTGCATGGATCCGGGCACCACCTGTGCTCTAACGCCAGAAGCAACATGCCGCCCTTTGATGACAGAAGCGGCAGCCTGCAGATCACACAAACGGGAATTCGTGCAGGAACCGATAAAAACATGTTGAATAGGTGTTTTTAAAATCATTTCTCCTGCTTTTAAGCCTTGATAGTGCAAGGCTCTTTGAGCGGCTTCTTTACCAACCGGGTCAGAAAATGACTCCGGAGTCGGGATTTTTTCATCAAACGAAATCGCCTGGTCGGGACTCGTGCCCCAAGTGACCATGGGTTTAACGGATGAGGCGTCAAAAAAGACTTCTTTATCAAATTGAGCATCGACGTCTGAATATAAAGTTTTTGAATATTCAGCCATGGCTTCATAGTCACTGTCAGTGAGATTTTTGGCGTGTTCCGCCACCCACGCGAGTGACTTCTCATCGGGCGCTACCAGGGCACCGCGGGCGCCCGCTTCAACGGTGAGATTGCAAAGCGTCATACGCTCTTCAATTGATAATGCCCGAACGGCTTCTCCTGTGTATTCAACTACAGCCCCCAAGGCTCCTCTGGCAGTAATTTTTCGTAAAACAGCCAAAACCAGGTCTTTAGCCGTGGAAGCTCCTTTTAGAGTCCCCTCAATCGTAATGCGCATGGTTGAAGCCATACGGTAAACAAGCGTTTGAGTGGCAAGGATATGCTCAATTTCCGAAGTGCCGATGCCAAAACCCAAAGCACCGATAGCTCCGTGAGTTGTCGTATGGCTGTCGCCGCAGATCACAACCATGCCGGAGCGCACGAGCCCCTGCTCCTGCATCACGACGTGTTCAATTCCCTGAAGTGGGCTGTCAGGTCCGTAGAAAGCAGCAATACCGAAGCGCCTGCAATTTCTTTCGAGCGTTTGTGCCTGAATGAGAGAGGCTTCATCGTAAATGCGGCGAGGCGACTCGTCATGAGTTGGAATGATGTGGTCCACGACACAGAGGTGAGAGTCGGGACTGAGCACATTGACTTTTCGTTCGATGAGTCCCGCAAAGGCCTGAGGAGAGGTGTACTCGTTGGCAAAGTGAATATCACAGTAGAGTAAAACGGTATTGTCATCAATTCTTTTAACAGTATGAGCTTCGACAATTTTTTGATAAAGCGTTTTAGGCATTTCGTCTCCTTAGAACAAGCAGAACTATCGTAGTCTCTAATTCTAATAAAAAAATATTATTTATCGATAAAAAATTATTAAAAATTAATATTAAGTGTCAGAAGTTTTTTAAATGCTGAGACGAATTTGGTTTGAAAATGTATTCTATGGTTAAAGTTGATCTCTGTTGGAAGATCAAAAAAGTGTGTTTCTAGTAAGGAGTTGCAATGGCTCAACGTATTGAAACTATCAACGATTTGAAGCGTCAGATTGACTGTGTAATGGGTTGAGTGCCGTGCCAATTAAAGTTAGAAAACGTTCGGTTAGTCGATGTTTTTTCAGGCGAAATCATTGAAGGGGCAGATATTTTCATTGATCAGGGCAAAATTATCGATGCTGGTAGGGCTTGCCGGGCAAATGCCTTTGAGACAGTGAACCTCCATGGAGCGTTAGTTGCTCCCGGTTTTATCGATGCCCATGTTCACATCGAGTCTGGCATGCTCACGCCTATTCAATTTGCAAAGCTAGTTGCGCCTTACGGTACCACAACGATTGTTGCTGATCCCCATGAAATTGCTAATGTGGCTGGCATTAAAGGCATATGTTTTATGATGCAAGAGGCCAAAACGGCAGAAATCGCTATTTTCTTTATGCTCCCAAGTTGTGTTCCGGCAACAGCCTTTGAGACCTCTGGTGCAACGCTATCAGCCGAGGACTTAAGCAAATTAATGCAAGAAGATGACGTTGTCGGTTTAGCTGAACTAATGAATGTTCCGGGCGTGCTTGCCTGTGATCTCGATATTTTAAAAAAGGTGCTTCAAGCAAGAGTGCATCACAAACTCATTGATGGTCACAGTCCGCTTACAGCCGGGGCGGATTTGTCTGCATACGCAATAAGCGGTGTGACAAGCGATCACGAATGCAGCACTGTAGAGGAAGTCAATGACCGAGTGAGTCGAGGCATGACTGTTTTCATGCGTGAGGGCTCTGCAGGACAAAATGTTTCTGTATTAAGCCGTTCGATTACAGGTAAAAACAGTCGCTACTTTTGCTTATGTACTGACGATGCTTCGCCCGATGATGTACTGTCAAAAGGACACATTAACAATGTAGTACGCAGGGCAGTGGCTTGCGGAGTCGATGCCATGGAAGCATTGCGAATGGCGACAATCAATACGGCAGAACATTTCGGACTTAAAAATAAAGGAGCCATAGCACCTGGACGAGATGCCGATTTAGTCGTTTTGGATAATTTAGTTGACTTTAATGTGAAATCCGTATGGGTGGCCGGGAAAAAGATTGCAGAAAACACTGCCATGATTACACCAGAGCCGAAGGTAGGAGTTTTGGAAGAGATAACTGATACTGTGCATATAAAAGCTTTACAAAGAGATAGTTTTGAGATAACGAGCTCAAGCGGCAAGGTAAGAGTCATTGGTTTGAAGCCTGGAGACCTAGTGACCGAACACTTAATTTTGCCGATCAAAACCGATGACAATGGGAAAGTTCTCCCTACTCTTAATCCGGGAATATTGAAGCTAGCTGTCATTGAAAGGCATCACGCTACAGGTAATGTCGGACTTGGATTAGTTAAAGGTTTGATTGAAGATGGCCATGCTTTAAATGGAGCTATAGCGAGCACAATTGCTCACGATTCGCACAATATTGTTGTTGTGGGAGACCGAGATGACGATATGTTTGCGGCTGTCCAGGCACTAGAGAAAATGCAAGGCGGAGTTGTTTTAGTGCGAGAGGGCAATGTCGTTGACTCACTGCAGCTTGAAGTAGGCGGTTTAATGACAAAGCAGACAGCTGCAAAAACGGCACAACGTAAGAGCCGTCTTATAAAGACAGCTCACGAAGCCTTTCACATTCGAGAAGATGTCCATCCCGTCATGGCATTGAGCTTTTTACCGCTTGCGGTTATTCCTTATTTGCGAGTGACAGACAAGGGATTATTTGATGCGGTTAAATTTAAGCACGTGGGAATTGATTTTGAAGAAAAAATCAGATCATAGAGTCAATTTTTATTTCAGATCAATTAGTTTGTGATTTTTAGGCCGTTTGTCAAACTCAGGCAAACGGCCTTTGTTCATCAAAATTTCATAATGTCGTCACTATTCGGTCATATCCGGGATTCACAATAGCGCTCAAGTTCAAACGACATATGATCCAAAAATTCTTTTATAAGGAACTTTCAATATGAAACGTACTTTGATTTCTGCTTTAGTGGCCGGTTGTATTGGTATGGCCTCTTTTGCTGCTGCCGCTGGTACGGTTGTTGTTAACGGCTCTACGACGGTTTTGCCCGCTATGCAAAAGATCAGTGAAACGTTTATGGCCAAGCACAAGGATATCCAAGTCTCCTTGTCCGGCGGCGGTTCCGGTCATGGTATTAAGTCCCTGATGGACAAGACCACGGACGTGGCTATGGCCAGCCGTGATATGAAGCCCGCAGAAGTTGAAAACGTGAAGAAGAACGGCGGTGAAGCAGTTCGTTTCACGGTCGCTATTGACGCTATCGTTCCGATCGTTCACCCGAAGAACACGGTGAAGGATTTGAGCCTGCAGCAAATCCGTGACATCTACGCCGGCCGTATCACCAACTGGAAGGAAGTCGGTGGTCCTGATGCCCGTATCACGGTTGTGAGCCGTGACTCTTCTTCCGGTACGTTTGAAACCTGGGAAGAACTCGTGATGAAGGGTGAACGTGTTCAACAACGTGCTCTCCTGCAAGCCTCCAACGGTGCCGTTTTGCAAACCGTTGCCAAGAACCCGAACGCTATCGGTTATGTCGGCTTGGGCTACATCACCAAGGACATCAAAGACTTGCAAATTGGCGGTATGAAGGCTTCTGCTGAAAGCGCTCTGTCTCGCAAGTGGCCGCTCGCTCGTGACCTCTACCTCTTCACGAACGGTCAACCCAAGGGCGATACAAAGACTTTGATTGACTACGCTTTGTCTCCCGAGGGTCAAGTTTCTGTGAAGGAAGTCGGCTTCGTTCCGTTGCCTGCTAAGAAATAATTGACTTCGCAAACCCTTTGAGAATTCGTTATGACGTTATTAAAACGAGGCGAGGGGTTTGAAAAGTCTTTGGCAGCGATAGCCATGCTCTCAATTGTGGCTCTCGCTGCCATTTTGGTTTTTCTGCTCACTCAAGCCCTGCCTATTTTGCGTGAAGTACCGTTCTTCACGTTTATGTTCGGAACCGAGTGGTATCCGACAGGACCCAATCCCGACTTTGAAATCGGGGCTTTGCTCGTCGCCAGCCTTGCCGTGGCCGCAACGACCACTTTGATTTCGTTGCCGATGGGACTGCTTACGGCTGCTTATTTGGCCTATTTTGCGAGCCCTCGGGTACGCAGTATTGTGAAACCTGCCATTGAATTGCTCGCGGCACTGCCTTCTGTGATCGTGGGCTTTTTGGGTATGGTCGTGGTGGCTCCGTGGCTGCAGGAAAGTGTCGGACTCGATTCCGGTTTGAACTGGCTCAACGCTTCGGTGATGTTGAGCTTGATGTGTATTCCTTTTATCTGCTCCATTTCTGAAGATGCCTTGAGAAATGTTCCGGTGGCTCTGTCTGAAGCTTCTTTGGCTTTAGGGGCAACCCGTTGGGAGACGCTCTACAAGGTTCAGTTCCGTTACGCTTTAGGCGGTATCGGTACAGCCATTATGTTGGGTATTTCCCGCGCTTTGGGCGAAACCATGGTGGTCTTGATGGTGGCAGGCGGCGCAGCCATTATTCCGGAAAGTCTCTTTGATCCGCTGCGTCCGATGACTGCCTCAATTGCTGCAGAAATGGCTGAAGCTGCTGTGGGCTCGACTCACTACTATGCTTTGTTTGCAACGGGTCTGGTGCTTTTTGTGACAACCTTTATCTTTAATGCCATGGCATTCTTCCTTACGAAGAAATTCCAGATCGGCGGCAAGCACTAGGGAGATGATGATGTCTGTAGAACGTAATCCGTCTTGGCGCTATGCCTATCAGCACATCGGCCTCTTTCTGATGCGTTTGGCGACTTTGTTAAGCGCCGGTGTGATTGTTGCCATTTTGCTTTATCTGCTCGATAACGCGCTGCCCGCTTTGTCCTGGGAATTTGTCTTTGAGCCGCCCCGTGACATGATGACCGCTGGCGGCGTCTGGCCCTGTATTGTGGGTACCTTCTGGCTTGCAGTGGGTGCCACTGTGATTGCTTTGCCCTTGGGTGTGAGCACGGCCGTTTATTTAACGGAATACGGCGGATCGGGCCGCTTTGTGGAGGCCATTCGCCTGGCTGTCTCGAACCTCTCCGGTGTGCCTTCCGTTATTTTCGGTTTGTTCGGTTTGACTTTCTTTGTGACGATCTGCGGTTTCGGTGTGAGTTTGCTCTCCGGTGTTTTAACGCTCGCAGTGCTCGCTCTGCCGATTGTGATCAATACAACGGAAGCTGCTTTAAACCAGGTCCCGCAAGCTTGGCGTGAAGCCTCTTTAGCCCTGGGCGCCAATAAGCAGCAAACCATCTTTAAGATTATTTTGCCTGCGGCTCTTCCGGGCATCCTCACGGGTAATATTTTGGCTCTGTCGCGCGTGGCCGGTGAAACCGCAGCCATTATGTATACGGCCGCCGTGTTTTACACGCCGAAGATGAGTGACTCCATTTTGGATCCGGTGATGAGTCTGCCTTACCACATTTACGTGTTGGCCACCTCCAGCGTGGACGTGGATGCAACGCGCCCCATGCAGTACGGTACGGCTTGCTTGCTCGTGCTGATGGTGTTGGGTTTGAATATGGTGGCACTCTTTATCCGTCAGCGTGCACAACGCAAAATCGCCCGCCAATAAAAGTTAAACCTCTTATTGACAGAATCAGAGCGGTCTTCGGACCGCTCTTTTCGTTTGTGCTTTTTAAAATCTTTGCCTCTTTTTGCCTTTTTGGCGTTATAGTTGAAAAGTGCGCTGATTTAGAGCGTCCTTTTAATCAATAAAGAGGTGGGAAATGAATCATCAGCAAAAAGCGCAGGCGTTATTGGAACGCTTTTTAAGTTACCTGGCTATCAGCAGTCAAAGTGATCCCAAGGTAAAAGAGGTACCCAGCACTGAAGGTCAGTGGACGATGGCACGTGTGCTTGAGGCAGGGTTAAAAGAGTTGGGTCTTAAAGAAGTTCAGGTTGATCAGCACGCCAATGTAACGGCTTACCTTCCCGGTACGGTTAAGAATGTTCCGACCGTGGGTTTTGTCGCCCACGTTGATACCGTTGATGTGGGTCTTTCCCCCGATATTCATCCGCAAGTGATTCATTATGCGGGAGGCGACGTCTGCCTTAATAAAGAAAAAGACTTGTGGATTCGTCTCAAAGAGCATCCGGAATTAAGCGCTTACGTCGGTCAGGACATTATCTTTACCGATGGAACCAGTGTTTTGGGAGCTGACAATAAGTCGGGTGTCACCAATATCATGACAGCCCTCGAAATTTTGATTACCGAGCAAATTCCGCACGGTGATATCCGTGTTGCCTTTGTACCGGATGAAGAAACGGGGTTGCGCGGCTCCAAGCTCCTAGACTTGGATCAGTTTAAAGTGGATTTTGCCTACACGGTGGATGGCGGTGAAATCGGACAGTTGGTCTACGAAACCTATAACGCCGCTGAAGTGCATGTGGATATTGAAGGCGTGACAACGCACCCGGCATCGGCAAAAGGCGTGCTTCTTAATCCGATTTTGATTGCCATGGACTTGGCTAATAACTTTAATCGCCTGGAAACGCCCGAAAATACCGATGTGCGTGAAGGCTACTATTGGATTAAGAACATGTCAGGCAATCCTGCCCGAGCTCATATCCAGATCAATATCCGTGATTTTGATGACGCAACATTTGAAGCACGCAAACAGTATGTTCGTGATGTGGTGGAACTCACTTCCAAGCGCTATCCGCGAGCCAAGATTCATGCCGATATTGAGGATATTTACCGCAATATTTCGGGCGGCCTCGGAGAGGATCGCTATCCGATCGATCTGATGTACGAAGCCCTAAAGAACCTCAATATCGAACCGAAGATCGTTGCCATGCGCGGCGGAACGGATGGCTCGGCTCTCACAGCCCGCGGCTTGGTGACGCCGAATTACTTCACAGGCTCACACAACCATCACGGATATGCTGAGTTCATGCCGATGGAAAGTTTCGTCGCTTCGCTTGACATGACTCTGAAAATCATTGAACTGATCGCCAAAGGCCGTTAAAAATCTGGCCCGCATTCTGCGGGCCTTTTTTCGATCATTGCTTATTTTTCTTTTTGTCTTTGCTGATCAAGGATGCAATGTTCGGTTTGACATTAGCTCTTGACAGAATCGGAGGATCAACCGAACCGATTGCTTTCGGATCTTTTTCAGCATAGTCAATAATGGATAAAACGTAGCGCATTGCATTTAAGCGTGCGCGTTTTTTATCGTTGCTCTTAATAACTATCCAGGGGCAGGATGTCGTGTTTGTGGCAAAGAACATAGCCTCTTCTGCTTTGCTGTAATCGTCCCATTTAGAAAGCGATGCAATGTCAATGGGCGAAAGTTTCCAGCGTTTAAGAGGATCAATTTCGCGTGATTTAAAGCGACGGCGCTGTTCATCTTGCGTGACCGAGAGCCAGAACTTAATCAAAATCGTATCCGAGTGAATCAGATTTTCCTCAAATTGCGGGCACTGACGCATAAATTCCAGGTATTCATCGGGCGTACAAAAACCCATGACACGGTCGACACCTGCGCGGTTGTACCAGGAGCGGTCAAAAAGCACCATTTCTCCGCGAGTCGGCAAATGGGCAACGTAGCGCTGGAAAAACCACTGACCCTTTTCTGCTTCTGTGGGTTTGGCAAGGGCAACCACACGTGCCCCACGGGGATTTAAGTGTTCCATAAAGGTGCGAATGGTGCCGCCTTTGCCGGCCGCATCCCGCCCCTCAAAAATAATGATAATTTTCTTACCGTTTTCCTTGACCCACTTCTGCAGTTTCAGCAGTTCAATCTGCAGCGGCAATTTTTCCTTTTCGTAGCGCTTATTGCTCATACGATGCTTATAAGGAAATTCTGCCTTTTCCCAGTTTTCTACGAGTTCATCCTCATCGTCAGCTGTCGGATCGGCTGCGCGAATGCGTGCCTTGGCATCTTTAACCAAAATTTTCAAAATGCGGACCTGCTCCTCAGGCGGCTCTTCTTTTAGGGCAGCTTTTAAGGCTTTACCGTAAGTTACTATCTTGCGCTCAGTGAGAACTTCTGATTTTTTAAGATCAGCGCAGGCTGTTTTTTCTTCTTCTTCTTTTTTCTTGGCGCTCATAATGAGTCTCCTTTCTTTCTGATTCTTTTAGCCTAGCACTCACCGAGTCTCTCGGAACATCTTTTACTTTGATTTTCGTAACAAAGTTTGATTAAAACAGAAACGGCGCCTTGCGGCGCCGAATTAAACAGAAAAGATTGCTAATCGATCAAAGAGTCTTTCGGAAAGATCAGGCTGAAAGTTGAACCCTTACCCGGTTCAGACTGAATATCCAAACGGCAGTGATTGCGAATCGCAACATGCTTCACAATGGCTAAACCTAAACCCGTGCCTCCCTTTTCCCTAGAGCGGCTCTTGTCGACTCGGTAAAAGCGCTCTGTCAGCCGCGGAATATCTTCCGGATCAATTCCGATGCCGTTATCTTTGACAGCAAAGACAGCCGTTTCTTCTTTGGGGTCATAGCGCCAGCTGATTTCAATTCTGCCGCCGTCGGGCGTATAGCGTACAGCATTGGTGACAAGATTGAGGCAAGCGCTGCGCAGCTCATCGACCTGTCCGAGTACAGCCTGGCTGTTTGAAATATCCGTATCAACTGTGTGTCTTCCTCTTGAGAGTGCCACTGCGTCTTCTGCGAGTCCCGCAACAAGTTTGGGCATATTGACGACTTCAGGCGGATCGGATTGCTGTTCATCTTTGCTTTCAAGTCTGGACAAGGATAAGAGGTCGTTTACCAAATTCTGCATGCGGCTTGCTTCCTGCTGCATGAGCATAAGGTGCTCATGCAGAGTCTTTCCATCGAGTTCTTTGCCGCGCAGGATCATATCCAAAAAGCCCGTGATGACAGTAAGGGGCGTTCTTAACTCGTGGCTGACGTTGGCCACGAAATCCTTTCTCATGGAGTCTATGCGTCTTTGTTCGGTAATGTCCCGAGTCACAACGATAAAGTGTGTTTTGTCTGCGACAACGGCCGAAAGCAGCAGAATGCGACCGATTTCATGAGACTTGATTTCGATGGGCTTGCTGAAGTCACCTTTTTCCATATATTCGATGATTTTCGGATCATCGAATACCAGGTTGAGTGCCATGCCGAGGTGTTTGGTGAGTTTAATGCCGAGGTGCTTTTCAGCTGCCGGGTTGCACCACTCGAGTGTGTGACCCTGACGAAACAAAATGACGCCCTCGGGCAGCGCTGACAAGGAAAGGCGATAACGGTCAATGCGAGCGGTAAAACGCGTCTGGTCGCTTTTCATTTGCTCGGCTTCGATGGAATTCATCCAGCCGTCGCTCATCTTGAAGATGATGCAGCAAATAAATAACACAAGTGTCAGGCAGGTCCCGATAAGGGTACTTTCCCAGCTGACGGTGATATAAAGGAGTATCGCGATAATCGCAACAAAAATCAGTTCCAGAATACAGAAAAGCCGGGGAGAAAGATTTTTTGCTGACATCGTTTAAAAACCTCAACAAACGGTTTGATTTATTCTGAAATGTGAGCCCGATAACCGAGGCCGCGCACAGTCTGTAAAAGATTTTCTGCTCTTGTGCCCTGCAGCTGCTTGCGAAGTCTCAACATATGAACGTCCACCGTTCGTTCGTCAACGTAGGCGTTATCCCACACAAGAGACAAAAGCATTTCACGGCTGTAGACTCGTTCGGGATTTTTGGCAAAAACCAAGAGGAGCTTAAATTCCTTTGCCGACAGAGAGAGCGGTTGTCCGTCGACTTTAGCTTCAAAGCTTGCTTCATTCATAGTAAGCGGTCCGCAGACAACCTCTGTGTTTGTATTGTCTTCCTTTGTCTGATTCTGATGTTGGTAGCGGCGCAAAACGGCTTGAATGCGTGCAATCAGTTCCCGGGGCATAAAGGGTTTGACGATATAGTCATCAGCCCCGGCATTGAGTCCCTTAACGCGGTCAGATTCACTGCCTCGCGCTGTGAGCATAATGACCGGCAGATGCTCTGTTTTGGGGTCAGCGTGAAGCTGCACGAGCCAGTCAACGCCAGACAATTCCGGCAGCATGTAGTCAAGCAGTATGAGGTCCGGCGGGTTGCTGTCAACAACGGCTTGAGCCTGAAGAGCATCTTCAACGCATTCAACTTCATAGCCCGCAGCGGCGCAGGCAAAGGAGATCAGCGTACGAATGGCAGCCTCATCTTCAACAATCAAAATACGGGCAGCCTTATTAGTTGTGCTTTCTGTCATAACGAACCTTTCAGAAAAATGTACCGATCTACCTGACCTATTGCATTTGTCACAATAATAGGCGAAATTTCACTGAAAAAAAGAAACCTTCGTCGATTTTTGACGAAGGTTAATTTTCGCTATGAAAGTTTTGCCAAATTTTCGGGCAATGCATCCAGTCGTAAGTGACGGATGTCTTCACCATCGAGGATGAAAATCACGTGTTCGGCGATATTGGTGGCATGGTCGCCCAAACGCTCATAGGCCTTCAAAAGATCAAGACAGGCGAGCGCTTTTTCAACTTCTTCGGGATGTTCCTTTAAAAATAACGTCACAACTTTGATGCCGTCTTTAAAGGCTTGGTCAACATCGGTGTCGGAGCGCAAAGTGTTGACTGCTGCCGTTTCAGACAAGTTTTTGAGTGCCAGCATCGCTAAATTAACGGTTTTTACCGTGAGTTCAACAATACCGGTCTTACCCAACGCTTCAAACAATTCTTCCGGAATATCATCGCGGCTGGCACGGGCAATATTGCGGGCCTGATCACCCATACGTTCAAAGTCGGTGGCCATCTTGGCAATACCGAAAACAAAACGCAGATCGTTGGCTGCAGGCTGGTGCTTGGCGATTAAAAGCGTTGCACAGCGGTCGGTAGAGACCTCAAGGGCGTTAATGGCAGCATCACGATCTTTAACGGATTGTGCTAAATCGATATCGCCGTTGCGGAATGCCTTGGTCGCGTTATTGATCTGTTCGGTGACCAAGTCGCCCATGCTGTAGAGCAAGTGTTTGAGTTCGTCTAAATCTTCATCAAATTGGTGCACAAGGTGCGTTTGTGCGGACATAATCATTTTTGACTCCTAAGCCGACTGTATAACGATTAACCGAAGCGGCCGGTGATATAGTCTTCCGTTGCCTTCTTCGTTGGGTGCGTGAACATCATCTCTGTTTCACCGAATTCAATTAATTCACCCAAATACATGTAAGCAGTGAAATCGGAAATACGGGCTGCCTGCTGCATGCTGTGCGTGACGATCACAACGGTGTACTCGTTTTTGAGTTCGTTAATCAGATCTTCAATTTTAGCTGTCGAAATCGGATCCAAGGCCGAGCAGGGTTCGTCCAATAGAAGCACTTCGGGCTTAACGGCAATGGCTCGAGCAATGCAAAGGCGCTGTTGTTGACCGCCCGACAGAGCAAACCCGGAATCCTGAAGTTTGTCTTTCACATCGGTCCACAAAGCAGCTTTGCGCAATGCCCACTCGATGCGTTCATCGAGTTCGGCTTTCGATAATTTTTCAAACAAACGCACACCGTAGGCGATGTTGTCATAAATGGACATCGGGAAGGGGGTCGGGCGTTGGAACACCATGCCGACCTTGGAGCGCAGACGGTCTACGCCTTCAGTTTTCGTGACAATATTTTCGCCGTCGAGCCAAATTTCACCTTCGGCGCGCTGCTCGTTATAGAGCTCGTACATGCGGTTAAAGGTACGCAGCAGAGTGGATTTACCGCAACCGGACGGTCCGATAAATGCAGTGACTTTATTTTCAGCGATTGAAAGATTAATATTTTTGAGCGCGTGAAAGGCGCCATAGTAAAAGTTAAAATTTTTGACCTCAATTTTTGGGGTCATGGTCGTATCGGACATCCCGAAGACTCCTTAGTTAGATATAACTCTCAGATGTTGGGGCGAAGTCTAAGAGTCGGGTATGACCCAAAGATGACATAAATATGACATTAATATGAAATTAAGGCTTTTAGTCTTTGTTTTCAATGTTTTCCGGCACTGTCGGCCGATTTAGGAGAAAAAAATGATTCGTTTAGCCTGTGACTACCAGGAAGGATGTCATCCGAAGATTCTTGAACGACTGGTGCAAACCAATCTGGAAAGTACGCCGGGCTACGGTACGGATGTCTACTGTGAAAGCGCAAAAGCAAAAATCAAAGCAGCCTGTCAGGCACCGGAGGCGGAAGTCTATTTATTGATCGGCGGCACGCAGACCAATGCGACGGTGATCCGTTCCATTCTGCGCCCCTGTGAAGGTGTCATTGCTGTCACAAGCGGCCATATTAACGGTCATGAGGCAGGCGCCATTGAATTGGGCGGTCACAAAGTGCTTACGATCGAACCCCATGACGGCAAGATGGTTGCCTCTGAATTGGATCAGTACATAGTTGACACTCTTACGGCCCCTTCCTGGGATCACGGTGTTATTCCGGCAATGGTTTACATCTCTCAGGCCACTGAAACGGGTTCTGTCTATAACCTCTCGGAACTTCAGGCAATCAGTGAGGTCTGTCATAAGCACGGTATGCCGTTATTTATTGACGGCGCACGCATGGGTTACGCACTGGCAAGCGAGAGTGCCGATATGACGCTCGCTGATATTGCGCGTTTAGCCGATGTTTTCTATATCGGAGGCACCAAAGTCGGAGCACTCTTGGGTGAGGCAGTGGTATTTACGAATACAAAACTGGCTAAGAATTTCTTCACGATCATGAAGCAAGGCGGTGCGGTTCTTGCTAAGGGGCGTCTGCTGGGTCTGCAATTTGACACACTCTTTTCCGACAATCTTTATTTTGAAATCAGCCGACATGCAATCGATATGGCGATGAAACTTAAAGCGGCGCTTAAAGAAAAGGGCTATCGCTTCTATTCCGAAAGTCCGTCGAACCAGCAGTTTGTGATTTTGGATAATGAAAAATTAGCTCAGCTAGAACAACAAGTTCAGGTCTCTCACTGGTGTAAGGTCGATGAAACACACACGGCAGTGCGTTTTTGCACAAGTTGGGCAACAAGTGAAGAAAATATTGACCGGGTGATTGGCTTACTTTAAAAAAGTTAAGGCTCAAAATAAAACGGTTCAGGTTTTTAGCCTTGAACCGTTTTGTTTTTTCTATTAAAAAACCACTCGAAGTTAATCAGTGACTTCAACAATAGCTGTAATTTCTACAGGGGCGCCTTCAGGCAATTCATAAGCTCCTAGAGCAATGCGGGTACCAACGCCAGCTTCGCCGTAAAGATCACGAAAGAGCTCCGAAGCACCGTTAATAACTTGAGGATGTTCTTCAAAGTTTTTGGCACAGCGTACGAAACCCGTCAGATGAACAAACTGTTTGACGCGGTCAAGATCACCTAATTCACGTTTTAAAACAGAAAGAACATTCAGAGCGCTCAATTGAGCAGCCTTCTTGCCTTCTTCGATCGTTAAGGTTTCGCCTACTACGCCTTTAATTTGCAAAATACTATTAATATCCGGTGTTTGCCCAGAGACATAAACAAGATTACCAACCCGGCGAGTGTAGACATAAAGACCGGCAGGATTAGCAACCGGTGGCAATTCAAGCCCCATGTTCTGAAGTTTTTTTTCAATTTGCATGATTAAGCCTTCCTATTTCAAGTTTTGTTTAAACCAGCTGACAACTTTATCAATGATAGGTTTTTGAAACCAGACCGCATCGCCGTGAGCGGCTCCTTCGACCTTAATATATGTGACTCGGTTGCCACTATTCTTCAATGCATCATAGAGTTGATCACTTTGAATCGGAGAGACCAAATTATCTTTTGTACCATGCATAATCAAAAAGGTTGGCAGATTCTTTTTGATATGGCCCAGAGGGCTGGCATCCAGTGCTTTTTGACTGTCAGAAGTGATAGGTGCTCCTGGATTTTCATTAAAGGCCACACCGTTAACTAGGAGAGCTTCTGTGACAGCGGGCGAATTATGAACTTTTTGGATCGCTTCGCTAAATCCCGCACCTATATTGCGTAGATCAGAAATTCCATAAAGTGTAGCGGCAGCCTGAACTGTTGAATTAATCTGTAGATTTTCGCCTTTATCGAATTCTTTTTCCTCTCCGGTAACAGCGACCATTTGCGCTAGATAGCCGCCTGCAGAATCACCCAATACACCGATTTTTTGTGGATCAATGCCGAAGTCATTTGCATGAGCTTTTAAAAAACGTACAGCAGATTTGCCATCTTCTAAAATGGCCGGAAATTTGTTGGGAACGACTCGATATTCAGCGGCAGCCACGACAAATCCTGCTTTGGCTAGCGCATAGCGCATTTCAATAAACTTCTCGTAGTCAGTTGTTGTGAAGCCGCCACCAGGAAAATAAATTACAGCAGGTTTATCCTCTTTTGTTCGAGGAATAAGTAATGTCATTCTCAGAGCTCGATTGGCTCTTCTAGAGTGTATTTGAGAATAAATGATGTTACCGATTTCATCAATTTGATGCTCGGTCAGATTAACTTGCATGGTCTCTGTGTGCGCTTGAGGAACTTGCGCATAGGCTCCGAATGCCACAAGTCCAGAAACAGCAGTTGCTGTGACTAAGGCCTTTAATGTGTTCATGAAGCTCTCCCAAAAAATATTCGGCTGATTGTCAGTCAGCCGAATAATTATTAAGCAATGTTTCTTAAAAGCTCTCGAGCCAGTCGCTCGGCTTCCAGCATATTATCAACCATATTGCGTCCCAAGGTTTGTGCAATACCGGTACGCTCTAACTGATGCAGCGTGTGCCCGGTGGCGCCGCAGATGATCAACTCAAAATTTCGTCTCTTCAGAGCACGCATGTACGTTGAAATGATATCCATGGCGGAATTGTCAATATTCATCAAAGCAGTGCAGTTGAGGATAACGACTTTATTGGCATTGCGAGCCGTGATGCGCTTCGGATCGCTCATATAAGAGAGTTTGGAGACAGAACCGAAGAAAAGGGAGCCCTGCAGGCGCCAGGCTTCAATGCCTTCGGGTGTATCGGCAGGCAGCGTCATTTGCGTCACGCTTGTGAGCGTGTTCATGCGGTAGATGAAGAAGAGGCAGGATATGACAAGACCCACTTCCACGGCAACCGTCAAATCAAAGATCACGGTCAAAAGGAAAGTAGCAACCAGCGTAACTTTGTAAGACATCGTCATGCGGCGCAGGCGTTTGAATTCTGCCCAGTTGCCCATATTCAGTGCGACGTTAAGCAAAATGGCAGAAAGTGCTGCGAGCGGAATATTGGACGCTAAAGGAGCAGCAGCCAAAATCACCACTAAAAGGGTGATAGCGTGAACAACGCCCGAGATGGGGGAAACGGCACCGCTTTTAATATTGGTGACTGTACGGGCAATGGTGCCGGTCGCCGGAATGCCGCCGAAGAAGGGCACCACTAAATTGGCGATACCTTGCCCCATTAATTCCTGATTGGGGTTGTGCCGATCGTCAGTGAGTGTGTCGGCTACACGGGCGCACAAAAGGGATTCAATAGCACCCAAAAGGGCAATAGTGAGCATCGGTCCGAATAAGTGACGAATGTTTTCCCAGTCAAAATCCGGCACCTGAATAGAAGGCAATGTCTGAGGAATACCGCCGAATTTACTGCCGATCGTTTCAACAGGCAGATTTAAACCGGTCACGGCAATTGTGGAGACAATCAAAACAATCACTGTTCCAGGAATCTTGGCAATCCAACGTTTCCATTGCATTGTCCGACTCGAAGTATCAGTTGGCCAGAATCGAACAATGCCAAAAGATATCAGAGCAATGCCTAAGGCATAAAAATTGACGGTTTCGATATGCGCAGAGATGGCACTCATTTGGCCGAAAAAGTCTGCGGGCATTTTGTCAATGCTCAATCCAAAGAAATCTTTGACTTGGGACAGAGCAATCAACACAGCAATACCGTTAGTAAAGCCGATCACAATCGAAATAGGAATAAACCGGATGAAGCTACCTATTTTTAATAGCCCCATTAAAAACAGCAGTATGCCGCTACCGATTGTGGCAATCATCAGGTTGGCTAAACCGTAGTTAGCAATAATGCCGTAAATGATCACAATAAAGGCGCCTGCAGGGCCTCCGATCTGTACACGGCAGCCGCCTAAAATCGCGATTAAAAAGCCTGCGATGATGGATGTGTAGATACCGGCTTCTGGTGTTACACCTGATGCAATGGCAAAGGCCATTGCAAGCGGCAATGCCACCATGCCGACTGTGAGACCGGAGCTGATGTCTCGAGAAAGGCTGTGGGCATTGTAGTGGCCGAAAAGGTCGAAGCTGACCGGGTGGAACGGTTCAAGAGGGATATGTTCCCGAATATTTTTTAAGGTTTGAGCAAAGCTCATTTTATTTTTAAAGAGAGTGAGTTGAAAATATTATGTTTTTGTTTGGAAAAACAGTTGGCCTGAGCCAACTGTTTTTCGAGGTCACAATTATTCCTGATTTTTAGCGAAGACGCATACCGGGTTTGGCGCCTGCCTGAGGTTCTAGAATAAAGAGTCCGTCTTTATCATCAGCGCCGCTTGCTGACAAAAGCATGCCTTCGCTCACACCGAAACGCATCTTTCTAGGCGCAAGGTTAGCAATTACCACTGTGAGCTTGCCTTCCAAATCCTGAGGATCGTACCAAGCCTGAATACCCGAGAAAATGTTGCGGGTCTTACCTTCGCCGATATCGACCGTAAGACGCAGGAGTTTGGAGGAGCCTTCTACTTTTTCACACTTTACGATTTTGGCCACACGCATATCGAGTTTGGCAAAATCGTTGATGGTTACTTCAGGGGCGATTTCTTCGCCACAAGGAGCTACCGGTTTGACCTCTTCAACCATAGGGGGAATGAGGGCGTCAAGTTGCTTGATGTCGCAGCGCTGCATCAAATGTGTAAATGGTTTAATTTGAACGTCAGACGTCAAAGGACGCAGAGCGCTTTCCCAATCAAGTTCTCCGCAGTTTAAGAACGCTTCAACTTTTGCAGCCGTTGCGGGCAGAACCGGTTTGAGCATCAAAGTCATCAGACGGAATGCTTCAAGCGCCACGGAGCAGACTTCGTGGAGCTTATCGCGGTTTTCTTCAGACTTTGCCAATTCCCAGGGCTTTTCACGGTCAATATATTCATTGACTGAGTCAGCCATCGCCATGATGGAGCGCAACGCTCTGGAGTACTCGCGTTGGTTATAAAGTGCTGCAATGCCTTCTACTGCGTTGCGCATTACTTTAATGAGAGTGTGCTCAGCTACGCAATCGGCGACACGGGCATTAAAGCGCTTCACAATGAAACCGGCCGCACGACTGGCAATATTGACATATTTGCCGATGAGGTCAGAATTGACGCGAGCCATGAAGTCACTCTTACTGAAGTCCACATCGTCGTTTGTCGGGCCCATCTTGGCTGCAAGGTAATAACGAAGCCATTCGGCATTCATACCCAATTCCAAATATTTCATCGGACTGATGCCAGTGCCGCGGCTCTTACTCATCTTGCGGCCATCAACGGTCATGAAGCCATGGACAAAAACATTGTCTGGCACGCGGTAGGGCTGGCCAGCAAAGTGGAGCATAGCAGGCCAAAAGAGCGTGTGGAAGTAAACGATATCTTTACCGATGAAGTGAATCTGTTCAGTTTTCTCATCGCCTAAGAACTTCCAAAAATCAAAACCGATCTTCTTGGAGTAATTCATGAGACTGGCGTAATAGCCGACAGGGGCGTCAAGCCAGACATAGAAGTACTTGCCCGGAGCATCCGGGATAGGAATACCGAAATACGGTTCATCGCGTGAAATGTCCCAGTCGCCAAGTTTACCTTCGCCAAGCCACTCTTCGTCCTTAGCACGAATTTCAGGCTGTACACGATCAGCTCCGCTTTTACCTTTTCCGTTGACCCAGTCGCGAAGGAAAGACACGCATGAGGGGTCGGAGAGACGGAAGAAGTAGTGCGTGGATTTACGCAATTCCGGTTTTGCACCAGACAGTGCAGAGAAGGGGTTGATTAATTCAGTCGGAGAATAAACGGCACCGCACTTTTCACAGTTGTCGCCGTACTGGTCTTCTGCACCGCAGCGCGGGCAGGTACCTTTGATGAAACGGTCAGCAAGGAACATCCCCTTGACCGGATCGTAAAATTGTTCGATATCTTTGGTGTAAATAAGGCCAGCAGCCTTCAAACGTTTGTAGATGTCTTGCGAAAGCATGACGTTTTCTTCACTGTCGGTTGAGTACCAGTGATCAAACTTAATATGAAAACCGTCAAGATAGGCTTTGCGGCCGGCGGCAATACGAGCCACAAATTCCTGTGGCGTGATGCCTTCTTTTTGCGCGGCAATCATCATAGGAGCGCCGTGAGTGTCGTCAGCGCCGACAAAATGAACAGTGTGCCCGTACATTCGCTGAGTACGCACCCAAATGTCGGCCTGGATATATTCCATGATATGACCGATATGGAAATGACCGTTGGCATACGGCAGTGCTGTTGTAACGAATATTTGGCGTTTTTGCATGATGAAATGTCCCGAAAATAGGCGCAAAAAGAAACAAAGAGGTCAGTATTTTAGCAAAGCGACCCAAAATTCTCTCTTTAGGATCTTGAGCTTAACCGAGAAAAATCGGAAAATACGTCTTGTTGTCAAAACGGAGTCAGAAAGTGAATCAAAAAGAAGCGATTTTAAAAGTCATGGGTACAGTGGTGGATCCCTGGATGAACATGGACTATTTGTCTGCCCGAATGGTGAAAGTTTCCGAAGACGCAAGCTCGGTGACGGTGCAGTTAGGCTATCCGGCAAAAAGCGTAAAAGATGCAGTCAAAAGTAAAGTTGAAGAAGCGCTGCGTGTGGCCGGCCTCAATGTTGAAGTAAAAGTTGAACAAAATATTATTGCCCATGCTGTTCAGCGCACTCTAAAAGTCTTACCTAATGTGAAGAATATTATTGCTGTCTCTAGTGGCAAGGGTGGAGTGGGTAAAAGCACCGTAGCCGCTAATATCGCTTTGGCACTTGCTGCAGAGGGGGCAAAGGTCGGTGTTTTGGATGCTGACATTTACGGTCCAAGCCAGCCCATGATGCTTGGAGCACTGGGACGCCCCATGACCAATGACGGCCAGAATATGAATCCGATCGTTTCTTTGGGTTTGGAAATCAATTCAATCGGTTTTTTAATTGATCCCGATGAGCCGATGATTTGGAGAGGGCCTCTCCTAGCTCAGGCATTAACACAGCTTTTAACCCAGACCAATTGGCATGACCTGGATTATTTAGTTATTGACATGCCGCCCGGAACAGGAGATATTCAACTCACTCTTTCTCAAACGGTGCCAGTAACAGGCGCAATTGTTGTGACCACGCCGCAGGATATTGCGCTTCTTGATGCTAAAAAGGGCCTGAAGATGTTCCAGAAGGTCAATGTGCCTATTTTGGGTTTAGTGGAAAATATGTCTCTATTTGTGTGCCCCGAGTGCGGACATGTGGAGCATATTTTTGGCCAGGGCGGAGCCAAACGTATGAGTGAGACTTACCACGTAGATGTTCTGGGGCAGCTACCTTTGGATGCCAAGATCCGTGAAGAGGCTGATTCTGGAGCACCGACAGTTATCTCTTCGCCCGATTCTTTAGCTGGGAAAATTTATCGAGAAATTGCCTTAAAGGCAGCAGCGGCTATAGCTAAAACGGCTAAAGATATGTCTTTGAAGATGCCACGGGTGCGTGTGGAGAATAACTGATGCCATTAGTGACCCCTGATTACAGAGCACCGAGATGGTTGGCTGGCGCTCAGATTCAGACAATTTTTGCTGCAAAAGTGTGCAAAAAACCCAATGTTGTCTACAGACGAGAACGCTGGGATACGCCCGATAGCGACTTCACCGATGTAGACTGGGCAACGCCAGAGGCAGCCGATCCGCATACGCCGATTGTTGTGCATTTTCACGGTCTGGAGGGTAGTTCCAAAAGTCACTACGCCTTAGCGCTAATGCATGAGACTGTATCCCGTGGTTGGAGGGGCTGTGTTTCTATATTCAGAAGCTGCTCGGGCGAACTCAACCGCAGCATCAAGACCTACCATGCGGGTGATATTGATCAGGTTCAGTGGGTGCTTGAAACGGTTCGTGCCCGCTATCCTGAGGCACCAATTTACGCTGTCGGCGTTTCGCTTGGAGGAAATCAATTAGCACTTTTTTGCGGCAAGCGTGCCCAGACAGCCAAAAAACTTTTAACTGCCGCAGCGAGCGTCGGGGCACCTGTTGATTTGGTAGCGGGCAGTAATTTGTTACGTTTCGGTTTTAATCGACTCTACTCCAAAATGTTTTTGGATACACTGATTCCCAAAGTCATTAAAAAGTGCGAAACCATACCACAGATGCGAGAACTCGTTGACGAGGAAGCAATCAAGCACTGTAAGAATTTTTATGACTTTGATTCGTTATATACCGCACCAGTACATGGCTTTAAAAGTGCAATGGACTATTGGACTAAGGCTTCGGCCAAACCATGGCTCAAATATGTAGAAGTACCGCTTTTGCTCTTAAACGCTAAAAACGATCCATTTATGCCTCAATGGGCTTTACCAACATTAAACGACATCTCTGAAAATGTATGGCTTGATCAGCCTGAAGAAGGGGGACATGTTGGTTTCCCGACTGGCAGTCCACCAGGAAAAATTGATTACTTGCCGAAACGCATTTTTAGATTCTTTTTGCAGCGTCAATAACATGGCTTAATGACTCTGAACGGAAATTGCTCGCTCAATCTGCTGTTTAGCAGGCATTTTCCGATTTCGTATTTTTCCTTTCAAATACGCTAAAATCAGCGTTTGTTTTTTCTATAACGTTGCCGCGTCGGTTTGTTCTACCGGGTCTGCGGTTCCGTACTTTTACGGAGGCTCTTATGTCCCATAAGTGGCTCAGCAAGGACGCAATCTGCGGCCTTGTTGCTTTAACGCTTTTTATTCTGACGATCCCTTTGAGCAATTGGGTCGTTGTCAATGTCGGTCTGGTTTGTGAAGCAAACGGACCGTGTCTGATTCCGGTCTGGCCCGGTCTGATGGCACCTTCTGCTGTGATGATTGCCGGTGCCGCACTTGTTCTCAGAAACGGTGTTCAGGCTTTTTTAGGTGCTCCCTTTTCTCTGATGGCCATTGCTGTCGGCACGGCTTTGTCTGCTCTTTTTGCTTCGCCTTCGCTGGTGATCGCTTCAGCGGCGGCTTTCTGTTTTTCCGAATTAGCCGATTTTGCGGTCTATACACCGATGAGAAAGCATTTCCCGGCTTTCTCGGTCGTGATGGCAGGACTGGCGGGCTCTATTATCGACAGTGCTATTTTCCTATCGTTGGCCTTTGGCAGCATTGAATTTATTGGAGGCCAGGTGTTGGGGAAATTCTGGATGTCGCTTGCCGCCGGCTTGGTAATTCGCTACTTAAGACCGCGTTTGGCGCCCAATCCGAAATTCTGATGACTCAAAGCCTCCGAGAATTGGTTTCGGAGGCTTTAAATTAAGAGTCTTTTAATTTCAAATACTCTTCAAAACCTTTTTGCCGCAACAGACAGGCCGGACACTTGCCGCAGCCGTAGCCCCAAGGATGAAAGTGCTCATGATCACCTTCGTAGCAGGTGTGAGTTTCTCTGACGATAAAGTCAACAAGGTCCCTGCGCCCAACTCTTCGGCTAAAACCCAGGTTTGAGCTTTGGTTTTAAACATGAGGGGTGTGGCGATTTTAACTTCCCAGTTCATTCCCAAGCTCAGAGTCTTTTCTAAAGCATCCATCGTGTCTCGGCGGCAGTCCGGATAGCCGGAAAAATCTGCCTGACCGACGCCGGTCACAATCGTATGTACCTCTCTGATGTATGCTCTGGCAGCCGCATAGGTTAAAAACATTAAGTTGCGGGCCGGAACAAAAGAAGTCGGCAATCCTCGAGAGCCGTCTGCTTTGATCGCTTCTCCCGATCCTGTGAGTGCACTGCAAGAGACTTTCCCAAAGCTTTGTGCATCAATGAGAAGGTCTTCCCCCAGTCTTGAAGCTAATTCCGGATAACTTGTTCTGATATTTGTCAGAATCTTTTCGCGGCACTGCAGTTCAATGGCATTTTTCTGACCGTAATTGAAGCCGACCGTTTCAACAAAATCAAAATTATTCAGAGACCAAAAAAGACAGGTTGTAGAGTCCTGTCCGCCAGAAAAACTCACAATAGCGCCGTTTTGCATAGGTTATCCTTTCTTTTCGAGCTCTGCAGTCTAGCGCATTTTCCTGCGCTGTTCTGTGCTAACCTTCGGAAAAATATTTTTGAGATTCATTATTAATAATGCAAGAAAAAACCGCTGTTATCCTGATGAATACGGGTTCGCCGGCTGCTCCGACAGCAGCGGCTCTTCGTACCTACCTTAAAGACTTTCTGTCGGATCCCAGAATTATTGAATTGCCGGCCTGGTTTTGGCAGCCTATTTTAAGAGGATTCATACTGCGCTCACGGCCTGCCAAAAGTGCAGAGCGTTATAAAAAAATCTGGCTGCCCGACGGTTCGCCTCTGATCGTTTATACACAGGCGCTTGTAGAGAAACTCAATGAAAAACTCCCTGAAAATGTAGCTGTTGCCATGGCGATGCGGGTTGGAGCCCCTTCGACTAAAGAGACTGTTTTGCAACTGAAAAAAGAAGGTTATTCGCGGTTTCTCTTTTTCCCGATGTTTGCTCAGTACGCCACGCAAACGACTGAGTCTTGCCTGGATGCTATTCACGAGATTGAAAAAGAGATCCCTCATGACTTTAACTGGGATTGGATTCGTCCATATTTTGATCATGAAGGCTATGCGCAGCTTTGGGCAGATAAAATTCGAGCCTGCCGTTTGCCCGGTGCTCATCTTGTTTTGAGTTTTCACGGTATACCGGTTAAAAGCATCGAAAAGGGCAGTCCCTATCAGAAGCAGTGTCTGCAGACCGCCCATATGATTGCCGAAAAGCTCGGACTAAAAGAAGGGGACTATTCAATTGCTTATCAGTCCCGTTTCGGCAACGACCGCTGGCTGCAGCCGTATCTCACAGGTCACGTTGAAACCCTTTTGAAAAACAATATTCAATCAATCGATGTAGCCTGCCTATCTTTCAGTGTCGATTGTCTGGAAAGTCTTGAAGAGATCGGTCTGGAACTCAAAGACCATTATCTTCAATTAGGGGGAAAGCATTTCGGTTTGATTGCCTGCCTAAATGATGATGAGGCAGCGGTGAACTTTTACCATGACCTCATCTCCGAGGCGCTCAGCACGATGCACTGAAGAAGCACCACAAAAAAATCCTTCGTCAGTTTTTAAAACCGGCGAAGGATTTTTTGGTTAGTCAGGTATTAAACGATCAGTATTTAACCGTTGCGGCTTTTAATAAAGTTCGTGAAAACACCCCAGCCGATCGGCAGAGATACTTCATCTTGAATACAGAAGTCGCCTCGGTGGTGTCCGGGGTGGTTGCAGCCGTAGTAGAAGAAAGCTGCCTTGCCGCCATGCTCCTGCACGCGGCGAATCAGCATCGTGCAGTCTTCGCTTCCGACTTTGGCATTCATGTCCACAACAGATTCAACACCGGGAACCGAAGCGGCCGCCTGTTTAACCGCTTCAACGGCTTCTTCATCACCTTTGTACGTCACGGCTTCGCCCATTCGGGTCAGTCGATACTGAACACCGTAAGCTGCAGCCATGCCCTTAACCGTCATTTCGACGTTGGCAGCCATGTAGTCATTGATTTCGGTACTTTCACCGCGTACTTCAAGCTGCATGTATGCGTGGGGAGCCACGATATTGCGGCCGACGCCCGAGATGAGTTTGCCGATTTGAACACGGGTAATGCCCTGACTGTGACCGGGCAGAGAACCCAGCGACATACAGGTGGCGGCAGCACACATTAAAGCGCTGCGGCCCTTTTCGGGAGAACCGGCTGCAGCCTGAATACCCTCGTATTCCAAGTCAAATTTCGTTGTAGCCAGGTAGCCGTGATGAGAAACCCCGACCTGACCCAAATAGGCTCCGCAGCCGATATGAGCGCCTGCAAACCAGTCAACATCATCGACAATGCCTTTGGCGGCCATAGCAGCAGCGCCGCGTACGCCTTCTTCTGCGGGCTGGAAAAGCACTTTGATCGTACCATTGAGACTGTCTTTATGGTCTGCAAGCCATGCGGCAACTCCAAGTCCGACAGCAGTGTGACCGTCGTGACCGCAGGCGTGTGAAAATCCGGGATATTCTGAACGGAAGTGTCCCTGATTGGCTTCGTGTTCAGACTTTGTCGTCTCTTCAATTGGCAGACTGTCAATATCGACTCGGATGGCCGTAACCGGACCGGGGCGGCCGGTTTCCAATACTGCCATGGCGCCAGTGTAGCCACCGAGTCGTTTTAAAAACGCTTCGGGGACGCCATGCGCGAGCGCCCGGGCCTGAGCCGCTTGAGCCGCTTCTTCGTTTCTGCCCATCACAGCCTCGGGTTCAATGACTTCAATACCAGCTAAGGCTTTCAGTCCCAATTCTTCCAGGCGCTTGACGATGAAGTAGGTGGTTTCAAATTCGTTCCAGCCGTCTTCGGGATGGGCATGCAGCCACCGACGATCGGCGACCATTTGCTCTTCGTAGTTGCGTTCTGTCATTTTTTATCTCGCTTAAAGTTCGAAGATGAACCCCAATAAAATCACGTTGACAATCATCGGGATGGCCATACGTTTGGATACTTCCAGGGGACTGGCTTTAATCATGCCGGCAATCACGAGTGTGGCACCGGCAATGGGCGAGCACATACGGCCCAGGGCACCGGAGAGCGAGGCGACCACGCCGAGGTTGGGAACCTTCATGCCGAATTCAGCCGCAAAGGGAGTCACCGCTTGGTTAAACGCGTGACCGGCAGCATCCCCCGAGCCTGTTAAGACGCCCATCAGGAAGGGACCGAAGTTTGCAGCCAGGGCAGCGATTTCTTTGGAGTCCTTCAATTGAACAATCAATGCATCGATGACGCCTGCGGCTTGCAGACCGCCTGCAAAGCAGCCGGCAGCAATGATGATGCCCAAGATATTGGCATAGCCTTTACCCATACCGTTGAAAAATTCTTTTGTTAATTTTTCCGGATTGGCACGGGTGACGAGCAGCGTGTAGATCGTGCCGTAAATCATGGCTTCAGCCACGCTCATTTTAAGAACGGGCAGACAGGTAGCACCGAGCATCAAAAGAACAATCGGAAGAATCGGAGCGATGGCATAAAAGACGTTGACGTGCTCGGGCAATTCGCCTCGAGCGTCGCTTGCCACCTCGAAGACTTCTTCATTTTCGCCTTCTTTGCGCTTTTTGTAGTCACGGAAGACAAAAATCATCGCAGTAACCATGATGATATTCAGTGCGCACAGCAGAAGAATACGCGGAGCGAATTGAACAATCAGATCCATCACTTCCATGTTGGAGATTTTGGCGACCCAGACGTTGTGGCTCGATCCGGGAGACAAAGCGGAAGGAATGATGGAGCCGATAATGGCCGCACCGGCAATGGCCGGTTTAAAGCCTGCTCTGACCATCAGAGGAATCATGGTGGGACCTAAGGCAGCGGCGCAGCCTGCAGCCGACGGAATGGCAATTGCCACGCATGAAGCAATCAGCATGCAAAAAGGCAGCAGGAAAAAGCCGAGTTTGCCCAAGGGTTTAACCAATAATCCGACAAAATGCACGTCACAGCGGGTCATGGATACCACAGCGGCAAAACCGAGAGACGAGCAAATGGCCATGATCATGGAGGCATTGGTCATATTTTTGAGCATATTGCCCAAAGCAATTTGCGGAGCAAAACTAATGAGCCCCATTGCCAGACCGGCTGTAATTAAAACCAGACGGGTTTCCCATCTTTTCAGTAAGCCGACCACAGTCAAAACGACAATGATGCAGGCGGCAATCATTGAGAATGTCATGCGAGATCTCCGAAAGTTTGGAAGTGTTTCAGCGAACCGTAGCGTTTGAGCAGGAGTTCGTATTCCTTCGCGTCATAAAAGAGATTATCTTGCGTACCGTATACTTTTGCCGCCTCAATGACAAAACGGACACAATCGTCAAGGTCATTGAGGTGAGAAGCCCCTGTGGCGCATCCCGGCACCTGTGTTTGTGTGGTAATCGCTACCCCTACACAGGCTGAAGCGGTGGCAACGCTGGGCTGCAGGATGGAATTGATGTGATAAATTCCGTTTCCGTAAGGCGTAATGTCCTGTTGAGTCAGAGGTAAGACAACAGGGAGTTTGCCGGTCGCAATTTCCATGAGCGAGAGCAGCGCTTCGCTCGTTCTGAGAATGTAACCCTCCTTTACTGTGGGCGTAATGGCAAAACCGCTGATATTGACGATTCGATTGCCCTTAGTGGTATCAATACAGAAAATGGCATCCATGTCGGCATCGACTTCAGCGCTGTTACACTGCTCGCTTGTGATCGGTGAGTCCATAAAAGGTACCGGATCGTGCGGGCGTGTCGGAGCGTGAGGACAGATGTGAGTGGTGACAATCACATCGCCCTGAAGTACGTCGCCTCTGTGATGCATTTGCGCAAGCTTTGCCGCACAGGCGAGAGCACAGAGTGCACCGTCGCCGTCACTCGTAAAGCCCAGCCTTTCGGGACGGGCACCGAGCCCTCCGAGACGGCCGATAATTCCCAAGGTCGGGTACTCGCCCTGAGAGCTTTTACCGTTTGAGCCCGGGATCAGGACTCGGATAAAGTCAGTTGAGCCTTTCTCTCCGGTTAGTGTCGTGATTCGGATATCCTCGGCACCATATCCTCGAAGATACTCGGCAACCTTTTGTCCGTTAACAGAGGGATCGTCCAGCAAATCCTGCAATTCAATGAGATGCTTAATGCTCATGTCTACTCCTTTTTATCCTGTGATTCATTGTCCGAGCATCGCACAGTGACTGCCACTCTGATTCTTTGCTGTATTATGATTTATTCCGTGACGGAATAAAGGGAAAGAGAAGATGTCTCTGCTTAACGAAGATCTGGATGTATTTCTGGCGGTTTGTGATACGCGAAGTTTTTCTCAGGCTGCTCAGAAGCTCTCAATGACGCAGTCGGCTGTCAGCAAAAAGATCATGCGGCTTGAAGATGCTCTCGGTGTTGATCTGTTCGACAGAACCAAGCGGCCGATCGTTCTCACTCGTGAGGCCGAGGCTTTGAAGGCTCAGGCAGAAAATGCTCGGGAAAGTTTAGAGAGGACAGCCGGAGAAATTCGTGAGGGGGCATTTTTGAGACCCGAATTTCGTATCGGCACGATTGAAAGTCTCTCAAAATGCTTCTTGCCCTCATTTGTGACATGCGTCCGTGAAAATGCTTCTCGTATTTTTGCCGTCACCGGTACCTCTCAGTCGCTTATTCGGGCATTGCAGCGAAAAGAGATTGATTTTGCTTTGGTAAGTGACCTATTTTCAGAAAAGCAGGGACTGACTCGTTTAAAGGTATTTGAAGAACAGTCCGTCCTTCTGATGCCAAGCTCTGTCTTACCTTCTCAGGGAAAAGAATGGACCTGGGAAACCGTTCGTTTGTGCGGATTGCCGTATCTGAAGTATTTTCGGGACGGGGGTGCGGGTCGATTAAATGACACCTACATCAGCCTTTTGGATATGGATATTCCCGAACGCATTGAGGTCGACTCCAGTGCAACGATGATGTCGCTTGTAGCACGGGGAGCCGGATGGACAATTACCCGGGCATTAGCCGTCATTCAAAATCCGGAAGTGGCCTCCAGTGTATCCGTTTTGCCCTTGCCGCCGCCTTAGTTGTCACGTCCTTTATATTTAGTTGCAAGAGCCGATGAGTCTCAGCGGCTCATCTCACGGGTAGCTGAGGTTTCTGAAACAATTTTCGAAAAGGAAATCCGACCGAAAATTCTCGAAATTGCTCCGTGGCTGCTGTCAGCTTAGGTCCGTGAGCACTTAAAAATTAAACCATCACTTGAATTTTTCCGAATCATCCCCATATTGGGATTATCAAAGACATACCCATTGCGGAGAATGATTCATGCAAGAGACCACGAAAGAAACTGAAGTAAAAGATCAGGCTGAGCAAAATACTGTTCAGGAGCCTCAGGCAGAAAAGGCTCAAGCGGCAGAGCAACAGACCGAGCAGCCTCAAAACGAACCCGAAGCAACCGATCAGACTCCTCAAGAGCCTTCTGTTGAAGAGCTTTTGGCTGCTGCCAAAGAGGAAAATGCAAAGCTGCAGGATCTTTACATGCGTGCATTGGCAGAAGCAGAAAATGCCCGTCGCCGTGCAGAAGAGTCTGTGGAAAAAGCTCACAAGTTCGGAGTGGAAAAGTTTGCCAAAAACCTCTTGCCCGTGCTCGACAGCTTGGAAAAGGCGCTCGAGCTCAGCCAAAACCCCGATGATCCGATGATCCAGGGTGTACAGGCTACGTATCGTCAGTTTGTTCAGGCTATGCAAAAAAGCGGCATGACTGAAATTGATCCTGTCGGTGAAAAATTTGACCCGACGCGCCACCAGGCCATCGCTATGGTTCCTGCTCAGGAAGGTCAGGTGAGCGGTCAAGTGGCTCAGGTTTTCCAGCGCGGCTGGCTCATCAGTGACCGTGTTTTACGCGCCGCAATGGTCAGTGTTGTTCAATAATGCATTGAATTTTATGGGAAATTTTCGAGGTTGCAATTATTTGTAAGTATGCCCCTTGAAAGTTACCGCCTCATCCCCATATTGGGGGTAGAGCGTCGGGAAACGCAATGGTTATTCCCGCCGAAGTAAAGAATTTAGAGTTTTAAAACGAAGGAATTTCAAAATGGCAAAGATTATCGGTATTGACTTGGGTACGACGAACTCGGCCGTAGCCGTCATGGAAGGTGACAAGATTCACGTCATTGAAAACAGCGAAGGCGCCCGTACGACGCCGTCCATCGTTGCCTATATGGACAATGGTGAAGTGTTGGTGGGTGCTACCGCCAAACGCCAGGCTGTGACCAATCCTAAGAACACGTTGTTTGCTGTCAAGCGTTTGATCGGCCGTCGTTTTGACGACGCTGAAGTGCAGCGTGATATTTCCTTGATGCCGTTCTCCATTACGCGTGCTGAAAATGGCGACGCCTGGGTAAGCGTCTTGGACGGCAAGAAGCTCGCTCCGCAACAGGTTTCCGCTGAAGTGCTCCGTAAGATGAAGCAAACGGCTGAAGACTACTTGGGTGAAACGGTGACCGAAGCCGTCATCACGGTGCCGGCCTACTTCAATGACAGTCAGCGTCAGGCTGCGAAGGATGCCGGTCGTATTGCCGGTCTCGAAGTCAAGCGTATCATCAATGAACCGACGGCAGCTGCTTTGGCTTTCGGTCTTGACAAGGGCGGTAAGGGTGATAAGAAGATCGCTGTCTACGACTTGGGCGGCGGCACATTCGATATCTCCATCATCGACTTGGCTGATGTTGACGGTGACAAACAGTTTGAAGTGCTCTCTACGAACGGCGATACGTTCCTGGGCGGTGAAGACTTCGACCAACGCATTGTTGACTACCTGATCAGCGAATTCAAGAAGGATACGGGCGTTGATCTGAGCAAAGACATCATCGCTTTGCAACGTTTGAAGGACGCTGCCGAAAAGGCCAAGATTGAATTGTCCAGCCGTCAGGAAACGGAAGTGAACTTGCCGTACATCACGGCTGATGCCACCGGTCCGAAGCATTTGAACGTGAACCTTACCCGTGCAAAATTTGAAAGCATGGTTGAAGATTTGATTGCCCGCACGATTGAACCTTGCCGCAAGGCTTTGGCTGATGCCGGCTGCGACAAGAGCGAAATCACCGACGTGATTTTGGTGGGCGGTCAATCCCGTATGCCGAAGGTTCAGGAAACGGTGCGCGAATTCTTCGGTCAGGAACCGCGTAAGGACGTCAACCCTGATGAAGCTGTGGCAATCGGTGCTGCTATTCAAGGTTCTGTTCTCACCGGTGAACGCCACGACGTGCTGCTGTTGGACGTGACGCCGCTTACCCTCGGTATTGAAACCTTGGGCGGTGTGATGACCTCCATGATTAAGCGCAATACCACGATCCCGACCAAGCACACGCAAGTGTTCTCTACGGCCGAGGATAACCAGCCCGCTGTGACCATTAAGGTTTACCAAGGCGAACGTGAAATGGCTGCCAGCAACAAGCTTTTGGGTGAATTTAACCTCGAAGGCATTGCTCCGGCTCCCCGCGGACTGCCGCAAATTGAAGTGACATTTGATATCGATGCCAACGGTATTTTGCATGTTTCCGCAAAGGATAAGGCTACCGGCAAAGAAAACAACATCACGATTAAGGCAAGCTCCGGCTTGAGCGAGGAAGAAATTCAACGCATGGTCAATGACGCGGAAGCCAACAAGGCCGAAGACCACAAGCGCTTTGAATTAGCTCAGTCCCGCAACATCGCCGATGCCTCTATCCATCAGGTTCAAAAGACTTTGAAGGATTTGGGCGACAAGGTTGAAGCCTCTGACCGCATGGCCTGCGAAGACGGTATCAAGAAGGTCGAAGAAGCCATCCGCGGTGAAGACAAGGCTGCTATCGATGCTGCTGTTGAACGCTTGATGACCGCTGCTCAAAAGATCGGCGAAAAGCTCAACGCTCAGGCTCAGCAAGCTCAACAGGCTCAACCGCAGCAGGAAGCCAAGAAGGCTGATGATGATGTGGTTGACGTGGATGCCAAAGAAAAATAATCCGTAAGGATTTGGGGGCCTCACGCCCCCAATTCTGTACTGAACCGGGGTCTCAAAGCGAGGTTCAAGATCGGCAGTGTTGGTGACTTCCGGCTTGAACCTATCGCTTTATCGCAAAGGTAGAAAAAAATAATGAGCGATCGTGATTATTACGAAGTATTGGGTGTTGATAAAAACGCGAGTGCGGCCGATATTAAAAAGGCCTATCGCCGTTTAGCCATGAAATATCACCCCGACCGCAACAATGGGGATAAAGAGGTCGAAGCAAAGTTTAAGGAAGTCGGTGAAGCCTACGAAGTATTGGGCGATGAGCAAAAGCGCGCGGCCTATGACCGTTTCGGTAAAGCCGGTGTCAATGGTGCAGCAGGCGGTCCGGGTGCAGGCGGCTTCGGAGGCTTCGGTCCTGAAGGCTTCTCAGGCTTCGGCAACATGGGTGACCTGGGCGATATCTTCAACGAATTTTTCAATCAGGGTATGGGCGGCGCTCGTCGTCAGTCTCGCGCATCGCGCGCTCAAGCGGGTGCGGATCTGAGATATGACCTGGAAATTACTCTTGAGCAGGCTGCCAAAGGCTATACGGCGGAAATCCGGGTTCCTGTTTGGGAAAAGTGTGATGTTTGTGACGGCACGGGGAGCCGCTCGAAGTCAAAGCCTACTACCTGCCCGCACTGTAACGGCACCGGTATGATCTATGCCAAGCAGGGCTTTTTCTCCGTGCAGCAGACCTGTCCCTACTGCCACGGCACCGGCACGGTGATCTCTGATCCCTGCCCGAACTGTGACGGCACAGGTTTTAAGAAAGTCATGAAGACCCTGGAAGTGAAGATTCCTGCCGGTATTAATGCCGGTCAGCGCGTTCGCTTGCAGGGCAAAGGTCAGCCGGGTAAAAACGGCGGACCGGCCGGAGACTTGTATGTCGAAATCAGCATCAAGCCCCATGAAATCTTCCAGCGTGACGGCGATGACCTTCATGTCGAGCTGCCGATTTCGTTTGTAACGGCAGCTTTGGGCGGAGACGTGGATGTTCCGGTACTTGACGGCGAAACCCGTATTACTATTCCGGAAGGCACACAAAACGGCAAGGTTTTGCGTATTCGCGGCAAGGGTATCAAGAGTCTGCGTTCAGGTTATATGGGAGACCTTTATATCCACGTGTTTGTGGAAACGCCGGTTAACCTGACACAAAAGCAGAAAGATCTCCTGCGTCAGTTCGATGAAACGCTTTCCAAGCACGGAGAAAAACACTCTCCGAAGCATGAAAGCTTCATGGACAAAATGAAGGATCTTTTCAGCTAAAGATTTCTATGCCCGAATCATGGCTCCCTTTGTTTCGGGAGCCATTTCTTTTTCCGGTAGGCCAATTGATAGCCGATTAATCCAAATAAAGTTCCGAGAAAGGCGCCGGCAATCACGTCACTCGGAAAATGAACAAAAAGATACAGGCGGGAAAAGCCCATCATGAAGGCTAATATCAGCGCAAAAAGTCCCGCCCTTTTGTGGCAAAGTATTAAAGCCACGGCTGCAGCAAAGGCCGCTGCCGTGTGACCGGACGGAAAAGAGTGGTCACTCAGACAGGCCAAAAGCATATCTTCCGGCACATGAATATCGCACGGGCGCTCTCTTCCCACCAAGGGTTTAAGAATCAGATTGACAACGATAAAGTCAATGGCTAAGGCAAAACTGACAGCCAGACCTGAACGCCTGAAGCCGGTGAGAATTAAAAGCAACGCTGCCAATGCAATCCAAATCGCCCCGAAATTACCCAGCGATGAGATAAAAAGCATCAGCTGATCAACTTGATCACTTCTGAGCGACTGAATAAAGTGAAGAACACCTAATTCCATACGGATAATCGAAAAAAGCCACTTTTTAGGATAACGAAAAAGTGGCTTAATGCAAAATACTCTTTAATTCTTCTCAGGTTTCGGAAGAATCCGATCGAGATGTTTAACAAAAAGAATGGCCACGTAGCTGATGATGCAGGTGGCAATGACAAGCTCAACATGAGCAAGCATTCTTAGTTCCCAAGCATAAAAAGCACCGATCTCATACTGTCCGACCAAATTGCTCATTTTGTAAAGTGCCGTTGCACCGATTGCCAGGGGGAACGTAAAAGCGGCGTAGCCGGGAGAAAAAGGCAGACGAAGCAGTTTAAAAAGTGACAGATAAATCACAACGGTCATCAATACCGCGATACCCAATAGTACTGCACACAAAAGAGGCGAAGGATCTTTTACTACGGTTAGCAGTCCTGCCAAAGACAGGCTGGCAGGGGCAGCCAAAATGGCAATAGTGGGCTTGGCCGCATCCGGGACCTGTGCATAAAACATGAACCGGTAGATCATTGCGGGAAGCATTACGGCATATGAAACAATGCCGATGGTCAGAAGTATTTGCGCAAAGCCGAACCAAGCGGGAGAAGGGCAGGCAACATCGGCAACGATAATGCCTACAGGAGGAATAAACCAACTCGGAACCATATGCTCAATTTGGCGCTCTTTCAGACGAAACACAATGAAGGCGCACAAAAAGAGAAGATGCACAATAACAGCCGCCAACCAAAGGTACTCGCCAACAGTGGGGAAATAATTTCCTACCGCTTTTGAGACAACCATTGTGGTCATGGCAAATGTTGGGACGATACTGCCTAAGACTGGATGCCTTAAATCAGTAATCAGAGTGTCAACATGGAAAACAAATCGGGTTAAAAGTAGGCTCAATAAGATAACGGCAATACCGGCACCGATAAGTTGTCCCCACCCATTTAAAGCAAGGGCATTTTCCATTGACCAGCCAAGACTGGAAATACCCAATGCAAGACCAGCAACGGGTGTTGGGAGAGCGCGAACGCGTTTGATCATAAGACAGTAGAAAGTTTTAATTAAAAGTGGGGCGGATTATATCAGTTAGTCGAATAAACGCATTTGCTCGGTGAGCTCACTGGCCCGAACCTCTAATTCTGTTTTTGAAACACTTAACCCCAAAAGCCGGATACCGGTAGCTGGGAAACTTACTGCCCCCATTAGTTTTTTAGCCAAAACCCTGATAGTCTCAGCCCGATCTAAATATTGAGATCCGCTAGAGCTACGGGTAAGGGTTGTAAAGTCAGGAAAACGCACCTTAAGCGTTAAACGTTTGCCTTTAAATCCGCTACGGTTGACTCTTTTAACTAATTCGGAAATCACTTCTTCAAGTGCTTCATCAATTGCCTTTCCCCGAATATCTTTACCGAAAGTTTCCTCACAGCCAACAGACTTGCGCTCTCGATGAGTAGTCACTTCTCGGCTATCAATTCCTCTGACAAAATTGTAATAGGTAAGACCTGCTTTTCCGAAGAGCTCTGTCAGCCTTGCCAGGCTCATTGCCCTAAGCTGCGGAGCAGTGTTGATACCCAGCGCGTGCAAACGTTTAGCGGTAGCCGGTCCTACACCCCAGAAGGCTTCAATCGGCAACCGGTCAATAAATTCAATTGCTTGATCAGGATGAATGACACAAAGGCCATCAGGTTTTCGGTAGTCGCTTGCGATTTTGGCTAAAAATTTGTTGTAACTGACACCAGCGCTTGCAATCAGTCCTAGTTCATCTCGAATATCTTTTTTGATTTGTTTAGCAATCTGAAGACCTGTTTGAGCTCCTATCTTGTTATTTGTGACGTCTAAAAAAGCTTCATCAATAGAAACTGGCTCAATGATATCTGTGTAGCGTTCAAAAATTTCCCGCACTTGGCGCGAAACAGCCTGATAGTGCTTCATACGGGAGTGAACAAAAATAAGTTGTGGACACAATTCTCGAGCTTTGGCTGAAGGCATGGCCGAATGAACTCCGAATTTTCTTGCTTCATAGCTCGCAGTAGCAACTACGCCACGCGCCCCGGCATGCCCCACCGCAATTGGTTTGCCTCGAAGCGCCGGATGATCGCGTTGTTCAACGGAAGCGTAAAAGGCATCCATATCAACGTGAATGATTTTTCGATAAAGTGTTTCGGTCATAGCAAAGAGCTATTTTAGAGGAATCATTCTTTAGAACGCTCCGAAAATGCATGAAATTTGTTAAAGTGTCAGCCCTTTGTTGATATACGCATTTTGCTTTACTAAGGCAGTTTATGAATAGCTTTACCTTTAATCAGCGTTTGCTTTTGGGACTTACACTTTTTTCAATGTTTTTTGGAGCGGGTAATTTAATTTTTCCTCCGTATTTAGGCTCGCTTGCCGGTGTAGATATGCCCTGGGCCATGGCAGGCTTTGCCATTACAGCTGTGTGCTTTCCGATATTGGGTGTGATGACAGTAGCCCGTTCTGGAGGCTTGATGATGTTGGCCTCCCGTGTGCATCCCCAGTTTGCCTTTATCTTTACGTTGCTTATTTATTTGTCGATTGGTCCCTGCGTGGCGATTCCCCGTACGGCAAGCACTTCGTTTGAAATGGCTCTGGCGCCATTATTTGCAGGTAATGATGAGGCTCTATTTCTCGGATTTACCCCTCTTGTTTGTGTGCAGTTTATCTATTCGGTGTTCTTTTTTGCGCTTGCTGGTTTGATGGCTTTAAAGCCTGAGAAGCTCACTCAACGTTTGGGCAAGATCACATCTCCTGCACTCATCATCATGATTGCTCTGTTGTTTGTCGCCTGTGTTTTTAATCCGATTGCCGGCTACGGATTAGTTTTGCCGCCTTATGACATTAATGCCTTCGTTCGAGGATTCCTTGAAGGTTACCAAACAATGGATACGTTAGCAGCGCTTAATTTCGGCTTGATTATTGCTTTAAATATTCAAGCGCTTGGTGTAAACAATACTGAAGGTGTTGTGAAAGAAACGGTGAAGGCTGGGTTAATTGCAGGCTTTTTCCTTATCACGATTTATCTGGCTTTGGCTCATATCGGAGCGACCGTGGGCGGTGCAGGACTCATTACGGAAAACGGCGCTCAAACACTGACTTCTGTTGCCCAAATTCAATTTGGTCCGGCAGGCATTATTCTCTTGGGAATGATCTTTTTTGTGGCTTGCCTCAATACCTGTGTGGGTTTGTTATCTTGCTGCAGCGACTATTTCACAAAAGTATTTCCTGCTTTGTCTTACCGCAGTTGGCTCCTGGTTTTTGTGCTCTGTAGCATGGTGGTTTCCAATGCGGGGCTGACCCTAATTTTAAAATTGTCCATTCCGGTTCTGATGGCTATTTATCCTGTAGCTTTAATGCTGATTATTCTCGGTTTGACTCATCACTTTAATCAACACTACTCTAAAGTGTATCCTTTAACGATCACGTTTACGGCTGTTGTGAGTATTGCCGGAGCGATTAAAGATATCGGCTGGGAAATTCCGGTTTTGTCTCATTTGCCTTTCTATTCGATCGGGCTCGAATGGATAACGCCGGCATTGATCGGTTGGGTCATCGGGATTTTTTACTCTAAGCGTCCGCTTGAGTTTTAACTGAAATTTCGTATTTGACGGCTATAACCAGCAGCCGCTTTTTTAGGAATTTAACGTGCAGTTATTGGAAATTTTCGGCATTGCCGTCGCTTTGTCGGTCGATGCCATGGTGGTCGCTCTCTGTTGGGGAGCCGTTCAACCTAAAGTTAAAGTTTCTCATGTTCTGAAATTCTCACTCGTTTTCGGAGGATTTCAGGCATTAATGCCCACGTTGGGGTGGTTAGCAGGCGGCGCACTCTACAGCCTCATCAACCAATGGGATCACTGGATTGCTTTTGCATTGCTGGTTTTTGTTTCATTTTCGATGGTTCGTGAAGCCTTTGAAAAAGATGAAGATGAAAGCGGGGAGTGTGAGTGCCGTGCAATGGGATCTGATATTGCCTGGGGAAAGCTTGCCATGTTGGCTGTGGCAACGAGTTTGGATGCGCTTGCAGTGGGCTTTTCTTTTGCCATGATCTCTTTGCCCATTGCTTGGCCGGCTGCGATTATCGGTGTGGTTTGTGCCATCCTGACCGCATTATCCATGATGGCTGCCCGAGTGTTGTCTGAAAAAGCCGCTCGTCACAGTAAAAAACTTTCTCTGCTCGGAGCGGCTGTTTTATTTTTAATCGGTTTACGAATTTTATTTGAGCACGGAGTCTTTGCTTAGTACTGCTCAAACATTTCACGCAAGGCATCCACTTCGGTGATGCCTTTTTTCAATGCGAGCTGCAAAAGGACTCTGGACTTCACAGCCGAGAGATTCCAAGAAGAAATCAATCCGGCCTCTTCCCATTCACTCAAACCGTTAAAGACGGGACCGGTGAAAACACGGGAGCTGCGGATGACTCGCACGCCGCAAGCACTGGCTCGAGCCAGACCCGGGAGTACCTTTTCAGGAATACAGCCGTTGCCAAGGCCGGCAAAAACGATTCCTTTAGCGCCGATTGCGACCGTTGCGTCAACGAGTTTATCGTCATCGTCGGCGTGAGAAATCAAAATATCGACTCGGGGGAAGGACTCATCTTCATCGAAATCTTTGACACTGAAGGGCGTTGCCAAAGTATGCGGACGAGTGGGGTGGTTGTAATACATCACGGCATTGTCGATCACAACCCCTAATTCACCGGTATTAAGTCCTGAGAAAGTTGCAACGTTAGTCGTGTTGGTCTTTGTGCTAAAGCGCGCACTGCCGATGGTGTTGTTTAATACCATCAGGACACCCAGACCGCGGGACTTTTCGTTGATGGCCACTTGAAAGGCGTTATAAAGATTTAAGATGCCGTCTGCTGACAAAGCGGTAGCGGGCCGCATTGCTCCCGTGATGACAACCGGTTTTTCAGTCTTAAGGATTAGGTGAAGGAAGTAAGCCGTCTCTTCCATGGTATCGGTTCCATGGGTGATCACAATGGCATCGACGTCTTCACGGTCGGCTGCAGCCTGAACGCTTCTGGCTAATTTAAGCCAGATTTCAGAAGTCATCGAGCTCGAGTCAACGTGACTGACAGCCTCCTGTTCGAGTTCGATTTTGTCCTTCAAATCGGGCAGTTGATCTAAAAGTGCGTTGATAGAGAGTCCGCCCAACCGATAGCCTGTCGTTTGCGTAGATGATTCACCGGAACTTACAATTGTTCCGCCTGTGGACATTAAAACAACTTTCTTTTTAGCCATGGAAATCCCCCATAAGAAAACGTGTTTCGTATTATGCCAAAAGAATCTCCCACCACTACGGAAAAATTTAGAAACGGCTATAGCTAACATTTTGAAAATGCGTTAAAATAGCGCGAATTTTCGTGAAACCCTGCTGGGTTTCGTTTTTTATTGTGGCATTTGCCACGTTTACTTTATAGACACAAGAGGTAAATTAAATGGTCGTTATTCGTCTTGCTCGCGGCGGTTCTAAGAAGCGTCCTTTCTACAACATCGTTGTAACGGATTCCCGTAATCCCCGCGACGGTCGTTTTATCGAACGCTTGGGCTACTACAACCCGATGGCTGCCGGTCAAGCTGTGAAGTTCCAGATCGCTGACGAACGTCTTACGCACTGGATCGGTCAAGGCGCTCAAATGAGTGATACGGTTGCTCGTTTGGTCAAGCAAGCTAAGAAGGCTGCTGCCTAATCGAAAATTCCGCAGACATTGTTTGCGCGAAGGGCGATTCCGATATCGTTACTCTGCGTTGCGGCAAAAAAAGTTTGACTTTCTATCTACACCAAACAAACGGAATTGTGTCTACCGTTTGGGATTGATTGTTTGAGATTTCAGCCGCGAGTATCTAAAACGCAAGGCAAGGATTGATGGAATAGCCCTTTTTCTTACCTGTAAATTTCATGACAAACAATCAGAATCAGGATTTATTGGAAGTCGGACGTACGGCAGGGGCCTACGGTGTTCGCGGCTGGGTGCGTGTTGTTCCTTTGGGCAGACAGGGCGACTTACTTTTTGAATCAGACAAATGGTGGTTCTTGCCTTATCCCAGAAAAATGGGAGTTAAACCTAAACTCCTCACTGTAGCGGAATTAAAGGCGCACGGAAAAGATTACATAGCCCGTTTAACGGAAATTACTTCCCGAGAAGAGGCAATGGCTCTAAAGGGTAGCCTTTTAGTAGACCGCAATGACTTGCCGGAACCCGAAGAGGGGGACTTCTATGATGAAGATCTGATTGGTATGACAGTTAACAATCTTCAGCACCAGAAGTTAGGGGTCGTCTCTGGAGTGACAGATAACGGTGCTCAGGATCTTCTGATTGTTCAGGGTAATGAAGGCGTTTTCTATATCCCGATGGTAGAGGCGTATATTGAGTCAATTGATTTTGATAATTCGGTTGTGACTGTTGACTGGTCACTAGATTGGAATTAGTCAAATATAAAAACGGCTAACTTAAAGTCCGAAATGCAGCTACATGCATATTGAATGCCCTATAAGTTAGCCGACGGATTAACTAGAAAAAGCTTAATTATTTCGGAAGATTTTTCTTTTTAAATTCACACAAATCTAAAATAGGGCAGGCAGCGCATTCAGGTTTAGTTGCTTTACAGCAATAGCGGTCGTGCAACAAGAGCCAATGGTGTGAGTCTTTTTTAAATTCAGTCGGGACAAATTTCAGCAATTTCTTTTCGACTTCTTCGGGCGTCTTGCCCGGAGCAAAGCCGGTGCGGTTACTCACTCTGAAAATATGCGTATCGACTGCAATGGTAGGGTGCCCAAAAGCCACATTAAGTACAACATTTGCTGTCTTTCGTCCGACACCAGGTAAGCTCTCCAAAGATTGCCTGTCATCAGGGACGATCCCGCCAAATTCATCTAACAACTTTTGACTTAAAGCCACGACATGTTTGGCTTTGTTTCTGTAAAGGCCGATTGTCTTAATGTAAGGCGTGAGCCCTTCGACTCCAAGCCTTACGATAGCCTCGGGCGTATTGGCAATAGGGTAAAGTTTACGGGTGGCTAAATTGACGCTCTTATCAGTAGCCTGTGCAGAGAGAACAACGGCAACTAAAAGCTCGAAAGGATTGCTGTACTGCTCACTTTTCGGATTGGGACGGATAGCCGCCAACCGTTTCATGATTTCGTAACGCTTAGTGTTGTTCATTTTAGTTTTTATTTCTTCACTCTTGACAAGATGTCTGCTAAAAGAGCTTTTTTCCGATTGTTCGCACTTTGAGCATTCAGTTTTGCTTCGCGAAGTAGGAGTCGCTTCTTTTCTCGCTCAAGTTTTTCTCTGTAATGCTTTCTCGCTTGATGAGCGCGCTCCTGTGTCCACTCAAAGGGCGCTTCAATCATCTCAATGCAGTCAACGGGGCAGGCTATTATGCATAAGGCACAGCCGGTACACCACTCAGAGATTACACCGTGAAGTCGTTTAGGAGCTCCTACAATAGCATTTGTTGGACACACCGCAACACATTTTCTGCATCCGATACATTGCTCTGGTTTAATTCGCGCCAATTCTAACGGTACTTCGTGGCCGTATTCGGGATCAAGCGGCACAACGGGGTGACCTGTGATGCGAGATAGTGCTTCGATTCCTTTTTGGCCTCCGGGAGCACAGCGGTTAATTGGCGCCTCTCCCATGGCAATGGACCATGCGTAATTTCTGCAGCCGTCAAAACCGCATTGTCGGCACTGTGTTTGCGGCAAGACATCATCAATCGCGTCTACTAAATGTTCACTCATAATGTCCACTACCAAAAGTTTTCAGCAACGTAGGTGCCAAGTTTTTGCCCTCTCGGAGCGGTAAAACCACGCTCTTTGAGGACTTTTTTCATAGAGTCAACGAAACCGGGATTACCGCAAATCATTGCTCGAACCCACTGCGGTGTCAGTGTAAATCCCATCTTTTCAAATTCGCCATCGGTAATGGCCTGAGGCACACGTTTGGTGATTTCACCGCACTTTTGAGGATTATCTTCCCTGGTTGTCGCAACAATAAAACGGAAGTTCACCTCACGGTTTTGCTTGCTAACAGCCTCCATAAACGCGTCCGTGAGGGTAATATCATCACCGCAGCGGCCGCAGTGAACAACAACTACGTTATCGAAACGTCGCCAGGGATTGTCTTTCACAATGGATAAAAACGCTGACAAACCGGTGCCCGAAGCAAAACACATAAGGGTGCCGCCTTCTTGAAGTCTTTCAGGTAGCATTAGGCCATAAGCTGTGTCATCCAGATAAAGTGTATCGCCGGCTTTTTTCTCAAAAAGTTTGGGGCTGAGAGCGCCGTCAATAACTCGGGCCACATAAAAACTGATTTTGTTTTCACTCGGATGGCTCGCAATAGAGTAGGGGCGAAGCAGAAAATCTTCTTCACTTTGCGGGTCCTCTTTGAGCGCTATACCGCATCGAACAAATTGTCCGGGTTGATAGTGAAAGCCTTGGGGCTTTGTGACCGAAAAGAACATCACCCGATCGGAGTGAAGAGACAACTCTGTAATCGTAACGGCCTGTATTGCCATATTGCGAACCTCCGGAAAAATCAAGCCCGCCCTAAAGTGGACGGGCTTGAGAAACACAACGCCAGGTACTATTCCGTTTTCAGGTACTGACGTTTATTGGGAACACCGTGCCATTTATCAGCATCAGCAGGACGCGGACGCTGACGAGTAATGGAAGGCCACTTTTTCGACAGTTCTGCATTCAGGGCAATAAATTCTTCTTGTCCTTCGGGCACATCATCTTCGTGGAAAATGGCTTCTTCGGGGCATTCTGGCACGCAGACCGCACAGTCAATACATTCATCCGGATCAATAACTAAGAAATTGGGGCCAACGCGGAAGCAATCAACGGGGCAAACGGCTACGCAAGCCGTATCCGTGCAGTTAATGCAAGCGTCGCAAACGACATGAGCCACAGTATTTTCTCCCTACTGAAAGTTTTTATAGATCTGCGAATTTTAACGCAGTTATCCGTGAAAAAGGCTAGACTAATGCCATGATAATCTTCTGCAAAGGCTTTCATTGTGATTATTGAATCATTATTGGACACTGATCTATACAAGTTCACCATGATGCAGTGTGTGCTTCACCAGTTTCCCGGTGCTTCTGTGGAATATCGCTTTCGTTGCAGAAATGAAGGCATTGATTTGCGTCCTTACAGACAGGAAATTGAAGCTGAGGTTGATCATCTTTGCACACTTCGTTTTAATGAAGATGAACTGGAATATTTGAGGTCTTTGCGTTTTATCAAAGATGACTTTGTTGAATTTTTGAGCCTTTTTCAATTAAAGCGCAAATACATCGATATTTCGGAAAAAGACGGGCAGCTTGCTATTACGATTAAAGGACCATGGCTGCATACCATTCTTTTCGAAATCCCTGTGCTTGCCATTGTCAATGAAACTTACTTCAAACATATTGCCCCAAATATTGATAAAACTGAAGGCCGCAGGCGATTAGATGAGAAAATCCGCATGATTGAAAATGAGCCTGATCGTGAGTTGATTTCTATCTCGGACTTTGGCACTCGCAGACGCTTTTCACGAGTCTGGCAGAAAGAAGTGCTTGAAACGCTCAAATTGAGGCTACCTCATGAATTTGCAGGAACGAGTAATGTGCTCTATGCCAAGGAGCTCGGTCTCATTCCGATGGGAACGATGGCTCATGAGTACCTGCAAGCCTGTCAGGCTTTGGGCCCCAGGCTTCGTGATTCCCAGACCTATGCTTTTGAAATGTGGGCTAAGGAATATCGGGGTGATTTAGGGATTGCACTTACAGATGTCTACGGCATTGAACCATTTTTAAAAGACTTCGATATGTACTTCTGCAAACTCTTTGATGGTGTCAGGCAGGATTCCGGTGACCCAGAAAGCTGGGGTGAGCGCATGATCGAGCATTACAAGGCTAATCGTTGTGATCCTAGGACGAAGACTTTTATTTTCTCTGACAGTTTGACTTTTGATCGGTTAATTAAGCTTTTCAGACGCTTTAAAGGCAGAGTCAAGCTGGGATTTGGTGTCGGAACCAATCTCACCAATGACCTGGGACCTGAACCGCTTAATATAGTCATTAAGATGGTGCGAGCAAACGGTCAGCCCGTTGCAAAAATTTCTGATACTCCAGGAAAAAGTTTGTGTGACGATCCGAGTTATCTAGCGTATTTGAAACAAGTTTTTGGAATGAAACCGTAAAGTTTTGAAAAAAAGATACACAAAGACTTAAACTCTTATACAATCAAAGGATTAACTTAAATCAAAAAAAGCAAAGGAATTAACAAATGATTCAAAAACTGCTTTTGGGGGCGTCTTTGACGGCTTTACCGATGCTAGCCAATGCGGCTGGTCTCAACGGGGCTGAGCTTTCCATCGCTTGGGCCATTCCATTTGCCGGAATTTTGTTGAGCATCGCGCTTTGTCCGATGTTAGTGCCGCATTTTTGGCATAACCACTTCGGTAAGGTCGCAGTAGTTTGGGCGCTTTTGTGTGCCATTCCGCTCTATATGGTCTACGGTACAACAACGGCAACAGGTGCCATTGCTCACGCTATTATCGGTGACTACATTCCGTTTATTATTTTCGTGGGAGCCCTTTTTGTAGTTGCTGGCGGTATTCATATTCGTTCCTCTTTTGAAGGAACCCCTCTCATGAATGCAGCCTTTTTGTTTGTCGGTGCATTGCTGGCCAACGTGATGGGTACGACGGGCGCTGCAATGCTTATCATTCGTCCTTTGTTAGAAGCCAATAAAAACCGCCAGTATCGAATGCACACATTCATCTTTTTTATTTTCCTGGTGGCCAATATCGGTGGCAGTCTTACCCCTTTGGGTGACCCTCCTTTGTTCCTGGGCTTTTTGCGCGGTGTTGATTTCTTCTGGACTACGGAGCATTTGTTCCTTCCGATGATGTCGACTGTGCTCTTTTTGCTCTTGATTTATGTCATCCTGGATACGATTGTCTATAAGAAAGAGGATCAAAAGACTATTCACTTTAAAGAAAAGGAACCTTTTAAGATTGAAGGGGCCATCAATATTGTCTTCTTGGCCGGTATCGTGGGTAGCATGCTTTTGTCTGGTTTTTGGAAGTCCGGCATCAGCTTTGAGGTTATGCATGTTCAACTAACGCTTGAATCCATCTTAAGAGACGTATTGTTCCTGACCTTTGCCGGTTTGAGTCTTGCCATTACGCCAAAGATTGCCCGAGAGAGCAATCAATTTTCTTGGGATCCTATCCTCGAAGTGGCAAAACTCTTTTTCGGAATTTTCTGCTGTATCGTGCCAGTACTTGAAATGCTGCGAGCAGGCCACGACGGCGCGTTTGCTCCGCTAGTGGCTTTAGTAACTAATGCCGACGGCACTTTCAATAACCATATGTTCTTCTGGTTAGCCGGTTCTCTGTCTTCGTTCCTGGATAACGCTCCGACCTACCTTGCCTTCTTTAATTTGGCTGGTGGTGATCCGATGCTACTGATGAATGAAGATTCCCACACCTTGATGGCGATCTCTATGGGTTCTGTATTCATGGGTTCGATGACCTATATTGGTAATGCGCCTAACTTTATGACGATTTCGATCGTTCAGGAACGCGGCGTGAAGATGCCAAGCTTTTTCGGTTATATGATTTGGTCGGTCGGGATCCTGGTACCGACATTCTTCCTGATGAATCTGTTCTTCATCTAGAAAGAAAATCTGAAACGGATGAAAAAGCCTTGGGAGAGTCTCCTGAGGCTTTTTTGTAATACTCAAAAGAGTTTTGAAATGATAAAATCAGCGCAATTTCAATGTGATAACTGATTAACGAAAAGAATTTCTCTTTTATTTTAGTGCTGAATGTCTGAAAACTTAACTTTTGCTTCTTTCGGTCTGCATGACAGCCTCATGCGCGCTATCTCTGATATGGGTTATGAAATGCCCACTCCTATTCAAAAGCAGGCTATCCCTTTGGTGCTTACAGGCAGCGATGTGATGGGAGCAGCTCAAACAGGAACGGGTAAAACGGCCAGTTTCGGTCTGCCTTTATTGGAGCGGCTGATACCATTGGAGAATACCAGTATGTCACCGGCGAGGCACCCGGTGCGAGCTTTGGTTTTGACGCCGACGAGAGAATTAGCTCTTCAGGTGCATGAAAATTTGCAAAGTTACGCCAAGTACACAGAATTAAGAACAGCTTGCGTATTTGGTGGGGTTGATATTCTTACGCAGCAAGATGCTCTGAGACGGGGAGTTGAAGTATTGGTTGCTACGCCCGGTCGGCTTCTTGATCATGTTGAGCAGCGCAATACCGCTTTGAGTCATGTAGAGATCGTCGTGCTCGATGAGGCCGATCGTATGCTTGATATGGGCTTTTTACCTGATATTTCCAGGATTCTTAAACTGCTGCCCGCAAAAAGACAAAGCCTAATGTTTTCAGCGACCTTTTCGCCTGAAATTAAAAAATTAGCTGCTAATTTTCTCAATCAGCCCAAGCTCGTCGAAGTGGCTAGGGAAAACTCCACGGCAAAAACCATTCAGCAGAAACTTTTCGAAGTGCATGACTCGGAAAAAGTGGATGCGCTTTTGGATTTGCTCGATGATGAATTGTGTGAAGATGCAAAAAATATTTTGGTCTTTGTTAATTCCAAAATTGCTTGCCGTCGTCTTGCACGCACATTAACTCAATACGGCATTGAAGCTGACGCTATTCACGGAGATAAAACTCAGGATGAGCGCACTAAAACGCTCGAAGCATTTAAGCAGGGCAAGGTTCGTGTGCTCGTTGCTACGGACGTAGCTGCTCGTGGTTTGGATATTGCTGACTTACCTGTTGTTATCAATTACGATGTGCCTTTTAATGCCGAAGATTATGTGCATCGTATCGGCCGCACCGGGCGAGCAGGGATGAAGGGTTTGGCTCTGACATTAATGTGTCCCGGGGCAGATGAAAAAAATGTCACAGCGATTGAAACTTTGATTAAAGAGCACTTTAAGCGGATTCGTCTGGATGTTTCTTTGCATAAACGCCCTTCAAGAGGACCGCGAAAAACTTACACTGCACCGCCTGTGACACCAGTAAGTACGGATCCTTTTTTTGATGAGCCCTACGTACCGAGTACGCCTGAGCCTGAAGTAGCAAAAGAGACGGTTTTAAATTCGCAAACAAAGCCAGCAAAGAAAAAGCCTCGGGTGGCTGCGCTGTTAGGCGGTTTCCCAAAACATTAGTCATCTAACTGACCGCATACTGAATTACTTCAGTATGCGCTCTCTGACAAACCTCGTTGCATTTAAAAACTCCCCTTTTTTGTTTCTAACCCCTACAATCTACTATTGTCAATTAACTGCTGGCCCATTGAGCTTTTCTTCTGCCTCAGGGAAAGGCTTGGGTTTTAAAACGAATAGGCTGGAGTGTCTTATGTCTGAAGAAAAACAAGCCGATAGTCTGCTTGCTCGGCAGATGGCTATTCCTCTGTACGGCGATAAAAAGCTTTTTACTGGTGAAGCGCGTCTGGCTCACGCCGATGGTATGGCTAATATCGTTCGTGGGATTCGAGATGATGAGGAATTAATTTCTGCTTGCTACCTCTTTGCCGTCCATGACTGTCTAAGTAACTCGGAAGAGTGGCTTAAGAGTAATTTCGGAAGCGGTGTGGCTGAGTTAGTGACTGAGTTGCATCGTCTGATCGAATTAAACGGCAAGACTCGCCTGATGCCGATTGCCGAAGATGAAAAAGGTGAAGATAAACTCATGCTTAAAGCGCAAGATGCGCTTTTAAGAAAGATGGTTTTGGCAATGTGTCGGGATTTGCGCGTGGTCATTCTGAGACTGTCGAGCCGATTACAGACTCTGCGCTACTACGCTATGAAAAAAGATGACCCTGAGGGCGCAAAAGCTTACGGGGCAGACACTTTGGCGCTTTATGCGCCGCTTGCTAACCGCTTGGGTATTTGGCAGATTAAGTGGGAGCTTGAAGATCTTTCGCTGCGTTTTACAAAGCCTGAGATCTATAACGATATCGCTCGTCAGCTCGATGAAAGCCGTGAGGCAAGATTGGCGTTTATGCGCGATGCCGTTGATAAAATCAAAGAGATGCTCGCAGAAAAAGGCATTGAAGCAGAGGTTTCAGGTCGTCCGAAACATATTTACTCCATCTACAAAAAGATGGAAAGAAAGCACTTGCGTTTTGACCAGCTCTATGACGTTCGTGCTCTGCGTATTATTGTGCAGACAGTTGAGCAGTGTTATGAGGTGCTCTCCATCGTTCAAGCAAATTTCCCCGGTGTGAGTTCTGAGTACGATGATTACATATCCAACCCGAAGCCCAACGGCTATCGGTCGTTGCACACCGTGATTTTGGATGCGAAAAAGCGTCCAATTGAAATTCAGATTCGTACTCGTGAGATGCATGAGTACAACGAACTCGGTATGGCTGCTCACTGGCGCTACAAGGAAGCCGGTAATTCAGAAAAGAGCACGCAAAGCGCAGAAGACCAAAAAGTAGCTTGGTTGCGGCAGTTGCTTGCTTGGAGCAGTGACGTTAAACCTGAGGGGCCTCAAGGACTCGAGGATGATCACGTCTATGTGCTCACTCCCCAGGGGCGTGTGGTCGAAATGCGAACCGGTGCTACACCGATTGATTTTGCCTATCACTTGCACAGTGAATTGGGTCACCGCTGTCGTGGTGCAAAAGTCAACGGTCAGATGGTGCCGCTTAATTACAAACTAAAGACCGGAGAAACGGTAGAAATTGTTGCAGCCAAAGAAGGCGGTCCGAGCCGTGACTGGCTCAATCCAGAATTAGGTTTTGTGGTAACCAACCGTGCCCGAGGTAAGGTGCGTCAGTGGTTTAACCAAAAAGCTGTCGAAGAAATGGTTAACACCGGACGGGACATGATCGAAAAAGATCTGGCCCGTTTGGGTAAAACTACCTTTAAGCTGGAAGAATTAGCTAAACGCCTGGGGTACGACAGCGTTGAAGACCTCTACGTTGGAGCAGCCAAAGAAGACTTCGGCTTTAAGAGTATTGAAAAAGCACTCAAGCCTCAGGAAGAAGAGAAAAAAGAGATTTTCACATCAAAATCAAAAGCAGAACACGCTAAAAGTCAGGTTTTGGTGGTCGGTGTGGATTCTCTTTTGACTCAGCTTGCTCGGTGCTGTCATCCAGCTCCGCCTGATAAAATCGTCGGTTTTGTCACTCGTGGCCGAGGTGTGACGATTCACCGTGCAGACTGTCCCAATATTCGTCACTTAGATGAAAAGGGTCAGGAACGCTTGATTGAAGTCAGTTGGGGTAACGCAGAAGGTGCTGTTTTCCCGGTTGAGGTTTTGGTCGTCGGGCAGAATTTACCCGGTCTTTTAAAAGACATGAGTGAAATTTTCATGAAAGAAAAGATCGCCATTGTCGGCATGAGTTCGCAAATTGTTAAAGGCGATATGCATTGGCGCTTTAATGTGGAAATTTCTCAAGCAGAATCTCTGAAGCGAACATTGAAAGCTATCCAGGATTTGCCTGGTGTGTATAACGCAAGAAGAACTTAGGACACAATCATGCAAGTCTCCGCGAAACTTTACTCATTTTTTCAGCAGGTGTTGCGCTGTCTAATTTATGTTGGAATTGGTCATACCGCCTTCGAGGTAGTCAGTATTTGGCGCTCGCCTGAAATTTCTGAGCTTTGGTACTACGGTTTGGCAGTGCCCGGTCTTTACTATCTTGTCCCGATCCTTGCTTTAACGATTTTTTTAGCAGTTGTGCAAAAAAATAACTGATTAAAAATCCTCAACCTTTTTTGTGGTCCCAAATTCTTTGTTCAAGAATAGGGACCACTTATTTAGAGTTGAGGATTTTTGTCTTACGCCTCTAGTGCGTCTTAATCAACTTTTTTGTCCGACAGTTTTGGCAAGCAGTGCATCACAACCATTAAAGCCAGTGCGATTAAAGCAACAGCAATGATTAATTGCAGACCGTCAACCATGAAGACAAAGGTACCGGCAGACAGTGCACCGATGATGCGCCACACAGACATACCAAGGGCGGTCATTGTTACGCAGAACATGATCGTCATCGGGATATAAAGCATCCAGCCTTTACGTCCAGTAGCTTTTAAGAATACGGCCAAGCTCGTGAGCACCAAAGCAGACAACAGTTGGTTAGCCGAGCCGAAAAGCGGCCAAATGCTCATGTAACCAGCTAGACACAGGAGATAACTTAAAACCAGTGTCAAAATCGTGGCAAAGACAGGATTCGTAAAAAGCTTTTGCACTCCGTTCTTTTCAACACCTTCGGGCGGAGTGAAGAGTTCCTGCAGACTCATACGTCCGATACGGGCAACAGCATCAACGCTTGTCAAGGCCAAGGCTGATACACACATCGTCATAATGCAGGCACTAACATCTGTGGGCAAACCGAAAATATCGGTTAAGAAGGAAGCAATAGAGTTAGAGAAAAGTTGGAAGGGGGTGCCAGAGGGTAAAACACCGTCAGTGGCGGCAGCGCATACAACGATCAATGCGACAACACCTAAAACAGTTTCCACACACATGGAACCGTAGCCCACCAAACGCATATCTTTTTCGTTGGCAATCATCTTGGAAGACGTGCCCGAGGAAACCAGGCTATGGAAACCGGAAACAGCACCGCAGGCAATTGTGACAAAGAGCATCGGGAAAAGATCAAGTCCTTTGACTTCAAAACCGACAAACGCAGGCATATTGATATCAGGGTTCTTGATGAATACACCGATTACACCGCCTAAAATCATGCCGATCAAGAGGAACATGCTCAAGTAATCGCGCGGCTGTTTCAACAACCACATAGGCATTACAGCAGCACAGAAAAGATAAGCGAAAACCACATAGCGCCAGGTGACGGCATCCGCGTAGATGGGGTTGGCAATGCCGATCCAGAGCATAGCGACCATCAGTACAATGCCGACGACCAACTGTTCAGTTCCAGAGGGTTTCCTGTACTTGAGGTATAAACCAAAAGCAACAGCCACAAACATATAAAGAATCGAAATTGAGGCTGCAGCGGCATTTGGCATGATTTCTGCCCCTTGAGCTGTAAAGCCGTTAAAGGTATTGGCAACGATGTCGCAGAAAGCAGAGATAACCAATAATGTAAAGAGCCAGCAGAAAAGCAGGAAAAGCTGACGCCCAGTGCGGCCGATGTATTGTTCGATCATCATGCCCATGGACTTGCCGCCGTTTTTCACAGAAGCATAAAGGGCTGTGAAGTCTTGGACCGCACCAAAAAAGATGCAGCCGAAAATCATCCAAAGGGTGGCAGGCAACCAGCCGAACATAGCAGCAATAATCGGGCCAGTGACAGGGCCTGCACCTGTGATGGACGTAAATTGGTGAGAAAACACCGTCCATTTACTAGTCGGTACATAGTCATTGCCATCATTTTTTGTCTGAGCGGGCGTTTTAGCATTGGGGTCCACACCCCAAGTCTTCTCCAGCCACCGTGCATAGAAACGGTAACCGACAAAGAGCGCCACGATCGTACAAGCCATTAAGATTAAGCCGTTCATGGTGTTTTAGTCCTATCGATTAAAAAAGTTGAAATAAAAATTACACATACAAAAAGGCCGCCTATCCGTTGGCCCGATTTATCGGGCTCAGATCAGGCGGCCTGATAAATCGGGAAGTATCAAATTCGCAATCGAATGACTTCAGCCAGATTTTTCACGCCTTGTCTAATTCGTTCTGGATCAACAGTCACGAATGAAAGTCGGAAGTGATTCTTTTGAACTTCAGAGCCTGCATAAAAGGCTTCGCCCGGAACGTAAGCTACATTGTGAGCCAATGCATCACGGGCCATTTCCGTTGCATCAATGTGTTCAGGCAGTGTTACCCAGATAAACATACCTGCTGTTGGATGTGTCCAAGTCACGCCTTCCGGCATATATTCTTTTAATGCATCAAGCATTGCATTGGCATGAGTCTTGTAGCGAGCACGCACACTTGGGAGGTGGTGCACCAGAAGATCTTCGCTAAATACTTGAGCCGAAATCAATTGAGTGAAGGTGGAAGTATGAAGATCCATAGCCTGCTTAAGTTGGGCTACCTTATCAAGTACAGCTGCCGGAGCAATGATGTAGCCCAAACGGAAGCCCGGGGCAAGAATCTTGGAAAGCGTTCCTAAACGAATAACTCGTTCAGGTGCCCACTTTCGCAAAGAGGCCGGAGGTTGCTGGTCGTACCAAAGTTCTCCGTACGGGTCATCTTCTACAAGAAGCATGTCAAATTCGCGTGCCTTTTCGCACAAAAGTTTGCGTCGTTCTTCTGAAATCGTAAGGCCAGTCGGATTGCTGGCAGTCGGCATCACGTAGGCAAATTTAGCACCGCGGCAGACTTCTTCGGTAAATGCTGCAGGATTGAGGCCCTCGGTGTCGCAAGGCAAGCTCACATAGCACGGATCACAAAGGTCAAAAGCTTGCAAAGCACCCATGTAGGTGGGAGATTCAACTAAAACTTTGTCGCCTTTATCAAGAAAAATACGGGCAATTACATCCAAGGCCTGTTGGCTACCCGAGACAATCTGAACTTGCTCATATTCTGTTGGGATGCCTTTTTGAGTTTCTCGACGGGCAATTTCACGGCGAAGTGCAATTTCACCTTCGACCATAGAGTATTGCAAGGCATGCTTACCTTCTTTAGCGATAACGGTCTGACAGGCTTTTGCAATTTCCTCGAGTGGGAAACCTTCCGGAGAAGGCAGGCCGCCAGCAAAAGAAATGACGCCGGCAGGTAGCTTCAATAAGTCACGAATTACTGAACTGGTAGGTTTGGAGGCGAGCGCCGACCAACGCGGCGTCGGTTCCTGCACTGTAGACATTTACAACTCCTTTCTGACTGTTTTTTTACATTGTCTCAAATTGTCGATTAATGTTTATAAGGCAAATTCCTTAACTTCTTTGTTAAGTTGTACTCAAATAGGTTGCTCTACCTAGTTTTTTGTTATAAAAAAGGCTTTTTCTAGATAAAAATACTTAACTGGTTGAAACTAAAAGAAAAGCCGCCGAACCTTGATGGACACGGCGGCTTAGGGACGTAAAAGTTGAAACGCTTAAATCAAAAGATCAGCCAAACGTTTTTGTTTTGGTTCAGCATGACGCTTTTCAAAGATATCCGTCCAACGTGTGACTTGTTTTCTTACCTGACTGGGAGCTGTTGCGCCGACATGATCGCGGGCTGCAATACTTGCTTCCAACTTGAGCGCTTTCTCATAGACATCTTCTTCGATCAAATCGCTGAAGCCTTTGAGTTCTTCAAGAGTAAGTTCAGCTAAATCACAGCCTCTTTCACTGGCAAGCTTAACAACAGATCCCACTACATCATGAGCTTCGCGGAAAGGTAGGCCCTTCTTCGTGAGATAGTCGGCTAAGTCGGTCGCAGTGGGGTAACCAGCCTGAGCAGCTTTTTTCATTTCTTCACGATTGGGGGTGACACCGGGCATCATTTCAATGAACGCACGCAACGTATCCTTGACGGTATCGATTGCGTCAAAAACCGGTTCCTTATCTTCCTGGGTATCTTTTGCGTAAGCCAACGGCAAACCTTTCATTAAAACCGTAAGGCTGATGAGATCGCCTGCTACGCGGCCAGCTTTACCACGGGCGGTTTCTGCTACGTCAGGATTTTTCTTTTGAGGCATGATGGAAGAGCCCGTTGTGAAACGATCGGGCAACATCATGAATTTAAAGCGTTGGCTCATCCAGTAGATTAACTCTTCGGACAAACGTGAAATGTGCATCATGATCAAGGAGGCTGCAGCTGTGAATTCAATACAGAAATCTCGATCACTTACAGCATCAAGTGAATTTTGCATGACTGCTTCAAATCCGAGGAGCTGAGCAGAGTAGTTGCGATCAATCGGATAGGTTGTCCCTGCCAGAGCAGCAGCACCCAGGGGCGATTGATTAACACGGCGGCGAAGATCAATTAAGCGAGTTCTGTCACGTTCGAACATTTCAACGTAAGCAAGAAGGTGATGACCGAGCGTGACAGGTTGAGCGACTTGCATGTGCGTAAAACCCGGCATAATGGTGTCGGTTTCATTGGCAGCTAAATGAACGAGTACCTCTTGAAGCTCGCTCACCAAATCGGTGATCGTATCAATTTCTTCACGCATATAAAGACGCATATCAGTGGCGACCTGGTCGTTTCTCGAACGACCCGTATGCAAGCGCTTACCGGCATCACCGACGAGCTGGGTGAGACGTGCTTCAATATTTAAGTGCACATCTTCGAGTTCAAGCTTCCATTCAAATTGACCTGAACGGATTTCTTCGATGATTTGTTTCATACCGCGCTTGATGTCGGCTAAATCTTCGTCGTGAAGTACGCCACACTTGTTCATCATGGTCGCGTGTGCGATGGAACCAGCGATATCAGCCAGAGCCATACGCTTATCAAAATCAACGCTAGCGGTGTAGCGCAAGACAAAATCAGCGACCGGTTCGGAAAAACGGCCCGACCATGCCTTTTTCTTTTGTGCCAAAGGGTCTAAATGTTCTGTAGCAACAGTAGTCATTTCTTACTAACCTTTTAAAAAATGGTTGTTAGGCATTGTACGCAATTCGATGATGATATTGATCCTATGAAGCATTGTTTTTTGAGATTTCTAATTAAAAATACTAAGAAAATCAATTAATTAGAGCGAATTTTGTCGACAAATTGAACAGATAAATAAAATAACTGAACGTTAATGTCGAAAAATGAAAAAATAGATGATCAGATGATTTTTCTCAGCTCTTTTTAAGAATAACGTGACAAAATCGCCCCGTCAGATATTTAGATGATAGGTAAGAGGTTATGTCAGACGTCATTACGATTGCTACTAGAGAAAGTCCTTTGGCTCTTTGGCAGGCTGAGCATGTTCAAGCTCTACTGCGCGAGCGTTATCCTGAAAAAAAGGTCGAATTATTGGGTATGACCACTCAGGGCGATCAGATCCTAGATAAAACACTTTCTAAGATCGGCGGAAAAGGTCTTTTTGTTAAAGAGCTCGAAATTGCTATGCAAAAGAAGTTGGCTCATTTGGCCGTTCATTCTTTAAAGGATGTGCCGATGGAGTTACCGGAAGGCTTTGTGCTTGCCGCAGTGAGTCAGCGTGAAGATCCCAGGGATGCATTTGTCAGTAACCGCTATGAGTCACTTGAAAGCATGCCAGCCGGCAGTGTTGTCGGAACGGCCAGTTTGCGTCGTGAGCTGATGCTTCGCTCAAGATTTCCTCACCTGAAGGTTAAACCAGTCAGAGGGAATGTCGGAACGCGTTTGAAAAAGTTAGACAGCGGTGAGTACGATGCTCTCGTTATGGCTAGTGCTGGGTTTAAGCGTTTGGGCTTGAAAGACCGTATTCGGGAAATCATCAGTGATGATGTGTCATTGCCTAGCCCCGGGCAGGGAGCTTTGGGTATTGAATGCCTGCAAAGCGATCTGGATACTCAGCAGGCAGTAGCGTTTATTAACGATGAAAAAACTCGTGCCTGTTGTTTAGCCGAACGGGCAGTGAGCCGCGCTTTGGGCGGTTCGTGCCAGGTACCTCTAGCTGCTTATGCCACAATTGAAGACTCCGTTATGAGACTGCGGGCTTTGGTCGGTGACCACACGACAGGAGAAAGCGTTTCGACTGAGGTAAGAGGCGATTGGCAAACATACGAACAATTGGCTCAAAAAGCGGTTGAAGATCTTTTAAAACAGGGCGCTCGGAGCTATATTGAAAAATTATTGAGTAAATAGTCGACTTTGTGGTTCAAAATGATTCATTATCGAAAACCGATTATTTTGATGAGGCCTGGGGCTTCCAATGAGCGTTTGGCAGAAAGGCTCAACAAACTTGGAATGAATATCTGGAAGTGGCCAGCCTTTACTATTCTGCCGCCAGTTGATCCGGAGCGAATAAGAGAAAAACTCTCTGATTTAAATAGCTTCGATATGGTTTTGTTGGCCAGTCCCGCAGCTGTGGCCGCAAGTGCTGTTTATGTGAAAAAGTGGCCCGAACATATTACGTTAGCTACGATCGGTTCGGGAACCGCAAGAGTCATTCGTGCTGCTTGGGGGGCGGAAACGCCGGTGTTGTACCCTGAGGGAGAGACTTTTGAGTCGGGCTCTGAGCATTTATTTGAGCTTTTAAAAGCGCGAGGCTTTCCGGCCCGCGTTTTGATCGTCAGAGGGCAAGTCGGCCGCGAATGGCTCCGTGAACAGCTTTTGGCTCACGGGACTGACGTTGAAGTGTTGCCCGCTTACCAAAGGGCTCCTTTGGAACTTTCTACGAGTGAACTCGATAAGTTGCAGTCTTCAATTTCTGGACCGGCTCCGATCGTGTATTTAACGAGCAGTGATGCTGTGGGTGTTTTGCTTCATGCGGTCAAGACCGTCCCCGGTGCTCTGGAGTGGCTTCAGAAAGGATTTGTGCTTACTATTCACCCGAGACCCAAAGCTCAGCTCGAAGAGGTTGGATTTCGCAACGTCGCTTTGGTTTCGGCCAAAGATCAAAAGGTGCAGCAGGCGATTGAAAAGCTTCTTGAGATCGTCTGAAGCCTTGTTTACAATGAATCGGATGAGTTGGCGTGCGCTCTTTTTGAGCGCACGTGTTTTTAAAATTTAAACAGAGGAACTAAGAATGTCCGCTTGGATTTTAGGTCATAAAAACCCTGACAGCGACAGCATTATTTCGGCTATCGCCTGCGCAGATTTGTATCGTCAAAGAGGGCTTGATGTGGTGGCGGTTGCCCAAGGTAAGCCTGCTCCTGAAACGGCTTTTATTTTGGATCGCTTCGGCTTGACAGCACCTGAAGTGGTATCAAGCGTAGCCGGTCAAGACCTATATCTTGTTGACTTCTCTGATAAGGCTCAGGCTCCTGCTGACATTGATCAGTGCAACTTAAAGGGCATTGTGGATCACCATAAATTGGGTGATATTACGAGCTCTTCTCCCATTGAAGCGGTCATTATGCCAGTCGGTTGTACCTGTACGATTTTAAAGCGCATGTATGACTACCTTGGACTCACAGTTCCGGCCGGTGTTGCCGGTGCAATGCTTTGCGCTATTTTGTCCGATACGGTCATCTTCAAGTCTCCGACCTGTACGCCTGCCGATAAGCAAGCGGCAGAGCAATTGGCTTGTATCGCTGGTGTTGCCGATATTCAGGCCCTCGGTATGGAACTCTTTACGGCTAAGAGTGCAGTCAAGGGTGTGGCTCCTCGTGATCTGATTTTCCGCGACTTTAAAGATTTCAACATGGGCGGCACAAAGGTCGGTGTTGGTCAGCTTGAGTTAGTTTCTCTGGACTTAGTTGCTGATATGAAGGCAGACATTGAAGCTGAATTGGCTCGTGTGAAGTCTGAAGAAGGCCGCCACACAGCTTTATTGCTTCTTACTGACATTATGAAGGAAGGCTCAGAGTTATTGATGGCTTCTGATGAACCGCAAAAAATTGCTGTTGCTTTTGGCAAAGATCCGGCCTTGCTGGCTCAGGGCAATTTGTGGCTCGAAGGCGTGATGAGCCGCAAGAAGCAAGTTGTTCCAGCACTTGAAGCCGCTTTCCGCTAAAGTCAATTATGATTTAAAGTTCAAGGCCGGGAACGCATCTGAGCACTCCCGGCCTTTTTTCGAGACAGCTTATGATTTACGTTCATGCCTACCCATTTCGCGTAGATGATCCGGAACGCAATGTCCGGACTATCACTGCTTTAGCTCGAGACAAAAATTTGTCAGAGGGCGATGTCCTGATTTTTCCTTTTCAGGCTCTCACGGGTACAGTTCAGGACTACTGGTCGATGCGGCCGGAGAATAAACAAAGAAATGAATATTGGCTTAATAAATTGGCGGTCTCGCTTAATAATTTTCATACAAAAGTGATATTGCCAGCGGTTTTGAGTGAGGGTCTGGGCGTTTTCTGTATTGAAAAAGGAAAGATAGAATCGTTGGATTTCGAATGGATTAGTGGTGGCATAGCTGTCAGGCAGGAAAATAGCCGTTTGAATTATGACCTCAATTTCAGGGCGGCTTGCGTGGGGGAAGCATTTCAAGCAAGCAATTCACCGAACCTGATTGTGGTCGATGGTCAGGGCTTTATGGATTCAAAAGTTTGGCTTGGACAATGCCGAGTCGTAAAAAACGGACGCACCAAGGCTAACTACATGGCTTATCCTCATGCTTTTACCCCTGAAGAAGGCTGCGTATCGTGGCTTGATGAATGTCATGAGCGCTTTGCAGCAATGCAAATGGCATTGACCCTGTACGTCAAACGAGGTGGATTTGAAAAAATTTCTTTAGGCCTCTCGGGGGGCTTAGATAGTGCTGTGGTTGCTGCACTTGCTGTGAGTGTAGTAGGAGCCGAAAACGTCAATGCCTATATTCTACCTTCACGTTTTACGAGTACAGAGAGTTTTGAGGATGCTGCAGCGCTTGCTAAGAATTTGGGTTTGAAACTGCGAGAATTGCCCATCATGCCGGCTGTTGATATGCTGGCTGAAACAGCCTCACGCTACGTTCCTTATTGGGGTGATAAAGGACTAATGCAGGAAAATCTGCAGGCTCGCGTCCGAGGCCTGCTTTTGATGTCACTCAGTAACGCCGATCACTCTTTAGTGTTAAATACCGGAAATAAAAGTGAGCTTTCAGTCGGCTACTGCACCTTGTATGGCGATATGGTCGGTGGCTTAGCGCCTCTGGCTGACATTTACAAGTCAGATCTGTACAGAATGTGTTACAGCGTTGAATATCTCTCGAGAGTAATTCCGAAAAATATTCTGACAAAAGCACCCACAGCTGAATTAAGGGACAATCAAAAGGATGAAGATTCGTTGCCGCCATATGAAAAACTCGATGCCGTTCTCAAGGATTTGTTTGAGGGGCAGATGGATGGTAAAAGACTTCGTAAGAAATATGGTTCGGATTTGGCTGTTCGCGTAATTAAATTAGTAAAAGGGGCCCGCTTTAAACATATTCAGGCTCCAATGGGGGTTCAACTTTCAAGCTGTCCGGTAAAAGGCCTCAGCCAAGCATTCTATGAAGGTCTTTTGCCCAAACAGTTTTAATCAACTATGATAAAAAAAATTTTAGGCAGAAAGGAGAGATCGTGAAACAGGTTGTCGCCATTATCAAGCCATTTAAATTGGATGATGTTCGTGAAGCTTTGTCGGATGTGGGTGTGCAGGGACTCACCGTCACGGAGGTAAAAGGTTTTGGCCGTCAAAAGGGACACTCGGAACTCTACCGTGGTGCAGAATATATGGTCGACTTTTTACCCAAAGTAAAAATTGAAGCGGTGATGAGTGAAGACTTGGTTGATCAGGCTGTTGAAGCGATTTTAAAGGCAGCAAGAACCGGCAAAGTGGGAGATGGGAAAATTTTTGTTTTTGATGTGGAGCAGGTCATCAGAATCAGAACAGGAGAGACAGACGAAGCGGCAGTCTGATTTAGGATCAAAGTAAGATCTTAGTTTCATCTATAAAAATTAACATGGCGGTTTCTTTGATTTAAATCATTGAAAACCGCCTTTTGTTTTTAGTAAACTCCTGAAGACTGTCGAGCAGTTTTTTTGGGTTTTTACGATAGCAACGGGTTTGTTAGAAGATGATGGGTACTAAGGCATTAATGGGCGATTCGACAGTAGCCAGATATGTTTTTTCACAGTCAGAGGCTTTTTCAAACCGTCGCGTCATTTTGTTGAAAGGGTTTGAAAATGTCCAACTATACCGTCTCTTTACTTCAGGCTTCTTTTTATAGCACACCTATTATTTCACGTTGTTTGATTCACCCGGTTGACGTTCAAAAGAAAAGTCCGGATGCAAGATCGTGGAAAGCCGTCAATGATGAAATCTTGTCTCAAGTTCCTTCTAAATCCCTTTTATCTTTGACCGTTAAGGATTTGACCCGACAGCTCAATTTGCTTGCTATGCAACACATTAACGGCTGGGTTTTCAATGCTCAAAGAGCGATACTCGTTAAAAATCAGCTGCAAAACGCATCGCGCCGTTATAAGACAATACGTGATGGGGTTTTTGCTGATGAATTAAAGTCTGTGATTAGATCGCTTTTTAGCCGCAACCCGCGCTTTCAGGCTAGATTAAGTGAAAAGGATTCTCTTGATGAAGCAGTCGAAGAGGTCACCGGTAGAGCTTTAAGTCACTGCCGTTTCACTTGGGAGATGAGTCTTTTTACGTTGTTAGACAAACGTTCATTCGGTATCAGATTGATGGCTCTGATGTTTGATGAACTCTATCGTTTGCTTGAATCCCAAAACACAGACGGACATATGATGCTATCGAGAAAATTTACTCAATTTGATCGTTTGGCAGACAGACTGGGACAGTTTGCCGGTGTAGATCCTCGGTTTGATCAAGCGCTTGCTGACTATAAGCAGTCTTTGAGATGTTTACCCAATGACGGTTCGCCCCTCTATGAAGGGGGCCTTAAGGAATTTTGGCAGGAACTTACCCGTTTAGGGGATTATTTAAAAAATGAATTGCAAAGTGACTTTTATGAGCAACCCACAATCACGAATGACTTCAACGAGGATTCTTTGCATTGGGATGTTGATGCCGACAACACAATTGATGATCTGATTGTTTGGGAGCAGTGTGATATTGATACGGGCGTTTCAATTACTTCGATAAGTGATTTAGATCAGAATAATTTTTTAAATTCAGATCCGTTCAACATTTGAGAAAAGGCTCAAAAATCGATACCATACTAAACTGATTTTTGTCAAAAGAGGCAGAGATGGATTTTAAAGTTCGATTGATGAAGATGGATCGCCTCATCAGTGAAAAGGGCGTGGTGACTTTTGAAGAGTTACAGAGAGCAACAGGAGCGGCTCCGGCTACTGTAAAGCGTGATATTCGATATATGCGCGAAGAACTGAAGGCCCCGATTATTTTTTCCAGAATTCGGGGAGGATATCTTTTTGCAAAAAACCGAGCAGAAGCCAAGCGAGATGACTTCTATGACCGCAAGTCCATGTGGTTTACTCCAGATGAGCTCTACTGCATGGTCAAGACGCTTGATGATTTTTCTGAGCTAGAGAAAAATCGAAAAGGCTATCTCACAAAAGACTTGAGACAGATGGCCTCTCGAATCCGCTCCAGTATGTTTGAAGAACAGGCAAATGCCGATGAGCTTTTAAAGCGCGTTCAGATTCGTGAACCGAAGAGAAAGCCAATTGTAAGTGATACTTTTGAGGTGATTGGTCAGGCACTCGTACATCGTCAACGGGTTCGCATTGTTTACTATTCCGAAAGCAAAAAAGAAGAAACCCGCCGCGTTGTCAGTCCCATGCGTTTGAATTATTACCGCAACCGTTGGTATTTGGATGCTTGGTGTCATGAAAGAGGTGCTCTGAGAAGCTTTAACATCGAAAACATCCGCTATGCCGATATTATGCAGATGGGTGTGAAGATTGTGCCGATGAAAACGGTTGAAGCTGAGCTTGATCGATACTACGGAATGTACCGATCTGGAGAGCTTCAATGGGCGCGCATTCGCTTTGCCGGATCAGCTTCAAAAATCGCCAGTCAAATCATCTGGCACCCCGATCAAATGGAGCTTTGGCTCAAGGACGATCTCTATGAGCTCACAATTCCTTACTCTGGCAACAGTCCTGAGCTAGTCGGAGATATTTTGCGATACGGGCCTGCAGCCAAAGTTGTAGAACCAGAAAGTCTCAAAAATCAGGTTCGTGAAGCTTTGCAAGCTTCTTTGAAAAATTACGATAAGTGATGGGTAGGTAAAGTGGCTTTGCATCGTTCTTACCATTATCGGCATAAACCCAGAGAGACACATACGCGTGCTCAGACTCAAAAAACAAGCCCAGAGCAGGTTGCCGAAGAAATTTTCTTTTGCGGCGATCCGCACGGCTCCTTTGATCATATCCTTCAGGCGGCAAAAGAACACCGTCCGAAAGCTATGGTGATTTTGGGTGACCTGCAGCCGCCAGCTCCTTTGCATGAAGTTTTAGCGGATATTTTAAGTTTTGTTGATGTATGGTGGATTCCCGGCAATCACGACACGGATAATGATCTTTTTTATGATCGTCTCTGGAGAAGTGAACTCGCTGGTCATAACCTACATGGCCGTGTGGCATTGGTAAACGGAATTCGAATTGCTGGTTTGGGCGGAGTTTTCCGCGGTCAAATTTGGATGCCGCCTCAGGCCCCCAACTACATGTCTGCCGGTGCATTTATCCGTCGTATCGGCCGCGGTAATATGTGGAGGGGAGGACTGCCAAGACGCCATCGTACCTCCATCTTTCCTTCTACCTACGACAATCTCATGGAGCACAAAGCCGATGTGCTGGTGACCCATGAGGCGCCGGGGTGTCATCGCAAGGGATTTTTGGCAATTGATCAATTAGCTAAAAAACTGCAGGTGAAATATCTCTTTCACGGTCACCAGCACGAGGATAGACATTATCCGACTTACTACGGATTTACGCCCCGGGGAGTCGGCTATCGAGGCATAGTCAATTTGAAAGGTGATGATATTGTTGCTGCGCAGATTGATCCCCGTGAGGCTATGGAATTTGCTGAACAGGCCCAATCGCTTGAGCGTTTTGAAAGAGCTATGTTTAAGCGCTTAGGCTAATGCCTAAGCGCTCAGTCTCAAAACTTCTTTTTACTGTTAGGGAAAGACTTTGGATGATCGCGCCTCGGAGCAGGTTTTGTGCGCTTTACTGACGGAGAGATATTAGGCTTAATCTCTGGAGCTTTGTTGCTTATTTCTTTATCCTCAAATTTCGGCATGGCAAATGTAATCGAGACATCTTTAGCGATGCGCTTGCGTGCCTTCTGAGACAGCCAAGTTTTGATCATGGCAACGCCCACAGCTAAAAGCACAGGTCCAAGAATGAGTCCAAGGAACCCGAATGCGATCACGCCACCGAATACTCCGAGGAAAACCAGAGAAAGCGGCAGAGACGAACCTCTGGCAATAAGTAAAGGTTTTAAGAAGTTATCTACGCTGGCCACAGCCAATGTGCCCCAGGCAATCATAAAGAGCGCAAGGCCGATTTCATTTTGAGCATAAAGCCAGATTGCAACTGGTCCCCATACAAGGGGAGGTCCGATCGGAACAACTGACAAAATAAAGACTGCTACGGATAAAAGTAATGTTCCAGGAGCGCCTACGATAATAAAACCAACGCAGGCAACAAGACTTTGACCCGCTGCTGTGCCGACTATGCCATAAACAACACTGCGGGTTGTGTTAACCAGAATGTGTGAGAGCTCGTGGCTGAGTTCGCCGGAGACTTTTTCTAAAAAGTCATTGCCTTTGCTTGCCAGCCAGTCTCCGTCTCGATAAAAGAAAAAAGCGATAAAAGCAACGAGAGCCATCTGAACAAGTCCATTGCCGAGTGCCCAGGCAATCGTGAGGACTTCTCGTGTTATCGGGTCAATCATTTTGCCCATGTAATCGGCCAGCGCTTGAGGTTGGAAAACAATCGCAAACTGACTGTATAACCACGGACCTATTAAGGGAATCTCTCGTAAGCCCTCTGGAGCACTGATTGTGCGGATGTATTCGGTTAAGCCTGAAATTGCGCTGGGTAGCTGCTGAGCAATGGCAGCTGATAAAAACATGGTCGGAATGATCAGGCAGACTACAAGCAAAGTTACCATAAGAAACGCTGCGACTGTCGGTCGATTACCCAAACCATTTTTAAATCGCTTAAATAATGGCCAACTGACGACAGTGACAATGGCGGCAATGATGATGGCTGTCAAGAAAGGCTTAACAACAAAAAAACACCCCAGAGCAATAGCCGATCCAAATAAGATACGTATTAGGATGTCAATGCGTTCTCTTAAGTTAACCATTTGTTTATGAATAAAAATGAAGCAACAACACAGCCACTAGTCTAAACGAAAATAACTTTGAGCGTACGAATAAGAGCTTGAACCGTTAAAATTTTTAAAAATATTTTTTTGCTGGAGAAAATTAAATGCCGACAATTACCGAAGAAATGATTAAACGCGTAAAAGAAGTGAAGACATCAAGCGAACGGGTCTTTGACGGAAACTTTCTCCATGTTGACAGAGATAGCGTGACAACTGCTTCTGGTTTGGCCCGTACGAGGGAATTTATTCGTCACCCAGGCGCTTCTGTCATCATCGCTTTATTTGAAGATCAAACAGTGCTATTGGAATTTCAATGGCGGCAACCTTGTGAGATGGCTTTTTGGGAGTTGCCAGCTGGAAAACTAGATCCCAATGAAAAACCAGCCACGTGTGCCAAGCGAGAGCTCGAAGAGGAAACAGGATACCGGGCAAGCGAGTGGTTTTATTTGGGAAAAATTCACAACGCTATCGGTTATTCCGATGAACATCTCGAATTTTTCTTAGCTAAGGGTTTAAAGACTGGAGCACGCCATTTAGATGAAGGTGAGTGCCTAGATGTGTTCAGAGTGCCTTTTGAGGAAGTCAGACAGATGGTTCTTAACGGTGAAATCACTGATGTGAAAACCATTGTGGGGATTTATTGGCTTGAAAAGTATCTGGAAGGTAAGATGGCTGCAACACCTTGTTAACTCTCGACAAAATCAGGCTATTTGTCGACTATGGAAGAGTTTGAGATGGCTCAAACTTTTGCCTGTTCACTTGACATGATTTTCAATAAACTAAGCCGAAGGGCCGCACTTTTATGAGTCGGTAAGTGTTTGAGTAAAAATTTTATGACGAGGAACTATGTCTGAGACCATTTTGCAAAAAGTACCGGTCGGTGAAAAAGTGGGTATTGCTTTTTCCGGCGGTTTGGATACGTCTGCAGCTTTGCGCTGGATGAAAAATAAGGGAGCATTACCTTATGCCTACACGGCTAACCTCGGCCAGCCCGATGAAGACGACTATGAAGCAATTCCCCGTCGTGCCATGAACTATGGTGCAGAAAAAGCCCGTCTTGTTGAATGCCGCCCGCAACTGGTTGCTGAAGGCATTGCTGCTATTCAGTCTGGCGCTTTCCATGTCACGACTGCCGGTCAGACGTACTTCAATACGACTCCGTTGGGCCGTGCCGTGACCGGCACAATGCTCGTGAACGCTATGCGTGAGGACGGCGTTCATATTTGGGGTGACGGCTCTACCTATAAGGGTAACGATATTGAGCGCTTCTATCGTTACGGTCTGTTGGCTAACCCTGAATTAAAGATTTACAAGCCCTGGCTTGACCGTGACTTTATTAACGAGCTGGGTGGACGCGCAGAAATGAGCGCGTTTTTGAAGGCCGAAGGCTTTGACTATCGTATGTCAGCCGAAAAAGCCTACTCTACAGACTCTAACCTTTTGGGTGCCACCCACGAAGCAAAACACTTGGAGAGCTTACAAACAAGCATGAAGATTGTTAAGCCGATCATGGGTGTGGCTTTCTGGGATCCGGCTGTTGTGATTGAACCGGAAGTCGTCACGGTCACTTTTGAAGAAGGTGTGCCAGTTGCATTAAACGGCAAGACTTTTGATGATCATGTTGCCATGATGTATGAAGCCAACGCTATCGGTGGCCGCCACGGTTTGGGTATGAGCGATCAGATTGAAAACCGTATTATTGAAGCGAAGAGCCGTGGTGTTTATGAAGCTCCGGGGATGGCACTTTTGCATATTGCCTATGAACGTTTGGTAAGCGGTATTCACAATGAAGACACCATTGAACAATATCGCATCAACGGTATCCGTCTCGGTCGTTTGCTTTATCAAGGCCGCTGGTTTGATTCTCAAGCTATCATGCTTCGTGAGTCGGCCCAGCGTTGGGTAGCAAGAGCCATTACCGGTACGGTGACACTTGAATTACGCCGTGGCAATGACTACACCATTTTGGATACCGTAAGTCCGAATCTGACCTATGAACCTGAACGCTTGACGATGGAAAAGGGTGACTCGATGTTTACGGCTGAAGACCGTATCGGTCAATTGACGATGCGCAACCTTGATATCGTGGATACGAGGGCGAAGTTAGGCATTTACGCCAAGTCTGGTTTGATTTCTGGCACGAGTGCTGTGGCGCTATTGGGCGGAAGCAAAAAATAAGACCTTTTAGTCTTTAGTTTTTAAACGGGTGGGGAGAGGACTTTCCCCATCCGTTTTTCTTTTAAGGGACTGATTTCTGAACGCCGAAGGCGACATTTATATTCTTTTTTGAACGTAGCGGCAAAAATAAGACAAAGAGGAAAAATTTAGTTTTTCAGCAATGTCTGTTAAAGAATATTCCTTTTGTAAAAGCAGTCGACATATTTCCTGCATGGTGAAGCGATCAATAAAGTAGGAAGCGCCTTTGCCGCTGACGTGGCGCTTAAGTACCTCACTGATGAAAACATTATCGTGATTCCTAAGTCAACGCATCGGCAAAGAATGCAAGAAAATATCACTATTGGTGATTTTTCTTTAACTCAAGAAGAAAGGTCTCAAATTCGAGCATTGAGCGGTCCAAAGCCACTTATGGCCGACTTTAATGATCCAGAACTGGCGAAATTTCTTCTTAATTACGAGAAAATGTTTGCGCCGAAATCGTAAGAAAAACCGTTAAAATTGCCGCCATCAGTGATTTTTTTCTAAGGTTTTTTGAGTGTCTGTACCTTTTGAATTCAGAATCGGGTGGCGGTATACCCGTCAGGGCCGCAGAGGTCGCGGCAAAAATGGGTTTATTTCATTTATCTCTGTGATGAGTGCAGCCTCCATAGCATTGGGTGTTATGGCACTCATCGTCGTGCTATCCGTAATGAACGGCTTTCAAAAGGAAGTCCGTGACAGAATGCTCTCCGTGATTCCTCATGTTGAGGTCATCAGCTATTCAGGGGCTTTACAAAATTGGCAGCAAACGGCTGAAATTGTGTCAAAAAATTCTCATGTTTTAGGCGTTGCTCCTTACTCCTCCGGACAAGGTCTTTTGAGTACCGGTTCCAGTGTTCGCGGAGTTTTATTAAGAGGGATTGATCCTGGATTGGAAACTAAGGTATCAGATATTGATAAGCAGATGGCCTACGGGAAACTCACGGATTTGCAAGCAGGTGAGTACGGTATCGTATTGGGCTTAGATTTAGCCCGATTACTTCGTTTGAGTGTCGGCGACAAAGTCAATGTCATTATTCCTCAAGGCCGGGCAACACCAGCTGGAATTGTTCCTCGAATGCGTGCCTTTACTTTAACCGGGGTGTTCTCATCTGGCCACTACGAATATGACAGCTCAATGGCACTGATTCATATTAAGGATGCACAGACGCTCTTTCGCCAAAACGGACCAGCTGGACTTCGTGTGCGAGTCGATGACATGAATAAGGCTCCCCAAATATCTTTTGAAATTTTGAAATCTTTACCAGACACTTTTGCTGTAACCGATTGGAGCAGACAGAATCGCACATGGTTTGCGGCTGTTCAGGTTGAGAAGCGGATGATGGCTATTATTCTCTTTTTGATTGTGTTAGTAGGTGCTTTTGGGTTGGTTTCCAGTATGGTTATGACTGTCACTGAAAAGCAGGCGGATATTGCCATCTTAAGAACGTTAGGTGCCTCGCCTGTTTCCATCATGACGGTTTTTATGGTGCAGGGTGCTGTTGTGGGTATTGCCGGTGTAGCAAGCGGGGTGATATTGGGTTTGCTTTTAGCCTGTAATCTTGATGTGATAGTGCCAGCTATTGAATCGCTTTTTGGCATTCAGTTCTTACCTAAAGAGGTCTACTTTATCAGTTCTCTGCCATCGGACCCGAGAGCTGAGGATATTGTGCCGATTGCAGTCTTTTCTTTGATACTGTCGCTTTTGGCAACGATTTATCCTAGTTGGCGGGCAGCTAAAACCAAGCCCGCGGAGGCCTTACGCTATGAGTGAAAAAATTGAAAACGTTATTATCGCTCAGGGAGTGCGAAAGGCTTATCGGGAAGCAGAACGCTCAGTGGAGGTTTTAAGGGGCATCGATCTAAAAGTTCGAGCCGGGGAGCTTTTGGCTGTTGTCGGTGCATCGGGCTCGGGTAAAAGTACACTTTTACATGTTCTGGGCGGATTGGACTCTATTGATCAGGGTGAAATCACAGTTGCCGGTCTTAAAGTTCATGCTTTAAATGAGGTTGAGCGCGGAGAACTCAGAAATCATAAGCTTGGTTTTGTTTATCAGTTTCATCACCTCTTGCCTGAATTTACAGCACTAGAAAATGTTGCCATGCCTCTGCTTATTCGGCGTATGGATGAAAAGCAAGCTTTAGAGGCAGCAAAGAAAACATTGATCGCTCTAGGTTTAGAGGATAGGCTGTTGCATTTGCCTTCTCAAATGTCAGGGGGTGAGCGGCAACGCTGTGCGATTGCCCGGGCGATGGTAACGTTGCCCGCCTGTATTTTGGCCGATGAGCCGACTGGGAACCTTGACAGACAAACTGCTAACGGTGTTTTCGATAGTCTGGTTCAACTAGCCAAGAGCCATGGGACGGCATGTGTTATAGTGACGCACGATTTGGATTTAGCCGCGCGTTGCGATCGCGTGGTTACGATCGAAGACGGTGTCATTAAAGCTACTTAAACCATGACAAGCTACCTTGATACTCACAACCACGTTGGCCTCACAGATCTTAAAGAGGATTTGGATGATCTCGGGCAAAAGTGCCGTGAAGCAGGTATCCGCGCGGGTGTAATTACTACAGGTACAGTCGGGGATTTTGAACGGGTCTCGGAAGTTGCCCGAAAGCTTCATTGGGGCTATTGTATTGGACTGCATCCTTTGTATATTCGTGAAGATTATCAGGCTGATTTGCAGTATTTAAAAGAGTTTTTGTTAGCTCATCTTGATGACGAGCATTTGGTGGGAATCGGAGAAATCGGTCTTGATTTTTACGTAGAAGGGTTAGATAGAAGCAATCAGGAAAAAGCATTTGAAGCACAACTTCAATTGGCTCAGATTTTCAATCTTGCTGTTTCGGTTCATAGCCGAAGGGCGCTTTACCGGGTAATGGCTTTAATGGCTCGGTATCCCAAAGTTCAGGCGGCACTTCATGCGTTTTCTGGCTCTCAGGAAGAGATGAGACAAGTTATAAAGCGTGGTTATTATGTGGGTTTTGGCGGTGCAATGACCTATAGCGGTAGTAAACGTGTCCGTCAGGCGGCCTTTGTGTGTCCAGAAGATAAGATTCTATTGGAAACAGACTCACCAGACATGTCCCCCTCTTTTTCAGAAACAGGGCACTCCAGCCCACTGTTTTTACCACGGTATCTCAAAGAGCTCGCGTTATTGAGAAAAGTGACGCCTGAGCTTTTGGGGCAAAGAATTTTCGAAAATTCTCTCAACGCTTTCCCTCGAATGAAAAAGCTTATTTTTCGTTAGAAAAATTTCGTTTCAAAACCATGACTTTGAAATGGTTTTGAATCCCTGAAATACCCGCTTTCGAGGAGCTGTTTCTGCTAAAATGCCTCCTCGAAATGGTCCTGAGGGATCACGGTTTTAATATATTCGGACGGCTTTTTCGTTCGAGTCCTTTCTTTTTAATCTATTTGGGGAAATACAATGGCTATTGAACGCACCCTTTCCATCATCAAGCCGGATGCCGTTGCAAAGAACGTCATCGGTCAAATTTATACGCGTTTTGAAAACGCCGGTCTTCGTATCGTTGCTGCTCAAATGCGTCAATTGTCTCAAGCTGAGGCAGAAGGCTTCTATGCTGTGCACAAAGAACGTCCCTTCTTTAAGGATTTGGTGGCTTTCATGACCTCCGGCCCCGTGATGATCCAAGTGTTGGAAGGTGAAGGCGCTATTGCTAAGAACCGTGAATTGATGGGTGCAACCGATCCGAAGAAAGCTGCTCCGGGAACGATCCGTGCTGATTTTGCTCAAAGCATTGATGCTAATGCCGTTCACGGCTCTGACGCTCCGGAAACGGCTGCCGTTGAAATCGCTTACTTCTTCCCGACCTTGGCTATTTGCGAACGCAAGTGCTGCGGTTGCTGCTGCGGTAAGTAATGTCTTTTAGGACGAGGTGCGGCGTTATCACCTCCTTTTTTGCCGCACTTCGTTCTTTTTATTCCGAGTCGCCGTTTGGTGACTCGTTTTGCACCACGAGGGACATTTTTTCAAAGTGATGACTCAAACTATTGACCGTGTGAATCTCTTGGATTTGGACCGTGAAGGTCTGATCGAATTCTGTGAACAAATGGGTGAAAAGCGTTTTCGCGCTATTCAGCTGTTACGCTGGATTCATCGTCATTGTGTGGGTGATTTTGAAAAAATGACCGACTTGGCAAAGTCGTTTCGTACAAAACTTATTGAGCGCACCGAAATTAGGGCGCCGATTCCTGTTTGGGATAAAAAAAGCGCAGACGGGACCCGCAAATGGCTTTTTGATGTGGGTAACGGTAATGCGGTCGAGACGGTTTTTATTCCTGAAGATGACAGAGGAACACTTTGCGTATCGACTCAAGCTGGCTGCGCCATGGGTTGCCTTTTTTGTTCAACCGGTAAGCAAGGCTTTAACCGCAATTTAAAAACTTCAGAAATTATCGGACAGCTTTGGCACGCTGAAAAAACGCTGCGAGAAGATATGGGCATTACGGATCCGGCCGATCGTGTCATCAGTAATGTTGTTCTGATGGGGATGGGAGAACCGCTTCAAAATCTTGACAACGTCATCACAGCGTTAAAGTTGATGCTCGATGACAATGGCTATGGCTTGAGCCGAAGACGTGTAACAGTGTCGACCTGCGGCTTAACGTTGCAGATGGATAAACTTGCCGCAGCTGTGCCTGTGGCACTTGCTGTTTCGCTTCATGCTCCGACCGATGAGTTGCGCGACCAGATTATGCCGATTAATAAAAAGCATCCGCTTGCTGATTTGATGCAGGCCTGTAAACGCTATCTGGCTCATGCACCTCGAGACTATATTACTTTTGAATACCTTCTCATGGGGGGAGTCAACGATAGACTTGAGCATGCTCGGGCGCTTGTTAAGTTGGTGAAGGGGGTGTCTTGCAAGTTCAATCTCATTCCTTTTAACCCTTTCCCGGACAGTGATTTGAAAAAGCCCGATCCGAAAGACGTAAAAGCCTTTCAGGACTATTTAATTGGTCAGGGTATCGTAACGACAGTTCGAAAAACTCGCGGTGATGACATTGATGCTGCCTGCGGTCAGTTAGCTGGAAATATCAAGGACAAAACCCGTCGTGCAGAGCGTCTGGTAATACAAAAAGCACAGGCGACCTTTTTAGCCAAGGAGAGCTGATGTCTGTTTTTTCTCTTCGTCATCAGACGCATAAAGTACACGTCCGCTACGGTGACAATGATGTCACTATCGGGGCTGATTCTCCGATTCGAGTTCAGTCCATGACTAATACTTCGACAGCTGATGTTGAGGCAACAGTTAAGCAAATTTTGGCTCTTCACCGCGCGGGCAGTGAATTGGTGCGCCTCACAGTCAATACGCCTGAGGCCGCCCGTGCAGTCGTTCGGATTCGGGAAAAATTGGATCTGTGTGGTTGTGATGTGCCTCTGGTCGGAGACTTTCACTACAACGGTCACAAGCTTTTAACAGAGGTCTCTGAGTGTGCAAAAGCCTTATCTAAATACCGAATTAACCCCGGTAATGTCGGTCGGGCTGAGCGCGGAATGGAAAACTTCGCCCGTATGGTGCAAGTTGCTATTGACAATGATAGACCGGTTCGCATCGGAGTCAATGGCGGCTCTTTAGACCAGCAGATTTTGGCTCGAATGCTTGAAGAAAACCGCCAAGCGTCTATGCCCGAAACCCCTTCGGAAGTGCAGCGGCATGCAATGGTGGCTTCTGCTTTGCAAAGTGCACAAGCGGCAGAAAAATTAGGCCTGCCTGCTGACCATATTGTGCTTTCGGCAAAAGTGTCCGGAGTCCAGGATTTAATAGCTGTCTACAGAGAATTGGCCTCACAGTGTCATTATGCACTGCACCTAGGTCTCACAGAGGCCGGAATCGGCTCTAAGGGTATCGTGGCTAGTGCTGCCTCCATGGGTGTATTGCTTGCTGAAGGCATCGGTGACACAATCCGTGTGAGCATTACCCCAATGCCGGGGTCAGCAAGAACCGAAGAGGTTCGGGTGGCTCAAGAAATTCTTCAGACTATGGGGCTTCGCGCCTTTTCGCCCCTTGTGGTATCGTGTCCAGGATGCGGTCGAACTTCAAGTGACCTATTTCAGCATTTGGCTGCGAAAACCCAGCAATATCTTATTGAAAAAACTCCCGAGTGGAGGAAAAATTGCAGGGGTTTTGAGAATATGGTCGTTGCGGTTATGGGCTGTGTAGTCAATGGCCCGGGCGAAAGCAAACACGCAAATATCGGAATCAGTCTGCCGGGTAGCGGCGAGTCACCGGTTGCGCCTGTTTATGCCGATGGCGAAAAAGTCGCTTCAATCAAGGGAGAGGCGAATGATGCTGACGGTATTGCCGACCAGTTTAAGTTATTAATTAACGAGTATGTGCAAAAGCACTACTTGAAATAAAGACGTATCTTTGAAAGAGAGTTTTTAATATGGCTAAGGTACAAAAAATTGCCGGTATTCGCGGCATGAATGACATTCTTCCGTCAGAAGCTCCGATTTGGGAGTATTTCGAGGAGTGCGCCCATGACGTGCTTCGTGCATACGGCTACAAACAAATCCGAACGCCGATCTTGGAAGCAACCTCTCTTTTCAAACGTGGTATCGGTGAAGTAACTGATATTGTTGAAAAAGAAATGTATTGCTTCACCGATTCGCTCAACGGTGAAGAACTTGCATTGCGCCCTGAAAATACTGCGGGTGTTGTTCGCAGTGTGATTGAGCATAACCTGACATACAACGCTCCTCAACGTCTTTGGTACTTTGGTCCGATGTTTAGACACGAACGTCCTCAGCGTGGCCGTTATCGTCAGTTTCACCAGCTGGGTGTCGAGGCTTTGGGCTTTAAGGGGCCGGACGTTGATGTTGAACAGATTTTAATGGCACGACGCCTTTTTGATGATTTAGAAATCCTGCCTTTGAAATTGGAATTGAATTCGCTTGGCAATTTAGATGAGCGAAAAGCTCATCGTGAAGCGCTTATCAAGTATTTTGAATCCAACCAGGATATTTTGGATGAGGATGCCAAACGCCGCTTATACAGCAACCCGCTTCGTATCCTTGATACTAAAAATCCGGATATGCAGGAGATGGTTGAAGGGGCTCCTAGACTTTTGGACTATCTCAAAGAAGAAAGCTTGTCCTTCCTGCATCGCATGGAAGAATTGCTTTCTGTTGCCGGTGTGGACTATACGATCAACCCTCGCCTTGTCAGAGGGCTTGATTATTACAACCACACAGTTTGTGAATGGGTTACGGATAAGTTAGGCGCTCAGGCCACAGTTTGCGGAGGCGGCCGTTACGATCCTCTTATTGAAATGCTGGGCGGCCGTCCCACTCCTGCAGTCGGTTTTGCTATGGGAGTCGAACGCATTTTAGAAGTCATGAAGGAATGCGGGTTCGAGTCAGGGGAACCAGATACTGAAATTTACGTTTTGCATCAAGGCGGTGCTTCCCAGGGCTACGCTATGATGTTGGGAGAAATCTTGCGTGATGCTTTTTACGAAGTAATTGTTCACGCGGGTGAAGCGAGTTTGAAGAGCCAGATGAAAAAGGCCGATCAAAGCGGAGCAAAATATGCTTTGATTTGCGGCGAAGATGAAACGGCTCACGGACGTGTGACAGTGAAATGTATGCACGGAGAGGAAGGTGAGCGTTTTATGAAGCAAGAAACGCTTGACTTACAGGATGCGATTCAATATTTTGTCAATTTGAACGACGACTTTTTCAAAGAAGACGAGGAATAAGGCATGGCCTACGATTTACAAGAACAAGAGTCATTAGATGAATTAAAAGCCTGGTGGGAGAAGTGGGGCAATCTGGTTCTTTCCGTTATTACTGTAGTCTGTTTGGCTTTTGCGGGTTATAACGGTATGAAGTGGTGGGAGCGTCATCAGGCTCAGGAAGCCAGTGTGGCTTACTCTTCTCTTCAAACGGCAATTATGCAGCAGGCTGAGCCTGCTTCTGTGCAGAAAATTGTTGATGCGTTGATTGAAGATGCAGGATCAACTGTATACGGTCCTATGGGAGCTCTGAGCGCATCGCGCTATTTAGAAGCTAAAGGTGAAAGTGCTAAAGCCCAAGAGCTTTTGCATTGGGTGGTTTCGGAGTCTGACCGACCCGAATTTCAAACTGTTGCCCGCGTGCGTTTGGCAGGCTTCTTGTTAGATGATAAAAAATATGAAGATGCTGTTGCACTTTTGGTGGCAGCTCAGCCCACGGATCGCCAAATTGCGTTGGTTAATGATCGTTTAGGAGATGCTTATTTTGCAAAGGGTGATATTGTCAATGCACGTCGTGTTTGGCAGGAAGCTCTTAAGCATCCGATTGATCCGGCATTAATGGGTTTTGTTCAATTGAAATTTCAAGCTTTACCTGAAGAAGCCGAACAACAGAAGCAATAAAATTTAAAGGTTTAATGATGAAAAAAACACTTCTGGCATTGGCAGCCGCAGCGGTTTTGGCTGGTTGCAGTACACCGAGTTCTCAAGCGCCTACTGAGCTTGAGGACTATAACTCTATTGCAGAACCCGATGTGATTTGGTCTAAGAATGTAGGTGAGAGCCTCACAAATTATTTGGTGCCGAGCGTTGTGGGCAGTACGGTCTATGCGGCCGGTGGCAATACGCTTTATCGGCTTGATGCAGAAACGGGTGATGAGGTTTGGAGTCTTGATACTGACGCTCCGATTGCTGCCGGTGTAGGCAGCGACGGGTATATCGTCGCTGTTGGTACAGCTAAAGGAGAGTTGGTTGTCGCCGATGCTGAAGGTAAAAAACTTTGGTCAACTTTCTTAACGAGCGAAATGGATGCTGTGCCGCTTGTAGGTAATGGTTTGGTCATTGTTCGTACGGCAGATACCCGTGTGACGGCCTTTGATGCAACAACCGGTGAGCAACGTTGGCGTTACCAACGTCAGGCTCCGTCGCTCACGATTAAAAATGCTTCCGGCATGATTTTCTTTGGGCCGATGATTTTGGTAGGCCAAAGTAACGGTTATCTTTTAGGCTTGTCTCCGGAAGGTCGACCGGTTTGGCAGGCATTAATTTCCGAGGCACGTGGTATCACTGAGGTGGAACGTTTGGTCGACATTTTGGGCTCGCCTATGGTCAACGGAGACCTTTTATGTGCTTCAGCTTTCCAGGGTAGATTGGTCTGTATGAATGCTGTAAACGGTCAGCTGCGTTTCACGCATGATGTGACCGCGATGACGCCTCCGGCAGCTGATGACCGTTTTGTTTACATCGGCAATACGGCTAGCGAAATTTATGCATTTGACCGTACCCGTGGCTATCCGGTCTGGAAGAATGAAAACTTAAAGTGGCGTGGTGTGCGCGCCATTACACCGATGTCTGGCGTTGTGGCCGTTGGTGACAGCGAAGGCTATATTCAAATTCTCAATCCCGAAAGCGGAGAAATTATTGGCCGCACGCAGTTAGACGGAGCAATTATTTCGCCGGCTCAAAGTTATGAGCAAGGTGCTATTTTCCAAACAGAAGAAGGTGAAGTGGCCTTCATCAAGGTACAGTAAACGATGCTTCCTGTGATTGCTTTGGTAGGACGTCCCAATGTTGGGAAATCCACCTTATTTAACCGACTTACTCGATCCCGCGATGCTTTAGTGGCTGATTTCCCGGGCTTAACGAGAGACAGACAGTATGGCGAGGGTCGTGTCGGCCCGCGTCCCTACATCGTGGTTGATACGGGTGGCTTTGAACCTGTGAAGAGCCAGGGTATTGTTAAAGCCATGGCCAGTCAAGCTGAGCTTGCTATTGAAGAGGCTGACGTCGTTATTTTTGTGGTTGATGCCCGAAGTGGTTTAACGCCACACGATGAACGGATTGCTAACCATTTGCGTCGTGCTCATCGCCCCGTTGTGCTTGCTGTCAATAAAGCTGAAGGCTTGGACTCCGTTCATGCGGCAGAGTTTTACGAATTGGCAATGGGTGAGCCCAATATGATTTCGGCCGCACACGGTCATGGTGTGCACAATATGATTGAGCTCGCTTTGTCGCTTTGTCCGGATGAGGAAATCCCTATTGTTGAAGACGAAGATGAAGAGGGGAAGGCGCCACGCATCAAAGTTGCTCTTGCCGGTCGGCCTAATGCTGGCAAGAGTACTTTAATTAATGCTCTTTTGGGAGAAGAGCGGCTCATTGCCTACGATATGCCGGGGACTACACGAGACTCTATTCGAGTGGACTTTGAGTATGACGGACGCGATTACGCATTGATTGATACTGCCGGTTTGCGTCGCAAAGGCAAAGTGTTTGAGGCAATTGAAAAATTTTCTGTAGTAAAAACACTTCAAGCTATTGCAGATTCCAACGTTGTCGTTTTGGTATTGGATGCCAAAGAGGGTATTGCCGAGCATGATGCTCATATTGCTGGCTACGTGCTTGAAAGTGGTCGTGCCCTTGTGGTGGCGATTAATAAGTGGGATGCTTTGGATAGCTATGAACGAAGTCGCATTGATGAAGAGATCGAGCATAAGCTACACTTTTTAAATTGGGCAAGACAGATTCATATTTCAGCTTTAAAGCGCAACGGACTGAATCATTTGATGAAGGCCGTATCCGATGCCCATGCAGCAGCTTTTGCAAAATTGTCTACTCCTAAATTAACCCGTGCGCTGATTGAAGCGGTTCAGCGTCAGTCGCCGCCTCGGGTAAAAGGGGTGCGTCCTAAGCTGCGCTATGCACATCAAGGTGGTCAGAATCCTCCTGTAGTTGTGATTCACGGCAACAGCCTTCAGGCTGTGCCAGACAGCTATAAGCGCTATCTTGAGGGGTGGTTCCGAGATCAGTTCAATTTAGCTGGTACACCTTTAAGAATTGAATTTAAGATTAATCGAAACCCCTACGTGGAGAAAAAGGATTAAACTAGGATACTGGGTGTTCGATTGTCGGGCAACCTTAACAAGAAGGCACGAAATTAAGCGCCCGGAGAATAAAAATGACAAATAAAGGCCAACTTTTACAAGATCCGTTCCTCAACATTTTGCGTAAGGAACATATTCCGGTTTCTATCTACTTAGTCAACGGCATTAAACTGCAAGGTCAAGTTGAGTCGTTTGACCAGTATGTTGTGTTGCTTCGCAATACTGTAACCCAAATGGTTTACAAACATGCGATCAGCACGGTGGTGCCCACGAAACCAGTGAACATGCCCTCTGTCGAAGACGCTGAGTAATTAAACCACTGATTGTTTTTAAGGAGTGTGTCGAGGTTTGAGCCTGGCACGCTCTTTTTGTGCTTAAGCTATGACCATTTTCCAAATAGATTCTGCTGAAGAAAAATCGCCTCGGGCGTATCTGGTTTGTGTGAGTACTTCACGCATAACTATTCCTGATGCGGCTGAAGAATTAACAGAATTGGCTCGAAGCGATGCTTTGGAGCCTGTTGGCTTAATGCTTGCAAAGCGAGATAAACCTGATCCGGCAACGTATTTGGGTAGTGGAAAAATTGCAGAGCTCGCCGAGGAAGTCAAACGCTTGCAAATTGGTGTGGTTGTTTTTGATGTTGCACTTTCTGCAGCTCAGCAACGCAATATCGAACGTACTGTCGGTGTCGCTGTTTTAGACCGTACGCAGTTGATTTTAGAAATCTTTCAGCGCCGGGCAAAAAGTAAAGAAGGGCGTTTACAGGTTGAATTAGCTCGTTTGGAACATTTATCTACCCGTTTGGTTCGAGGTTGGACTCATTTGGAACGTCAGAGAGGCGGTCTGGGTAAAACGGGTGGTCCGGGTGAAAAGCAAATTGAATTGGACCGCCGGATGATTGGTGTGCGGGTCAAGCAACTTAGAGAACAACTTAAAAAACTTACCAAGCAGCGTAATACTCAAAGAAAAGGCCGCTCACGAAGCGATATTGTTTCACTCTCAATTGTGGGTTACACCAACGCAGGAAAGTCCACCCTGTTTAATACCTTAACTAAGTCAAGTATTTATGCAGCTGATCAACTTTTTGCAACACTTGATACGACAGCCAGACGCTGCTATGTGGGAGACGGCGAAAGTGTTGTGCTCAGTGATACTGTTGGTTTTATTCGCGGTTTGCCCCACCAGTTAGTAGAAGCTTTTAAGTCGACGCTTGATGAAACAGTTCATGCTGATATTTTGCTTCATGTGGTAGATGCTTCAAGTGCAGCAAAAGATGATCAGATCGTTGAGGTCGAAAAGGTGCTTGAGGAAATTGATGCTAATGAGATCCCGACTATTTTGGTTTTAAACAAAATTGACAGAACCGATTTGGAACCAGAAATATTAAGAAATGATTTAGGGGAAATTGAAGCGGTGCGAATTTCGGCTTTAAAAGGATTGGGTTTAGATTTGTTGCGTGAAGCTATATTGGAAAAATCCCGTGAAATTAAAGAAGCGAACAAGAGTATCCCGAGGGAATTAGAGGATTGGGAACTGGACTCCAAAGCATAGAAAGAAACCTTGCAATTTTATTGCCTGCGTGGCAAAATTTTCAATCCTGCGTGGGGATGTAGCTCAGTTGGCAGAGCGCTGCGTTCGCAATGCAGAGGTCGGGAGTTCGACCCTCCTCATCTCCACCATGTAATTTGTTGATTTTAAAGGAAAATTCCATCTGATTTGTCTTGAGTCAGGTGGATTTTTTATTACCGTACCAGTTCAGAATCACTCGGGCGATATCGAGTTTCAATTAAACACTATCCAACGAACGTAAGCCGACAAAGTACGATTTGACTTAAGGAATTAACTTGAGTGATGTTTGACACGAGCACTTTTGCCCATAACTAATATCCACTGTTGTCTGTAAGTGTAACAGAGTGTTCAAGTGAATAACTTTGTAGATTCAGGCAATTATTTTCCTTTTCAAGTCTGAATAATCAATTGATAGGGAAAGGAGGATAAAAGTGTTGAGGAATTTTCATAAGACTAAGAATCATTGCGGTGTTTGTGCTTTGTTGTTAGTGCTTAGTTCAGCCGCGTATGCTCAAGTTCAGACTCAAGAACCTACGTTTGAAATGGTCAAAGTTCAGGGCGGAGAGTTTTTGATGGGAAGTCCTGAAAGTGAATTTGAACGCCAAAAAGATGAGCTGCAGCACAAGGTTCGGGTCAATGACTTTTTGATGAGCCGTTATGAAGTGACTCAGGCTGATTTTGAGGCGGTTATGTCGTTTAATCCCTCTTCTCATAAAGGGCAAAATTTGCCGGTAGAGAATGTTTCATGGTTTGACGCAGTGCGCTTTTGCAATGAATTAAGCTGTCAGAATGGTTTAACGCCTGTTTATGACATCGAAGATAATCAGGGAAGGCCATCAGTGTCTTTCAATCAAAAAGCAAACGGCTATCGTTTACCCACAGAGGCTGAATGGGAATACGCCGCCCGTGCAGGCACGCAGACACCTTTTAGTACCGGTGAAAATATCAATTCAAATCAAGCGAACTATTACGGCACTTATCCGTACAAAGACAGACCTTCAGAACTTTACAGAGGTGAGACGATTCAAGTAGGCAGTTTCCAGCCAAACGCTTGGGGGTTATATGATATGCACGGCAACGTCTGGGAGTGGTGCTGGGATCGTTACGGAGCTTATAGTGTGAATTCCGACAATAATCCGACGGGAGCAGAAAGCGGACGTTACCGTGTCAACAGAGGGGGAGGCTTTAACGATTTCGGAAAGCACTTAAGAAGTGCTTATCGAGCTGCTCACAACCCAGAAAATAAAACATTCAATATCGGTATCCGTTTAGTGCGTAATGCTCAGTAAAGAGGAGGAGCGATAATGAAATCAACTCGCAGAAATTTTTTAGGAGCGATCTCTGGACTTTCTTTGGTTGCGGCTTCAGGAACACTTTGGGCTCAAACTGCCGCTAAGGGAAAAATCCTGGTTGTGTTCTTCTCATGGTCGGGCAATACACGCTATATCGCACAAATGATTCAAAATAAGACTGGGGCAGATATTGTTGAGCTCGAACTCGTCAAGCCTTATTCAGAAAATTACAGCACATGCTTAGAAGAGGCAAAGCGTGATCAACGGGCTGACGCCGACCGCAGCTTAAGACTCGTATCGAGAATATAGCTCAGTATGACACTATCCTTTTAGGTTATCCCAATTGGTGGGCTTCTATTCCGATGCCTATTGCAAGCTTTTTGGAGCATTATGATCTATCAGGTAAAACGATTGTTCCATTTTGCACGCATGGGGGAGGTCGCTTAGGACAGAGCGTTTCTGCCATTTCTAAGTTGGCACCGAATTCAACAATAGGTGAGGCTTTGTCGGTGCATTATCGAGGGGGATCGTCGCTATCTCACGATATAGACCTTTGGTTAAAAGACAATAAAGTAATTTAACGATCATGACTACTTCGGCAAAAAGGATAAACATAGCGTCAAAAAAGACTTTTGCAGCCGTATTTTTTGCGTTGTTTATCCTATGCCTGGGCGCCCGACTTACGGGGCTACTTTTTCATCAACTGCTAGGTTTGGTTTTTATTGCTTTTGCACTCATTCATTGTTTAGTGCATTCGGGCTGGTTTTTTAGTTTTTCATTAGGCCGCTGGACAATAAGGCGAGTCTTTACTGCAGTTATTAATTTCCTTTTGTTTTTCTGTACTTTGATATTGTTTGTGACAGGAGTTTACTTATCGCCTGATTTATTTAGTTTTCTTCAGTTGCACTCTTCCATGATGACCCGCTCAATTCACTCTATAGCGGCTTTTTGGACTTTAGTGCTCATTGGCATTCACTTGGGGCTTCATGCCCAGATATTTATCAGAGCCTTATCAAAATACTTGAGTTCAGGGGCAATGTATTTTTTTGCGATATTGCTCAGTGCCTTTGGTGTGATAGGTTTTGTGGATCGGATGCTTTTTGAAAAGCTCTTTTTAGGATTTTCTTTTGATTTTTGGGATGAAAGTAGACCACTTGTACTCTACTTTGTTCTCTATGCAGCAATCAGTCTGATGGTGACGGTTGTTACAGAGCTAGTTCTTGAAATATCTCATCGAAAAAATGCTGTTTTCAGAAAGTCTTTTTTGGGAGTTAGAGATGCAGATGCAAAAATGCATTAAGAGAAGAAATTTTTTGAGAATTTGAGCGCTTTTTGCATCAAATCTGCTAGTGGTACAAAAAGTAGCTTTGGCTCAGCAGAGTCCCATGTTAAAAGAAAAATTAGTCATTGAAACTAATGGCAAAAAGTTCACTTTTTCTCTTTGGCTCAACGCCACAACTCGTGATTTAATTAGTCGCTTACCCCTGACCATTCAATTTGAGGATCTCTATAGTCGGGAGTTTTGCTATCGATTTCCTCAACCTTTAAAGGCAGAGGAAGTTAATTATCGAGGATACGAAGTAGGGGAGCTCATTTACTGGCCTCCCAGACATAGTCTAGTGATTATGTATGCTCAAAATGCTGAGCAATTTTCGATGCAATCGGTCGGGCGCTTGGATCAATCTGTAGAGAGCTTGCCACGCGAAGACTTTAAGGCAATTTTATCCTTGGGTAGGTAGTTTGAAGTAGTTTCCCGCATCATTTACGACTTTTCTAAGGCACTAAGCTTACTCAGCTTAATTTGAGCTGAGTTTTTCTTTTTTGCTTAGACTAAACTGATTCATACCCTTTAAAAACAAAAAAAGAATGAGTGCTTTTAATCCTATAGCAATTACGTTTTGCGGTTACCTTTTACTGATGGTTATTATCGGTTTCGTAGCCTGGCATTACACGCGTGACTTTAATGATTATGTTCTGGGCGGCAGACGTTTGGGTGGTCTGGTGACAGCATTGTCCGTCGGTGCAAGCGACATGAGCGGATGGCTTTTAATGGGATTGCCCGGAGCAGTCTTTTTATCTGGTATATCGGAGAGTTGGCTTGCAATCGGTCTTTGCGTCGGCTCTTTTGTGAATTGGAAAATTGTAGCTGCAAGACTTCGCGTGTACACAGAAAGATGCCAAAACGCTCTGACGCTACCTGATTATTTAAGCCATCGTTTTGATGATGATAAGCGTCTTTTGAGTATTATCTGTGCGGCAGTCATTTTGATTTTTTTTACGATTTACTCAGCTAGTGGCATGGTGGCGGGCGCTAGACTTTTTGAGTCAACTTTCGATCTTCCATACTCAATAGCCCTTTGGATTGGAGCGGCGGCCACCATCCTTTATGTTTTTATTGGGGGCTTTTTAGCCGTTAGCTGGACCGATACAGTTCAAGCGGCAATGATGTGTGTTGCTTTGGTTGTGACTCCCATCGTAGTGATGAATGAACTAGGTGGTTTTTCTGACACTATCAATCAGGTAAGCGCTATTGATACATCCATGCTGGATATGTTTAAAGGACAAACAATTATCGGGATCGCATCGCTTGTTGCTTGGGGGTTGGGCTATTTCGGTCAGCCTCATTTGCTTGTGCGCTTTATGGCAACAAAATCCATTAAAGTTATTCCGACTGCGTGCCGCACATCCATTATCTGGATGCTTTTTTGTTTAGCCGGTGCTGTGAGTGTAGGCTTTTTCGGTTGTGCTTATTTCTCGCAGCATATCGCCCAAGGGACTTCGGTTATCGCTAATCCGGAATTGGTTTTTATTGTATTAACTCAAGTACTTTTTAATCCCTGGATTGCCGGGATTTTAATGTCGGCTATTTTGGCCGCTGTCATGAGCACACTTTCGTGTCAGCTTTTGGTTTGTTCTTCGACGCTGACAGAAGACTTTTATCGTGCTTTCATTCGACCTCAAGCTTCTGCCCGAGAGTTGATTTGGTTCGGTCGGGCAATGGTTTTAATGGTGTCTTTGGTTGCTATTTTGATTGCTATGGATCCCCAAAGCAAGGTGTTGGGTCTAGTAAGTTACGCCTGGGCAGGTTTCGGTGCTTCGTTTGGACCGGTCATCATTATGAGCTTGTGGTGGAAGAAAATGACAAAAAATGGTGCACTTGCCGGAATGGTTACAGGAGCAGTCACCGTCATTGTATGGAATACCTTCGGTTGGTTTGGTCTTTACGAGATCATCCCTGGTTTTCTTTTTGCACTCATAGCCATTGTGATTTTCTCAGTCATTGGTCAAAAGCCTTCTCAGGCAATGAAGGATATATTCGATGAAGTGCAGGTTGCTGTACGCAAAGGAGAGGATCTGCATGTTTGAGCTTAAGGCTTTTCCAACTCCAGGTTAATGCTTGCACAGATAAGGCCAGCTAATCGGTTAAATAATGATTGAATTTCCAAGTGCAGAGCATCGGTTTCAATGGCATTGACATTGTTATCAGCGATGCGCTGCAGGTGTAGGTGTGTCTGCTCGCGTGCGGCTATCAGCAAGCGTCTTTGATGATTCAAAAGCCTTTGAGATAATTCATTTTTCTTTTTGAAATCATCAGTCCTTAAATAGGCGCCTAGCGTTTGAATGCCAGATAAAACAATCTGATGAGATTCTGTTAATTCCCGTAGTCCCTCGGGACTAAAATCCAGGTGTTTTAAGCACTTTTGATCATTGATTACATCAATGGTGTGTTCAATGAGGTTAATGACAGATTTCAATGATCCGTTCACGCTTTTAATGTTTTGCCATTCAATAGCTTCCTGGGCACTCAGATTCGTTGTGACTGCTCGGTTTAGAAAAAGCGAAATGCTTCGATTCAATTTCAGTGTCGAAGCTTTTTTATTTTTCATGATCATAATACTTCCAGGATTGGGATTACTTCTCAAAAGCGTGTCGATATCAAGCCACAGAAGGCGAATTGCATCAATTTCTTTAATGAGGTACTTTTTGGCAACGGTGAGCGAAATACTGACTGTGAGGAAATTTTCCTGAACGAAAAGTTTCTTGTAGTTAACACTGGGCTCAGTATCTTCTTCGGGAGTGCTCAAAAGATATTCTGTCCAATGACTGAGTGGGCGGATAATTAAAAGTCCTAAAAGGCCGACTGCCAAGTTAAAAACCAGATGCCATAAAACCACATTATTAGGCAGTGAAACGAAATTCTGAACGTTAAATTCGAGACTAATCATGGCCACTAAAATCATCAAACTTCTCAATAAGGCTGTCGCACTTGGTCCTCTGCGAGCGATTCGACTGGCAAACATTGTGGTTAAAAGAGCCAAGATAGTGCTGCCGGCATTTGCACCTAAAACCATCCATAGTGCAGCTTGAAAATTAAGCACTTGAGCGGCGTATAAAGAAGAGGAAACAATGACTGCAGCTAAGCTTGAGACGCAACAGATAGCTAAAACGGTTCCCGCAGCGAAAGACAAAATCAAGTAGTTGTGAAGCAAATTAAAAAACGGAGAAAGTTCAGCATTGGCCCTTAAAGGTTCGGTTGAAAGCACAATCTGATTAATTGCAATCATGATGAACGCCAAACCTAAAAGGATGCGTCCGAACTGTCCTTTGCGGCTTTGGGCTTTAAAGTGAAAAAACATCACGACACCGCACAAAATAAGGATCGGTGCGATGGCAGCGAGATTTAAACTTAATACGCAGGCCATAAATGCGCTTCCTAATTCTGCGCCGAATATGCAACTGATGGCAATTGCAGTATTAATAAGTCCTTCGGATTGTAAGCCAGCGACCAATAATGTCGCTGCGGTTGAACTTTGCAAGAGACTCGAAAGGAAAAAACCTACGCCAAAGCCTTTGAATCGGTTATCTAATCCGTGGGACAGGGCTGTGCGAAGCGACATCCCAAAAGTTCTTAACATGCCGCTTTTGACCATATAAGTGCCCCAAAAAATCAGAGCAACCGCTCCCAACAGATTCGTCAGATGAGTCATAGAAAACCCAAGAATCGAAAGAACTTGTAGTCATTGTAGGCTTTTTTATTTTGAAAAATGATAAAAAAAGAGGAGCGGAATTTTAGTTCCGCTCCCGAGGGATGACTTTGAATTAAAGGAAATTTTTAGTATTCAAAAGTTCCTTTTTGAACAATTTCACCGTTACGCATCATGACATGATTACGGGAAACAACGGTGGTGAGTTCCATTGCATCGTTAAAGAGGCAGGCGTTGGCGCAGCCACCTACTTCAATGACACCTTGACCGGGCAAGCCAAGAGCTTGTGCAACGTTAGAGGAAATAAAGGTAATGGCCTTTTCAATAGGCATTTTATGCTCAGCAATCAGGCGTTTGACCTCTGTTAAGTTCCCGGCTACACCGCCCACACCCAGACCGATCATTTCTCCCTTATCGTTAAAGCGAGGCACTGATCCGTGACCGTCGGTTGAAAGGGTGATATGAGTAGGATCGACTCCAGCATCAAGTGCGGCCATGACGGCTTGGGCGGGATGTTCGAAACAGCAGCTTGCACCCGTCGTAATATCCATGTAGCCGCCTGCCTTAGCAAACTCAACAGCCGCATCAAACACATGACGAATTCGACCACAGTGCGTCGGACGAATATGTTTAATCGGGAAACCTCGAGCCACAATTTCTTTATACATATCGAAGCTGCCCGGGATATTGCCCGTATGAATGTGAAGGAAACCCGTTTTGCCCGAGATCATACCTGCCACGCGGATTTCAGCCAAAAGAGCTAAAACTTCTTGTACAGTGGGAAATGAGGAACGATGATCACCCAGAGCAATCTTGACACCGAGGCATTCGGGCACAAGGAACATATCGTCTGCGACAGAACGCGACATGGTGGTGGGCGGATATTTGTAGTTCGAGGTGTACATCCAGGCAGAGACACCTTCGGATTTAAGCGCTCTTACTTTAGCCAAAAGGTTTTCGATGGAACGGGTGACAAAGTCAGTGCCGGAGACACCAACTACACTTGTAGTACCGCAGGCTACCAATTCGGAAAGCATGATTTCAGGAGTACGAGTAACCGGACCACCTTCGCCGCCTCCGCCTGTGACATGGATGTGCTGATCAAAAAAGCCAGGTGTCATGATTTGACCCTGAGCGTCAATGATTTCGGTATCAGGAAGCGTGGAAGGAAGATCTTGACCGATAGCAACGACTTTTTCGGCAACCATCAAGACATCCTGTTTACCCAAATCCTTCGGTGAAAAGACATGAGCATTTTTAATTAAAAGGGCCATAACATAAACCTCATACAAACGTCAGACAAAAGCTTATTCAATAATCATAACGCTCACAGAATGTCTTTTGTTTGAAGAAAAAAAGTAATGTTGTTCTAAGAAAAACAATGGGGACGGTTTAACCGTCCCCAGAGTTATTTATTGATTATTGATCGGGTTATTTGCGATCGGCGATCAGTGTGAAGAAGCGTTCTGCGACTTTGATATGCTTTTCGATCGAATTGATTTCCAAGTATTCTTTATCGCAATGCATTTCACCGCCGACAGGGCCGAGACCGTCCAAGGTCGGCACACCCATTGCAGCAGTAGTGTTGCCGTCGGAGGCACCGCCAGCCTTCACCCAAGCGATATCATAACCTTCAAGCTTAGCGGCTTCTTCAATCAAACCGGCCATAGCTTTGGTTGCTTCACTCAAGGGCATAGCACCATGGTGGTTCTTCTCAACGATCTCTTGCGTCACGCCCTTAACCCATTCTTGCTTGGCCAATTCCATGATCTTGGCGTTGACTTCGTTGTAATCGTCGTCATTCCAAACACGCAGGTCAAGTTCAGTTTCAGCAAAGTCAGCCACAACGTTGGCAACCGTACCACCGCGCACTGCACCGAAATTGAGTGTAATGCCGCGATCCCAGTCAGCCAATTCCTTAACGGCGGAGATGAATTTCACCATTGCATAGATGGCGTCGCAGCCGCGTTCGGGATTGTTGCCGGCGTGAGCGGAAACACCGTGGAAGGTGATCTTGTAGGTGCTGGAACCCTTGCGGGCGCAAACCAATTCACCGCCTTCGCGAGCCGGTTCAAAAATCAAAGCGCGATCGGACTTAGAGGCGCATTCCTTCAACCAGTCATGAGAAGAAACAGAACCGGTTTCTTCGTCAGGGTTGCAAGCCACCAAGATGGAGAGTTTGTCCAAAGTTTCCTTGGGCAAATTCTTTAAAGCGTAGAAAATCGTCATGCAACCGGCTTTGCAGTCCAAAACACCAGGACCGTAAGCACGATCACCCTTGATGGACATCGGACGCACAGCGACCGTACCGGCCGGGAATACCGTATCCAAGTGGGCGTTAAGCATCACATCGTAGTGAGTGGCTTCGGGCTTATTGGTGGCAAACAAAGCCGGACCGACCTTATCACCCAAGTCAACGAGCTTAGCCGTAAAGCCGATGCCTTCATACATTTGCTTGAATGTTTCGGCGACTTGTTTAACACCGTCGATGCAAGCCGTACCAGCGTCAACATTAACGACCTTTTCCAAGTCTTTTAAAAATTCTTGAACCATTGGAGTATTCCTTTCTAAATATAGTTAGCAGCGATTGAATATCTTCAACCGACCTAATGAAATTGTACTGTTTGCTTTATTAAAAAGGGGGATTAAATTTAATTAATCCCCCTCAGTTAACATCAATATCAGAGCACTAGCGTACTAGACAATGATGTTCATGATGAACATGGAGATGAAGGCGTTCAAAATGGACACAGCCATCAACAACGGAATCATCTTACCGCGCGTGCCGATCACACCCAAGCAACGGCCCATGTATTGCAATTGAGAACCCATCAAATAAATGGCGGGGGCCAAGATGGCGCAGTCTTGAACGGAAATGGCACCTTGATCGAACAAGGCAGCAGCCACACCGACACCGCCGCCCATGGACATCCAACCGGCGATCAGCACGGCAGCGGCTTCACCGGGAAGACCGAACAAGCCCATCAAGGGACGGAAAATGTCACCCAAGATCGGCAAGAGGCCGGCCACATTCAAAGCGGCAATAATCACGAAAGCCATCAAAACGTTCGGGATGGTGGAATGCGTTGCAATGCCCCAACCTTGAATGGCACCCTTGACGAAAACGTCAGTTACCATCGGCTTGCTGTTATCACTAGACATATTCAATATCCTCCAATCCTGAATTAAGCAGCTTTCTTCTTAGCCGAGAAGATCTTCAGGAAGCGAACCACGTTAGCACCGAAAACCTTCATAACGAGCATGATGCCCAAGCACAAGGCGATGGAAGCAGGAACCGTGTTACCGGCAGAGTCCGTCAAGCTCAAGAGCACAACGCCAGCACCCAAGAAGTTGGTGATCGTAGCGTCAGCGGACAATTGGAACATAGCAAACACGTCACCTTCGTCTTCAGTAATTTCGCCTTTATCCAACAATTGGCGCGTTAAAGCAGCACCACCGTCGGTCGATTGCAAAGAAGCAATCAAAGCCAAAGAGCAGGAACCCGGAATACCCATCAACGGGCGAAGAATCGGGGTGAGGAGCTGACGGGCAGCAGCCAAGGCACCGTAGTGGTCACAGACCGTGATCATGGCCAAGGCGAACATAACGGTCGGCACCAAGGTCAAAGCAAAGCAGAAACCGTCGATGGCACCGGAACCGCCTACACCGCGGAAGATACCGGTCGTGGTCTTGATAGCTTCGCCATTGAGCGTAACGCTCGTGATAACTTTACCGAAGGCACCGTTTAATGTGGAGAAGTCAAAAATGGCCCACCAGTGATTACCGGCGCAAACACCGGAGAAAAAGACGATAGCGAAAACCAAAGAGATGTAACCGCCAATACCGACCTTTCCTTCCGTAGTCTTATTTTCTTGTTCAGACATAGGATGATCCTTAATTTTTTAAATAAGAAAAGAAATGGATGCTAAAACATCCATGTAACGGATAGTAAAGTATTTAACATTTATGCGTCTAAGTAATTTTGCTTATTTTTCGGCTTAAACAGCGTAAACTTAGGGTAAACACCTGATAAAGACCACAATATTTAACGTATTTTCATAAGCTTTTCTTTTACTTTATAAGAAAAGTTTAAGAGTCGGGGTCTATTTTCCTTTAAAATGAATCGTTCTCATTTATTTGTTAGCGACCGCCTGATGGGTAAAAACTGATGGTGGCCGAGGAGTTGTGTAATGTCTTTGAATGACCCGCATTGGGGCCGGGGTAGCTCGGAAGAAAATAAAGAAGAAAATAAAAACGACACCCCCAATAATGACAGCAAACAAAATGACAATCGTCCCCGTGATGAGGAGCGTTTTGGTGATCAGAATCGTCAAAATGACAACAGAAAAACTGAGGGTGACGATTTAGATCGCTTGTGGGATGAATTCAATCAAGCCTTAGGTGGTATGCTCGGCAGAAGAAATGATGACCGCGGGCAGTCAACTCAAGGTAGCGGAGCCTCTTTTGAGCAGAAAAGAGATGAGGAGCCGCGCCGCTATGGAAGTGATCACAATGCTCAGGAGCAATTGAAAAAACAATTTGAGTCCTTTAAGCATATGCAGCCTCCTAAATTTATAAAGAAGCAGCCTGCTGGGCGCGGATTGGCTTTTGCAGCTGTTGTTGTAGTGGGCCTATGGGCGGCAACGGGTTTTTATATCGTACCTGAAGGTCAATCCGGTATTGTGACTACATTCGGCAAATACACTGAAACGACTATGCCAGGTTTCCGTTGGCATATGCCTTGGCCCATTCAACAGGCCGATATCGTTGATGTCAGCAGTGTTAGAACCGTTGCTATCGGTGCAATGGGCCGAGCCAATCGCGAAGCCGAAGCGCTGATGCTCACCGACGACGAAAATATTGTTGATTTGCGTTTCAATGTTCAGTACCGCATTAAGTCGGGTGAAGGAGCGATGAATTACATTTTCCGTTCGCGTGATCCGGATGAGTCTGTTCGCCAATCTGCAGAAAGCGCTATGCGTGAAGTTGTTGGACGCAAAAAAATGGACAGCGTGCTTTTTGAAAGCAAGCAGGAAATTGCTGAAGACGTCAAAAAGATCATGCAGGAAATGCTTGATCGTTACCGCACGGGTATTGAAGTTATGAGTGTGGCCATTCAGAATGCTCAACCACCTCAGCCCGTTCAGGCCGCTTTTGACGATGCGGTGAAGGCTGGTCAGGATAGAGAGCGTCAGATTAACGAAGGTCAGGCCTATGCCAATGACGTTATCCCGAAGGCTCGAGGCATGGCTGCCCGTCTAGCTCAGGAAGCAGAAGGGTATAAAGCACGTGTGATCGAGACCGCACAGGGTGATGCTGAGCGTTTTGCTCAAATTCTAAAACAGTATGAAAAAGCTCCCCGTGTGACGCGTGACCGTATGTATGTTGATACGATGCAGCAAGTGATGCAATCAACGACAAAAGTTTATGTGGATACTAAAGATGGAAACAATTTGCTCTATTTGCCTTTTGATAAGTTAATGGAGCAAAACGCCGCATCGGTCAAGACTGAAGCACAGTTTACTTCAACTCAGCAGAGCACTCCTGAAGTACAGTCTCAGTCGACGCCATCTCAGAGAACTTCTTCAAGTACTGCTTCAAGAAGCTATAGTGCTCGTGACGCCATCCGAGATCGTTTACGCTAACCGCGCCGCTAGGGAGTAAAGAATGAAAAAAGTATCAGCTGTTGCCTTTGTAGCCCTTGCTGCGGTGGCTGTTGGACAGTTTTGTCTGTATACGGTCAACGAACGCGAACACGCACTGGTGTTTGCTTTGGGTGAATTAAAAGAAGTAGTTTCAGAGCCAGGACTGCACGTGAAGTTGCCGCCGCCTCTACAAAATGTTGTCTATTTGGACAAGCGCATTCTGACCTTGGATGCACCTACGGCAGACCTTGTGCAAACGAGCGAAAAGAAAAACCTCATGATTGACTCTTTTGTCAAATGGCGAATTGCCGATCCGAGACTCTACTGGGTGTCTTTCCAAGGCAATGAACGCGCTGCAGAAGACCGCATTTCGGCCTTGCTTCGAGATGCCTTGAACCAAACGGTTAACAAACGTACGGTCAACGGGATTACCAGTCGTGAGCGTGATGTGGCAATGCTTGAAATCCGTACCGGTCTGCAAGAACGTGTGCGTGATGTCGGTGTCGAAGTGGTGGATGTTCGTTTAAAGAGAGTGGACTTTACACCCGAAATTTCTGAGTCTGTTTATCGCCGTATGGAAGCTGAACGTAAGCGCGTAGCTGCCGAAGAGCGTTCAACTGGTGCAGCCGAAGCTGAGAAAATCCGCGCCGATGCCGATCGTCAGCGTGCAGTTATTTTGGCTCAAGCATATAACCATGCTCAGCAAATTAAAGGTGAAGGGGATTCAGTGGCTAATGCTACCTACGCCGAAGCTTTTTCCAAGAATCCGGAGTTTGCCCGCTTCTACCGCAATATTGAAGCTTATCGGGCAAGTTTTGCCGATAAGAAAGATGTCATGGTGGTGGATCCCTCTGCCGACTTCTTCAAGTTCATGAAAGAGCCGGAGGCTAAATAGCCATGGGTTGGAAAACCTGGGTACTTGCTTTAGCTTTGGTCTGTATTATTGAAGGTATCGTGCCTTTTACAGCACCTCAAAAGTGGCTGGACTCTGTCCGTGAAATCGCACGAGTAGCCAGCCCCGAGATCATCCGTAAGATTGGCTTGGGTTTGCTTCTTGTTGGAGTCGGCATTATCTGGCTTCTAACAGCCTAAAAAAGGAATTTAGCCCATATGAGCCCGCATGAGCGGGCTCTTTTTTATTGACGATTTTCTCGAATGATTTTGTCGGGAGCCTCTCGCCAAGAAGAGCGAAAAGGATTGATGTCGATTCCGCCACGTCGGGTAAAACAAGCATAGACTTCAAGGACTTCTGGGTTAAATGCCTTCTTTAAATCATGATAGATTTGCTCAACGCACTGCTCATGAAAACCGCGGTGACAGCGATAAGAAATCAGATATTTTAAGAGTCCCTGCGGATTAATTGCTCGTCCTTCGTAGTCAATCGTAAGGGCAGCTAAATCCGGTTGGCCAGTGACCGGGCATAGGGATCGAAAAGCATTGGTGGAATATGTTTTTTTAACGCTGGCGGTGCATTTGTCATCGAAAGACAGATAAGCCGGTTCAGTTTCATATACCTGGATGCAGTTGCTTTTGTCCAACTGCAAATAATCTAGTGACTCACCGGGCATAACTGACAAGCTTTCACGATAATCATTCAAACTGTAAAGCTTTACTTTAATTTGGCCTCCTAGGCAATCAGAAAGATCAGCCGTTATGCGGCGGGAGACTTCTTCTGGGTTCTCCACTCGAGTCATGGCAAAAGAGCCTGCGTAAAGTTTCAGCGATTTGGATTCGACAATAAATGGCGTAGATGCGGGTACTGAAAGCTCTGCGATAGCTGTTTGGGGGATACCCTGTTGGTTGAGCCAGGAGAGTTCGTAGAGGCGCCAGATATCGACCCCTCGGAATTGATGCTCTCCAATAGCATCTCTTCCGAGAGAACGAGCAATGGGCTGTAGCAAATCCGGGTTGTACTGATCGCTGTAAACAGTTTCTTTACCCAGTAACGTGTTTTTAGGTTCAGGCATTAAAACAGGCATCAGCTTTGTTCCTCGGTAAAAAGTTCTAAAGAGCCGAACATTTTGCTGAGCTTTTCCTCGTCAAAAGGAAGGTATTCAGCAATGGTGAATCCGACGACATTTGTCGAGTGGCAGATCGCTTGAAGTATCTGGGCAAGTAAATCCATGCGCATCCTGCCGCAGTCAGAACCGTCTCCAACCAGTTCATGATTGGCAAAATAAGTCGAATGGAAATATTGAGGATCTAGTACATCAATATCTAGGTGTACCAGGATATGTTTGAACTTTTGAGCAAAAGTTTCAATTTCCTTAACGGTTACAAATTGTTCGGTTTGAATTTTGTAGTCCACGCCGAGTCTATCCAAGAATTCTGCCTGATAATCATGCAGGTTCTGCAGGCCGACGTAGAAAAGTTCGTTGGGTTTAAAAGGGGGATTACTAAGCATCTCAACCATGTCTTTTTCACCCTGTCCCAATAAGGCAGCAAGCACCATAGCATGCGCATTTGGGTAGCCGTCTTTACTCATAGAGACGTCGGGGTGGGCATCAATCCAGATGATCCCTGCATCAGGGTAAAGGCCGTGCAGGTAATCAAACGGAGCTTGGGAGACGAGACAGTTACCACCAATCGTAATAATTTTTTGTGGTTGATTTTCTGCAATCACTTTCTGAGCAGCTAGGATGCCGGCAAATACTTCTTTCTTACCGGTAATTCCATCCTGAACCGTGCGCTCTAGTCCGTCAGGTGCTGCAATGTTGACCTTAACCAAGGGCTGCTTGGGGTTGGCAGGCAGAATATGCTGCAAAAGATTGGCACCGAAGTAATATGTTTCAAGCCCTCCGCTGAGCCAATCGGGATACAGTAAGCGAATGGTTTTCATATTGGGAAATGTGTGAAGAAACCAAAAAATTATACTTTAGTTCAAAACTTACTCGGCTGAGACTACAAAAAAATCTGAAACTCGGCGATAATAAGACGGTTGCGTGTGTAATGAACAAAATCATTGCCGCTTTCAAGTTTTTATTGCTTATTTCGGGGATAAAACAATGGCTAAAAATGTTGTCGTAGTCGGCGCCCAATGGGGTGACGAAGGCAAAGGCAAGATTGTGGACTGGCTCACTGAGAAAGTGGATGGTGTTGTCCGTTTTAATGGCGGTCACAATGCCGGCCATACTTTGGTGATCAACGGTCACAAAACAATTCTTCGTTTGATTCCGTCGGGCATTATGCATCCGACGATGACCTGTTATCTCGGCAACGGCATCGTTTTTTGCCCGGAAGCCTTTTTCGGTGAAATCGAACAGTTAAGAGATCATGGCTGTGAGGCCGAGCACCGTATTCGTGTTTCGGGTAACGCTCCCTTGGTGATGCCTTACCATATCGCCTTGGATCATGCTCGTGAAGCAGCCGCCGGAGCCAAAAAGATCGGTACAACCGGACGTGGCATTGGCCCCACGTATGAAGACAAGGTGGCTCGTCGCGGAGTGCGTGTAGCAGACCTTTTTAATGAAAAGTTTTTCATTGAACGTGTCCGCGACGTGATGCAATATCATAACTTTGAGCTCACTAAACTTTTGGGTGCCGAAGCGCTTGATGTCAATAAGGTTATCGATGAGACATTGGCATTTGCCCCACGCATCAAACCGATGCTCACTGATGTCTCCTACACGATTAATAAGCTGATGGACGAAGGCAAGTCCTTCCTCTTTGAAGGTGCACAAGGTTCGATGCTCGACATCGATCACGGAACTTATCCCTACGTGACAAGTTCTAATACTGTGGCTGGAGCCGTTTGCTCTGGAGCTGGTGTCGGCGCTCACCGTATTGACTATGTCTTAGGTATCACAAAGGCTTATTGCACGCGTGTTGGTGAAGGTCCTTTCCCGACGGAACTCAATGATGAAATCGGTCAGCATCTGCGCGATAAGGGTTACGAATATGGCGCTGTAACTGGTCGTCCGCGCCGTTGCGGTTGGTTTGACGGTGCGGCTATGCGTCGAGCAGTCCAAATTAATGGCCTGCGCGGTCTGGCGGTTATGAAGCTTGACGTCTTAGATGGTCTTGAAACGGTGCGTCTGGGTGTGGGTTATAAGTATCAGGGCGAAGAAGTTGATGTGATGCCTTATGGTGCAGAAGCTTGCGCTCAGTGCGAAGTGATCTATGAAGATTTTCCGGGTTGGAAAGAAAGCACGTTCGGCGTGACACGCTGGGAAGATTTGCCAGAAACGGCTAAGCGTTACCTGCAGCGTCTCTCGGAAGTGGCTGGTTGTCCGATTGCTGTTGTTTCGACTGGTCCCGATCGTTCACAAACGATCATGCTTGATAACCCATTTGCCAAGTAATTAATCATTAGAGGGATAGGGGCGGCATCAAGCCGCCCTTTCAAATTTATGAGTGACCTTTTCGTTACCCAAGAACAATACGATAACTTAATTGAAAAGCTGATCTTAAAGGTAGCCGATGACGGCTATCAATTTGATTCTCTTTTGTGTCTGGCTCGTGGCGGTTTACGTATCGGGGATATTTTTTCTCGAGTCCATGACATGCCTTTAGCCATTTTGGCAACGAGCTCTTACCGAGCCGCTGCCGGTAAAAACAGGGTGATTTGGATATTGCCACTTTTATTACTAAAACGGGCGGTGAAATTGCCGGTCGATTGCTTCTGGTTGACGATATGGTCGATTCTGGCAAAACTATTGTGCAGGTTGCCCGTCATCTGAAAGAACAGTATCCAGCCATCACAGAAATCCGAGTGGCTGTCCTTTGGTGGAAATCTCACTCGGTTTGTAAACCAGATTACTGGTGTGACTATTTGGAAGATAATCCGTGGATTCATCAACCCTTTGAACGCTACGACGCAATCGGGCTTGAACGGCTGCGCAAACACGATTTTTAGTCTCTTGCGTTTCAATAGATAAAAAGCTAAGTGGGGAGGTCTAAGCCTCCCCAAAATTATTTGAGTTCTTATTATTCTTGCTTCTGAACTCTATCTGGCTGCAAGTAATTTTGAAGCAATAGGAGAAATTGCTTAAAATGTCGAAAATTTTCTCTGTCTTCAATTCTTTATCAGTTCTGCCATGGATATTGCAGCTACTCTTGAAGCTTTCTACAACAAGGTGGATTTGTTGTACTTAACCGATGTCATCGGTATCGTTGCCTTTGCCTTTGCGGGTGTGTTAATTGGTATTCGTATGAAATGCGATCCCGTAGGCATTTTTGTGTTGGCTTTTTCTACAGCTTTTGGCGGTGGGATTGTTCGTGATCTTTTAATTGACAGACGTCCGATGTATTGGATTGCCAATCAGGAATTGGTTTGGTTGGTGCTTTTGATCACGATCTTTACGCCGATGATTTTCCGCTTCTATAAAAAGCACCTCTCATACGATGTCTTTGTTTGGAGTGATGCAATTGGTTTAGGTTTTTTCTCAGCCGTCGGTACAAGCCACGGTGTGAGCTTGGGCGTACCGTATTTGCCAGCTGTCCTTTGTGGGGTGGCAACCGGTGTGTTCGGCGGTCTTTGCAGAGACACTTTTTTAAATATCAAGCCTTCTTTAATTTATGATCATCAGCCCTACGGCTCGGTGGCTTTTGCAGGCTGCTGGCTCTACATTGCGATGATTGAGCTTGGGTTTGATAATACTTTGAGCATTTGGGTCGGGTCGCTCTTTATCTGCTTTTTCCGTATGTGGTGCTACTATCGCTCCTGGCGTATCGCCTATCACGATGACTTCATTCACCAGGATCCGTCGCCTGAAACTGATCGAGATCGTCGTCAGTAGCCACAAGGACTCAAAAGTTGTGTCACGAAAATGGCGTCTGGACAAGACGCCGTTTTTTTCTTACAATCAAACCTTTACTGTTAGGGAAATAGGACTGATTCGTGCGTCTGCGCCAAATTCGTATCAGCGGTTTTAAATCTTTTGCTGATCTCACCGTCATTGAAGTGCCTTCATCCATCGTTGGGATTGTTGGGCCGAACGGCTGCGGTAAATCCAATGTGATTGAAGCCGTACGCTGGGCCTTGGGTGAGGGAAAAGCCAGTGATCTTCGCTGCAAGAGCATGAGTGAGTTGATTTTTGCTGGATCTGATAATCGAAAACCTGCTGGCCGAGCCATGGTCGAATTGGTCTTTGATAATTCAGACAGTACGCTGCAGGGGCCGTGGGGCTCTTATACTGATATTTCTGTCAAAAGAGTACTCACCCGAGATAATACAAGCTCTTATCTCATTAATAATCAGCAGGTTCGAGCAACAGACGTCAGAGACCTTTTTATGGGGACAGGTCTTGGAGCTAACTCCTATGCCATCATCAGCCAGGGGATGGTGACTGAATTTGCGAAGGACTCGCCTGAAAAGCGTAGAGAATATCTCGAAGAGGCGGCCGGAGTCTCTAAGTATAAAAAGAGACGCAAGGAAGCAGAATCCAAATTAGCCAGTACTCGTGCCAACTTGGAAAGAGTAAGTGACCTGCAGGTCACGCGCAGGGAATCTTTAAAACGCTTAGAAGAAGAGGCCCGAGTTGCCCAAGAGTATCAGCAACTCAATACTAAGCGTCAGGCTCAAGAATCGCTTTGGTGGTTCACGCAGATGCTTGAGGCAAAAAATGCCATTGATCGCATCAATGCCCAAATTACTGCTGCCCAGGCTGAGGTCAATAAAAACGATTCTGAATTGCTTCGTCTTCGGCAAAATTTGCAGAAATTACGCACTGAACTAAATGATGCCAATATTACGGTTCTCGGTAAAACTCAATCCTTGGCTGATGTGGATCGGCAAATTTCCGCCGTAGAGGGCAACATACGTTCAATTATTGAGCGTCGTGCTTTAATGCAGACTCAGCTTGAAAGTTACCGCTCAATGGTTGAGGCCCGCGGTCGCGAAATCAAGTCACAAAGTGAAAAGATCCATCAGTTGAGTGCTGAGCGCGAAGAGAAAGAAGAACTGGTGGCTACAGCTAATGAACGACAAGCCGCTCTAGAAGAGCAAAAGTTTGCTGCTGAAGACTTAGCTACTGAAAAACGTACGATTTTTGAGAATTTGCAACAGGAGTCTGCGCGTATCGAAAAGGACTCCCGTGCGCTTTCTCTTGAGTTGGCGAGACTGTCTAAAACAAAAGAAGAGCTGACGCTTCGATTGGAAAAGTTTAAACGCGAAGCGGCTCAAACGACCGCACCCGATACAAAGCGTTTTGAATCTCTTAAAGAAGAACTCGCAGTTGTTAAAGAGGATAACGAAGCGCTTAAATTTGAACGAGAAGAATCTCAAGCAATGCTTGAAGAGGCTAGAGAGCACTTTTCATCCTGCCAGACAGCTATCCATGAAAAAGAACAGCGACTTGCCGCTATTAATGCCAAGTTAGTCACGCTAAAAGATTTAGAAGAAAAAAGCTTAACTCGAGATAAACTTTACGAGTGGCTAGAAAGACAGGGTTTATCCTCACTTTCCAGATTATTTGAGAAACTCGAACCTCAAAATGGTTGGGCTCGAGCTCTTGAAGCAGTCTTGCGTGAAAGAGTGAACGCTTTAGGGATTTCCAATTTGTCGATGGCGGCCGCTTTTGCATTAACACCGCCTCCGGCAAAACTTACGTTTTACTTAACAATGATCAGCGAAGAGGCTCATGCAGAAACGACTCAAGCTTTGCAGGGTCTCATTACAAAGCTTCATTTTGACCGACACAATCTTGAGACTCGTGCAGCTCTTTTTCGTTGGCTTTCTCATTACTATGTCGCCGACAGCATTGAAGATGCTGTCTCACGCGTAAATCTTTTGCCTGAAGGGGCACATTTTGTCACTCCTGAAGGTCATATGGTTGATAAGTTCAGTGTGAATTTCTGGGCCGATGATTCAACAGGTTTGTTATCAAGACGAGCAGAAATTTCATCTTTAGAAGATGAGGCACTGAATTTACGTCATGAACTTGAAAGTTTGCAGCGGGAAATGGGTGAGGCTCGGATTAATGTTTCAAAAATGAGTGAACGACTACAAAGTATCAACTCACAATTTGAAACTATGCGGTCAAAAGAAAGTGAGTTAGCGCTCGAATTAACGCGCATGTCTGCTGCTATTGAGGCCTACCGCAACCGAAGTGAAGAGTTAGGGGAATGGATTGAAGAGGCTCAAGTACAGCTTGAAGAGACAATTGCTGCTATTGAAGAAGCCGATGAGCGTTTCTCTACGCTTGATGAAGAAGTAGCTAACCGCCAGCAAAAGTCAGAAGATGCACGTCTTGCTTGGGAGCGCGCAAGAGATGACGCTCACAGAGCAGAGCAGGCGTTTAACGTTTTTGCCTACACGCAAAGAGAAGTTGAGCTGGCGCTTAAGACTTTGTCTGAACGGATAGCCGAAGCCCAACGGGCTCAACTTTTAGCACAAAACGAGCAGACAGAACTTAAAGAAAAGATTGAAGCGGTAAGTGTTGCTCTTGAGGAGCTCGATGAAGATAGTGAAAAAGCTGGACTTCAGGAACTGTTATCTAAGCGTGAAGCAGCCGTTGAAGAGCTCGAAAAATCCAAGGCAGGTTTAAATACGATTGAATTTGCTGTCACAGAAGCCGAGAAAACGCTTGAAAGTATTGAGGAAACCAAGCGTCAGCAACAAAATAAAATGGCTGACTTAGTTTCTAAACGCGGTCAGCATGAAATTGAATACGGTACGGTGCGAAGCCGTCTAGAAGAGCTCGACTATGACGAAGAGGGTTTAAGAACCCGCTACGAAATTGAGCGGCCCAAATTATCCGCTTTACGTCAGCAGGTTGAGCTCCTTGCCCGGCAGATGGCCCAATTGGGAGCCGTTAATCATGCAGCGCTTGAGCAGCTTAAAACCGAGCGTGAAGAGGTTGAACGTATTGACCGAGAAGTGGCTGACTTAGAGCAGGCCATTGCTACTATTGAAGCGGCTATTAAGAAAATTGACCACGAAACTCGTTCGCTTCTGATTGATACTTTCAATCGGGTCAATGAAGCCTTTAATCAAAAGTTTACGCAGCTTTTTAACGGTGGACACGCACGTTTGGAGATGACTAGTGAGGACGCGCTGGAAGCAGGCATTGAGATGTATGCTAATCCGCCGGGTAAACATAATCACTCAATTCGTCAGTTATCAGGCGGTGAATTGACATTGACAGCCACAGCCTTGGTTTTTGCGTTCTTTACGCTCAATCCGGCCCCGTTCTGTCTTTTGGACGAAATCGATGCACCACTCGATGAAGCTAATCAAGAGCGGCTTTCAAGATTGGTTGCTGCGATGAGTCTAAATACTCAATTTATGATGATTACGCATCATCGTGTCACGATGGAGCATACCAATCAGTTAATTGGCGTCACTATGAAAGAGCCTGGAGTTTCGCGAGTGGTCAGCGTCGATATTGCAGAGGCGAGCCAATACGCTCAAAAACCGTCGGGACACTGACGGCTTAAGACCGAACACTTCCGTTCGGTTTTTTCTTTTGGATTGGATTGAATTGAATCAGTCGGCCTTCTGGGCCGGCTGAGGCTATTGTGTTTGTAATAAGAAATGCGGGAGAGGTGTAGTAATGTTTGCAAGATTTATGATTTTCTTTTTTGGTTTGTGCGTGTTGTCTTTAGGTATTGCTACGGTGACCAATGCCGGTTTAGGAACCGGAACTGTGAGTTCTGTTGCCTTCGTTTTAAATCGTTTAACAGATTTCTCAATGGGTTTTTTTGTTTTTTTGACCAACGTGTTTTTCTTTGTTCTGCAAGTCATTGTTGATTCAAAAGATTTTCTGAAAAAAGCATTAAGGCAATTGCCCATCTGTTTTGTATTCGGGATGATATTCGATATCGCGTTGTGGGTGAGCGGGCATATTGTTGCGCAAAATTATTGGCAGCAGCTTTTGATGGCCTTTTTCGGAAGCATTCTTACTGGTTTAGGAATTGCTTCGATGGTCTTTGCACGTTTGGCTATTTTGCCGCCAGAAGGTTTTGTGCTTGCCATTATGAACCGCTGGGGAGGATCCTTTGGGACACTACGTATGAGTGCAGATCTTTTCCTTTTAGCAAGTGCAGCCGTTTTATCTTTTTTAAGTTTGGGTACGATCGTGGGCATCCGTGAAGGAACATTAATCACAGCCATGTGTTCAGGTCCCATTGCGAAATTCTTTCTGAAAGGTTGGGCAAAATTTTTCCCGAAACACAGTCCGATCGATTAATCGGAAAAATTCTTGCTCTAAGGCTGAAAAGATATACGTCCTTGATCTAAAATAACAGGCTGTATCGGAATATTTTCCGCTCTGTTGAATGGGCAAACACGCTGGCCTGGGCACAGCGTTTTTGAGGTTTTTTATGAATGAAACAGTTCTCTTCTTGGTCATAGGTGCGGCCGTCATTTTAGTGGGTCTTTTTCTTTGGTCCAGAATGGAGGCCAAGAAGAATGTGCAAAGTCGGGTCGGACTCAGTAATTTGCCTCGGGATAAAATTTATGAAGGTATGAATCGCCCTCATACCAAGCGAGAGAGTGGTCCTCAGGAATTGGTTACGACATTAAATTCAGATAATGCTTTATCAGAGGCAGCTTTTCAGGTTGAAAGTGTTAGTGAACCTCAAGCGGCCGATGACTCTAAAGTATCTTTAACGCCTTCTGTAGAAGCAGCCCCTAAACCTGAAGAGCCTAAAGTTGAGCAGGTCCCAATGGCCCCTCGCAAAACGGCAGAGCCAGCAAAACCAGAAGTAAAAGAAGTGTTGCCTAAACAGGAAGACCTTTTTACCCAGCCCATTGAGACTGAAGAGAAAGCTGAGGAAAAAGTTCAAGAGCCTGTTCAGCCTTCAACTTTTCCCAAAGAGGGCCTGGCTCGTTTCGAATATGACGCAGTGACTGAAACGGTGGGCTGGGTGCAAGCTACCAAAGCCATTGACGGCAAAAAAATGATGGAGATGGTAAGTAACCTTCAGAAGTTGGGACTTGCCCTTCGAATCTATGTTCGCCGTTCTGACAACAAGCGCTGGTATCAGCCAAGTGCTGTGGGTCGCTACAGCGAACTCGCCGTTATTTTACTTTTGGCCAATCGCCAGGGCTGTGTGAATGAAATGGATGCCAGCCGCTTCGCGACGGCTATTCAACAAATCGGTATTGCTTTGGAAGCTGACAGTGATACTGAGGCCTCTCACGAAATTGTCAAGCGTGCTCAAAAGCTTTACAACGATGTGCTTCGCCTTGATGTTCAGCTTAATTTTGTGATGGCTTCCAAGGAGCCCCTTAATCCCAATGATGTGGCAGAGGCTGCGCGTCTGGCGGGCTTTACACAGCTTAATCCCATGCGCTACTTTTTAGGTAGTGTTAGAGATATTTCTCAGGCCACGATCTTTTTGACGCAGGATGATTTCGACCGCAGGTATTTGACGATAGCTTTGGATGCGCCGCTGGCCGCACCAGACTCCAATCCTTTGCGCTCACTTTTCAGTGCCTCTAATGACTTGTGCGCTCGACTCAATTTGCAACTTCAGGATTCGCGTGACAGACCGATTAATACCGAGTCGGCACAGTCGATTAACCATCAGCTCAAGAAGTATTATGCTGAAATGCTAAAGGCTGATATTGAACCCGGCAGCCCTCGCGCCCGCGTTCTCTTTACTCGCGATTAACAGCTTTGACAATAAGAGCGACCTCTGGTCGCTCTTTCAAACTATGAGTTCCAAAAATACTGATACAACATTAAGTCTCTTTGATTGGGGAAGCGAAAATTCGATTCCTGACGCTGACAGCGTCAAAGCAAAAATGAGAGCGCTTGAAAAAGACTTAGAGCGTTGGAATTACGAGTATTACGTTCTTGACGCTCCGAGTGTGCCCGACAGCGAATATGACAAAGCTTTTAACGAGCTCGTAGAGCTTGAAAAAGTCTATCCGCAGTTTAAGTCTCCTGCGTCTCCTACTGAACGGGTAGGCGGTGCGGCTCGTAGTGATTTGGTAAAAGTGCGACATGCGGTTCCGATGCTTTCCATTCACACGGAAACAGATTTTGAGGCAACCGGTGCTAAGGCTTTTGATGAACGTGTTCGTAAGGGCTTGGGATTAACGCCGGCAGACCCTCCTGTGGAATATGATGCTGAGCTTAAATTCGATGGCCTGGCAATGAATCTGCGATATGAAAATGGTGTTTTGGTGTCTGCGGCTACTCGTGGCGACGGTCAAGTCGGCGAGGATGTGACAGCTAATGTAAAGACTATCCGTACGATTCCTTTGCATTTACCGCTTGATGCTCCTTCCGTTTTGGAAGTCAGAGGCGAAGTCATTATGCATAAGGCAGATTTCGAAAAACTCAATGACGAGCAGCGCCTTGAAGGGTTAAAACCTTTTGTTAATCCGAGAAATGCTGCTGCGGGTTGTTTAAGGCAACTCGATCCTAAAGTGACGGCTAAGCGAAAACTGTCTTTTTACGCTTATGGATTAGGGGAAGTCAGTGAGGCGTTTGCGCTCACTCACAGCGGTATTTTGGATAAGCTCTCTCAATGGGGATTTCCGGTTGCCAAAGAGCGCAAGGTGGTCCGCGGTTGGGAGGCTTTGTCTCAGTTTCATGACTGGGTTAAAGAAATCCGTCAGAGTTTGCCCTTTGAAATTGACGGCGTTGTCTATAAGGTCAATCAGCTTGCCGAGCAAAATGAATTGGGCTTTATTTCCCGCGAGCCTCGCTGGGCTTGCGCTCATAAGTATCCGCCTGAAGAAGCGCTTACAGTGGTTGAAGATATCGATGTACAGGTCGGCCGTACGGGTAAACTCACACCGGTAGCACGTCTTAAACCGGTTTTTGTGGGCGGAGTGACCGTTTCAAATGCAACGCTTCACAATGAAGATTTTATCGGCGAATTAGGGCTAAAAATCGGAGATACGGTTGTGGTACGCCGAGCCGGAGATGTGATTCCAGAGGTTGTGCGGGTACTGACTGAAAGACGGCATGGATCCGAGAGAGATTTCATTATGCCCAAGCTTTGCCCAGTGTGCGGATCAGAAACTATTCGAGATGAAGAAGAAAAGGATACGCGCTGTACGGGTGGTCTCTTTTGTCCGGCGCAGCGCCGTGAATCATTAGTTCATTTTGCCTCTCGCCTGGCTTTAAATATAGATGGTCTAGGTGAAAAGGTGATTGACCAGCTCCTTGATGCAGGGCTTATTCAAACACCGGCGGATCTTTATCGCTTAACCGAAGATAAGCTTTTGTCGCTTGATCGATTCGGCAAAAAAAGTGCTGCTAATTTACTGCTAGCACTTGAAAAAAGTAAAGAAACTACACTGGCTCGGTTTATCTACGCTTTGGGTATTCGCCATGTTGGAGAGAGTACTGCGAGGGATCTTGCTGCGCACTTCAGAAGTCTTGAAGCCATAATGACAGCTGATACTGTGTCGTTGCTTGAAGTCAATGACGTAGGAGAGGTGATCGCTCAGTCTATCCGGCACTTTTTTGAGGAGCCGCACAATCAGAGAGTCATTGCAGAGCTTTTGGATTTGGGAATTCATTGGCCGTTGCCTCAAGATAGTGCTGCCAATCAACTTGTTTCAGGTAAAACCTTTGTTTTGACTGGCACTTTACCTTCAATGGGAAGGGAAGAGGCTAAGGCATTATTGATTGCACAAGGTGCAAAAGTTGCTTCCAGCGTCAGTAAAAAAACCGATTATGTGGTAGCCGGAGCGGAGGCAGGAAGCAAATTGGACAAGGCGCAGGCTTTAGGCGTCACAGTGATTGATGAAGCGGAAATGCTCAAATTGTTAAAAGGATAGGAAAGATGTTAGGGATTATTTTTGGCAGTGGCTTTGAACATTTTGTCCTTGACAATCAGGAGACTAAGAAAGTTGAGACGCCTTTTGGCGATGTGGAACTTGAGACAGGTAATTTTAACGGCCAGGCTGTTGTTCTTTTGCATCGCCATGGAAAGGATCATCGGTTTGCTCCGCATCAAATTCCTTACAAAGCACAGATGTGGGCACTAAAGCAGTCTTCGGTAACCGATATTATTGCTGTGGCATCGGTGGGTGGCATGGCAGCAGAAAATGCTCCGGGACATTTTACGGTGCCCGATCAGATTCTCGACTATACAAGCGGACGTGACGGCACTTATTGGGGTGAGGCTGGGATGCCGATGAAGCACATTGATTTCACCGAGCCCTTTGATGAAGGTTTGCGCGAAAAACTTTTTGATGCAGCACAATTCGCGAAAATTTTTGTTCATAACCGAGGAACTTATGCTTGCACTCAAGGACCTCGCTTAGAAACTGCCGCGGAGGTTCGGCGAATGATCATGGACGGTTGCGACATGGTCGGTATGACAGCTATGCCTGAAGCAGCGTTAGCCCGGGAATTACAGATACGATATGCGTTAATTTGCTTTAGTGTGAATTGGGCTGCCGGCTTAGTGGATAAGAAACTGGACTTTGAAGCAATTAAAGCCGATATGAATCGCTCTGTCTCTGGAATCGTCAGACTGCTGGGTGTTTTGATAAACTCTAATCGGTTTGATTAGGAATTCATTATGACTACAAAGCAATTTATTTCTGTCGGCTGCCTATCTTTTCTGATGGCAGCAACGGCCTATGCTGGCAGCATTTCTTCATCAATGGTCCCTGCTCAGGTCAAGGAGGCTTTTGCTAAACAATTTCCTCAAGCTCAAGTTCTTGAGTGGGATTACGAAGATGATGAAAATGCCTATGAAGTTGAGGCTAAAGTTCAACGCGCTGAAATTAAAGCTTTGTATCGAGAAAATGGTGAATTGATTCGCTCAAAGGAGGATGTCTCAACTCATCAGATACCTTCTTTTGTGCTCGAAGAGATACAAAAAAATTGGCCCAGAGCAGAGGTGCTCGGAGCCAATAAAATCACAACGCCCAAAGAAACAGTTTGGGATGTTGGTCTGAAATTTAGAGACCGTCATCACAATGTCAAAATAAAGAGCCGCGACTAAAACGCAGACTCCTGCTTTAAACACACTTTCTTTCTGACTAGACTTGCGGAGTCAAAACCTCCAGCAAGTCTTTTTCAATGGCCACCGTGGTAGGAATATCTTTGAGGGCCTCGCCGTCAATGAGAAAAACGTCTTCTACCCGTTCACCCATTGTCATAATTTTGGCCGTTTGAAGATTAACATGATATTTATTTAATATTGTTGCAATATCAAATAACAATCCGATTCGGTCCATACATGTGATGGAAAGAATGTAGTTGCGGCCAGAATCATCTGCTTCAATATTTACGAGCGGTTGAAGGGGAAAGTGGCGCGAACGCCGTGAAAGTTTCCCTGGTTTGCTCTTTGGAAGTTCCTTGGGATTAATCAACCAGTCAGTTAATTCTTCGGTGAGCTTATTCGACAGCTCAATTAAATCTCTAGAGCCGTTGTCCGTAACAACAAAGGTGTCAAATGCTTTTCGATTGAGGGTGGTGTAGATTCGTGCATCTAAAACAGAGAAGCGTTTCTTTTGCAAAAATCCGAGAATGCTCGTAAAAAGCCCGAAACGATCCGGGGTGTATACCAATATTTCGATTCCCGCATTTTGAGGTAAAAGCCTTGTTGACACAAAGGCAGTGTCGGTAGGAAAGACTTTTGAGAGGGAAATTGTTTGCCAGGCAATGCTCTCAGCCGTGTGTCTTAAAAAATACTGCAGTGTGAGTGTTTTCCAAATGGCTTCGATTTTATCTTCTGTGACTCCCTCATTGAGAATCATTTTTGCCGCCTCTTTTTGCCGTTGCAGTAAAAGTGCGTGCCTATCCGGGGCTCCTTCCTGACGCACTAGGGGCAGAGTTTGCCAGTAAAGGTCCTGCAGAAGCTGACTTTTCCATTGAGTCCAAACTTTGGGACCGGTTGCTCTAATATCGCAGACGGTTAAAAGAAATAAGCCGTTTAAGCGTTCCTCAGTTTGAACAATCTCGGCAAATCGCCTGATCACATCAGGGTCTGAGAGGTCCTGTTTTTGTGCAACAAGACTCATGGTTAAATGTTCTCGGACGAGAAAAACAAGGAAATCGCTGGTTTGGGGATCAATGTTAAAGCGTTTGCAGAAGTTTTGAACGATTTCGGCTCCTTTTCTTTCGTGGCGGCCGCCCAGTCCCTTGCCGATATCGTGAAAAAGGGCGGCAAGCACCAGCCGCCAGCTGTCTTTCATACCTTGCATCAGACGTGTGCAGATGGGGTACTCATGTGCATATTCACTGCGGCTGAAGTACCGGATGTTTCGTACAACGCGCATCGTATGCTGATCGACCGTGTAAGTATGAAAGAGGTCATGTTGCATTTGACCGACAATGTGCTGAAACTCAGGTAAAAACAATCCTAAAATGCCCCATTGATTGAGATCTAAGAGAGCGTGGCTGACGCCATGAGGCATTTTTAAAATCTGCATGAACATTGCCTTATTGGCAGGATCATTTCTGAAGTCTTCATTGATGAGCTCTCGGGCACTCATTAGTTCACGAAGAAGTGCAACACTCAGGCGTTTAAGCGGTGAGGAGCTCTCTAAAAGATAAAAAGCTCTCAAAATCGCATTCGGATCATCTTTAAAGGCACCGTCATGTGTGATATCGAGTGTATAGCCTCGGGCAATGAATGTTCTGTCAATAACCGTTTCCTGAACATGGTTTTCGCCGAAGAACTTATCCTCGAACATTTGCATGAAGATGTCGGTGAGCTGACGCACGGTTTTAGCAGTGAGGTAGTAGCGTTTCATGAGCGCTTCACTGGCGAGCTGATGTTCTGTGTCTTTGTAGCCTGCAGCCTGCGCTACCGGTGTTTGAATATCAAAAATCAAACGGTCTTCATGCCGCTTAGCGATTAAATGCAGATAAATTCTGATGGTTTGAAGCGCGTGATTAACCTCTTTTAATGTATCGGCTTCACGAGGAGCGAGTGTTCCGGAGGCTAGCATTTCTTCAGCACTTGCCCCGAGCCCCGCAGCCTGAGAACACCAAAAAAGAACATGCAAGTCTCTTAAACCGCCCGGACTTTCTTTAACGTTGGGTTCTAGTGAATAGGGTGTATCCTCGTGCTTTTGATGCCGCTGACGCATTTCAAGCGCTTTGGCTCTGAAAAAATCTGCCGCGTCGATTTGCTTGAAAAAAGATTGCTGGAGCTCTTCAAAAAGGTGCTTATTGCCGCAGATGAATCTCGCTTCAAGAATGGCGGTTTGTACCGTGATATCTTGGCTACTTTCGCGCAGTGTTTCTTCTAGCGTTCGCACGCTGCTACCTACGGTGAGCCCCATGTCCCAGAGCCGCATTAGGAAATGCTCAATCTTCGTAGCCTCATCGGTACTTGCGCTTTGCCTAAGCAGCACCATGACATCGAGGTCAGAATAAGGGAAAAGTTCTTTTCTCCCGTAACCGCCAAGTGCCACCAATGCAATTTCATTACCAAGTTCTTCACAGAGCGCAAGCTGCCTGATGCACTCGTCAGCAGCGGCAGTATGGCCGCGCAAATAAGTTGTGACACGACCGTCTGAGAGAAATTGTTTTCCAAGATTCTCGGAAGTGGTTTTAAAGTGATCAATAAAATCGGTCATAACGGTACTACAAAGTCTCTACTCCTACTGTAGTTTAACTAAAACAAGCGATTCCCAATAGAAATTTCTTTTGTTACCATCGAAAACGTTTTTTGTATTTTGGCCGCTAATGTGTTCTGCGGCTATTTTGATTAGTGAGGAAAGGGTAATGCGCAGGGTTGTTGTAACGGGTTTAGGGGCGGTAAGTCCGATTGGTAACGATGTTAAGACACTTTGGGATAACGCTCTTAAAGGGGTGAGCGGAGTAGGTCCTGTCACTAGATTTGATGCGTCAGACTTTGGTTGCAAAATTGCAGCAGAAGTGAAGGATTTTGACGTTTCTGCTTATATGCCGGTTAAAGAAGCTAGACGTTTTGATCGGTTTATTCACTTTGGAATTGCAGCAGCTTTTCAAGCCATTCGTGACAGCGGTCTCGATAGCAGTCGTGAGAATTTGCGGCGCATCGGCTGCGCAGTGGGATCCGGTATCGGCGGCATCCCGATGATTACGGATAATCATAAGACGCTGATTGAACGTGGACCGCGTCGTGTTTCTCCCTTTTTGATTCCGGGTTGCATCATCAACATGGTCTCAGGTCAACTGGCCATTATGACGGGTTTTAAAGGACCCAATATGGCCCATGTGAGTGCCTGCTCTACGGGTTTGCACAGTATCGGAGAGGCCGCTTGGATGATTAAGAGAGGTGATGCTGATGTGATGATTGCAGGTGGCTCGGATGCTCCCATCTGTGCGCTTTCAATGGCCGGATTTGACAGTATGCATGCTATGTCCAGGCGCAATGATGATCCTCAGAAAGCATCTCGTCCTTTTGATAAAGATCGCGACGGCTTTGTATTTGGTGAAGGCGCAGGCGTACTGGTTTTGGAAGATTACGAACATGCAATGGCTCGAGGAGCAAAAATTTATGCCGAACTGGTCGGTTATGGTTTGACTGCTGACGCTCATCATATTACGACCCCCAATACGCAAGGCCCTTCGTACTGTATGCAAATGGCTATTGAGCAAGCAGGCATTCGACCCCAAGATATCGATTACCTTAATGCACACGGTACATCAACTGTTTTAGGCGATGTCAATGAAACTAAAGCGATTAAGGAAGTGTTCGGTGAGCATGCAAAGGATTTAGTCATCAGTTCCTCGAAATCTATGATCGGTCATTTATTTGGAGGTGCAGGAGGCGTGGAATCTGTGCTCACAGTGCTTGCCCTTCACCATCAGATGATTGCGCCAACGATTAATTTGGATGAACCTGATCAGGAGTGTGATTTAGATTATTGCGCTAACGTTGCACGTCAAAAGACGATTCGCTATGCAATGAAAAACTCTTTTGGTTTCGGCGGAACAAACGGCAGTTTGATTTTTAAACGGTTAGAGTGACTTTCAATGTAGTTTGTTTCTGCACTGAAAATCAGAAAAAAACACGCATTAGGTATAGGACCTTTTGCGTGTTTTTTTCTCTAATGAAGCTTAATGTAATCGGGGATAGGAGGATAGCCTTCCGAGAGGGTGAGCACTTCGTATCCAGTTTCAGTAACCAATACTGTGTGTTCCCACTGCGCAGAAAGACTTCTGTCTGCAGTGACTACTGTCCATCCGTCGTTGAGTTCTGAAATATGGCGGCGTCCGGCATTGAGCATTGGTTCAACGGTAAAAATCATGCCGGGCTTCATGATGATACGGTTATCGTGTGTATCGTAGTGACAGACGAAAGGATCTTCATGGAAGTTGCGTCCAACCCCATGTCCGCCATATTCATGCACAACAGAAAGTCCTTCGGCATGAGCAACCTTTTCACAGGCAATACCTACATCATTTAAAGGACGTCCCGGACAGATGGCGGCAATGCCTCGCCACATACTTTCGTAAGTGGCCTCGACTAAATGGCGAGCAGAGACAGATATTTTATTGCCCACCATAAACATACGGCTCGTATCACCATAAAAACCGTCGAGAATAACGGTAACGTCAATGTTGACAATATCGCCTTTTTTGAGAGTTTTTTCAGACGGAATGCCGTGACAGACAACATGATTGACAGAAATGCAGGTTGAGCCCGGATAAGGGGTAAAGCCTTTCGGGGCATAGCCCAAACAGGCTGACTTTGCACCGTGTGCGAGCATAAAGTCGTTCATTTTGTTGTCAAGATCAATGGTCTTGACACCAGGGACGACAAAGGGCTCAATAAAATCAAGCACTTGGCTAGCCAAGCGGCAGGCCTTACGCATTCCCTCAATTTCTTCGGCAGTTTTAATTAAGATGGCCATGGTAATCTTTTCTTACTTATTCAAAATATTGAGAAAATTTTGCTTTTTTCAAGCTGATTTCGCATATAATAGCGAGCTGTGCGAAAAAAGCTACTTTTTTCGTGTCGAGAAGCGGTTTATTAGTCTTCCGTCCGCTTGCTCGGCTTTTTTATTTTCGGAAGGCTCTAATAGCGCAGCGCGCCATCTAACGGTTGTTTTGCCTCAAGACCGCAATTGATTAAAAAGATTCAATCGGTTCGCAAAATATAGCGGCGCGTTGTCAGTTTTAAACCTTAGAAGGAAAAATTATCATGGTTAGCATGCGCGAAATGCTCGAAGCCGGTTGCCACTTCGGTCACCAAACTCGCTTCTGGAATCCGAAGATGGGTCAATACATTTTCGGCGCCCGCAACAAGATTCACATCATCAACCTCGAAAAGACGGTTGTGAAGTTTGAAGAAGCCCTCAAGTTCGCTCGTGAACTTTCTGCTAAGGGTGGCAAGATTTTGTTCGTTGATACCAAGCGTGGCGGTCGTGACACGATCGTGGCTGAAGCTCAACGTGCTGGTTGCTGCTATGTTGATCAACGCTGGCTGGGCGGCACGCTCACCAACTTCAAGACCGTGAAGCTCACGATCAAGCGTTTGAAGGACATGGAAGAAACCGTTGCCAACGGCGGCTTGGACAAGATGACCAAGAAGGAAGCTTTGGACTTTACCCGTGAAGTTGAAAAGCTCAACCGCTCCATCGGCGGTATCAAGGATATGACCACGTTGCCTGATGCATTGTTCATCGTTGACGTCGGCTATCACAAGATTGCTGTCCAAGAAGCCAACAAGTTGGGTATCCCCGTGATCGGTGTTGTGGATACGAACTGCAGCCCGCTCGGCATCGACTATGTTATCCCTGGCAACGATGACTCGGCCAAGGCCGTTTCCATCTACGCTTCCGGAATGGCTGACGCCATTTTGGCCGGCCGCCAAGAAAGCGAAGAAAGCTTGAAGGAAGTCGCCGGTGAAGAAGAATTTGTTGAAGTGGCCGAAGAAGCCTAATAAACTTCAATAGATGTTCTTTTTCGGGGCGAGGATTTGCTAAGAAGCCTCGCCCCTTTTTGAAATTCACAAACCAAACTCTACTGGAGAAATACATGGCCGTTATTACTGCCGCAATGGTTAAAGAATTGCGCGTCAAGACCGACGCTCCGATGATGGAATGCAAAAAGGCATTGACTGAAGCTGATGGCGATATGGCTCGCGCTGAAGAAATTCTTCGCGTCAAGCTCGGCAACAAGGCTAGCAAGGCTGCTGCTCGTATCGCTGCTGAAGGTGTGGTGAGCATCTACATCTCTGAAGACGGTAAGCTCGGTTCCATCTTTGAAGTGAACTCTGAAACCGACTTCGTTGCCAAGAACCCCGAATTCCAACAAATGGCTGCCGATGCTGCTCGTTTGGTGGCTGAAAAGAATCCTGCCGACATCGCTGCTTTGAGCGCTTTGGAAGTCAATGGTCAATCCATGGAAGCCATCCGTACGGCTTTGGTTGGTAAGATTGGTGAAAACATGACCTTCCGTCGCTTCAAGCGCATCGAAGCTCAAGGCAAGTTGCATCAATACGTGCACGGCGGTTCCAAGATCGGTGTGATTGTTGACTTGATCGGCGGCAATGATGAAGTTGGTCATGACATCGCCATGCACATCGCTGCTTTGAAGCCGAAGGCCTTGGACGCCAACGGTGTCGATCCCGAACTCTTGGCTACCGAGCGTCGCGTAGCTATTGAAAAGGCTCGTGAAGCCGGCAAGCCCGAAGCTATGCTTGAACGCATTGCCGAAGGTACGGTTCAGAAGTACTTAAAGGAAGTTACGCTCTTGTCTCAACCCTTTGTTAAGAATGACAAGATGAGCGTTGCTGAATTGCTCAAGCAAAACGGCGCTTCCATCGCCTCTTTCGTGCTCTACGTTGTGGGCGAAGGTATTGAAAAGAAGCAAAGCGACTTTGCTGCTGAAGTGGCCGAACAAATGGCAGCTGCTCAAAAGGCCTAATATTTTAGGTTAAGAGCTAGTCTCCAAGGCTCCCCAAAATTTCCCTTATGGAAAATTCGGGGAGCCTTTTTTGTATCCAAAAATGACACAAAGACCAATGAGCTTGAATATTTTGCGCCAAGCGCATGGGTTTTCATTACAATGGCACTAACGCGTAGAAATTGATCGTTTGAGGCGATGAGTCTTGAGCGTGATTTGTTGTGCGCAGATGACTCGGCAATCATTTTCGGGAGTTCATTAAATGACGGAACAAACGCCTGTGAAATACAAGCGAGTGCTTTTGAAATTGTCCGGTGAGTCTCTGATGGGACCGGATGCTTTCGGCATTAATCGCGAAACGATTCAATCAACGGTTGAAGATATTAAAGAAGCCTATGATATGGGAGTGCAAATCGGCATCGTTGTGGGCGGCGGCAACATTTTCCGCGGTGTTGCTCTGGGGTCAACCGGGATGGAACGTACGCAGGGCGACCACATGGGTATGCTGGCTACGCTTATGAATGCATTAGCTTTGCAGGATGCACTACGTAAAAACGGTGTCGAAGCCCGTGTTCAAAGTGCTTTAAATATTGAACGTATTGCCGAGTCTTATATTAGAGGCAAAGCATTACGCCATTTGGAAAAGGGTCGTATCGTGATTTTCGCAGCAGGTACGGGCAATCCCTATTTCACAACGGATACCACGGCTGCATTGCGTGGAGCTGAAATCGGCGCCGACATCGTGCTTAAGGCTACGATGGTGGACGGCATTTATTCGGCTGACCCCAAGAAAGATCCAAATGCTACGTTCTACAAGACCATTACTTTTGATGAAGTGATCAAGCGCGACCTCAAGGTGATGGACGCAACTGCTTTTGCCCTTTGCCGTGAACAAAATCTGCCGATCAAGGTCTTTAATATCCGCAAGAAGGGTTCTATCGGCCGTGTCTGCCGTGGTGAAGATGAAGGCACCTTGGTCTATAACCCCTAACCAGAGACATTATTAGTCAACGGAGTATTTTTTATATGTCAATCAGTGAAATTCAAAAACAAACCGAATATAAGATGAACCGCACGGTTGAAACGTTGCGTGAGGACTTCATTAAGATCCGCACCGGCCGTGCTTCCACCGGTCTGCTCGATCACGTGATGGTTGATTATTACGGTACGATGACACCGATTAACCAAGTGGCTCAGGTTGGTGTGGCCGATGCCCGCACTTTGACGGTTCAGCCCTGGGAAAAATCCATGGTGGCACCTGTTGAAAAGGCTATTCGTTCCTCTGACTTAGGTTTGAATCCTGCCACTTCAGGTATGCTCATTCGCGTGCCGCTGCCGCCTCTGACCGAAGAGCGCCGCCGCGAACTCACCAAAGTTGTTCGTCACCTTGGTGAAGAAGCTAAAGTGGCTGTGCGTAATTTGCGTCGTGACGCAAATGAACAGATTAAAAAACTCACTAAGGCTAAAGAAATTTCTGAGGATGATGAATCCAGAGCCGAAAAAGACATTCAGAAATTAACCGACAACTTTGTCGTAGCCATTGATAAGTGCGTGGCTGAAAAAGAAAAAGAAGTGATGACGGTTTAATTCATTAACCGCCGCGATGACTTTAACTTCTCAAAAAGGCGGCGGGGCTCCGAGCCACGTCGCCATTATCATGGATGGAAACGGCCGCTGGGCTCAGCGCCGCTTGATGCCTCGCGTTGAAGGGCATCGGCGAGGTGTGCAGAGCGTGCGCCGTGTGATTGAGGCTGCCGCCAAGAGTGGGGTGCATTATCTCACCCTTTTTGCTTTCAGCAGCGAAAATTGGAAACGACCCGCCGATGAGATCAATGCCCTGATGAAGCTTTTTGCCTCTGCGCTCCAAAAAGAGGCTCAGGTAATGGTCGAACATGGTGTGAGGCTTCGTGTGGCTGGCGACCTCAGTGCTTTTTCTCGCGAAATTCAAGATAGTATCGCTCACAGCGAAGCGATCACATCGCATTGCGATACGATGCTGCTTACGGTTTGTGCCAATTATGGCGGCCGATGGGATATTGTGGAAGCTTTTCGCAATATTTTGCGAAAGGATCCGTCAATTGCAACGCATCCTGAAAGGATTACCGAAGCGCTTGTTGATCAGAATTTAGCTTTTGACTGGGCCCCACCCGTCGATTTGATGATCCGTACGGGCGGCGAGCAGCGCATCAGTAACTTTATTTTGTGGCAGGCAGCTTATGCAGAATTGTATGCCTCGCCTACATTGTGGCCCGACTTTGATGAAAAAGACCTTCAAGCGGCCCTTAATTGGTATGCTGGACGTGAGCGTCGTTTTGGCATGACCGGTGAACAGATTCTGGCCCTCAAACAGGGAGAATAAAAAATGCTCAAGCAACGAGTGATCACAGCGATTGTTCTATTGTTGATTCTGATCGGTGCCTATATGTTGGGACCGGTAGCTTTTGCTGCAGTGATGGCGATTGGTTTTATTCTAGCTCAATGGGAGTGGCTGAAGCTGGCCGGTTTGAGCTCGGTTGCTTCGGCAGTGCTCGCTTTGATTGTCGGAGGCTCTGTTACGGGCTTTGCCTATCTTGCCTACCTTGATCTTCAAATGATTCATCAAGCGGCTCGTGAGTATCAGATGCTTTACGCCAATCTTTCCGGGATCTTCGTGATGTATCTGGCGGCCATTACGCTCTTGTGGGTCGGTATTTCCATTCGTGTCTTTTTTGCACGTGTTACGGGTCTTCCGGTTAACCGTATTTTTGTTGGGGTGACTGGCGTCTTTTTTCCACCAGCGGCCTGGCTAGGTTTCGTGGCTATGTACGCTTCTTTCGGCATATCCATGGTGATTTCTCTTTTAGCGATTGTCTGGGTAGCCGATATCATGGCTTACTTTACCGGCATGGCTTTTGGTAAACACAGAATGTCACCGGCTATCAGCCCGAAAAAGAGCTGGGAAGGCGTTGCAGGTGGCATGTTGAGCGTCATGCTCTTGGGATTAGTCTTTGCTTGGTTTCTCCCGGAAATCAAAACTATCCCTGGCGTGATTGTCCAAAACATGGGGGTTGTTGCTTGGCTCGCGGTAGCCTTTGTGCTCGTGAGTTTGTCAATTGTGGGTGATCTTTTTGAAAGTGCCCTTAAGCGTCAGGCGGGCATTAAAGACTCCAGTAACCTTTTGCCTGGTCACGGAGGCTTTTATGATCGGCTTGATGCCATGATGCCTACTTTGCCTGCCGGTTTTCTGTTGAGTGTTTTGATTGCTTCAGGCACACTCGGTTAATTTTTCCTATTGTTATTTTTATGCAAAACATCGCTATTTTCGGTGCAACAGGGTCGATCGGAGGATCGACCCTTGATGTCTTAACCCACTACCCCGATCGCTATCGGGTTTTTGCTCTGACGGCTAATAGCCGTTTGGATGAATTGACCGATTTATGTGAACGCTTTAATCCGCAGATTGCGCTTGTTGCAGATGCTTCAAAGAAAACGGAACTCGCGCAAAAGCTTGCTCAAAAGAATCTCAGTCATATTGAAGTGTGGGGCGGAGAAACGGATTTAGTTCGCTTGGCCTCATTACCTGAGGTCGATGTGGCGGTTCTTGCTATTGTCGGAGCTGCCGGTTTGGCACCGACCTTTTCTGCAGCACGCGCCGGTAAACGTCTTCTTTTAGCCAATAAGGAAAGTGTGGTTTGTGGGGGAGCGCTTCTCATGCAAACCATTCGAGACTCAAAGGCTGAACTGTTGCCTGTTGACAGTGAGCATAACGCTATTTTCCAGTGTCTGGCCTCAGCTGATGAAATTCAGCGAAGACAGGCGCGCATTATTTTGACTGCTTCTGGCGGTCCTTTTAGAAAGCGTATGGATCTTACAGGAGTTACGCCCGAAGACGCTGTGGCGCATCCCACATGGAATATGGGTAAAAAAATCAGTGTTGACAGCGCTACTTTGATGAATAAGGGGTTGGAAGTGATTGAAGCCTCATGGCTTTTCGGCTTTCCACCCGATCGCATTGATGTTGTTATTCATCCGCAAAGTTTGATTCACTCAATGGTAGAGTATGCTGACGGCTGTATCCTGGCTCAAATGGGAGCGCCCGATATGCGCACGCCGATTGCCTATTCGCTGGGCTGGCCCGATCGTCTAAACGGCTTTGCCAAACGAGTGAACTTTGCTCAACTGGGTTCAGTTACATTTGAAGCACCTGATACAAAGCGCTTCCCTCAGTTAAGTTACGCTTATGAGGCACTAAGGGCAGGAGGATGCGCGAGCATTGTTTTAAATGCCGCCAATGAAATTGCCGTAGAGGCTTTTTTATCCCGACGCATAGCGTTTTTGGATATTGCTAGGGCTTGCCGAGAAATGCTCAATCAGCTTGAACTTGCCGCCCCGACATCTTTAGAAGAAGTATTGGCAGCTGATCTTCTTGCTCGCCAAAAAACCCGTGAGGTGATTGCCCGATGGTAACGGCAGTTTTAGCTTTTGTTGTTGCGCTTGGCATCCTCATTACCTTTCATGAATTGGGGCACTATGTCGTTGCGCGTTTATGCGGCGTGAAAGTTCTGACTTTTAGTTTCGGATTCGGACCGAAACTTTTCTCAAAACGGCTGGGACCCGATCAGACAGAGTGGTGCCTGTCAGCTTTGCCACTAGGTGGCTACGTTTCCATGCTTGATGAACGTCAACAGACAGCTGAGATTGATCCTAAGGATTTGCCCCGAGCTTTTAACCGTCAGTCAGTCTATAAGCGCTTTGCTATTGTGGCTGCAGGTCCTATTGCCAATATTGTGCTTGCGATTCTCTTTTACGCAGTCATGGCCTGGAGCGGACAACCTGAAATTCGTCCTGTAATGGATACGCCTGTGAGCCAGTCTCAGGCTGCTGTATTAAATATTGAGCGTCTGGATAGGGTGGTTTCTTTCGGCGGAAAAGAAATCGAGGGACTTGAAGATTTCAATTGGGCCATATTGGAGCATATTGGTGAAAATAATGTCGAAGCTGTTTTTGATCGAAACGGAACACACTTTACCGTTTCTTTTAACCTTAAAGATATTAAGGTTGATGAAGAAAGTGAGAGTCCTTTTAAGCAGCTCGGCATCAATATTCGTTACGGTGATCCGCTCCTTTTTAATATTCAAAAAGACTCGCCTGCAGCTCGTGCGGGTATCACTGAGGGCGACAAAGTATTAAGCGCTGACGGTCAATACGGTTTGTCTGTTCAGGAACTAGTGAGCTATATCAGCCATAAGGGGACTGAGCCGATTCACCTTGTGCTTCAAAACATCAAAGATTCACAAGCTTTAGCCCGTGAAGTCATTGTTGTGCCTGAAATGAGAATTTTAGATAATGCTCAGGGACAAAAAGAAGAGCGAGCAGTCATCGGGGTGAACGTCGGCGTCATGCCTGATATAGTCTGGCTTTCCAAGGGCCCGATAGAAGGCCTTTGGGCAGGGATTGACCGAACTGTTTCTGTAACGAAAACGACCTATAAGGCAGTGGTGCAGATGATCACTGGAGAGGCGAGCACAAAAAATCTTACCGGTCCTGTCACTATTGCTGACTACGCTGGTAAAACTGCTCAGATGGGTTGGAGAGTTTACTTATCCTTTTTGGCTATGATTTCGGTCAGCCTGGGATTGTTGAATTTACTGCCGATACCGTTGTTAGACGGCGGTCACCTCCTGTATTATTTCATAGAAATTTTAAGGGGACGGCCTTTATCCGATCGGGTAATGCTGATCGGTCAGAAGGTGGGACTTTTTATAGTTTTGGCATTGGGGGCTTTAGCTCTTTCCAATGACTTCGTAAGGCTGATACAATAGGCCATCCGATCGAATCGTTAGAAAAAATGCATTTGAAATCTTCCCTGTTGCGCGCCTCTGTAGCGACGGCGCTCATGTCAATCGCGGGCGCTGCTATGGCAGCCGCCTCAGATTTTGTTATTCAAGATATCCGCATTGAAGGTATCGCCCGTACAGAACCCGGTACGGTTTTATCCCATTTACCGTTTCAGGTAGGCGACGAATTTACCGACGCAAAGGGCAATACAGCTATTCACGCACTCTATGGGTCAGGACTCTTTCGGGATGTGCGGCTGGAGCGTGAGGGTAACGTACTTGTAATTCAACTGCAGGAGCGTCCTGCTGTTGCTTCCATCAGCACGCAAGGTATTCATGCTTTTGATAATGCCGCCATTGAGCAAAGCTTGCGAGACGTCGGCATGGCTGAAGGCCGTATTTTTGACCATGCAACGCTAGACCGCGCTGATCAGGAAATGCGTCGCCAGTATCTGGCCCGCGGTTACTACGGTGTGGATGTAAAAACAACGGTGACGCCTCTTGATCGCAATCGTGTACGTTTATCCATTGTGGTGGATGAAGGCGAGGCGGCAAGCATTTCTTCAATCCGTTTTGTGGGTAACCGCATCATGGATGACGAAACGCTTCAAGAGCAAATGCAGTTGACGACCTCAGGTTGGATGAGCTGGTACACCAAGAGTAACCTCTACTCTCGCGAAAAGCTTGCCGCTGATATTGAGGCGATTCGTTCATACTATCTCAATAACGGCTATCTAGACTTTAAGGTTGACAGCGTTCAGGTATCAATTGCGCCTAACAAGCAGGATATTTTTATCACTATCAATATGACTGAAGGTGAGCAGTACCATATTACTGGTGTGGAATTAACCGGTGATATGTTGGGTCTGCAAAAAGATCTTGAGCAGCTAATCGAAGTCGAACCGGGCTCAATTTATAACGCTGAGGTGATCAATACGGCTTCGACTGCCATTACCGATAAGCTCTCAAGTCTAGGCTACGCTTTTGCAACAGCCCGTCCGACGCCTGTCGTGACCGGAAATAACGAAGCTAAAGTGATCTACACGATTGACCCGGGCCGTCGCGCTTATGTTCGTCACGTTAACATTTCCGGCAACAGTAAGACACAAGACGAAGTCATTCGCCGAGAAGTTCGTCAGTACGAAGCTGCTTGGTTTGACAGTGAAGCGGTGAAGCTTTCACGTGACCGTATTGACCGTTTGGGCTTCTTTGACTCAGTGACGGTTGACCCGAAACCGGTTCCGGGAACCCGTGATCAAGTGGACTTGGAAGTTGTGGTGAAGGAACGTCCGACGGGTAGCATCAATTTGGGTGCCGGTTTCTCAACGAGTGACGGTGTGATTTTGTCTGCCGGTTTTGCTCAGAACAATATTTTCGGTACCGGTAAGTCCGTGAGCGCTGAAGTCAATACTTCTGATAGTACTCGTACTTATGCGTTGTCGCTCACTGAGCCTTACATTACTCCTGAAGGTATTTCACGCTCCATCGACTTGTACGATCGCCGAGTCGATATGGATGAGCTCGACTTAGCTAACGACCTCGAATATGAAACCCGCGGTGCAGCTGTGAGTTGGGGCATTCCTTTCACAGAATATGACCGTGTGTTCTTAGGTGCTAAGTTTGAAAACACAATTGTGGATGCTGGCTCGAGAGCACCTCGCCGTTACAAGCAGTACGTAGATGACTTTGGTGATTCACCAAAGGCTGTAGCTGCCACTATCGGCTGGTCACGAGACAGCCGTGATAACGCTTTGGCTCCGACTCGTGGTACCTATCAGCGTTTGTCCGGTGAAGTAACGTTGCCGGTGATGGATTTGCGCTACTACCGTGCAAGCTATCAACTGCAGCATTATTGGCCTGTAACCCGTGATCTCACACTTGCCTTTAACGGTGAAGTTGGCTACGGCGACAGTTGGGGCGGCAAAGAATATCCGTTCTTTAAGAACTTCTACGCTGGTGGTATCGGTAGTGTCCGTGGCTACGAAAACTCAAGCTTGGGTCCGAAAGATAATTCCTACGGTGGAGAAGGTGACAGCGCCGGCGGTAACGCATCGCTTAATTTCTCTGTTGAAATGCTGATGCCTTTGCCCGGAGCCGACCGTACGCTTCGTTGGTTTACGTTCTTTGACGGCGGCTGGGTCTGGGGTGACTCCTACGGTGAAAATGGTCGTGTAGAAGACAAGATGGGGATTTCGTTGTCTGACCTTCGTTATTCCGTCGGTGTTGGTGTAGCCTGGATTTCGCCCTTAGGCCCGCTGAAGTTCAGTATTGCTGCGCCGATTAACGACAAACCGGGTGATAAGACGGAACGCTTCCAGTTCCAAATTGGTACCGGTTTCTAACGTCGTTTGAGTTGGTGACAATCCGACAGTTTCGGGGGAAAGGGGATAAAGAGGCCGCCTTTCCCTTGAACGTACATGGAGAGCATAAAAATATGCTGAAAAAATTAGCGATTGCCTCGCTTTTATCGTTGTTGATGGTTGGTCAATCGGCTTTGGCTGATACCAAAATCGGGGTGGTTAATCCTGATCGAATTCTTCGTGAAAGTGCTGCGGCGCATACGGCTCAACAGAAGCTTGAGAAAGAATTTGCCAGTCGTGAGAAGTCGCTTTCTGTGTCCGCAAAGGCTTTGAAGGCAGACATTGAAAAATTTCAGCAGCGCGCTCCTAAAATGAAAAATACGGAGCGGATGGCAGAAGAAAGAAAGCTTGCTGATCGCGAAAGATCTCTGCAGCGCCGTGAACGCGAACTGCGTGAAGATTTAAATCGCCGCAGAAACGAAGAACTGCAGTCCATTCTGATGCGAAGCAATGAAGTTATTCGTGATATTGCCCGTAAGGGTAAATATGATTTGATCTTGCAGGAAGCGGTCTACGTCGGACCGAATGTGGACATTACCGATCAGGTCATTAAAGCTTTAGGAAAGTAAATCATGTCAGAACAAAGAACTGCTTATCCGATTGCTGTTCTGGTTGAGGCTGTGCGCAAGCAGTGTGCCGGTCGTCTGGAGCAGGAATTAGTAGGGCCCTATGAAACGGTGGCTGTTCGAAGCATCGGGGCGCTTAGCCACGCAAAACCTGATGAAGTGGCTTTTTTAGCCAATCCAAAATTTATTCATGAGGTTAAAGACTGTCAGGCTGGAGTCGTTGTCCTTCGCAAGGAAGATAAAGAAGCTATTTATGGTGATGAAACGCCCCGTGCGATGGTAATTACGCCCAATCCTTATGCCTGGTTTGCTTTTGCCTTGCAGGTTGTTGAAAAATTGCAGACTCAGTTTGCAAGCGGTATTCATCCTCATGCTTCTGTTGCCGTGACGGCTAAAGTTGATCCCAGCGCGCGTGTTGATGCTGGTGCAGTGATTGAAGATCATGCGGTAATCGGTCCCAGAGCTTGGATTGGAGCCAACTGTGTTGTTGGTGTCGGTTCTGTGGTTGGTGCTGATACACGTCTACATCCTAATGTGACAGTAGATCACCACTGCACGATCGGAGAGCGTTGCATTTTGCAGTCGGGCTGCGTCATTGGCGGAGACGGTTTCGGGTTTGCGCCCTTTGATGGTGAGTGGGTAAAGATTCCTCAAATTGGCTCCGTACGTATTGAAGACGATGTTGAAATCGGTGCCAACACGGCCGTTGACCGTGGCGCGCTTGACGATACTGTGATTGGCAAGGGTTCAAAAGTCGATAACCTGATTCAAATTGCCCATAACTGCCGCCTGGGTGAACACTGCGTCATGGCAGGTGCCGCCAGCATGGCCGGTTCTACCACCTTGGGTGATCACGTGACAGTCGGGGGAGCAGCCAATATTAATGGCCACATCAAGATTCCGAGTGGGGCAACCATTGGGCCGGCTACAACTGTCGTGTCTTATCCGGACGATACTAAACTCATGATGGGCTTTTTCCCTGCAATGCCTAACAGAGATTTCGAGCGTTGTGCTGTTCTTGTTAAACAGTTGCCTCAAATGCGCAAGCGTCTCAAAGCTCTGGAAGCCGCACTGGATAAACTTGAACAAAGTAAATAATCAAGGAAGTGAGAAAAATGAAGTACAACATTCAAGATATTATGAAGTATCTTCCGCACCGCTATCCGTTTTTGTTGATTGATCGTGTGGAAAGCGTTTCGGAAGATTTAACAACGGCAGTTGTCATCAAAAACATTACCGCCAATGAACCGCAATTTCAGGGACACTTCCCGGAATGCCCGGTGATGCCCGGCGTGCTCATTATTGAATCGATGGCTCAAGCCTGTGCCGTGTTGGCATTGGCTCGGTTGACTGAAGAGCAAAGAAATGACGGTTCGCTTTACTTTTTTGCCGGTATTGACAATGCCCGCTTTAAGAAAGTTGTTCAGCCCGGCGATCAGCTTCGCATTCACTGCCACTTCTTAAAGGATCGTGCAGGAATCGGCAAGTTTGAAGCAACGGCGATGGTAGATGACCAGGTTGCCTGTGTGGCTACGATGATGTGCGCACGCCGCAAGATGGACTGAAAAACGTATTCAGTCATTGAGCCCGAGGCCGGCGGATGCCCAGAAAAACAGCCGGCTATGATTAACAACCGAACAAAGGCAAGCCATTATGGCAAAAATTCATCATTTTTCTTTAGTTGATCCGTCTGCACAATTGGCCGATGATGTTATCGTCGGGCCTTTTTGTGTTATCGGACCCAAAGTGAAAATCGGTTCGGGTACGGAATTGATTTCGCACGTCAATATCAGCGGTAATACGGAAATCGGTGAGCGCAATCGTATTTTCCCGAACGCAAGTATCGGGTGCGAGCCGCAGGATAAAAAGTATAACGGCGAAGACACGCGTCTGGTGATCGGCGACGATAACGTGATTCGTGAACACGTGACGATTGCAACTGGTACAGTCCAGGATCACGGCATTACGGTGGTGGGTAACCGAAATCTTTTCATGGCCAATGTACATGTAGCGCACGATTGCATCGTAGGTGACGATACGATTTTGGCCAATAACGTTGGTCTTGCTGGTCACACGATAGTAGCTAATCGTGCCATTATCGGTGGTCAGGCTGGTGTTCATCAATTCTGCCGCATCGGTGAAGGCGCCATGGTGGGCGGAGGCTCCATTTTAGTGATGGATGTTCCGCCTTTTGTGATCTGTAACGGTAATCCTGCTGAACCTCATGGTTTAAATGTCGTGGGTTTGCGTCGTGCAGGCTACGATCTTAAAGCTTTGAATGCTTTTAAAGCGGCTTACAAGACCATTTACCGTGACGGTTTGCGCATTGCTGAGGCTATTAAAGTTTTGGATGTGTTAATCGCCAACAACCCTCAGGTGGGGCGCGAGCTGCAGTTAATGCGAGACTTTATTGCAACGAGTGAGCGCGGCATTATTCGTCCGAAAAACGACTGATGGCCCGTGACATTGTTTGGCTCGCCGGAGAAACCTCCGGCGACTTCATCGCTTCTTTGGTTTTGCCTCAGGTTGCCCAGTCTTATCCTGATGAATCGATGCTGGGCATCGGGGGCGACCGCATGATTGCTGCTGGGCTCAAGCCCTGGCATCACGCCAGTGCTTTGTCAGTGCGCGGCTATGTTGAGGTGCTCAAAAAATTGCCCTCTCTTTTGATGCTGCGCCGCGAAATGAAACGCCGTGTTAGTCGATTAGCTCCTAGGGCTTTTATCGGAGTAGATGCACCTGATTTTAATCTGTCTATTGAAGAAAGCTTAAGACAGCAGGGAATCAAAACGATTCATTTTGTTTGTCCTTCCATTTGGGCATGGCGCCCTGAGAGAATTCATCAGATCAAGCGTGCAGTAGACCATATGCTGCTTATTTTTCCGTTTGAGAAAAAACTGATGGATGAAGCGGGAATCGACTCGACTTATATTGGACATCCTTTAGCGCGTGAAATTCCGATGAAGCCTGATAAGGATGTTGCTAGACAAAAACTCAATATTGATCCCCTTGGACCGGTTTTTGCAGTCCTGCCCGGATCTCGTCAGGCAGAAGTCGCTTGGTGCGGACCGCATTTTTTCGGAGCTTGTGAAAAGCTTCTGGAATTTGATGCAAGGGTGACATTTCTTGTACCGGCAGCAGATGCCGCGCGTGAAGCTCAGATTAAAGCTTTACTTCACCAATACCCCAAAGCAGAAAAAGCCACACGCATTATCAGCTCCGACAGCCATACTGTTATGCAGGCAAGTGACGCTATTTTGGTAGCATCAGGCACGGCAACGCTTGAAGCAGCACTCTTTAAGCGTCCTATGGTAGTCGGCTATTCAATGCCGGGACTAACTGGTATTCTCATGCAAAAAAAAGGCGTTATTGATTTTGTGAGTTTGCCCAATATTTTGGCCGGTAAACGCTTAGTGCCCGAAATTTTGCAGTATTACTGTCGCTCTGAAACATTGGCTTATGCTTTGTGGCACGAATATCAGCGTCGAAATGACTCAGAGCTCATGGATAACTTTGCTCAAATGCACGAGTCGCTTTTGCGTGATACGCCGAAGTTAGCGGCTGAAGCAATTAAGCAGGTTTGCGGATAATCGCTTATGAATTCCGATTGTCTGGATCTTTTCTCTTTGGACCAATTTAACTTTGTGGCCGGTGTTGATGAAGTCGGCCGTGGTTGCTTGGCCGGTCCTGTCGTTGCCGCTGCTGTTATTCTCGATCCCGAACGTCCGATTAAAGGACTCAGGGATAGTAAAAAATTAGCCCCTCACAGACGCGAAGAGCTGGCTGTTGAAATTAAAGAAAAGGCACTTGCCTGGTCGGTAGCAGAGGTTGGGCCAGAAGTCATTGATGAAATCAATATTTTGCAAGCAACGCTAAAGGCGATGAAGCTTGCCGTTGAAAGTTTGACCTTAAGTCCTGATTTTGTCCGTGTAGACGGTAATCGTTTGCCGCATTGGAAATGGATGAGTGAGGCGATTGTTAAAGGAGATGACCTTGTGCCAGAAATCTCTGCTGCCTCTATTATTGCCAAAACTACTCGTGATGCTTATATGGTGAAAATGGCCGAGCGCTATCCATACTACGGATTTGAACATAATGTTGGTTATGGAACAGAGGATCACATTATGGCTTTAAAAGCTCACGGCATTACGCCCATTCATCGAAAAACGTTTGCTCCTGTTAAAGAGGTGTTGCATGCAGTTCAGAGCGATTCAAAGTGATGCCAACGAAAAATTTAAACGTTGGAAAAAATTGACTGAAAGTGCCCGTGCAATAAAAAAAGAGGGGGTAACGCTTGCCGAAGGGGCACATCTGGCCATTACTCTTTTTGAAAAGGGTATAAAGCCGCGAGCTTTGATTTTCAGAGCATCGGGTGTCACCGATGAATTAAGCGAAATTGTTCAAGTTTGGGCAGCAGAAAAAATACCGTGCTATGTGTTAGATAACAAACTCTATGATCAGATTTCGCCCGTGGAACATGGTGCGGGGATGATTTGTGAAATTCGAGTTCCTCAATTTAACTTGCCTCAAAAGGCAAAAACAGATGTGCTGTATTTAGACGGCGTTCAGGATCCCGGCAATGTCGGAACGTTGATCAGGACGGCTGTGGCAGCCGGCATCAGTTGTATAGTGGCCAGTCGCGGCAGCGCTTCACTTTGGTCAGCCAAGGCGCTTCGAGCTGGAATGGGTGCTCACTTTTCAGCCAAGCTTTATGAAAATATTGATCCAGTTGATTTACCAGATCTTTTTGATGCAACGCGTCTGGCTGCTGATGCCAGAGGAGGAGAGGATCTGTATCAAGCTTCTGGGTGGGAAAACGGGCATACCGTTTGGATGATGGGGGCCGAAGGTCCGGGTTTAAGCGAGGTCGCTCTTTCTCAAGCCGAGCGACGCTTATATATTCCGATCATTAAGGACTGCGAGTCATTAAATGTCGGGGCGGCTGCAGCAGTTTGCCTTTTTGAGCAAAGACGCCGCCGACTTAGTTTAAAACCGCTAAAATAAGAAACTTTGAATAATAACCGATCGGCTTTTTTGTGAAAGTTTTTAATTGCGTCTGTGAATTTGGTCATCAATTTGAAGGCTGGTTTGATTCAGTCGAAAGTCTCGACGATCAGATCAAGGAGCATCTTGTTGTCTGCCCATATTGTGACTCAACAAACGTTAAAAGGATGCCGACCGCTTCTTACGTTTTAGCCTCGCGTGATCGGGCGAAAAACGAGGTAACTGAAAAAGAACTTGAGGCTCAATGGCGCAGTAAAGTCTACACTGCAGCGAGAAAGCTCCTCAATGGCAGTGAAAATGTCGGAGAACGTTTTGCCCAGGAGGCTCGCGCTGTTCATCAGGGTAAAGCACCGATGAGAAAGATTCATGGGCGTTGCACGCTTGAAGAGGCCGAAGATCTTTTAGAAGAAGGAATCGGTGTCTTGCCTTTGCCTGAAGGTGTTGTGCACGAAAACAATTAAAACAAGGTGGAAACATGGCTTTATTTGGTCAACTGACTAAACCCGCTAAAGAATTACCTTTAATTGATGTAAGCAATCCCGATATCGTTATGGAGCTTCTTGAAGAGCTTGCTATTACGGTCTCTACAAGCCAATGGATTAAGGAAAATGAGCCTTATCATCCTGAAGCAGCTGATATCCACGATCAAGCCCAGGATGTGTATTCAGATCTTCTCGCAATTTTCCAAGGCAAAGTCAAAGATAAGCGTATTAATAAAAAAGTGCACTGGGCCGGCGAGCCTTTACGAGAACACTTGTCTCGTCATGAAGGTGAAGTTCAAGGCGATGTGATAGAACACGCCATGGGTCGTTTTCTGACAGCTTTTCTTGAGCATGCCCGGGCACCTCAAGAAGGTCGTGAATCCATTTCCCGTAAAGAGTACTATGCCTTTATGAGCGGCTGGGCTCATTATTTTGCCGGTTTGGCTCCGGATGAAACCCCTCCTGTTGATAAGTCTGAAGAGGAGTAGAGCATGCCTGACATGACCAGAGTGAAAAAGACGATTCGTCTGATCCTTAACATTTTATTTGTAATCGTGGTTGTCGCAGCCATTATTGCAGGCTGGGGTAAAGAGGTTGATGATCCGGACGCATGGTTTCCTGAATGGGTGGAAGAAAAAGAAGAACCCGCTCAAACTCAAACGACTCCTGTGGCTGCTCAAGCTGATTCAGCGCAAAAGGCCAATCCTTAACCATTCATCATAGGCAGAGGGTGGATCCTTTTGCTTTTTGTGTCAGAAAGTTTGTGGGGCTACAACAATAGCCAAATAAAAAAGCTGATTGAGCAGAGAATTTCAGGTTTGCTCAATCAGCTCGTTATTTAAAATTCAATCAATTGTCTTTTATTCCACACGCTCGTTCATTGAGCTGCCAGAAGTCGAGCTGACGGTACGCTCTGATACGGGCTTTTTCTTCTTCACTAGCTTCTCGCATCTTGGTGTAATCAGTCATGAAATCAGTCTTTTCGTCTGCCCAGGGATAAAAAAGAATCGGTCCCTGTAGTGTGTAGACTCCTTTGTCATTTAGCCAAAGAGAGATGTTGTATCCGAAAGCTTGATTAGGACTGTCCACAGGAGCTAGCATGTTGCGGCCGCCCACTGTGCGATAATCGGCTCCGGATAAACTCAAAGCATATAACGTTGGGAAAATATCCTTGTGAGAGCCCACGCGTTTTGGATCAAAGTGGATATCAACAACATTTTCTACATCTTGAGAAGCCCAGAGGTAGAAAGGAATAGCAACATCTTTAAAGGGGCCGTCCTTAAGCAAAGGCTTCATGCCGAGCATTCTGTGATCGGCTGTTGCAGCCACTACCATCGCACGGTCTTTAATTCCTTTAAGCTTAGAAATCGTTTGTCCTAGAGCATCGGCACTGGATTGATACGTCTGCATAATGGTAAGCAGAGACTCATCATAGTCTTCGTGGTGGTAGTGCTGATTAATTACAGCCGGCACTTCCAGAGGTTTAGGTGTGTAACCCTCTGGTACGTGATAGGGCGGGTGGTTAGAGGTTGAAAGCACAACCACGAAAACCGGTTCTTTAGCCTTTTCAACAAGTTCTGCAGCAAAATCAAAAGCGTAGTGATCAGCTACCCCCCACTCTGTGGTAGTTGTTAATTGGAAGTAATCCATTAAGTGCGTCTGATCGTAGACCTCATCGACATACTGAGTCGGCAGATACTCATCCATGTTTTCCCAAGCAGTAGTGCCTGAAGTAATAAAGACAGTCCTATAACCTTGCTTTTTATACACTTCAAAAGGCGTGCCCGGGAGGCTTACGTTACGAATGGAAGAAGTGCTTACTTGAGAGACAGGGCTCAAAAAGAGCAGTTGCGCCACAGATTGAATGGTGTGCAAGTCGGCAGAGGTAAAGCGTTTGAAAACATAATCGGACTCAAAGTGATTTCTTAAGGCTCCCATGAGATCAACTTTGCTGGGCACATCATAACTCATCATATTAAAGCCCATGCTTTCCATGATGAAAAATACGACGTTAGGTTTCAAAGCGGCTAGCTCGCGATTGAGCGGTGTAGTTTGATTAAGTGAGCCGATTTGAGCCTGTTGCATTAACTTTTCACCGCGCGAAAGCGACACCGGTTCAAATTTCATTGAACGTTTACGGTCTTGATTGGCATAGTACAGAGCCATCGGAGCGTTTAACACAAGCTCATTAATTTGTTTAACGACAGAGACTTGAGCATTGTTTCTCCGAAGTGGGTAGCGGGATGTCAGAGAGCCTCGGGCGAGAAACACAAAAGCGATGATCCCCACTACGATTAAAGCAATAGCTTTAAGAGTAGAAAGATTTTCCCAGAGAGTGGAGCGGCTGATTAAATTAAAGAGTTTTATCCATCCCCAAGTCATAAAAACTGTCACAGCAATAACTGCAATCGAATTAGAGATAATGGGATAATCCTGCCATACAGTGGTCATCACAGCCTGAGGTTCTTCGTGCAGAAAATTAAAAACAAAAATGTCGATGGCAGTATGGAAAGTTCTGATGTAGTGAAAGTTGCAGACCGATAAAAGCGCTACGACAAAAAAGGCAAAAGCGCTCCAGAGAGTGAGGGATCTAACGAGAAACTTCCAAGTGCATTTGAAGTAAAAAAGTGCTAGAGACAGTAACAGGGGAATGATTGCTAAAGTGGTGCCAGTTCTCGCATCAAAACGAAGCCCCAGTAAGCGCATTCGCCAGACGTCATCGCTTTGAATTATTTCTTTAGGCACTTCAGCGACGACAAGAAGCCAATAATAAAGCTCTCGGATCGCTGCCAGAAAAACAATAGCAATAGCCGCTAAAGTAAAGCATTGAATGAAGACTAAAAGAAAACGACCCAAAGTATTTTGGGGTCTCACAGCGTCAGGAAAGAAGGTCATTTTTATAACTGAACGATTTTGACAGGGACATTTTACTTTATGTGCCTTATTACTTGTTTAGTCAATTTAGATATCACACAAATTCCTTTTATCGTGTGTGTTTTGACTTGAGAAGTGGGGCAGATCCGATAAAGTGAATATCTCTCTTAAATAGAAGGAAATCACGTTCAATGATATCTTTGAAACAAAAAGTGGTCTTCATTCACATCAGTAAATTATTTTCGAAAAAGGGAACTCTTCTTGAAAAGAGCAAGAAATGGTTCTTAAATTCTTAACGGAATTTAGTCGCAACATTCATCAAATATTTAAGGTACTATTTTGATCAAGAATTAGCTGGAATTTTGAATGAATTTGGTTTAGGCGGTGATGTTCATAGTAATTATCGTGTTAACGTCGGTGCCAAATACACGTTCTAAGCGCTCTTAAAAATAAACCCGCTTCTGGAATTATCCTTGAAGCGGGTTTTAATTTTATTTACCTGTTTTGTTCTGATTGATTTGAGCGAGCATTTCGTGGCTGTCGGAATAGAAAATACTCATTGGAGCATTCATGACCAGAAAATTCACCATCGGAATATCGCTGATAAGAGCGTGTTTTGGTGTTAACGGGTCGCTCGTGGTAATCGGAGACTGAACTGAAGTCCACATAAGACCGAAAAAGCATGTCAGACACAGCAGCCAATTAATCCAGTTCTCATTTTTCCATATAGTCGAAGTACTGAAAATAGTTGTAATTCGATGCCACAAGCCCCAAAAAAGTCCGCAGACTACGACCGTGATCAGAAAGTCAAAAAAGATCGGGAAAGTCACTCTATAAGCCAAAAGGTGACTGATGGGCGAGAGCATGAACGCGTCAACTTGCGCCGCTGAGAGTGGCATACCAGTTACCCTTAAGGTATGGATATTGGCAATAGTTGTAACCGTCAGATAAAAAGCACAGAGCGTAAACCAAGTCCCTAGAATTTTTAAGCACAACCTGAAAAAAGCTGGTCCTAAAAATCCGAAAAGACAAACTAAAACGCCGGGCAGCATCATGTAATAGGCAAATTGAGCATCAAAGCGAAGGCCAACAGCCCAAATGTCAACGTACTCGTGACGTTTAACGATAGCATCCAAGGGAGTTTGCGTGATAAAAACATCAATGTAGACTTCCCGGAACACAAAATTAAGTATGCAAACGAGCAGAGCAAAAACTGCCATACTCATTAATAAAACCAAAATTCTGGCAAAAGGATGCTCCGGGCAATCTACCGGTGCTAAGGCTTTAATCGTGCGGGTTGGCGCACTTTTTTGTTTTCTATAGTCTTTAAATCGCATAATTTCTTTTTTTCTTTAAATCACAGCCTCAATGGCTTCGGATAATTCAAGCCACCTTGCTTCCAGTTCCTCCACTTGGACACTGAGTTCACCTCGGCGCTTAAGTGCTTGGGCGACTTCTTCCTGATCGCCTTGAGTGTAGAAATCTGTATCGGCTAATTTAGCGTCAAGAGCCTTGAGCTCTGCGCTTAAGGGATCGAGTTTCTTTTCAACCGAAGCGAGTTCCTTTTGCAAAGGTTTTTTAAGGTTGGCAATTCGTTGGCGTTCTAGAGCAGCCTGCTGACGAGCTTCTTTTTTATTAATAGAAGCAGCACCCGTCTCACTTTTTGCTTTCTCAGCTGTCAAAGTGGCCTTTCGGGATTCAAGGACAAGTTTTGCGTAATCGTCCAAGTCTCCGTCAAACTCAGTAACTTGACCTTCATGAACCAGAAGCAGCCTTTCGGTAGTAGCTGCCAATAAGTGTCGATCGTGAGACACGAGCAGTACCGAACCCTCAAAAGAGGAGAGCGCCATCGTGAGCGCCTCACGCGTTTGCATATCGAGGTGGTTAGTTGGTTCGTCCAAAACAATCAAATTGGGTTTATCCCAGGCTAAAAGGGCGAGCGCCAGTCGAGCCTTTTCTCCACCAGAAAAGGGTTTGACAGGGGCATTAACCATATCACCGCTAAAGCGGAAACGACCTAAAAAGTCACGCAAGACCTGTTCACGCTCTTCGGGTGCTTTTCTTCTTAAGTGTTGAAGTGGTGACTCGTCTTCACGCAATTGTTCAAGCTGATGCTGGGCAAAGTAGCCGATTTGAAGACCCTGACCGAAGCGAAATTCACCAGCCATTGGTATGAGCTCTTTGCAAATTCCTTTAATCAAAGTAGATTTGCCAGCACCATTTACCCCTAATACACCGATTCGCTCACCAGCTCGAATAGAAAATTTCACGCCCTGCAAAATAGGTTTTTCACCATAGCCTAAACTGACCTCTTGGGCTTCAACCAAATGTTCAGGCAGGCGCTCTGGTTTTAAAAACTCAAAGCGCCACTCCCGGGTAGCTCGCACGGGTTCTACAGCCTGCAGACGCTCAAGCATTTTGATGCGTGACTGTGCCTGACGGGCTTTAGTGGCTTTGTAGCGAAAACGATCAATAAAGCTTTGTAGGTGAGCACTTTCTCTCTCATAGGCCTTTGCTGCAGCATCCTGAGCCCTCAGACGCTCTACTCGTAACGCTTCAAAGGAACTGTAATTGCCGCTATAGCGGCGAATCGTCGAATCTTCGATGCTCCAGATAGTATTGACTGAGCGATCCAGAAATTCTCTGTCGTGGCTGATAATAACTGTGGTAGCATGCTGGCGCTTGAGCCAAGCTTCAAGCCAAATGACACTGTCAAGGTCCAGGTGGTTCGTCGGTTCGTCTAGCAGCAAAAGTTCTGCAGGGCACATCAGTGCTCGGGCCAAAGCCAAACGATTTCGCCAGCCGCCCGAGAAATCCTTGACATGCCGGGCAGTCATTTCTTCAGTAAAGCCTAAACCGTGCAAAATAATTTTTGCCTGAGCAGTAATTGCTCCTTCATTGAGTTCGGCAAGCGTAGCGTGAGCAGCAGCTAAACTCATATCGTCTCGGGCTTCAGAGAGCGCTTTTTTTGCAGCAACAAGAGGTGCGTGCCCTGAGAGCACCCAATCAATGGCTACTTCATCAACTGTATCAATATCTTGGGCTACATGACCGATATTTTCAGGTGCGGGAGCTGTGATTTCTCCTGCTTCAAGAGGAGCCTCACCTAAAATCGCGGCAAGCAAACTCGATTTTCCACAGCCATTTTCACCCACCAAGCCGATTCGTTCACCGGGATTGGCTAAAAGCGTGGCGTGCGAATAAAGCACTCGCACGCCTCGCATCAGACTGACATCTTGGAGTCTAAGCATTACGGAAGTTCATCCTTTCGCAAAAGATAGACCATCGCGTCTTCTTCTTCGGTTGCAAGCCATGTGAAGGGAATCTTGGGATAAGCCGCTTCACAAGCTTCTTTTCCGTCACCCACTTCCACAACAATGACGCCTTTGTTGGTCAAATGAGCCTTAGCATCGGTCATTAAGCGGCGAACAATATCTAAGCCGTCATCGCCTGCTCCAAGCGCTAAGGCCGGTTCGTGACGATATTCACCGGGCAGGTGATCCATGGCTTCCTGAGTAACGTAAGGGGGATTACTGATAATGACGTCGTACTGACGGTCGCCTAAATTATTGAACAAATCACTTTCGATGAGTTCAATGCGATCCTGCATTCCGTAACGCTCAACATTGATTTTGGCTACATCTAAAGCGTCGCGGCTGATATCCACACAGTCTACTTTGGCATTAGGGAAAACTTCTGCGGCCAAAATACCAAGGCAACCCGATCCCGTACATAAATCGAGTACTCGAGTTACGTTTTCAGCATTGGAGACCCAGGGAGCGAGTTCATCTTTTAAGAGTTCTGCGATGTAAGAGCGGGGAATAATAACCCGCTCATCACAATAGAAGGGATGATCAATAAGCCATGCTTCTTTTAAAAGATAAGGGGTCGGGATTTTTTCTACAGCACGCTTTTCAATACGTTCCAAAAGCATTTTGAGCTCAGCATTGGAAACTCGAGCATCCCAGAATCGGTCGGAGTCCTCAAAGTTTAGCTTTAAAGAACGCAACACTAAGAAATAGGCTTCCTCGTAAGTGTCCGCACAGCCATGGCCGCAGAAAATATTGTTGATTTCAAACTGAGTCATCGCATAGCGAATGACATCACGAATGGTTTGCAACCGGCATTGATGAACATCTTGATCGGTAATCATAAAAATCCCATTTAAAACAAGCTTCAAAAACAGTGGCTTATTTTAGCTGAGATTGCCATTGAAGGCGATTGCCTGCTAAGCAGACCGTTTTAGTTAAAGCGTTTCTTTTCTGCTTCGGTCGGACTTTTCCTCAAAAAGAGGTAAGTCGAAACAATCATGAGCCAGGTTGCAGCAATCCAGATTAAAAAACCGCAGGAGATAACTGCCATTGAAGCATCTCGGGCAAACTGACCGATTGAAAAGTTAGGGATACCTGAGCCCACATAGGCACCAAGATACAAAGCAGAAATTAAGCCTGCACGTTCACGAAGCGAAGCATCCAGTAAAAGCAGCTTCAGCCCACTACAGCAAACTCCTCCGATTGAAGCTCCGCAGATGGCGACAAAGACCATAAAAATAAGAGGGGCTTTGATGTTAAGCGTAATAAAAACGCCGCTTGAGCCAACAGCAAAAGCTGTAATCATGACGAGCAGTGCTTTGCTTGGGTTAAATCGTCCGGTCACAAGACCGGCAATTGCAGTCGGGACGATTAAAAGCAAATAAGTAAGGGCAGCTAAGAGAACATTACTTTCACCAAAAACAATTTCTGCAAATTGAGCAGAAAACCCTTGAAAGAAACTGCTTACGCCCCAGGTTCCGATAAAAGCGGTAATGCTCAGAATAAAAAGTCTTTTTAGTCGAGCGGGAATGGCAATTTTGGGAATAAGGACTTGTCCAATACTTTCTGTACCTAAACGCATGGTTTCGGTGCCTAGAATTGATAAAAAGATTCCCAAAAGAAGCAAAAGCACGCAGGCATCAAAGAGTTCACGCGGATTTAAAACTTGAAACTCAATAAAAAGACCCGTCAAGAGCGTACCTAAAGCTAAGCCAATATTAGGACCGGCCGCGGTCAGAGCCGTGCCCAGCCACGCTCGGGCAGGGGGCGCAGTATCGACCACCCATGACATGCCCGCACTTGTCGCCAATCCGCAGGATAGGCCTTGAAGAAAGCGGCCGATATAAAGCTCATTAGCAGATTGGCTATTTGAGAATAAGTAACACGCTAGTGCTCCGAAAGCCAATGCGGCAATCACAACGGGTTTGCGTCCGAGAAAGTTAGAGAGTCTTGCCAATAAAACCAGTGTTAGAACACAACCTGCGAAGTAGCTCACAACACTCATAGCAACTTCTGAAGCGCTTAAAGCAAGATCCTGAGTCCAGAAAGCCATCATAGGAATGGCTGTGGCAGCTGTGACAAAACAGCTAATTAAGCAAAAGGCCGCTACAACAAAAGAAAAACCGCGCCTTTTGATTTCGTTGCCTTCGGGATGAGAGAGGGACTTTTTAAAAAACTGGATAGTCATGATGACAAGCCGATATGAATCTTTAAAAGAAAAACTCGATGCGTTGGCATCGAGTAATTCAATAATTTTGTGCACATTATGGCACAACGCACTAAAGAGAAATTGTCGATTTGTCTACAAAACCGCAGCAAAGCTCTTAGCTACATAAGAGACATTGCTGTCGTTAAGACCACAGATACAAATCCTGCCGTTACGGACGGCGTAGATTCCGAAATCGTTAGCCAGACGATCAACCTGCTCGGGATTAAATCCTGTAAAAGAAAACATGCCGGCTTGTTCGGTTACAAAGCTGAAATCCCGTTTGGCTCCGATTTTTTTCATTTCGTCAGATAATGCCTTTCTCATTTTTCGAATTCGATTTCTCATATTGGCAAGTTCCTGCTCCCAGCGTGCAAAGCTATCTGGATTACTCAATACCCTTTCTACGATGCTTGCACCGAAGGCAGGAGGATTGGAGTAATTGGCACGTGCACAGGTTTTCAGATGACTTTGAACGCGCAAAGCTTCATCTTCAGATTGTGTCACAACCGTTAAGGCACCCACACGTTGGCCGTATAAATTAAAGGACTTTGAGAAAGAGGAAGCGGCTAAAAAGCTTAAACCAGATTCGGCAAAGAGTCTGATCGCCAGAGCATCCTCATCTAGACCGTCTTTAAAACCTTGATAGGCCATATCCAAAAACGGAACAAGATGACTGCTTCGACAGATATCGATCACTTCAAGCCACTCGTTAGCTGTAAGATCATAGCCCGTAGGATTATGGCAACAGGCGTGCAAAATCACGAGTGTGTTGGGAGCTAGAGACTTTAAGTCTTGAGCCATGTTTTCAAAGTCAAGTCGGCAGTTTTGCGCATTGTAGTAACGGTAACCTTTTACAGCAAAACCTGATAGCCTCAAAATATCATTGTGGTTTCCCCAAGTGGGAATTGAGGCTGCGCCAACCTTTAGCCCACATCCCCAATGCATTAGATCCGCTCCCAGTTTGAGCGCTGCCGCCTAACGTTTGCACGGTACAAGCCCGCTTAGAGGAGACAACTTCAGAATCTTTACCGAAAATCATAGCCTGTACCAATTGGTCGTAAAGAGCCAGTCCTGTTTGGGGAATATAGGTATGCGGTCGATTTTCTTTTAAGAGTGCTTCCTGTGCTTCACGAACCACCTGCAAAATCGGCGGCTTGCCGTTTTCGTCAAGGTACATACCGACTCCGAGATTAACTTTGCAGTCTCTTGGATCAGATAAAAATTTGTCGGTTAAACTCAAAATGGGATCATCGGGCAGTTTGCTAAGGACAGAAAAAACTGAAGCGCTCATGATTGTCTTCCTTTTTAAATGACCTCTACACTATAGTCAATCGGAAAAGAAGACGAAATCTTTTTTCTAAGCAATAAATGCTAAAGACAAATAAAAAAAGGCAAAACCCGAAAGCTTTGCCTTTTTTTGAAGTTGGATGAATTACTTCTTCATCGCCTCAATGGCTTTTTTCACGCTTTCTTGCGTGGGGCGGAAAGCAGTGAGGCGCTGCTGGATGATCGCCGGAGCTTGAGCGATCATGGTGTTGTAGCGATAGCCGCCCTTAACCAACGTCTTTAACACATTGGCAAAGTCAAAGTAGCAGTCTTCGCGTTTGATCTTAGCTGAGTGTTGCAGTCCCATGAAGTCAGTCCAAGTGACAGTATAAATGACACCCTTGTCGCTTACGTCACAGTGCGTGACACCCACGGCATCACAAACCCAGACATTGGGTTCCTGGGCAGGAGCTTGTTCTTTTTGAACATCTTTTTGGGGTTCTTTTTTATCCATTTTCGACCTCTTTTGAGTTAGGTTAAATAAGAATTGCTAAGCGGCTTTGGCTCGAGCTTTATTGGCCGCTTCGGTTCGTTTTGTGTAAATAGTAGCGCAAACGCCGGAAATAATAATCATCACCATACCGACTAAGCCTAAAAGGGTTACGTTTTCGCTAAAGAGGACGAAACTTACCAAGGCTGAGAAGGGGATGGCAGAAAAGCCCAGGCACGAACTCAAGAGCATATTGCCGTATGCGTAGGAGCGTGTTGTGCAAATCTGTCCAAGTGTTGCACAGATACCCATGCCAACCAGATAAGCGCCGGACTCCAGTGTCGGCATATGCATACCATCTTCCAAGAGGTAGCTGCCTACGAGTCCGAACAGGGCACCAAAAACTGAGAAGTAAAACACGATACGCCAGGAAGGCTCTTTTAAGGTACCTAATTCTTTAATTTGCCAATAAACCACCAAATCGATAAATGAAACAAAAAGGCAGATTAAAGCAGGCACAAGATAGCCTTGGTCGAAACTGGGCTGCAAGACAGTGGTGACACCGGCAAAGCCGAAAAGAATTGCAAGGATCACACCCCATGGCGCAGATTCTTTTTTAATGAAAGCCAAGATAATAAAATTGGCTGCCATAAAAAGCGGTGTTGTGTAAATCAGGGTCATGTTAGTACCAAGTGGCATTTCACCGATCGTGAAAAACCACAAGCCCACCGAGATAGTCCCCAGTATGGCACGTTTGATATGACCACCTAAATGCGGAGTGCGAAGTGACAGACCTTGAGAGCGCACGAAAAGACTGATTGTGACGATTCCTATTAAAGAGCGGTAAAAAACCAGTTCTAGAGATCCGAAGTGGCCGCTGCAGAGTTTTACAAAAACGGCCATAAAGGAAAAACAGGCCGCTGCCGCAAGAGCCCAAAGCGATTGCTTCATCATATGAGAGGTGTCCTTTCTTTGCGCTTAAATGTTCGCTCATTGTATGCCAGATCAGGGTATATCGAAAGAGGGGAAAGCCTTTACTCAATAAAAGGATTTTCAGCCCAGCCTATAATGGCAGCGATTTTCTTTTTTGAAAGGCTAAAAATGATCAAACAGTCGGCTTGGTTAGGGCATGGGTGCGCAGCCGGTGCCAATGTCATTTGGGGACTGATGGCTCCGATTGCCAAAGTGGTGATGATCGGCGGTTTGGTTACGCCTTTAGTACTGACGGATATGCGCGTGTTTGGCGCAGCCCTTTTATTTTGGCTTGCATCCTTTTTTGCGCCGCGTGAAAAAGTCGCTAAGCCGGACTTATTGAGGCTTTTCTTTGCCTCTCTTTTTGCCATCATACTGAATCAAGGTAGTTACATTTTCGGCGTTGGTCTTACAACGCCAGGCAATGCCACAATTTTGACTTCCAGTATGCCGCTTTGGGCAATGGTCTTGGCTGCTATCTTATTAAAAGATCCGATTACTCTTAAAAAGTTAGTTGGTATCTTGATGGGAGCGGTTGGTGCACTGATTTTGATTTTGTCCAAGAGTGATATGCCAGCCAATTCTTTAGTGGAGAGTAACGTTTGGGGTGATTTGTTAGTCACGGCAGCTCAATTAAGTTTTGCTTTTTATGTCGTGAAATTTAAAGACCTTGTGACGCGCTACAACCTCTTTACAACAATGAAGTGGATGTTTACATTCGCGAGCCTTTGCATTTTGCCCTTTTCTTTCTCAGCTCTAGCTCAGACTCAGTGGTTTGATTTAAGTTTAAGTGAATGGTCCAGTGTGTTTTTTGTTGTGATTGGTGGCACTTTTTTCTCTTATCTTTTAATTGTGGTTGGTCAGCGCAACCTTAAACCTACTGTTGCCGCTATGTATAACTACGTGCAGCCCGTTGTCGGATGTTTGGCTGCTACCGCAATGGGGCTTGATTCAATTACCTGGTTTAAAGTGTTTGCCATCTTGCTGATTTTTTCAGGTGTTTATTTGGTGACACACAGCCGCAGTGCCAAAGAGCAGGCTGCTATCCAGGAAAAGCAGCTTGAGGTTCTTCAGGAAAGAAGACATCGCTCGATTAAATAGCAACTGTCAAATATTTTGATATTGAATTAATATTAAATCAATTTATATTTAATATTATTTGAATGTTAATTAACCTCATTTTTTGCTCTAAGATACCATCGGGTGGAAATGAGGCTAAAACATAGGCTTAGAAGTCAAATTGTCAACGGTTTTTTAGATTTCGCTCAGTCATCAGGATTAAATAAAGATTTCTCAAAATTGACACAATTCTTCTATATACTAGGGGAACGGATTGGGGCGGGTAGATTAAAAAAGATGCAGGAAAAGAAAAACGCTTAAATAACCAATTGATTTTGTTGATTATTTAAGCGTTTTTTGGTGCCCGGGATCGGACTCGAACCGATACGCCTCGCAGCGCCAGCACCTGAAGCTGGTGCGTCTACCAATTTCGCCACCCGGGCATGTCATAATTGACAGAGACCGCAATTATATACGAAAGAGAAACGAAGTTGCCAAATTTAAAGAAAACACCTCGCCCGAAAATTGTTAAAGAAAAACGGGTAGCGAGCAAAAATAAGAAAAGCACCCATGGGCGTGTTAAAAATTATGTTGTCACTGAACTTGTGCAAAAGGCTGTAGATATTCTCAGCCAGTCTGCAACGGATCTGGAAACCTCAGAGCTTTATGTTTTGCTTTCTCAGCAATATCGAAAACTCAATGAGAATCTTTTTACAGAAGTGCTTGATCGCCTCATGGGCGATAAACGGGTTCGGTTTGACTTTCAGACAAAATGCTTTACACATAAGCCTAAAAAAGAGCGTACGGGTATTGTAGTCACCCCGGCTCAGAATTTGCCCTATGTCAGCGAAGATGAAACCGGTGAACGCTTTGCTGTTACACAGGATGCTGCCAGGCTTTATTTGCCCGGTGATGCAGTTCGTTTTCGTGTCGGCCGCTCTCCAGAGCCATGGGATGACGATACCCTTTACGCTAACGTTACAGAAGTAATTGACCACGCAGTTAGTGAAATCGTGGGTGAAGTGAAAAAGAATGTCGCTAAGCACGGCAAGGTGACTTATCACTTTAAAAAGTTTGATCCCAGACTCTGTAACCTGAGTGTGAAGTTTCTTGACACCGAAACGGTGTTGGATGCTTGGCTCGATAAAAAAGTGATTGCTCTAATCGAGCGCTATCCCAGCGCAGAAGACCCTCGGGTATATATCAGAATTGATCGGGAGCTAGAAGTCAATAACGATGCCGACCTGGAAATTGAGCTTGCGGTCAGACAGTTTAATCTGCCGCATGAATTCAGCACGGCAACTATGTTGGAGACTGAAAAACTGCCCGATAAAGTTTTGTCTAAAGACAGGGCTCGGCGTGTGGATTTAAGAGATATTGCTCTATGTACGATTGACGGGGAGGATGCTCGCGATTTTGACGATGCGGTTTACGCTCAAAAATTAAGTGAAGGCGCCTTTCGCCTTTTGGTTGCAATCGCCGATGTGAGCTATTACGTTAAGCCCGGAAGTGAGCTCGATCATGACGCTCAGCTTCGGAGCACTTCTGTCTACTTCCCAAGGCGCGTGATCCCGATGTTGCCTGAAAAGCTTTCTAACGGGTTATGTTCCTTAAATCCCGGTGTAGACCGCCTCTCAATGGTTTGCGACATGGTAATTGACTCTTTGGGAACGGTTAAAGCCTATCAGTTTTATCCGGCTGTCATTCATTCTCATGCCCGTTTGACTTATACAAATGCTTGGAAATATTTAAGTGGTGACCCTGTCAGTGATGAGGAGGTACCGGAGAGCGTTCGGCCCGGACTCGACTGTCTCTATGATCTCTATAAGGTCTTGAGAGGAGCCAGAAAACTAAGAGGTGCTATTGATTTTGTCACTCAAGAAACATTGGTTAAAACCGATGAAAAGGGTGATATTGTTGCTATCGTTGCCAGAGACTCTAACGACGCGCACCGGCTAATTGAAGAGTGTATGCTGGCAGCCAATACCTGTGCGGCAGACTTTATCACTCGTCACAATAAACTCAGTCTCTATCGCGTTCACGATTCTCCCTCGGCCGACAAGCTGTTGGAACTTCGAAGGACCCTGTCAGGATTCGGTTTGTCGCTTTCCGGTGGTAACAAACCCACTGCAGCTGATTATGAAAAGGTTGTGGAAGCAGTCAGTGAGAAACCTTACAGCGATGTTATCCAGACTGCACTTTTGCGTTCAATGCAGAGGGCGGTTTATTCACCTGACAACATCGGTCACTATGGGTTGGGTTATGAGGCCTATGCTCACTTTACCTCTCCCATCAGACGCTATCCTGATTTGCTGCTACATCGTACCATTCGAGGTATCTTATCGCGAAGAACCTATCGCCCAACGGTTTATGCAGCAAGTGCCGGAGTATTAAATAGCCTAAGCGGTATGGCGCTAAAGAGAAATCTGCTTTCTATGCCGCAGCCAGACCAAAGCCAAAAAACTGATCCGTCTCGTAGCGCATGGCTGGAACTAGGTAAGATCGCCAGTGCTTGTGAGCGTCGTGCCGATGATGCGAGCCGTGATGTAACTGCTTGGCTTAAATGCCGTTATCTCAAGTCTATCGCCTCAGCCAAGCAGAAATTTACGGCAAGAATTACGGCAGTGACCTCTTTTGGGCTTTATGTCCAGCTACAGGACTTTTTCATCGACGGCTTTGTTCATATTTCTAATATCGGCTTTGATTACTATATGTATACGCCGGACGGAAAACTTAAAGGACAGTCTTTCGGCGATGAATATGCAGTGGGTGACGTCGTAACGGTGAGCCTTATTGAGGTTGATGAGGATCGAAGGCGGATTGATTTTCGCCTCAGTAGAGGCCGACACTGATAAAATGTCGTGGTTTTAAACGAATAGATGAATATAAATTATGTCTAAAAACATTATTTTGGCTGGTTTTCATGCAGTAGGTGCTCGCCTCAGAAAAGATCCGGATTCGATTGTCTGCGTGTACGTTGATCCTCAAAGACGAGATAAACGTATGACTCAGATGCGCGCTGAATTGGAAAGCTTTGGAGTACGTGTGATGCAAGCAGGCCATGATCGTTTAAGCGGCATGGTCTCTGGGGATATTCCTCATCAGGGTATTGTGGCAATGGCAAAACCCTTGGAAGTCAGTCTTACCTTTGATGAACTGATGGATCAGATTCATCCCGATTCACTCTTTTTGATTTTAGACGGAATTACCGATCCGAGAAATTTTGGAGCCTGTCTGCGTTCGGCTGACGCTGCAGGCGTTCAAGCGGTGATTATCCCTAAGGATCGCTCTGCAACGGTGACGCCTGCTGCCGCAAAGGCTGCAGCTGGTGCTGCTGAAACGGTCCCCGTTGTCACTGTGACCAATTTGGCTAGCGCCGTTGTTGAGCTTCGAGAAGCTGGCGTCACTGTCGTGGGGGCGGCAGGGGAAGCTAGTAAGACAATTTATGATTTTGATCAGACAGGTGCATTTGCCTGGGTTATGGGTGCCGAAGGTCCGGGCTTGCGTCAGCTCACACGTAAACGCTGCGACGACTTGGCGAAGATTCCTTTAACAGGCTCTGTTGAAAGCCTGAATGTGTCGGTTGCAACAGGCATCTGTCTGTTCGAAAGCGTTCGTCAGCGTTTTCAAAAATCAAGATAACTTTTTGATTTAGTTTTAAAACGAAAGACAGAGCTCAGTGATGGGCTCTGTTTTTTATTAAAGTTCTGAGAGCTTTTCAATCAATTCGGAGGCAGACTTGGTGCCAGAGAGCATTTTTTGAATTTTTGCGCGCTCTGACGCACTAATGTGTTGCTCAAGCGTTTGGAGTAACGCAGCAGCGTTGGGGTTATCTTTTGTTGAGAGGTAAGAAGCTATAGCATAAGCGGCACTGATGCTTGCTTTGATGCCGGCACCGAATCGATAAAGACTTGCAAGAAGCATCAAGGCTTTTTCTTCTCCCTGAACAGCGGCTCGTCTTGCCCAGATAAAGGCTTCTTCGTAGGAGGCTAAAGTGCCTTCACCAGCTTGATAAAAAAGTGCGAGTTGATGCTGAGCCGGGGCGTAGCCAGCCAGTGCAGAGAGCTTGATCCAGCGGAAGGCTTCCTCTTCGTTGCGTTTGGGGTAGTCTGGATGAACAAAAAGGAGCCCGAATTCGTATTGACCTTTAGGGTCTCCGTTAACAGAAGCTTTTCTGAGCCATGTGGCTGCCTGCTGTAGGTCGATATCGCAACCTGAGCCGTGCGCTAAAGCGTAGCCCACGCGGTATTGACTCTTTATATGCCCTTGAGCACCGGCAAGGCGAAACCATCTGAGCGCTTGATAAGCATCCGTTTGACCGTCAATGCCTTGCATTAAGGCGCAGCCTAAATCGTATTCAGCCTCAGCATTACCGGAAATAGCCGCTTGACGGAATAGCTCCAAAGCGCGGTGTTCGTCTCGGCTGACTCCTTGTCCTCTAAGGTACATTTTGCCCAAAAGATGTTGACTTGCTGCGTGATCTTTTTCGACAGCTTTTTTGAGCCACTTTAAAGCTGCACGGTTATTGGTAGATAAAGTTTGACCTTCTACAAGAAGCTTAGCGAGCTGATACTGTGCATCGGGATTGCCTTCGGCAGCAGCCCGAGCATAGTACTGCATGGCCTCCTTTGAGGCCTGAGGCGGAGAGACGGCAACGCCACCCAGTAAGCCCAAAACGTAATCTGCTCGAGCTTCGCGATTTTGGCTGGCTTTTTTACTTTTTGAGCGTCCTGCCATCAGTATACTTAAGCGCTAGAGGTTTGTTCCTAAAAGGTGGAGGCCAATGACGTAGGTGATGGCCAGAGCATAATAGGCAACCCAGCCTCCCACACCCCAGGAGATGCACTTAGCCCACATTTTGTGTTCGTAATCCTCTCCGTAAGTATCATTGACATGACGCAACTGCTTAATGCCGTCGGTAAATGTCCAGACGAGCCACAGTCCAACCATGATGGCGAGTAATACGTATTGTGTGTAGGGGATACCTCTTAACATGGGCTCTGCGAAAATATAAAGCACCATGATAAAAAGTGTTGAGCGCATAAAACTAAACGAGCGCACACTCAATTCTTCTTTTCCCATTGCGCGCCAATTCAGTCCGCAAACAATGCCGCCGAAGACGGGAGTGAAAATGAAGCTGAGCAAAATGGCCCACATCGGATTCCAGAGTGCTGGCGCAGAATTTGTTGTGTTATTTTCAGCCATATTAATCAAGTACCCACAAAATATCGGCCATTCTATTAATGACAGATTAAAATTGCCTTACCTAATGTTCCATAAAGAAAAATCCTTGGAAGAAGGCCAAACAACGAACCGAAAATTGTGAAATGCCTGTCAGTATGTGACGTTTTGATGAATAAGTGAGATGCCGTATTGAAATTTCATATTGACTGTATAGAATCCAGCCATAAACTGTTGTTGAATGTTATGCGTTTGTCTATTGCTTTTGCTTGCCTCGGCCTGGCCGCCGTGATTTTATCAGGCTGCTCTTCGGTGTCTGACCAGGAGAGCTGGCACGGTGCCGGTCAAAAAAATCTCTGTCTTGTAGACAATCCTTCGGTTCGTCCGCAAGTCTTTCTGACTTTGCGACGCGCGTTGATGGATAAAGGACTTAAAGTCAGACGAGTGCAAGCCGAAGACACAAAAACAATCCTGAGTGATTGTCCACAAACGCTTCGTTATGAGGCTATCTACGGCTCTTCATGGACTCACTCTACTTTGCGCTACGCTAAACTCGAACTTACGGAAGTTGGCCGTCACAATAATGTTTATTCTGTCCAATGGGATGAAAGAACGGACCGTCCGACGCTTTTAGATTCTGTTGAGGATGCCTCTGTAGAACTCAGAGAATTGGTTGACCGACTTTTCCCGAGTGAAATTCCCTGGCGTTAAGTCAATTATCATTTATAAATCATATTGTTATATTGCTCACATTTTAAATTGCCTCTTTAGGGGTAAGGAAAGTCCTACTATAAATTCTCATGAAAAAGGATGACAATAAAAACGTGAGCAGTTGAACGGTATTGTGGTTTGGCTGTTCGCCGGGCGCTCGGTCCTTCGCTTACGGGTGCTCGAAGCCTGGTGAAACGAGGGGGATGTGAGTAAAGCATCCGTTTCATCCGGTGAACGGAATCGTTTGAGGGAGATCGGTTTCGTTCAGGAAAGCGCGGGCATTGAGCCTAGCTACCTTTCCAATTTCCGCCCACTGTGTCGTTCGATTACAGTGGGCTTTTTTTGGACATTAAAACGCCCACATATAGCGGGCGATGAAAGGAGCAGGATCAACGTATTACTGAATCTGTGGATCTTCTTTGGCACGCATCAGTAAACGAGCAATTTCAGTTGCGTTGTGAATTTCAAGTTTACGGTAAGCGGCACCGCGGTGCACCTGTGCGGTCTTTTCAGAAATGCCCAGCTGCTCTGCAACTTCTTTATTAGATTTGCCGAGACTGATCAAATTGACCACTTCGCGTTCTCGCTGAGTGAGATTTTTGAGGCGATTCTTGAATTCAATCACATCAGCCATTTGTTCCTGTCGGTTCATGTATTCAGTAATGACGTCGTGAACCACTTTAAAGAGGCGCTCTTCGCGAACAGGCTTTTGCAAAAATTCCACCGCACCGTTTTTCATTGTGTGTACGGCCATATCGATGTCACCGTGACCGCTCAGGAAGATAATCGGCAGATCGACTCCCATTTCGTTGAGGTGGGTTTGCAGTCCCAGACCGCTCATATTCGGCATACGGACATCCAAAATGATGCAACCCGGACGGGTGAAATCGTTGCTGGCTAAAAATTGAGAACCATCGCGATAGGTCTTCACTTCCCAGCCTTCGCCTTCGAGCAAAAAGGCCATGGAATTGCGGATGCCTTCATCATCATCGACGATGCGGACCAACGGCGTATTATTTTGCTGCATTTTTTCCCCTTATCAGAGTCTATCCATTAAGTATATAAAAAAATCAGGACAAAAATAGCGATCTGTTTAGGCAAATTTCAGTAAAAAGCCCCAAAGAAAATCATTTCTTTGGGGCATACGGTTTAAATTACAGCAGATCTGTAATTAATTACCGATCGTGGCCGCGTTCCTTAGAGGAATACTTACGGTTGGTTTGACCCTTGATCTTCACCGTGTCGAAAGCAGCGATACGATCGCCGCCATCGCGGGTATAGAGCCACGTATCATAGACGGCGCCAGCTAACATGAAGCGGGCGAGGTCTTTTTGCACGAAGGTCATAACCATATCCAACTTACCGTCGCCGTTGACATCTTCAGCAGCGAAGGCGGTCGGCTTAGCCAAATCACCCATCACGCCGGAGGTCGTGAGGCTGGAGCGGCCCACACCACCGTAGGTGTTCTTTTGATCAATCTTCGTAGCATCGAGGTCTTCGTCGCTCAAGAGAGCAAACTTCACCGTGCTTGTGCTCTTCGGATCGATTTCGTCGGCCAGAATCACAACTTTATGCGGAGCGATTTCATCCAAGTGAGCTTGGATAGCACCTTGAGCTTCTTGAAGCTTGGCAACGTTGTAGCGATGCAAGAGGTTCAAAGCGTGTTCCTTAGAAACCTTCATGGCAGCCTTGGCTTGTTCGCGGATGCCAGCTTGTTCGTCAGCCCATTTTTCTTCAAGATCTTCGATGATGTCGAAGTTATCATCGCGGTCATCACGTTGGTATTCCAACGTATTGGCGTTGTTGATAAAGGTGATGCTGGCATATTCCGGATGGTAGTCAAAGCGGCTATCGCGGGCGTTGAAATGTTCCTTCATGGCCGTAGCAGCGTCCATGAAGCTCATGCTGGCACCGGGTTTAGCCAACGGGTAGAACGGGATGTACGGCGTTTCGCACGGACGGGCCAAAGCGCGGTAGCTCGTGATGAGTTCAGGAATGTCGTTGATTTCAAAGACCACGGATTCGTGCGTCGTTACACGGCACGGACCGAAGCCCAGATGGTGGTACCAGCCGTCCTTGTCGTCACCGATTTGATCTTCGTGCAGACGAAGGATGTTTTGAACGTCATGTACCGTAAACTTCTTATCAGGCGTGAAGGAGTACGGGAACTTTTCAGCATCGGTGATCTTTTCACCAGTGATGTATTCCCAGGCTACTTGGTTACGGCCGAAGTTATAGCCCACAGAGCGTTGTTCAGCAGGTTGCACAGCAACACGGAAGTTGAAGTCATTGTAGACACCTGGTGTAGCGGGTTTGTAGCGGCCGTTCTTAATAGAGCGTTCGATCAAGCCCGGGGAAACGATCACGTTTTCAGTGTCGGTAGCGTCAACCTTGTCCATCATGAAGTTGTTCGGAATATAGATCACTTCATTGTCTTTGACGCGACGAGCAACCCAGACATTGCCCTTGTGAATGGCCAATTGCCAAGCTTCCTTCGTATCAGCGATCGTATAGGTACGGCCTTCAGAGAAATAGCCGTACTTGGTGAGAAGATCTGTGGCAATCTTCACAGCTTCACGAGCGCTGTGAGCACGTTCGGCCATCAAACGACGGATACCGTAACCAATGCCGCCATCCTTCAACTTTTGATCTTTATCGAAAATGTTCGAGCAAGCGTTAGAAACGATCACGACACCAGCGTCGTTTACGAAGCCGTCAGAGAAAGAGGAGCCGTTCGGATCGAGCGTTTGAGACCAGTAAAAGCCCAAGGTTTCGCGAACTTGGGGAATCATGGCAGCGGTCGGTTCATACTTAATCATCGTACCGGCCTTGTGTTTGGCAGGCGGTACATAGTATTGCGGATTAAAGACTCGGCCGCCGTTATCTTCGTTGTGGCCAACGATGACTTGGCCGGTGGCTGAAGCGTCTTTACCGACGATCACGGTCGAGCAGGCCATAGCTGTCAGAGGCAAGGCAACCAAAGCGCTCGAGATGGCGCAAGCCATCAAAGATGCACGTAATTTCATAGCAGTAGCTCCTAATATTTATACAGCATGAGTTTTTACATAAAAACTCAGACGCACAATTCCGGAACAAAATGAGGCGAAATTTGCGACAGCGTACATTTTGCTCTCCGTGAAAATAAATTCAATTAGGGGAAAGTTCGGGTAAGTGTAACAAGCAGTAAGAATCTGAGTTAAGTGAAAAGCAAAATTAGGTTTTAATCAAAATACACAAGGGTTAATACGAAGAATTAGAAATCAAGCTGTTCAAAAGCTTTACGCATATTGTCAATTTCTAAGGGGTCTGCCTGGAATTCACGTGCGACTTTTTCCCAGTTTTGAGAACAAAATGCGGAGATGTGTAGGGCTTGTTCTTCTGCTTTTCTGGGCGTCAATCCAAAATATCGACAGACTTCAACGGCTTTTTTTAGGTCCGGGCGGTCGCAGTCATCGGTCACTGCAGTGGCATGGTGGCGTCGGTTAACGGAGATTGGATCCGGTTTTAAAGAGTAAATCGGTGCTAGCGTCCAGCCGTCGCCTTCTCGGATAAAAGAGATATTGTCGAGGCTGTCGTGGACATTGCCAATACACATATTAAAGACCATGCGGCGCCAAAGTTCTTCCAGATCCTGTTTAGGTTTGTTGCCTTCCTGGTTGAGAATATCTGCTACTTCTAAATAGCTATGTTCATCGGTCTGAGCGCACAAAAGAGCTTTGGCAGTTGCTGTCGGCAGAGCTGATCCATGAGCTGTCCGGTCAAAGCGCAAAGTGACAAGCGTATCCATCCCGCGGGTTGAAGTAAGCTCTGCGGTAACAGTTTTTAGTCCCAAACGCTTAGCTAAACTCAAGGCAACACCTTCCCAGATGATTAAATTGCGAAGAGGATCAGGGATGTTAAATTTTGAAATTAAATTTTTATTTTTACCAGATACATAACCGAGCTTAAAACGTTCGCCGGGTAGGGCACTTAGACCTTTATAGAGAGAATCTATTGCGGAAATATTCAAGTGACCCATCATCAGACGCTCTAAATCAAGTGCTACAGCGCCGACTTCCTTATATTGAAGGGGAAGTTCAATCTCAGGTTTAAATCCAATTGCACCAACTCGAAGTACCTCTTGAGAAAGAAGCATTAACTCTATGTTTGTTAAGTCTTTTTTGTAAATAAAACGTGCAGCTTTACGCGCTCCTAACCCAGGGATTAAGTCATACATGAACCCGAAGTACGGATGAGCAAGATCTGTTTTAAAAACCTTGGGAATTAAGGGTAAATCACGGCTTAATGCATAGCCGTAATCCAACCATTGGGGGTCATAGACAAAGAATAAAGCCGACCCCTCTCTGCCAGGGTCATCAATGCTCAATTGACCAATTGGAAGGGGGCTGGAAGAACTTTTAAAGTAAAGATTTAAGACCTTGCCAGGCATTTTAAATCAAACGACGGGGAGCGCGAGCTCTTTTAGGCAGCCGTTCTGATTCAAGTCGTAAACCAGACGTATCAGCTGACGGTGAAGCAATATCACCCATTGGGGCTCCTAAACCGATAGCTTGCATGATAGCAGCCACGTTACCGATGGCAACACCGGGGTCTCCTGCTTCAACTTTGGCTAGGGTGTTGAGCGAGATTCCAGCGCGTTCAGCTACCTGCGATTGCGGCAAGCGACGACGGAGACGAGCAATTTTCAAATTTGCTCCAAGCGCCTTTAACGAAGTTTCTACGGCTAAAGATGGACGCATTTTATTCTCAAAATAATGAGTAAATAGTGTTTTAATACCCATTATTATGATGATTAATTCTATCCATGTCAAGAGGATCAGGCTCTTAAAGTAAATGGGTTGAAACCCCTATATTTTTTACTTTAAGTTGTATATAAAACGCAAAATAATAAATGTAAACACTATATAAGACTTAAAATAATGCGTATTAATAGAAATATAAAACTGATAAATTCAACGTTTCAGATACTATTTTGATCCGTTTCTCAACTTTAAGTGTCCTTCTTCAATACGCTGCGAGAATGGTTACAAAAAATAAAACAAGAATATAAATTAATGTAAATAGATAAAAACTATTATTCTTCCGATTGGTCTGGGTTTGAATAAAGTTGAAATTTTTAAAATATTAAAAATAGAAAAATAAATTCAAAAAATACCAATTTATTTTTTTAATTATTTTTTGCCTAATACATAAAAAAAGACCGGCTTAATGTTTTGCCGGTCTTGAAACTATTACTGTTTTGTTCTTTGGTGTTTACCAACCATAAAATCTCGTCCAACAGTCTTTAATTTTTAAATTGTTATTTACAACGTAATAGCAAGGATGTTGTGCTCCGGTCGAACATGCATGATTGGGTAAAATTCTCAGACGCGTTCCGATCGGAAAATCTTTCGGCTTAAGTGTCTTACCGTTCCTGGCTGAAATGATTCCATGTTCCTGATTGGCACCACTGACCCATAAATCTTTAATCATGTGACCATTAATATCACAGACTAAGCCGTATCCTTGGTCTACTTTTTGATTGGCTGTTCCTCGGTCGCGTGAAAGCGCCATCCAGCCTCCGTCTGTAATCACCCAGCCTTTTTCCATCTGATGTCCGATGACAGTTACCAATAGCGACAATGCAATATCATTGGGTTTACAAATACCCACTCCAGCTTGGAAAAGATCAAAAAATACATAAACGCCAGCTCGAACTTCCGTAACGCCGCTTAAGTCTTCGTCAGTTAGGGCTGTCGGAGTGGATCCGACAGAGATAATGGACAGCTCATAGCCAGCGTCACGTAGTGTCTGGGCAGCCCGGCATATTCCGTCTCGTTCACCCTGAGCTCGCTTCAAAAGCTCTTCATGTGTGTCGACGTCATAAGAACCTCCAGCATGGGTTAGAACTCCGACGAGTTTTGCGGGTGTTCTGAGTTCTTTTGCAACTTGCACGATTTCAGGGCTGTCAGGTGTGAGCCCTGAACGGTGTCCATCGCAATCTATTTCAATTAAGACCGAGATGGGTAAATTTTCTTTCTGGCAAAAGTCCGTGACTGCATGAGCGGCCTCAACACTATCGAGAATAATTTTGAGATCCACCCCTTGTCTGATCAAAGTGGCTACGCGATGAAGCTTTTGCGGGGCTATCCCTACAGCGTAAATCATATCTTTTATGCCGTGACGGGCAAATTCTTCAGCCTCTTTGAGTGTTGAGACTGTAGCAGGGCCCTCAGGAGTCCATATCTGGCGCTTAGCGACTTCCCAGCATTTGCTTGTTTTCAGGTGCGGTCTTAAGCTCACACCGAGCGATTTCATTTTGTTGCTCATTCGCTCGATATTGGCGTTCATTTTGGCTTCATCCAGAATTAAAGCCGGTGTATCAACGGTAAGCAGATTCACTTTTTCCCTCACTTTTTTTCTTAATCGTACTCCGCTTTAACTGCAGATTTAGATTTTTTTGATTTGTGAGCGGTTAGTTCATAACTTTTTTGCGTTAATTCGACAAGCAGATCATTGAGCTCCTTTTGATCGTCCAAAATGATGCTGATCCAGTATTTTTTGTTCATGTGGTAAGCGGGCAAAATACTCTCGTACTGAAGTAATTTTTCTCGGTCTTTCTCTGCGCACTTGAGATTGACAATGTCTAATTGACCGAAAGCACCGATTCCTAATTTTTTAGCTTCAACGGTCATCACAACCGCAAACCATTTCAAATTGTCTTTTCTTCGAAAGACAGCTGTGACCCAATCATCTTCAAACGGATAATCCGGTTCTGTTTTCAGTCGTTCGAAAACCATTTTGAAATATTCTTCGCGAATCATACTGTCCCCTGAAAGCCAAAATACGTAATGTTTAATATTATTTTTTGAGTATTTTAATGCTCTAATAATATTAAAACAATATTAATATAATTCTATTTTCTTGAGCAAATTCAATCTCATTGGTACGATAGCACCGGGAGATTTTTCATGGCTGTTGTCATTGCTTTGGATTCTTTTAAAGGATCATTGTCCGCTGCAAAGGCTTCTCGGGCTCTAGCTCAGGGTATCGGGGAAGTTGTGCCTGAAGAAAAGGTGATTGTTTTACCGATCGCCGATGGGGGCGATGGGCTGATTGATTGCCTCAATGAGTCATTCTTAGCTCAGGGTTGGAAGCTTCAATCCCTTTGGGTAACAGGACCTTACAGTAAGAAGGTCAAAGCTTCTTATCTTTTAAAAGAGAAAAATGCATTTATTGAAATGGCTCGCTCATCAGGTCTGACTTTGGTCGGTAACGATCAAAGAAGACCGCTTTTAAGTACTACATACGGCTTAGGTGAAGTGATTACTGATGCGGTAAACCGCGGCGCAACAACGCTATATATCGGTTTAGGGGGTAGTGCTACAAATGATCTGGGCTTAGGTTGTATGCAGGCCTTAGGAGTTGATTTGTGGACCGAAGATCATCAGCTCATAGCTCAACCCTTTAAGTCCGGGGATCTTTTGAAACTTAAAGAGATTTCAACGGAAAAGTTTGAGTCTAAATTTAGCAACGTTAAAGTAGTTGCTGTCTGCGATGTCTCCAATGTCTTATTGGGGGAAAAGGGGGCAACTGAAGTTTTTGGCCCACAAAAGGGACTGAGATCAGAAGAGATTTGGCAAATCGAAAGCGCAATGATACGGGCTGCAACTCTCTTAAAAGAGTATTTCGGAAAGGATTACTCAGAAACTCACGGAGCTGGTGCCGCTGGAGGGATGGGAGCTGCGCTTATGTGGTTTTTTGATGCGAAGGTTGAAAACGGTATTGATACCGTATTGGATTTGCTTCAATTTGAAAACGCTCTTAAAAAAGCTCAGTTTGTAATTACCGGAGAGGGGGCTTTTGATGAGCAGTCCCTTTCGGGCAAGGCTCCTCTGGGCGTATTGAAAATGGCAAAAGCCCATGGGCAAAGTATTTCTTTAGTGGCCGGCCGAATTCGTGTCTCTGAAAAAACGCTTAGAGATTTAGGTTTCGATTCTTTTTTCTCTATCAGAGACATCGCTGCAAGTGATGAGGAGAGCTTATTGAATGCTAAAGAGCTTTTAATTGAGGTCGGGCGTTTATGGGCGCAAAAGCATTTAAAAGCACAAAAACTAATTAATTAATCTTAAATAACTATTGGAATAATATTATGATCATAGCAGTCGCTAATACTAAAGGTGGAACAGGAAAAACAACAACCGCCCTGCAGCTTGCTCTTTACCGGCAAAGTCTCGGTCATGAAGTATGGCTTGTTGATGGAGATGAGCAGCAATCAGCTCTGACTGCGGTGAGCATTCGTTCGGAAAACAATGTTAAACCAGCTCTTGCGTGTTCTGCCTATTCTGATGCGAGAACATTGAAGTCGCAAATAGAAACCCAGGTCAATAAGTGGGAAGATATCATTATTGATGTAGGGGGACGGGATACTGGAGCGTTGCGTGCTGCACTTTTGGTTTGTGACGTCCTTTTAGTTCCTGTGCAACCTAGAAGCTATGATGTTTGGGCACTATCTAAATTAGAAGACATTATTCGTGATGCGCGTGACATCGGCGCACAATTTGATGCTTATTGCTTTTTATCTTGCGCAGACAGTCAAGGCGCAGACAATCAGGAAGCCGCAGAGGTCATGAAGCAGTGTGAAGAAATGCAGTTTATGGATCGTTTGATCGGACGTCGCAAAGCTTTTGCTACAGCGGGCGGGGCAGGGTTGAGTGTATTTGAATTGCGTCCCAAGGATCCTAAAGCCTGCGCAGAATTAAAGGCTTTGGCTGAAGCTGTTTTCAATCTTTAATTGATATTTAATTTAAATTATTTTAATATTAAAATAATTTATGAATAATACTTAATTGAGGTTTAAAGATGGCCATTACGATGTTGCGTAAAAAGCCGATGACTGAGAAAAAAGAACTCGACGAGAAGGCAGTAGATGACTTTTTAGACTCTGCCTCTAATGTCAAAAAAGAAGTGGTTTCTAAAAAGAAAAAACAGATTACCCTTACGATTTCAGAATCATTATTGCAATCTGTAGATGAGGCAGCTCATGAATTAGGACTTTCTAGAGCTGCTTATATTAATGCAGCTGTCTCCACAGCCCTAAAAAACGGTTTAACCCGCTAAGTTCTCGGGCCGGATTAAACTTTCGGCCTGTACTCTGCTTTTGCCTTTTTCCTAAACTTCAATCAAGCCTTGTTCAAAATCCGAAATCGCTTTTGGAAGTTGATTTAAAGAGCTGATAACAAGCATAGGTGACGGAATTGCTTCTGGTTTGGCCATACCAATTCGGTTGTGCCAGATAGTGGCTAATCCGACTTTAGAAGTTCCCAGCATGTCATAGGCAGATCCCGCTACAAATATTGCTTCACTAGCCTTGACGTCGGCGAGTTTGAGTGCGAGTTCGTAAGGACGAGGATCGGGCTTGTAGTAGCCTGCCTGAGCTGCAGTAACTACAACATCAAAATCTATGCCGATCTGAGCGGCTGCTTGTCTGCCTAGCTTCTCGGAGCAGTTGGTGACTACTCCTAATCGAAAGTCTTTTTTGAGATTAGTTAAAACCTGAAAACATTCCGGCCAGCCACGTAGTGTATGCCAGCGCTTTTGCAGCTCATCGGCAAACGATCGATTAAAGCCTGCCGCAAGAGCCGCTTCTTCAACGAGCGTTTCGTAGGGACGATAGGCTCCGCAACCGTAAGTAATTTTTAGATATTCAAACCTCCATTTGCGGCCAGCCTTTTTGTCACCGGCGGCTTCTTCCCAGATGGTCCAAGAGTCCATCAATGCAGTCAATAAGTCAAAAAGAATTAGCTTTGGTTTGTTGCTCTTCACTTTCTCCTTTTTCAATAAACCCTTTTGTACAATTATGAGCTGAATTCTTGTTAGGAAAAAGTTATGAGCAGAGTTTTTGATCTTCTTTTGTGGGATGTGGACGGCACGTTGTTGGATTTTTTAGCAGCTGAGAAAATTGCCATTCGTTCTCTTTTCAAAGATTTTGAGTTAGGTGACTGCACAGATGAGATGTTGCAGCGTTACAGCTCAATTAATGCTGACTATTGGAAAAAGCTTGAAAAAGGTGAAATAACGAAAGCTGAGCTCCTCGTTCAACGATTTAAATCTTTTTTTGAAGAGCAAGAAATCTTTAATGTGGACTGTGAGGCTTTTGATCGAGCTTATCAAAAACGTTTAGGTGAAACCGTTGTTTTTAGAGATAACAGCTTTGAGCTTGTCTCGCGATTAAAAGGGAAAATTTCCCAATATGCAGCTTCCAACGGAACCGTTGTTGCTCAAACTGGAAAATTAACAAATTCTGGCCTTATTAGATTGTTAGATGGCGTGTTTTTATCTGAAAAATTGGGTGCTGAGAAACCCTCAGCACTTTTCTTTGAAAAAGTTTTTGAAGTATTGGGTCCAATTGATCCAAGACGAACTCTCATTGTAGGAGACTCTCTTACGAGCGATATTCTGGGAGCAAAAAACGCAGGTATTCAGTCTTGCTGGTACAACCCATATCATCTTCCAAGCAACACAGCCATTGTGCCTGACTACGAAATAGATCACTTGGATAAGGTTCTCGATATTCTTAATTTAAATTGATTATTCAATAGTTAAATAAAATCAAATTAATATTTTATTAATATTAATAAACAATTATTTTAATTTAATTAAAAGACAAGAGTTAGGATTAGGGATAGAAAATAGAAAAAGAAAAATGTGTTGAGTTTATTGGCAATAAAGCCCACAATAAAACTGATTTGACGTCTGAAATCCAACAAGAGGAGAATGCTATGGCTAAAGAACGGCTTCGCGAAGGTGCCCGAGCTTTTGCAGAAAAAGTCTTTAATGATATTCGTGAATTTTCCAAAGATCCTGTTCGAGGTATTTCCCGCCAAGGCTATGGTCCTCTGGAAAATCAGGCACATGAATATCTGAAAAATGTTGCCCGAGAGTTGAATCTGGAAATTAAGATTGACCGTTGCGGTAATTTATTTTTAACGTTGCCAGGCACAGACCGTTCTCTTCCCTGTTATATGACTGGTTCGCACGCCGATAGTGTTCCTCAGGGCGGCCACTATGACGGATTGGCAGGTGTAGTTGCTGCTTTGACTACGCTATGGTGGATGAGAAAGATCGGCTTTCAACCTAAGCGTGACGTCACTATGGTCGTCTTTAGAATGGAGGAAAGCTCCTGGTTTGGTAAAGCTTATGTTGGATCGCTAGCGATGGCCGGTCAGTTAACAGCCGAAGATTTAGCCCTCAAGCATCGCTCAAAAGATCAGACATTGGCCGAAGCTGTTCGGGAAGCCGGATTTAATCCGGACGACATGATTCGTACAGATCCTGCAATTGATTTTTCTAAGATTGCAGCTTTCACAGAACTACATATTGAGCAGGGACCGACTTTGGACTCTCAAAAGAAAGCTCGGGTCGGTATTGTGACAGGTATTCGTGGCAATCTGCGTCATAAAACATGCCGCTGCATTGGTGTGACAGCTCATTCGGGAGCCGTTGATAAACAGTATCGTCATGATGCTGTGATGGCCATGAGTGAGCTCATGATGAAGATGGAGCGTCACTGGGCTGAGTGGCTTGTGAGAGGCGAGGATTTGGTCTTTACAGTCGGCGTCTTTAATACTGCGCCTTCTGCTGCCATTGCGATTATTCCAGGTGAAGTTTCTTTCAGTGTTGATATGAGAAGTCTTTCTATGGATACCCTGGATCGTTTCCATAAGTTATTGGTTGCCGAGGCCAATGCAACCGGCGCAGATCGGGGAGTGACGTTTGAATTTGACCGCACATTGGTTTGTAAGGCCGCTCAAGTTAATCACGACCTTTTTGAACATTTGAAGGCGGCAGCTAAAAAGGCAGAAATTGATGTGATGGAAATTCCTAGCGGGGCTGGGCACGATTCAGCTGTTATGGCTGATATGGGCGTTCCCATTACCATGATTTTTGTGGCCAACCAAGACGGCTCTCACAATTGGAAAGAAAAGATGAAGTTAGATGACTTCATGTTGGGTACGGAAGTTCTCTTTACTGCCATTTCGACTTTTGATTAATTGGCTGGGGCTGCCACCTTGAACTGGCAGCCCTTTCGCTTCAGTCATAATGCATCAAAATAGACTCATTGCCTTGGATACGGAAACAACTGGTTTATACCCGAAATACGGGGACTGTCTTGTTTCTATAGGCTGTGTGGAAATATTGCAAAACGGAGATCCCGGAAGAATGTACCACCAGCTTATTAATCCTGAACGTCCCGTCACTGTCGGTGCTCAACGTGTGCACGGTTACTCATGGGAAATGCTCAAAAATCAACCTCGGTTTGTTGAAATTGCCGATGAGTTCTTGGAGTTTGTGTACGGAGCAACCTTAGTTATCCATAACGCTCGGTTTGATATCGGCTTTTTAAATACAGAACTTAAGAAAATTGGCCGTGGCTGTATTGGTGACTATTGCAACGGGATTGTGGATACCTTGACTTTAGCCAGAAGACTTCGTCCGGGACAACCCGCCTCTTTGGATGCTCTTTGCAAGGCATTTTCGATTGATGCATCAGCTCGCGTTAAGCACGGAGCTCTTATTGACTCGCTTCTTTTGGTGCGTGTCTATAATGCCCTGACAAAATTGTCTTAAAAAGAGATTTTCATGACTCTGTCTCCCAAATTAGTTGCTGCGGTATTAGCTTTTGTGCCTGCCTTGAGTTTTTCGCAAGGCAATACAGTTAATGACTCTTTTAACAAGGCAAAACAATTGCTTGAAAAGGAAGTTTATTTTGACCATCGGGTCACACTTTATTGCGCAGCAGAATTTGACTCGCGGAAAAATATTACGCTACCGGCCGGCTTTGTTACTCAAAAGCATCAAAAGCGAGCAGGCAGGGTGGAATGGGAACATGTAGTTGCTGCTGAAAATTTTGGCCGCAGTTTTAAAGAGTGGCGAGAGGGTGATCCGGTTTGCGTCAATAATAAAGGCAAGAGCTATAAGGGGCGCCGATGCGCAGAGCGGGCTAACCAAGAGTACCGCTTTATGCAGGCGGATATGTATAACCTGTATCCGGCAATCGGAGCAGTGAATGCAGCTCGCCAGAACTACAATTTCCAAATGTTACCTCACGCTAAAAGTAGCTTTGGCACGTGTGAGATGAAAATTGAGGGCAGACGAGCAGAACCGCCGGAGCGGGCTCGAGGACAAATCGCAAGAACGCATCTTTACATGGCGGCTTCCTATCCGAGATTTCGTTTAAGTGATCAGCAAAGAAAACTCATGACAGCTTGGGACAAAATGTATCCGGTGGATGCTTGGGAATGCCAGCGAGCTCAACGTATTGAAAAAATACAAAAAAATGAGAATTCTTTTGTAAAGGATGCTTGCATTAAGGCTGGTCTGTGGAAAAATTAACTCTTAACAATATTTCAACGCAACAATTCTGCAGTTGTGGGAGTGAGAACTTTTAGTCTGCAGTGTCGGTGAAAATCATCCCTTCGAATTGAATTTAACCGATTTTTCAGATGATTGACTAAATTTCAGATGATTGACTAAAGAGCAACAGAGCTATTACTGATGTTGTTTGATTCCACGATTTTGAAAGATATCTCTGATCGTGATCCAAAATAGACAAAAACATTTTGTCGGCCCGCAATACTACTGAGTCTTTTGAACCGATTCGCGTTAGGTAATTAATCACTCTGTTTTGTTTGAAATTGTATTACAATATCAAATAAAAGACAGAGGAGCTGATTATGCAGAAAAAACAAAGGGGCGGTAAAAGATTAAATGCGGGCAGAAAGCCAGAAGGGGAAGAGGCTCTGAGCGAAACGATCATTGCTCGAGTGACACCAGATCAAAAAGTTGTCTTTCGTGAAAAGGGAGGCAGTAAATGGCTGAGAATGGCTTTAAGTCCTCTTGCTCCGCAGTTAAAGGATCTGCCTTCATGGATTAAAAAGGTTGTACCTCGGACAAGCCAATCTGTTCCGATGTTTGAGTATTCTGTACAGGCCGGTTTCCCATCACCTGCAGAAAGCTATAAGGAAACACTTGATTTTAATGAACTTTTAATTGATAACGCGCCAGCGACTTTTGTTTTGCGAGTTTCAGGACAGTCAATGGTCGATGCTGGCTTGTCCGATGAAGACTTAATCGTTGTAGACCGTTCGCGTACCCCTAAAAACGGTGACATTGTAGTGATGCAAATTGACAACGAGTATACCGTTAAGCGTTTTATCCGTACTCCAAAAGGTTTTTACCTTAAAGCAGAAAACAGCTCTGGACAATATCCTGATATTTATCCGCTAGAAGGCCAGGAATGGCATCTGTTTGGGGTAGTGAATTTTGTGATTAAAGCTCTTTCCGGCAAGGTTTCTATTTGAAAAAGCACACTATGTATGCTCTTATTGATGGGAATTCTTTTTATGCTTCCTGTGAACGGGTTTTTAGACCGGACTTAAAAAACCGTCCCGTTGTTGTTCTGAGTAACAATGACGGTTGCATTGTGACGCTCACGAAGGAAGCTAAAACATTGGGATTAAAAAGAGGCGTTCCCTTGTTTCAAGTCCAAGATATTATTAAAAGAAATCAGGTAGCAGTCTTTTCCAGTAACTATGAGCTTTATGGGGATATGTCTGCACGGATGATGAAAACGATTGCCTCTTTGACACCGGCCATTGAGGTTTACTCCATTGATGAGTGCTTTGCCGACCTATCCGGCTTGTCGGATTTAACGGCGTTGGGTTTCAAAATCAGGAAGCGGATTTGGCGCTGGATTGGCATACCGGCCTGTGTGGGTATCGCTCCGACAAAGACCCTCGCAAAATACTGCAATCATTTGGCAAAAAAAATCCCCGCGCTAAACGGTGTGCTCAATTGGAACGATTTGACACCCGAGAGGCAGCGTAAAGCCTTAGCCTGTCAGAGTGTGGAAGAGGTTTGGAGAGTGGGCGGACGTTTAAGTTCCAGAATGCTTCGTTTGGGAATACAAACGCCGCTTGATTTAAGCGAAGTTTCGGAAGCACTTCTGAAGCAGTGTTTTCCGAGCAATGTTGTTGATACCGCAAAAGAGTTGCGTGGCATTAAAGCCATTGACTTTGAACCCACCGCTCCGATTCGTCAACGTCTTGTTCGAAGCCGAAGCTTTGCGGATGATGTCTATGATAAAAACGATCTTTTAAGTGCTATCACCATGCATGCGCAGGAAGCCGCACGCGTTTTACGCGAAGAGCGACTTGTGGCGGCTAAAGTTGGAGTTTTTATTTTTTCCAACCGTTTTAAATCAGATGTTCCCGCTTATGCGGCAATGGATGTGATTGAATTAGGACACCACGTCAATGACACGCCTACAATATTGGGCAGCGCGGAAAAATTGCTCCACCGGCTTTTTAGGAAAGGCGTCGCTTATAAAAAGGCCGGCGTTGTTTTAAGCGACATTCAACCTGTCTATGAAACAAACGGTGATCTGCTGGCGTTTGAAACTGAAAAAGCCGATAAGTTGTCAGAAGTGATTGACCGGATCAACAGTAAGTATGGTAGGGACACTGTTAGCTTCTCAGCTGTGAAAAGGAACTCTGGTCACTGGAAAATGAGACGGGATATGAAAAGTCCCTCTTACACGACGAGATTTTCTGATGTTTTGGTAATCAAAACTTAATTGTCTGGAGTCACATCCTTTTTGTTTTCTGTTAGAAGCTGTTTACATTTGAGGAAAAACCACCGCATGCAATACATTTTGCAACATGTTTTGGTGGTGCCTTCAAGATACTTATCGAATAAAAATGAAGAGCCGGATAGGTTGATTCTCTACGTCAAAGGTAGAAAGCGAAAATGGCTTTCTAAGCTCTTTGATCCTAACAAAATTATTGTCCAATCCGGCTAATGGAAAATCTGGGTTGATAACAGATGCGGACAGTTAATGACAAGCAGTTTTATTTCAAAACGATAGGGTCCCTTTACCTTTTTTATTCTTGGATGATCGATTTCCAATAAGCTTAAAGATCAAAAAAGCAGTTTAGCTAGTAGCTTGTTAACAATTACCCGCCCCCGTAGGTTCCTTGGTCTTTCGAGAGGCTGTGTTTTAATTGTTTTCCCTAATGGCATAATCACTGCAGGGTACCCTAATTGGGGCAAATTATTGCTAAAATCACCTGAAGTTTATTTTGGTTTGACTCTATCTGAGGGTTTCCATAGTGTTAAACCATTTTAAGTTATGACCCCACTGGAGATACTCTATGTCATCTGCGTGGGTTCTTTTGATTGTAGCTGTTGTTACCGAAATTTCTTGGGGTTGCTCTTTAAAGGCGATCTCCTACTATTCCTTGGGCAAAATTTTCATTGCCGTTCCCTTTTTACTGAGCTGCATAAATATGTGGCTTCTCGCAGTTGTCATGCGATCTTTGCCAGCAGGGTTGACGTACGTCATTTGGACAACGCTTGGCTCTATTGGAATTCTTCTTTTTGGTCTTTTTTTCTTTCAAGAAAGTCTTACTAAGATGCAATTGTTTTTTGCCTTCTTATGTCTTATAGGTATAGCAGGGCTTAAATTGTGCTCTAGGGCATAACCTTGTTAAGGTCAAGGGGAGGGTACGTTTATCTGTATTGATTGAAGTTAAAAAGAAGACAAGGCAATTTTTTAATAATTTTTTATAACTTATCGTTTGTATCTTTCATTGAAAATATACGGAGATTACCATGAAAAATCTGAAACAAAAATGCAAGATTGCTTTAGTGCAAGCTGAGCCTGTCATGTTTGATAAGAAAGCTTCATTTACCAAAGTAATTAATTACATTGACCAAACAGCAGCCGAGCGGCCTGACTTAATTGTTTTTCCAGAGTTATTTATTCCCGGCTATCCCGTCGGAATGAATTTTGGCTTTAGTATGGGTAAACGCACGGAAGATGGAAGAAAAGATTGGAAGCGCTACTATGACGCTTCGATTGTTGTCGGGGGCGAGGAGTTTAAAGCACTAGCTCAGAAAGCTAAGCAAACAGGAGCCTATATTAGCCTAGGATTTTCTGAGCGAGACGAAATAAGTGGAACGCTATATAACACCAATGCAATTTTCGAGCCAAATGGTAACTACAAGATTCATCGTAAATTAAAGCCTACAGGTGCCGAACGATTTGTTTGGGGAGATGCAAATAAAGACTACTTCCCTGTGACTGAGACTCCTTGGGGACCAATTGCAAGCATGATTTGTTGGGAAAGTTATATGCCGCTTGCGAGAGTCGCTCTCTACCAAAAAGGTATCACTATCTATCTTGCTCCCAACACTAACGATAATCCCGAATGGCAAGCTACCATTCAACATATTGCTATAGAGGGAAAGTGTTATGTCGTCAATGCAGATATGCTCATTAGACGATCGTCATATCCTCTTGATCTACATGAAGAGGAAAAGATCAAACAGTTGCCAGAGATGGTTTGCCGAGGCGGCAGTTGCATCATTGATCCATTTGGACATTATCTAACTGAGCCCATTTGGGATAAGGAGTGTGTTATTTATGCGGAACTTGATATGGAGTTACCCGCGGCATGTAAGATGGAGCACGATGTAGTGGGACACTACGCAAGACCAGACGTCCTAGAACTCATTGTCCATGAAAAATAATTTCTAACTATTTAATTTCCTTGAACAGTTATGGAGGGGGGGAATGTCGGATTTGCAAAAGAGACCTAGCCTCCCCCTCAATTCGTCCTAAGAATCTTTATTCATCGAAAACTCGAAATGAATGAGTCATTTTAGAGTAATTGTTTTCACAATTGGAGGGGGTGCTGTTCCGTATTTTATCTCTCAAGATTGTTCTAATTTATGGGTATTACAGCTAGCGAGAGTATCTTTTACTCAGTGAAGGGCGCTACTCTAAAAACTAGGGACAGACTCTGGGTATGGGAACTTGAGTAACTAGGGTTTATAGAAAAACACAATATGCAAACCTTTGTGAAATGCACGTTGTAACACTTTGAAGTACAAGCTTTTTTTATACAATTCAAGTGGAAAGCTATGAACTCGTTGCAAATCGTCATTTGCATAGAAAACTCCTTAAAAAATGACAGAAATCAGAAATATTATCCAAAGTAAATTTTTATCTTTCAATTAAAAATCAGTAAGTTAGAAGGGGAACTTTGGATAACTAAATACTTTGGATAAGTTGAATTATCCAAAGCCTTGGATAATTCAACATAACTATTATTATGTTGCGTAGTTTTAAGGTATTTTTATTAGTGATTTTTATTTGAATTGTTTTTTAGAAGCACTTAGTTTTGTATCGTAGTACCATGAGCAAAGATTTTCGTTAAATGAGGTCTCTGATATGGATTTACTTTTGAATCCAATCGTCCTTTCAGTGTTAGTACTTTGCGTACTGTGTTTGGTAAAAGTCAATGTTTTGTTGGCCTTAATCTTTGCAGCACTTACGGCGGGTTTTGCTGGCGGTCTTGACATCGGTAAAACCATGACGCTGCTCACTGATGGGTTTTCGGCTAATGCGACAACAGCACTGTCCTATATATTATTAGGCACTTTTGCGGTTGCCATTGCTCAGACAGGTCTAATGCAGATGTTGGTCGCCTGGATATCGAAGCATTTGGGCTCTCGCCGGTTAATCTTTTGTCTTGTCTTAGCTTTCATCGCTTGCTTATCTCAAAATGTTGTACCGGTGCATATTGCCTTTATTCCGCTTTTGATTCCTCCACTTTTAAGTTTGATGAACAAAATGCAGCTTGACCGTAGAGCAGCTGCCTGTGCATTAAGCTTTGGTTTGGAAGCACCTTATATTACTTTACCTATTGGTTTCGGTTTGATTTTCCAGGGTATTGTCGCAGACAGCATGACTAGAAGCGGTATGACGACCACTGTTTCAGATGTTGCTTCGGTTAACTGGATTTTGGGCGCATCAATGTTTATCGGATTGTTGGCGGCAATTTTTATTTTCTATCGTAAACCGCGCCACTATGAAAATAAAAAGCTTCTGGGTGCACAACCAGTGGAAGCGCCTGTTGAGACAACATTTAAAGCTAAGCACTGGGCCTCTATGGCTGCAATTGTGTTAGCTGTGGCCGTACAGCTCATTTGGCAGTCTTTGCCTTTAGCAGCGTTGTTCGGTTTGATCGTAATGATGCTTGGACGTGCCTTTAGGTTTTCAGAGCTGGATCAGCATATTGCTAAGGGTATTTCTATGATGGGATTTATTGCCTTCGTTATGCTGATTGCCGGTGGCTATGCGGCAGTGATTAATGAAACAGGTGCAGTCTCTCAGCTCGTTCAAAGTGTAGTACCGTATTTGATGACCAGTAAAGTCCTTGCAGCAACCATAATTGTTGTGATTGGTTTGTTGGTTACGATGGGTATTGGGACGTCTTTCGGTACTGTGCCTATTTTGGCTGTGATTTATGTTCCGTTGTGTTCAGCTGTTGGTTTTTCTCTGCCTGCAACCATTCTTTTAATGTCAGCGGCTGGCGCATTGGGTGATGCCGGCTCACCGGCTTCCGATACAACTCTCGGACCAACGAGCGGACTTAATGCGGATAATCAGCACGATCATATATGGGATACTTGTGTGCCTACATTTATTGTTTATAACATTCCTCTTATGATTGCAGGGATTATCGGTGCGCAATTCTTATAGAGCTTGAATATCTAATTCCGGGGATGCTTAAGGATGAAAGTGCATCCCCTTTTTTTATTTTTGTTATTAGAATAGTATCATATCGTGATCTCAATTGTCAAATATATTTCAATATATTTATTCACAAATTTATTTTATAAACAAAAAGTATAGATTCTGAGTTTTTTCTACTTTCCCCTCCTCTATCCTAGGGAGAACCATATGGTGGTTCTTCAGAACTTTGGGCGTACAATCGATTGTGATAACGCTGTTATTAGCCTTTCGCCGGGAGGCAATAACACTATTTTCGCGCAGAATATCTGACCGGTAGGATTTGTCGATTATGAGCGCCAATAAAAAGATCAATATGCTCGAAGGCAGTCTCTGGGACAGGATTGTCATTTTTGCCTTACCTCTAGCCTTTACTGGCATGCTGCAGCAGCTCTATAACGCAGCCGATGTTGCTGTTTTGGGTCGTTTCGTCTCTGATCTTGCGGTAGCTGCAGTTGGTAACAATGTACCTGTTATCGGTTTAATCATCAGCTTTTGCATGGGTTTGGCTTTAGGTGTTAATGTCGTCGTTGCCCGTGCTTTAGGGATGAAAAATGACCGCAAAGCTAGTGAGGCGGTCAGAACTTCTTTTTTTACTGCCGTTGCCTTTGGTGTTGTTGCTCTAGTTATTGGGCTTTTATTCTCGGACTCTGCCATGGATTGGCTGGATGTCCCCATAGAGGTGAGAGATCACGCTCTTGTCTATTTACGTGTCTATTTATTAGGCATGCCTTTTATTGCTGTATACAATTTTCTGGCGGCGGTTTTTCGTAGTCAGGGTGATACGCAAACCCCACTTTGGGCATTGCTTGCGGCTAGCCTCTTTAATATTGCCGGTAATTTAGTGGCTGTTCTAGTTTTAGATTGGGGTATTGCAGGCGTTGCACTAGCAACCGTTTTAGCCAATCTGCTCTCTGCGGTTATCTTGTTTGTAAAACTTACCCGATTGGAAGGACCACTCAAGCTTGAAGTTTCTCAGTTGTTGAAGCTTGATCCCCCGTCTTTAAAAAGTATTGTCCGCATCGGTATGCCGGCAGGTATTCAGGGGGCGGTTTATTCCATTTCAAATCTAGTCATTCAATCAGCAATCAACAGTTTGGGGCCGGATGCTATGGCCGGCTCCGTTGCAGCATTTACGATTGAAATCAACGTCTATTGCTTTATCAACGCTTTCTCCTTGGCTGCTACTACCTTTGTTAGCCAAAACTACGGTGCACGGAACTTGCAACGTTGCTCACGAGTTATGTGGGTGACGATGGGGTTAAATATGTGTGTGACGGTTTTGATGACAGCTTTGGTTCTGACGTTCAGCAGAGATTTACTGGGTATTTTCTCCAGTAACGAGGAAGTGATAGCTCTCGGTATGTTCCGTATTTTATGGGTTGTTGTGCCGCAGCCGCTTAGTGTAGTGATGGATACCTTATCGGGTTGTATGCGTGGTTACGGTTATTCAATGCCTCCTGCGATGGTCACTTTGATTGTTGTTTGTTCTGTTCGCTTGATTTGGGTTTATACGGCATTCCCTATGTTCCCAACTTATGAAACTCTGATGATGGTTTACCCGTTAAGCTGGGTGATTACCATGATTGGCCTCATTATCCTTTATGTGCGTCTGGTACGCAGAATTCGCACTCGCAGACTAATAGCAAGCGATGAAATTTAGGTTTTTGAGTGGTTAAAAGCTTAAATTGCAGGGACATCATTAACATGCAGAAATTTTTTGTTTACCTGGTTTCTCTCGGTCATCTGTGTGTTGATTTGGCCCCGGGAGCTTTACCCGCAATACTTCCCTTTTTTGTATTGTATAACGGTCTGTCCTACACGGAAGTTGCAGGACTAATGTTTGCCTCATCCTGTCTGTCCTCTGTCATTCAGCCGCTTTTTGGTTATTGGGCAGACAAAAGTTCAAAGCACTGGTTTATGGCTTTGGGTATTGCGATGAGCGGTATTGGATTGGGTATCTCCGGGCTCTTTTCCAACTATTGGATTGTTTTTTTAGCCATAACGATCATGGGAGTGGGTAGTTCCATTTTCCACCCTGAAGCTGCTCGTCTTGTCAATCGAACTTCCGCAGGTCATCGCGCAACTGGAATCGGCATCTTCTCTGTTGGCGGCAATGCCGGTTTTGGCGTAGGACCGCTCATTGCTGCGGCAGCTTTGACAGCCTGGGGAACTTCCGGGACGCTTCTTTTTGCTGTCTTTGGTTCAAAAAGCAGAAGAAAAAGTTGTCTCAGCAGGGAAAAAACTCTCTCAAGGACAAAATGATTGGGCGGCATTTGCTCGCTTAAGCATAGTGATTTTGTGTCGAAGCGTTGTTAATGCGAGTATTTTGGCGTTCCTTCCCCTATACTGCATCGATCGTTTTGGTGTTTCTGAAGCCATGGGAGGTACTCTCCTTTCCTTTTTATCTATTGCCGGTATCTTCATGACGGTGCTGGGCGGATGGCTCGGTGACAAAATCGGTTTGGTCAGGGCCTGCAAATGGGGATATTTGTTCATGGCTCCGGCTTTTGCTCTGCTACTTATAGTGCCCTCAGTCTGGCTGGTTTTTCCGATTTTGGTTTTAATCAGTTTTACTTTAAATGGGACTTACGCTGCTTTTGTCGTACTCGGTCAGAGTTATCTTGCCAAAAATATCGGTTTAGCCTCTGGCGTTACGCTTGGATTGTCTACAAGTTTGGGCGGAATGATCACGCCTTTATTGGGAATGGTGGCTGATTCCTACGGTATCACCAGCGTGATGGTGATACTCGTTGGAATCGGCGCGCTTTGTGCGTTGGGCTCCCTGCTTTTGCCTGAACCTAAGCAAAGCAGTTAGAGTACAGTCAATCGGTAATGTGTTTTTCCAACACCGTTGCGCTCAGAAATCGCTGTAAGCATGGTCGAGTGCTGTTTTTCCCACTGAGCTCGGACTTCCGCAGTTGGGGCTGCACCAAATGTAATGTCGATTGCAGCCTGATCCAAAGCGACTGGATCGTAACTCGCTAGAATGCCTATGTTGCCTAAATTTTGTGCACTTTGGCAGCCATCCTGCGGTTCAAAAGCATCAATGACATTAATAAAGACCCAGCGATCGGGTTTAGCTTGCATTGCAGCTTTTACGGCATCAGACATTGATTCACATGTGGTTTGATCGTCACGGGAGGAAAAATACTCCATAACTTCACCCGCACTATGAATATGGCATTTACCTTCAGTGCCGGTACCCATGCAAATAGAGAGATTTTTAAGTGTGCCGCCGTAGAAATCGAGGAAATGCGCTTTAAAGCGAACCACTGAAATTAAAGTGTCGTAATTGGCAAAGTGGCTGCCTGTGCGCAAAAACTTCAGGTGGTAGCCATTTGAAACAGGCAGATCTATATGGCCGTCTGCATCCAAAATATCAATCGGAGCAATGGAGGCGTCAAAACCATTTTCTTTAGCAACCGCCAAGTGTTTCTCCGTTGTGTCTCTTGGTGAGAAGCAATTGTTGTCTATGAGGGTGGCTTTAGTGTGCTGCGCCAAGGCTTTGACCAATTGCGGATCAAGATGCGGCCCACCTGGCGTTTCGAAGGTCATTTTGAGACCTACATTTCCCTTAATCGTCTGCTTGAGTGAGTCATACACTTTGATGATGGCTGACGGTGAAACTTCAGGGATGAAAAATACAACTGGTGCTGTGATATCTTCTACCCGGTGAGTTAGATTAGCGGGGTTTACAACAAAGTCAGACTCTGCCCAAGAGAGTTTAGGAAGAGCGCCAGCTGCCATTAAAGCAGTAGTTTGTTTGATAAAAGTCCTTCTTTTCATAGCATTACTCGATTCAATCAATTGAATTATTTTTGAATTGCCCTGAAAGTAACCGTGCGCTCTGCGCTTTTGCGAACCGCCTCAGTAGCCTCTTTAGACATTTTTCCCATGGGCACCAAGTCAGAAGAATGACGAAAATCCTTAATAAAAACACAAACGTTGCCCCAAGGGATGTAGTAGGCAAAGTCACCGACTACAGGCGTAGTTGAAGTTGGAGCATTACCAATTTTGAGTGCATTTTTTAAATAGGCGATTCGTTCGGTTTGTCCAAAATTTTCAAAAACGAGAGTCATCGGCAAGCGGCTCATAAAATCTTGAGCTGCGGCGTGATCTTCTAATTGCACTTGATAAACCTTTTCGTCAACAACCATTTCAATTGTTGCAGCCATGACAGCTTCTCCTGCTAAAGAAATTGCTAAAGCGATAGGAAGAATGTGTTTGAGCATTAGTATTCCCCTACTAGATATTTTTAAATTTATTTTCGCTCAAGAGTCAGAATCATTCTTTCATAAGTGCACCGAATTATTGAAAAATTCTCTCTTTAATAATTTATTACAGAAAAAGCATTATTGAAAAATTGCCATTTTGTGCAAGGAATTTAGAGAAATAGTCACAGTACGGTTTTTTAACTGAACTATAGTTATCAGCGTTTTAAAAGTGTTATTTGCTTTGTTTTTTAGGAGTGAATCAATGTTAGGAAACTTTTCTTACTGCAATCCCACAAAACTTTATTTTGGTGATGACTCACTGCAAGCTTTAAATACAGAATTGCCCAAATACGGTCAGAATGTGGTTTTGATATACGGCGGTGGTTCTATTAAGAAAAACGGCATTTATGATCAGGTTATTGAAATTTTGAAGGCTAACGGCAAAAACGTTGCAGAGATTGCTGGCGTCATGCCTAACCCGACACTCATCAAACTCTACGAAGGTGTCGAAATTGCTTGTGCGCACAAAGCTGATTTCATCTTGGCTGTTGGCGGCGGTTCTGTGTGCGACTACGCTAAAGCTGTTTCTGTTTCCGTGCATTGTGACGAGGATCCCTGGGAGAAGTACTACGTGCGCTTTGAAGAGCCGACCTGCGAGACGATTCCTGTTGGTTGCGTCCTCACTATGGTCGGAACTGGCTCTGAAATGAATGCGGGATCAGTGATTACCAATACGGAAAAGAAACTGAAAATCGGTCATGTCTTTGCAGATGAAAAGATCATGCCGCGTTTTTCCATTTTAAATCCGCTCTATACGCTCACGTTGCCTCACTATCAGATGGTGGCAGGCATCTATGACATATTTAATCATATTTGCGAGCAATACTTTTCGGGTACAGATGACAATACAAGTGACTATTTAGCAGAAGCTTTAATGCGTTCAGTGGTCCACTCCAGCCGTATTGCTAATAAGGATCCGAATAATTATGAAGCTCGCAGCAACATTATGTGGACCGCGACCTGGGCTTTGAATACCTTAATTGCTAAGGGTAAAACAACGGACTGGATGGTGCATATGTTGGGTCAGGCTGTAGGTGCTTACACGAACGCAACGCATGGCATGACCTTGGCAGCAGTTTCTCTTCCCTACTATCGTCATATCATGCCTTTCGGTCTTCAAAAGTTTAAGCGCTTTGCTATCAATGTCTGGGGTGTCAGCGCAGAAGGTAAGAGTGATGAGACCGTGGCAGAGGAAGGTTTAACTGCTATGCAGGATTGGATGAAGGAATTGGGCTTAGCGATGAACATTTCTGAATTGGGTGCTAAGGAAGAAATGGTTGAGGGTATAGCGGGAGCCACATTAATTCTAAAAGGCGGCTACAAAGAGCTTGATTACGATGAGATCGTTAAGATTTTGAAGGAAAGCCTCTGATGAGCCACATTCTTGTTGCTTATTTTTCTGCAACTGGCAAAACCGGTCGAATTGCTGAGGCAGCGGCCCGTGCCTGCGGGGGAGATCTTTTTGAGATTCGCCCGCAAAAGCCTTACACATCCGCAGACTTAAATTGGACGGATTCTAAAAGCCGCTCCTCTTTGGAAATGGCTGATACGACTTCGCGCCCGGCTATTGAAGGCCCGTTGCCCGATTTGTCAGGCTATGACACTGTCCTTTTAGGATTTCCGATCTGGTGGGGTGTGGAACCTCGAGTAGTTGACACTTTTTTAGATGCAATTAACGCCTCCGGCAAACGCGTCTTTGGATTTTGTACTTCAGGTGGTAGCGGTTCAAGCGGTGCTGTGAAGCGCCTCGCGGCTTTGTATCCGTCGCTTCAGATCGAATCTGTCAAACTTCTGTACGGGACAGGAGGTGTTGAAAATTGGATTCGCACTTTACTTTAAACCGTTAGATTGACTTTTTGTAAGGCAGAGAGCGATGAAGATATTGATTTTAAAAGGCAGTCTAAAATGCATTACCAGACCTTAGTCCGGTATCTTGGATTTAAAGATGAAGGTATGGTCTTGGGAGCGGGTTGCGGAACGCCTGAGATGACAAAATCTTCAAAATTCCCCGATTTGGCCTATCAACTCGGTTTATCACTGAAATAAAGCTAAAAAAATGCCCCGTTTCACTTTCGCTTTGAGTGCCGGGGCATTAAATCAGAGGGGGAATAGATCATCCACTTCCCAGTTTATCGAAAAATAAGTCCCATTTAAGGGTTTTTACCAATCCAAATGGTTATTTTTTTCGCTTTCCTGTTAAAAAATGTTAATCCTGCTGCTTTCTCAATCAAAAACATTTTGATGTCTTTTAATCATGAAAAGGCCGGCAAGTAATAAGGCGCAAATAAAAAGGAAAGCACCTTGTAAAGAAATCGCAGAAGAAATGGCTCCAATTAAAGCCGGTCCGGCTAAAAGTCCTCCGTAACCTACGGTTGTGACAGCTGTAATGGCTTTAACGCTATCGGTTTCTGATGCTCTGGAAGCGGCCGAAATTAAAATCGGTGCAAGATTGGCTATGCCGAGTCCCATCACGAATAATGCTGCGAAAGCTGGTAACGGATGAGGAATAAAGACTAAAACAAAAAGCGTAGCAAGCAAGATGACCACCCCTGCAGTAATCACATTTCGGGCACCTAATTGTGTGGTCAAGCGGTCACCTACTAAACGCGAGATAGCCATGGCGATTACAAAGAGCGTGTAGCCGAAGGCGCTAGCTTCCTGCGGCACGCCCGCGTTGTCTCTCAAATAAATAGCACTCCAGTCAAGCATAGCGCCTTCTGTTAAGAAGATGACTGCGCAAATCACAGCCAAAATACTCACTGCTCCTCTAAATTTAAAGTTGGTTCGAGCGTTCTTGGCCTTTTTGGGAGAGTCAATTTTGTGATTGTCGATATTGCGCAAAACAGCAATCAACGCAACTGATAGGACGAGCATTAAAGTGCTGACAGCTCCTAAGGGAGTGACGCCTGCAACAAAAAGCGCAGTCAAAGCGGCCGCGGAGGCTACCTCTCCGATGGAGTACGCGGCATGCAATCCGCTCATCAAGCGCCCTCTTTGACGGTTTTCTAAATAGGTACCGTAAATGTTGACACTGACTTCAAGGCATCCGAGCGTGACACCGTAGAGCAATAGTGCTATACACTCAAAGTAAAATCCTGGCATCAAAGCTAAAAGAACCAGTAATGCGCAGGATAAAAGACCTGAGAGTGCAATGGCATTACGAGCACCAATTTTCTGTGTGAGAGTCCCCGCTAAGGGCATGCCGACAAAAGATCCTACCCCCAGCCCCAAGAGCAAAATACCTAAAACGAAAGGTTCAAGCGCAAGGTTGGATTGAACAAATGGAATCAGGGGCGCCCAGGAAGCGACAGTAAAACCGCCAGTGAAAAAGCCGATGCGAGCCGCCCAAAGTTCATATTTGGAGACGGCTTCAGAGAGGTTGCGGTTAGCCGCATGGGTTTTCTCACTGAAAGGTAATTCTGAGTTCGGTGTATGCAAAGCAGACAAATCATGATCAAGTGCCTGATGGGCGTTTGAAGGTTTGCGGTTTAAAGAGTCGAGTGCCATATAACGTAAAGTAAGCCTGAGATGCTTGAAATTATTTCATCAAAAATACGAATAATCGAGTTAGAATCTATCAAAATATTGATAGTTTACTGAGGCAATAACTCATGGGACTCAAAATTGATGAAATTCGCTCCTTTGTTGCTGTCGCCGAAACAGGGTCATTTTCAGCAGCAGCCAGACGCTTGCGTAGGGCTCAATCCGTTGTTTCAATGCATATTGCGGGCTTTGAAGCTGAACTTGGTTATGCACTTTTTGACAGAACCCCGAAACCCGTTTTGACTGCAAGGGGTTCAGAGCTTTTGATCAGTGCAAAACGTGTATTGGTTGAAGCTGAACGTTTAGAAAACCGCGCCTTAGCCTTGTCAGATGTTCAAACTCCCTCTTTATATATGGGTATCGACCTAGTACTCGAAGCCCCTATGATGATTGACTGGCTTAGAAATTTTGCAAAGGCCTTCCCCTCAGTGAGACTACAGGTGGAAAATATCAGTAGCTCGGAAGCTAAATGGTTTTTTACTAAAACCGGTATGAATCTGGCTTTGGTTTTTTCCTCCGAACCAGCATTAGAGAGCGAAGAAATTGTTCTTGGCCACTCCCCTTTATCCATTGTCGTTTCTAAGAATCATCCGCTTGCCGCTATACCGCATCTTACGGTTGATGATCTTAGACGTTACCGGCAGATCGTGGTTTATGCCCGCGATCCCCAAACCTCTTCGGTGCCACATGTTATTAATAATGATCATTGGGAAGTTGACAGTGGTCTTTGGGCGTTGGGATTGGCAGCTCGGGGTGTCGGATGGGCTGTTTTGCCGAAGTTTCTGCTTTTGGGCCAGTCGCCCTTTAAAAATGCAGTGGTTACGCTACAGTCGCCTTTTGCGCTTGAAGCTCAACGGCTTGTCCTTAGAAATAAAAAAGGCGAGGTAAGTGTCAATATATTGAAATGGTGGTCACAGATGATTGAGCGCTATAAAGATAAATTAGGCTTAGAAGGCTGAGAAACATATAGTGACGAAATAAGGCTATTAAAGTGTTGGTTTGGACAATATTAAATTTCCTTTTTGTCTCATAATTAAAAGAAAGTTCCTTTGAAAGGAGGCAGAAAATGAAAATTACTGTATTAATGGGCAGTCCCTATACAGACGGCAACAATGACAAATTGGTTAAAGCCTTTACGAAAGGCGCTAAAGAAGCCGGGCATGAAGTTGTACGCTTTAATGTGGCGGAAATGAACATTGAACCTTGCAGCAAGGCTTATTTTGATAAGCTCGCAGCTGGCGTTGAAGCCGATACCCCCGATATGCAGAAAATTTTAGACAGTGTCTTTGAGTCGCAGGTGGTTGTTTTCTCCACTCCCCTTTACTACTATGGGATGACTTCTCAATTAAAAGCGGTGCTTGATCATTTCAATTCCAGAAAAGCAGAATTTACAAAGCAGTCTAAATCTGCGATTTTGCTGGCAAATTGCGGGGGATCGGCTCCCTGGAGTATGAACGGTATTCTGATTCACTTCGACTGCTTCCTGCGTTTTTTGCACTGGCGTGATGGCGGCCATGCTTTAGCTTACGGCTTGGCCGAGCAAACGATTGAATCAACAGGAGCTCTGGCAGAAGCCTATAAGTTAGGTTTAAATGCTGCTGCTCAGGTCAGATAGTTTTATGCGACGTATTCTTAAATCATTTTCTCAATTGAGCGCAGATGAGCTTTTTGCTATCTACAAGCTCCGTGTTGCTGTTTTTGTCGTTGAGCAGAAGTGTGCCTATCAGGAAGTCGATGAGGTAGACAAGGCTTCGTATCATCTTTGGTATGAGGACGAAGATGGTATTGAAGCCTATCTGCGAATCATTCCCGCGGGGCTGACTCGTAAAGAAGTTTCTCTTGGAAGAGTCATTGCGGTTAAGCGTCGATGTGGTTTAGGCACCAAGATTGTCTCAGACGCGATTAGTTTCGCAAAAAAAGAATTAAAAGCAAAAGAAATTGTTATCGAGGCTCAGACTTATGTGAAGTCGCTCTATGAGCAATTAGGCTTTAGGGTGGAGTCTGAAGAATTTTTCGAAGACGGCATCCCACATGTACAGATGCGCCTAATGCTTTAAAAAATGTTGTTAAAGTGCAGACAAATTGATTTGAACCTGATAAAATTCTCCGCCTAACGTTCGTTAGATACCTTTAGGGGCATAGCACAATGGTTAGTGTACTCGGCTCTGAACCGAGGTATCTTGGTTCGATTCCAAGTGCCCCCGCCACTTTCTTGATTTCCCATTCAATTTTTCTACAACTAATCTGACAGAGTGTCTTTTTTGCACTTTCGGTACATATAAAAAACGAATCTCCTTGAGCCGTTTCTCCAAAAGAGCTGTTTTAATAACGAAATGTTACATTTTTATTGGTTTCAGAGCCCAATATTTTGTGTTTTAAACATTGATCTTAGGGTTAATTACATAACAGTGAGAAATAAAGTTCTCTAAAATGCCCAGCAAATGTCATATTCGTGTCATACTCATGTCATATTTTGTGATTGGGATGACCGTGTGCGGCATTATCTCCCGTAACTTTTTTCTCATATCATGAAAAAATCTGACATACCGGTTGTCTGTATTATTTATACGATCGCCATCGCATTTTTAATCATGACACTACAGTTGCCCGAGGCTGCTCAGGTCTATCCGATGGTTCTGATTTCTGCGCTGATCCTCGTTAACACACTCTACCTTATCCGAACTTTTCTGCATTATCGGCAAGATCACCACATTGAAGACGACTATCCAATTATTTTTAAAGGATTTTTGTCGTTTCAATTTTTTGGTGTCTTCATTTCCATCGTAGCCTACCTAGTCTTGATGTACTTCTTCGGTTACTATGTCTCGACAGTTTTATATCTGGCGGGCTCCCTGCTCTTTTTGAAGGTGCCGATGAAATTTAACCTGATGACCGTTGTTGTGATGGTTATCATGGTTGCAGTCGTTTTCTCGTACTTCCTGAAGGTTCCCCTTCGAGAAGGTCTCATTTTCGGATAAAAGGAGCATGGCATGTTAGAGACTTTATCTTTAATGGGGGCGGGTTTCATTAATGCCTTCTCGCCGCTGAACCTTTTAGCCATGATCGCTTCGACAGCGCTCGGAATTACAATCGGCTGTTTGCCGGGCCTTTCTGCCGCTATGGGTGTGGCTTTGCTTTTGCCGGTGACCTTCGGTATGGATCCTGCAACCGGTCTGATTGTGTTGGGTGGCATTTATTGCGGCGCAATCTTTGGCGGCTCCATCAGTGCGATTTTGATTCATACGCCAGGTACGCCCGCATCGGCCGCAACCGCTATTGAAGGCTATAAGCTTACGCTCAAAGGACAAGCAGCTAAGGCACTCACTGTTGCGTGTTTCGCCTCATTCTGTGGTGGCCTTTTGAGTTGCATTTCGCTTTATTTCTTCTCCCCGCTTTTAGCTGAACTCACCATGCAGTTTAAGAGCCCGGAATATTTTTGGCTCTCGATTTTCGGTTTAACAATTATTGCCGGGGTGTCCAGTCGCTCAATTTTGAAAGGTCTGATGTCTGGTATCTTGGGTCTTTTGATTTCAACAATTGGCATGGATCCGATGGAAGGAGTAGAGCGCTACATGTTTGGTGTCAGCACACTTTATAACGGTGTGAATGTCACCTGTGCCTTAATTGGTCTTTTCTCCATGTCTCAAGTGTTGATTTTGGCTGAAAAGAAAATCGTAGAACGTGCTAAAGCGGCTAAGATCAAAGATAAGCTCACGCTCACTAAGGGTGAAGTAAAGCGCATTATGCCCACGATTACCCGCTCATGGATTATCGGCAACATCTTGGGCATTTTGCCAGGAGCTGGGGCAACCATAGCCTGCTTTATGGGTTATAACGAAGCTCGTCGTTTTTCTAAGCACAAAGAAGAATTCGGTACGGGTTCAATTGAGGGTGTAGCAGGATCTGAAGCGGCTAATAATGCTGTGACGGGCGGCTCTTTGATTCCGACGCTTACCTTGGGTATCCCGGGTGAATCCGTGACAGCTGTGCTGATGGGTGGACTGATTATTCATGGTTTACAACCAGGCCCCGAACTCTTTACAACCTATGCCGACATGACCTACACGTTCTTTGCAGGTTTCGTGCTCGTTCAGTTTGCTATGCTGGCGATCGGTCTTTGGGGGTGCAAGATTTTTGCCAATATTGCACGACTTTCAGACGCTATTTTGATTCCTTCTATTGTGGTGCTCTGTGTTGTGGGTTCCTACGCGATCAATAACAATATCGTCGAAGTAATCATCATGTGTATTTTTGGTGTGATCGGTTACCTTGTGCGTAAGTTTGATTTAAATGCAGCAGCCATTGTGCTCGGTCTGATTTTAGGACCGATCGGTGAAAACGGTTTACGCCGCTCGTTGATGTTAAGTGACGGCGATCCCTCAATTTTATTTGCAACCCCTCTTTGCTGGATGCTCATTGCGCTTTGCGTTGTTGGCATCTTCTCTCCCCTTTTCATGGGACGGGTCGAAAAAGATATGGTTGCCAAACATAAATAGAGTTTTTAACGATCAGGGTAAATGCCGGACCTTTATCCTGATCGAACAGTAAACGGCCCGGAAGAATGATTAAGAAATCATCAAAGGAGTTGAAAATGAAAAAATTAGCCTTAGCTTTGGCCGTGGCCATGGCGATTCCGCTTTCCGCCCAGGCTTGGACACCGGAAAAGGATGTGAGCGTCATCGTTGCCTACAAGGCAGGTTCCGGCACGGATACGGGCGCACGCCTTTTGATGACGCTCACCGAAAAGGAAATCGGCAAGGCTATGATCATCAATAATCTTCCGGGAGCTGACGGTAAGATCGGTTGGACAAAACTTGTGAACTCCAAGCCTGACGGTTACACGATCGGTTATATTAATTTGCCGACCTTTACTACTTTGGCTAACGAAAAAAATGCTCCGTTTAAGATTACTCAAATCGATCCGATTGCTAATCACCTGACAGAAACCGGTGTTGTTGTGGTGCGCGCAGACAGTAAGTGGCAGAGTCTGCAGGATTTGGTGAAAGAAGCCAAAGCCAATGATAAGCTTCGCTGCTCTACAAACGGTGTGAAAGCATCTAACCACACAGCCGCTCAGCTTCTGTCCCAAAGTGCGGGCTTTAAGTACAAAGCTGTTCCTTACGGTGGAACGGCTGACCAACTAATGGCTTTGCGTCAGGGTGAGGTGGATTTCTCTTGCGCTAAGATTGCCGACGTTGCAAAACTTCTGGAAGGCGACAAACCCGAACTGCGTCTTTTGGGTGTTTTCGATACGAAGCGTCTTGAAGCTTATCCCAATGTGCCAACATTGGGTGAATTAGGTTACTACGATCAATGGTACGGCTCGGCTCGCGCTATTGTGGCACCGGCCGGCATGCCTGAAGATGTGTTGAAATACTGGGTAGAAACTTTCAGCAAGGTTTTAAATGACCCGGCTGTCAAAGAAGCTCACGAAAAGGGCGGTTTGACGATTGACTACAAGGACAACAAGGCTTTAGGCGAATTGATTAAGGCTCAAGACGTTTTTGCCAAAGAAGTGATCTCTAAGCTCTACTAATTGATAACTGCCGGCACAAGTGCTGGCCGGACTACTAGGTAAATACGCTCCGAAGGTATACACTGAGGAGCGTATATTTTTTATCTTGTGCTCATGTCTGAAGATTTTTTAAAGCAACGCTTAACTCCCCTCACGGTGTTTGCAGCGCTTTTGATGACAATATTAGTGATGAGGGGACCTATTACCTGCGTGGGAGCCGTTGCTGACGAAATTATCGAGGCTCTTGGTATCGGTTACCCGGCTTACGGTTTTTTGTCTGCATTACCCATTGCATGTTTCGGTTTATTTTGTGCAGCAGCACCTGCAATGAGTCATCGTTTTGGGCTAATTGGCACTCTTTTGATTTCTCTGGTTTTGGTATTTGTTGGGGCTTTAGGCAGACTCCTGCCCTTTTATGCCACGATGCTCTTTGCAACAGGTCTGATCGGAGTCGGCATTGCCCTTCTAAATGTTCTGATGCCTGTTCTTTTGCGGGATTATTTTCCTAATAATATTCCTCTTGTCATGGGGTTATTTACCGGATTTATTGGTTTTTCAGGATCAATAGGCGCCTATTTTTCCGTTCCCCTTTTTTATGTAATGAATTCTCTGCTTGGCCCTTTGGGATTATGGGTTCTCATGGCAGGGACAGCGCTTCTGAGTTGGTTTTTAGTGCCCAAGCGCAAAAAAATTAGTGTTTCTGGCGGCGTTTTTGATTGGTCGTTACTTAAAAAGCCGCTAACCTGGGCAGTGATTTTTGTAATGGGCATGCAGTCGCTCACCATTTATACAACAGTTGCATGGTTGCCAACCATATTGGGTACTTTAGGATTTTCTGCTTCAACTGCTGGTTTAGGTTCTGCGGTCTTTTTATTAGTCAGTGCTCCTGCGAGTATTCTCACCGCTGCTTATATTAAGCTTGTAAGAGGTGAACGCCCTGCAGCGCTTATTATGACCGCAAGTTTTGCTCTCGGCATTGTTCTTTGGCTTGCGGGCGGCGCAATGTCCTTTGTAGGCTATGTTTTAGCAGGAATTCCTCAAGGCATCACGTTTAGCATGGCGATGATTTTGATGGCTCAGAAAACTAATAATCTTTCTGAACTATTAGTTATCTCTAGCTTAGCTCAGGGGATCGGCTATGTGCTAGCTGGCTTTGGACCTTTTATTTGTGGTTTACTCTATCAAGGTGATGGAGACTGGGTCTCAGTGATTGCCTTTATGTTGGGAGCTGTGATCCTTTGGGGGGTGAGCGCCTGGTACGCATTCGGAGACCGAAAGCTTTTTGATTAGGCGCTCACTGATATAGGTTTTTTAATTTTTGCCTTTGATGGATGGAAAATCTTCAAGAAGCTCTTCTGTCACATTTTCAGCCAATTTTTCGTAAGGCGGCTTGATTTTGTTGTATGCAGATGCGACAAGGTCTGTCGCTAAAGCGATGTGCCAATCTTCAAGCTGCGAATTAGGCAGTGAATCAGACGAGTAGGTCTTTTTGTAAATTAACTTACCTTGAGCATCGTGCATTTCGTAGTGAACACGAAGCTTTGTGTAAGTGCCCAAAACCGCATAATTATTTTGGACGCCTTCAATTCTTGCCACGAGTTTGGCATCAGCGTCGTTTGATTTTGGGGTTTCCTGAAGGACGTTATAGCCCTTCTCTTTTAACCCTTTTTGGGTCTTTTGAAGTAAAACTTGATAAATGTCGGACTCGACTTTGTTTTTAGGCAATCCCGTGTATACGAAGATGCTGTCAATTCCTTCAGTATTAATTTCCGGTTGATGCCCAAAGGTCGTGCAACCAGTTATAAGTACCGCACAGGCGGAGAGGGTCAAAAGCTTTGTACGCATTGGCGAACTCCGTCAAAAATGTTATTAAAGTCCGTCATTTTAACTAAAAAACTGTATATTCTTTACCAAAAAATCGTAAAAAAATATGAATTCTCAATAAGTTATAGAGCAATCATCATTTTTCAGACAATACTTTAAACTGGTTGAGTAAAGAGATTTGCAAGTAAATTAATCTTAAAGTCAAACTTCAAATCAGCAAACTTATGGTGTTGGATGGGAAGGTTTTCTTTAATACTTTTTCAAGTTCTTCTTTAGTTCTATTGACGAATGCCTCTTGAGGTCTTTGGCTTATTTTCTTTTTCGTAGAGATGCATTCTCAGCCATTTGATATTCCTATTCGTCTGCTATTTAGTAAACTTTAAAAAACTAAAGCCCCTAATTTTAAGTTTCTCTTCAAGATAGCCATAATTTGTTTAATTTTTAGTAAGTTACGTCTTGTCTGAAGCTCTTCTTTAACTTTGAAACTGTTTTTAGTTGATAGAGACTTATTTGAAATAGCTTCGCGCTCTTGAGTATTAACGAAGATTCATTTTTAGATAAATCATGTCAATGAGTTGTCGGCCATTTTCAATTATTGGTTTTGAGTAATGATCAATAAAAAAATTAGGGACTCTATGGCTATATTCAAAACCACAATTTTTGTAAAAGCGAAGAGTTTGCTCATTTTCTCCAGTTCCGAGTATGAGCGTAGAGTATTGTTTACGGTAATGTGACACTATAAATTCAATCATGGTGCGGCCATAACCACGTTTTTGGCTATCGGTCCGGGTGGCTAGATTTTTAATTTCAACTGCATTCCCCTCTTCGGTAACCACACAAACCGTTTTTGCCTCACCCTCATCAAATAGGACAAACAAATCGCCTCGATCAAGATAGCGCTCGACCATGGGCCACTCTTCATCACCCAAAAGCAGAAGATCTTTAAAGCAACGCTTTAATTGTCCCTGATTAGTGTTAAATCTTTGAATTTCCATTAAATAGTTAAAAATTATTGCATTGCTTTAAATGACAGCGAACTTTTTCAATCAGACCTTGGTCAGCCGGTAACCAATCTACAGTATCAAGCGTTTCAAAGGTGAGCCACTTTGCTGCTTCATGTTCTTTGAGTACTAAGTGACCAGTTTTGACCGTGCAGAAGAAGCAATGCATGGTTAAATGAAATTTCGGATAATCATACTCAACCGTATCAATCAATTCTCCGACCTCGATTTCGGTGTCAAGTTCTTCCATAATTTCACGGACAAGGGCCTCTTGGGGTGTTTCGCCGGCTTCCATTTTTCCACCTGGGAATTCCCATCCGCCTTCAAATTCACCGTAGCCGCGCTGGGTAGCGAAAATCTTACCTTCGTGTTTGATGACAGCTGCGACTACTTCAATGGTTTTCATGTTGATTATCCTTTAGTTATATATTCATAGATATCATTTCTAACAGGCACATCTAGCTTATAGTAAATATTGGTAGTCTGTAGTCAAAAATTTTTCTCCGAATCCCCTTTTCTTTTAATTCATAAAGAGTTTGAAGAAGGCCTACTAATCCACTCATAGTGATAAAGGCCACACTGAAAGAAAAGTCTCTACATTATTGAAGTTCGTGCTCAATGACACTTAAAAGTTTTTGACCGTGCTCGGCGTCATTCAAAAGTAGCTTGGGGGCGTACCGTTCATCAAAACGATCTGTACATTTATTGTCAATAAAAGCAAAATGAATAGCGTTAGTGATACGGTTATTCGTGTCTTCAAACATGGCTTTAGAGGGATCTGGTGAATGGTTCGAATCAACTAATTTCCCATTATTGGAGACATTTCATTGTCTGTCAACGAATTGAGAACTCCCATCGATAGATACGATTTATATACCCCATAGATTTTTATCCAATTTTGAGTTTTTTACAAATTTTTGAGTACTACAGCTTAATATCTAACCTATTGAAAGTGTTCAGTTTTCAAAAAAATGCAAACCCTTAAAACCTATATCTTGTGTCAAGAGTTTTTTATTTATCAAAATTTAGTACTTAAACTATTTGATTTTCGGTGTCTTGTGTTTAAAATGACACGCTCATTGATCTAATTATTTCTTTGCCGGTGTGTGCCGCAGGTCCTGAGGATGTGCCATGAAAGTTGTTAAAAAAGACCAGTCGCTTGAAGATTTCAACCCACAGAAGATCTCTGTAGCTGTTAATAAGGCCGCTATGCGCTGTGATAAGACGGTTGATGAAGCGTCTTGTCAAAAGATCGTTGATGCTATTTTGCGTCGCATCAAAGAACGAGATCAGGTGACTGTGGCAGAACTTCATGAATTGGTGATTGCCGTCTTGTCTGTAACGGGTTTCGAAGATGTTGCTAAGGCTTACGCCGAATACCGCTACTACAAAACCAATTACGCAAAGACTTTCGAAAAGTTGCGCCAGGACGCAGATGACGTTTTACGCTTGGGCGATCGGGAAAACGCAAACTTTGATAGCTCTCTCGTTTCCACAAAGGGCTCCTTGATCAAGGGTTACTTAACAAAGAGCCTTTATAAACAGTTCTATTTGTCTGCTAAGGAAAAAGAACTTATTGAACGTGGTGACATCTACATCCATGACCTGCGCGATATGATTTTGGGATGCGTGAACTGCTGCTTGTTTGATATTAAGACCGTTTTGCAAGGCGGCTTTGAGATGTCAAACGTTCAGTACACTGAGCCGAAGACCGTTTTGTCTGCACTGCAGGTGATTGGTGATATTACGCTTGTGGCTACGGCTCAGCAGTTTGGTGGCTTCACTTTGGCTGAACTTGATAAGGTGCTCCTGCCCTACGCTCACAAGACCTGGAATAAAGCCTATACCGATGCTACCCAGGAATTAGGTTTAAATGAAGATGTCGCCCGACGCTTTGCAGACAAAATCCTTTTGCGCGAATTAGAGCAAGGGTTCCAGTCACTTGAATTGAAGCTGAACACCGTGCCTTGCAGTCGAGGTGATTTCGCTTTCACAACGATTTCTTTCGGTCAATGGGACATTAATTGGTCTGATGAAGACAAGCGCCTGATGGCTTTGATTAACTCCGTGATGCTTCGCGTGCGCCGCAATGGTCATGGTAAAGATCACAAGCCTGTGGTTTTCCCGAAGCTCGTGTATCTCTATGATAAGAATCAAGTCAAAAATGACTTACATAGTGCCCAGTTGTTTGATGAAGCCGTGAAGACTTCGTCAACCTGTATGTATCCGGACTACCTTAGTATTTCGAGTGAATACGGTACGGTTTCTCGTCTTTTCCGAGAAGAAGGTGTGATTACTAGCCCAATGGGTTGTCGCGCCTACCTTTCTCCCTGGAAGGATCCTGAAACGGGTAAATATGTGACGATCGGCCGTTGCAACATTGGCGCCGTTAGCCTGAACATTCCCTTAATGATCAAGGTAGCAATGACCGAACATCCCTTGGATTGGCGTGAAAAGTTCTGGGATTTGTTGGATGACCGTCTGCAGGTCATCCGCGACTTCTTAAAGAAGCGCTACGATGTCATTCGCAATCAGCGTTGCTCTTCGAACCCCTTGGCCTTTACGCAAGGAGGTTTCTACAAAGGCACCAAGGATCCAGATGACCGTGTGGGTGATTTAGTCGATTACATGACGGCAAGTTTCGGTATCACCGCTTTGGATGATGCTACGTACCTGTGGACTGGCAAGCGCATGATTGAAGATAATTCAGCTTTTGCGGTTCAAGTGCTGCGTTACCTGCAACAAAAGCTAAATGAATTTAAAGCCGAAGACCATTACCTCTACGCTATTTACGGTACGCCTGCTGAAAGCCTGTGTGCCACGCAGGCCCGCCAGTATGATGAATACTGTAAGGAAATGGGGTTGGTGAACGAATTTGCTACGGCTGAACACTACAGCACTGAATATTTCACGAATTCGTTCCATCTGAATGTGACCGAAGATATTACGCCTTTTGAAAAGCAGGATCACGAATTTAAGTGCTTCCACTTGTGTGAAGGCGGTCATATTCAATATGTGCGCCTGACCAATCCCGAAAACTACCAAGCCGATAAAGCTATTATTGAGCGCGGCATGGAAATGGGTTTCTATCAAGGTGTGAACTTTGATGCGGCTTACTGCAACAATTGTGGAAAACATTCTACAAATGTTATGTTTAAGTGCCCGCACTGCGGTAGCGACAATTTGTCTGTTATCAGCCGTGTTTGTGGATACTTGGGCTACAGCAACGTTAACGGTCAGTCTCGCATGAACGATGGCAAGATGGCTGAAATTAAGCACCGCGTGTCGATGTAAAGAGGCCTTGTTATGAAGTACGCCCAATTACGTGAATTTGATACGACAAACGGTCCAGGTGTTCGGGTGTCCCTCTTTGTTTCAGGTTGTACCCTGCATTGCAAAGGGTGCTTTAACCCTGAGTCATGGGACTTTAATGCCGGAGACGATTTTACGAATGAGACGATTGAAAAAATTATTGATTTGATCAATCGGCCTTATATGTCGGGTTTAAGCGTTTTGGGCGGTGATCCATTTGAAAAAGAAAATATTGACGCAGTTACTGAGCTGTGTAAGCGCGTACGAGAGGCTTGTCCCGGAAAGACCATTTGGGTTTGGACCGGTCGTAAATACGAGCACTTTAAAGACCATCCCATCATGCAATATATCGATACATTGGTTGATGGTCCATTTGTTGAAAAGCTTAAAGTGAAAGAACAAGGACAGTATTTCGGTAGCACCAATCAGCGAGTCATTCCGATTAAGCACGAAGACTAAGATTAAACGCTTTAGCTTTAAAAAAAAGGATGCCAGTGAGCAGGCATCCTTTTTTATTCAGTTATTTGCTTCATTGATCAGTTAAAAACCGGTATCACATAAAGCAAAACAGCTAGAAATTGAAGGACTGTGCCGGCAAAGACAAAAAGATGCCAAATAGCATGACTGTACGGTAAGGTTTTCCAGACGTAGAAAATTACTCCGAGGCTGTAAGAAAGACCGCCCGCCGTTAATAGCCACAGACCAGTATTGGGTAAGCTCTCGATGAGAGGTTCGATGACCAGTAGCACAAGCCAGCCCATGGTTAAATATAAGAGCGAATTGAGCCACTTGCTCTGCTTAATCAATATCCCCTGCAAAGCAATTCCCACAATGGCAATAGACCAAACTGCTATACATAGGCCAATTCCTGTCACACCTTTAAGAGTCACAAGGCAAAACGGTGTGTAGCTGCCGGCAATTAAAACGAAAATCATCGAGTGATCAAGGCGTTGCAGTATTTGTTTCGCTTTAGGATTGGGAATGGCATGGTATAGCGTAGAGGCTACATAAAGAAAAATCATGCTGGCCCCGAAAACGCTGACCGCAGTAATCACCGTAGGAGAGCCTGAATAAGCCACGGCAAATCCTACTAATATAGCTAGACCAGCAATACTCATGAGAGCGGCAACGCCGTGAGTAACGGCATTGGCAATTTCTTCACTTGTCGAGTAAATGGATTTTTTTGAAAACGGTTTTTCAGAAGTAAAAAGTTGTGTACTCATCCGTTTGTACTCCTCTTTTTTGGGATTGTATGACAGCTCAATTGCCTTAAATCCACTTTAAAATTGCGACTTTGTATCAACTCATTTCTAACCGAATCCATTATGAAAAAATCGTTATTGCCGATCCTTTTAATCGCCGCCTCGCTCCCCGTTTTTGCATCGGTAACAATTGGCGATATCAATTACAGTGATTCGCTCGAAAAAGACAATGCTGTTCTCAAACTTAATGGTGCAGGACTTCGAGAAATTTTCTTTGTGGATGTGTATGCAGCTGGGCTTTACTTACCTCAGATCACTTCCGATGCTAAAGCCGTTATCAATATGCACGGGAATAAATGCGTTCGTTTGGGACTTTTGCGCGATGTGGATGCGGGTGACTTTGTTGATGCGTTAAAAGACGGTATTAATGACAATACGACCGAAGAAGAAAGGAAGTCTTTAGATACCGAATTGCAATCGCTTATTGCTGTTATGAATCTGATTGGTGATGTAAAAAAAGGTGATATCGTTGATTTTGACTATACGAAGTCCCGAGGCACGAGCATTACAGTTAACGGCCAACTCATCGGTGAAAAAATCGGCGGAGAAAAACTGTATGAAGCAGTTCTTAAAATCTGGTTGGGTGACAAAGCTATTGACAATGGTTTGAAAGCCTCACTTTTAAAGAAATAGCGCAGGGTATTGATAGGCTAAAAGAAAGAGAATCCTACTCATAAAATATAGAACCTTCGATTCCTCAAATTAACTTTCAGACAGAAAGTTTGCTGCCAAGCCATGTGAACGTTGACGTTGATGTGCTTGTCCGTGGATATCGAATATCATAAATAATCCCCATAGGATAAATACGTCCTACGGGGATTTTCTTTCGTATGTTGTAGCGAATGCGAAGCGCTACAATCGACTACAGATTAGTATTTCGTGAACATTTCTTGAATCTTCTTCGGATCGCTTGTCTTTGTCAAAGCTAATTGCAAGAGCAAGCGGGCCTTTTGCGGATTCAAGGAATAGCCGTCAAGGAAACCAGCCTTAGCGTACTTGTCGTCAGCAGCTGCAGGCGTCACGATACCGCTACCCGTACGGCTAGAGCGAACAACCACAACACCCTTCTTCACAGCGTTGGCTAAACCGACTTCGGTATCCTTGTGGATGGAACCGTTACCCGAACCGGCAGAGATGATGCCCTTGGCACCGGCTGCAACGGCAGCATCAACCAAGACGGAGTCATCATTGGCGTGGGAATAAACGATGTCAACGCGCGGGAGCTTATCGAGCTTGCTCACGTCGAATTCCGTTTCATGGGTATGCTTCATCGTGGTGTCGCGCAGGAAGTAGTTCTTGCCGCCAGCCACATAACCCAAGAGACCTAAAGTCGGAGCTTGGAACGTGTCAACATTCGTGGTGTTGGTCTTGGTACCTTCGCGGGCGCTGTTGATTTGATCATTCAAAGCGATCAAGACACCGCGATCCTGTGCGTTGGGATCAGCGGCCAACTTCACGGCGTTCAAAAGGTTCATCGGACCGTCAGCGGAGATGGCCGTGGCAGGACGCATGGAACCCACGAGCACCACAGGCTTCTTGCTCTTAACCGTGAGGTTTAAGAAGTAAGCGGTTTCTTCCAGGGTGTCCGTGCCGTGCGTGATCACAACGCCGGAAACCTTCGGGTCAGCCAACAATTCGTTGCAGCGTTTGGCAAGCTTGAGCAACACATCGTCGGTCATGTTGTTAGAGCTGATCTTTACGATTTGTTCGCCGGAGACATTGGCGAAATCTTTGATAGCGGGAACGGCGTCAATCAACGTTTGGATAGCCAGATCGCCGGCTTTGTAACCGGTCACTTGGGTGCTCGAAGAGGCGGTGCCGGCAATTGTGCCGCCCGTGGCAAGAATGGCCACATTGGGCAAATTGGCTGCAAAAGCGCTGCCAGCCATGGACAAGGCCAAAGCGGCCGCAAGCAAAGTCTTTTTCATGTTAAAACTCCTCAATTTTTGTTGAGACGGGAGAAAAATTGTTCCCGATCGGCAGATATTGTCTAGGAAGTTTTGCTTATAAACAAGGTGGGAAAACACCTAAATCATAGGTTAAGGCAGAAAAAAGAATTGTCAATAGCATAAGATACTTCAACAATTTCAATATTAAGCCATCAATTAGAGGTATTGCATGTCTGCTTCTCTTGCCCGCTTTTTAAGACATCAGGCATTTTTTTATGCATTTTGTTCTGCTGTTTCGGCCATGTCCGCTGCACCGACGGCAGCATTAGCCATTCAAACAACGCCTGTCATTTCTTCGACAGGTGTTCACTATGCTAATTTACATTTTGCCGATATTGGGGCAACCTATGATTTCACTGAGATTTTAGGTTTTACACCGGCCGAACGTGCGATTACGCCTGACGAAATTCTCGGATTGGAACGCGGATTTGAATACTTTTGGCAAGTTTTAGGAAACGATTATCGAGCTCAAAGACCTATCGATATTTTTGTCGTTCCCTATTCTGAAGCCGATAGCAATGCATCGGCGTTCAGTTTCCCGGATTCTGATCTGACTGAATTGGCTTTGGCATGGATGGGGAGTAAGCCTAAAAGTCAATATCAGGCTTATATTTCTGTGAACAATACCTTACCAGATACGGTTTGGGATAACAGCGAACTTAAGATTTTGCCCTCTAATGGGATTGATTCTGATCTGCCCGGCACAATGATGCATGAACTATTTCATGCTTTTGGTCTTAGCCTATTTACGGATATTGACGATACCGGTCAAGTTGCTATAAAAAAATCAGATCTGACGCAATACACTAAACACTTGTACGATGTTTATGACAGAAGTATTGAAACAATTGCCTCGTATACAGATAAAGACTTTATTCCGATAGTAGCTTTGGATGCAAGTGAGTCTCGGCCCGATTTATCAACATTGGATCCCGGAGCGATTTATGTCGATTACAAAAATCTGTCTTCAGGGATGTATTTTAGGGGTAAAAATGTCGATGAAGTGCTTGACGGCGCACTGCTAGCCTGGCCGATTGAAGTGTGGGGAGATTCTGAAAATACTTCAGATCCTGTTCCGGGTTTGCCAATTAACGGTTTTGAAGCGATAGGTTACCAAGGTTATGAGCCATATTATGAAGGCAGTCATATAGAACTACAAAATAGTTTAATGAGCCACCAGGTATACCGAAACTGGATGATATTGATGGAAGCGGAACTGGCGTTGCTGCAAGATATCGGCTTTGACTTTGACAGGAAACGCTTTTACGGTTATTCGCTTTACGCCGACGGCAGAACCCTTGAAAATCACAATGGTTATTGGGCAAGAAATGAAGACGGAACTGATTGGATTAAAGGACTCGCCAGTACCCAAGACTGGGGCATAGGGTTGCATATTTACGGCTCAAAGAACAAAGTGACTCAAAGAGCTGATTTAATGACCGAAGGCTCTTACGCAATTGGTGCTCGTGTTGACGGGTCAGAAAATCAGTTGACTATTGCCTCTGGAACAACTGTTAAAGCTGACGGGTTCGGAGGTAAAGGCATTCTTTTTTCATGGGGTAAAAACCATGAGCTCGCGATTGAGTCCGGCGCCTCGGTCTCAGCACTTGGAGAAGGTGGCATTGCGCTCGCATTTGATTTCGGTTCCAATGAGCTCGGAGATCAATTCGGTTATTACGGCTCCTATACCGCTGATGTATACGATGATAGTTTTGGCTGGTATGCTCAAAATGAAATCCCTGATGTGTTGAAAGGTCCATTGATCTCAGAGCTCAGAATTCAAGGCAGAGTCGAAGGTGATATGGCGAGTATCTATATTTCGCCCAACGCATTTGTCAAAAATATAGTTATTGAATCAGGTGCTCAACTTAAGGGCGATATCATTTCTCTCTGGGATATGGAAAAAACGCTCTATGGATGCGACCACACGGGCATGCAGAGTAACGATCGTTTAGTCACGACATTAACTTTCGGATCAGCTTTACAATCGGCCGCTCTTAGAGAGCCAAGCTCTTCAAGCGAAATTGTGTTTAATGATTTGATTTGGGGACCTAAGGGACTCACCATTGAGGTCAATGACACGCATCTTCATTTCGGAGGTGTTGCAACGGTGCTCAGTGTTGCTGTTGAACCCAATGCTACAGTTGAAGGCGGACGTTATCTTTTGATGCCTACCAGTTATTCGACTCCCCTATTTGACAATAAAGGTCGGGTAATTTCGACTGTTCTAAACCCTGTTTCAATTTCCGGAGACTATCATCAGGCTGATAACGCTTCTTTGACTCTAACCGTTCATGACGGACATTTTGTTCCGATGAGCGTTGACGGCACTGCTAAGTTTGAAGAAGGTTCGGCTATCGTAGCGACTGCTGAAGGCGGTTGGATGCCAGATGGACATGTGACAGTTGATAAAGATTCGTCGATTATTATCGATGCTGAGTCGCTTTCAGCAGAAAACTTAACCTATCACTATTTGAGTGCCTCTGAGCTTCCCGCCTCTCCTACTCTTGTCATTAGCGATGACACCGAAGGATGGGTAGTCAACCGTGCACCGAATGCCTATTCTCGCTATGCACAAGGGGATGCAAAAAAGATTGCTCGCATATTCGATACCAGCGCGGCACAAGCTGTAACAGACGAAACCAAAGAGCTTTTTGCTTACCTCGACTGGTCTGATTCCAATGGCTCAGCCATTAACGAAGCCGCTGCAGCTTTAACTGGTGACGGACTGATTGATATGGTAGCTTCTGCGATTGCATTACAAAGACTGGCTCAGAGCGCATCAGAGTCGAAACTTTCTATAGCTCAGGGCGACGGCGATTACGCTTGGGTGAATCCATTTGGTGCGACTGCATCAGCAGCAATGGCTGGTCACAGCCGTATGGATGTAGGAGGATTGGCCGGCGGATGGGTGAAAAAGTCTGGTAACACACAAAGCAGCCTTTCATTGGTAGCACTTAATAGTGACGGTAAAAGCGCTCATGCCCGAGAACTTAATGCCCAGGGGCTTTGGATTGCAGGTAGCTGGGAAAAATCTCATTTGAATCAATCGAATGCTTTTATTCAAACGTCAGCTCATTTGGGCTATATCAATGCCGAAGAAAAGCGCACAGTTCATTTCGGCAATTTTTATGACAGTATCGAGGCTGATCCTCAGTATTGGTCTTTCGGGCTTTCGGGTATCACGGGATTGAAGTTTAAGGTGCTTGACTCCATTACTATTGCTCCCTACGCCGGACTCTCGGGTTTTGCGCTTTATATGCCTAGCTTTAAAGAAGATTCTGCAGGCATAGCCGATTTGTCTGTTGATTCATCCGTTTTTCATTCTCTAGAGGCTCAATTAGGTGTTAAGTTTGAGGGAGCAGTTTTTGAGCCCAATAAGGCTTATTGGCAGATGAAGCTTGCTTATGGCAGAGAAATTTTGTCTGATGCAGGTGGGCTGGATCTCTCCTTTAATCAAAAAGACCTTAGCGGGAGCTTTGACCGCAGAGCTCAGTGGGATTCAAAAAATCGCTTCAAAGCAGGACTTAAAGTTGGCATTGAAGCCCAAAATGGTCTTTCTTTGAACGCACTCATTCAATCGGAGTGGGAATCCTCTGATAGCCATAGCCTTGCTGGAGGCTTAGAAGCCAATTGGCGTTTTTAAAAGCACTAAGAATAGGTCCGTCTTCTTTAAAAAGAGAAGACGGACCCCTAAGCTGTTAAAGAATTAACGGATAGGCAAGGTGGGTTTGTGGCCCAATGCCCCTACAAGAGCTGCAGCTGTGAGGAATATGAGCTGGGGTCCAAGGTGAATATCAATCTTATCGAAGTATTCTTTGACCGTATGGGTGTTGATTTGAGTACCTCCAGCTGAAAGACAGGTTGCTGGTATACCTTGGCTAACCGGTGCATTGGCGTCAGTAGATGAATAGCCATAGTTTGTGAGCTCAATACCCAAAAGCTTTTGTGCAGAACGAGCAGTTTGCAGTACCGGGCATTCTGGCGGGCGAATTCCTGCTGGTCGATTGCCGATTTGAGTTTTGGTAAGTTTTAAAATCTTGGCCTCATCGGTCACCGGCCAGTTAGCGTTTTCTTCCGCTACCCCCTCTTCAAAGCACTTCATAATGGCTGCTTCGGTTTGAAGGAGCATTTCGTTATCTAAACTTCGGATATCAACGTCGACCTCACAGTGCGGCGCAATGCTGTTAACGCTCTGCCCGCCCTTAATCATGCCGATCGTGAAGGTCGTTTTGGGATTGGCCGGCACTTTGAGTTTGGCAACTTTTGCCCCTGCTAAGCACATTGCATGAATAGCGCTTGGCGTATCGCCAAATGCTCCGTAGGAGTGACCACCTTTGCCGTCGATGCAAAAGCGCCAGCGATGTGAGCCAATTGCGCCCTTCAAAATTCGGCCGACATCGGTATTATCAATCGCGATAAACCCATCAACTTTATGGTGTTCATTGAAAAATTTTGAACCACGGGTGTCGCCGTTTCCTTCTTCTCCGACTGTTCCGACAAAGTAAATATCGCCCTCGGTTTCAATATTAAGTTCATTAAATAGACGCAAAACATGCAACAACGCCCGAAGGCCTGAGCAGTTGTCTCCGATGCCGGGAGCAAAATAGCGGTTACCTTCCTGACGAACCTTAACGTCTGTGCCTGCAGGAAAAACGGTATCCATATGAGCACCTAAAGCTAACACAGGACCGTTCCCCGAACCAGGGCGCAAACCGACAACATTGCCGATTTCATCAATGTGTACATCTTTAAGACCGTATTTTTTCATCCGGCGTGCGATTTCTTCAGCTCGAACGCTTTCTTCAAAAGTTGGGGCTGGAATTTCGCAGAGTTCAATTTGCTCCTTCATCGCTTCGTCGGTTTCGTCAAACGCCTTCTGAAGCGCTTTCCCAATCACAGGATCCTCTTTTAAAGCTTTAACCGCTTCAAAGACCTTTTCGTCTAACGGAGGAATATTTTGTTGAGGCATTTTTCAAACTCCTTTTTTGTTAACGCAATCGATTTAAGGACGATTTTTTCTAAGTAGCAATCGGGAAAAACGAGCGCATTATCATAATTAAAAAGAAAAAGATAACTGAAATGTTAATAACTGTATGAAATTAAAGAATAAATTTTTAAGATAACATTTTTTAGAAAAGTTTTTTTGTTAGAATGGTTCGAGTTTATTTGAGCAATTCGATGATGTCCTCTTTGCACTTTTCCTACCCCCGAACCGTTGATCTCCCTATTTTGTTGGTTATTGCATTGGTCGCACCGTTAACGGCTAGTGCAGCTCAATACACTCAAACCTATGATTTCAACACTGAAGATTTCAAAGATAAATGGGACATGAGTGTCGAGTTGGGGGCTACTCAGGTTAGTTTTCTTGAAATGGCTGCAAAGCAGGACTTTCAAGGCGTCACTAAATATGTTAAAAGCGGTCCTTCAGCATTTTTAGAGCGCTTTGTTAATACTGAATCTCTTGAATTCCAACAAAATTCCAATATCGATATTGATGTGCAACTGACCGCTAAATTTAATGTACCGGAAACTTATTATGGCGATTGGAGACATCCAGCCCCGACCAAAGAGGATTCTCCTATTTCGGTTTTAGCTCCAAGTTATTCGTATATGGTACGGGCCGATGCAATTACTAATGTCATCGGTATGGACGCATGGGCTGGCTACGTTCAAAATGATGCACAGATCCGTTTGAGCTCAAAAATTAATTCTCAATTGAGTGCTCAAGCTAAGATGTATCTAACAACAGATAATGCTCGACCTACTGATCAGACTTTGAATATCAGAGGTTCATATGCTTGGGAGATTCATCCGACGATTAATGCAACCGCGTATGTCGACGCAGATATCTCTTTAGTAGGCATGAGAGCACAGGATTATCTTGGGTTTGGTTCTTCAGCAGTCAATAATGGCGAAATATCTATTTCTGGCCTGATTAATCTGCAAGAAAGCACCTCAACACATTTTCAAGACGGTATCGGCTCTTTTGAAATGAATTTTGATAACGGTTATGTGTTAGGAGTTGATACTGCAGGGACAATAGAAGCTCATACTCAATGGTATGGGTCAGCCCGAGCTATCGGACTCTTAGGTTTATCTTCCGCTGCTCAAACTTCAATTATTAATAATGGTTCAATTAAAATAGCGACTTCCGAAGAGTATACAGCTGCCGCTTTAGCTGCATCGGCTGACAATTTCGGTACGGTTTATGTCAGTAACCGAGGAGAAATTGATTTATCTGAAGCTCAGACACGCTATAGACATGAGCTTTATGCCAATTTATCCGATAATGGGCAGGTGGTTATCGACGATTGGCTTTTGAGCCTGGATTATCTGGATCACTTTGTGCCTTTTGCCATTGTTTCGGATTCAAGCAGCACGGGGGCAAACTCAAAACTTCGCTTTACTGCCCAATCCACTCTTTATTTAAAACCGACTGACTCCCATCAGCTCAATGTGGACTTAAATCTTGGGACAATTATTGGTACTTATACAGACAGTCAAACGATTTCCTCGGATCTCAATATGGTAGATGGCTTTTTCTCTTCAATTGAAAGCGCTACCAATATGGTTGATTTGCAGTATTCGGGAACTGACGCTAACCATTTAACAGCCAGACTGACCGTGAATCCTGAAAAAAGTCTTGGACACGGTTCACGCTTTATAGCATTGACATCAGACTTAAATTCTTTGATGACATTGCAGGCTTTGACTTCACCGGCGTTGCGCTTTACTGAACATGAAGCTCCAAAAGTTAGCCTTAAGCCATGGTACTACAGTTTGAACGATAAGTCGGATCAAGGCTTTAATTCCGATGGCGGAGGTCTTGTCGTCAGTACCGAAACTCAAAAGGATGGTTATCAATTCATTGGCTACTGGGCAGTTGCAAAAGAGCGCTCCGAGGCTGACAATCATTTAATTGATGCTAAGGGCTCACGTTACGCATTAGGGCTTTCTTTAAACTATTTCTTCAATGATTCGTTTTCTGCCGGCCTTAGGGCTGATGTCGGCAAAAACCGCTCTGATTGGGACTTTAAAGACAAATTCGGTGCTGACAGTCAAACCATTGAGTCGCAATATTTATATACAGAGGCTCATTCTAGATTGACTTACCCATTATCTGAGGGCCAAACTTTAAGCGCGACAGCAGCGGCAGGCTATTTGCGTCAGAAACAGGATGGTTTTGATTTGACGACTCTATCAACTGGACTTGTGAGCTATGAACAAGGCAAGTCTGACAGTTTTCTTTTGAGGCTCGCCGCTCAATGGCAAATGAATAAAGAACTTGACGGGTATCGGCTTTTCAATACCTTAGGACTGGACACAGTCTATTTAACCGATCCTGAGTTTGATACTGCGTTTACATATCTTGACAGTCATTATAAGGCCCAGGGCGAAGTGAGCAATTGGCTAACTTCTCTGCATGTGGCAACTGGATTTAGCAAAGAGCGTCTATCTTTGGAGCTTGCCGGAGGCTACAGCGTGGGTGAGGATCTTAAGGCTTTAAGTCTTAATGCCCGCATGAGTTATCGGTTCTAGCGCACCGATGAATTAACCGTTTGGACTAGTGTGGTGTTTGCGGTTGCCAACTATATAAAGAGCGACAGCCGAAAGAATAAAGCCCAGTGCAATGATTTCGGCTGAAGTGACATCTTCTTTAAAAATGAAGACTCCCAAAAGGAATGTGAGAACGGGGCTCAAGAATTGAATGATGCCAAGCACTGTCATAGGTAGTCGTTGAGCGGCCAGTGAAAAAAGCACCATAGGCACCGACGTGACAATACCTGTTCCCATCAGAGCCCAGCTTAAGCCGCTTGAGAAACTCTCAAAGAAATGATGGACAAAGATCCCATCAAAGCTCAGTAAATAGATTAAGGCAGGTCCGAGCATTAAAATGTGCTCAATTGCAACGCTTTTTAAGGGTTCAATGACAATTTTCTTTTTCAGAGCTCCGTAAGTTGCCCAGGTCGTTGATACTAAAATAGCAATCCAGGGAAAACGATCAAGCCCAGTGATCAAAACACCAACACCGATTGCAGCCAGCGCAATAGCTAGGGCGCGAACTTTGGAAATACGTTCAGAGAAAATGACTACTCCGATTGCCATTGTCATCAATGGCGTTAAAAATGTTCCTAAGCCCAATTCCACTACTCGGCCTGTGGTGACGCCCACAATATTGACGAGCCAGTTGGCTGAGGCAAACACGGTGGCAAGAATAAGCAGTAACGTCTTGTTTTCAATAGGATGCAGAATTAGTGATTTGAATAGAGAAAGCGTTGCGCCCAATTGATGCTTGGCAACAATCAAAAAAAGGACAAAAATCAAAGACCAGACAATTCTGTGGGCAAGAATTTCAACATCACCGGCTTCAGACAGAAGAGCCCAATAAAGCGCAATAAGGCCCCAGATGCAATATGCACCCAGGGCGCTCAAAAGACCGGTGCGGGAAGAATCTTCAGTCGATACAGCCATGAATGATTCCAATCGTTGAACTATGAGCCTTTAGTGTACTCTGTAAATAATTTCCCAAAAATATTATGCAAAGGCCGAATCAAAATTATTTATGACGCGGCCTCTAAAAAGTCAGATGCTACTGTAGGCACCGTCCCAGACAACCTTTCTGTAACCTGTTTGATCCGTATCGCCTTCTGTAGAAAGGCAGAGAATATTGGAGTCACTGCCTAGCCCGATTGAATTCTTGATGTCTTGATATTGCGGCTTTCTTAAAAGATCGGCCACAAGACCAAAGCACGAAGCACCGCTTTCGCCCGAGATGATTCTGGGGTCATCGTTCATCGGGGCACTTAAAATTCTCATGCCATCAGCAGCTACAAAGTCCGGCATTGATACAAAGTAATCGGAGCATTCTTGCATGAGCTCCCAGGCGACTGTGCAGGGAATTCCGCAGCAAAGACCAGCCATAATGGAGTGAAGTTCACCTTCATATGCATGAATTTTTCCGTCTTTAGCTTGGGCGGTACGGTATAGACAGTTTGCGCCATGAGGCTCTACGATGATGATCTTCGGACGGTTTTTGCCGTATTGTTGAGCAAAAAAGGCGGCAACGGCAGCTGCCATAGAGCCAACGCCAGCCTGAAGAAAAACATGAGTAGGACGAAGACCATTTAATTGGTTGACGATTTCCATACCAAGCGACAAATAACCTTGCATAATCCGCGTGGGAATTTCTTCATAGCCAGCCCATGCGGTGTCTTGCACTAAAATTCCACCTTTTTCTAAGGCGAGCCTTGCAGCCATTTGAACAGTGTCGTCATATGGGAAATCGGTAATTGAGGCATCAGCTCCTAATTTTTTAATATTTTCCAGTCTTTCGATTGCAGTGCCTTTTGGCATTAAAACAATACTTTTATGTCCTAAAGTTTTTGCGCTCCAGGCTACTCCCCGACCATGGTTGCCATCGGTGGCAGTTACAAAGGTAAGCTCTCCAAGGCATTTTTTAGCTTCGGGCGTTGTCAAGGAATTAAATGAGAGCTCTGTATTAGAGAGTCCTAAACGCTCACCCAATAAGGTTGCCATGCAATAGGAGCTTCCCAGGGCTTTAAATGCATTGAGACCAAATCTATAGCTTTCATCTTTTACCCAAAGGTGATTGATGCCATAGTGGTTAGCAAAGGACTTCAATTCTTTTAAAGGCGTTGGGTTATAGACAGGCAAAGACTGATGGTAATTTAAAACCTCTCGGGCTTTTTGAAGAGAAAATCTTTGCATCAGGGTTGAGTGAGACTGTTTTGTTTCGTATTGAACTAATTTAATTTGGGTATCCATTGGCGTCACCTTTTTAGTTGTCCATTCAATTTTTAGGCTAACTACAGAGCTTTGACCAAAGCTTCTGCTAATTTTATCTCCGTTACTCTTAGCATTATTGAGGCACTTCTTAGGCATCTAATCATTTTTCGTACGTCGATATTGCTCAAAAAGAACCTTTGATTGAGTGAGAAGCCATGCATCGTGATTGAAACTACTCACCATTGACACTCCCATCGGTGCGTTATCAAATTGAGCCAAGGGAGCGTTATCCAGGGTAGTCCCACTAAACTACCCAGGCAAAATGAGGCACTCATTTTGTTTCTGAATGCGTTCATCTCTTCCAACGATGCACTTTTCTTTAATCCGCACCCAGGAAGTGTCGGTAATAAAATTATTTTTCCTCCCGCTAAAAGCTCGTTTAAATAAGCTACAGTCTGTTGAGCAATTGTCTCTTCTTCGCTTAAATCGAGAAGACTCATTTTGTGTGAGAACTCAAATCGTTCTTTAACTCCAGGACCAAAAGAGGGATGGTATTTTTCAATGAAGTTGCCATAGTGTTTCCAAACTTCTCTGCCCTGAAGCTTCTGATAAGCCTTCAAAATAAGACCTAGGTTAAAGGGGGCGGCTTTGACATGTTCTGCTTTGCCCCATAATTCTTCTGCAAGCTCGACAACAGAGTCTATTTCTGAAACCACCTTCTCTCCGAAGAGCTCATAGATGTCATCAGGAATGACTATTTGAGGGACATCATTTGTTTCGATCGGATCGCTTTCGATTAAAACACGAGTAGATTTTTCAAAAACAGTAAACTCGGAGGCTAAGATTCCGGCTGTATCATAAGGCGGACACAGTCCCGCACAGCCTTCGAGCGAAATGCGTCCAAAACTGGGTCTAATGCCAAAAAGTCCGCATTGGCTTGCCGGTCCCCTCACAGATCCGCCAGAGTCAGTAGCCAGAGAAAAGTCACATAGGCCGCAAGAAACCGATGAAGCAGAACCTGATGATGAACCGCCTGCATAAAGATTAGGCGCTGCACCGTTTATTGGAGCTCCAAAGTGAATATTGTCTCCTATGACTGAAAATGCCAGTTCATCGGTGACAACTTTCCCGACAAACTTCGCTCCAGCATTTAAAAGTTTCAAAACAGCATGGGCAGATTGATTTTTAATGCCCGATAAAGCCAGCATGGTGGGATTGCCCGCACTGGTTGGATAACCTTTGACGTCGAACATATCCTTAACGGTAAAAGTCATGCCAGATAGCGCTCCGGTTGGGGCAAATTCAAGTTTGGCCTCTGGATAGGGCATAAAAGCCAATGATGTTTCTCTAGTCCACTTCTTTGTCATAATTCTTTTTCGATTCTTAAATGAACAAAATAAAGGGTCCCGAACGATTATGTCTTAACTGCCATCACGTTGCTAAATTGTACGAGTGGAACGGATTTAAGGTTATCGGTTTGGAAGAAGAATTTTATGAGTTTGATAAAATAAAAATATCATTTCAATTTTTATTCAATATTTCACATGACCATTGCAAGTCATATTGCCCGCTCACTCGCGCCGGTATTAACAGCTGAAAAAGAGCAATTTAACTTATTTTTTATTCGGGGGATGCCAGGAGTCGGCAAAACGACTTTGGTGAAATCGGTATTTACGGATTTATCTTATGTTGATTTGCAGGATATTTATCCTCAGAATTTAGCCCGAACTCAGCCTAAAGACTTTTTTGGTGTCTACGGCAAACGCTTAATTGTTGATTCAATTCAATACTGTCCGGATCTTTTGGACTATTTACCGGCAGACGAAAGTGCTTATATTGTCCTTGTGGGTTATGTTGCTCAGGAAAAACTTAATGCTCTTAAAGAAAAACGCACGGTTTGCATTCGCCTGTTGACGCCTTTTTCACAAAGAGAATACTCAGGGCGTAAAGCTGAGGCCTTAGGGGTAGAGCCCGTACCAATCAGAATTACGTACCCTAAGCCTGGTTTTTTTGACTTGATTCGCAATGGTTTTTTACCCAGAAGTGATTTGTCGTTATCGACGGGGGCGTTTTATGAAAGCTGGCTTGGAGAGTTTTTTTCTCGACACGTCAGAGAAGTGCTTCATGCCTATAAGGACACACTCTTTTTCAATTACCTGAAAGTGCTTGCCCGGCACAATATGCAGGAGCTTAATCACTCTAAGTTCGCTAAAGAAGCTGGCATCAGTTACGCCACTGCGATTTATTGGACAGATTTTTTAGTCGATTGCGGTGTGCTGATTGATGTGCCTTCTCTTAATCTTTCTGAAAGGCGTCAGGTTAAGCGCTCTAAAATAGCGTTTGCCGATACGGGGCTTTTGTGTTTTCTTCTGGGGATTTCAAGCGGTGATGCAGTATTTGCAAGCGACGCCTATCCGGAAATCTTAAGCAGCTTTGCTGCGGCAGAAATTGTTAAAAATTACGCTTCGCTCGGTCAAAACGCCCCCCTCTTTTTCTATCGCGATACAGCCCGCAAGCACGTTGAGCTCATGCTTCAAACCCCCAGAGGGACGCTTCCTCTTGCTTTTTTAAGTAAAAAGAGTAGGTCTTTTAAAGAAAGTATTCGTCACGGAGCCGTTCTGATTAAAATTGCTTCACCCTGCGAAGATATGGTTTTTATTTCTGACGGTACGGAAATGCTCGACTCAACGGCTTATCCGGTACTTTCCGCTTCTTTAATTTAAACACGGTACAATGAACGGACTGATTGATAAAGGATTAAACGCTATGCGCTCATTGGTTCTGATTGCTACAGCTGGCTTATGCTGCTCAATGCTTGCCGGCTGCGCTATTCCCGAAAAATACCAGGAAAAGGAAAATATCCGTCAACTTGACTCCGCGACTTATGAAATTGAGCTTCAGCAACCTTGGGTTGAGCAAGAAGTGATGGTCAGTGAAAATGCCCGTAAAAAGGCGACTAATCTTTGTCTTGAAAGAAATCAAGGTATGCAGCCTCTTCAGGCTATCACACGTTCGACCCGTGAGATGGGCGGAAAGGGTGCCTATGTGAAATTTACTTTCCGTTGCGTGGGGTACATGGAACGCCCGAAGATGGAATACCACCGCTTGGGCTTTTATACCGACGAAGAATCGAAAAAAGAAGCCATTGAACGTAACCGTGAAGAATACGGTTACTAAGAAGCTACTCTACTAATAAAAAAGCCTTCCAAGAAAATTCAGAAGGCTTTTTTTATTACGATTTATTTACTTTTAGATTTTTGTGAGTTTTTTCTTCGCGCTTTTTTTGAGCTTTTTGAGCTTCAGCCATTTCAATGGCTACCTTAATGTAGGAATCTACAGCTTTTGTGCCGTAGGTGCAGGCTACTCGCTTTGAAAAAAGGAAATACAAAGTCCAAAGGGCAGCGTAAAGGCAGGAGCGGATTACGGAATTATTGTCAATATCGGCTCCGAAAATAAGTCCTAAAAGGAATAAAGAAATCGGCCCCACTACCCATAAAATAACAATCGTTTGTTTAACTACCCAGACCTCACGTTTTCTGGCAATCATCCAAAGGCAGTACATGTATAAGCCAATGATGACAATGGATGGTGAAATAATCGCCCAGCTTACCGCGCCTGACTGGTTCATGAGGTTTACCGAATTAATAGCATCAATGGCTGTGAGAATAATCGATAAAACGATCGTAGCCACAAATACTAAGAGCCAGCCGTGTACGCCATGGGGAAAGTAAGGGATCGGTCGAGCTGAAGGCTTCCCTTTTGCCCAAGCGTAAATAAAGTATGTGGGACAGGCTGTGAGCACCGCAAGAATGGCCACGGCCATTAAAACATCGAAAGTCAATAAATTAGAAATCATGTTTTATCCGAATCAATGTGTCTGTCTCAGCTCAACCTTTTTGAGACTACGTTTTAATTTAAGATTTTCGCAATTGTGGCAGCACGCTTCATTATTGAGTCCTTCAATAATGCCACAAGGTTCGCCGTTGGCATGATTGCCGTGGCAGCATAATGAAAGCAATCCCAGGTGCTGGCGCAACTCTTTAAGAGCATTGATCTGTTCGTCAATTTTTTTTATGTGTCGCGTGATGATTTCCTGCACCTTGCAGGCTTCCTCATTTTGTCTGGCACTGACGTCACTTAAAAGCTTGATGTCTTCCAGACTCATATCGAGACTTCTGCAGTGACGGATAAATTGAAGACGTTTTAAATGCCCCTCGGTGTATGAACGGTAGTTGTTCATTGAACGGGCTGCTTTGGGAATGAGTCCTTCATTTTCGTAAAAACGGATTGTTTCCACAGCAACGCCCGAGAGTTTTGATAATTCCCCGATTCTCATCGTTATGCTCAGTAAAAAAGATTTCTGCGTACTTTACCACAAACCCTGTATTCTTTACAGGGATTGGACTAATGTTTTTAAACTATTATTGAATAATATTATTTTAATATTTAAACAATATTTATATAATATTTATATGATATTTTTGATTGCATTAATATTTAATATGAGAAAAATTCTGTCTGAATAAACACTAAAGAGCTAAAAAATTGCTGCCTGAAATCAACATTGATTAGTAATTTCAGGCAGCACCTTGAGTGATAGAAATTAATTAGTTAAGAGTCAAAGAGACGATCTTATTGTGATCGACTACTTCAAATTGATTCCCCTTCTTCACTAGGCCGCGAATATCGGTTAAGTCAGCGGGCAAGCCATAAGCAGCCGTTACTTCTTCCCGAGCGATATCAATCACGATCAAGGTGTTGAAGTTTTTGGAAACTGCGTACAGTTTGCCGTCTTCATAAACCATACCGGTCAGATAAAGTTCACCGAGCGTTCTGCCGTCTTTCAAATCAGCTTCCGGGACGAATTCGCCGGAGAGCATCCAGTCAGCCATGAGTGCCTTGGAAATCACTAAGGTCTTCTTATTTTTGTTGTCCGGCAAAGAGGCCGTGTAAATGTAACGGCCGTCTGTTGCTGACGAATGGATATAAGAATACTTGGCGCGTTCCGTATCAATACGGGCACGACCTAAACCACCAACGGCTTCGACTTGGGTACGCCCTTCAGTGAAGTTCGCCCAGCCTTTGACGTCATCAGCATTGGGATTGAGACGGGCACGTAAAAGCGACTTATTCATACCCATTATTACAAAAGCATCCTCTTGATATTCGGTGATACCGATGATATCCAGAACGTTTGCCGAGAACCAGGGGTCAATCGCTGCAGATACAGTAGGCTTTAGGTCGTTATCCAACACCCAGAAGTTATATTTCGAAGCAACAAAATACTGTCCGCGCACTAGGCTTACCGTATTAATAGGCTCTTTGATGTTTTGCACTTCACGCGCTTGAATAACCTTAAGCTCTCCGTTTAAGACCAGCGGGCTGTTTGCCGAATTGTGATCAAAAGTGATACCGAGTTTCTTAGCGTTCGGAGCGTAGGCGAAGTCGGGATCTTTCACATCACGTCGACCTAAGAAATTGATGCCGCCCCACATGCCCTTCCAGCTTGAATCATCCCAAATGACATATTTAGGATTAAAGGAGAATCTCACCGGATCTCCTTGACCCCAATTGGGAGGAACGCCTGTAGACCAAAGTGCTTGGAAGCAATTGGAAGCTACTATAAAAGCGACAATGCCGAAGGACCACTTGTAGAAAGTCGTGAGCGGTCGCCAGGGCTTGCCCTTCATTTCTGCCAAGAGAGCATCAACCCGAGGCGCGAGGAAGCATGCAAGACCAAAAAGCATCACTACGCACCAGAAGACGATTTCAGCCCACATTTGTGTGTGGATACCAAAGACATCAAGGCCGAAACCTTGACCTACATCACGTGCTGCATGATTACCCAAATGACGAAAGCTTGAATAAAGACCCAAAGCAGCCATCACAAGCATCGTGGCAAGATACTTGGGTTTAAAGCCGTATCGCACCATAAACAGTGCAACAACACCAATGTAAGCCATCTGTTGACGTTGTCCCCAGCAAAGCGTACAGGGGCTGTCACCCATCATGTAGCCCAAAATGATATTGGCAATGCCCACGGGCAGAAGGACGATTAAAAGACCGCCCCAGCAGACAATGTCATAGAAGGTTTTCGCTTTTTTCAAGTCTGCGTCATTAATCGGACGAGTGTGGTCATAAATAGACATAATGATCTGTTCCTTTCGTTCGATTAAAGATTAAGTGAGCCCAAAATGGCGGTAGAGACATGGCCTACGTACATAAAGACAACCACAAACCAGCTGCCTACTGTAAGCCACCAGGCTAGTTTTTCTTTTTCAGGCTTCATGATGATGAGCATCACTGCCGCAAAAAGAAGGAGAAATTCCAGAAACTCCATTTTTTGTTTCCTTTCTTAAAAAAATGCTGTCTGATAGACAGCACTCGGGATTGTATTGGCAGATGAGAATTATTGTCAAGTAGAAAATTTCGTTACACAATCGCCCATATAAAAAACGAGGCGCCCAATTTCTGAGCGCCCCATTTCATCCATTTAAGCTAGAAAAGCTTATGAGCTGATAGCTGACTTATTTAGCCTGGGTTTCTTCGTCTTCTTCGAAGGGTTCAGAACCCAGTTCGCCTTCCATACGGGAGACCATCAAAGCGGTGGTAGAGTCACCAACGACGTTGATAGACGTACGGATCATGTCGAGCACACGGTCAACACCAGCGATCAAAGCGATCACTTCAAGCGGGATACCGATTTGCGTGAAGACCAACGTTGACATAATCAAACCAGCGCCCGGAACACCAGCCGTACCGACAGCAGCCAACACACCGGTGATAACGACGATCACTTGGTCGCCCATCGTTAACGGGAGGTCATAGATCTGAGCAGCAAACACAGCGCACACACCCATGTAAACAGCCGTACCGTTCATGTTAATGGTATTGCCTAACGGAACTGCGAAAGAAGCGATCGAGTTCGTAGCACCCAAGCGGCGGGAAGCAACCAGGTTAGCAGCTATAGCGGCGGCAGACGAGCAGGTCGTGAAAGCGATCAACCACGGTTCAAAGATGCCCTTGAAGTATTCACCGAGCGGAATACGGATGATGAACACCACGATCGGGATGTAAATCAAGATAACCAACAAAGCCGTAGCGATGAAGGATGCCAGAATCAATTTGCCCAACGGGAGCAAAACAGCCAAACCGTGTTGAGACACTACAACAGCCATCAATGCGAACACACCGATCGGAGCGTAGCGCATCACAACTTGCGTCATGTGAATCATCAAGTTGCCAACGATGTCGAAGAAGTGGTAAACGGGTTTACCCTTTTCGCCCAAGAAGTTCAAGCAGAAGCCGAACATTATGGCAAAGAAGATGATCTGAAGGATGGAGCCCTTAGCAAAAGCTTCCATCGGGTTGATCGGGACGATATCAAGTAAGGTTTGCACGAAACTCGGAGCCTTCACTTGAGCAGCCTTCAAACCTTCCGTGGAAAGCGTCAGACCGATACCCGGGTCGATGATGTTAGCAATTAACAAGCCGAAAATCACAGCGATAGCAGAAGTCACCATGAAGATAACGAGCGTTTTAATTGCCACGCGACCTAATTTGCTAACGTCAGAAATACCGGCGGCACCAGCAACCAAGGTTGCAAATACCAACGGCACAACGACCATGCGAATTAAGCGAATGAACAAATCGCCGAAGGGTTTCACGTAGGTAGTGGCGAACTGGGAGTCCAAGAACATACCGACGATCACACCTAGGACAAGACCAATGAGCATTTGCATTGCCAAACCCATTGAAGCGGATTTAGATTTTGCCATTGCATTCTCCTTTCCAAATTTATATTTATTATCGCGAGCGGTCGTCTTTGAGCGCCGTAACAACGCAGAAATACAACTCTGCACACGGTATAACCGAGCCGAAACGTAGGGTTTCAATCTCTTAGGTTCAATGTAGTATCAAATTGTAAAATCGTGAAGTAGGTAGAAACCCTAACTACTTTATGATTTATTCTTTTGATTAATTTGTAAAGATAGTGCAAAAACCTTGATTTATCCTAATAATTCAGGGCGTTATAACACTTTCCACAACTCGTAGGGGTTTGAATGAGTAAAAAGGGCAACTTTTGCGTTTGGACAAATGTTTGTGAAATAACAAGTCGCTCACAGGATTCTAGGGTTTCCGTGTAAGTAAAACCCTTGCTTTCGATAATGGACCAATATTGATTCCAAATAACAGAACGTTTATGAAAATCAGGCTCTGATAGTATTCTAGACAGGATGAGGTAAGCTTCAGCCTTAAGAGCTAAAGGTGAAAAATCATCCCCTTCAATAACAGTTTTTGGACAATATTCGAGTTTAATTAATTGAGCCTCTTCAGAAGGTGACAATTTATAAAAAGCCTTATGGTAATTTTGAAACAAAAAGCCGAGAGTCCATGCTTTTAGCTCTTCACGTGTGTTCTCACAGATAACCGGGAAATCACTGACTTTTAAACCCACGGGCTTTGCTTCATTAAAAGACTCCCCTTTTTCAGAAAAAGTCTGAGCTAAAAGTTCAGTCTCACTTGTGTCCGATCCGTAAAGATGAATCAATAAAGATTCATGATCTTCTTTTTTTAAAAAACGATCACAAAAGCGCTGCAATCGATCTGATAAAAGTACCGCCTTATCTCCCCAGGGTTGAGCTCCCACCGAGCATAACTGAAGGGATGCAAAGGGCCTGCCCTCTTTTGTTGTAAAGTAAAAAAGCATCGCGCGAGGCTTTTTTTCTACCTTGGGTGTTTGAATTTTGACGGCTTCATCTCTCTTTCTGGTTGAAATACGCTCAACGCGCGCACGGGGCTTTTCCTGAATAATCTTTCTTTCGCTCGCTTGAGGCTTTTTTTGCTTTAAAAGCTTCATCAAAAGCCAAATAACAAGTACAAGGGCTAGAGCTGATAAGAGCAAAAAATAATCGAATTCCTGATTCATAATTACTTGTTTCCTTTAGGCTCGATTCTAATAGATTTGACAAAATCTAAATGTTGATGATTTTTTTTACATTCTTTTCCGAAAGTTTAGTTTTAGACAAAGTAGAGCCTATAGAACCATCATACAATCAGATCGGATGTGAGGTTTGTGTCTGGAGTCAGTAATGAAATCGAAAATTGAGAAAGTCAAACTCAATAACGGAGTGAAGATTCCTGCTCTCGGTATTGGAACTTGGCAGATTCCTGCATCAGAGGATCTTGTTAATTCTTTATTGAGTGCTATCGGTCTCGGTTATCGTTACATTGATACAGCTGCTATTTACGAAAATGAAACTTCGGTTGCAGAGGCAATTCGCAGAAGTGGTATAAAACGCTCGGAACTTTTTGTTTCTTCAAAATGCTGGGCGGCTAACCGTACCTATGATGCAGTGATGCGTGCGTTTGAAGAGTCTCTGCGAAACCTCAAACTTGAGTATCTGGACTGCTACCTTATTCATTGGCCTTTCACCAAAGGAGAACCTTTAGCTTGGCAAAGTGTCAACATTGGTACGTGGCGCGCTTTTGAAAAGCTCTACGAAGAAGGTGTAGTGAAGTCTATCGGGTTATCAAACTTTCAAATGCATCACTTGGTCAGTTTCCTTGCTCGTGCTAATGTAAAACCCGCGGTCAATCAGCTGGAATTTCATCCGGGTTATACGCAAAAGTCAGCGGTAGCCTTTTGTAAGAAAAACGGTATTACAGTTGAGGCCTGGTCCCCGCTTGGTCACGGCTCGCTTTTGGCTGAACCAGTTCTTAAAGAAATGGCCTCTCGCTATAATCGATCGGTAGCTCAGCTTATTCTGCGGTGGTGCCGCCATCATGATGTGATTCCTGTGACGCGAGCCCTATTGCCCGAGCATCAAATCGAAAACTTACAAAGTTTCGACTTTGATTTGACAAAGGATGACATTGAAAGATTAGACTCTATGCCTACTATGGGCTTTTCAGGATTAGAGCCTGATCACGTCAGTTTCTAAATAACCTATTTTTATATAGAAAATCCGGCTTAAGGCCGGATTTTTCTTAATTTGATGCTCTGATTACAAAGCTTTAGAAGGCAGGAACCACTGCACCTTTATATTTCTCTTCAATGAATTTCTTCATTTCTGGCGACGTGAGAGCCTTGGCTAACTTTTGAAGCTCAACACGCTTGTCACCCGTTCGGATCGCAACAATATTGGCATAGGGCGAATCTTTGCTTTCCATAAACAGAGCGTCTTTCATCGGATTAAGATTGACACCTAAAGCGTAATTGGAATTGATTACGGCAAAGTCCACATCGTCTAATGCGCGTGGTAAAACCGCCGCTTCCATTTCAATGATTTGAATTTGTTTGGGATTGTCAATGATATCAGCCGGAGTACCGTTCACACCAACGCCATCCTTTAAGGTAAAGAAGCCGGCATCAGCCAAAATCTTCAAAGCCCGTCCTCCGTTTGTCGGGTCATTCGGAATGGCAACCTTAGCGGCTTGAGCAACATTTTTGACATCTTTAACTTTCTTGGAGTAAACCCCCATTGGTTCGATATGCACGGCCACAAGCGGTTGCAGTTGCAGTTTGCGTTCTTTGGCAAAATTATCGAGGTAGGGTTTATGCTGGAAGAAGTTTGCATCAAGCTCTTTATCGGCTAAAGCCATATTAGGCTGCACGTAGTCGGTAAATTCAATAATTTCGAGAGTCACACCTTCTTTGGCAAGCATCGGTTGCGCCGCTTTGAGGATATCAGCATGCGGGACGGGCGATGCACCGACTTTGAGCACTCCGCTCTTGGTAGCATCATCTGAACAGCCCGTCAATAAACCTCCAGCCGCAATGGCGCATAGACACAAAGAAATGAGGGAACGGCGTTTCATCTTTTATTGCTCCTGTTTTATACGGTCGCCTCATTATCCCGTAACTATTTTGTATTGGGTATACCTACAAACCTGTATTTTTGAGTACTTTCTCTTAGTTTAGAAGGTAAAAAAATATTGCAACGATGTAAAGAGATTCGAATTTATTGCTCTTAGACAGACACGATTACTGTCAGTGCAAGAAGGCAATCATGTATTTCGTCTAACAACAGAAAAAGATGCTTCAGCACTAGTGGCAAATTACGAGCAATATAGCGATGCCGATCACTTTTGAATGCACTTTGCCGACTGTGAGCTATTCTTGTGCCTACTGACACATGCAACAGGAAGCTTACGAATGGAATGCGTAGTTTTCTGTTTATCTCGATCAAAAAGCTACATCTCGGGGAATTAGCACGCAGTAAGTTAAATAGATCATTTGCTTCTTCGGATACAAGGTGTTAAAAAATTAGCAAGCGGCATTGCATAACGCAATCCTAAGAGTGAGCGATTGCACGCAAAATTGGGATTTAAGCTTGTAGGCACCTATATCAATGCTGGTTTCATGAGCGGAAAGCGCTACAACGTGAGTTGGTTTGAAAACAATATCGGAGATCACACTTTGAATTCGGCTTTGCCAGTCAGTCTTTGCGAATTGTTGAAAGAAGAAGTCAATCGAATTTTGAATACGTAGAATTTCTGTTTTGAGAGGTCTGAAGACCTTTTTTTGTCTTCAGACCGCTTTTTAGCTAGCAGTGAAATGCCTGGCGATAACGCACTAAGTCTTCCACTGTGATGACGCACAGGCCGTGCAAATTAGCAAAGTCACATACCTGAGGCAGTTTCGCCATGGTGCCGTCTTCATTCATCAGTTCACACAAAACCCCGCACGGATTAAGTCCAGCGATTCTCATTAAATCAACTGTGGCTTCTGTATGTCCGCGACGCTCCAATACACCATTCGGACGGGCGCGCAACGGATAGACGTGACCCGGACGCAAAAGATCTTCAGGTTTGCCATTGGGGTTAGCGGCCGCTTTAATCGTGGTTACACGGTCTTTAGCGCTCACTCCAGTTGTGCAGCCGTGGGCCGCTTCAATAGAGACACAAAAAGCTGTGCCCTGGGTATTGGTATTATTTTCTACCATCTGAGGCAAGCCCATACGCTTACAGTCCTCGTCTCTCATACAAACACAGACGATGCCCGAACAGGCACGGATCATCAGAGCCATCTGCTCAACTGTCAGAAAATCAGTCGAAAGAATCAAATCTCCTTCGTTTTCGCGATTTTCATCGTCGACCACCATAACGCCACGGCCAGCACGAAGGTCGGCAATAGCACGCTTGACGCGCAGGTAGCTGTCTGCTCCGTATTGAGCCAGAAGATTTTCAGACTGATGCATAAATTTATCCTTTCATACAAAACATTGAAATGATCGCATCAGGGAGAGGGAGGACGCACAGAAATGGCGCCCTCCGTGAGGAAAGCTTTTGCTCTTTCTTCCGGACTATAACCGTCGGTATCGGGATTGCACCGATTCTGCTGACCGTGCGAAATGCGCACGCGCTCGTGGACTTTAACCACCGGTGGGGATTTTCACCCCGCCCTGAGACTAGCCGTGATTCTACCGCTTTTTAGTGTTTTCGGTATATCGTGCACTCAAAGCTAGCCAAAGTTTACGAATATCCGATGGACTCTTTTGAGCTTTCTTTGAGCGGTACTCACAGTGAAGCAGCTCATGGGCCATCTGTGAGCCTGGAGCAGTAAGCGTCTTAGAGTAAAGTTCAACAATTTCAGGGTTTTTGTGAGACTCCCGTACCGGTGTATGTTCATCAATAGCATAGAGCGCTTTCTGGCGAACTTCGGTGTAGAGCTGATAGTTATTCTTTTTGCGAGGAGTACCGCCTCCTGCAATGCAGCCCCCGGGGCAAGCCATCACTTCAACAAAGTCATAAACAACCTCACCTCGGCTCATCTTATCGAGTAACGCTTGCGTGCGCGCTAAGCCGTGGACAACTGCAATACGGATGTCTCCTAACTCGCCCAAATTAACAGTGGCTTCTTTAACGCCATCAAGACCTCGGGCTGGTTCAAAAACAATTGGGGCCAAACTCTTGCCTTCATGAGTCAAAGCATAGACTGTGCGCACCGCCGCTTCCATCACGCCGCCTGTTGTACCGAAAATAGCTCCGGCGCCGGAATAATCAGTAAAGAGGTGCTGATCACGAGCCATGGGTTTACAGTTTTTAAGATGCATGCCGCAGCGGCGGAGCAGCTTAGACAATTCTCGAACAGTTAAGACGGCATCAACGTCTGGTCCTTCTTCACGGTTTAAAGTGGGGCGGATAGCTTCGCCTTTTTTGGCTGTACAAGGCATTACTGAAATCACTCGAAGATTTTCGCGTGCAACATTGAGCTTGTGTGGCAATAGAGCTTTTGCCAGCGCACCAAATACAGCCTGAGGTGAACGAGTCGTCGACAAGTATTCCATAATCATCGGCGCATGTTTTTCAACATAGTTGACCCAGCCCGGGCAGCAAGAGGTAAACATCGGAAGCGCAGACTCTTTATTTTCTTTCCGGGCTTTCAGGCGCTCTAGCAGCTCTGTACCCTCTTCCATGATCACAACGTCGGCTGCAAAGTTGGTATCCATCACATAATCAACGCCTATGTGCTTGAGCGCATAGACGAGACGTTCTTCGACATTTTCTCCGGCCGTAAGTCCAAATTCTTCACCAAGCGTCACGCGCACTGCAGGAGCAATTTGCATGACTGTAACCGACTGCGGATCATCAATCATATTTAATACGCGGTCGGTTTCATCTTTTTCACTTAATGCACCAGTCGGGCAAACTAAGGAGCATTGACCGCACTGGACGCATTTTGTGGAGTCAGCCCAGCGTTTGGCTCCAGTCATCGCAACCCCGGCCATTGTACCGAACTGATCAATCGTCAAAGCGCCTATCCCCTGCACCTGACGACAGACTTCTACGCATCGCCCGCAGCGGATGCACTTATTGACATCACGCACAATTCCAGCCGAAGAGTCGTCATATTCGCGTTTTGCGACGAAGCTCGAGGGGGAAGGCGTATGAGGCATGCCGATAAAAAGTGCAACATCCTGTAGCTCACAGTTGCCGTGTCGTGCACAGCTCTTGCAGTCTTGATCATGGTCGGCAAAAAGCAACTGCATTTGAAGTTGCTGCATCTTGCGAACACGCTCATTGCGGGTGAAAATCCGTTGACCGGCTTTGATCGGTGTTGTGCAGGCCGTAACAATGCGGCCGTTTTCTTCACCTTCGTCAAAAACCTCTACCAAACACATGCGACAAGTGCCCGGCGTGTGATTGAGCGGCATAAAAGCACAAAGCGTAGGAATAAAAATATCTGCGGCTTTGGCAACTTGCAATATTGTCTGACCGTCGCTGAAAGAAACCTTTTGACCGTTAAACCAAGCAAAATTTTCCATTTATGACTCCTTAAACCGCTTGGTTTTGAATATGGGTGATATTGCCCGGAATTGGCAGTTGTGTCACAACTCCGTAAATGCGGTAGCAGCGCATGCAGCGGTTGGCTTCAGAGATTGCTTCAGACTCTGTCATCGAAAGATCAACTTCTTCAAAGTTGCCCTTGCGCTTTTCTGATGACAAAGTATTGAGCTTATGCCGTGCAGCTTTACATAAATCGATCTTGGGATCTTTTTCTTTCATGAGATCGCCCTTTTTAATGAGTTCACCCATTCTGCGTCGTGCCACAAAGCCAACAGAACCGCGTGTGAGGTATTCATTGATGGATTGTGCAGCAATTTGCCCCTGGGCCAGACCATCAATTAAAGTGGTAGGACCCGTTGCAGCGTCACCGCCAGCGAAAACGCCTGGACGTGTGGTTGCAAGAGCTTCGGAAACAGAAATATTGCCTCGCTTATCAAACATGATGCCGTCATCGTCACAGAGCACTTCCTGATCAAAGCGCTGACCGATTGCCGCAATAAGATTGGTACAGGATAAAACGGTATCAGTGCCTTCAATTTCAATGAGTTTTCCACGCTTAGAACCCGGGACCTTTTCTTCTCGCATCTTGGCAATTTTCAGACCAGTTACTTGTCCGTTTTCGCTCAAAATTTCCTTTTGAACCGATAAGAAATGAAATACGATCCCTTCTTCTTTGGCTGCAACTACTTCTTCGTGGTCAGCCGGCATTCCCTCTTCGGTTCGGCGGTAGACCACATGCACGGTGCCATCAGTTAAACGGACGGCTGAACGAGCGCAGTCCATCGCGACGTTGCCGCCACCCACAACGACAACGTCCCCCTTAAGTTTAAAAGGACGATTGCCGGTGACTGCACGCTCGACTTTTTGTAAAAAATCAATCCCGTTAAAGTAACCCTTAAGGGTTGTATCTTCGTTTTCAAGACCTAGATACATGCCCTTGGAGCAGCCAACACCTAAAAAGATTGCGTTGTAGCCGCGATTGAAAAGATCGGTCACTGAGAAGTCATAACCGAGTCTTTGATGATAGAAGTAGCGTCCACCCAATTCCTCAATGACATCGGTTTCACTTTCAAGTAAGCCTTTGGGCAGGCGGTATTGAGGAATACCAACTTGAGCCATGCCGCCAGCGTGGCTGTTGGCTTCAAAAACATCAACCTTATAGCCCTGAAGCAACAGGTGATAAGCGCAGTTAATGCCGGCAGGACCCGCGCCGACAACCGCCACTTTGGGGCTCATGGGATTCGTCTCACGCTGAGCACGATGGAAAAGCTCTTCCATGGGGCCTGTGGCATCGGCTGCATAGCGCTTTAAGTTTTTAATGTCCACAGCGCTATCTAAGAATTGACGGCGACAGGCTTTTTCACAGTAGCGCACACAGACACGACCGCAACTGCCCACAAGCGGATAGTGACGCAGCAAAACCGCTGCACTCATTTCCGGTTCGCCTGCTTTAATGTAGTCAATATAGCGAGGAACATCCACGTGAGCCGGACACGCTTCAATACAAGGTGCACTTAAAAGTGTGTAATAGTCATAGACGTTTTCGGCAACAGGTTGAGCCTGAAAAATTTCTTCTGGACAAAATTCAAGAGCATTAAGAAGCGCTACTGCAGAAGTCTGACCGATGCCGCAAAGGCTAGTTTCTTTCATTTGCATAGCAACGGATTTGACGTACTGCCAGTCCACTTCTTTGGCGTGACCCTTGACAGCTTTTTCTAAAGCCTCACTAATGACTAAAACCCCAATGCGGCAAGGTGTGCACTTGCCACAGGTTTCACGAGCTGCGCGCTGATAGTAGCGCCATAAAGAAAAGGCAAGATTGGCTCTGCGGTCCATGACAAGAAAGCCCTTGTCACAGACAAAACTCATAATGGGGTTACCCGGATTAAATTGTGAAAATTGCTCCAGAGGCAAATCCTCAGGGGCAACCGGGTTGAACGTGGATCGATTGTCGTAAAAGCGTCCGTCCCAAACGCCAAAAATCAAAGGGGTCATGTACTTTTAAGCGCTAAAAACAGATCCATTTAGCGCTTGTCTCCTTTTTTAAACGTCGTATGACCGATTAAATAACGCAGAGCAGACCTTCATGAGTCACGGGATAAGATTCTGCTCTGCACAAATCTCAGCAGCTCATTTTAACAAAGCCTTTTGCGGCTCGTTTTTTCCTAGTGATCTGACTTAATCCCGGCGCCACACATCGTAATGAGCGTATCGGGCGTGGGTCCGTAAATTTCACAGTAATGCAGGTAAGCTGCGTAATTAGCGGCGGTCGTGTGCTCGCAATAGATGCCTTTGGCAGCAAGCTTTGCCCGAGCATCCAAAATTTTATCTTCAGGTGCAGTGACAAAACGGATATTGTGACGGTAGGCCATCTCAAGCAGTTCTTCTCCTCGAGAGGGTTTGCCGATTGCAATGCCTTCGGCCATAGTCTCAGTTACATTCACATCAGCCGGCTTGTTTGCATGTTGTTCAATAGCTTCGTAGAGCGGATCACAATTTTCGCTTTGTAGCGCAATAATCTGCGGGAATTGATCAATAATGCCCGAGTCAAGAAGGTGTTCCAAAGCTTTTACCACACCGATATAAAGCGTTCCGTTGCCCACCGGCACAACAATGTTGGCAGGGATGCGTCCGAGTTGTTCATAGGTCTCGTAAATATAGGCCTTCATTCCTTCATAGAAGAAGGGATTGAAAACGTGATTGGCGTAATAGAGGTGTTGGTCACGCACTTTGCTTCGGCAGACATCAGCACAGTGGTCTCTGCTTCCGGGTACTTCAGTGACTTTAGCGCCGTGAGACTTAATCATGCGAATTTTTGAGGGGCTGGTGCCTTCTTTTACAAAAATTTCGCAACCGATGCCCGCGCGAGCCGCATAAGCTGCTACGGCATTACCGGCATTGCCACTTGAATCTTGCACACAATCTTTGACGCCGATTGACTTCATGTGCGCCACAAGTGTCGCTGCTCCCCGATCCTTAAAGGATAAGGTGGGCATGTAGTAGTCCATCTTGAGCATCACCTGATTGTCAAAATGAATAATGGGAGTCATCCCTTCGCCCATCGTGACTTCCTTCCAGGAATCATCTTCCAGGGCCATAAAACGGCGATAACGGAACTGGCTCCATTCAGTCTTGTCAATTAACTTTTCATCAAACTTAGGAGGCGTGAAATCCAACTCAAACAAACCGCCGCATTTGCAACATGGCTCTTTTGTTGTTGTCGGGACACGTTTTCCGCAACGGGTACAAACGTAATTCATGTTCTGGTTCTCCTTAATACTCACCGTTTTCCGTGAATTTCATCAAGGTAGCCGTAAAGGGTAACTTTAGAAAGTCCTAATTTGCCGGCTACATACTCCATTGAGCCTTTAACGAGAAATACTCCCCTCTCATCCATAAAGCGAATCAATTCAAGCCGATCCTCGCGGGAATTTTTCCCTTCGACAATGAGCTCTTTGACCATAGAGTCAACCATCGTATTGACAAACTGGCGCACGCTCTCTTCTTTTGAGTTCGCAAGCGCTAAGGGCGTTTGCTCAAGGTGCTCTTGTTCAGAAGATTTTCTTTTGCCGTTTAAGAGGTTTTCAGCCAGCTGCATCAGAGCTGAGGCCTGAGTGGTGTCGACGTTAATACATAAGGCTCCGATTAGTTCACGTGTTTCATCACGAATCAAAAGTGATGATGAACGAATCAGTTTGCCGTCTTTTTTGAAACAGTAGTTATCGACAATCCCATCTTCAGGGTTACCTGCAAAGACAGCTTTTTCGATCAAATGATGAAAGGTCTGGCCGACTTTTCTGCCAGTGACATTGCCGTTAGCCACATAAATGACCGAATGCTGGGGCATCGCCATGTCATGCAGAACGACTTCTGCATCCGGAAAAGTTCTCGCAATGAGTTCGGCTACAGCTAGATATGGAGTGAGTTTTGTGTTTTGCATAACGATAGTTTAAATAATTATTTATTAACTTACAATAAAAAATTATGAAAAGTTTATCCGTTCGATGAAGATCTCACTATATACATATAAGAATGTAGTTGAGTAGAATGAAAAGAACGATTTTTGTTTTGGAACTCTCACTATGCTTATTGAACATCAATATGAAGACCTGATGCGATACGTTTTTTTTCATGGAGTCAATAAAAATGATCGCACCGGAACGGGTACACGCTCAGTTTTCGGCTACCAGATGCGCTTTAATCTTCAGCACGGCTTCCCGCTCGTGACCACAAAAAAACTTCATCTGCGCTCCATCATTCATGAGTTGCTTTGGTTTTTAAAGGGCGATAGCAATATTCAGTACCTTAAAGACAACGGTGTTTCAATTTGGGATGAATGGGCTGATGAAAACGGCGACTTAGGCCCTATTTACGGTGTTCAGTGGAGAAAGTGGCGCGGTGCGGATAATCAAACTATTGACCAAATTGCCGAACTCGTTCACACAATTAAAACCAATCCCGATTCACGCCGCATGATTGTGACGGCATGGAATGTGGCTGAACTTCCCAAGATGGCGTTGCCTCCTTGCCACATGATGTTTCAGGTCTATGTGGCTGATGGGAAGCTCTCCTGCCAGCTCTATCAACGTTCGTGCGATATCTTTTTAGGCGTTCCTTTTAATATCGCAAGTTATTCACTTTTAACTCATATGCTTGCTCAGCAGTGTGACCTTGAAGTGGGCGATTTTGTTTGGACTGGCGGCGACTGCCACCTCTACAGCAACCATTTCGACCAGGTACGCCTGCAATTGTCCAGAGAACCCCGCCCCTATCCTAAACTTGTTATTAAGCGTCGTCCTGAGTCCATTTTTGACTACAAGTACGAAGACTTTGAGATTGTGGGCTACGATCCGCATCCCACGATTAAGGCGCCCGTGGCGGTATAAAGGAGAATTTGATGACGCAGTTACATTTGATAGTAGCGCACGCTAGAAATGGTGTTATCGGAAAAGACAATAAGCTGCCCTGGTATCTGCCTGAAGACTTAAAAAACTTCAAGCGTACGACTTTGGGTAAACCAGTAATTATGGGGAGAAAGACCTGGGAATCTTTGGGGCGTCCTCTGCCCGGTCGGCGAAACATTGTAATTACGCGTCAGAAGAACTTTGTTGCTGAAGGTGCTACCGTTGTTGGCAATTTAGAGGCTGCTCTTGAGGCAGTTGCCGATACCCCAGTTGCTTTTATTATGGGCGGAGCGCAGATTTACGAAGAAGCAATGCCTAAAGTTGAAGTGGCTCACGTTACTTATATCAATGCTGATTTTGAAGGTGATGCTTATTTTGCACCGCTCTCAGATAAAGAATGGGAACTAACCGAAGAAGAAACATTCCCTGCGACTGATGCTCATCCCTTTAGCTATTGTTTCAGAGTTTACACAAGAAAACACAGTGCTTAGTTGACTAATGGCCGCTATGAGCGGCCATTAGTTTTTTGGGATCATTCAGTTTCAGTTAGCATTCGACAACACTTACAGCCAGTCCCCCGGTGCTCGTTTCTTTGTATTTGGACTGAAGATCAAGTCCAGTCTTTAACATCGTCTCAATGACTTTGTCGAGAGAGACGTAGTGGTGACCGTCACCCAAAAGAGCTAAGCGAGCTGCATTAATAGCTTTAACAGCTGCGACTGCATTTCGTTCAATGCAGGGAATTTGGACTTGTCCTGCTACCGGGTCGCATGTCATCCCAAGGTTATGCTCCATGCCGATTTCAGCTGCATTTTCAACTTGCTCAGGCGTTGCTCCCAGTACTTGAGCCAAACCACCGGAAGCCATCGAGCAGGCAACGCCCACTTCACCCTGACAGCCAACTTCAGCACCGGAAATGGAAGCATTTTCTTTATAAAGAATGCCGATTTGGCCGGCGGTAAGTAAGAAGTCACGCACACCTTCAATATCAGCAGAGTCAATAAACTTCATGTAGTAATGAAGCACAGCAGGTATGACGCCAGCTGCCCCATTTGTGGGTGCCGTTACTACTCGGCCTCCGCAGGCATTTTCTTCATTGGCAGCGAAAGCAAAAGCATTGACCCAATCGAGTACGGCGAGCGGATCGTTTAGAGAACGCTTACTGAAATCAAGCTGCTCGTACATTTGTTTGGCTCGCCTGCGTACTTTCAACGGTCCGGGCATAATGCCTTCATTTTTAAGACCCCGTGCCACACAGTCTTGCATCACGGACCACAGGTAGTCTAACTGAGCATTGATTTTCTCATCTGTTTCCCACCAAACCTTTTCATTAGCGCGCACAATCTGAGGAATCGTGAGTCCGGTTTCTCGGCACCAAAGCATCAGATCGGCTGCAGAATTCACTGGATAAGGCTGGGGCTTGGTATGAAGTGTTTCTTTATCTTCGGTAACTTTATCGAAATTATCAGGATCGCTTTCAACAATAAAGCCACCACCCACCGAATAGTAGCGGCGTGAAAGTAATACTTTGCCAGCGGCATCCTGAGCAATCACATGCATAGAATTGGTGTGATAAATGGCTACCTTCTCGGGGCTTAAAATGATGTCTCGAGAGGGATCAAAGTCAATGACTTTACCACTCGGAAGCTTCAACTGGTGCGTCTCTTTAATGCAATGAAGTATTTTAGGTGCAGCGTCCAAATTTACGTCGGCAGGAAGCATTCCCATAAGACCTAACTGAAAAGCTGTATCAGTAGCGTGGCCGATGCCTGTAGCGCCGAGACTGCCCATGAGATCAACCCAAATACGGGTAGTAATTTGATCCAACCCTTTTTCACAGAGCTCTTTACTAAAACGAACGGCTGCTCGCATGGGACCCACAGTATGAGAGGATGAGGGACCGATGCCGACTCGGAAAATATCAAAAACACTTACACTCACAGCACTCTCCTTGATTAACGGATGACTTCAACCCGGTAAGCCGATTCTTCACCTTCATTGAGCCATAAAAGTGATTGAGGATCAATATGTTGGGGCACAAAAGCGCAGGCAATGAGTTTCTCACCTAAAAGACCGATAAATTGGGTTTGAGTAATCGGATTGGCATCAGCGCTTAAAAGCGTCACCATCTTAGGATCTTCAAACCATTGTAGAGCGTTATCCTGATGAGAACTCACCACTACGGCTTTTTTGTGTTCGCTAGCTTTCAGACGAGCTTCTGTTAAAGCTCGACCGATAAACATACGGGCAGGATCAGAAAAATCGATAAACTCAGCACCGTTTACGTCTGATGGCATTAAGTCTTTGACTTCCCAGGCAAAGGCCAAGGGGTGAGCTGAGGCATAAACGAGTGTCATTGCAGACAAATCATCCAGGAGCGTGATTCCAGGATGAGTGAAATTCGAGAAGGCGTCTTGTTCACCTTGAAGAAGAGTCATCTTGCCCACTCGCATCGCAAGCACATTACCCTTGCCTGTCTTAATTGTTTGAACTTTACCGTCAGCGATCATCCCGTGGGGCGAATTTGTCTCATCGGCAAACAACAGAGCGCTTGAAACCCTAAGAGTTGTAAAGTCTTCATCAAAGGCTTTAGCCACTTGATGCATCCAGGCAAGTGTATCGAGTGATTGAAAAACCACGCGGTAGTGATCGTCTGAATCGGGCAAATGCGCAACCCATACAAAGTCTGTGATTAAACCTAAAGCGTTCAGGATAAAACTTTGGCTCACTTCACCCCTGTGAATATTTTTCACATCAACCGTTAAGAGCCTGCGCAAAAAAGCTACACCCTGAGCATCGTTGACTTCTACGGTGTAATAATGAGAGTTGAGACCTTCGGGATCATTTGGGCAAATGTAAAGGCCCATGCCGCCTTGAGCATCAAGGGCGGTTTGACCGCTAAATTTTATATCAGACATGGTGTTCTCGAGTCACTCGTTAGGCAAAATAGACGGACGACATTTTAACAAATGCTATATGCATTCTGAACCATTAAACAGGCGAAAAAATCTTTTAATTCGATAAATTCAGTATGATTAGTCCGTCAATAAAAGTAACGAGATTTAATAGCATTTTTATGATAAACGAAGAACTTTTCATTCATTGTTCTGCTCAGGAAACACGTGTTGCAGTAATGGTCAATGGCATATTGGAAGATCTGCATATTGAAAGGCGTGCGCAGCGAGGTTTGGTTGGCAATGTTTATAAAGGCAAAGTCATGCGAGTCCTGCCCGGCATGCAGTCTGCCTTTATTGATATCGGGTTGGAGCGCACAGCTTTTTTGCACGTGCACGATATTTTCACAGCACGTCAGGACGACGGCTCATTTAAACCGATTGAATATCTCCTTCACGAAGGTGAGTCGGTTATTGTCCAGGTCTCAAAAGATCCTATCGGCACCAAGGGAGCAAGACTTACCACCACCATATCTCTGGCTGGCCACAAGTTGGTGTATTTGCCTAAAGAGTCTCATATTGGTGTTTCTCAGCGTATTGAAAATGAACAAGAACGAGAACGTTTAAAGGCTTTAATTACTGAGGTGCGCCCCGCAACAGAAAAAGGCGGCTACATCGTTAGAACTTGCGCCGAAGGGGCAACCAGTGAGGACTTCTTAACCGATATGGAGTATTTAGCGCGTTTGTGGAAACAGATTGCTTCTAAAATCTCCGTCTCCCCTGCTCCAAGCATTCTCTATCAGGATTTATACCTTGAAGAAAGAGCACTTCGGGACATGGTGAACGAAAATACGACTCGGGTACTCGTTGACGCCTGGGATGACAATATTGATAAATTAAAAATTTTCGCTCATGATTTTGTTCCTATAGTCGCCGATAAACTTGAAATGTATACGGGTGACATTCCCCTTTTCGAACAATATGGCATTGAAGGCGAAATTGAAAAAGCGCTAGCTAGGCGTGTGGATTTGAAGTCGGGCGGCTATCTCATATTTGATCAAAATGAGGCAATGTCGACGATTGATGTCAATACCGGGGCCTATGTCGGCAAGAGAGACTTTGGTGACACAGTCTTTAAAACCAATCTAGAAGCGGCCCGAGTGATCGCCCGTCAACTGAGATTGAGAAACTTGGGCGGGATTATCATTATCGACTTTATTGATATGGAAAAAGACTCCCACCGAGCGGCTGTACTGGCTGAACTACAAAAAGCAGTTTCAACCGACCGGGTTCATATCACCATGAGTAACTTTACGGAATTGGGTCTCATTGAGATGACCCGAAAACGTACTCGAGACTCTTTAGGGCATATTCTGTGCGAGCCCTGCCCGTTATGCGGAGGTCGAGGAGAAATCAAAACGGCTCGCACCGTGTGCTATGAGATTCTGAGGGAAGTCTTGCGTGAATGGCGTCAGTATCCCGGCATTACAGCTTTTTCTATCATTGCAAGCCAAACGGTAATTGATCTTTTCTTAGAAGATGAAGCTAATGCACTTGACTTGCTTCAGGACTTTATCAATTGCCCTGTTACGCTGCAGGTGGAAAGCTGTTACGGACCGGAGCAATACGATATTACATTCAATTAAAAAATGGGCCGAACATTCGGCCCAAATTAATATCTTTTTAGTTTCCCTCATTGGCCATTGCGTGCAATTTTGGTAGCTCAATGGTTACGATGACACCACGACCTGGGTTGGGTTCAGCCCATACTCGTCCGGCATGGCGCTCGGCAAGCGAGCTGACAATCGAAAGACCCAAACCCAATCCGTGCGCTTTTGTGGATTCCAGCTTTTGGAAAAACTGTTCGGTAATCGAGTCGTCGACGAGTTTTGCATTGTCAATAACCCGAATCCACCAAGTCTCATTGTGGTCTTCAATGCGGATACGGATGAGATCTTCGCTTTCATCGCGCATCGCTGGATGAATTTCAGTAAAGGCGTCGGCAGAATTTTTAAGTAAATTTAAAAGCGCCAACTCAATTTCCCAATCATCTGCCTCTACCACTGCCTCTTTGACTCCTTCGACAACGACGGGCACTGTTGTGCGACCGGATTTCTCAAAGGTTGCCACAGTCTTAGCCACAATATCTCTTAAGTCATGTTCCTCGCGCTTGACCTCATGGGGCTTGGCGTAGCTTCTGACGTGATCGACGATATCGTTTGCACGGTCGGTGTGATACTCAATTTCTTTGAGAATCTTCACGATCGTTGCTTTGTCAGCAGTTCCCTTCTCAATTCTTCTCAAAAGACCTCTGGAATAGTTACTCACGGTCGCTAGAGGCTGCTTTAATTCGTGGGCAATCATGCTCGACATTTGACCCACAATGCCTGTTCTTTCAAGCCTTGAGATATATTCATTTGTTTGTTCCTGTTGCTTTGAAATCCGGTCTTTTTCAGCCAGAGCCTTCTTCAAAGCCTTGGTTCGGGATGCCACTTCCACAGAAATGATGAGGTTATAGAAAAAGCCCGCAACAATTAAGAAAATCGCAGTAATAAAAATTGTGCGGTTTTCACTGAGTGTGCGGTAGATAGCAGAGTACGTAACATTGTTATAGGGACCAATCCTTAAGTGATACATTAAGTCATAGAGTCCACGCATATCCTCAGGCATGCTCCAGGTTGCCCCGTAAGGCAGTTTTATACCTAAAAGAGAATTTGTCATCTCCAGAATATAGTTACTGTCCACACCGTTTCGATAAGAAACCATCATGCTCGGGTAAGCTTCGGTAGAGTGTTGGCAGGCAAGCTCCGTGACGGGTTGAGGATTAATTACTCGAAAGTCACTTAAATGGGCTTGATTGCGAATCATAATCTGTTCGATATAGCAGGCTGGGACAATGCCCACATCAGCGTGACCTGTTTTAACTGCGTTTAAAACGTCCAAAGGATCTCTGTCAGAGCTAAAAACGGTGTTTTTAAATGCTGCTTGCCAGGAAAGATTCATTTGTACAAAAGGTTCCTTGGCAATCGTGTAACCACTAAAGGAGTCGTTACTGACAGCTGCTACACGATAGGCGCCTGTTGCAATATCGGTTAGTGTGTAAATTTTTTCATTATCGTTGCTAACGACAATGGTAGAAGCAGCTGAATAGCTGGGAGACTTTGCCTGGGCACGCCATAATGTAGCAATGGCTTTGACTTTTTCTTCAAACGCTAAATCAGCATAAAAATCTGCATCGCTAATGACAAAGTCAATTTCTCCTTCCGTGACCATTGAAGATATAGTCTCTCGGTCGAGGAACTTTAAAACTAAAAATTTATTAGAACGGCGTACGCTTTTATCAATAGCATCAATTGTTGGCTTAAAGTATGTGCGCTGCATGTAGGGATCAATTTGTGTGTCAATAGCCACCACTACCTGATTGGAATTGATCCTAGAGCCGTCAATAAACTGTTTGACGGGACTTGTAAGAGTCTGCCTTAAAATGGAATTGTGATCTCCCATGATGAGAGATTCCACTCCCATGGCAGAAAATAGTACGACCATAATGGGCACGCAGGTAATAAAAAAACGCCGCATAAGTTGAATTGGAAAAAAGATTTTTCACAATATTAATCTAAAACTTTAAAATATTAGCCTAAATTCAACATAACTACTCAATCATGGCGATTCTTTTCCTCGAGACACTTCCCGAAACGATTTCCACTAAAACGATGTTGGTTGAAGTCTTTGAACCGCAGTTTGCGCTTAAGGCTTTAAAAAAAGAGCGTTGCGTTAATATGGGTGATTTGGTTAAAACCATAAAAAAGGGAACCCTTTCAAACATCATTGAAGAGGAAAATGATAAAAATGCTTTGATTGCATGGTTAGGACTCAAAGGTTTAATCAGAAACAGACAAAGCAAAAAAGCTAAAGCTATTCAGGATGAAAAACCTTTCTACCCTCCCAATCCTCGTATTAAACCGCTTGAACGCATTAAACTAGATTTGGGACTAGATGGCAGAACGGGATCGAACCGCGGAAATGACAAATTAAAAAATTTGGAAGCTACAGATGATCTATCAGCCGTTAAAGCATGGATTGCAGCTCGCGCGGGCAACATTAACACACAGGGCGTTTATCGCAAGGAAGCAGAGCGCTTTTTACTTTGGTGCACGGTAGAAAAAGAAATAGCCATGAGTTCGGTGGGCGTATCTGAAGCGTCAGACTATCTAAGATGGCTTGAAGAATTAGGTCGGCTTGATGACTCAGACTGGGCTCGCCGCTGGAAGTATCCTCAGCATGACTGGATCGGAGAAAAGAACACTCCAAGAACGAGCGAAAACTGGCGACCTTTTAATTCTGCGCTCTCACATACTTCGCGCAAAATGTCCTTGACCGTGGTGCGGCAGCTATTTAATTTTTTGCATAAGACGGGCTACATTGTATTTAATCCATTCGATCAGATTTCTACGAAAGTGCCTTATCTTGAAGGTGAAGGTGCTCCAAAGGCTTTTGCTGACCGCTCCTTTACCGAAATGCAATGGAACACAATCTATGAGTACTTTGAGTCCCAGGAAGATGACGAGCGGCATGCCCGCATGGCGGTTATTTTAATGTTGGGAAAGGGCCTGGGGCTTCGCGCAAGTGAAATGCTTCAGGCTAGAGCCAGCTGGATTGTCCAAAGAAGAATTGATAATGATGCTATTACCGTTATTGAAGTCGTTGGCAAGGGTGATAAAGTCAGACGTCTTCCTCTTCAGGATGAGCAGTTGGCGTTAATTAACCATTATTTTTCTTTTAGAGGTTTGCCGCATTTAGGTTTAGTGGATTCCGATGCCCCCCTTCTTGCCTCACTGGGCAGAGGGCGCAAAACTGGTTTAAAAATTGGTCAGGCTAAGAGAACCGCTTTAAGTCGCTCTGGACTTTATCGAACCTTGGAAGAGTTTTTAGAAGCGGTCGCAAGCCACGTTGAATCTGAACATCCGTTGGATGCCGCAAAATTTAGAGCGAGCTCGACACACTGGCTAAGGCACACTTTTGCAACGACAGCACTCAAGCAGATGCCGGTAAATGTCGTACAAAATGCGATGGGACACGCAAGTGTCGGCACAACGAGCCGCTATCTCACACCAGAAGAAAGCGAAGTGGCTAAAGCCATGCGCAAACTCAAAGCTTTTTAGCTTATTCAAAATTCTGATTGGCCATGGTTTTGCGATAACGCAAAATAGCCTGCTCAATGATCAGCTGGGCATTCAAGGGATGCGTCATCACGCGTTTCATAGCCTTTAAAGAATCGTTGTATTTAAAGAGTTTTTCACTGTCAACATTTGTGACCAGACGTTTAAGCTGGGGCGTAAAGGCCGGAAAATAATGAGGATTAAGTCCTGCTTTTACAGCTAAAAGATCGTAGCTCCAACGCTCAAGAACAGGTAATACAGCAGAGACCGGCAATGCCGTACGACCCTCTTTGACAGCAAGATGGCTGAGATCAATATCTGGCCCTTGTGTGAGCGTCTTTAAAAGAGCAAGTCTTACTGCCGGAGCTATCGAGGTGAGCGTCAAGAGTTGCTCACGGGTTTTAGCATCAATTTCATCGTTATTGCGTATCGCTTGTTCATCGGTCACAAGGCAAGGCCTTTCTGCTGCTCGAGCCAGAGCTTCTTCAGCATCATCAATTCCTTGGGCTTTTAACCACTCTAGAGCCTCTTGGTGGCTCGGAGCCTTGGCTCTCAAGAGTCTGCATCGAGAGCGAATTGTTGGCAGTACTCGGTCAATATCGTCGGCTACTAACAAAAAAGTAGTTTTTTCGGGTGGCTCTTCAAGACTTTTTAAAAAAGTTGCAGCAGCATCAGGTCGTATGGCATCGGCCGGATACACCACGACAATACGACAGCCGCCCTCAATGTGGGGAGCAAGATTTAAAAAGTCTGTGAGCTGTCTGGGCTGATGAATTAAAATCTCACGATAAATTTTTCGGTCTTTTGTAGCGTTGGAAGGCGGATCAAAAGGAATGCCACGAGGAATGGATTCTGCTTCGCTCACCACATAACGCAAGTCTGGATGAGTATAAGCTTGAGCCATTTTGCAGCCTTTACACTGTCCGCATGGTGTACCGTCAGCTTTGGGGTGCTCACAAAAAAGACTTTTGGCATAAGCAATTACAAGGTCAATCGTACCAATGCCGCGAGGTCCGTAAATTAAAAGACCGTTTGGAAGGTTGGATTTGAAGCTAATGAGTTCGCGAGCAAGCTCTTCTTGCCAGGGGTAGATTGCTAAGCCCATGTTGAAAACTCCTTGCGAAGAATTTCGCTGACGCTTTCTTTGTTCTGCATACTGTTGACAATGAGAAAACGTTCCGGAGACTCTTTTGCTCGGGTAAGGTAGGCATTTCTGACACGCGTGAAAAAATCGAGACTTTCTTTTTCGAATCGATCCATTGAGCGCGCTTGAGCCACGCGTTGGGCCGCCACTTTCGGATCAATATCAAATAAAACTGTACGATCGGGCTGCAAATCACCTTGTGTCCAGCGCTCTAATTCTTCAACTTTGTGGGCAGGAAACCCTCTGCCGCCTACCTGATAAGCATAGGTCGCATCGGTAAATCGGTCACTCAATACCCAGGCCCCTCTGTTTAATGCAGGTTTAATAACTTGGGCGATGTGTTCAGCACGGGAAGCAAAAAATAAAAGCGTTTCTGTTGCAGGATCCATTGAGACACTTAAAAGCTCTTTTCGGATCACTTCCCCTAAAGGGGTACCCCCTGGTTCTCGCGTGCGGATCACTTCCAATCCGCGGGCTTTGAGTGTTGCTTCAATGACATCAATCTGAGTGCTTTTACCGGCTCCGTCAATTCCTTCAAAAGTAATAAAACGACCTCGCATAATTTATTTTCCTTTATTAAGAATATAACGGCGCACAGCGCGGTTGTGTTCTGCCAGTGTTTTAGAAGGCACCAGATCACCATTGGGTTTATTAATGAAATATAGATAATCGGTCTGGGCCGGGTGCAGCACCGCATGGATACTTTCCCGAGTAGGATTGCCAATAGGGGTGGGCGGCAGCCCTACAAATTGGTAGGTATTGTAAGGCGTATTGCGTCTTAAATGCTCGCGCTTAATGTCGCCACCGAAAGACTCCCCTTCACCGTAGATGACGGTGGGATCCGTTTGAAGCGGCATCTTGATTCTCAGACGATTGGAAAAAATACCTGCAACGATCGGCCGATCTTCCCTTCGTCCTACTTCACGCTCGACAATGCTGGCTAAAATCAAGGCTTCATAAGGGGTTTTTACTTGGCAGTTTGCACCACGGTTTGTCCACTCTTGAGTCAAAATAGCCTGTTGCTGCTCATATGCTTTTTTAAGAATCAGAAGGTCTGAAACATTTGCGTGAAAGTTGTAAGTGTCTGGTGCAAACAATCCTTCAAGATGATTTTCCTTGGCACCGATTGCAAACAAAAGTGCTTCGGAAGTCATTTCTGCTGAATCATGCTTGACACTGTTCAATGCATTGAGACTTTTGCGAACTTCCCAGTAAGTCGAGCCGTCAGGAATGCGCCAACTGATTAAATAAGCCTCCCCTTTTGCGAGCCTCTCAGTAATGCTTCCCACTGTATCGTCAGGATAGACTCGATAGAAACCGGCTCTCAGATTTTTATGAGCGCCTGTTAAGCGTAAAGACAACTTAAAATAAAATTCATTTACTTCAACGCCAGACTTTTCCAGAATACCTGGAATAAGGGAAGCCGGAGTTCTGGGCGGAACGTTAAAAGTGATTTCTTTTTTGTTCAGTGCTTCGTCAGTGATTGAAATTTGATTAGCGCAATAAGCTGCCAGACCCATCACAGCCACACCGGCTGCCAGTCCTGCCATCCAACAACGTTTATCCAACGTTTTTAATCTGTCCCAAATAATGTCTTTGTATTTAAACATGAAAAGCGGATTCGCACATTTTTTTTGAAGCCTCCATAATATCAGCCTGCGTTAAATTTTGGAGAACGAACATGCAAAATTCAGTGACAGGCTTTTGGACTCTCCCGGCTTCATTGTCTAAAGAAGGCGTCTTTCATTTAAAGGAAATGGCTGTAGTTGAAGTTAGTGGTGCCGACGCTATGGGGTTTTTGCATGGGCAGTTCACCAATCACATTAATGAAATCGGAGATGCTTTTAGGCTAGCTGCTTACTGTCAACCTCAGGGCAGAATTCTTTCTTTGATGCGTGTTGTAAAAAAAGACGATCTTTTTTACCTGATTATGCCCCAGGATTTGATTGAGGGCTTCATTAAACGCCTCTCAATGTTTATCCTCAGAAGCAAAGTGTCTATTCGCTTGGCTGATGAATTAGCTGTTTTCGGCGTTATTTTGCAAAACAAACAACTGCCGGACATTGACCATGCCGTTATTGACAATGATATGGTTATCGGTCGAGTCAGCAATTGGAGTAACCTTCAAAGGGCTCTTTTGGTAGCTAATCCTGAAAAAGTTTTAAATCAGATGCAGGTCACTGAGGATTCTGCGATGTGGTTTCTTTCTGAAATTGAAACAAGCACACCTTGGGTATTTGAAAAAACTAAAGAAGCTTTTATTCCTCAATGGATTAATTTGGATCTTATCGGAGGCTTGGTTTTTGATAAGGGATGTTATCCGGGTCAGGAAATCATCTCTCGGATGCAGCATTTAGGTAAAACGCCTCGCTGTTTGGCATTGCTTAAATCCGATTCAAAAGTCCTGGTTGAACCCAAGTCAGATGTTTTCTTAAATGGTGAAGCAGTCGGTCAAGCGGTCATGAGTGTACAGCTTCATGGCAAAACATTGGTTCTGGTTTCTATGTCTGATAAAAATAGCGATCAGAAAGATGCTTTTGAAATAAAGAATAAACAATTTTTGAGGCTATACGATAAATAGTAGAACGAATCAGCTTGTCTAATTGTTTTTTAATTCAAATTTTAGAAAATCCGAACTGTTATATGATTCCATCATAAGAGGACGACCAACATCAAAAGTAACCCACCGGCATAGCCGGTGGTTCTTCAAATGTCCGTTTTCTTTAAGAAGATAGCGATTATTGGTTCATTGCTTTTTTCTGATCGCCGGCTAAAACAACCGTGAGAGCATTGCGGTTAACCATCTTTCGGAAAGCCGCATTAACTTGCTCAAGCGTCATATTGCGAACATTTTCATCTCGCTTTTGCGCTTCGCTCCAATCCTCGCCTTCATTCATCATGTTGACCCAGTGATAGGCAATCAGGTTATCCTGACTGCGGTTTACAGCACGGTACTCGATAAAGCCTTTTTTCGCTTCATCCAACTCTTCTTGAGTGAAACCGTCTTTAATCACTCGGTCAATTTCTTCATAAAGTGCAACTTCTGCCTTACGAAGATTTTGAGGGGCCAAAATGGCCTGCATATTCCAACTTGCGTCGTTACCGAATGCCGGAATATTGACGCTGCTACCCACGCCGTAGCTTAAACCCTCTTTTTGACGCAGACGCATCATTAAGCGGTTAGAAAGTCCGGTGCTGCCGCCAAAAATCCAGTTTGCTAAAAGCATGGCATCAGTATCAGGCTCCGCTTTATTATGAGCAAAGTCAAAACGTGCAACTAAAGTAGCGTTTTCTTTATCGGGTGTATCGATAATGATGCGTGTAGCCGGTGTATCGAAGTGTTCACGAATGATTCTTTCATAAGGCACTTGAGAGACTTTTTCTTTAAGCAGTCCTTCAAGTTGGCTGCGAACGCTTTCAGCATCGAAGTCACCCACAATAGAAATTTCGCCGCGAGCAATGCCGTATTGTGTGTTATAGAAGTTTTTCACTTCATCAAGCGTCGTTTTTTCAATGGCAGCTTTAAGTTCTTTACTCGTTAAGCGATACCGGGGATCGTTCTTATCGTAGTGATTGAAGTGTTCGGTAATAGCATCGCGAGCAAGCACACGCGGGTCATCCATTCTCGACTGTACGTCGTTAGCAAATTCCGCTTTTAGCTCTTCGAAGTCTTTTTCCGGCATAGCAGACTGAGTCCACAATTGCCCCATGAGTTTCAAGGCATCAGATAGATGTTCGCGCGTTGTCGTAAATTGACCAATATCGCCTTCAACCTGCAGTTTCGTAAAGGCATCGTTAATTTGCTCACGTGTCATCGTGGTCGTGCCGCGCTCAAGCATTGCACTCATCAACGCAGCAATGGCTCGTGTATTGCTTCTTGATTCATAGTTGCCATAGCGGAACTGTGCCCGAACAACAACCGTTTCTCCCCGAGTCTTTTTCGGTAGCAAGGCGACATTCACATCACCGATCGTAAGGCGCTCGGTTCTAGCATTGAGATTAGCCGGACTCGAATCAAACACTTCGGCTTGCTGGCCCTCTTCCTTAAATTGATGTTTAGAAATTACTTCATCGAGCGTGGGAGCAGGAGTCATTTGAGCCCGCTGCGGTTTGCTGTCAGGAATAAAGGTACCAACTACCCGGTTATCTCGGACAAAGTAGCGCTTCCAAGCCTGCATGACCTCTTCGGGTTTCATTTCTTCCCAGCTGTCGCGATGGATAAAGAATAAGCGCCAGTCACCCAAAGCAATGAAGTCAGAGATATCAACGCCGAAAGTTTCTGGATCAGCAAATGTTCTCTCGTATAGTGTTTTTTCTTCGCGAGCCATCAAGGAGAGTTCTTCATCGCGAAGCACCTCTTTATCAAATGTTCCTTCTACGGTCTCAATTAAAACCTTCTTGGCTTTTTCAATATCACCGTCTTTGGGAAGCATGGCACCGAAAAGAGCCAGACCAGGGTCATGAGCAGGCATGGGCCATGCGAAAACCTGAGTCGCCAATCCTGTTTCAACCATGGCTTTGTGCAATCTTCCGCGCGGCGTATCTCCCAAAACGTCAGCACCCAAATTAATTAACTGAGCATCTGGATGAAGTGCCGCCGGTATCCGGTAGCCCACCGCTACTACGGTCATTTCGCCTGCTCGGCGAATCTCAAAGGTACGAGGACCGTCAGCCACAGGCTCTTCGGTCCATTGCTGAGGTAAAACACGAGTGGGTTTCGGGATTGATCCGAAAATGTGTTCTATTTTCTTTAAAGTTTCGGCTTCATCAAATTTGCCAGCAACCATCAAGACAGCGTTATCGGGTTGGTAATACTTATGATAAAAAGCTTGAAGGTTTTCAATTTTGACGTGTTCAATATCGCTTCTTGCACCGATTGTGCTGTTACCGTAGTTGTGCCAGTCAAAAAGCACCGACTGCATGCGCTTCAATAGCACACTGACAGGATTATTTTCCCCCATTTCGAATTCATTTCGCACAACAGTCATTTCCGTGTCGAGGTCTTTTTGTGCGATGAAGGAATTGGTCATGGCATCGGCACTCCAGCCCAGAGCCCAATCAAGGTTATCGTCCACGGCATTAAAAGAGACAAAGTAATTTGTTCGGTCAAGCCAGGTGGATCCGTTCATCTTAAAACCCCGGCGGGTAAACTCTTTGGTAGGTTCGGGATAGTTTTTCGAACCTTTAAACATTAAGTGTTCCAGCAAGTGAGCCATCCCCGTCTCGCCGTATCCCTCGTGCCGTGAGCCGACCAAATAGGTCATATTAACCGTAATAGTCGGTTTGCTGGAATCAGGGAAAAGCAGCACTTTGAGGCCATTTGCCAAGCGGTACTCCGTCACCCCTTCGACCATCACGATTTTTTGTGCATTTTGTATTTGTTCAACAGCCGTACTTGTTTCGTTCATAGGTGTATTCGTATCCTTTTGCCAAAATGTATAACCCACAGCACAAACGATTATGATGCCTGCCGCTGAGAGCCATTTCACTTTCTTCTTATCCATTTACAGTCTTCCTTCGCTTCTCATCGATTAAAAAGACCAAATGAGTTTAATTGATTTCAGCCACAATATTTGGAACTTAAAGAAGAAAGTGTTTCTAAAGATTGCGATTTTACGCACACGGACTGCCTTTGCGCTATAGTGGCGCTGTTTTTGAAAAGATTTGGAAATCATTGTGAAGGCCTTTTTTGATCTTCTGCCGGTTATCTGTTTTTTTATAACTTTTAAGCTAGCCGGTTCTTACACAGCTGAATTGACCCCGTATGTTCCGGTCTCTGCCGAGCTAATTCCTATTGTGACTGCCACAGCAGTGATTATTGTTGCAAGCCTTATTCAAATGGGAGTCATTTTCATGAAAGGTGAAAAACCTTCGAAAATGGCCATCTTTTCAACTGTTTTAGTTGTGTTGTTCGGTGGCATGACGATTGCCTTTCAGGATCCGGCCTTCATTCAGTGGAAGCCCACATTACTATATTGGTTATTTGCCGCTATTTTAATTTTTGGCCGACTGGGAAAAAAAGATTACATTAAAACTGTTTTTTCAGGGTTGACCTTGCCTGATTTTGCCTGGAGAAAAGTCGAAGACGGCTGTCTGGTCTTTTTAATCTTAATCGGCATAGTCAATCTTTTTGTTGCGTATACCTTCAGCATGGATATTTGGGTAGACTTTAAGCTCTTCGGTCTTTTAGGCCTGACACTTCTTTTTACAATTGGGCTTGGATTCTATGTCGCCAAATACGCAGAAGAAGCGCAAAATACAAAAAATGACAATTAATTACTCTATTAGTTATTGAGGATATTTATGCAACATAAAGCATTAGTCATCGGTTTATCTTTGGCCCTAGCCTCTACGATGGCTTTGGCAGCCCCGACTGCAGTCACGGTCAACGGTAAAACGATCTCTGCTCAAGCTCAGGAAAAAATCATCAATCAAATCGTTAAAAACGGTCAAAAGCGTACGCCCGAACTCGAAATGCAGGTTCGCAATCAGCTTATTCAAAAGGAAGTTTTGCTTCAGGAGGCTAACCGTCAGAAGTTAGTTAACCGTGCTGAAGTGCGTGATGCCATCAATAACGCCCGTGATAGCGTTTTGATTAATGCCTTGATTGCTGACTTTGCTAAGAAGAACCCTGTCAAAGATGCTGACGTGAAGAAGTTCTACGAAGAGCAGAAGAAAGCATACGGTGACAAGGAATATAAGGTGAGCGTCATTGCGGTCAGAACTGAAGCTGATGCTAAGAAAGTGACCGAGGCCTTAAAGGATGGTGACAAGTTTGCCGATGTTGCTAAGAAGTACTCTGTTGATCAAAGTACCAAGGATAAAGGCGGTAAGATTGACAACTGGACCTCTTCGGCTAACTTCCCGCAATTGGTGGGCTTGGCCATTCGCTCTTTAGATGACGGTGATTACACAGAAGTGCCCGTTCGTGCTAATGGCGGCTTCTATATCATTAAGGTTGATGACTCCCGCAAGGCTGAGCTCTTCCCCGAATATAGCAAGAGCAAAGACCATTACAAGAATATGTTGGTTCAGACAAAGGTCCAACAAAATATTCAGGAACTTTTCCAAAAAGCCAATATCAAGGTCGGTAAGTAAAATAGCTCTCCGATTTATGCAAAAGCCCCGAATTTGGGGCTTTTGTTTTTTTGTCCTTTAAGCGGCCTTTTGCTTTTGCTGCCCAACTCCCAAAGCCGTGAGTAATGCAAATGTCTGAAAAGTTCCTACAAGGACGAGCGCGAGCGAAAAGAATCCAGCATCGAGCAATGGTCCGACTACAAGCGGAGCTAATGTCTGTCCAACATCCATCCCACAATAAGTAAAGCCATAAACTCGGCCGAAGCTGTTTGTGCCTAAAAATTTCATACAGGCACCTCGTATTAATAGGTCACGAGATGGCGTAGCTAAACCAACACCAAATCCCATAACGGCCATTAACGGCAAAACACTATTGGCGCCCAACCACCGTGAGGCAAGCAAAATCGCCATAAGTGCAGAAACAGACATCGTTGCTGCAATTACATAGTCACTGCGTTTAATGGCTTTAGCTACATAAGCTCCAGAGAGAATACCAATGATCGAGCCGATCATATAAGCAGTTAGGCCGCCCGTAGCAATTTCAAGCCCCACGTGATAGGTAGCCTCAAAAATAGACGGAGCGAAATTTTGCAAGATGCCGAGGGCAAAAGAATTACAAAAGAAGAAGAGAAAGCAAAGCCATACGGCAAGGAGTTTTAAAAAACCAAAACCGATATCAGTTTTTTTATCTTGTTTTTTTTCCTCAACAGTTATCCCCTTATCAAGTTTTAGAGCTTGATCAAATAAGTTGTTATGAAGTACTAATGAGAGCAAAACAAGCAAAGCCATGATGCCTGCAGTGGCAGCTGCCAATCGCCAGCTACCAGTAAAAGTAGCAACACCTACCATAAAAATAGGTGCTAATGCCCAACCGATATTACCTACCACTGTATGGATCGAAAAAGCAAACGGGAGTCTATCTTGGGTGATGCATCGGTTCATAATCGAATAATCGGTCGGATGAAAGACGCTGTTACCTAATCCCGCGCATGCCGCAACCGGATAAAACCACCAATAACTTTGAGCAACGCTAAATAAAAAGCCCGCTATCATCAGCAAGCTTACACCCCCGTATAAACAGACTTTTGGACCTAACTTATCGACAAGAAAGCCGGTTGTTGCCTGTCCGAGTGAGCTCGTAATAAAAAAGATCGTCATCACTGCCCCCATTTGAGCAAATGAAGCGTCAAATTCGGGCATGATCCAAGGAAATAGCGGCGGAATAATCAGGTGAAAATAGTGTGATAACCCGTGCGCGACACCTAATAAACTAATGAGCAATATATCCTGTTTTCGCGTTGAATCCATGGTATTGGTCCGTCAGTTGGCTTTCCAAAGCAAAGTGGAAACAGCCAGAATAATAAATATGACTGCGCTTGTTTTATTCAGGATAGTCTGAACTTTCGGATTGCGCAATCGGTCAGCTAAAGTGCCGGCACACCAGGCGACCGTACAGAAAACAACAAGCGTACAGGCTAAAAACGTCAAGCCCATAATGAGCATTTGAATCATCACTTGGGTTTCTGTTGAGCCTTTGATAATAAACTGGGGAAAGAAAGCCAGAAAGAATATGAGCACTTTGGGATTTGTTATATTCATCAAAATGCCCCTACGCCAGAGTTGAAAGTGGGTCAATTTAGGATATTTAGATGCGCTTTCCCCGTCTTCATTTCCCACTGGTGCCCTCCAAGCTCCCCAAGCGAGATAAAGTAAATAGGCAGCTCCGGCAAGTTGAACAATGAGTAAAAGCGTCGGAGAGGCAGCGACAACCGCAGCGACACCAAATGCAGCCATGAGAGTCTGAATAAGAACACCGACACATAATCCCAAAGTGACAAAAATCCCCGCTTTTGCGCCGTACATCGCCGATTGCAGTAAAACGAAAAGATTGTCAGGCCCTGGTGCCACGGCCAGTACCGCTGCTGCTACAGTAAAACTTACCCAAAGATCAAAGGGCATATTCTTCCTTTCAAAAATAAAAGACCTTTGCTCTCAAATCAAAGAGCAAAGGTCTGCCATTAAATTAATCGTAATTTATCCGACAAACTTTCTGGCGTTTCTGAACATCCGCATCCAGGGGCTGAATTCACCCAAAGAATCAGGCGCCCAGCTCATCTGAACTGTACGGTGTGTACGTTCCGGGTGAGGCATCATAATAGTAAAGCGACCGTCAGGAGTGGTTACACCAGTGATACCGTCAGGTGAGCCGTTCGGATTGAAGGGATAGACTTCCGTTGGACGACCAGAGGAATCAACGTAACGAGCCGCTAAAGTTGCCAGTTTAGCGTCCTCAGCATTTAACCACTGCACATGACCTTCACCGTGAGAGTTTACAATCGGCATCATGCTTCCTTCCATACCATCAAAGAAAATGGAAGGACTCTTCATGATTTCGACCTCAACCAAGCGGGCTTCGAATTGTTCGCTGATATTACGGACGAACTGAGGCCAGTGACTTGCTCCGGGAATAATGTTACGCAGATGACTCATCATCTGACAACCATTACAAATACCTAAGGCAAATGTATCAGCACGATTGAAGAACGCAGAGAACATATCAACCATTTGCGGGTTACGCAAGATAGTGGTTGCCCAACCGCCGCCAGCGCCTAAAACGTCACCGTAAGAGAAGCCGCCACAGGCCGCAAGTCCGGCAAAATCCTTAAGATTGCTTCTGCCCGTCAGCAAATCAGTCATATGGACGTCCACTGCTTCGAAACCGGCACGCGTAAAGGCTGCTGCCATTTCAGTCTGACTGTTAACACCCTGCTCACGCAAAATCGCAATTCTCGGACGAACACCTGTGGCAATATAGGGTGCTGCCACATCGTCTTCAGTATCAAACGTGGTACGAACAAAAAGTCCCGTATCGTTTTCATCTGTGCAGCGAGCATATTCCTGATCAGCGCAAGCTGGATTATCACGCATGCGGGCAATTTGCCAAGACACCTCTGTCCAGGCTTTTTGTAAGTCACCACGACTAGCTTCGTAAAGTTCACTGCCGTGAGCTTCAATATGAAGCCTTTCATCGGCAGTGACTTCACCGATAAAGTGTGTGCAATCAGCAAGCCCTGCTTCTTTGACTGCCGCATGAATCTCTTCGATTCTATCGGCTCTTACCTGCAACACAGCTCCTAACTCCTCGTTAAAGAGTACGGGCACTACGTCTTCGACTTGTGCTGACTGAGCCATTGAAGTGAGATCAATACGGGCGCCGCAGTGGCCAGCAAACATCATTTCAGCAACGGTTGTGAGAAGTCCACCGTCAGAGCGATCGTGATAAGCTAAAACGCAACCCGCAAGGGTGAGCTTTCTGACGAGTTTTACAAAGCTCTGCAAGTGCTCAGGGTGATCAAGATCTGGTGTTTGGCTACCGAATTGCTGAGTGACCTGAGAGAGAATGGAACCAGCCATACGGCTTTGACCATGGCCCAAATCAATAGCGATTAAAACTGAAGGCACCTTAGTATTAAGTTCTGGCGTCAGCGACAGGCGAACGTCACGAACAGGAGCTGCAGCTGAAACAATTAGAGAAACTGGAGAGGTGACCGTCTTCTTTTCACCGTCCTCTTCCCATGTAGTCTTCATTGACAGACTGTCTTTGCCAACGGGAATTGCCAATCCGATCTTTTGGCATAAGGTGCTTGCCGCTTTTACAGCGTCATAGAGCTTAGCATCTTCGCCCTTGCTACCGCAGGCAGCCATCCAGTTTGCTGAAAGCTTAACAAGCCCTAATTCAATGTCGGCACTTGTGATATTGGTGATAGCTTCACCGATTGCCATACGGCTAGCAGCTGCTGCATTGGCGATCGCTAAGGGCGTTCTTTCACCCATGCTCATTGCTTCACCACGATGACCCACAAAGCTGATATTAGTCACGGCAGCATCGGCAACGGGGACCTGCCAGGGACCGACCATTTGATCGCGATGTACAAGGCCACCAACGGTGCGGTCACCGATTGTGATTAAGAAGCTCTTAGAGCCCACGGTCGGATGACGCAATACATCCTTGATAGCCTTGGCTAAATCAATGCCCTTTGCATTAAAGGCATGTAACTTTTGCTCAAGATGTTCTGCCGTACGATGCATACGCGGTGCTTTACCTAACAGCACCTCCATTGGCATATTAACGGCTGGAGTTTGCTCTTGTTCACGAGCCACGACCAGGTTATTGTCTTCGCTGATCGTTCCTAATACAGCATAGGGACAACGTTCACGTTTGCAAATTGCATCAAAACGTTCGAGAGACTCGGGGGCAATTGCAATCGAATATCTTTCTTGACTTTCATTACACCATATTTCCAGTGGGCTCATACCGCTTTCTTCAACTGGAACTTTAGTGAGATCAAGTTTAGCGCCATGTCCCGAGAGGTCAGCCAACTCAGGCATAGCGTTTGATAAGCCACCTGCGCCCACGTCATGAATAGCCAAAATTGGATTATTTTCTCCACTTGCCCAGCAGCGATCGATTACTTCTTGTGCACGGCGTTCCATTTCTGGGTTACCGCGCTGAACGCTGTCAAAGTCAAGTGCTTCGGAGTTGGAACCCGTCGTCATAGAACTTGCAGCGCCACCGCCTAAACCAATTCGCATACCCGGGCCGCCTAAGCTGATTAAAAGCGTTCCCGGAGGCAAAGCGGTTTTGTGTGTTTGGTCATGACGGATATTACCGATACCGCCAGCTAACATAATAGGTTTGTGGTAACCGTAGCGGGTGCCTGCAACATTATTTTCAAATACGCGGAAATAGCCTAAAACATTGGGGCGTCCGAATTCATTGTTAAATGCAGCAGCTCCGAGAGGTCCATCGATCATGATAGAAAGCGCTGAGGCAATGCGGCTAGGTTTGCCGTAGACCTTAGCGTCTTCCTTTTCACTAACAGTAACGTCTTTATCATTTTCCCAGTCTTGGGCGGCTTCAGGCAATTGCAATGAAGATACCGTAAAACCGCAGAGTCCTGCTTTAGGACGGGCACCCCTACCGGTTGCCCCTTCATCACGAATTTCACCGCCAGAACCGGTTGAAGCACCAGGGAAAGGCGAAATAGCGGTTGGGTGATTGTGAGTTTCAACTTTAAAGACGGTGTGAGTTAATTCTTCGTCTTCAGTAAATACGCGGCCAAAAGCTTCGCCGGCAGATGTTCGTGGATAAAGGCGGGGTACCTTTGCACCTTCAAAAATTGCAGCGTTATCTGAATAGGCCACAATAGTTCCGTCGGGGTGCGCTTTGTGAGTTTCACGAATCATACCGAACAAGGTTTTTTCTTCTTCCTTGCCGTCAATTGTCCACTTCGCATTAAAAATCTTATGCCGGCAGTGTTCAGAATTGGCCTGAGCAAACATCATGAGTTCGACATCAGTAGGATTGCGCTTGGCCTTTGTAAAAGCGTCTGTGAGGTAATCGATTTCGTCCTCGCTCATGGCTAAGCCCATTGAGAGATTAGCATCAGCCAGGGCCTTGCGTCCTTGGGTGAGAAGATCTACCGTCACCATAGGTTTGCCGGGCAGTTCTGTAAAGAGTGTTTTGGCTTCAACCGAAGCGTCAACGACACTTTCAGTCATGCGATCGTGGAGTACGCCTGAGACTTGCGTAAGTACGGATTGCTCTGGGACATTGCCACCGAAATCAACACTATAAAGCGTTCCGCGTTCAATACGAACGATTACATCCAGGCCGCAGTTATGAGCAATATCTGTTGCTTTACTGGCCCAGGGGCTAATTGTGCCCAAGCGCGGAATAACCATGAAAGTCGCATCCTGCTTGACATCTTTTGTTTCAAAGCCATAATGCAAAAGCGCCTGCAAACGGGCGCTTTCATCATCGGTGAGCGGTCTTTGGGCATGCACAAAGTGAACGAAACGGGCAGAAATTCCCTGCGCTTGAGGCGCAACTTCACGAATTTGCTTTAAAAGGCGCGCAGCTCTGAAATCAGACAATGCGCTTGTGGCCATTAAAGTAAACATCGAAGCGGTGTTAGACATGGCAGTTAAAGTCCCCAGAATGATCAAAATAGAAAAAACAACTTAATCAAATCATTATAAGTATCAAAGTTCTGAAATTGCCCGATATGAAAGCTAAGCATGAACTTTTTTAACTTTACGGAAAGCTAAATTGATTTGACTAAAAGCTTAGATTCAATGTTTATGAGAAAAAGAGTCACCATTCAATTAAAATAACTCCGTTTAATTGGTTATTAGGGAGCGTTTTAAGACCATGTCAACCACGCTTTTATCTTTAGAAGAATTGGGTGAATTAGAAACCCGTTTAAGCCATGTGTTGCCTGAAGGCACATTAATGGATCGAGCGGGTTTTGTTGCTGCTAACTGGATTGATGATCAGTGCGACGCGGCGAGCACTATTGTTATTTTGTGCGGTCAAGGTAATAACGGTGGTGACGGTTACACAGCTGCGCAGCATTTAAAGAGCCGCGGTCATCATGTTGTTTGCGTGGCTATCGGCGGTAAAAAACCAAAAACAGAAGATGCTCTTCGAGCCTATAACCGCTGGATTGAAAAAGGCGGTGAAGTGATTGATGACCCTTATATGGCTCCTAAGGCTGATGTAGTTGTGGATGCCATGTTGGGCGTAGGAATTACAAAGGCCATCTCGGGTGACTATATTGATGCCGCTCTTTGGTTTAACGAACGTCAAGCACTACATATGGCAATTGATGTACCCACTGGCATTGATGCTGAAAAAGGCAATTGGGTGGGCGGCATTAAGGGTTGTGTGGCTGACATGACTTTAAACCTCATTAGTGCTAAAGCAGGCTGCTTTATGAATGATGGCAAAGATGCAAGCGGTATGGTCACCTTATCAGAATTAGATGTGTCCGTTCCCCTGTCTTCTTTGAGTTTGATTGACACAGATGATTTCAAACATATTCTTGAATTACGAAAATACTATTCTCATAAGGGAACGTATGGTCATTGCTTAGTGATCGGTGGAGACAAAGGTAAGGTAGGGGCTGCTTTACTTGCTGCGCGTTCTGCTCTGAAGCTCGGCGCAGGCAGTGTAACCGTCGAACTGATGGCCCCAAACGCTCCCCTTTATGATCCGCAGCAGCCCGAATTAATGATTACCGATGAACCGGTTGATTTTAACGGAATTGATGTAATTGTCATTGGCTGCGGTATGGGTTTTAGCGATAAAGCGAGGGCTCGTCTTTTAGCTGCTATCCGCTCGAATATTCCTCTTATTATCGATGCAGATGCCCTTACGATGATCTCACGTGATCAGTCCATGGAAGATGAGGTACTCGCCAGAAAAGCACACACCGTGATTACTCCTCATCCGGGTGAAGCTGCGCGTATGCTTCATCGTGATGTTAAGAGCATCCAAGAGGATCGAGTCACCAGTGCCAGAGAACTTTCTTTGCAAACTGGTGCTATTACGGTTTTGAAGGGAACTGGCACAGTGGTTACTTTAAGAAGCTCTCGGTCTTGGATTAATCCAACCGGGAATGCCTGTCTAGCCACAGCTGGCTCGGGTGACGTCTTAGCTGGCATGATCGGTGCTTTCTTTGCCCAGAAATTTGACATTGTGAGTGCAACGCTCGGCGCAGTTTGGCTTCATGGTGAAGCAGTTCGAGCCAGAAACACTGGTATAGTGGCAATGGATATTTGCGAAAGAGCTGCAAGAGCTCTTGAAATTCTTCGTTGGGGTGGAAATCCAGATGATCTTATTGATCCCTATGACGAAAGTGAATTCGTTTTAGATGAAGATGGTCCGGGAGAAGCAATCGCACGCACAATGGGAAGTGAAGAATCCTAAAAACTAATCGTCTTTAATAAAAGCCCAAGTCTCTATTCTGAAACTTGGGCTTTTTCCTACAGTAAAAAAAGGGATCCCACTCTAAGGATCCCTGAGTCTGGAGATTACTCAACCTCTTCTTCACTGGGCTGATAGCCAGGCTTGTACTCATCCTTTAAGATCTGAGTCCCGAACTTTTGTTCCAGTCCGCTGATAAATGCGGTTTGTTCGGGATTGCTGTAAAGCTGAGCCAGCTCTGCCTTGCGCATGGCCAATTGCTCAGGTGTTGCCTGGACTTTTTTAGCAGCTTGAACTTCAATCACAACGTAGCTACCGTCAGGCGTTTGCACACCGGTGTAGACCGGAAGTCTATCTGCTACGGGGCGAAGAGAAGCCGTCACCACCTCATAGGCAAAGTTGCCCGGACGCTCACGAGAGACCTGAGCTTTGGAACCAAATTTTTGACTCACCTTTTCTTTGGCGTTAAGTTTTGCGATTGCATCTAAACCCTGAGCCTTTGCAGCTTCGGTAGCTTTTTGGTTTTTGAGGTGTTCAACGATGTCACTCTTGACTTCATCAAAAGTTTTTACACTTTGGCGATGATGTTCCGTGACACGGGCGGCTAATAATGTATTGGCAGCTACTTCAATAGCATTGGAATTACGCTTATCCTCCAAAACATCAAAGCTATAAAGAGCCTCAACCACGTTCGGGTTGATTATTGCATCTTGATGGTCTCGCGTAATTGCTTTAGCTGTCTGAATCTTTAAACCAAAACGCTCTGCAACGGGCTGCAAAGATTCACTTTGTTCATAAACCATGTTAGAGAAGCTTTCAGCATCTTCGGCAAAAGCACGAATGGCAGCCTGTTGTTGATATAAGGCTTCAATTTCAGCACGTACATCAGCTAAGGCTTTAGCTTGGGCAGGCTTAATATCACTGATTTGGATGATGTGATAACCGAATTGAGTTTTGACCGGAGCAATCAAGTCACCTTTTTTGCCGGAAAAAAACGCATTATCAAATTCAGGAACCATCATGCCCTTTTGGAAAAAACCTAAATCTCCACCTTGACGAGCGCTGCCAGGGTCTGCCGAGTGAGCTTTTGCCAATTGAGCAAACTTAGAGGGATCGGCCTGAAGCTGCTTATAAAGTTCATCAGCTTCTTTCTTAGCGTCAGCATCAGATTTGTCAGCATTGACAGCAATCAGAATGTGGCTAGCACGGCGTTCTTCGGGTACGGAGAATCGTTGCAGGTTCTGTTCGTAGAAAGTTTTAATGTCTTCTTCACTGGGCTTAATGTTTTTATAGTTTTCTGGTGACAAAATGACATACTCAATATCAACACTTTCCGGAACAGCAAACTGAGCTTTGTTTTGGTCATAAAAGCCTTGTGCATCAGAATCGCTTACTTTAACGTTCTTTAAGAAAGCGGCAGGCTTAATCTCAAAGGTGCGGATCGTGCGTTCCTCAGTCAAAAGATCATGAATACGTTGGGCAACCGTGTTGCTTGCAAGCGTACTTTGAGACACTGAAGCTAAAAGCATCTGACGGGTCAGATCGCGACGAAGCTCAAGAACGAACTGTTCATCAGACTTACCCATGCTGTTTAGGAACTGCTGGTAGGCTTCGGTTGAGAACTTGCCATCACGTTGGAAAGCTGGAGCCTGCTTAACTAAATTAATAGCATCAGCTTCACCGACATTCATGTATTCGGTAGCAATTTCTAAAGATACAGCTCGGTCGCTGATCAAAGAAGCCAGAATAGAAGCTCGGGCTTCTGCAGTATCGAGCATATTGGCCTTGAAATTTTGGCCCATTTGACGACGGAAATTTTCCAAATATTGACGTTTGGCCGTATCAAAATCCTGAAGAGTAATCGAGTTCTCACCGACAGTAGCCAAATCATTTTCTGAATCGGACATCCGGTTATAACTGTAGATACCCGTGACAACGAACGAAGGAATGATGAAAATCATAGCGATGAACATCATCCAACGCTTGTGTGTACGAAAAGCCTGAAGCATTTCTAGATCCCTAAATAAAATAAAAATCAATGATTGCGAAATATGATCCGCAAAAATGACGTTATTTTAACAATTAGATGGAATCATCGCCTGCAAAAAGGGCTAAAGACACGAAACTTTACGAAAAAGAATGGATTTATTGAAGAAATGAAGACTGGCGGAGTGGACGGGACTCGAACCCGCGACCCTCGGCGTGACAGGCCGATATTCTAACCAACTGAACTACCACTCCGGTAGATTTGCAATTGTTTGAAACTGTGGTGGGTGCTAAGAGGTTCGAACTCCTGACCTACGCCTTGTAAGGGCGCCGCTCTACCAGCTGAGCTAAGCACCCACAGCCATCAAACAGAAGCACGCATATTACACTACAAATGCGATGAATTCAAGGGTTTTAGAAAAGTTTTTTTATTTTGATCAGGGGGCGGACATTTCCGTCCCCTATCATAGCCTCTTTTTTAAGAAGCTGCAGATCCAGTTTGATTGCCAATGATCGGATGAGCTATGACACCGGTTTTGACATCACTGGTCATTTCCTCGAAGCGTTTCATCGGATTTTTGACTAAAGCAATAGGCAAAATCTCATCGATCCACTTCACCGGAATAATTTCCAAACCGCTCTTGACGTTATCAGGAATTTCCTGCAAATCCTTGACGTTATCCTTCGGGATCAACACAGTCTTAATGCCGGCTCTGAGCGCAGCAAGGAGCTTTTCCTTAAGACCACCAATTTCGAGAATCTCACCATGGAGCGTGATTTCTCCAGTCATTGCCACATCGGCTCTCACAGGAATCTTCGTTAAAGCAGAAACCATAGCCGTTGTAATGGCACCGCCAGCGCTAGGACCGTCTTTAGGTGTAGCCCCCTCCGGGAAATGTAAGTGCCAATCGGTCTTGCCAAAAATATCAGGATCAAGTCCTAAGCTTTCAGCGCGCGCTCGTACCACACTGCGTGCAGCTTCAACCGATTCCTTCATTACATCACCTAAGCTACCAGTTCTTTGCACTTGCCCCTTACCAGGGAAAACAGCTGCTTCGATCTGAAGCAAGTCGCCTCCCACTTCCGTCCAGGCCAAACCGTTAACTTGACCGATTTGAGGATCTTTCTGTGCTAAACCGATGCTGTAACGCTTCACACCCAGATAATCACCGATATTTGCAGAATTGACTACTACAGTATCAATGGTCTTTTTCTTTGCTCCGCGCTTTTTCGGTTGAGCCCCCAGAGCAATCAGAGCATTTTTAACCGTCTTTCGGCAAATCTTGCTGATTTCACGTTCCAGACCGCGAACACCAGCCTCACGTGTGTAATAGCGAATGATCTCAAGTATTGCTTCATCTTCAATCTTGAGCTCGTTGTCCTTCAGGCCGTTGAGCTTCATCTGTTTGGGGATCAGATGACGTTTAGCAATATTGAGTTTTTCGTCTTCAGTGTAGCCTGAGAGGAAAATCACCTCCATGCGATCCAACAGAGCCTGCGGGATATTGAGCGAATTACTTGTTGCAACGAACATGACGTCAGACAAGTCGTAATCCACTTCAACATAATGATCTTGGAACGTACTGTTTTGTTCAGGATCGAGCACTTCCAAAAGGGCACTTGCAGGATCACCACGGCTATCCATACCCATCTTATCCACTTCGTCTAAGAGAAATAGCGGATTGCGGACACCGGCCTTGGTGATGCTTTGAATAATTTTTCCAGGCATCGAGCCAATATAGGTTCTTCTATGGCCTCGAATTTCAGCCTCATCGCGTACTCCACCCAAAGCCATGCGGACAAACTTACGATTAGTCGCACGAGCGATAGACTGACCCAAACTCGTCTTACCAACGCCGGGTGCTCCAACCAAGCACAAAATCGGTGCTTTAACTTTATCGACTCGGGACTGGACAGCCAAATACTCAAGAATACGTTCTTTGACTTTTTCTAGGCCATAATGATCGGCTTCGAGAATGTCACTGGCCTCTTTGAGGTTCTTGCTCACACGGCTCTTTTTTGTCCAAGGCAAAGCCAAAAGTGTATCCAGATAGCCTCTTACCACCGTTGCTTCTGCAGACATGGCAGGCATCATGCGAAGTTTTTTCAGTTCACCCTCACACTTTTCACGAGCTTCATCGCTCATACCGCTTTTAGCGATCTTTTCCGCGTACTGATCGATATCGACCATGTCGTCTTCGCCGCGGCCTAATTCCTTTTGGATCGCTTTCATCTGTTCGTTGAGGAAGTACTCACGCTGATTGCGGTCCATTTGACGTTTGACTTGGCGCTGAATTTTTTCTTCGATCTGAACCTTGTCGATGAGTTCGCTCACACGAGCTAAAACCTTTTCAACGCGGTGAATCAGGTCAGGCTCTTCGAGCAGTTCCTGACGCTGTTGAGCAGAAATATCCAGATAATGGCTTGCCAAATCGAGGGTTTCTTCAAGAGTATTTTTGTTTTTCAATAACCCAATCAAGTCTTTCGGCAAAGCCGAGTTAACTTGGGTGAAATTATTAAAGGCAGTCATTAATGCTTTTAACCATGCCTCTTCTTCCAAAGGCTGATCGGGTCTAATAGTGACCATAGGATGAACCATGGCACTGATATAGGCGTGGGTAAAGTCAAGCCATTCGGTCTTGACGCGATACAAGGCATTAATTAACAGTTTGACAGAGCCGTCCTGCAGAGTGATTCGCTGCAAAACACGCGCGACGACACCCACCTCATACAGGTCTTCTGCTTTAGGTTCGTTAACGTCAGGTTTTTTCTGAGTCAAAATCACAATCTCGTCACCATCACCCATGGCTTGGATGGCCGCAAGACTCATTGCACGCCCTGCGTAAACAGGTTGTATGCAGCCAGGGAAAATCACCATGTCGCGAAGGGGCAGAACAGGCAAAACAGCTTGTTTCTTTGTAGATTTCGTTGTCATCGATTTAATTACCATAGAGACTATTACAGGGCGTATATGGGGATGAAATTTAAAATTTCAACCCAAACACCCTGTACAACATTTTTCAGGGACAGACTATCAGGTTTAAGAAACTTTGAGAGGACAAGTAGACAAACAGATACAAAAAAGATCGCTTTAAGCAAAATTCTCTTTAAGTTGATAAGAAACAGTGATCTGGTCTTTTTTAACTTTTATTTTTGTAATTTGTACAACTCCGATATCCCTTGTGTTTTTAACATGAGTTCCACCACAGGGATAGGCTGGTAAATTCCCCCAGCTAACCATTCTGAGACCTTCACTATTTTGGCTAATTTTTCGCTCAAGCCCCTCTTTAATAAACTGATTAACTCGGCTTTCAAATTCTTTTGTATCGATTAGGTTGGCCAACAATTCCTCTCGCTCTGGTTTAAAGATCACACGGGATTGTCCAGGAAAGTGGTTACCACCAACAGCCTGCCAGTGCATCTGATCACCGACCAATCCTACTAAGTGACCCGCTGAATGCAACCGAGTGTGCAAACGTCTTTTTGCTTCATCCACACACAATGAGACTTCTCCACTCACAGCATCTTCTGTCAAATGAATGATACCTTTTTCAGAATGAATAACTTTTTTGACAACTACTGAGTTGATGGAGCCCGAATCGGAAGGTTGTCCGCCGCCCTGCGGATGAAATAACGTGCGGTCTAAAACCACAGCACACAAACCGTCTTCCGTTTGTTCGCACGACAGGACCACTGCCGAACCTATCGTGCTGTCACTTTCAAAATAAAGTGTTTGGGTCATTTGCGAATATATGTAGGTTGCTTAGAGTCGTTAATCACATGCTCGTCAACCACTACTTCAGTCACATCGCCCAAACTTGGCACCTCGTACATCACGTCTGTTAAAACATTTTCAACAATGCTTCTGAGACCGCGTGCGCCTGTTTTTCTCTTTAGTGCCTTTTTGGCAATAGCTTCAAGCGCTTTTTCAGTAACGGTGAGCTTTACACCTTCCATCGCAAAGAGCGCTTCATATTGCTTAATTAAAGCGTTTTTGGGCTTGACCAAAATGCTTATTAATGCTTCTTCAGTTAATTCTTCCAAAGAAGCAATAACAGGCAAACGGCCGACTAGTTCAGGAATTAAACCGTACTTCACTAAATCAGACGGTTCAGCCTGAGAGAAGAGCTCAGAGAGCGATTTTTCGTTTTTACTCTTTAACTCAGCACCAAAACCGATTCCAGTACGTTCTCCCCGGCGCTGAATAATTTTTTCCAGACCGTCAAAAGCTCCGCCGCAGATAAAAAGAATATTAGAGGTATCCACAGTTACCATTGCCTTACCCGGATTCTTGCGTCCGCCTTGTTGAGGCAAGTTGGCTTGAGTGCCTTCAATTAACTTTAAAAGGGCTTGCTGAACACCCTCACCGGAAACGTCACGAGTAATGGAAGGGTTTTCACTCTTTCTGGCAATCTTATCTAACTCATCGAGATAAATAATGCCGCGTTGCGCACGTTCAATATCACCATCGGCAGCTTGAAGAAGCTTTAAGACAACATTTTCTACGTCCTCGCCTACATAGCCAGCTTCAGTGAGCGTTGTTGCATCAGCAATAGCAAAGGGAACGTCAAGCATTCGGGCAAGCGTTTGAGCAAAAAGCGTCTTACCGGAACCAGTCGGTCCAATGAGCAAAATATTACTCTTAGCCAGTTCCACATCTGAAGATTGATCTGTCAAATGTTTCAGACGTTTATAGTGGTTATAAACAGCGACAGACAAAATGCGTTTAGCTCGGTCCTGTCCAATTACATACTGATCAAGGCGATTGAAAATCTCTTGAGGCTTGGGCAAGGGCTTATCAAGAAAAGCTTCCTTTTTCTCATCACCTTCAACTTGAGTCTCAGGCGCATTGCCTACCATGGATTCCAAAGCCACACGTGCACAATCGGAGCAAATGCTCACGCCGTTGGCGGTCACCATATGTTCGACTTCACTTTCTGCCCGTCCGCAGAAAGCACAACGTTTTTGTTTATCAGACATTGAAATCCCTAATTAAGAAGAAAGGGAGGTCAGCGCCTCCCCTATTGACAAAGACTTTAAAGCTTTACTTCAACATTTGTCCGCGCTTGACATAAATCTCGTCGATTATGCCATATTGCTTAGCTTGAATCGGATTCATGTAGTTATCACGGTCTGTATCGCGGGCGATCGTTTCAATCGCTTGCCCCGTGCGCTCAGCCAAAATTGTGTTTAGCGTGAGCTTCAAATCCAAAATCTCTTTGGCCTGAATCTCAATATCGCTAGCCATGCCCTGAGAACCACCAGAGGGTTGGTGAATCATGATACGGGAATTCGGTAACGCGAAACGCTTACCCTTAGCACCGGCTGCCAAAAGGAAGGCGCCCATACTTGCAGCCATACCCACGCAGATTGTGCTGACATCGGGTTTGATGAATTGCATCGTATCGTAGATACCCATCCCAGCGTAAACACTGCCACCGGGGCTGTTGATGTAAAGTGAAATATCCTTATCCGGATCCTCACTTTCAAGGAAAAGCAACTGGGCGATGACTAAATTGGCACTCTCCGTTGTCACTGGCCCTGTAAGAAAAACTACACGGTCACGAAGCAGTCTGGAGAAAATGTCAAAAGCACGCTCACCTCGCCCGCTTTGTTCAACAACTGTCGGGACAAGATTCATATCAGCATAAGTCATCGCCATTGCAAAATTCCTTCAGTGCGGATTAAAGACCACCCATCAACTTGTCGAATTCGACTTTTTCTTCCGTGGTCTTAGCCTTACTTAAAGCCCATTCTGTAATCTTGTTTTCGAGAACATAGGCTTGAGCGTCATTCATGCGGCGAGCGTCGTCCATGAACCACTTCTTGACTTCTTCCGGATCTTCGTAGCTAGCAGCCAAGTCAGCTATGTGAGCTTCCACTTCTTCCTTGGTCGGGGTAAGCTTTTCTTTTTCAACCAAAGCATTCACCAACAAACCAAGGCGCACACGGCGTTCAGCCTGTTCTTTAAACATTTCAACGGGGATCTTGTGTTGCTTCGGATCCATGCCGCGAGCAGACATATTTTGTTCGAAACCGCGAGCCAAAGCTTGTTGTTCTTCTGCGACTAAAGCCTTCGGCAGATCGAAGTGGCAAGCATCATTCAAGGCATTCATAACGCCGTCTTTTGTTTGTTGAGTGATACGAGCTTTCACTTCGCGCTTGAGGTTGGCAGCGATTTCTTCACGCATCTTGGCCACACCGTCATTGATGCCGAGCTTCTTAGCAAATTCGTCATCGATTTCAGGTAATTTGGCAACTTCAACCTTTGTGAGTTCCACTTCAAATTCAACAGTCTTGCCAGCGAGCTTTTCAACATAGTCTGCCGGGAAGGTCATTTCAAAGGTCTTCTTTTCACCGGTCTTCATGCCCATAACACCCTTTTCAAAATCAGGGAGCATTTGACCGGCACCGATCACGAAGGCAAAGCCGTTAGCTGTGCCGCCTTCAAAAGGCGTACCGTCTAACTTGCCGACGAAGTTGATCGTCACACGCTTATCTTCAGCTGCTTCACCGTTTTCTTCAGCTTCGTACACTGCACGTTGCTTGCGCATGATTTCAAGCGTTTTGTCGACTTCAGCGTCCGTGACTTCGCAAACAAAGCGCTTTAATTCAACATCCTTCAAATCGGGCACTTCAACTTCAGGGAAAACTTCAACAGTTGCCGTAAATTGAGGATCGGCATCATCTTTAATTTCACCCTTGGGAGTGATTTCAGGAGCACCAGCAACCTTAAGGCCGGCTTCTTCAACAGCCTTTTCATAGGCTTGACCGATCAGGTGATTCATAGCGTCCATGTAGGCTTGAGCACCGTACATTTCACGGACCATTTTCATCGGAACCTTGCCCGGACGGAAACCGTGAGCTTTAGCGGTCTTAGCACGGCGCTTAAGAATGGTTTCGGTATCAGCCTTTAATTGTTCAGCCGAAATCGTCAGGTCAAGGGTACGTTCCAAAGAACTCTTCGTGGTTTCTTTTTCAGTCATTTTCTACTATTAATAAAGTGTCCGAAATGATCGGTCATTCCGAACGGTTCAATTGTGAGGGATTGATTCCCCACCCAATATAAAAATGTGATCGGTGCAAAAAATTCACTTTTCGCACAAAAACGCTTGATTATAGCCATTGCGAAGCTAAATTTGTAATTACTCCCAAATTATTGGCATACAGAGCACTCATTACTCAAGCGTTTTGCTCACCTCAAGACTTAAAGGATCACTTAAATTTACCTCGCAACCTATTAATCTTAAAGATAAAACTTAATCAAAGTCTTTTCATGAGAATTGCTCTGGCCACATCGCCCGTAACATTCTTTGCCTCACCAAAATGCACGCCTCTTTGATTAAAGCGAGAAGCAATTTCGTCAATGACATCCATGCCAATCGCCTTTTCAGATAGGTGCGTTGCTAATCCAAGTGAACTAAAGAAGCTTTCAATCCGATGAATAACCTCATCAATTCTTTCTTCATCGCTTCCTTCATTAATACCTAAAACACGCGATCCGAACTGTAGAATCTTTGCCTTTTTTTGTTCGCGCAACACTTCAAGTGTCCCCGGATAAACAATTGCTAGAGATTCTCCATGTGTTACACCACACAATGCTGTGAGCTCGTGGCCGATCTGATGCGTGCTCCAATCCTGGGTGATACCCATTCTGATGAAATTATTTAAGGCCATAGTAGCGCTAAACATATAGTCGCACATCAGTTCATAGTTATGCTGATCTTTCAAGATAAGAGGGGCAATTTCCATTGCTGTCGAAATAACGCCTTCTGCCCATCTATCCAACACTCTGTTTTGACCAGGAGTTGTCATATACTGCTCAAAGCAATGAACAACTATATCAGCTAGACTGCACGCAATTTGATGTTTGGGTAATGAATAAGTAGTTTCCGGATCCAAAATAGAAAAAGTTGGATAATCTCCTCTGAAGGCAAACTTTTCTTTTGTTTCATGGCACGAAATTACAGCCCCGTTATTCATTTCTGAGCCCGTGGCAGGCAGGGTCATTACGCTGGCAAAAGGAATCTGTTTTTCTGCAGTGCCGTTTTTTACGATATCCCAGGGATCTTTCTGAGGCTCAGCAATGCCTGCAGCAATCAATTTAGTGCCATCTAAAACAGAGCCACCGCCAACGGCTAAAATTAAATCAACTTTTTCCTCTAAACCTACCTTAACAGCCTTTCTTAGTGTTTCAACTGCTGGATTCGGTTCAATTCCCCAAAACTCAACCACCGTGTGTTTTTTAAGTGCATCTTGAACTTGATCGTAGACGCCGTTTCTTTTAACACTGCCGCCACCAAATGTAATCAATACCTTTTTATCTGTCGGTATTAGATCCTTGAGCTGAGCAATTTGGCCGCGTCCAAAAACCAACTTGGTAGTATTTTGAAATACGAAATTAAACATTGTGAAAAGTCCTGAAAAGTTTTTTGTTCATTGTACAGATCTCGTTAAGGCAAGTACTAAATAAAATTTTCATGTAAAATCCACGAATCGTGTGCGGGGATGGCGAAATTGGTAGACGCACCAGGTTTAGGTCCTGACGCCGACTAAAAGGCGTGTCGGTTCGAGTCCGATTCCCCGCACCATCTTCAAAAGTGTCTAATACGTCTTCCCAAAATCAACTTTGATTAATCAAATCTGCTTTTACAAATAAGTTTTTGTTATAACAATTGTTCTTTCCCCTAAAGAGGCGCAATTTCTATAACTGAGTTGCATGATCAACTCTTTTTAGGAGATAAGAATGAAGAAAACTTTTGTTGCATTGGCCCTTTGTTCCATGTTTGCTGCTTCGGCTTTTGCTGCTGAATTGCCTGGGGTCAAAATCCTAGCGACTGGCGGCACAATTGCCGGTACTGCTGCCTCTTCCACACAAATGACCGGTTATAAAGCGGGCGACTTGGCTATTCAGACCTTAATTGATGCTGTTCCTGCCATTAAAGAAATTGCTAATGTATCTGGTGAACAAATTGTTAACATCGGCTCGGAAAATATGACCGATGATGTATTGCTGACTTTGGCAAAGCGTTGCAATGAGCTTTTAAAACAAAAAGACGTTAAAGGTATCGTTATTACTCATGGTACAGATACGCTCGAAGAAACAGCTTACTTCCTCAATTTGACAGTTAGGAGTGAAAAGCCTGTTGTTTTGGTCGGGGCTATGCGTCCAGCAACAGCTATTTCTGCTGACGGACCCGTTAATCTTTTGAACGCCGTCAAAGTTGTAACATCTGATGATGCCAAGGGTAAAGGCGTCTTGGTTGCCATGAATGATGAAATTAATGGCGCCCGTGATGTAACAAAGACGAACACGACAACTGTTTCAACTTTCAAGGCTCCTGAACTCGGTTATCTTGGTTACATCGCTGATGGTAAACCTCAATTCTTTAAAGAAAGTCTGAAGCTTCACACCTACAAATCTCAATTCGATGTCTCTAAGATTAAGGAGTTGCCTCGTGTTGACATCGTTTACTCGCACGTCAATGACGACCGCGGACTAGTTGATGCTGCTGTAAAGCTTGGTGCTAAGGGAATTATTCATGCCGGTACTGGTAATGGTTCGATCCACAAAAATACTACCCCGGGCTTGGCTGAAGCGGTTAAGAAAGGTGTAGTTGTCGTTCGCTCTGCCCGTGTCGGAAACGGTGTAACTACTAAGAGCTTACAGGAATGGAGCGACATGGGATTCTTGGAATCCAATACCTTGAATCCGCAAAAAGCACGTATTTTGCTACAGCTTGCTCTGACTCAGACAAATGATCCCAAAGAAATCCAAAAGATTTTTGATACTTACTAAAAATTGTACTGAGTGATCTTTTATTGGCCTCGACTCTTTCGAGGCCAATTTCCCACAGATAGTATTCCTTTTAAGACTATTTATTAGTTCTAATATTCCAGAAAGTTTATTTAAATCGAGTTCTGTTTGATAATAAATGAAATTGTTAACCTCAGGGGTTTGCCATGAGACTGGAAAGAGATTCACTTGGGGAACTAGAGGTTCCCGATAATGCTTATTATGGTATTCAAACAGTTAGATGCATGCACAACCATGCTGTGACTGATCATACTTTTAATGAATTGCCAGAAGTCATCCGAGCTTTGGCCGAGATAAAAAAAGCCTGCGCAATCACCAATGCTCAGATAGGTGCATTAGAGCCCCATAAGGCCGAAGCGATTATCCAAGCTTGTGATGAAGTTATTGCTGGGCAGTTTGCTGATCAATTTCCGATCAACATTTGGCGCTCTCACGGCACTGGGGCCAATATGAATATGAATGAAGTGCTGGCTAACCGCGCCAATGAAATTCTCACTGGACACAAAGGTTATGACACAGTGCATCCGAATACCCATGTCAATATGTGTCAATCATCCAATGACGTTTATCCAACCGTGCAGTTCATTGTTTTATACCGTTTGATCGGTGAAGTTTTGGAAAGTACGAAACTATTGGAAAATACACTGGGTGAAAAAGCTCTTGAGTTCAAAGATATCGTTCGTATAGCCAGAACATGTCTGCAGGATGCCGTCCCCAATACATTCGGTCAGGTTTTCGGCGGCTGGCAACACATGATTTATCGGAATCGAAAAAAATTAGAAAGTTACAGAGAGGATTTCAAAGAGGTTGTTCTTGGTGCCACTGCTGTTGGTACGGGTATGGGTCAACAGCCAGGTTATGCAGAACATATTATGGAAAACCTCTCTAAGGTCATCGGATTTGAAGTGCACTGGCCTAGTTGGGAAGACGAACAAATAAAAGACCGCGCCGCTTTTGACGGTATGCAAAATTGTGATCACAGTATGATTTTGGGTGGCTATCTGCGGGCATTAACTTGTGCTGCAGCCAGAATTTGTGCTGACTTATGTATTTTGTCATCTGGCAGTCGAAGCGGGTTTTGTGAATTAATACTGCCTAATTACTCCCCCAAGAATTACTCGGTCTACATCAATTACCCATATATCCCTGAGATGATCTTTCAGATCATGCAGCAATCAATCATTGCCGATCACGTGGCCACTTTAACCGTCAATGAAAATGACAGTGATGAAGCAATTACCGACAGCGCAAGTTTCTTAGGTGCAATGGAGACTCTACATACTATTGCGGATGGTTTCAGAATTTTTGCTAATGACTACATAAAGGGCATTGAAGTCAATCGTGAAAAAGTTCAAGAAAATGCAGAAATGTCTACATCTTTAGCCACAATGGTTAGTTCATTATTTGGTTATAACGTTGGGACTCAAATAGCTCATAAAGCATGGAATGAAGGCATCTCCTGCAAGCAGGCAGCGCTGGAAGATAAGCTCTTAGATAAAGATGTGGCCGATGAACTCTTTGATCTGAAAAAACTCACAGATCGAGAGTCAATGGTTGAAATGTTCCGCCGCTATGGCCAAATCAGACACATTGATTAAAAGGGAGAAATGTAATGAACTCCAACACTCAATTTAATCTAAGAAGCTATCAATACAAAGATTTTCCAGAGCTTATTTCAGCCCTTTTCAACGTAAAAGAAGCCGCATTAAGGGCTTGTCTCAAATTAAATCGCTTCCCAAAAAATGAACTTGAACTACTGCTTAGAGCTTGTGAAAAAGCTAGAAAAGAAAAAGAATGGAAGCATTTGCAAATCAGCGTCTACGCTGGGGCAAGAGATTATTTATTACAGGCTATTGATAAAGAAATCATCAGCAATACTGGCATTGTTGAACAAGGACTAGTTCAAAAGCTCGAAACAATATTAGTTAAGTGTGCCTCCACCAATGCTTTTGTCATTACAGCTAATGAGATTGTTATCCGTAAGAATTTATTTAAATTAGCTCAAGCCTGTCATCGTTTTGCAGAGATTCTCGAAATTAAAGCTCATGAATTCGAAAACACTGTAAAAATGGGCAGATTAGGCTTGCAAGACTATTTACCAATGACATTAGGTGAAGAATTTTACGGTTACGCTTTTGGAATTAGAAAACTAGAGAAAAATCTTGAAGAGAAAGCACAGGACTTTCATTTCAATGCTATTGGCATTTCAGACATGGGAAACTTGTCTTGTTATGACGAAATATTGGAAAAAGAAAGCACATTATCTTTGTCTGAACTGTGCGCTTATCAGTGGGTACCTTTTGAAAATGCCTTTGATGCTGTCATGGATTCATCTCGGCTTTTAACTGCACATGCTCTTATACAGGCTGTTTCAACAGCTTTATGGCGAGTTGCTCGTGATGTGCGAATGATGTGCAGCGGGCCGAGAGCCGGACTTCAGGAAATTACGGTCCCAGCCGTTGCTCCCGGTTCATCGATCATGCCGGGGAAACTCAATCCGGTCATCGCTGAGATGGTATTTACAACCGTAGACCAAGTCGATGCTAACCACAGTGGCCTGACCATGGCACAAAAGTCAGGATGGTTGGAAGGTAATCATGCTTCTTTTATTCCTATTCGTTCAATAATGAATAGTGCGGATCTTTTAGCCAGAACTATGGATGCATTCGGCAAGCTTTGTATTAAAGGTATTACTGTCAATACAGAGCACAACCGCTTACACGCCGAACAATCTCTGGCACTGACCAAGGTATTGTCTTTGTTTATTGGCAATGAGGCAGCTCAAAAAGTTTATCAATTAGCCAAAGAAGAAGGTTTGACTATCAAAGAAGCAGCTTTGAAGCTTTCATTGCTTGATCAAACGGTACTGAATGAAATTTTGGACATTGATCGGTTAGCCAAACCGAAAGAAGTACAAAAGTTACTTGCTAAATACGCCAAATAATGAAGGAGGACTGCATTGCCGACAGCTCAACGTCGGTAATGCAGTAAATATGTCTAATACATTAAAAGGTTCTCTTTTAGTTTTATTAAGTGCTCTTTGCTTTAGCATTAGCGGTACCTTACAGGCCATTGCGCCAGATGAAGCAACACCTTTCGTCATTACAGAAGCAAGAATGTTAGTTGGTTCTTTATTTTTGTTCATTTGGTGTGCTTGTAGTAAAAAAATTCCTACGGACCTTAGACTATTACCATACAAAGAATTAATTTTCTGCGCTCTCTGTCTTTTGATCGGTCAGCTGTGTTTTTTTACCGGTATGTATTACATCGGTGTTTCGGCTGGTGCCATTATTTCAATTGGCAGTGCACCACTATGGGCTGCTGTCATCGCAAAAATAGTTTTTAAAAAGTCTCCGCACTGGGATTGGTACATTGCTACAACAATGGCCATAGTCGGCATTGCGTGCATTAATGGATTCCAACTTAATGTTGATAGGCTGTTTTATATCTTTTTGTTATTGATGGACGGATTAACTTATGCCGCATATATAACGGCCAGTCCTAAATTGGTTAAAAGTATCGGAGCAGAGGCTGCTTTAATGTTTATCCTTTCATTAATTGCCATTGCTCTACTACCGGTGCTTTTTATTTTCCCTGTGGCCTGGACAATTACACCAAGGGGGCTCTTTGTTTGTTTGGGGCTGGGAATCTTTACCGCAGGCTTTGCCTTTACCCTTTTATCGGCCGGCACCCGTTATATCAGTCCTTCTGTTGCTTCTACACTATGTCTCGCAGAACCCATGGGAGCGGCCTGTTGGGGTATTTTCTTACTCAATGAAGATTCAAGTTTTATTACATTGAGTGGCATCGCTTTGATCTTTTTCTCTATTATCGTCTTGCTAATAGGTGAAAATCGAAGAGAAAAGCAAAATGACTGAGAAACAATCAAACAGACAAAAACTATTATCTGATCACACGACAGTTTATTCCTTACATGAGGAATGGAATGCTTTCCTTATCCTCTATGAACTCAAAAGCTTCAGTCAGACAGCCCTGAAACTCAATGTTACTCAATCGGCTTTATCTAAAACAATCAAAAAGCTTGAAGATCGTTTGAAAATTACATTATTTGACCGAACACAGCGACCTATCAGACCAACAGCTGAAGCCGTCATTTTGCATGATGAAATCTTCCAACACGCTCTAGAGATTGAAAACGTAATAAAAAAAGTAAAAACGCAAAATTATTTAAAACCTGTTCTTCGTTTTGGCTGTACTGAGAGTACGAGCCGATTTATGGTTCCTCCAATTGCCCAAGTCTTTTGCAATAGAATTTCAAAATTTATTCAACTAACTGCAAGCTCAGAAGTTTTGGTTGAAAAACTTATAAAAAGAGAATTGGATGTCGTTTTTATTTGTGAAGGATTTGAAGAAATCCCGGGGCTTAACAGACAGTTTATTTTCGAGGAACCTTCAATTTTATTGCTGCCGGCTACCTTAGCGCAGAAGAAAACAAAATGGACTATTCAAGATTTGCTTTGCTGTGGTTTGCCTATGATTGGATCTGCGAGCGGCAGCGGAGGCGGCAGATTAAATGATCGACTTTTTTCGACTTTTGACGTCCATTTTCAAAGTCACTATGAAATTCAATCGGACTCTGTACTGATTGAAATGATTAAGTTGGGATTAGGCTGGACTATTACCAGACCTATGACTCTTTTAACGGGCAGCCATTTTGAAGATAAGATTAAAGCATTGCCGTTGGACGATAAACAAAATATGCTCAAGTATTACGTCGTTAGTCGAAAAGACGAATACGTTCTTGAAAGCCTTGAAATTTCAAAAATCTGTAGAAAAATTTATATAGACATCATTCAAAAAGAATTTCTTAAATTTGCTCCTTGGATAAAAATGAGTGATTAATTCATTAGTTAAACTAATAATTAATAGGAATCAACTTTATTTTTCTTTGAGCAATAAACGATCAACTATAAGATGGTAGCCGTTACCGAACAGTCTTGTGCGGTACTCTAAAAGATTAGGAGAGAGGCTATGCCGAAACAAGTTTATAACCTTCCTATTACCGGAATTGCCAGTTTCGCTAAATATCCAATTTGCACCAATCTCGATGAGCTTGATGCGGATGTTTGTGTGATGGGTATTCCTTACGACATGGGTGCCCCTTATTTGACGGGTACTAAGTTTGGCCCCCGTCGCATTCGTGAAGTCTCCTGCCACTATGGTAGAGGTGATGCAGGTTTCTGGGATCCCGAAAGATTAACGCAGTATTTGGAAGCTCCTGTTAAAGTTGTTGATGCAGGTGACGTTGATATGCACCCGATGGACTTCCATGAATCTTTTGACAATGTAACTGAAGCCGTTCGTAAAATAATCAGTAAGGGAGCAATCCCCGTTATGATGGGTGGTGACCACTCGGTAACCATTCCTACAGCCCGTGCTTTGGATATGTATGATGATCTTTGCATTGTTCAGTTTGACGCACACTTGGACTTTGGCAAACGTACATGGACCAATGGCAGCCCGATGAGAATGATTTCCGAAATGCCGCACTTTAAGAAGATGTGTCAAATCGGCATGCGCGGCTTAGGTAGCAACACGCGTGAGGACTTCCAGGCCGCCTATGACTTTGGTTCTGTGGTTATTCCTGCCCGTAAGGCTTTGGAAATGGGTGCTAAGGAAGTGATCGCCCAAATACCTGAAGCAAAGAACTATTTCGTAACGATTGATATCGATAACTACGATATGAGTACCGCTCCTGGCGTTGGTTCCCCTTCTCCTGGTGGTTTGAACTATGTCTTCGTCACCGATGTACTCGAAGGCATTGCCAAGAAAGGCAACGTTGTTGCTTTTGACTTAGTAGAAGTGGCTCCTCAGTATGATCCGAGTGGAATTACGGCTCGCTTAGGTGCCATGACGATGCTTGCCTTCATGGGCTTCATCACGAAAGAACGTGAAAAGAAAGGACTTTTAAAGCATCAACAGAAGTAACCCTTCGAAACTGATCCGTTGACAAGATCGCCGCTTCATAAAAAGAAGCGGCGATTATTTTCTAAAAGAAAAAATGGATGTTTAGCATTAAGCAATCATTTCAGCTACTTTAGCTTCTAATGTTGCTTTTGCTTTAGCTAAGGCTTCTTCACGAGCTTGAAGTTCCTTAACATCTTCATCCAAATGAGCCTGTCGGCGTGCTAATTGACGTTCGACTTCTTCAGGTGCGGTACCACCCAATACTTTCTTGGAATTCGCATTGAGCACTGGGTCTAACGCACGTTGAATATCTTCATCTGTCATTGAAGTCTTGCGATTAAAGAGCTTCATGAAGATGTCGTTGACAACTTCAGTTCCGATTTCATTAGCTTTTTTATCATGAGTAATCATGTAATCGACAACCAAGGCAACGATTTCATGAGCTGCACGGAAAGAAATTCCATCATGACGTACAAGGTAGTTAGCCAATTCAGTCACTGTGCAGAAATTACCTTGTGCAGTTTTGACCATACGATCTTTGTGCAAAGTAATGCCCTTTACAGTTGAACCCAGCAATTCAATGCAGGCTTGCATTTCACGCAATGCGGTCCAGAGGAAATATGTCCCTTCACCATTGACATCCTGGTTATGGGTGTAAGGGGTATTTTTCATAGCATTGAAAGCTGAAATGAAGAAGCCTTCAATATGAGAGCATTTACCTTTAATATGTTCCAAAGTCCACGGGTTTTTCTTTTGCGGCATGATAGAAGAGCAAACCGCAGCGCTATCGTCAACTTCGACGTAGCCGTAGTCAGGCGTGGCCCAAATGTACAAATCAAAGCAGAATCGGCTGAATGTATTGGCTGCCATAGATAAGGCGGAAAGAAGTTCCATTGCATAATCGCGACTTGCAACACAGTCAATGGAATTATCCAACGGCTCATCAAAGCCCAACAATTGAGCCGTCATTTCCCGGTCAATGTTAAATGTTGTCGAGCCCATGGAGCCACCGCCCAATGAGCAACGATTCAATGACTGATAAACAGCACTGATTCGGCGATAATCGCGTTCCAGTGCAGCTAAAACTGCAGAACAATAGTGCGCAAATGTAATCGGTTCAGAAGGTTGCAAATGTGTATAACCAGACATGACCGCGTCAGTATTCTTTTTGGCCACATCAATGACAATTTGTCTCATGTCATTAAATAACTTGCAAATCTTCAAATAGTACTTGCGAGTTGATAAACGAGTCACAGTGGCGAGTAAGTCATTGCGTGAACGGGCGGTATGCTGTTGACCACCGATTTCCAAACCCGTTTTTTCGATCAGATAATGTTCAAGATTGAAATAAGTATCTTCTCTGCTTGGATCGATTTCAAAGGTAGGCTTATCTCCCATCTTGGCCATTTCATCGGTAACTTTCAAAATGGCTTTAGCCACTTCAGTTTTAATAATGCCCTGCTTGGCAAGCATTAAGACATGGGCCTTGTTGATATCCAGATAGCATTGATAGGCGTGATCCATATCACTTTCAATGCCCGGTTGAATAATCCAGCGGACTACCTCCTGAGAAGGTGCTCCTTTAATTTTGCCGCGACGATTTTCAACTTCCATACCTATTCTCCTTAAAACAGCTAACTTATAAGACGAAGTAAAAGCACATCGACTTTAAGTCAGACAAAGTAATACAGATGACTGTGTCATCCTTATGTCGATATCAGTTTCGTTTAAAAAACAATGAATTCCAATCAAAATAAATGAAACTTTGACGCTTCTATCAATATTTCCGATCAAACTTCAAATAAGCTTAAATCTGCTATTAGATTGTCACCTATGTCGGTGGCACATTATTATGAGAAAGGAGTTATTAATGTTCATCGGTGTTATGTACGGTTTAGGGGCATGTGCGCTTTGGGGCATGACCTATCTTTTGCCAGTACTTTTACCCCAATATGATTCTCTGTACATTGCAATCTCACGTGCCCTAATCATGGGACTGGTGTCAGTTGTTCTCGTAGCCTTGTTCCTAGATAAATTCCGACAATTAAAAAAAGAAGACTGGATTTTTTCAGTTAAATTAACTCTCATCGGAAATCTTATTCAAGCCTGGTTTCTGATGATGTCTGTTCAATATGCAGGAGTTCCAGTAGCTGGAATCTGTTTTGGTGCCGTTCCAGTTTTGGTTGCTTTAATTTCTAACGAAAGGGCCAGAAGAAACGGTAAGCCTTTCGTACATTTAAAAAAATTAATCGTTCCACTTCTTTGTATTTTTGTTGGTTTTGTCATGGTTAACATGACTGAATTGCAAGAATTTTTATCACAAGAAGGTAACTCGTCAGGCACTTTCTTTTTCGGTCTATTATGCGGAGTTATTTCCACTTTAATGTGGACATGGTATCCAATACGTAATGCTGATTGGCTTCTTGATCATCCCAAGGTTAATCCAACTATTTGGACATGTGCTCAGTGTGTCGTTCTCTTCCCAATTTCTGCCATTCTCTATCTTATAGTATGGGGATTTGATCCGTCTATGCCCAATCTTTTGGGACCAACGCCGGTGAAATATGTTCTACTAATGCTTTTTGCAGGTATATGCTGTTCGTGGCTAGCAACAGCCCTTTGGAATATGTGTAGTGCAAAACTTCCGACAGCGCTTGTGGGTCAGTTGTTGGTTTTTGAAACTATTTTCTCCGTGCTTTATGCCCACATACAACGTCTTCAATGGCCTACTACGACACTAGCTATCGGTTTTGTCCTACTCATTGCAGGCATTTCCGTTGCTCTAAGAATTTTCAGTAAGATTGAAGCTCGGTAAATTGTCTTAACGCACTTATATAGGCCCCCAAACTTGGCTTTGGCGGGCCTATATAATAAAATCTTATGTGCTCTATTAAATTCAATGATAATTCAGTAAAGACTCTGGCTCTCCAATATATTTCAATTAGGAGGGCTAATTAATGATTTCCAAACAAGACATTGATTTCTCCAGTTTAAAAGCATTTCTTGAAGTTAGCCAAGACTGCAATATGAGCGCAGCCGCAAAGCGACTTGGTATAACTCAACCGGCCATCTCCTCTTCTATACATAAATTGGAAGAGGCGTTGGGCACACCATTGTTTGACAGAACTTCCCGACCGATTTCCCTCACTCAAGCTGGCCGGATTCTTCAAAACCGTAGTGCAGAGATTCTGACTTCGTTGGAGGGGTTAGCCACCGAAGTGATGCAATCAATGCACGGAGTTACCCCTCATTTAAGAATTGGAACATCGGATTCAATCAGCATTTGCTGCGTTCCTTACATGGTTCAGAAGTTATTGCCTCTGACAAGCAGCCTGTCAATGTATACATTTAATACACCCGCGGTTTGTGAGATGCTTCTGAATAAGAAAATTGATATTGCGATTGCAACTGATCCTTTATTAAAACAAAAGGAAGTCAGAGCGTTAACTTTACATCAAGAGGATTTTTTAATAGTTGCACCCAAAAAATATGAGGGAAAAATTAAGCATATGACAGACATGCTCCATCTAATACTGCAATTGCCTGTCATTCGATTTAATGACTTAAGTTTAGATGCTATTCAAATAGAACGCGTATTAAGACAATGCAATGTTTATTCCCCTCACGTCATTGAAGCTGATACGAACCAGACGGTTTTAAGCCTTATTTCACAAGGTTGCGGTTGGTCGGTCATGCCCACCTTGGGACTTTGGGCTGCAAAAGATTTCTTGACAAATGTCAGTATCCATAAACTGCATTCTCTTCAGGCTAAACGTGTAGCGTATGTCTTGTACAGCAGTGCTTACTATGAACCGATTGCTGAGAAAGTGAGATTATTTGTCCGTGAAACGATTACAAACGTCGTTATGCCGAAAATGCATCAAGTTAATCCGATGCTTGTGAACTCAATTTCTATACCTGAATAAGAAAAATTAATTTTTAAATATAGTTAATCTTATTTTTCTGGTAAGGGAGATACAAAAAAGAGATGATTACAGTGACGGAGAATAGTTTTCTCCCTGTAACAGTTACCTCTGGTAAGTGTCTCCTTTAACATCAGACACATTTTCCCCCGAAGCCTCCGTTTCGGGGTATTTTTTGTGAATTCTGTCGATTAATTCAAAATATCATCCTTTATATAAATTAAAGTTTGGCTAATTGACCTCAATATCAATCAGGACTATTTTGAAATTAGCAAAATGATAGTCGTAATTTAACTGGTTCGATAAGGAGGAAATCATGTCGAGCAAGATGTGGGGTGGGCGATTCACAGAGGTCCCTTCTGAATTTGTTGAAGAATTCGGCGCTGCGATTAAAGATCAAATCCGTCTGTGTTCGTATGATATTCAAGGAAGTTTGGCACACGTTACGATGTTAGGAGAAACTGGCATTTTAGCTGCCGAAGATGTTGAGCTTATTAAAAAAGGACTAAAACAAGTTGCCGAAGAAATTGAAAAGGGCCAATTTATTTTTGCAGCTGAAGACGAAGATATTCACATGGCAATTGAAAAGCGGCTGACTCAAATCATAGGTCAAGCTGGCGGTCGATTGCATACAGGCAGAAGCCGCAATGATCAATGTATCGTCGACAGCTATCTTTACATCCGTGAGGCCGCAAAAACATCCCAGCATCTGATCCTTGAAACTCAAAAATCAATTTTTAATCAGGCCCAACAAAACTTTGGGAAAATCATGCCGGGCTTTACCCATTTGCAAACCGCGCAACCCGTACTGGTTTCTCATTGGATCATGGCTTATTTCTGGATGCTAAAACGTGACTACGACAGGCTCCAGAGTTTCATTGACCGGCTTTGTGAATGTCCCTTAGGGGCCGCCGCATTAGCTGGAACAGACTTCCCAATAGATCGTTGGTCTACGGCTAAACAATTAGGTTTTAAAAAGCCAACAGAAAACAGTATTGATACTGTTGCTGATCGTGATTATTGCATTGAATTAGCTTCTATTGCAGCAATCAGTTATATGCATCTGTCGCGACTGTGTGAAGAAATTATCATTTTTACCAGTCAAGAGTATAAGTTTCTTGAATTATCCGATGACTTCACAACAGGCTCTTCAATCATGCCCCAAAAGAAAAATTGTGACTTTGCTGAACTCATTAAAGGTCGTTCGGGTCGAATGTTTGGCTTTCTAATGTCGTCTCTCACCATGATGAAAGGCATTCCCCTAGCCTATGACAAGGATATGCAAGAAGACATCTATCTTTCAAATGCCACTATTGATCTCTGGCAGGATACGATGAAGGTTATGGCTCCAATGATTCGAAAAATGCGGATAAATTCTGAAAAAACTTATAAGGCGGCTTCCAATGGTTTCTCTACATCAACCGATATGGCAGATTACTTAGTGAAAAAAGGAATGCCCTTCAGAGAAGCTCATCGAGTTGTCGGGGAAACGGTTCGCTATTGTGTTGAGAATAATAAGACTTTCTATCAACTAACAATGGATGAGTTAAAGAAACATTCTGAACTTTTTGATGAGGACATTTACACGGAAATTAGCCTTGAACACTCTGTCGGAGCAAGAAAATCCTATGGAGGTACAGCCCCTGAAGCTGTAAAAGTTCAATTAGAACACGCCGAAGCTTTTTTAGATAGAGCATACGGCTCATAGCAGTCAAATCCTTGATGCTTTATCTAGCGAAACAGGTAGGTGACGGATGTGGTCTGTCATCTACCCAGCTAAACAAAAAGGCACCCCCGAAGTGAATTCAGGAGTGCCATTTTTGGTTGCTTAATAATTAAGCAATCATCTTAGCCACTTCGGTTTCAAGTTCAGCTTTCGCTTCTGCGACAGCAGATTCACGGGCGGCCAATTCAGCATTGTCGCTATCGAGGACCGCTTGACGGCTCTTCAATTGGCGAGTGACTTCTTCTGGAGCCGTACCGCCGATGCACTTCTTAGCATAAGCAATCTTAGTGGGATCAAGAGCTGCACGAACTTCTTCATCCGTCATGCTCGTTGTGCGGCCGAAAAGGCGCATGAAAATCGGATTGACAACATCAGTACCAATTTCATCGGCCTTCTTATTATGCTCAATCATGTAAGCGACCACATCAGCCACGATGTCGTGAGCCATACGGAAGCTGATCTTGTCATGACGCACCAAATAGTTGGCCAATTCGGTAACCGTGCAGAAATTGCCGCGAGCCGTCTCAAGCATACGATCTTTCTTAACCGTAATACCCTTGATGCTGACTTCCATCAATTCGCACATTTCTTTCATTTCATCAATACCGGTAAACAGATACTTAGCCGCTTCACCACAGGTATCTTCGCTGTGCGAATAAATCACATTCTTTAAGACATTTAAGGCACTCATGAAAGCACCTTCGACGTGTGCTGCCTTAGCCTTGATATGTTCCAAGACCCAAGGATTCTTCTTTTGCGGCATGATCGAAGAGCAAACTGCACAACTGTCAGAGACTTCGACATAACCGTAATCCGGCGTAGCCCAGACGTATAAATCCTGGCAGAAGCGGCTCAACGTATTGGCTGAGAGGGATAATACTGCAAGAATGTCAGTTGTAAAGTCACGGGAGGCAACGCAATCGATAGAGTTGTCAACAGGAGCGTCAAAGCCCAGAAGCTTAGCCGTGTAATTTCTGTCGATGTCCCACGTTGTAGAACCCATAGATCCACCACCCAGCGGGCAAATGTTCAGAGCTTCATAACAATGAGCAATACGGCGATAATCACGCTGCATGGCATTTAAAATAGCTGAACAATAATGGGCGAAAGTGATCGGTTCAGACGGTTGCATGTGCGTGTAGCCAGCAAAGACCGCATCAGTATTTTGGGCAGCCACATCAAGAATAGCCTGACGCATTCTGTTATAGATATGGCAAATCTCAAAATAAGCCTTGCGAACACCGAGACGAGCACAGGTTGCATACAGATCATTACGGGAGCGAGCTGTATGTTGCTGACCGCCAATTTCAATACCGACATGTTCAATCAAATAAGCTTCAATGTTGAAATAAAAGTCTTCACGGCCAGGATCAACTTCGAAAGTCGGACCGTCACCCATAGCAGCTAATTCGTTATTGCAACGAAGAATAGCGGCAGCGACCTCTTTAGTGACGATTTTTTGCTTAGCAAGCATCAAAACGTGAGCTTTGTTGCAGTCCAAAAACGCTTGATAACGATATTTAATATCGCTTTTAATGCCAGGGGCGATCAAATATTTAACCACTAACGGATCAGGCGGGGTTTTAATCTTACCGCGGTGAATTTTTTCAGACATGAATTTCTCCATTGAAAAAAAATCGTTAAACATGAGATGGTGTGAAACACATCATCTGAGCTAATCAGGAGTATCTAGCAAACCGTAAGATAGTTCCTTCACTATAAAAAAAATTAATTACAGGCTCTAAATCGACCTGATAAAAATACTGCCGCATTCACTTTGCGGCAGATTTTTCTAGATCAATTCTTCAAGCACTTGCGCATGTCGATCAAAATTTTCAAGTTGCATGTAATACTCACAGCAGTCCATTAAAGCCTCCCGAGAAATCATCCCGCAAACATCGGTACCGATGACACTGACTCCATAGCGTCTTGCTTCACTGCGAACCATTTCAATAATTCTATAGAGCGGGACTACTTGATAATTGATCATGCAACTGACTTGAGTGATATTACGATCTTGAACGTATACGCCAATGGCTCGAGCATCTTTGTAACCGCCTTTGGCTTCTCTGAAAGATTGAGCGATTTTCTTTGCGATCTTAACGTCAGGAGTACTCAAAGAAATGTTAAATGCGACCATTGGGCCTCTGACACCCAAAGGCATGGCTCCAGCTGTCGGATGCAGCACCGGTTCTCCGAAATCCGGTTTCCACTCTGGCAAACCGATCAAATCTTTTAGACCTTCATACTCGGGATGGCGAATATTTTGCAACTTCACCCGTTCAGGTTTACGTGCAGCGGCTTCATACAAATAAACCGGTACTTTTAATTCCTGAGCCACTCTCTGTCCTAAACGATTAGCATATTCAACGCAATCCTCAAGCGTAACGTTTCTTACAGGTACAAAAGGACTAGCATCAATTGCGCCTATTCTCGGATGTTCACCCTTGTGCTTATTCATATCAATAAGCTCAACGGCTTTCGCACAAGCTCTAAAAGTTGCCTCGATAACGGCATCAGGGTTCCCTACAATGGTGTGAACACAACGGTTATAACTTGGTTCAACATTGACATTAATCAGACGGGCACCTTCAACGGAAGAAGCCGCCTGACTAATTGCATCAATAACGGCTTGATTACGGCCTTCACTGAAATTAGGGATGCATTCAACAATTTTCTCACTCATGATTCACTCTCTCCTTTTTAAGGTGTGAACAAAAAACTTTTCATGCTTAATAAAGTTCTTTCCTTATCTTCAGTCTGATGCTGAAGCAAATCTGCCTGCTTAGACATTTGATTTACAAAAGTTTGGTCTTTTATGCTCTGAAGATTAATCCGAACATTTAATAAAGCGCCTAAAACAGCTGTTCTTGCCAACATGACACTCACTAAAGCATCTGTAACGGCATTGTGATTACCATTAGATAAGGCTTTTTCTGCTAAATCAAAAATTAAAAAGCTCTTTTGAGCGATTTGCATAGGAATTTCAGAAGATTTTTTCAAAGCTTGCTGAATTTTTTGGCTTCTGATGACTTTTTCTTCATCTGTTTGCTTTGGTAATTTCATAGCGCAAAGAAAGTCATTAAAACTTGCTGAATCAGCATCTATTAAAGTTATAAGATCTTTTCTCAGTTGCTGTGCTTGCCCGGCAATTTCACTCATCTCATCGAAATGTTTTTCATAACCTTTTTTCCCAATGGTTAGATTAGCTACCATAGATGAGAGGGATGCAGACAAAGCACCGGCTAGAGCCGAGGCGCTTCCACCGCCCGGAGCTGGCGAAGAGCTAGCTAATTCAGAGGTAAAATCCGATAAGGAAAGATCACAGATTGGCATGGACAGAACTCCGTATAAACATTTTTTAGACACTTACCCCATATTGTTTTATGTTTTCAGAAATATCTTGAGAATGAAACTAACCCGGTGTTAGACTCATCGAGAACATAAAAATTACTAATGAAGGCAGAAATGTGTTCTAAGAAATTCTCTTCCTTAGTTGTGTCGCGCCCCTTTGAAGTGTTTTTAGCTGTTGCCGCTCACCGCAGTTACACGATGGCAGGAAAGGTGCTGGGAATTACTCAAAGTGCTGTTTCTCAGCAAATCTCATCATTACAAAAGCAACTTGGCTTTGATTTATTTGAAAAGGGTCAACGGCCATTAAAACTCACCCCGGAAGCTTTAATACTTCGAGCTGAACTTCAAGCACAAAATGCCAATTTAGAGCAAACCCTTCAAAGTCTTCAAAAAAGAAATTCTTACAAGCCCATTCTGAAGATTGGAACCGTAGAGAGCATGATTTACAACCTCTCTTCCTTTTTCTTTCAGAGTGTTTTAAAAGACTTTTCCAAAGTTCATCTTCAATCAGGCGTCACAAATGATTTAATTGAAAAACTGATTTCAGGTAAAGTAGACGTAGTGATTGCCAGTGATCACGCTCTTGATGCGAATAAGTTTCTCAAACTTTTTCTTTTTTCTGAACCTCATATCTTAATATTGCCTAAGGCCATTGCTCAAAGAAGAACTTCCTGGGATTGGGAAAATATGATGCTGATCGGTCTACCGTTTGCCCATTACACATCAAACACTTCAACGAGCTGGCAAACAGAACAATTTTTCAATGAGAAAATTGGACTAATTCCCAGCCGTATTGAGGTTGATAGCAATCGGTTAGTTTTTTCATTGGTTCAGTCAGGTATGGCCTGGGGAATTACTCAACCCTCTGCCCTGCTGGCTGAAGGTGAAGAAATGTTCAATGAAGTCGGCATTGTCCCCGTTCCGGGTCAAATGACTTATAGAAGCATATACGCATACGCCCGCTTTGATTATCCTCTTGCTTGGTTGCATAAAGTTAGGGACATCTTCCTGCAGGGACTTAAATTAGAAGTTTTACCCAGATTGGGAAGAGCTCTTGAGAGGTATCCTGAACTTCAGAAATCCATTGCTATCGCTGACAATCAAATACCGTCCGAAGATTTTGCAAACGACAAATAAACCATTGAGGCCTCCTGTTCAGCGTTAACTTTAATAACAGTTGATTCTGAAGGAAATAGAACCAAAAAATCGTTAGTTTCTAAGTTCAGAGCGATCGGTTCAACTGAGTTATTTTCAAGATAAAATTTGATTGGTTTTTCAGAGCAGCTAAAAAAGCAATGATAACTAAAAGGCTCTAAAACAGACTCAAAAGAGCCTTGTCGATGCTGCATTAAAGCTTTCCAATTTTTAGCAAATAACAAATTGAAATCTGTACAAAGGCCGAAAGATTGTGTACGCCAGGCACCATCAAAGCTATCAACCTCAAATGTTTTCAAATGTGCTTCATGATGATGCATATGCTGAATATGCATTTCACCTTCTATCGGACAGATTAGGCGGGAAAATCCTCTAAAATCCGAATACGGAGTCCCTTCTTTCAGAATACGGGCCGACGAGATACGAATTTCAAAATCTTTTTTTCGATAATCCGCTGTTTCAGGGAGCAGAAATATTTCAGCGGTTGTTCCTCCGGACCATTCGTGTACAAGGAATTCACTTGGTTTGATGATTCGATATTTAAGCATTTTTATTCTTATTTACATTGACGTTTAAAACACTTCTTTTCAAAAAAGTGCGCAAGTCTTTCTTGATTGGGAGCTGATTGGGGAAAAACGGCTAATGATTTTGCACCGCTAACATTCCAAATTTCAGCTGACTTTGGTGTGACGTTAAAAACTGCATTTTTTTGATTGGAATGTATATAGGTATCTTTTTCGGGAAAGATTTCAATTAAAGGTACTCGAATCGTCGGCAAAACATCCTTAGGCTCAATCGCATCAATATTTAATTGAGAGGCTGCTAAGTCGCCTATCACCGGACCCCACTTATCTTTAATCCAGCCCTGTCTGGAAGCGTAACAAGACTCAAGTGCCAGACCGCAAACTTGAGCTTTATTTTTTGCATAAAACTGTAGTGCTGCATCACAGCCTAAAGCCTGTGCAAAAAGCGCAACCTTACCACTGTAATATTCAGACTGTTTAAACCATCCAAATACGGCTTGTGCATCTGACAATAATCCGGCAATTGAAGAATGCCCTAAACTGTTGCCGCAACCACTGTAGTCAAACATAAGGACATTGAAGCCGTGATCTGTTAAAAAAGCGGCTTGACCGATATTAAATGACACGTTGTATAAAGCTGGCGTAAAAAAGAAGATCGTTCCGATTGAGTCTTTCTTTTTGGATTCGAGAACTAAACCAGCAAGCTGGTGACCAGCCGCTGCTGTGGTTTTAAATCTTTTTGCTTTTAAGCCAAAATGCTGTGGAAGCCAATATGTTCGATTGTCTGTATTAAAGAAAAAGCCTTCAACGAATCCCGACATAAATCCCATCAGTTTTCTCCTTAAAGTAAGAGCCAACCTTCATGGAATTTGAAAGGTTGGCTCTTTTAGTCAGTATTCTAATTCAAGTAATTTAAATTAGAAACCAATTCCGACCATCACCACACCTACTGCAACAGCCACAGCCACCATTAAGAGACCGGGCAATTGGAACGAGTGGTTAAACACAAATTTACCGATGTGGGTCGTTCCGGAGCGGTCCATACCGACAGCAGCCAAAGCCGGACCAGACGTCGGGAGGATGAACAAGCAGTTAACAGCCGGGAACATAGCAACCAACATCATCGGAGAGATACCGAGAGCGAAGCCCAACGGCATAATGGCACGGGTCGTAGCGCCTTGGCTGGAGAGCAAAGCGGACATAATAGCCAACACAGGCACTTGTTGTGCTAAGCCGCCAGCAACTTCCATGAACGTAGCGCTGTTGGCATGGATGAAGGAGTCAGACATCCAAGCGATACCGAACACAGCACCTAGAGAGACCACGCAAGCTGTCATCACGGGGCTCTTAACGATGCGGTTAACGTTCGGCTTGCACAAAAGGCTCATCAAAGCACCAGCGGCGAGCATGACAGCTTCAATAACGAGCGACATACTGACTGGGCTTTCTTGACCGCGCAAAACGCGCAATTCGGGGAAGAAACCGACAACCACAATCACGATAATGGCACCGAAGAAAATAGCCACAGACCAAGAGGCTTCTTTAGGCAATTCTTTTTCTTCAAGTACTTCAGGCGGTTGAACTTGACCGGCAGCCAAACGAGCTTGGTATGCCATATCGTCTTTGAGTTCCTTACCAACAAACATGCCGACAAAGGAGGAAACGAGAACACCGATCAAGCAGGCCGGGAACGTAATCATCAAAACGTCACCCAAACCGATATCACCAAAACCATTTTGTTCGAGCAAGCCGACCATTGCAGCCGTTGCAGCAGAAATCGGGCAAGCCGTAATACCGACTTGGCCGGAAACAGCTGCTGCAGCCATTGCACGTTCAGGACGAACATTGGCGTTGTATGACACTTCATAGATCACAGGCAAAATGGCATAAACCACGTTACCCGTACCGGAGCAGAATGTTAAGAAGAAGCTCACGACTGGAGCGACCACTGCAACATACTTCGGATTCTTACGGATGATCTTTGCCGCAAAGCGAACCAAGATATCCAAGCCGCCCACAGCTTCCATGCAAGATGCACAGAGGCAGACAGCAAAGATGATCAACATCACGTCAATCGGAGGAGCTGTCGGCACTACACCGAAAGCTACGGATAGAACGATTAGACCTAATGCACCCCAGAAGCCCAGGGCAACACCACCATATCGCACGCCAATTAAAATGGCGGCAAATACGATAACGAACTGGATTAAGGTAATCATAGTGATTATCGGCGACCCTACTTTTTGTAAGAGCCACTCCCTATAGTTGTTTATAAATTGCTCCGATCCCGGAGCCCCTCTGAACTGCTATAACCTCATTTGCGAAATCAGATCACAAACCAAGCACAGCGAACTGCAACAAGGAATTAGTTATTCACATATTGCATTTTGATTGTCTCAATTTGTAAGAAATAGTCACACTTTGATAAGTGAAATTTAAAACTAAGTTAAAAAATACTAATAGTTATGAATTGCAGTTAAGAGTTCATGCTAAAGTAAAAGCTGATTCAGAAGTTTTAACTTAAGTCTTAACTTAAGTTATTTCCTACGAATTATCAATATGTTATTTCATCGGTTATTTTCATTTAACTTTGTAATATAAAAGCCATTTACGTAATAAACAAAATCTTCAAATCTATATAAATATTAGTTATATTAATACTATTGATATAAGCATGAATGATCAAAGAGTTGAAGTTCTGGAAGTTGTTAAACGTTATACGCGGACTTTTCTGACAGTAGCGCATGAACGCTCGTTTCTGAAAGCCGCTCAAAAACTGCATATCACACAAAGTGCAGTCAGTCAAAAAATGTCTGCTCTAGAAGCTTCGCTCGGTGTAAAGCTTTTTGACCGCTCAACGAGACCCTTAAGCTTTACCACTCAAGCAAAATATTTAATGCAAATTCTTCAAAAACAGGAAGCAGAATTAACGGAAACCATCCAAAACATACAACTTAATTCACACTGCCTGCCAGTGATCCGATTTGGGATGATCGAATCAATGACCGATTGTATTGGTTTACCTCTTATTCAATCCTTGACGACACAAACTCATAAGGTCGTTCATATTGTTGGTACAGCTGATGCTCTTTTAAGTCGTTTGAGAAAGGATGAAGTTGAACTAATCATTACAAGCGGAGATCTTTCAAACGAACAGGATCTGCAGAAAATCGATATTTTTTATGATCCCCTGATTGCGGTTATTCCTAACTCGCTTCTTTCAAAGCAAAAACATTGGACTTTGTCTGAATTAATGCAATCGGGCTTGCCTTTCATTCGTTCTCCCAGCAATTCAGGTAGTGGTGCCAGCATCAACCGATTTTTAGAGCAAAACCATCTCAATATTCCTAACCAATATGAAATCGATACGAATACACTGCAGCTAAAAATGGTTGCCAATAACCGCGGTTGGACAATTACTTATGCCACTGCATGCGCCAATCAGGACTACTATGCAACGTCATTGAATTTTCAATGCATCAGTGACTTAGGACGAACCATTACTATTGCAGCAAAATATTCGGTCTCCCCTACGCTGATGACTTTGATGGCTAAAGAATGCTGCAATATTCTTAAAAATCAGACCATCCCCAAAATATTAAAAACGATACCCAGCTGTAAAGATAAAGTTAGAATCCTTGATGTTTAGTCTAATCTTATAACTTAGATCAGACTAAACTTTTATTGCTTCACAGTATAAAAACTCAGGCCTACTCTTTAGATAAGCACTGTTGTCAGTTAAGGAGGCCGGCCATGTTCTCACCCCAAGAAATCTCTGATTATGTTGACCAGCATCAAGATGAGGCCCTTCAATTTCTAAAAGAAATTATTCAAACACCCAGTGTTACGGGTGATGAAGAAGCGGTGAGCTTTGTCTTTGAAAAATGGATGAAAAAAATGGGGCTTGATGTACAACGCATTGAAGCCAAGCCTCATCGGCCTAATTTATATGCTGAGTGGTTTGGTTCTCAAAAAGGCAAACGCTTTGTTTTCAATGGTCATATGGATGTATTTCCACCGGATGCAAAAGATCCAGGCTGGTACGGTCCCTGGTCAGGTAAAGTGGTCGATGGGTACCTTTATGGCAGAGGTGCCTGTGATATGAAAGGCGGCGATGCCTGCGCAATGATGGCGGTCAGCTTTTTAAAACAAATGGGATTTGATCCCAAAGGAAGTGTTGCTCTGACCTGGATGTGTGATGAAGAAAATGGTGGAGCGCTCGGCGTTCAGTATTTATTGAAGACACGCCCAGAATTACTTAAAGGAGATTTTGGTATCTGCCCAGAACCATCAAACAGTGTGCTGATGCCTAAGCTTTGTGGAATTCTTAGAGGCACAATTACTTATACTGGTACCGCCGGTCATACGGCATTGCTTTATGAGGGCAAGACCTGCATACAGAAAGCTTGTGATGCTATTGAAGCTCTTTATCAGTTAAATAGTCAATTGATTCAACGCCCGGTCGCAGATAATGTTCCGCCTCCTCACCTAAGTATAGCTGTGATAAATGGAGGTACCGCAGCCAATGTCTTTCCATCCAAAACCACATTCTGGTTCGACCGCCGTTTAATTCCAGGCGAAAACCACGATCAAGCTCTTAAAGAAATTACTGATGTTTTAGATCAACTCAAAGACAAAGACGCCTCTTATGAGTATCAGATTAATGTAACGTCCCGTCGGCCATTGCTTGATGTGGATTTTAACGATCCCTGCGTTGAGCTAATTAAACGCTCCTACAAGGAAATTATGGGCAAAGATGTAAAAGTCGCGGTAGGTGCCGGAGCGTGTGACGCCTCTTGGATTCAAAAAGTTGTTGGAACTCCTATGCCATTTTTTGGAGGTGCTGAAGACTTTGCCGAATGTGCAATGGCAAAACCCAACGAACGTATTTTGCTTAAGACTTACTACGACTTTATCAAAATTTACATGATGAGCGTGGTCAATGCCCTTAGTTAATCAAACGGAGAGAAAAATGCTCACAGCCAAACAAATATCTGATTACGTGGATGCTCACAAAGATGAAGCTATTGAATTCTTGCAGGAGATAGTCCAGACTCCGAGCGTCACAGGTAATGAAGAACCAGTTAGCTTTGTTTTTGAAAAATGGATGAAGATGGCCGGTCTTGATGTGCAAAGAATTGAAGCCAAACCCCATCGTCCTAATTTATATGCTGAGTGGTTCGGTTCTCAAAAAGGCAAGCGATTTGTTTTTAATGGCCATATGGATGTTTTTCCTCCAGATGACCGTGATCCTGGATACTTCGGTCCGTGGTCAGGGAAAATCCAAGACGGCTTTCTCTATGGCAGAGGTTCCTGCGACATGAAAGGTGGCGATGCCGGAGTCATGATGGCCGTACTCTTTCTAAAAAAAATGGGATTTGACCCCAAAGGCAGTGTCGCCTTAACTTGGATGTGCGACGAAGAAAACGGCGGCGAACTGGGAGTTCAGTACCTTTTGAAAAATTACCCTCATATTCTCAAAGGAGATTTCGGAATTTGTCCCGAACCCTCTAACGGCGTTCTCTTTCCACAGCACTGCGGAATTTTAAGAGGTACTGTCACATACACTGGAGAAGCCGGTCATACCGCCCTACTCTACCATGGTGAAACTTGCATTCAAAAAGCGGTTAAAGCAATTAGTGCCCTTTATCAGTTAAATGATGAATTGATGAAAAGACCAGTTGGTGTCAATGTTCCGCCTCCTCATCTGACTGTGGCAGTCATCAATGGAGGAACTGCTGCGAATGTATTCCCTTCAAAGGTAACATTTTGGTTTGACCGCAGACTAATTCCCGGTGAAACTCATGATCAAGCCTTAAAAGAAATCACCGATGTTTTAGATGCACTGAAGGCCCAAGACAGCAACTATGACTATGAGATTGCTGTTACTTCTAAGCGTCCCCTTTTGGAAATTCCTGATGGAGATCCGTTCATTGAGTTAGTAAAAAAATCCTATAAGCAAATTATGGGTAAAGATGTAAAGGTTGCTGTAGGTCCAGCCGGATCGGACGCAGCCTGGATTCATAAAGTCACTGGGATGCCCATCCCATTTTTCGGGGCAGCGGATGACTTTTCCGAATTTGCCATGGGCAAACCTAATGAAAGGCTTCATCTGGAAAACTGGTTTGATTTTATTAAGGTCTACATGATGACGGTAGTCAACGCACTAAGTTAAAAGTTCTGTATTAAGGGTCTTCTTTTACAAGCTAAAGGAAGACCTTAACTTTTGGAGGGTGTATCAATGGTAAAAATGGCTGAAAGTATTCAACGCGGACGCATGGTTAAAACTCCAGCTCCTGAACTCGCTAAGCACATTATGAGGCCGGGAATGGAAGAAGAAAGAGCTCACTCCTATCAGACACTCTGTGATATCAATAAAGCACACGTTTTAATGTTGGCTAAACAAAACATTATTCAACGCAGTGTGGCAAAGAAAATTCTGCAAGTGACTCAAGAGATTGCGGCTCAGGAAAAAAATCCAGAATTCGATATCAATCCAAATTTAGAAGATTTTTATATTGTTCTTGAACGTTATTTAATCGCTAAAACCTCATTGGAAATCGGTGGACAACAGCACACAGCGCGCTCCAGAAATGATCTGTACGCAACGATGCATCGATTGGATTTGCGCAAGCAATATCTAGAACTTGCTCCCAAATTTATTGCTCTCAGAAAAAGATTTTTAGAGTTAGCCAGAACTGGATACGATATTGTCCTTTCGGGTGTAACGCACTTGCAGCCAGCTGAACCTATCACATTAGCGCATTATTACTCTGCTATTTTGGCTGTCATGCAGCGTGACTACAAACGCTATGCTGCAGTTTGGGACTGCCTTAACCAGTGCCCGTTGGGTGGGACCTCTATGGGCTCAACCACATTCAATATAGATCGCCAATACACCTCTGATCTCCTCGGTTTTGACAAACCTGTTGAAAATTCTCTTGACTGCACTACCCGAGACTACGCCTTGGAATTCACCGCCGCTTTAGCAATGTCGGCTTGTTCTCTGTCGCGTTTTGCAATGGACCATTATCTTTTTTCCACTCCGGAATATGGCATATAGAGCTCGACGACAGCGTTGCAGGATCATCCTCAATCATGCCTCAAAAGAAAAATCCCATTACATTGGAACACATCAAAGGCAAAAGCGGTCACTTAGCATCATTTTTTATGAGCGTTTTTTGTGCACAAAAAAATGTTCCTTTTATGCATTGCCATGATATTTCTCATGAATCAATGCGCTACGTTAACAGTGCCGTTAAAGAGTTTGACGCCCAACTGGATCTTTTTATTGCGACTCTAAGGGACATTCAGTATCGACCAGAAAAAATGCTTGAAAGAGCCCGAAGCAATTTTTGCACTGTAACAGAATTAGCTAACTGGCTGGTTCGAATAGACGGCGTATCGTTTAGAACGGCACATGAAACCTGCGGCAGTTTGGTTGGCTACATGATTGAACGGCATTTAAGGTCTGACCAGATTACTCTTGAAGATCTTAATCATAACTGTCAACTCCATGGTTTCAAAACAAAGATGACTGCTCAACAGGTCCAGCAAGCTCTCGATCCGTTATTGAGTGTACACAGTAAAACTTGCCGAGGCGGCACAGCAAAAGCAGAAGTTCAAAGACAACTAGACTTGATAGAAGAACAAATCTCAAAAGATGAATCCGAACTGTTAGAGCGACAACATCGGGTCCAGAGAGCAAAAGCACAATTGGAACATAATACCGATGAGTTCATTGAGCACTTTCCCGGAGAATAACTTTATGACTGGTTTACAACCAATTTATTCATTTCTGGAGCAGTCGCAAAAAGAAAATTTGCCAACCGATGTTACTCGTGCGGCTAAAAGAGCATTCATAGACACAATCTGCGTCATGCTTGCTGGCTCAAGGGTTTTTCCTTTACCCCAAATAACAAAGCAATTACCTAAAACAGGTGCCAATGCGAGCATAGCCGGTCTATCTAGTGGCTATGAAGCTCAAAGTGCTGCTTTTTATAATGCTACTGCAGCTCATGTGTTGGATATGGATGATTGTGATCCTTATATGGGTCATCCAAGTGCTGTTCTGATCCCAGCGATATTAGCTCTTGGCGAAACATTATCAGTGTCTGGTCCAAAAGCCTTGCAAGCATATGCCTGTGCTTATCAAGCCGGCTACGCATTAGGTCGACAGTGTTGCTACGATATCAGCGCACAAGGCTGGCATGCAACAAGTGTTATTATGAATCTTGTTTCGGCATGGGCTTGCGGATTTTTATTAGGATTTAATCGTCAACAGTTTGACATTGCAACAACAATAGCAGCCTCTTTTGCCTCTGGAGTAAGGGGTAATTTCGGAACACCCGTTAAACCGATACATGCGGGACTAGCAGCACAAAACGGTGTACTTATTGCTCATTTAGCGAAAAATGGAGTATCCGGATCCGAAGCGGCTCTATTCGGAAAAGAAGGCTTTTTTAATTTATTTGCTCGATTAGTTTGGAATGAGACTAAGACTAGAGAGCTTATAGAAAATCTACATGAAGTAAATCCACTCTTAAACGGCACACAAACATTAAAGCTTTTTCCGTCCTGCAGCAGTAACCATCAAGCTGTATTCGCTTTTTTAGACATCTTAAAAGAACATCCAGATTTAGGACCTAACAATATCGCTTCAATTGATGTGTTTCTTAATAAATGGGCATTAGGTGAATTAGTAACCCCTAAACCTAAAACCGGAGTAGAGGCACGCTTCAGTCCAGCTTTTCATTTTGCGCTTGCATTAAATCATTTACCTATCAGAGCCGATTATTTTCAAACAAAATGGGTAAATAAACCAGAAATTCAAGACATTATTAATAAAACTGAACTTAAGCATGACTGCAAGTACGATACTCTGTTTCCTTGGCCGGCGCGGGTAGTCATTAAAACAATTGATGGAGAGGAATTTTTAAAAGTCAGAGACCATATTCCGGGCGGAAATAAATACCCACTCACAGAGGCTGAGTTAAAGGAAAAATTCTTAGATTGCTCAATCCCAATATTGGGATTAGAGAAATCAGAGAAATTGCTTGCCCTTCTACAAGATTTAGATAATGTCCAATCGATTGGCGAAATCACACATTTGCTTTATTAGTTAACTTTCAGGCAGTCTCACTGACTGCCTGAATGCTGCTATTTTGTTACATTGACCCACTGGGCATTGAGTACTTGAGCCAACAAAGCAGTCTCAATTTTGACCGCATTATTGGGTGCCCCTGCTGCAGGATAAACAAGCTCGTATTTCTTTAAGCTTTCATCCAGGAACACTTCTACTCCATCGCACAGAGCAAAGGGACTAACACCACCCATCGGATGACCAAAAAGCTCCTCTAAATCAGTTGCAGGGCAAAAATGGGAGGTCTCCTTAAATAATTTTTTAAATTTGGAGTTGTCTAGTCGCGCTTCACCGGAAACAACAACTACTAATCGTCTGCCACTCTTTAATTTTATGGCTAGTGTCTTAGCAATCCGATCGGGTTCGCAGCCAAGTTGCTCAGCTGCCAGAGCAACCGTAGCAGACGAGCCTGGAAACTCAATGTAACGGTCCGAGAGTCCTTTATCTTTAAGATAATTTTTAACAGTTTCTACGCTCATATTGATAGAAAGGGCGAACCCTAAAGCTCACCCTGTTTAAAAGATTATCTAATTTCATCCTTTTCTTCGTGGTGATAATGATGCTGCTCATGATGATGGTGGTGATGCTCTTCATCTCCGCAGCCACAAGAGCATCCGCCATCTTCATGATGATGGTGATGATGTTCTCCACAACCACAAGACTCGCCATGCTCATGACCGTGATGGCCTCCGCAGCAACACTCACCTTCTTCATGATCATGGTGATGATGCCCGCCGCAACCACAAGACTCGCCATGCTTGTGATCATGATGACCTCCGCAGCAGCACTCACCTTCTTCATGATCATGGTGATGATGCCCACCACAACCACAAGACTCGCCATGCTCGTGATGGTGGTGTCCACAGCAACAGCCGCCATGGTGGCGCTTGGGCAACTTGATTGGATCAAAGGGCATTTGAGCCTCTTGAAATTCCAAGCCAGCTTCCGTGAGTAATTTCAAAAGCGCTTCATCCTTCGCAATCGCAAAACCTTCTTCAGTTTGAGCAACACGAATACCGCGGTTTAACAATGCAACTGCAGCTTCGCTCGCAAATTCTTCATCACCTTTGATAATGAGAACAGATTCTGGAGCAGCATCGACAACGTAGAAGTGTCCTGCGTCATCGAGCATAACGTCACCCACTTCAAGAGGACGCGGCTCGGGCAGAGCCACTGCAATCAGTGAGCCGTTGACGTTAAGCTCTGTTGGCAGTTGAGCTCGTTGTGAGCTTGTTAATGCAATATGCTGGGCTCGATCCAAAATCACTTTAGCCGGCGTTGCTTCTGAGGCTAATATCTTCGTAATTTTCATCGGATTTTCTCCAAAATCATTATTAACTAATAGCATCTATAGCGTTACTGAGACGGTCAACCGCTATCACTTCAAGGCCTTCTATTGGCTGTTTCGGCGCATTAGCTCTAGGAATCACGGCCTTTGAAAAACCTAACTTAGCCGCTTCCTTCAACCGTTCCTGACCGCGCGGCGCAGGCCTGATTTCTCCTGCCAATCCGACTTCCCCAAAAACCACAAGGCCTTCAGGAAGCGCTTTATTGCGCATTGATGAATAAATAGCCATCAAAACCGCGAGGTCAGCTGCAGGTTCGGTAATTTTAACCCCTCCAACTGCATTGACAAAAACGTCCTGATCAAAGCAGGCAAGACCCGCATGACGATGCAAAACCGCCAAAAGCATAGATAGGCGTTGCTGATCAATGCCAACTGACAGTCGTTTAGGAGACGGCAAATGCGTTGTATCCACTAAAGCCTGGACTTCAACCAATAAAGGTCGTGTGCCTTCCTGAGTCACCATCACTACAGAACCCGGTACATTTGCTTTATGTTCAGACAAAAAGATGGCGCTCGGATTATTAACACCCTTCAAACCTCGATCCGTCATTGCGAAAACACCTAATTCATTGACAGCACCGAAGCGATTTTTAAACGCCCGAATCAGTCTAAAATTCGAATGTGTATCGCCTTCAAAATAAAGCACTGTATCCACAATATGCTCTAAGACACGAGGACCGGCTAAAGAGCCGTCTTTTGTGACATGACCCACAAAAATTAATGTAATACCAGAACTTTTTGCAATTCGGGTAAGTCTGGCCGAGCACTCACGAACTTGAGTCACAGAGCCAGGGGCCGATTCTAGCTGATCAGAGAAAAGTGTTTGAATTGAGTCAATCACGACAAACTGAGGTTTTTCAGCCAGAAGCGTTGACTCTATCTTTTCAAGCTGAATTTCACTCATTAAACGAAGTCCCTGCGGCTCTAGACCTAAACGTTTTGCTCGTAAAGCAATCTGTCCTGGGCTTTCTTCGCCACTCACATAAAGGCAACGAACATTTTCATGCACCAAACGGTACATTACTTGAAGCAAAAGAGTTGACTTGCCTATTCCAGGATCGCCACCGATTAATGAGACTCCTCCAGCTACGAGACCACCGCCCATCACCCGGTCAAATTCTTGGAAACCTGTCACAATGCGAGGGACTTCCTGAGCTTGAACATCATTGAGATCGAGTACTTCAGAGGCACTCACTAGTCCTTTGTGTCTGGTATCACCAAAACGTGCAGCAGCTCCTGTTTCTACGACAAACTCTTTTAAAGTATTCCACTCCCCACAGTGAGGACAGCGTCCGGCCCACTTTAAAGTGGTGCCGCCGCATTCAGAGCAGACCCATTCAACTTTTTTCTTTTTTGTAGCCATCAAGCACCTATAGTGGTCAAACTATTCATCGTCTTCAACAATAGGCACTCTGAGCGCGATGGCACACATGAGCTCATAGCCGATCGTACCGCAGCGGGTAGCCACTTCATTGACAGGAACGTGTTTACCCCACAGTTCAACAACACTACCGAGCTGAGCATCAGGAATATCAGTTACATCAATAGTCAGCATATCCATAGAAATCGCACCAGCAATAGGGGCAATATGACCCTCAACGTATGTGGGTGTCCCGTCTGGAGTCGATCTAGGATAACCGTCAGCATAGCCGCAGGCCACTACAGCAATACGGGAGTCACGCTTTGTAACAAAGCGAGAACCGTAACCGATAGCCTCACCTGACGGAACATTTTGAATCGCTAAAATTTTCGCTGATAAAGTCATGGCCGGGATGATGCTAAGATCCTCAGAAGTGTAATGAGCATCGGGGCTTGCACCGTAAAGAGCCACACCAGCGCGCACCGCATCACCTTTGACTTCTTTGTGCCACAGGGTTGCGGCAGAATTAGCCATACACAGATGATTAGGCGCCGGATTTATCTGAGCCATACGGGTTAACTGAATAGGTACGCTCGCCGGTTTTTCATTAGCGTAACTCGGTTCGGCATTCGCAAAATGGGTGACTGCACCCATCACCTTTACACCTTCAATAGCACTCAGTTTCTCACTGACAGAGTCTTCTTCAGCAGGTAAGAATCCTAAACGATTCATACCGGAATTGATTTTGATATGTACTTTTAAAGAAGAGTATGGGGCGTGCGCCACGAGCATATCAATCATCCGGCGATTGTGCACGATAGTTTCAATATCGTATTTTTCGAGCAAATCAATATCGGATTCATCAAAAAAGCCTTCCAACAACAAAATACGCTTTTTCCATCCGTTTTCTCTGAGTTTTTGTGCATCGCACAAATCAATTAAAGCTAAACCGTCGGCTTCCTCAAAGGCTCTTGCCGCTCTTAAAAGTCCGTGACCATAGGCGTTTGCTTTAACTACTGCCCATAAAGTGCGACCATTAGCCGCCTGACGCATAACTTGCAGATTGTGTCTGAGTGCCCCCATATGAATGGCGGCCATAATTGGACGAGGCATAAATCTTTACTCTATTAAATATAGGAGGTGGAACTTCACAAAAAACAAGTTTTTAATCTTAGCGCAGAAGGTTCTTTTTTTCTGTTTAGCCACGTTTTGTTACTTTCTATTGGACATGACCCTAATATCAAACACCATACGGTGTGTTTGTCTTCTGCTAGAATCGATCAGCTATAAGAACTCAGGGAATATTTTTTCATGAATCGCGGCTTTTATTCCATCATGTGCGCTCAGTTTCTCTCGAGCCTCGCAGACAATGCTTTGCTAATTGCCGCCATTGCACTGCTGACTCAAATGAGTGCTCCGGATTGGATGACTCCGCTCTTAAAACTGTTTTTTGTGGTGAGCTACATCTGTCTGGCTGCCTACGTCGGCTTATTTGCTGATTCCATGCCTAAGGGCCGGGTGATGTTTCTTACGAACATGCTCAAAGTGGGCGGTTGCCTTTTAATGCTTTTTGGCTCACATCCGCTCTTAGCCTATGCTGTGGTCGGCATCGGTGCTGCCGCTTACTCTCCTGCCAAATACGGTATTTTGACTGAACTTTTGCCTCCGGTGAAGCTCGTTTTAGCTAATAGCTGGATTGAGGGGCTCACAGTTGCATCCATCATTTTAGGCGTCGTTATGGGTGGCGTTTTAATCAACGATGCTGTGAGCTACGCCATTTTGCATAGCGGCTTTCCCTTTGAAGCACTGGGTATTGCCTCACCGGCCCAAGCCGCCATTTCTATCATCGTTTTAATCTATTTGGCCGCCGCTGCAGTAAACCTTTTAATTCCCGACACGGGCGCACGTTATCCCAAAGCTGACTTCCGTCCAATTGAAACGTTAAAAACTTTTTATCAAAGCTGTGCCATTTTATGGAAAGATCGCCTAGGCCAAATTTCACTTTCTGTGACGACGCTCTTTTGGGGAGCCGGCGCTGTTTTGCAGTTTCTGGTTTTGAAGTGGGCAGAATACGCTTTAGGAATGAATTTATCTGAAGGCGCTATCTTACAAGCTGTAGTCAGTGTCGGTATTGCTGTGGGCGCTGTACTCGCAGCTCAGTTCATCAGCCTTAAAAATTCACTCAAGGTTCTCCCGATGGGCGTGATTATGGGTATTTTGGTAACCTGCTCGGCCTACTTTAATCAGTCCATGGTACCGGCAGGCGGCTTGACGCTCCTTGGTTTTGAAATCTCCTGGGCCGTAGCCGTTGCCGTGGTAATTATGGTTGCCGTCGGAATTTGCGCAGGCTTTTTCGTCGTCCCGATGAATGCGCTTTTGCAACACAGAGGTTATGTATTAATGAGCGCAGGCAAATCCATTGCCGTACAAAACTTTAATGAGAATCTTTCTATTCTCGTTATGCTTGGTATCTACTCGCTTTTAATTCATTTCGGAATGAGTGCCCCTGCCACGATGATCACATTCGGCGTATTTGTCATTATTTCTATGCTTCTGGTTATTTTAAAACATGTAAAGAACCAGAAAGAGTATGACTCCACTCATTTGATTGGCGAAGACAAACGCCATTGAAATTCAGCATTGCGTTAAACAAGATTAAGCAGTAGTTTCTTTGCGAGACAGAAGTCACGCCAGGCGGCAATTTTTTCCGTCGGAGAACGTAAAAGATAAGATGGGTGATAGGTCACAACGGTCGGCACCTCTTTACCGTTGACTGAAATATGATGAACCGATCCCCTGAGTTTTCCGGTAGAAGTTTCTGTTTTTAAAAGGGCGTGCGAAGCTATTCGACCCGATAGGACCACTACTTTCGGATCTAAAAGCTCCAACTGGCGGTTTAAAAAAGTCGCACAAGCGGCAATTTCATTATCATGCGGATCGCGATTGTTGGGTGGTCGGCATTTTAAAACATTGATAATGGCTACGTCAGCTCCCCGCTTCAAACCTAAAGCACAAAGAATATTCTCCAAAAGTTCTCCGCTTTTACCGACAAAGGGCTTGCCCTGGATGTCTTCATCTCTGCCCGGGGCTTCTCCAACAATCACTAATTTAGCGGTACGTTCAGCTGTTCCGAAAACGGTTGAAAGACGACTTTGACTCAGAGCTTTGCAAGCCGTGCATCGGCTCACTAGTTTTTCAAGCGTATGCCAGTCAGCCTTTTGGGCTTCGCTGAGCAACTCAGAATCAACTTCAACGATTCCAGGATCAGCAAAAGTGCGTTTAATGGGCTTGAGCTCATAAGTCTTTGGCCTATGAGACTCAGGACTTGTCAAGATGGCGTGATCATGAGGCGAGACTGAACGCTTGGAGGACGTAGCCTGCAGACGGAAAGCCTCAGCGTCAGAGGCTGTTGGTTGAGCCGTTATTGTCTGAATGTTTTCTGAGACAGAAACTTCATTTTTAATGTCATCCTTTGCAATTGAGGCAGCTGACAACGGATCGTCTTCATCGCGCCCTATCCAAAGCGGCCCGATATCCATCGCCATCCAAAGCTTAGCTGTCTCAGTGGTAAAAGTGCTCATCTTACTTAAAGAAGTTTTTGCATAACAATTGCGTCTTCACGACCGTCACGAGTGGGATAGTAACCTTTTCTTCTCGAAATTTCTTGAAAGCCAACAGAGTGATAAAGAGCAATCGCTCGTGTATTACTCACACGAACCTCCAAAAAAAGACTCTCGGCATGATTTGCCGTCAGTCGTGAAATCATTTCAGTTATAAGCAATTTGCCAAGGCCACGTCCCTGATATTGAGGATCAACAGCAATAGTTAGCAATTCGGACTGCTCAAAAATCTGCATATAAACAGCAGCTGCAAGCAGTGTTTCACCATCCTTGAGCAAAAGAAATTGATGACCGAATTTGAGAGATCCTTCAAAATCCTCTCTTGACCAGGGAAATTCAAATGCTCTGTGATCCAGTGAAACCACCGCATCAATATCTTCAGGGGTAGCGGTACAAAATTGCAGGTTCAAAGCTTTTCCCCTTTACTGCGTTCATCAATGGTTAAAGCAACGTGGTCCCGAACATAAAGCGGAGCAGCCTTATCCGGATCTGTCCATAAAGACTGAAGTGAAGTCTCACAATCCCTATACCACTCGATCATGTACTGTGCATCGGGATGGCAATACTCATTTTCAACAGTCAACTCCATGTCATAGACGCCGATAGCAGTTCCGACAACGAACTTTACGTTATGATCGGAAAGCCAAACATTGACTTCAGAGGGTTTAATAAGGCGTTCCTCTGTTAGCTGTTTAAATCCCTGCTGGTCATTTTGATAGATGGCCGCATAACACTCACTCATACGCGCATCATTTAAAACGGCGACTTTGGGGGCACGGCTGCGATAATGATGAGCAATTGCTGTCAGAGTACTAGTAGGCAAAAGTTTTTTATCAAGTCCATAACCCAAGCCCTGTGCCACACCGCAAGCGATTCTGAGTCCTGTAAAGGAACCCGGACCGGCACTAAATAAAATGCCGTCAATGCTTTGCAATTCAACACCGCATTCTTTAACTAACGACTGAATCCAAGGCAGGAGGCATTCTGAATGGGAATTGCCAAGTTTTTCTGTACGCGAGATGGTTTGTTGCGCCGTACTTAAACTTACAGAGCAATACTCTGTAGCTGTATCAAACGCTAATAAAGTGGGAATTGTGCTCATTGTCTGCTACACATAAATGATGTGAGGGCAATCTTAGCACGGTTATAAAAAAGCCTAGAGGATCATTCGCCTTTTTGGAGAGCCTCTGCACCAGTATTTAAATCATCTGTCTGGCCTAACGAGCGTGCTGCATGCGGATGATGAAAGCGGTAATACTCAACATGCATTTCACGAATTTGCTCTCGAAGTCTTTGACGCTCCTCGGGACTCATACGGTATCGCGCTTGTTTGGCATGCTCCGGTACTGCGCAATTGTCTGGCGAGACATAACGCTTTCTAAACTTTTCATTGATTGACGGCGGAAACTCTGCGCGCATAGAGCGCCTTTCTGGCTCAGTCATACTGCGCCAATAGTAGCGCTGCATACGAGGCGTGAGAAATGGCCAAATTTCAGCTCTTTCTTTGGCACTCATTTCAGACCAAAGCTTAGGCGTTTCATCAGATTGGGGAACTGCAAAAAGAAGAGCCGGAGCAGGATTATCTGCTCTATAACCGTGAGAGTCGTGAGAATCAGAAACCGGTGTTAAAAAGGGATGAGCCGATACAGCTGAGGCAACAACACAGCAAATCAACGACATCATCAAACGGGGTCCGACAGTTTTTACCATCAAAAGATCCTTTGCCAAATTCACCGGCAATTTGTTCACACTGCAGATAGTAAAGTTTTCACATCCAAAAAGGTGAAACGAATTTTTAATGGCATCTCTATTGTGTAATTGAGTGTAAAAATGAAGCTTCTTCCCCTTTACAAAAAGCATAAAACGATGACAATATAAATGTAACAGAGAAAGCTTTTTGTTTAATCTTTATTTTAAAGTGAGTTACAAATCATGGCAGAACGTACACCTAAACTTTTAGTCGTTGATGACGATCCCCGACTCCGAGATCTTCTGCGCCGCTATCTTGGAGAAAACGGTTTCCAGGTTTTTGTTGCCGACAACGGTGTGACGATGAATCGTCTCTGGTTAAGGGAACGCTTTGATGCGTTGATTCTTGACTTGATGATGCCGGGCGAAGACGGTCTGCAAATTTTGCGCCGCCTGCGCGAACAAAAAGACATGACACCAATCATTATGCTCACGGCACGGGGTGAAGATGTTGACCGTATTGTCGGTCTTGAAATGGGGGCAGATGACTATATTCCGAAACCCTTTAATCCTCGCGAGCTTCTAGCCCGTATTCATGCTGTGCTTCGCCGCCGTCCCGTGGCCGATGCTCCTGGTGCGCCGTCAATGACTGACGAAGTAGTGAAATTCGGTGAGTTTCAATTGGATTTAGGTACACGGGTGCTGCGCAAAAACGGCGAACCTGTGCCCCTTACCACTGGCGAATTTGCTGTTTTGAAGGCTTTTGCCCGACATCCCAAACAGCCTCTTTCACGTGATAAGCTAATGGAAATTGCCCGCGGCCGCGAATACGAAGCTTTTGACCGCTCACTTGACGTTCAAGTCTCGCGTCTACGTAAAATGATCGAACCCGACCCCTCAAAGCCGCGTTTTTTACAAACGGTCTGGGGAGTAGGTTATGTGTTCATCCCAGATGGCGGTCAAGCTAACCAATAAATACTAAGAGGTAAATTATGGCTTTGAAGTCACCGAGCCTATTTTGGCGAACATTCACATTGCTAATGTTGCTCTTAATTATTACGGCGCTCGCGTGGCTTCAAAGTTTTCGTGTACTCTCAGAGGTGCCTTTTTCAAAAGGTGTCTCCCAACAGATTGTCTCGACAGTCAATCTTACGCGTTACGCGCTCATTTCCTCTGACCCCAATTCACGTCCAGATCTACTGCATATCCTTGCTTATCGAGAAGGTGTGCGCATTATTCCGAAAGAAAACACTGATGTCTGGAAGCCTCTCGTGGCTCAAGGCAGTATCCCCGAACTCATTGAGCACCAAACCAAGGAAGTCTTAGGCAATGACACTATTGTGGCCGGTCAGGTCAATAACGAACCCGGTGTTTGGGTATCAATGCAGATTGAAGGTGACGATTATTGGCTTTTAATCCGCAGTGACCTTCTTGATCCACCTTTTGGCACTGCCTGGATCTGGTGGGCATTTGTAGCATTTCTCGTGGGCACCATGGGCGCTACAGTTTTAACTCAGCGTACTGTACGGCCTTTAGCTGAATTGAGTGCTGCAGCCAAAAAGTTAGGTCGAGGCGAAAAACCTGAACCGTTACCCGAGAAGACCAGCACTGCAGAAATAGAGGCTGTCAACAAGAGCTTTAATCATATGGTGCAGGAGCTCGAGCGCATGGAAGATGACCGTGAACTTCTTTTGGCCGGTGTCTCCCACGATTTGAGAACCCCTCTGACGCGTATGCGGCTAGAAATTGAATTGGCTGGTTTATCCGATGATTCACGTGATGCTATGGTGAGCGACCTTGAGCAGATGGAAAATATTGTCAATCAGTTCATGGCCTATGCCAAGCGCTGCAAGCAACCGCTTGAACGGGTTGATTTGGGTGCTACGGTCTATGAAACCATTGATGATATGCGCCTTCGCACAAAGCAGGATGTGCGCATAGAAACGAGCATCATGGGGAACCTCTTTGTGATGGCGCACCCGACAGAGTTGGTCCGTGCTGTTCAAAACCTTCTAGTGAACGCAGATCGCTACGGACGAACGGCTGATTCCGGATTACTTGAACTCAACATTCAGGTTTTGCGTCAGGGAGATGAGGCTGTTTTAAGAATCTGCGATAAGGGCGTTGGTGTTGCACCCGAAGAGATGGCTCGTATTGTTCGACCCTTTGAAAGAGGCGATACTGCTCGCGGCGGCACAAAGGGCGCTGGGTTGGGTCTGGCGATTGTCGTACGTGTGGTCAAACGTTCGGGTGGTCGAATTAAGTTATCTTCTAACCACCCGCATGGATTAATTGTTGAACTGATGATGCCTTTAGCTAATAAGCGAAACGAAAAACCTGCGCTCGAAGAGCAGACGGCACCTACCGATACTCTCTTGCCTCCCAAAAGCAAGGTTTAAAACTTTTCTGATTAGAGAGCCTCTAGTAAAGCGATCGCATGAACTTCGATCGCTTCTTTTTTCCCAACTGAGTCACACCCTTCTTTGGTCTTAGCTTTAATATTGACTCGCTGTAAATCAACTCCTAAGCAATGAGCAACTGACTCCCTAATTTTATCCATATGGGGTGCCAATTTCGGTGCTTGTGCAATAACGGTCGCATCAATATTGACGATCACCCAGCCTGCCTTGACCACAAGAGCCATAGTTTGAGATAAAAGCTCTCGGCTATCAGCACCCTTAAAAGCGGGGTCGGTATCGGGAAAGTGTCTACCAATATCTCCAAGACCCGCTGCGCCCAAAAGGGCATCCGTGATAGCATGCAAAAGGACATCCGCATCGGAGTGCCCCAAAAGGCCCTTTTCATAATCAATCTGTACTCCCCCTAAAATTAAAGGGCGTCCCTCTACCAAACGATGCAAGTCATAACCTTGTCCGATTCGAAAACTCATCTTTCTTCTCTCTAATTAAAAAATTTTGTGCAGCTTCTAAGTCTTCTGGATAAGTCACCTTAATATTAAAAGAAGATCCTGTGACAACACCGACCTTGGCTCCTGCTTTTTCCATAGCGCCGGCCTCATCAGTAACTGACTCGGTGTTGTTTTTTAAAGCTTTGATTAATGGCTTTGCCCGAAAAACCTGAGGTGTCTGAGCCCGATAGCAACGGGACCGATCAATCGTTTTTTCTATGAGCCCATTATCGTCCACCCATTTAAGCGTGTCGGTGACAGCGATAGCCAGAATCGCTCCATCTAGCTCACGGCTCTCAATTGCCTGATCTAGTCTTTTAATTGATAAATGATCAACACAAGGGCGAGCCGCATCGTGAACATAGATCCAATCATTCTCATCGGGATTTAGAGAGCAAAGACCGTTTAATACAGTTTCAGCACGCGTTTTCCCACCGCAGCGAAAAATGGTTACAGGACCATGAAATTGGCATCGCTCAATGTAGCTGTCATTAGCCGACACAATCACAGCAATAGAATCAAAAAAATCCATCTCAGCCAGTCGATTGACAGTCACCTCAAGCATTGTCTGATTTTGAAACAACGGTAGGTACTGCTTAGGATAGCCGATTTTCATCCGCTCACCAACTCCCGCCGCAGGGATCAACAATCTTTTTTTACACATCTCGCTTATCGTCTTCCAAGAACAAATATCGTAGCGATAATAAAGGCAAAACCTAAATAATCCATTACAACAAAGTGCGTACCGAAAAAGACAACTGAGAAAATAGCTGCAGATATCGGTTCAACACAGGCGATCATGCTCGCCTTAACACTTCCAAGATCGGCCACACCTTGCATATAGAGCATAAAAGCAGCAATTGTGCCTAAAAGAATAATCAAAATTAGAGCCAACACTCCATAAGTATCCAAATGATACTCAATAGAAGGAAAATTAATTGCCAAACCGGTAATGAGGCCGCCCACCAACATCCCGACACCCATTAATGGCTGAGTTGGATATTTTGAAAGGAAACGAGCAGGCAAAATTGTATAAACAGCAATTCCTAATGCACTGGCTAAGCCCCAAAAAAGTCCTTGGGCTGAAATCGCCAAATGGCTGATATCACCATGAGTCGCTAGAAAAAAAGTTCCGGCAAAAGCGCAACCAATTGCCAAAAGCTCCCGCGCTGTAGGCAGTCTTTTCTGAATTAAACAAACAGCTGCCAAAATAAAGACGGGATTAAAATAGACCAGCATGGTAGCTGTCCCGGAATTAGTGTAATTTACAGCTGTTAAATAGCCGAACTGGCTGATCATTAAGCCGCCCAGTGCATAAACAAGAATCCAGAGCCAATGCATACCCGGCTTAAAAATGGGCGTCATCGCTTGTTTGTGGGCAGGGAAAAAGAAAAGACAAAGCAAAAATCCGGCAATCAGCATTCTAATCACGGTAAGCCAGTTCGGACGCACATCCTGATAGGAAAAAAGATACTGTCCGCAGGCACCTGAAAAGCCCCAGCCAATACCGCCCGCAAGAGTATAGATTATGCCGCGCCAAAGTTTTGAATCTCCTGTTAATGCCATTGGTTTCTCCTTTCGCGGCTGAGATTCTATATTAGCTATAGAAGTTTTTGATTCAGGAGACTTTAGCGGAAGCAAAATATCGAAATTTTCAAAAAAAAGCGATAATTAGCCTCCTACTAAAAAGGGGTCGCCATGTTTGAAGCACTTCGAGAAAGAATCTTTCGAGATATTACTCATTTAAGCAATAAAGCCAAGCGCACGCTCTCCATTAATGCTCCTAGCGCTGATGCTCTGTGGCTGGCTCAAGCTGCACTTGTCGCTCGCAAACAAAATAAGGTTCTAGTTCTTATTGCAGACAATGCTTCCCAGTGCTTGAGACTGCGTGATGATATTGAATATTTTTCTCCTGAACTCAATGTAGTCTTTTTTCCGGATTGGGAAACTTTACCTTATGACTTGGTGAGTCCCCACCAAGACTTGGTGAGTGAAAGACTGGAAATCCTATATAAGCTTTCTGAGCGAAGAGAAAAGAAAGAAACACTGGATGTAATACTATTAACCTCGACAACTGCTGCTCAAACGATTGCGCCACCACAGTATATGGCTGGTCGGGTCTTTTTCTTTAAGAAAGGAGAAGAAATTAATGCTGCAACATTACGTGAAAGGTTAGTAAGTGCAGGCTATCAGCATGTGAGCCAGGTCGTCGCACCTGGCGAATTTAGTGTAAGAGGCAGCCTCATTGATATTTTCCCGATGGGGGCAGCTCATCCTTTCCGACTTGACTTATTTGATACTGAAATTGATTCGATTCGCACCTTTGATCCCGACACTCAACGTTCCTTAGAACTAGTCGATGAGGTTCGAATTCTGCCGGGCAGAGAGTTTCCTGTGGATGCTCAAGTACTTGTGAACTTTAGAGCGAAATGGCGTGAGAATTTTACCGGTGATCCCACTAAAGCCATCCTCTATAAAGACCTCAGTCACGGCGTGATTGATGCAGGGATTGAATATTATCTGCCTCTATTTTTTGATGAAAAAGCCTCTTTTTTCGATTACCTCAATCCTAATGAGACTCTGATCGGTCTATTAGGCGACAATGAGGCTGCTCTCAACCGCTTTTTTGAAGAAACTCAAGGGCGATACCAATTCCTAAAAGCCGATCCAGAGCGTCCGGTTCTGCCGCCTCAGTCGTTATACATGAGTAGCGAAGAGTTTTTTACCAAATTAAAACTCTTTGTTCGCTTTCAGGCCAAAATTGACCAAACAGAGCCTTCGAAACGAATCCTTGTTGACCGCAAGGCAGAAAATCCGCTACAAAACCTTGAGCGCTTAATCGATGAGGAAAAGACCAGAAAACACCGTGTGCTCATTATGGCCCCGAGTAACGGCCGGCGTGAAACAATGGCTCAGCTTTTCGATAGAAATGGTCTGAAAGTTCCTTACGTGGAAAATTTCGAAAGCTTCTGTTGTGCAGATGCTCCCGTCATGATTACCGTTGGGCCGTTATACCAAGGGATGAGTGTAGAAGGAATAACGCTTCTTACCGAGACTGAACTTTATGCCTCTACGCCTAAACGTGTATTAAAGCGTCAAAGCCACGCAAGCAATGTTGACATGATGATCCGCGATCTTGCGGAACTCAAAATCGGAGATCCGGTTGTTCACATTACCCACGGTATCGGGCGCTACGCTGGTCTTCAAACAATTGAGACAGCAAATGGTCAGGAAGAATTTTTACGACTAGACTACGCCAATGAGGCAAAACTTTTTGTCCCTGTTGCTCAGTTACAATTGATTTCCCGCTACAGCGGCAGTGATGCAGAGCACGCCCCCTTGCACAGTCTTGGCAAAAATGACTGGGAAAAAGCTAAAAAGAAGGCTGCAGAAAAAGTCAGAGACACAGCAGCAGAACTTTTAAATCTCTACGCATTAAGAGAAAAAAGCCATGGGCATGCCTTTCATTTTTCACGGGCTGACTACGAGGCATTTGCCGAAAGTTTCGCCTTTGAGGAAACTGCTGATCAACAGACTGCCATTGAAGCAGTACTCGATGATATGAAGTCCGACAAACCAATGGATCGGTTAGTGTGCGGGGATGTGGGTTTCGGGAAAACTGAAGTGGCACTGCGTGCGGCTTTTGCTGCTGTGATGGGCGGTAAACAGGTAGCAATCCTCTGCCCGACTACCCTTTTGGCTGAGCAGCATGCTCACACATTTAAAGACCGTTTCTCTGCTTGGCCTGTCACCGTAGCTGAACTCTCACGCTTTAGAAGTGCCAAGCAAAGCGCTCAGGTCATCGAAGGGCTTGAAAAAGGCACAATTGACATTGTTGTCGGCACACATAAGCTTTTATCCGAGAAAGTTCATTTTGCGCGATTGGGTTTAGTGGTCATTGACGAAGAACACCGTTTCGGCGTCAGACAAAAAGAAGTTCTAAAAAAGTTACGGGCAGAAGTTGATGTACTCACATTAACAGCAACTCCCATTCCGAGAACGCTCGCGATGAGTCTTGAAGGCATTCGCTCGTTTTCAGTCATTGCAACCGCTCCAGAAAAGCGTCTTTCCATTAAAACGATCGTCAGAAAGGAAACACCCGAGGTGATCCGCGAAGCCGTTATGCGTGAACTCAAGCGAGGCGGCCAAGTCTATTTTCTGCACAACGATGTCTCAACGATAGAAAACAGGCGTGAGCAACTCGCGCAACTCATCCCTGAGGCACGTATCGTAGTAGGCCATGGACAGATGAATGAGAGAGAACTCGAATCGGTCATGCGAGACTTCTATCAACAAAGATATAACCTATTGCTTTGCACAACTATTATTGAAACCGGTATCGATGTGCCTACTGCAAACACAATTATCATGCATAGGGCAGATAAATTCGGTCTTGCACAACTGCACCAACTCAGAGGCCGCGTGGGCCGCAGCCATCACCAGGCCTACGCTTATCTTTTAACTCCTGGCAAAGATGCTATGACGCAAAATGCTCAAAAGCGTTTAGAAGCTATTCAGAACCTTCAGGATTTGGGCAGCGGTTTTTATCTCTCAATGCACGACTTGGAAATCCGCGGGGCCGGCGAAGTTTTAGGCGAACATCAGTCAGGTGAAATTGCTGCTGTAGGTTACGATCTCTATAACCAAATGCTCAGACGGGCAGTCAAAAGCATGCGCAATAACGAATCTTTTGATTTGGATGCACCGTTTCAGGCAATGGCAGAAATTAACCTCCACGCTCCAGCTCTTTTGCCCGCTGACTACGTCGAAGATGTCCACCAAAGACTTTCTTTTTATAAGGAACTCGCTAGCTGCGAGTCATTCAACGCGATTGAAACCGTTCGCGAAGCACTGGGAGACCGATACGGAAAACTGCCGCCTCAAGCTAACACATTGATTGAAACGCACAGACTGCGCCTTTATTGTCAGAACCTTGGTATTGAACGCATCGAGGCAACAGAGTCGGTCATGATTATCACCTTTTTACCGAAACCTAATTTTGAGCCAATGAGACTGATAGAAGTCATGCAAAAAAGCAAAAATATGCGCATGATGGGTCCAAGAAAGCTCAAGATTGAAAGCTCTACTCCTACAATCGATTCACGATTGGCGTACTTAAGAGGATTTGTAAAGTCACTCGATACGAAAGTACAAGGCGAAAGGTAGACAATTGAGGCTACAATGGCCTTTGAGGATCAGGATAATAATTACCGATGAAAAATTTTGTTTTTACTGCTCTGTTTTGTGCATTGTTTAGCGCACAATCGGCCGTTGGTGCAGGTGTAAGCTTTCAACAGGCCCGGCTCATGATGCAGCAAAGAGCAGACATGCTCAAAATCAGCCAGGCTGAAATCGATCTGAAAACTCAGCAAACCAAAGAAGCCCGATCACTTTCAGGTCCCAAAATCAGTTTAAACGCACAGCAAGTTGAAGGTCGAAAAGATATTCATATGGCTTTTGACAATCCTCTTAGTTCGGCTGGTGCGGTCTTTGGTCAGATGATGCCGCAATTACCTCAAATCGGATCAATTCTGGGTCAAAATAAATTCAAAATTGACATGGAAGAGGACATTTCTGGCCCACGTGCTTCCGTTGACCTAATGTGGCCGATTTACACAGGCGGAGCCATAACTGCCAAACAAAACGCCTCTGAGGCTGCCTTAAGACAAGCCTGTGCTAGTCATGATAAGACTCAAGATGAGTTGGATACCCTTTTAGTGCAGAAGTACTTTGGCGTACAGCTTGCCAGAAGCGTAGAAAAATTAAGAGCTGATCTTTTAAAGCAACAGGAAAGGGATCTAAATAGGGCGAAAAAGTTTGAAAAAGCTGGACTGATTGCAAAAATCGAGCGCATGAGTGCTCAAGTGAATCGAGATGCTGCCGAACGTGATTTGATTGCCTCTCAAACTGATCGCCAGGTTGCCGAAACCGAACTGGCAGATTTACTTCGTGAAAAAGAAATCGGCAGGCTTGAGACTCCGATGTTTGTCACAAAAGATTTAAAGTCGCTCTCTTATTGGCAGGATCTTGCAATTGCACACAATCCAACGCTCAAAGCGCTTGAGGCTCAGCACGAACAGGCTCGCATGGGTGTACAGGCAGCAAAAAGCGCTTATCACCCACAGGTGTACTTATTCGGTCATTACAACATGATTAAACATTACCTGACACTGCCAGAGCCAGATTGGATTGCTGGAATCGGCGTGAGCTTCACACTTTGGGATAACCGTGATCGCTCAGCTCGCGTGGGCAGTGCTCAAGCTTTAGCCAATAAGGTCCAAGCTGCCCAAAGCCAAGCCAGAAACGAAATCAATAAAGTCGTTGAAGTGGCTTGGCTAAAGAGCACTCAGGCGCTGGAGCAGTACCGTCTAACAATAAGCTCGATCGATTTGGCCAAAGAAAATGTCAGACTACGTGAACGCTCTTTTAATGAAGGACTCTCCACGGTGGATGATGTAAACGATGCGCGCAATAAGCTTATTGCCGCAGAGGTAGCCCAGAGAGTTGCTGCCTATCGTTTCGTGGTTTCCTACTCTTTACTACACGCAGCAAGCGGTCGGATGATCGATTTCATGGACGTTTTAACCCGTCCGAATATAACGGTGATTGAACAATGACGCAGAAGAATACAAAACCCACAAAGCCACTCATAATTGGAGGCGCCGTTGCTTGTGCTTTAGTGCTTGCCGGAGGCTTTTGGATGGGCACCCATCCTGCTAAAGAACCTTTTTATGGCGTTATGCAAGCTAAAACGGTAGATGTTGCTGCTAAGGTCACCGGACGGATTGAATCGCTTATCGTTCACGAGGGCGACAATGTCAGTATCGGTCAAACCCTGATGACTTTGGACATTCCCGAAGTTGAAGCAAAATTACGGGAGGTGCAGGCCCTAAAGTCAGCTGCCGCTGCTAAAGCAAGCCTTGTTGACGAAGGAGCTCGCCCTCAGGAAATACGGGCTGCCAAGGCTCAGATGTTGAGAGCGCAAGCCGGTCAACAATTAGCACAAAAGACCTACACGCGTGTGTACGCTCTATATAAAGAAGGCTTAATTTCTAAGCAAAAATACGATGAAGCACTGGCTCAAAAAAGAAGTGCTGAAGAACTTCTGGCAGCAGCCCTCGAACAGTACGATATTGCTCAAACAGGTGCTCGAATTCAGGAAAAAGAAGCTGCGGGAGCCTTAACTGCACAGGCTGAGGGCGGAGTTGATCAGGTAGCAAGTCTTGTCAAAGAGAAAAATGTCACTTCACCACTTACAAGCGAAGTCTCACGTGTCTATGTTGAGGTTGGTGAAATAGCGGCTGCAGGTTTGCCCTTAGCTACATTGGTCGACTTATCCGATCAATGGGCAGTGTTTAATATCCGAGAAGATGACATGGTTACTGTCACGAAGGACTCGATACTTAAAGCTGAGATTCCTGCATTAGGATTAAAGGACGTGCAGTTTAAGGTCTACTTTATTAACCCTCGAGGCGACTATGCCACCTGGCGCGCAACCCGTCAGTCTAGCGGCTACGATTTAAGAACTTTTGAAGTCCGTGCGCGTCCTGTTACGACTGTCCCTAATCTGCGCCCTGGCATGAGTGTCATTGTTAACCGTTAGCTTTAAGCATCATGGATATGAAGGCACTTTGGGCAAGCATCAAGCGTGAGATTTTAGCGGTAGTGAATAATCCCTGGGATATCGCGCTATTTATCGTGATGCCTGTTATTTGGTGCCTGCTCATTGCTGGCCTTTTCGGCGACGGTTTAGTCCGGGATGTTCCTGTCGGCATTGTCAATTTAGATAACAAACCCGAGTCTATTGACTTAGAGGTCAAGCTTGATGCGCTTCCTAGCGTTGAGCTAAAGAGTTTTAACTCCCCTCTTGCTGCTGACGAAGCCATAAAACGAGCCGACATCTATGCATACATTGTTATCCCACATAATTGGCTCGATAGAGGTTCAAAACCCACAGCGTCTTCTCTTGAGTTGTATTTTCCGAAAACACTCTATGCAATCGCCACGACTCTTGAACTCGATATCAAGCAAGCTCTTTTAGCCTTTCAGACTGAAAAATTTCAACGCCTTGCGCAAACTGCAGGCTTAAACAGCGAACAAACCAAAAGAGCCACGGCGCTTGTTAGCGTTTACTCGGTAACGCTTGGCAATATCGCATTTAATTTCCAAGCTTATATTCTTCCGACTCTAATTCCCGGTATTTTGCACCTTGGACTAGCTCTGGCTGTAGCGAGCCGATTTTTGGTTGAGTGGCGCCAAAAAACAGTAAATAACTGGATTAATACCGCTAAAGGAAGTGTCTTTATCGCCTTTTTGGGCAAGGTTATACCCTGGTGGATCCTTTATACACTTTACGGTTTTTTGTATATCGCGATCATGACAGGCTTTCTCGGCTGGTGGATTCAGGGATCTCTTCTTTTGTGGTTGATCGGACTTGCCCTTTTTATGGCAGTCATGTGCACATTGCCCGTCTTGCTCGTTGGTATTGTGATGCCTTTTGGCTGGGTTATTGTCCTAAGTTGTACCGTGGGCTACATTGCTCCGATCTTTCCTTACACAGGTTTTTCCTACCCTCTTGACTCCATGGCTCAACCCATTCAGTGGCTTGCGATGATGTTTCCCCTTACACATTATTTCCAATTTCAGGGTGAACAATGGATATTAGATGCACCGCTCATGAGTTCCCTTTGGACATTAGGCAAACTCTTAATATTTGGCTTACTTTGGTTTGGTCTCGGGTATTTATTCTTTAAAAAGCGAGTCGCTGATGAGTGTGCTCTCGAAAGAAAGGAGAGAAAATGAGAGCACTGAACATTTTTCTTGAAACGATCCGAAAAGCTGTTTTCTCACATGACAGCTTCATGATCTTTGCGATTGCTTCACTGTTTTATCTGGTTTTTTATGCCCTGCCTTATGACAATCAGATTATTGTGAAAATTCCAACGGCCATTGTCGATATGGATCAAAGCCGTTTATCTCAAGATTTAACCAATAAGATTCAGTCGACTTCAGTTGTAGAAACAGTTCTAAAAACCAGTGATTTTACGGCTGCACAAAACGCTTTTCGGCGCTCCGAAGTTGACGTCATGATTGTCATCGGGGAAAGCTTCTCTGAAGATATCGGGCGAGGTGAAAAAACAGTTATAACTGTTTTTTCAAACGGTGCACTGCCAGTGAAAGGCAGGGCTGTCAGCGCATCACTTCTTTCTATTGTGGCAGAAGAAAACATTGTCCAGTCAGCTTCTCGGCTTGTGTCTCAGGGGCTTAATCCTGTCCTTGTCAAACAGATGAGCATGCAGCCATCTACCTTCAGCTCCCAGGATCTTTTTAATAACATCTCAGGCTACGGGTACTATACGGTCCCAATGGTTGCAATCGTAATTGTGCAGGCAGTCCTTTTATTCGGAGTCGGTATTGCTTTAGGCGGTTGGCTCTCAGCTGAGAATGCGCCTGATTTTTTTAATACTGCGATGCAATCACCGGCTGCGTTTAACCCTGTCTTTTTAGGTTTTTGGTTTATCGCCTTTTTCTGGGCGTACTTTATTGAAGGCTTCGGGCTTTCTGTCTTATCCATGCCAACCTTAGCCAATCCCTTGGCTACTCTGATTGCAATTGTTGCTTTCACACTGTCATTGACCGCTTTGGCTGTCTTCATGGCGCTCTGGATGAATACAAATCGCTATGCTGCAGGGCTCGTTTTAGCCTCCGCTCCCAGTGTTTTTCTCTCAGGATTAGTTTTCCCAATGGAAAACTTTGCTAGCTGGGTCTTGCCTTTTGCTTGGATGATTCCTACAACACCAGGTTGCCAAGCCATTGTCCTTGCAAGTCAAGAAGGTGCGCTGCTTTCTGATATTGCTTCTTTAGTTCTTATTAATTTAATTCAGGCCACTGTATACGGTACGCTTGGTTACCGGATGCTTCTCAAACGCATAAACGAACGGAAGAATATATCGTTGACTAGCGCATCCGATTATTAATAGAAGCAAACTGTGGTTCCTTCATCGAACCCTCTATCACATCAATGCGATGACGCAACCAGTCAGTTGATCCATGCGTTTCATAGTATCTGGGATTCGATAAAATTGCAGCAAGCCACACACTTTGCCAGTGAGTTAAGTGCCTTGCACTTACACCATAGTAATGTCTAGCGGCGGCCTCGACTCCGAAAATACCTTCACCGAACTCTGCAATGTTTAAGTACGTTTGCAAAATTCTGCCCTTAGACCAAGTTGCCTCCATCACTAGAGACAAAAGCATTTCTTGAAACTTTCTCAAATAACTTTTTTCATGCGTTAAAAAAAGATTTTTAACTGTCTGCTGAGTGATGGTTGAGCCACCAGGAGCCCGTTCGCCTTCAATCACATTACTGACAAAAGCTTCACCCGTTGCTTTCCACTCGATACCGAAGTGCTCAAGAAAATTGACATCTTCGGCTGCCACAGCAGCTTTGACCATATCAGAGGAAATATTTTTTAGTAAAACAGGCTTAAACTGCACTTTACCCAAACGCTCTTTTTCGCTTTCAATATAAGCCGAGGTTTCAATGGGGCTGATGCTGTACCAAAGGACCTGAGCAATAAAGTAGCCCTCAACAAGCAAAAAAAGAACCAGAGTCAATGCGAAAAGACGTTTGATCAGATGTCTGATTCGCATAGACTTCATGCTATTTATCCATCACGTGAAGACCTATCAGGTCATACTCTTGGTTAGCGGTCACTTTCACGTCTACGATATCACCAGGTTTTAGATGTGTTTTAGTCGTTACATAAATAATACTGTCAATTTCGGGAGCATCCGCTGTGGTTCTACCAATGGCGACTCCATCGTCATCTTCTGGCTCATCAATAATGACTTTTTGAATCGTACCAATTTTCTTTGCCATGCGCGCTTCGGAAATTTTAGACTGAACTGCCATAAACCTATCGCGGCGCTCTTCACGCACCTCATCTGGCAAAGCACCGGGTAATTCATTAGCGGGCGCTCCTTCAATAGGCGAATAAGCAAAGCAACCCACACGGTCGAGCTGAGCTTCTTTTAAGAAGTCAAGCAGATAACTGAATTCTTCCTCCGTCTCTCCTGGGAAGCCAGCGATGAAGGTTGAGCGAATAGTTAAATCCGGGCAAATCCTGCGCCAAGCCTGAATGCGCTCAAGCGTTTTTTCAGAAGCTGCAGGCCGCTTCATCGCCTTAAGCACTCGAGGATGTGCATGTTGGAAAGGAATGTCCAAGTAAGGAAGAATCTTGCCTTCGGCCATCAATTCCACAACTTCATCAACCGCAGGATAGGGATAAACATAGTGCAGACGAATCCACATACCAAGATCACCCAATTCACGTGCCAAATCAAAAAGACGCGTACGAAGAGCCTTGCCCTCATCAGTAAAGTCGATTTTGTAGCGAAGATCGACACCGTAGGCAGAGGTATCCTGACTAATCACCATCAACTCTTTTACTCCACTTTCGCGAAGAACTTCAGCTTCTCGAAGAACTTCTCCGATCGGGCGGCTAACAAGCTTGCCCCTTAACTGAGGAATGATGCAAAAGGCACACTTATGATTACAGCCCTCACTGATTTTTAGATAAGCGTAATGCGAAGGAGTGAGCTTTAAGCCCGCTTTAGGAACCAAATCCCAATAGGGACTGTGAGGCTGAGGCAAATATTGATGCACCAACGAATAGACTTTATCAAATTCGCCAGGACCAGTAACCCCTAAAACATTAGGACAGACATCATCAAGGTAGGCTGTGCCGTCAAGGTGCTTTTTTGCACCCAGACAACCCGTGACAATCACCCGGCCATTTTCCTGCATGGCTTCATTGATCGCTTCGACACTTTCTGCCACAGCTTCATTTAAAAAACCACAAGTATTGACTATCACAAGGTCAGCGTCACTGTATGAACCGACAATTTGATAGCCTTCGGCTCTTAACTGAGTCATGATACGTTCAGAATCCACGAGTGCTTTCGGGCACCCCATGGAGACAACCCCGATTCGTCTGTTATTTCTCATTATCCTTAAGCCTTTATCCAAATCATAGCGGCGTGGCGGCCCGTTTTTCCATCACGACGGTAGCTGTAAAAAAGTTCAGGATTGGAATATGTGCTATGGCGTGCCTCAACCACATCTTGTACACCAACCTGTAGCAATGCCATGCGAGCAAGAGTCGTAAGTGAGCAAAGATAGTGGCCATTATCCTTTTTTCTGAAAGCCACTTCTGCAGCGCTGATAGATTGTTTCATTGCATCGAGCACTTCAGCTCCGGTTTCAAAATCATCGTCTCCGATCCGGGGACCGAACCAGGCGATAAATTGAGCTTCAGGATTGCCAAGGCGCTCGCAAAGTCTTTGAATCGTTTTTTGCAAAATACCTGACGCAAGGCTTCTCCATCCGCAATGCACGGCAGCTACAGCTTTACCTTCTTTTTCAGCAATTAACACAGGTAGACAATCAGCTACTTGTACAACACATACGGTATTAGGCGTCACGGCAGTGCTGGCATCAGCTTGCTCTTCAGGCATTGCCGTTTCTGCATCCACGACCTTAGTGCCGTGCACTTGCTTGAGCCACTTGGGATCAGCAGGCACAAGTTGTGCAGCAAGTTGTCGGTTCATATTCACGCAAACCGGAACATCGCCCGTATACAAACCAACATTAAACCCTCCAATTCCATCTTTATCACCGAAGGGACCAGAAGAAACCCCACCGGCTCGTAGTGTCATCAAAGCGTCTACATTAGCTGGGCAAATGTCACTCCAGTCTGGCTGCATAATGGCTAGTGCCGGTTTTGTTGTATCGTCTATCATAGATTTTTAATCCTATTTTTCAAAAACGGTCACAGGTTCATCTGTCGGTCCGAAACCTAATTCTTCCATCAGTTGAGCTAAATCAGTCGGTGCTGCAACGAACCATTGCATCGTTTCTCGGCTTACCGGATGAATTAGCCCGAGTCTTGAAGCGTGTAAAGCTTGTCGCTTCATTATGGCTAATGGGCAGTCTTCGGGCAACTTTCCCATTTTACCTTTATAGACTGGATCGCCTACAAGAGGTAGCCCCGCCCACTGCATGTGCACTCGAATTTGATGTGTCCGACCAGTATCAAGTCGGCAAGCGACCCACGACACTTTAATAGGTGTCTGACCAATTCCTGGCACAAAACCTACATCCACACACCTTACATGCGTTTTTGCTTCCTTGGCTCTAGGCCCCTGACCGACACAAAACCTTATGGGTGAGCGGGGATCTCTCATTATGGGTTCTTCAATAAAACCTGCCTCAGGCGCTTCACCAAAAACAATAGCCCAGTATTCGCGTTTGACCGTTCTAGCCTGAAGCTGACGAATCAGGTCGGTTTGCGCTTCGAGCGTCTTTGCAACGACCATGAGGCCGGTCGTATCCCGGTCCAAACGGTGCACAATACCAGCACGAGGCAAGGAGTTTAATTGTGGATTGCGTGCCAAGAGACCATTTAAAAGTGTGTCATCCCAGTGACCGGCAGCCGGGTGCACAACGAGCCCCGCTGGCTTATTGACCACCAAAATAGCATCGTCTTCATACACAACGTCCAAATCCATTTGAACCGGTTTGAAAGCAAGCTCTTCTGGGCTGGGCTGCTCCAAAACTTGAATTTCATCACCTGCCGCAACCTTCTGGCGGATCTTAGAGGCCACCTCACCATTCACAGTTACTGCTCCCTCTTCAATCCATTTCTGAAGGCGGGCTCGTGACACTGACGGCATCAAAACAGCAAGCACTTTATCGAGGCGCTCACCCGATCCTTTATCATCAACAACAAAATACAGAGCTTCTTCGGAAGTCACTGACATACAAATCCTTAAAAATACTTGAGTCTGAGGCGGTCTGATCGTTATAATCCGTGAATCAATTGACCGCATTACTCTAGAGTCACATCAATGGCACTAACTTTACATCAATTGCGAACCCGTGCGGCAACTATTATTTTAGCCGCCACAGCAGCTGCACTTGGCGCAGGTTGCACGCAAATAGAAACAGATATTACCCAAGGCTGGGACGCTGACCGACTGTACGAAGAAGCTCGCACTGCCGCTGAAGACAGCGACTGGACTCGGGCGCAAGATTATTACACAAAATTGGAAAGCCGTTATCCCTTCGGCCGCTACGCTCAGCAGGCACAAATTGAAAGTGCTTATGCTTATTGGCGCGATGGTGATGCCGCCCAGTGCATACAGGTCTGTGACCGCTTCCTGCGTCAATACCCCAATCATGCCAACAGTGACTACGTACTCTACCTAAAAGCTTTGGCTACTTTAAACCAACGTGATACGGTGTTTACGCTCTTGCTGACAAACGACATCTACGAACGTGACTCTGACGCTGCACAAACTGCTTTTGATACGTTCAAAGAATTAATTGAACGCTTCCCTCAGTCGCGCTATGCTCATGAAGCACGCAGACGGATGCATGAACTCGTTCTCTCGCAGGCTCACCATGAATACAATATTGCCCGCTTTTACTATGAACGGCATGCGTATGTTGCAGCTATTGAACGCGCTCAAAACGTTGTAAAAACATTCCAACAGACACCCTACTCTGACGATGCTTTAAAACTCATTCGTGACAGCTATCGTGAATTGGGAGTAACGGATTTACAAGCTGATGTTGACCGAGTACTAGAACTTAATCAGAATCGTCAGCGCTAAAAATTCACTTTTATTGAAAACTCCCGCATCTGCGGGAGTTTTATTTATCCAACATAAAAACCTTTTCGATCTCTCTTGTATCCAGATCGCCTATCCATGTCTCACCGGTTTGAACAGTTAAATCAGCCAACTCTTTTTTGCTTTTGAGCATTTCATTAATCTTTTCTTCAAAAGTGCCAGCAGTAACAAAACGGTAAACTTCTACATCCTTTTTTTGCCCGATCCGATAAGCACGATCAGTTGCTTGGGATTCAACTGCCGGGTTCCACCAAAGATCATAGTGAATAACAGCCGATGCTGCTGTTAAATTTAAACCCGTTCCTGCCGCTTTTAAGGAAAGAATCATTACTTTTACCTCAGGATCAGTCTGGAAAGCATCTACCATCTGGCTTCGCTCTTTGATGGATACTGCTCCATGCAAAAAGGGGGCTTTTTCATTCATCGCATTTTCAATCCAGCTCTGAAGTCTTAAGCCCATTTCCCGATACTGAGTGAAAACAAGGATCTTTCGACCGGCCTCGAGATTTCTGCTTATTAACTCTAATAAAAGCTTGCCCTTGCCGGAGTCGGGCGCTTCGGTTTGAGTTTTCAAATATTGAGAAGGAGAATTACAGATTTGTTTTAAAGAGGTCATCAGTTTGAGAACCAGTGCTCTCTTTTTCATTTTGAAGTCGCTTCCTTCTTCTTTTGCCGTCTCCTCAACTTTTTTCAAATGCTTGATTGCTGAAGAAAGTACTTTTTGATAAAGAGAGGCCTGCTCAATCGTTAAAGGTGCAAATTGGTCAAAAAGAAGCTTTTCGGGCAAATCATTGATGATGCTTTTATCTGTCTTTAAACGCCTTAATACAAAAGGCTTCGTTAAGGCTTTCAGTGCATCAATGATCTTTGGATCCCGTTCGGACTCAATCGGAGAGGCAAATGTGCGCTTAAAGTCACTTTCTGAACCCAAAAGTCCGGGCTCAATAAGTGAAAAGATCGACCAATATTCCATCAGATGGTTTTCCACCGGCGTGCCGCTCATAGCAATCACTTGTTGGGCTCGAAGTACAGAAAGTGATTGAGTCAAAGTTGTTGAGTGGTTTTTGACAGCCTGCGCCTCATCGATGATTAAAAGTCTCCAAGGCATCGCTGCCAACTTTTCAATATCTCTTCTGACAATGCCATAAGAAGTTAAAAGCATGTCAAAGTCTTCTGTTGCAGGTATGAATCTTTCAGAGCCATGGTAAAGGCAATAGCGAAGAGTCGGAGAAAACTTTTCAATTTCCCTACTCCAGTTCGTCAACAGCGTTGTGGGAACGACTATCAGAGCTTTTTGCTTTTTAAATTCCCCTGCTTCCTTCAAAGCAGTCAATGTAGCAATCACTTGCAGCGTTTTCCCAAGGCCCATATCATCAGCAATTAAAGAACCCAGACCTAAACGAATATTTTTCATAAGCCACTCATAGCCTCTTTGCTGATAAGGTCTCAGGGTAGCTTTTAAAGTTTGCGGAAGTTTGACACCACGAACTGTTTCAATATTTTTAAGCTGTTTTTTAAGTTCGTCACTTGCAAAAACTTCAATACCATCAACCTCTCCCACTAAAAGCGCTCTGACTTTTTCAAGTGGACTGTATTTAGGAGCGTTCTGAAGTCTGTCGCGGTATTTTTGAATCTCTTCCGGATCCACATAGACATACTGATCACCCCACGCAATGACTTCTCCAACGTGCTGCACCAAGACTTCAAACTCTTCTGTTGATAAAGTCGACTCTCCTAATGCCAACTGGTAGTTAAAGTCGCTTAGGCTGTCCTCGGAGAAAAAGGAAGAGGAATTTCTCGAAGAGGTAAGCTCTGCCACTAATGATGGCTTAAGAAGGTTTTTCAATGACAGGGGCATGGATACACCAACACCCAATAGTGTCAGCCCCTCTGACACATCAAATAAAAAGTCCCGTAATTCTGAAGCAACAAGCTTTACAGTCTTGGCCGGGGATCTAGTCAAATCATTAAAAATTGGGTAAAGGCTTTGTAACGTTGAGACAACATTTAATGCTGCATAACGTTCTTTTTCATATTGATCGGACTTCAACAGCATCTTTAGATCAATAGGTTTATCTTTCCCCTCTTTCGCTTGTATCAGAAAATGAAGATTAATAGCCCCATCTCGCGTTTTTCTAAGGGCAATTTGCGGCAACCACGGGAAATTTAGCGTGAGATTAAGTACTCGGAGGTAGCGCGCAAATTGATAAGCTAATTTCGGCTCTACCTTCGCATAAAGCTCACTGACTGAGGGAGAGGCAAATAGAGTCGCTATGCCATCAAAAGAGGTATTTTTTGAAAGTAATCGATGCCAATAAGTGAGCGAAAAAGTGAGCGCCATGAAACTTTTCTGGGCTTCAGTGCTGGGCTCTAGTGCCTCAAAGTTAAAGATATCCTTTAACTGACCTTCGAAAGCTTTCGTAAAATCACTCACCGCTCGGTTCACAGCACTTAAACGAACAGCCGGAATCCAAAAGATAACAGGCCAAGGATTGGGATCTGTAGCTGAGACAACAGTCACAGGAACAATAGCGCGAGCACGATAGAGCCTCTGAGTGAACTTAAAAAGCACTCTAAGTGCATAAAGTGGTGGAGTCAAATGCGAGCGGCTTAAACTCTCTGGCAAACACATTAACACACTGATTAAACGAAACGCTTCATTTAAGGTGAGACTTTTACCTTCTTCATCGTAAAAATCAAAATCTCTTAAAGTTTTTGATTGGAGCCTGAAGCTGAAACGATGGCGATTGTATTGACTGAGCTCTTTGAGAATCTTTTGTATGAAAAGTGAATTTTCTTGATCTTCAGGCGAACTGAAGAGTGCATCAGCATAAGCCGCGTTAGTTTTAAGGCACTTTAAAATTTCAGCCGGAAAATCTCTACTTTCTGAGAGGGTAAACTGTTTGGGTAAAAGAGAAAATATCCGCTCTCCGACATCATCAAGTGCCGTTAGAGGCAAAGTCTTTATTGTGTAATGAGGATTCTTTTCATCAAAATGAATTGCCTCTGCCGCAGACAATAAATCGTAAATGGTACAGGGATAGTCGCCTGTTGCGTCTTTAACTTGCAGTCCAGCTTCTGTTAATTTTTCTAAAAGATTGACACCGTGAAGGGTAAAAAGAATAAAAGGATCGTTATCGATTTCTTTAGAAAGCCAATAAATAACCGCTGCGATATGTTTACAAAGGTGAGCTGAGTCAGGACAGTTGCAGGAAATGTCCAAATCAAGGCTTGAGGAAGGAAAAAGCTTGAGCCCTAATTGATCACAAAGCATGTTCATTTCAGAAGGCAATGTGTGATCGAGCAATTGTGCTAAAAGTACAGGCTCTGACTTAATTGTCTGAATAAGTCTCTGAGTTTCTTTTTCGGTAAAGGGCCGAAGTCCAATAGAAACTTCATAGACTGCAAAATGCCCCTGCACAAGGGCTTGCACTTGATGCGTAGTAAGATCAATACTGACTTCGCGCACATTACCCTGATTGCAGTATGTTTTCCCCCGGGGCAATCGATTGGCATGATCGCAGGCGTTAAGCGCTTTTAACCACTCTGCTCCCCACCACGTTTTGCCATATTGAATACGCTGCGGCATCAATAGGCCTCATCTGGGTTATCCAAAAAAGAATACACTCGGGCAAATTCTTGAGTACGTATCATTGGTGGCAAACTTTCCAGAACAACCCGTCCGTAACGCTTTTCGAGCAAACGATTATCACCGAAGACAATTACTCCAAAATCCTTTTCACTGCGAATTAGCCGCCCGACCCCCTGTCTCAGTGTCGTAATCATTTCTGGGAGCTGGTAACACATAAAGGGATTTTTACCCTGATCGGCAAACCACTCTTTCTTGGCTCTTGCCACCGGTGTGTCAAACTGTGCAAATGGCATCTTATCGATGACCACAAGCTGAAGAGCATCTCCTTTCATATCCACACCCTCCCAGAAGCTCATTGAGCCAACAAGAACTGCATTGGGCATAGACTTAAAACGTTCAAGCAACTCTGATTTCGGTGCTTCACCTTGAACGCAAAGCGTAAAATTAGCCCCCATTTTCATACGAAGCTCGTTAGCAATCGCCTCCAACGAGCGAAAACTTGTACACAGGAAAAAGGCCCTGCCCTGTGTTTTTTGCAGTAACGGCCAAGTAGCCTCCACGAGCTCATGAGCAAAATCGGGATCAAATACTCCGGGTAGATTTTTCGGAAGATAAAATCTGGCCTGGTAGCCAAAATTAAAGGGACTCGCCCAAGTATAAGTGGGCGTATCGCTTTTTAATCCCAATTCATTTAGAAAATAGGAAAAATCAGCCGTTGCATCATCTTTTCGCGTAGAAATTGTGGCACTCGTGAGTACCCAGGCGTTGTTCATTTTCTCCCGCGCTTTGGCAAAGGGCTGTGCAAGAGACAAAGGAGTGTTAGAAAAAAGAACATTTTGCTCGGTTAGCTTTAACCAGAGCACTGATGGAATGCCGCCAATGGTTTTGACAGCAGCCGGATTTGAAAGCGTGACTTGCCAATCCTGGATACGTTTGACTAAATCGGCTGCACGGTCTGCAAAAAGGTCGCTTTCGTCATTGGCCCCTTCAACCGATTTAAACGCTGCTAACACTGCTGATACAGAGTCACTTAACTTGGCAAAAGGTTCTTTAATCGCTTCAACAAAACCTTCTATTGAAGCAATCTCGATCTCGCTTTCAATATCAACGCCTAAGCCACGGTGGATCGTCTGGTGGACATTTAATGCCGCTTTTTTGACTTCAAGAAAAATATCGTCCCAGCGGACAACACCTGGTGCATGGGCTTTGCCGATTAATCGACCCTCTTCGCTAAAATCCTGCAGTTCCCACAAAGAAAAGAAATCAGAAAAATAGTCGATTCCAATATCGGGCAATTTATGCGCTTCATCAATGATGATCAAATCGGCCTCAGGTAAAAGCTCTGCCATTGTGTCATCTTTGAGACTCAAATCAGCCATGAAAAGATGGTGATTAACGATCACCACATCAGCTTCTTTTGCGCGGGCTCGAGCTCGATTGAGAAAACAGTCATCGTAATGGGGACACTTACTTTTCCCTAGACAATTGTCTTTGGTGCTTGTTACCCAAGGCCATAAGGGGTCTTTTTCCGGGATTCCTGAGATGTCATTTTTGTCCCCACTTACACTTAGCTTGGCAAAATCAATAATTTTTTTTAGGCGCTTATAACTATCGGCTTCAGGCAGCAGTCCCCTATCAACCAATTGATCCAGTCGTTCTTTACAGATGTAATTACTTCTACCTTTTAAAACAGCGACATCAGCATCAATACTGAGAGCCGAGCAGATTCGACCGACGTCCTTATTAAAGAGCTGATCCTGCAAGGTTTTACTGGCTGTTGAAACAATCGTTTTAGAACGCGACAATATAGCTGGAACCAGATAAGCAAAAGTCTTTCCGGTACCGGTACCAGCTTCAACAACGGCTGTAGAGCGACTATCGATTGCTTCAGCAACAGCGTGAGCAAACTGCAGTTGGCTCTCACGTCTTTTAAAGCCTTCTATTTTTTTGCATAAAGGGCCGTTTTCAGCGAAAGCACTATCAATAGCTTGTTGGAACTGCTCTTTCATGGATTAAAACAAAAAACCGTCTTTTTTATTTTGTTCATCCTGAAGTTTTTGAGCCTCTTGTCGTTTTTGACGCTCAGCTTCATAGGCTCTTTGACGAGCCTCACGTTTGGCTTTGCGCTCAGCTGCAGCAGCCTCTAATTCGTTTTTACGGACTTCCTGAGCTTTCAACTTTTCATCGTAAGCGGCAAGATTGGCCCCTTCTTGAGCTCTACGAGCATCCTGGCGGGCAATTTTCTCATCGTTATTTTTAACACTTGCTCGCTTAGCAGGCATTGCTTGGTCACGAGCGCCTTTTTCACGCCGTTGCTGGGACTTAAAGATTCTGATTTGGTGATCAGCTTGACGAATCAACTGGTTAGCAATACGACTTCGTTTGAATAAAACCGTTTCGGCCCGATCAATGCAGTCATTAACAAAGATTTTCTTCTGACACAGATAGGTGTGGCCGGCTCGAAGTTTTTCAATACGCTTTAATTCAGCTTCGCCAATTGCTTTTGCTTTTTCTGCTTCTTCGAGTGTTTTAAATTCAGGATTAATATATTCTGGATCCAAAGGACTAGGAGCTACAACTCCAGCTTCCCAACCGAGCTCTTCGGATGTGACAAACTCAGCATCCTCATCGGGCGCAGCTAAAAGAGATCCAGCAAAAGAAGCGGCAATTAAACCAACTATTAATTTTTTTGACATCTGCATACCTCAGTACAGTAATCCTCGAAATTGTAAATGAACTTAAGCCGCTTTAACCGTAACGAAAAATTTCCAGACACTTTTTAAAAAAAGTAAAAAAACAAAGTATTGTTGATTTGACTATCGTCAAAGATAATCCTTGTCGATTTTGCCATAGATTTTGTCGATCAATAGAACAATACTTTATCTATCTAATTGATAATTTTCATGTTTTTCAACTCTAAGCGTTTTTGCTTATCAAAGTGAATAAAGCCACTCATTAAAAAAGAAAAATGTTCAAAATTATTCCTTTTCCTGAGTTGATATCAGTGTCATCTAACTCTAAAGAAAACTCTATCTGATTGATTTTATGAATTAAATATCTTTATGTAAATCATTTAGTTTTTGTCGACGATTAAGGAGTTCTAGAATCGCAGAATAATAATTTTCAAAATAACACTCAATCGCTAGACTTCGTGAAATCTCAATCAGAAAAGGAAATGTAAATGAAAAAACTGCTTTTGGCATTGGCAATGGGATGCATGATGTTGCCAATTACTTCACAGGCTGAAACAATTTTAGTAGGCACCGATGCGGGCTACGCTCCTTATGAGTTTAAAGACCCGAAAACCAATGAGATTGTAGGCTTTGATATTGATCTTATTACTGCTATCGCAAAAGCCACTGGTAACGAAGCAAAAATTCAGAATATGCAGTTTGCAGGGATCATTCCGGCACTGCAAAGCAATATGATTGATGTGGCTGCGGCAGGCATGACGATTACAGAGGCCCGTAAGAAACAAGTCGATTTCTCCGACCCATACTATGATGTTGGAGGCTTAATCATGGCTGTCCGCTCAAAAGACACTGACAAATACAAACATATGAACGATCTTGAAGGAAAGCGGGTTTGTGCACAAATCGGCTCGACCGGTGCTCTTTTAGCAAAAGAAATTAAAGATGCAAAACTTGTCGCCTTCGATCAGACAGGTGAAGCTTTCATGGAACTCAAAATGGGCGGCTGCGAAGCCGTTCTTGTGGACAAAATCGTGACAGAGTACTACCTCACTCATAGAGCTGAAAAAGACATTGTCCTCGTGCCCCACCTCTACACCCATAAACAAAACGGTTTTGCTATTGCTAAAGGCAATAAGAAAATGTTGCAACTTATTAATAAGGGCCTGAAAACCATTCGCGAAAACGGAGAGTATGACCGTATTTACGAAAAATGGTTTGGTCACAAGCCAGATGCCGTTCAATAATTTTTTATTAATATAAAGAAAAAGATCGAGAAAAAATTATCATTCTCGATCTTTTTGCTTTTATAATGGTTGCAGTTAAGCATTTTCTTGGGGTTGAAAAATGACTCGTCCTATTCGTATTGCCATCACCGGTCCTTGCGGCTCTATCGGCTATGCCATTTTGTTTCGCATAGCTTCTGGAGAACTTTTCGGACATCAGCAGCCGATTGAACTGAGACTGCTCGCCCGTAACACTCCTGAAAGTCAGGCCCGCTTAAAAGGGACAATGATGGAATTATCCGATTGCGCCTTTCCCCTTTTGGCAGAAATGAACGCCTACACCGATGAAAAGGCACTATTTGATGGCGCTGAATGCGTCTTTATGATTGGCGCTCAACCTCGCAAAGAAGGCATGGACCGATCAGACCTCTTGAGAGCAAACGGTGAAATTTTCCGCCGACAAGGTAAAGCACTCAATGAAATGGCTTCGCGTGACGTCCGAGTATTAGTTGTGGGAAATCCCTGCAACACAAACGCTTATATCGCCATGCGAAATGCTCCTGACTTGAAGCCCGAGTGCTTCTCTGCACTGATGCGTTTAGATCAAAACCGCGCCATAGCTCGCGTTGCAGAAAAACTTCAGGCACCTGTGGGCGGTATTGAGCAAGTCTTTGTCTGGGGTAATCATAGCAACACCATGTACCCCGACATCCGTTTCATGCGCTATAAAGGTCATCGCTTGGCTGATCAATTTGACGATTCTTGGCAGGAAGAATTTATTAAAAATGTTGCAACTCGAGGCGGACAAATCATTAAGGCTCGAGGAGCTTCATCAGCGGCTTCAGCAGCCAATGCTGCATTAGACCATATGCGTGATTGGATTTTGGGCAGTCAGGGCAAATGTTGCACCATGGCAGTACCTTCAGACGGCAGCTATGGAATTCCTAAAGGACTAGTGTTTGGTTTCCCATGTCTGTGCCCGGGCGAAGCTCGTTATCAAATTATCAGTAATATGCCGATGACGCAGGAAGTTCGCCATCGTCTTGAAATCACCCGTGACGAACTTATCAATGAAGCTCAAGCCGTTGCAGATCTAATTGGTTAATGTTTCTCGGCGAAAAGGAACTCCAAAAAATTTTCGAGAGTGCCCGCCATGCGGCACTCTCTTTTGATGTACCTATCTGTATTCTTGATACTAATATTGTCCTGGACCTTTTTTTATTTAAAGATAGCTCTGTGAGCAATTTACAAGAATACATTCACGAGGGTTCCCTACAACCAGTCGGTCATTACGATACATTCTTTGAATTGGCAGATGTACTCGGACGAGAGCAATTTAAACTATCTGAATCAGAACAAAAAGAGCTTCTTCAAAAGTGGCTCAAAATTCATCTCATCTATCCTCAAGCACTTGAAACCGAGCATTACTGCAAGGATAAAGATGATGATAAATTCTTTAACCTCGCCCGAGCAGTTCACGCTTCTTATCTCTTTTCAAAAGACAAAAAAGTTTTAAAAGCTTGCTCCAAAGCAAAGCGTTTTGACTGTCTAGTCAGGAGTGCTCAGAACTTTAAACTTTAAGGTTAAGTTTCTATTGCGTTCATCGGCTCAAAGTGACAAACTCAGGTTAGAAATCTGAAAGGAGCAAGTCATGACCTTTCTATATTCAGGTGCGCATCCCAATCCAGCTGAAATTAATGACCGAATTCGTCAACTCAACCACATCATTCATGCTGTAAGTCAATGGCGTGAACCACCGCTTGATACGCAATGGCCCGTTTTAGTCAAAGACAATATTGATGTTTCCGGGCTCAGAGCGACTGCTGGAAGTTATGCGCTTAAGGAACTTAAAGCTACTGATGCCTTTTGCATTAAAAAACTGCGTGAACACGGGGGCCTACCCTTTGGGAAAACCTCCATGAGTGAGTTAGCAGGCTTTTTAAGTACCAAAATGCCGCCTGGCTACTCTGAATTGGGCGGTCAGGGGATCAACCCAATTGATCCTTCACTCTCGCCGGGAGGATCGAGTTCAGGTTCGGCTATTGCTGTCGCGGCAGGGTTTTGTCATAGTGCCATCGGGACAGAAACCCACGGGAGTATCGTACTACCGTCTATAGCCTGCGGGGTAGTAGGCATTAAACCCAGCGTCGGTCTTGTCTCCCGAGACGGCGTCATTCCTATTTCTCATACACTCGATACCCCCGGAGCAATTGCTAAAACTGTCACTGATGCAGCCAAATTGCTTGAAGCCATTGCTGGGACCGATCCCAACGATGAAGCGACAATGGATTGCCCACAGGAAATTGATCTTCACACCGATCTCGGCAAAGATCGCCGAGCACTTAGAGTTGCTTTGGCACTGCCTGATTATCGGGCTTTTGACAGCGAAGAAAAACAAGCAATTTCAACTCTTATTGCCGAGTGCAAAAAGCATCAGATTGAAATTGTTGAATGTACCATCAAAACGTTTGAGACCTACTACAAGGTTATTTCGTCAACTGAAATTCAACTGGATTTTGACCATTATCTCAGCCGCTACGGTAACGGTAAAACGCCCGGCACTTTTAAAGACCTCGTCAAAATGTATGAAATGCGGGCTCAGCACCATCCCTATGGTTTTGACCGACTCACCGATGCATTGAAATTTTCACCTAATTTGGAAAACGATCTTTATAAAAACGCCTTGATAAAAGGGGTAGGACAAGCCTCGGATGCAATTGACAAGACGTTAAAGGCTACTGAGACTCAAGCTATTATCTGTGTAGGCTTTCTTCCCTGGTGGGCAATGGCTCGGGCACCATACGTTGCCCTTCCTTTAATGCAAAGATCAAATGGCGCCATGATTGGTATTACAGTTGGCTATCGACGTCTTGAAGACCGCAAAGCCATTGATATTGCAGCTAGAATAGAAAAAGTAATCGCAGAAATTAAACGGTAGATATTCGCAACGCTGCTAAAAAGCAGCGTTGTTGAATAATTAGATTTTGGCAAGAGCGCCTAAAAATTGGATTGCTACACAAGCAACCATCACAACAATTGCTGCTGCAATACCGATTTGCATAACTCTTTTAAACATTTAATCCTCTCCGCTTGGAGGTAATACTGTATCGACTTTTTTCTCTCCAGGCAACTCTTCAACATCTCGAAGTTTGCGTCCCATTACATTGGTTCTCGTACGAACCCCTGCAATAGCACTCTTTACACCATCAACACGTTTCTCCATTGTATCGAGCGCTTCAGCAAACTTAGCAAATTCCGTCTTCACCTGCCCTAAAACAGTCCACACTTCAGCGCTTCTTTTTTGAATGGCAAGCGTCCTGAAACCCATCTGCAAGCTATTAAGTAATGCACTTAAAACCGTTGGGCCAGCGACGGTCACACGAAATCGATTTTGTAGCTCTTCAACTAAACCGGGACGTTTTAAAGCTTCAGCGTAAAGCGACTCACTCGGTAAAAAAAGTATGGCAAATTCAGTTGTATACGGCACTTCAACATACTTATCATGAATTTTTTTTGCTTCTGTTTTAATTCTGTTTTCAAAAGCTTTTGCATAGCGTTCGGCCGATTCAGAGTCAGCAACTTCACGAGCATCTTCCATTTTTTGATAGTCTTCAATAGGAAACTTGGAGTCAATCGGTAACCAAACAAATTCCGAATCATGAGCTCCAGGCATCTTGATGGCGTATTCAACCCGATCATTACTGTTGGGACGTGTGGCAACGTTAGTCTCATAATGATTCGGAATCATATTTTCTAAAATGACTCCGAGCTGCACTTCACCGAAAGTACCACGAGTTTTCACATTAGTGAGTACACGTTTTAATTCACCAACTTGCCCGGCTAAAGATCGCATTTCACCTAAACCGGTTTCAACGTCTTTTAAGTGAGCTGCCACCTGTTTAAAACTTTCTGACAAACGAGTCTCAAGCGTATTTTGAAGTTTTGATTCAACTGTCTGACGCATCATTTCAAGTTTTGCATCGTTATTTGATTGCAAAGACTGCAATTGTCGGTTTAGCGTCTCACGAATACCGGCCAATTCCAGATTAATACCGCTTGAGAGCTGAGCCACGTGATTCTTTAAAGCTTCTCTTGCCTGAAGCTGAGTCGCAGCATTTCCCTGATTGATTTTTTGGATCAACTCAGCAAAGTTGACTAAGCTTTGTGTCTGAGATTGCGATAAACGGTTCACTGAATCATTAAATTCTCGCCGTAGATGAGCATTGGCAGTTTGAATACTTTCGTTAAGGGCTAACTGAAGCTCGCTACTTTCATTTTGTTTGGAAGTCTCCAACTTCTGCTCAATAAAGTTTATTAACCGTTGCTCGCTTTTTTTACGGTTCAGGAAAACTGCTGCCAATAAAAGCACTAGGATAAAGCACAATAAGGCAAAGACACTGCCCCAGAAACCTAAAGCAGTTGTCGATAAAATTTGAATAATGGTTTGCATGTCGTTTCTAATTGAACTTTAAAGGACGTTGATTACTGTAGATTGTCTAACGTCAGAATTTGATGTTAATGATCTTTGCCTTCAAAAGTCTGTTCTATCAAATTAATTTGATAGTCGAAATAAGGATTAAACGTCAATCGTGCATAAGGATGGCCATCTCGGTTTTCACGCCAGGAACCGTACCATACGTAACGTCCCTCTCGACAATACTGTAAGAGTTTTTCGTCTTGATCTCTGAGACAGAAACGCTCACTGCCTTTCGCTCCGTAATAAGGATTGTCTGGTGAGTAAACAAGACCTAAATGAGAAAAACTTCTGATTTTATATTTCGGTAAATAATCTGTAAAAACGCTCAGGCGTTTATCACTGGCAACGGTGCCTTCAGGCAAAGTATCACCGTACCATACAAAGTGAGATTGTGCATTGGTGAACTGCTTTTGCATCAGAGGCAAAAGCACTTGTGTATCAACTATGCTGTCATTTTGAGCCATAAAGACTAAGACAGGCTTATCGTACTGTGCTGTTGACATACGCCACATGGCCGAATCCATTGACTCTTTAAATGTATTAAGAGCCTGCATAGGAACGGTTCGGTAGCGAAATGGCGTTACTCCCCCTTGGGCTTCTTCTGGGCTTCTGAGCCAATCGACAAAATGACTGACAAGAGGAACAAAGTGCACAAGTGAAGTCCTAACACTTAAAGCCGGTGAAAAAAGAATTAATCCGTCTACTGTCTTATTTTCATAGGCTTCATGAACAGCTAAATTAGCACCGGTTGAAAAGCCTGCCAAATAAATTTCAGACACGTCTTTAGAAAGAATTCTCGTTTGTTCATCAACGAGACGATCCCAATCATCAATCGTAACATTGAGCATGTCTTCGGGTTTCGTACCGTGTCCCGGCAAAACAACCGCACGAACTAAAAAGCCTCTTTCAGCCAAACGATTGGCAATATCATGAAAATTATATGGTGAGTCAGTAAACCCATGAATCATCAGTATCCCTTTGCCATTTGGTTTGACTGGCTTAATTTCAAAAGGAACCTGATGAGAGAGCTCAACTTGATGGTCAGGGGTAGCAAATCGACGATTTCTTTCAATCCATTGTGAAGTCTCTTTAACATACTGCTCAAAAGAGGTTTGACCCAGTGGCATGACTTCTTTTGGTGCATCTTGACCAAAAGAGATGCATCCGCTCAATAGCGATAATGAAATAGCTGAAATGGCAAAAGTAAAAGGCTTTTTCATAGAACATCGGCGAGGAAACCTCTGAATTCATTCAGAGGAGGAAGCGCCGCCTCCTTTCTGTATTCTGTTAAATAGGTTTTGCGTTTTTCCAGCAGAGTCAGCTTTTTGCTACTGATGCCCGCTGAAATACGTGTTCCGTCAAGCTTGCGAACATCAAAGTAACCCGAAGCCCTTCGGCCGAATATGAAGCCTTCTTCTCCAAGAACCTTCACTTTGTCAAAAAGCCGAAAGCCTTTGATTTCGTAAGCTGCCTGATTTCTCTTTCTCAAGCCACCCTTCAGAATCGTCAGCTTATGGATCTGCCGATTGTGTCGACGGGTCTGCTTTTGAAAGTAATAACCGGCCAGACGTTTTGCCTTAAGATGACCGGCGATGCAATACGCATCGGCGCAATGGGACTTGGCAATCCCATGTGAAATACGCGAATGCTTGGTGAGATAGCCGTAGGTGTTGCGAATCTCAATGTCGGGATAGGCTGTCTTGAGCCGATCCTGCACCGTCCATCGCATAATTCCCATAAAGGTCTCGGCCTTATAAGTGAACCCTCGCTTTACTTTGAGCGTAAGTTTGCCTTGATGCAGCGCTTTGTGGCACGTTTCGCATAGCGTGATCAGATTGTTCGGCGCATCGCCTCCTGTACGTCTACTCTCCAGATGATGAACATTGAGTACAGGGTCTTTGGACTTGCCGTGACAATGCTGACAAACGTGCCCGTCTCGAAAGAGTACGTATTCGCGCACATTCCAAAAACCAAACTGTTCGCCTTGTTGATAGGTTGCGCCTTCAATGTTGGTATCCTTTAAAAGCTGCGTATCAAAGGCTGCCGTTTCGATGACTATTTTTGAAATCGGCAAAATGCGAAGTACTGCGTCAATGCGTGAAAGATGCGCGTTGATACGGTTCTCGACCGAAGGAGCAAGCCAACCTTTGTGTTTGCTGCGAACGCGATTGTCAAAGCGTGGGGCGCGATAACGCGTCTGGCGGTTTCGGCGAGCGCGACGCAGCGCCAAGCGCGCAGAGAGCAGCTCCGTGATGTCCTGTCGGAGTTCAACTTCAGATGCATACAGCTCAGCCTTTTCAGCACAAGCTGAAAGCCCAACGTGTTTGTATCCGGCATCAACGCCGAGCGTCACCGGCTGCTTGGTTTCGCCGGTGGCGATTGTCAACCGGATAGTGAAAGGCATGCGCCTTGTCACCACGGCTTTTTTCTCTTTGAGCAGAATGCGGGCCTTTGCCGGTGAACACGGCATCAGCGGCTTTCCGCGTTTGTTTAAAACAAATACTCTCAAGTTTGTTACCTCGGTCTTTCGACCGGTTAAGATCCTTCGCCAATGTTGGAAGGGGTTTGTTGCCGGCGGCACGGCTCCTACCTCTCAGAACTTTTAACCACCGACCGCAGAGCGCGCAACTAGGAACGACATTGCGCGGTGCCTATACATTCCCAACCAACGGAGTTCACCTCTCAAAAGGAAGATCACCAAGGCTAGTCAACCAAGGCTTTCACAAGCCTCTGCCTTTAGGCAGGGGTAGTTGACATTTAGCAATATTGCTGACAAATGGAACAGTCTGATATTACAGCAGCTGAAGAAAAAGAAACATTTCAAGTTGTTTCTACTACAGTAAATGAGCTCAAAAGTTGTAGATAATTGATTTATCGTAAGAAAGCTGTGCAGGAATCACCCCTAAGCTTGGTACTGGTGCATCACAGCTATATAGAAGAAACTCAAATATTACAGGCCTGTTTTTTTTGAACTATTAACCCTTTGTATGGCCCCTTATTAGATCAGCTCTTAGCCTAATCCTTACAGATTGAAATTTGCTTTTGAATAAAGACGATCGATAGGTCAAACAAAACGATATTACGTTCGTCTGTCTAATGGGATAGATTCTGATGTTGAAGTTGCTGAGAACTGCATCGATGTACAGCAAACTATTCTCATTCACAATTTTTGAATTTGCAAACGGGAGCTACTGCTATAAAGAGAAATTTCATTGGCGGAAGGGGTGGGATTCGAACCCACGAACGCTTGCGCGTCGGCAGTTTTCAAGACTGCTGCATTCAACCACTCTGCCACCCTTCCGAAAGGTGAGATTGCTATTCTATCCGAAGTGGCGTTCTGAAACAAGAGCACCTTCATGAAAATTTCAGTATGATGGTTGAAAAACTTTCAAGGAGAGACCGATGGTTCACGAAATAACTCATGAACAAATTCCAGAAACCCTTAAAGCTAACCCGCTTTGCATCGTTAATTTCGGTGCTCCCTGGTGTATTGATTGTCGCCGAGCTGCTCCTTTTTATAAAAAATTCTCCGAAGAATTCACGGATATTTATTTCACCCATGTAGACGTCGGCGAAAGAGGCGGAGAACTCAAGGAACAGATGCGTGCACTTTACAATGTTGGCCATATTCCAACAATGATTTTTTATAAAAAAGGGCAAGAAGTCGATCGCATCGTCGAAGTGCAAACACCCAGTGAATTGAAAAAGTTTATTGAACGCTGCAAAGGTTAATTAATTTTTCTCGTAGGTCTTGAAATTTAAGAAATCACCAGTATAATTTCGAGCCTACGACACAACACCACGGAAGGGTGGCAGAGTGGTTGAATGTACCGCCCTGGAAAGGCGGCGTACGGTTATCCGTACCGAGGGTTCGAATCCCTCCCCTTCCGCCATTGAAAATCCCGGCATTATTGAGAGTGCACGGGATTTTTTGTTATCCATAAAATGTCCAAAATGCATTCTTTCTATCTAAACCATAGAAATTTGATATTAAGCTAGGCAAAAAATCATTAAACAATTTACTATGAGGACAGGAACAAAGAGTCCTATTTCAAATTAAGGAGAAAGAAATGGATTTAAAAGGCACTAAGACCGAAAAGAATTTGATGGAAGCTTTTGCTGGCGAATCTCAAGCCCGCAATAAGTATACCTACTATGCAAGTCAGGCCAAGAAAGACGGCTATGTGCAAATTGCTGCCATCTTTGAAGAAACGGCCAAGAACGAACAAGAACACGCCAAGCTTTGGTTCAAGCTCTTGCACGGCGGTGCTGTTCCGACAACGGAAGTCAACCTCCAAGACGCTGCCAACGGTGAAAACTTCGAATGGACCGACATGTATGACCGTATGGCTCGCGAAGCTCGCGAAGAAGGCTTTGATGATATCGCTTTCTTGTTCGAAGGTGTTGCTGCTATCGAAAAAGAACATGAAGCCCGTTACCTGAAGTTGCTCGAACGCGTTAAGGGCGGTATGGTCTTCTCTTCTGAAGGTGACACCATTTGGCAATGCTCTAATTGCGGTCATATCGTGATTGGTAAGCAAGCCCCTGAAATCTGCCCGGTTTGCTCTCACGCCAAGGCCTACTTCCAACGCAAGGCTGAAAACTATTAATCTATCGTTTTCTGATAGGTCTTAAAAAACCCGCGAATTTCGCGGGTTTTCTTCAATCTATCAGCGATTATTTTTGACAACAGCGGCACTTGGGCACTGAAGCATCAAATCCGATATCTTCAATGGCAGCTTTCACTTCTTCAATGCTCGCTCCCATTTCCTCCCAAGTCACTTCACCTTTTTCCAAGCTCACTACAACGCCTTTGGCACCAGGTAAAGCACTGACGACGTCCGTCACAGCTTTCACACAATTTTGGCAATGCATGCCTTCCACTTTTAATTTATTCATTTTCTTCTCCTTAATCTAACAAATGAGATTTGTTCTCATTATAAAATTCTCATTAAAGATATTGCACCCTCTAGTTACTATAGGGTATAGAGTGACTCCCGAGTAAGAGGAGATTTTATGTCACAGATCAAATTTGAATTGTCTATTACTGGAATGCACTGTGCTGCCTGTTCTTCAAGAATTGAGCGCGTTGTGGGAAAAATGTCTGAGGTCGATAAAGTCAGTGTTAGTTTACCTACCAATCGGGCACAGGTAATACTTAAAGAAGGTATCAAAAAAAGTGATGGAGTCAAAACTGTCATTGCTCGTATTCAGAAACTAAACTTCGGAGCTAAACTCTCTGAAGGAGAAGATTTGGTCAAAGAGTGGCAAAAAGAAAATGAATACGCGACAAACGCTTTGAAGAATCAGTTCCGCTCATTGCCCCCTATGATTATCTTAGCCATATTGATTCTCTATGTGTCTATGGGGCATATGATAGGCCTTCCCCTACCCAGTTTTATTAGCCCAGAATCCACTCCCTTAACTTTTGCAATTTTGCAACTGCTTTTGGTTTTACCCGTCATGTATTTAGGGTGGCACTTCTATCGGGATGGATTTTCAAATCTAATCCAAGGTGCTCCTAACATGGATAGCCTGGTTGCTGTCGGAACAGGAGCTGCCTTTGTCTATTCTCTTTTTTCTGTATTCATGATTATTAGTGGAGACAGAAGCTACTGCATGAATCTTTATTTCGAGTCTTGTGGCGTTCTGATTACCATGATTTCTATTGGCCAATATATGGAAGCCAAGTCAAAACGCAAAGCCGGCGACGCAATCGGCTCACTCATGCGCTTAGTGCCACAAACAGCCAGACTTTATAACAACGATACCGTTGTCGTTGTAAAACTCAGTGAGATCAATATCGGTGATCGTGTTTTGGTTCAACCGGGTGAACGTATCCCAGTTGACGGTATTATCCGCGAAGGGGCTAGCGAAGTTGATCAATCACTTTTGACAGGTGAATCAATTCCTGTTGCAGTCAAAGAGGGCAGTCAAGTCATCGCCGGCAGTTTAAACGGCACACATCCTCTAATTATTGAGATCACACATTTAGGTAACGATACAACGCTGGCGCAAATCATACGATTAGTTCGAAGCGCACAAAGTTCTAAAGCACCGGTAGCAGCTTTAGCCGATCGAGTAAGTTTTTACTTTGTACCGACTGTCATGTTGCTTTCTGTTCTGACGTTTTGTGCCTGGGCTTTATTTTCTGATGAACCTATCTCTCTTGCGTTTAAAGCAATGATTTCGGTACTTGTAATTGCCTGCCCTTGCGCTATGGGGTTGGCAACACCTACTTCGATTATGGTTGCAACGGCCAGAGGTGCTCAGCTCGGTGTTTTAATTAAAAATGCTATTGCCCTCGAAATGACTGGGAAAGTAGATATCGTTGCTTTTGATAAAACTGGAACACTCACTTTAGGTAAGCCAAAAGTGGTCGATACCATTACATTCGGTTCTTATACAAAAGAAGAGGTTTTATCCTATGCGGCAGGACTGGAAGCTAGATCTGAGCACCCAATAGCTAAAGCCATTATTGCAGCCAATGCAAGTAAAACAGAAGCCATACAGCCAACCGTTTTACCCGGTTTGGGATTAACCGGTGTTATTAATAGCAGTAGGATCGCTCTCGGTAATGCAGCGTTAATGATGAGCGAATCTGTGGATATTTCCGAAGCCAAAGAGACACTTAATAACATGACTTCTCTTGCAAGAACGCCTCTATTATTAGCAATCAACGGAAAACTGGCCGCAGTCATTGGCATTGCCGATATGGTTCGTCCAGAATCCAATCGTGTTTTGAAAGCTCTAAGAGCACTAGGTATCAAAACGCTGATGATTAGCGGAGACAATAAAAAGACCGCTCAAAAAATTGCCGATGAGCTCGGCATAGATGAAGTCTATGCAGAAGCGTTACCCAAAGATAAAGCTCGCATTATCAGAGAACTACAAGCTAAGGGGCTCAAAGTAGCCATGGTAGGTGACGGGTTAAACGATGCTCCTGCTTTAGCTCAGGCTGATGTCGGTTTAGCGGTTGCTGATGGTGTCGATGTCAGCGCTCAAGCTGGTGACGTCATTTTAATGCGCCACGGGCTCGAATCCGTTTTGACGGCAATGAGACTTTCCAAAGCAGCGCTTCGCAATATTTATGAAAATTTAGGGTGGGCTTTCGGCTACAACATTCTTGGAATACCTGTGGCTATGGGGCTTTTTCACGCTCTTTGGGGTGGACCGATGCTCTCCCCGATGATAGGCGGTACCGCTATGGCTTTATCTTCGACTTCGGTAGTCCTTAATGCTTTAAGACTACGGTTTTTCAAATAATCAATGCAAAAGGGGCTCAATGAAGCGGTAGAGAAAATAACAAATCACACCGATAGCAAGAGCCCTTAGCAAAAGCATGATCATCGCAAGCAAACGACCAATTCCTTCAGCAAATGAGACAGGCTCGTTTGTTTTGTCCGATTTTATTTTCTTCATAGTCAGAAGATTATTTTACAGCAGCTTTAGTCGGGTGCCAGCAAAGTAGTGAACCGGGTGAAAAAAGAAAAGGAACCATAAGGTTCCCTTTAGCAGAAGTATTGGTGCGCCGGGTAGGATTCGAACCCGCGACCCCCTGGTTCGTAGCCAGGTACTCTATCCAACTGAGCTACCGGCGCACATCTGAAACAGGCTATTTTAATAGTAACACTTAATTTGTCAATATAGGGATTGTACTGTTTAATTAAAAATTCTCATTAATAATCAACTAGTTAAATTGAATTCAAATCTTTGATATCACTTTTCCTTATAAATCAATAAATTAGAAACAATTATTTAAAAAATTCACAAAATATTGTGAAATGGCAAAGCTCAATTAAAAAATGTGCTTTATATAACTAATTTCACCTATCATTGTTAGCCGAGAGCTAGTGCTCCATGGCTCGCGTGTTGTCAGACCAGACTTAAAGCGAGCCTCTCATTGTATTTTGAGGAGTTGTATATGCAATTGAAACATACTTTGTTGGCCACTGCCTTAGTGGCTGCCAGCGCTACTGCTATGGCTTTGCCGAATGTTGAAGTTTTGGCAACGGGCGGTACGATCGCCGGCGCCGGCCAATCGGCCACGGGTACGGCCTATACTGCTGGTAAGGTCTCCGTGAACCACTTGGTCGCTGCAGTCCCCGCTTTGGCTGAAGTGGCTAATGTTATTCCGAAGCAAGTAGTTCAAATCGGTTCTCAAGATATGACCGATGATGTGTGGCTCAAGCTCGTGAAGACGATCAATGAAGACTGCAACAAGGTTGATGGTTTCGTTGTCACGCACGGCACAGATACGATGGAAGAAACGGCTTACTTTGTGCACTTGACCGCTAAGTGCTCGAAGCCGATCGTTTTCGTCGGCGCTATGTTGCCTTCCACCGGTTTGTCTGCTGACGGTCCGAAGAACTTGTACAACGCTGTTGTGGTTGCCGCTTCCAAAGAAGCTGCTAACCGTGGTGCCATGGTTGCCATGGACGACAAGATCATCGGCGCTCGCGACGTGATCAAGACCAATACAACCGCTGTGGAAACCTTCCAAGGCGCTAACTTCGGTACGATGGGTTATGTGTTTAACTCCAAGGTGCATTTCGGCAATACGCCCGCTACACCTCACACCACCAAGACCCCGTTTGACGTCTCCAAGCTTACCTCCTTGCCGAAGGTTGGTATTGTTTACAACTACTCCAACGTTCCTGCTGAACCGCTTCAAGCTTTGTTGAAGGCCGGTTACAAGGGTATTGTGACGGCTGGTGTCGGTAACGGCAACATCCACAAGAACTTGTTCCCGATCCTTGAAAAGGCTGCTAAGGACGGTGTCGTCGTTGTTCGTTCTTCTCGCGTCCCGACAGGCTCTGCCACCAAGGATGCTGAAATCGATGACGCCAAGTACGGTTTCGTCGCTGGCCAATACCTGAACCCGCAAAAGGCTCGTGTATTGTTGCAATTGGCTTTGACGAAGACCAGCGATCCGAAGAAGATTCAAGAATACTTCGACAAGTACTAAGATCTGCGGTTAAAACACTCATAGAGTTTTGAGTAGCATTCGCTAAAAGGCCCCGAGTAGAAATATTCGGGGCCTTCTGTTTCTGCGTTAAAATCAGCTTTTATGACTAAAGACTATATTGGGCGTTTTGCTCCCTCACCTACCGGCTTACTGCACGCTGGCAGCCTTGTAGCTGCGCTTGCGAGCTTTATTGATGCTAAAGCGCACCACGGGCAGTGGTTGATTCGAATTGAAGATGTTGATGAAAGCCGATGCAAAAAAGAATGGGCAGAAGGCATTCTGAATGTTTTGCGTCAATTACAAATGAATAGTGACGCCCCGATCATTTGGCAAAGCCAAAGAAAAGACCGATACGCAGAGGTTCTTCAGTCACTCATCAATACTGACCGAGCTTACGGTTGCAGCTGCACACGACACAGTATCGAGGCAATCAACCGTCAAAAGGGTTTACCAACTCACTACTATCCTGGTATCTGCCGCAATGGTCCTCATGGACCTATTCGTGCCTGGCGTTTTCTTACAGACCGTAAAATAATCAGCTTTACTGATCGTTGGTTTGGAGATTATTCTCAAAACGTAGAAGAAACTGTCGGAGACTTTATCATTAAGCGAGCTGATGGCTTATTTGCGTACCAACTCGCTGTTGTGGTCGATGATCATGACAGCTATGTTACCGATATCGTTCGAGGAGCTGACTTAATAGATAATACCCCCAGGCAGCTTGCCATCTATCATGCTTTAGGCTGGAATGAACCACGGTACATGCATATTCCGCTTGTTTTAAATGAGCGCCATGAAAAACTCAGTAAACAAGCTGGCGCCAGACCATTAGGCTGTGACTTGATGAGAGAACTTAATCAAGCTTGGATTCATTTAGGATTTGAATTAATTAATGCCCGGAATTTCTCAGACTTTTATTCCCAAGCAAGCCTTCAATGGTTTAACAGATTTCTTCGACAATAGATAAAAAAACAGCTCGGTTCAGCCGAGCTATTTTTTGAGAATTTGGAGCGGGAAACGAGTCTCGAACTCGCGACCTCAACCTTGGCAAGGTTGCGCTCTACCAACTGAGCTATTCCCGCGGACAGGTTGAGTATTTTACTGAGCTTTTCTGAAAATGCAAATTTTTTAATAAAAAAGTTTAATCTTTTAATCATCAATGTTTTTTAAGCATGCGTTTATATTCATTATAAGTATTTGATATCGATAAGCCTTACTACTAAACTGTCTGAAAAATTTTCTAATGGAGAATTCTATGGACAGTTAAATGTTAGCCGGCAAAGTCGCCATCATTACTGGTGCTTGCTATGGCATGGGACAAACAATTGCTGAAGTCTTTGCTGAATAAGGAGCCAGTGTCGTTATTACTGCTCGAGGTCAAGAAAAATTGGATGCTGTTGTTGCCGGAATCCAAGCTAAAGGTGGAAAAGCAATTGGTGTTGTTGCAGATGTCTGTTCGACGGAAGATACAAAAAGAGTGTTTGAAGAAACGCTCAAAGCTTTCGGACGTTTAGACATCCTTATTAATAATGCGGGCATCGGCGAACAAAAAGTCATTGACGAAACTGATGACGATTGGATGCTGTACGTAATGAATACTAATCTTGGTGGACCGATGCGCTACATTCGAGAAGCACTCAAGATCTTTTTGCCTCAAAATGATGGTGTCATTATCAATATCTCTTCTGTTAACGGTACTCGACCTTTCTGCGGAGCAACCTATACCTCAACTAAAGGAGCTCTCAATACACTGACTAAAAATGTGGCTATGCGTTTAATCGACACCAATATCCGCTGCAATGCTGTAGCTCCTGGTGCCACGATTACACCGGCTCACATTGCCAATAAAGCAGGTCAACAACCCGGTGGAGACAAGATGCTTCAATACAGTGGTCACTTTGTTTATTTTCCAGGACCGGAATGCCAGGCAATTGATCAGGCGTACGCTTGCTTATATCTAGCCAGCAAAATGGGCCGTGCGGTCAAAGGTCAAGTCTTGCAAGTTTGCAACGGTGCTTTCCTCTGACCAAACACCTCATGTGCTTCGCGCCCGATCTTTAACGATTCGGGCGCAAATCAAATGCTCTATTCAATACAAGAAATCAGCGCTTTTGAACGCTTATAGAGTGCTGAATTAACCAGTGCTTCCCATTGAAGAATTTCACCTTTTGGCATCAAACGTTTTACACGTTCCTGCCTTTGTGGAGAATCCTCAAATTGCAAAGTCTTTAAAAGCAGATCAGAGGCCTCAAAGTCATTACACAAGATCAGCATATCGCACCCTGCCCGTAATGCCGCATGCGCTCTTTGAGTGATATCACCCTCTGCAATAGCTCCCTTCATAGAAAGATCGTCAGAAAAGACAGCGCCAGTAAAGTGCAAAGTATCTCGTAATATCGTTTGCAACCAATAAGAAGAAAAACCTGCAGGCTTAGTGTCGGCTTTCGGATACAAAACATGAGCCGCCATGACGCTATCTAATGCCTGGCCCATCCAAATATAGGGTTTAAGATCTGCTGCCTCGAGCTCCTCGAAGGAGCGATCATCAAGCGGCAGTTCAAGGTGGCTATCAGCTTTCACCCAGCCGTGTCCAGGAAAATGTTTGCCGCAATTACTCATACCAGCCAGTCTAAAGCCCTGAATAAGGGCTAAAGCCAACTGGGTAATGACTGAGGGATCAGAGGAAAAAGAGCGTTCTCCGATAATTTCTGATCGAGCAAAATCTACATCCAAACACGGTGCAAAGGTCATATCCACACCGCAGGCGCGAAGTTCCGCCGCCATAACGTATCCGCAAGCCATTGCGGATAAAAGTGCATTTTCAGGCTGAGTTTTCCAAAGTGCTCCCAACTTTTGCATAGCCGGAATTTGAGTAAAGCCCTCACGGAAGCGCTGCACACGACCGCCTTCATGATCAACAGCAATTAAAATCTCTGGCTTAATTGCATGAATCTGTTTACACAAATGAGTAAGTTGTTCCCGATTTTCATAATTTCGAGTAAAAAGAATCACCATACCAACGAGCGGATCAGAAATCCTTCGAATATCTGACTCGTTTAGCTCTGTTGCTGCAATATCCAATACGAGCGGTCCCATCAGTGTGCTCCTTCAAGACGTTGTTCAGCTACGGCAAATGCCGCAACCATCGTTTTCTCATCGGTAATGGAAATGTGAACAAAAATCCCCTCTTTCATCAGACGCTCTCTTAACGCATTGCAAAAAAGCATCAGAGGCGCTCCTTTAGTATTATGCATGACTTCCATTGAATGAAAAGTGACATCCTCTGCGATACCAGTTCCTAAAGCTTTGGAAACCGCCTCCTTTGCTGCCCACCGAGAAGCCACAAAAGCTAGCGCATGACTTTTACTCAAAGATAAACGTTTATGATAAAGGGGCATTTCATTGGGTGTCAGAATTCGTTCTACAAAGCGCTCACCGTGTTTAAGCAACACTTCTTCAACACGCTTTAATTCGACAACATCACAGCCGATTCCAGTAATCATTACATATCCTTTTCTATAACTTTCTGAGTTCCTCAAATATTCGTCTTGTATTTAATGGTTTTTCACCGGCATAGTGAGCAATCATTCGACGCATCAAAGTTTTAGCAAAAGCTAAAGTTTCTTTGGAACGAAAGTCCCTTTGATGAAGTCTATCGATCATGTTTGAATCAACAATGATATGGCGGTCTGTATGGAATTCATCACCTTTGCAGGGCTTTAATTCCTCACCGTCCCAATACCAGGATTCCCCTGTTTGCGGCAATCCATAACCCAAGGCTTCCATCAGTTCCAGCTCGAAAGTCCTCAGAGCCACTTCCCTGTTTGCACTATCATCGGCTAACTTTTCCAGCACCCGAACATAAGAGGCAAAAAGTTCTTGCATCTCATCTTCTCTGGCAAGCAGCCGGATTAAGAGTTCATTGACATAAAAGGCAGAAAAGAGTGCATCACCTTCAATTGGGAAATAACCTCCGAGCCACTGCACTTTTAGCAGATTTTTAACTTCATTTTGTCCTGAAAAAGCGATTTTTAAAGGAGAAAATGGAGTAAGAAGCCCTCTGAAGTGGCTTGCAGGTCGTTTTGCACCACGGGCTACGGTAATAACTTTTCCGTGTTTTAGAGTAAAAAATTCAACTAAAAGACTGGTCTCTTTCCAATTCCAGCTCTGAAGCACAAAGGCCGCGTCATCTTCACTGACGCGGCGCTCTTTGTTTTTTGATTCTGCCACAGGCATTATTCGTAACCTAAAGTTTTCAGTGCACGAGCATCGTCATTCCAGCCTTTGCGAACGCGTACCCAAACTTCAAGATAGACATTTTTACCGAGCATTTCGCCGATATCTGCACGAGCCAGGCGAGAAATTTCACGAAGCTTTTCTCCCTGCGCACCAATCACAATTCCCTTATGGGCTTCACGCTCAACGATCAATGTTGCAATAATTTCAGCTCGCTTGTTGTCTTCGCTCCACTTGTCAATAGTGACTGCAATCCCATAGGGCAACTCATCACCCAAAAGCCGGAAGGCCTTTTCTCGGATGATCTCAGCCGCAAGGAATCGCGGTGACTTATCTGTATAGATATCGGGATCGAAAAAGGGCGGATTTTCGGGTAAAAGTTTTTCGATTTCTTGCATCAGATCTTCAACCTGTTTACCCTTTTCAGCGCAAACTGGAACAATTGCCGCAAACGGAAACTTCTGCATGGACTGGGCCATAAGAGGCAGCAATGCTTCGCGCTCTTTCATCAAATCGACCTTATTAATCACCAAAATAACGTTTTTGGCGTCCTTGTTGATAAGTTCAAGCACTTTTTCATCTGCCGCTTTCCACCCGCCACTTTCAATGACAAGCACCACTGCATCGGTTTCTCCCAGAGTGCTTCGGACCGATCTGTTCATCCCGCGAATCAAAGCGTTGCCATATTTTGTTTGAAATCCTGGCGTATCAACAAAGACAAACTGAGCGCTTTCCTTAGTGACGACTCCCAAAACCCGATTTCTTGTTGTTTGTGGTTTCTTGGAAGTGATACTGACCTTTTCACCAATAATGGTATTGATCAAAGTACTTTTGCCGACATTCGGTCGACCCACAACAGCGATATAGCCGCAGCGAAAATGTTCAGGATATTGAGGCATCTCAGTGATTCCCCTTTTTCTTACTGTGGAAGTGCTGTTCGGCGAGCTCATAGGCTACTTTAGCAGCAGCCTGTTCGGCAGAACGGCGGCTCTTACCCGTACCGACTACCCGGATATCAAGTTTTTTCACTTCACACTGACAATCAAATGTTTGGTCATGGGCCGCACCGCGAACATCAACAACCGCATATTCAGGCAAACCCAAATGGTGAGCCTGTAAAAATTCCTGTAGCAGCGTCTTTGCATCTTTACCCATGCGCTCAGGCGTAAGCTTACTTAACACCGGCTCATAAAGTTTCAGGATCACAGCTTTTGCAGTATCAAAACCGTTTTCGGTCATAATGGCCCCGAAAATCGCTTCCATCGCATCTGACTGAATGGAGGGACGATGAGCTCCGCCCGTTTTCATTTCGCCTTCGCCCAAGCGAAGATAGTCAGATAACACGAGGCGATTGGCGATTTCAGCAAGCGCATCCTGGCACACCAGATTGGCACGCACGCGGGAAAGTGACCCTTCGTTAAAATGAGAGTCTCTTAAAAAGAGTGCCTGACCGATCACGCAATTTAAAACGGAGTCGCCTAAAAATTCCAGGCGTTCATTATTTTCAGCCCCAAAGGAGCGGTGCGTGACCGCACGCTGCAAAAGCTTTCTGTTGGTGAACCGGTAGCCGATTTTTTCTTCAAGACCTTCCAGAGGCAACATTTTCACGCTCCTATTGAATCGAACCGATTCGACCCATATCACTCAAATTGAGCCATATAAAGAAAGCCCGGCCAACGATATCTTCTCTGGGCACAAAGCCCCAGAAGCGGCTGTCAGCGGAATTGTCCCGATTGTCACCCATCATAAAATAGTGACCCTTTGGCACACGGCAAACAACGTCCCCCATGTTATAGAGACATTGATTTAAACCGTTGTGACCTTGTACAGGACGAGCCATGGAAGGCACCTTATCATTTTCAACAATCTTGTGAACGACCCCGTCAAGGTTTTCATCGAATTGCTTCAAATCAGTATAGGTTTCTTTATCAAAGAAACTGCCGTCAGGAGTTGTTTCCTGAGGCTTACCGTTAACGTAAAGTTTTTTATCAACGTAACGGATCTCATCGCCCGGTAAACCGATTACCCGCTTAATAAAGTCAACGTTTTTATCAAGTGGATACTTAAAGACAACAATATCGCCACGCTTGAGCTCTGAGCCCTGCGTAAGCTCAATATTGAAAACCGGGAAACGCATACCGTACTCGTACTTGTTCACGAGAATAAAGTCTCCTGAATGCAAAGTCGGCAGCATAGAACCTGACGGAATACGAAAAGGTTCAGCAACAAACGATCTCAGCAGGAAAACAAAGAGAATCACCGGGAAAAAGCCTCCGGTGTACTCAACCCACTTAGGTTGTGCGCTAAGCTTCTGATAGAGGCTATTGGCCTCGCCAATCACGCTCATTTCACCGTTATCAATGGCCTGGCGATTGAGCTCAGAGAAACGATCCGCCTCCTCTTTAGCATGAGCCACACGTTTAGGACGCCAAAGAAAACGGTCCAGACACCAAATGATGCCGGTGAAAACCGTCAGTAATAACAAAACTAAAGAAAAATTCATTTGCACATCCCTTACTTGTCATCGACTTGCAAGATGGCAAGGAAAGCTTCCTGAGGAATTTCTACCGTACCGACTTGCTTCATGCGTTTTTTACCGGCCTTTTGCTTTTCAAGCAGTTTTCTCTTACGAGTAATATCACCACCATAGCACTTAGCCAAAACATTTTTTCTCAACGCTTTCACATTTTCACGCGCAATAATGTTGGCGCCAATTGCAGCTTGAATCGCAACGTCATACATCTGACGCGGGATAAGAGAGCGAAGTCTTGTGACAATTTCACGTCCACGAGCAACAGAATTTGAACGGTGAATAATGGATGAAAGAGCATCGACTCTGTCACCATTGATGAGCATATCAACTTTCACCACGTCAGCCGCACGATATTCTTTAAATTCGTAATCCATTGAGGCGTAGCCACGCGTCAAGGACTTTAGGCGATCAAAGAAGTCCAGAACAATTTCAGCCAAAGGCAGATCATACGTTAAATGAACCTGGCGGCCGTGGTAAGCAAGATTGGTCTGAACACCGCGCTTTTCGTTACAAAGCTTCATCACTGCGCCGACATAGTCACTCGGCACAAAAATCGTCACTGTATCAATAGGCTCACGGATTTCAGCTATTTTGTCAGGTGTCGGTAATTTCGAGGGGTTTTCGACCTGAATAACCTCGCCGTCCGTCTTTAATACTTCATAGACAACCGAAGGCGCAGTGGTGATCAGATCCATGTTGAATTCACGCTCAAGACGCTCCTGCACAATGTCCATATGCAAAAGCCCCAAAAAGCCCGCACGGAATCCAAAACCCAGGGCTTGAGAAACTTCGGGCTCAAACTGCAACGCGGCATCATTTAACTGCAGTTTGGTTAATGCATCGCGAAGTGCTTCATATTGATTGGACTCAACAGGATAAAGACCAGCAAATACCTGAGGTTTAACTTGCTTAAATCCAGGCAATGGCTCTTTAGCCATTTTGTTAGCTAAAGTGACCGTATCGCCTACTTTGGCATCACGAAGTTCTTTAACCCCGGCAATTACAAAACCAACTTCGCCGGCTGAGAGTTTTTCACACTGTGTAGACTTTGGTGTAAATTTACCGACCTGCTCAACAAGGTGCGTCGCCCCTGTCGCCATCAAATAAATCTTGTCCTTAGGCTTAATCGTGCCGTTGACCACACGAACAAGCATTACAACGCCCACATAGTTGTCAAACCAGCTATCAATAATTAACGCCTGAAGTGGATCAGTGTCACTGCCTTTTGGAGCAGGCACATCTTTGACAATACGCTCAAGAATGTCATCGACCCCCATACCGGTTTTAGCCGAACAGGGAATAGCATCCGTTGCATCAATGCCGATCACATCTTCTATTTCTTCTTTAGCGGCATCTGGATTGGCAGAATTCAAATCCATCTTATTGAGAACCGGAATAACTTCGACTCCCAAATCAATGGCGGTGTAGCAGTTGGCAACGGTTTGTGCTTCCACGCCCTGCGTGGCATCAACCACCAAAAGAGCACCTTCGCAGGCGCTCAATGAGCGGGATACTTCGTAAGAGAAGTCCACATGCCCCGGGGTATCAATTAAGTTGAGCTCATAAACCTGACCATCCTGAGCTTTGTACTTTAAAGCTGCCGTCTGCGCTTTAATGGTAATACCGCGCTCTTTTTCCAAATCCATGGAATCGAGTACCTGAGATTCCATTTCACGATCAGAAAGCCCGCCGCAGCGCTGAATCAGGCGATCTGCGAGGGTGGATTTACCATGGTCAATGTGAGCAATAATGGAGAAATTTCGAATATTGTTCATTAGTCAAAATCGTTAACGTTAAAACGCTTTCGGACCAATGGGAAAACCGGCTAGAAAAACTGCCTTTCCCTTTATTCCGAACCGACGGCCATTGTAACACGGCTATTTACAGAAAAGGCTGGAAATTCAAAGAACTCCACACATTTGTAACGTAGGAAAATATTCTTACAACGAACTTACACTTTAAGTTCTATATCAAATGAAATGACTTAAAAAAAGCGCCTCATAAAAATTGAAGCGCTTTGAGAGAGTTGTCAGGTCTGCCTTAAAGAATCTTCAGACAAACCTGACAGTACGGAGGAATTTATTTTTTAGAACACATAACGCAAACCGGCGTTCATCATGTAGCGAGTCGAGACTTCGCCACCCGTCGTGCGGTCCACATTACCCCACACAGACAAATTGTCCGTGATGTTAAATTGCGTACCCACACCGTACGTGAACCACGTACCGCCTAAGTCAACATACATGCTTTCTGCCAAGTCAGCCTTCGAGGCCTTGCCATCTACTTCTCCCAAGAAGTCATGGTTTACAGAAGCACGAGCGTAGAGTTTGCCTGCATCTTTAGCAAAGTCAAAGCCCGTGCGAACTCCCAAACTAGCAATCAATGCGTCAAAGTCGTCTTGTTCAACCTTAACTCCGTTGCTGGCTTTGTAGTCGTCACCCGTCACATAGGCGTATTGCAAACCGAACATCGGTTCAACAAAAGCTTGTTCGGCAAATGTGAAGCGATAGCCGACATTGCCGCCCAAGCTAAAGGCATTGTTGTCATAAGAACCGTCCATGTTGCCGGCTGTAGCATCGGTAGACAAGCGACCGTAGCGAGCTAAGCCGTTTACAAAGAGGCCGGAATCAAACATGCGGCTTGCGTACAGAGACAACGTATAAGCATCGGTATCAGCCTGACCGTTACTCATATCAGCGTCGCCATTCATGTAAGAGAAGGCAGCACCGGCAACCCAGTCACCGATCGTAGCATCAGCACCGACTTGAACCGTGGTGGTTGTCAAATCAACGCTTGCGTCGTCATAAGCGCTTTCGCCGCCATAGACTTGAGCCCAGGCACCGTAAGCGTGGCTGTTGTCACGCAAAAATTCCATACGTTGATTGGTGTAAGCCACTTCGTCACGCCAGGCAACCAATGCAGCAGCGTTAACACCCTTCATGGACAAGAGCTTCGTGTTCTCTTGGATTTGAACGTCAGAAGCTTTGTTATCAGCAGTAACGTTCATTCTCATTTCGCCCTTGATATCGCCTTCTTGAACGATATTGGTCTTAGCGGCTTGAGCATCAACCTTGGCATTCAAAGATTCCATAACGCTCTGTGCATCATCGACATCGTCGGCTGTGATACCGCGAGCTCTGACAGCCAGGCGAGTATTCTTGGCTGTTGTTTGAACACTGACAGCACCGGATTCAACAGTCTTACCATCGGTCTTGGCAGTCAAATTAATCGTACCGCCGGTACCGGTCAAATTCTCGATTTCAACTGTTTGTTCAGCACCGTGTTCTACATTGATAACACCATCATTTAACTCTAAATTATTTAGAGCTTGAGACATGCCTTTTAACGGCGTTCCTTTATATTCATCTGTCCATTCATTGATTACAACAGGATTCCATTGAGCACCATCTGACAAGGTCAATTTCATCCCAGTAACTTCATTATAAGGATCATTATCTTCTCTCGAGCTTGGATACAGTTTAGACACGCTCCCAGTCCAAGATGAGCCAGCTCCACTTAAGTTTAAATTTACTTCTGACTCAAGATATTTACCACTGTCAACTTGGGGCGTTTCGAAAATAATATCGCCTTTAATATTGACAATACCCTTACCGTCCTGATTAATATTGACAAGAGAATGTCCACGAGTATCGATTGCAGTTTCTGCATCGATATTCAAATTCCCATTAATTATGACTTGACTATTCGAAAAGGCAATGATACCTGTGCTCGCCTTGATAGTTGTATTTTCTGCATCGACAACAACTTTTGTTGATTCAGTCGGACGTGGATCTGTTTCGCTATTATTCTGAGCCCAAATACCAACTCCATTTGGAGCGATAAATTCAACATTCTTTGCCGTTACTGTGACACTTGGGGCAACACCATCTTGAGGAGTTTCATCTGATTTATCATTTCTGATAAATAAAGCGGCATAGCCTGATTGTGTTGAACTGTTGTGGAACTGAACTGTTTCGGTTTGAGTTTTACTCTCACCAATCTTTAAATCACCAGCTCTCTTCCAAGAGATTGTATCTATAGCACTACCGGTAGAATCAATTTTGATTTCTTTGCCTAAAATTACCAAATCATTATCAGCATCGTTAGATAAGGCTGATTGATTTCCTTCACCAACTATCACAACGCTTGAATTGGTAGAACTTGCGAGTGCAGCGGCCTCAGAACCTGATCCAATAACTTTATCATCAATAGTGACAGCTCCATACTGAATTTCAGCAGCAAAACTAACTGAACTAATTGCTGAAATAGATAATGCGATTGCTGTCTTAATAAAACGTGATTGCATATCTTACCTCCGTAAAAAAACATAGATACGCTAACCGCAGGATACCCCCCCCCCGAAAAAACGTCTTGATTCTCATCAAACTGAGACAAAAGTGAGATAAAAATGCCCACAAACTGTGGGCAAAATAAAACACAAAATAACGATAAATTAGAGCTGTTCTACAACAATACCGGCACTCTTTAAAAATTTAATACCGGCATCGTCACGATACATCTCATGATAATAAACATGAGAAATACCGCACTTTTGAATCAAAAGAGAACAGTGAATACAGGGACTGTGCGTAATAAAAATAGCGGCATCTTTACTGCAGTAACCGTTATAGGCGAGCTTTGCGATAGCATTGAGTTCAGCATGCTGCACTTCAGGGCGTGTCACCAATTTGCCATCGACTTCCATTTCACAGCAATTGTCATACCCCGTGGGCATACCGTTCCAGCCAATAGAGATAATGGAGTTGTTTTTCACAATTACACAACCGACTTTTAGGCGCTTAGCATAGCTACGCTGTGCAGCAAGCATCGCCACTTGCATATACATCTGATTGTCTTTTTGTATATCCATTTCACAACTCCTAAGTAATATGGCTCGAAAACCTTAAAAGACCTTCGAGCCAAATATTAATTTTCAAGTTTAAAGTTATTCATCCCAGTGCTTGAAAATTAAAGTGCCGTTTGTGCCGCCGAAACCGAAGGAATTCTTCATGGCATAACGGATCTTCATCGGACGAGCCTTATTGGCACAATAGTCCAAATCGCAGTCAGCATCCTGTTCAACGATATTGATCGTCGGAGGCGAAACCTGATTCTTAACAGCCAAAATCGTAAAGACGGATTCAATGCCGCCTGCGCCGCCCAACAAGTGACCGGTCATCGACTTCGTGGAATTCACAACGAGCTTCTTAGCCGCGTCGCCGAAAGCTTCTTTAATTGCCTTCGTTTCGTTGGCATCACCCACGTGCGTAGAGGTTCCGTGAGCATTCAGATAGTCAATGTCTTCGGGTTTAATGCCGGCACGAGCCATAGCCATTTCCATGCAGCGCTTCGGACCATCGGTATTCGGGGTCGTGATGTGACCTGCATCGCTAGACAAACCGTAACCCACGATTTCAGCGTAGATATGAGCACCGCGAGCCAGGGCGTGTTCAAGTTCTTCGATCACTACAACGCCTGCACCTTCACCCATCACAAAGCCGTCACGATCCTTATCAAAGGGGCGCGAGGCATGAGCCGGATCGTCATTGCGACGGCTCAAAGCATGCATATTGTCAAAGCCAGCAACGCCGACAGGATAAATGCTGGCATCGGCGCCGCCCGCCACCATCACATCAGCGTCACCGCGGCGGATGATCCAGCTGGCTTCACCAATTCCGTGCAAACCGGTTGTACAGGCTGTTACGTGAGCGATGTTGGGGCCCTTCAAGCCAAACATGATCGACAGTTGGCCAGAAATCATGTTAATAATGGTACCGGGAATCATAAAGGGAGAGACTCGGCGGGCTCCACGTTCATGCAAAGCCAGATAATTGTCACAAATCATGCCTAAGCCGCCAATACCAGAACCGATGGAGCAACCAATACGCGTGAGGTCTTCTTTTTCAAAATCTAAACCGGAATCGCGGATAGCTTGCGTGCCGGCAGCTACCCCATAGTGAACATAGCGGTCATAGCGACGAGCTTCTTTAGCGGGCAGATATTCTTCAACATTGAAGTCTTTCACTTCGCCGGCGATTTGGCAGCCCATGCCACTGGCATCAAAACGAGTAATCGGGCCAATACCATTTTTACCCGCTAAAGCATTTTCCCAACTTGTCTTCACATCGTTGCCGATCGGACATACCATGCCAAGACCGGTTACTACTACACGACGCATGGACATTCTCCCTTAGTAATTTAATTCATTAACAAAACCCCGCCGAAACTCAACCAATTGCTTGGCGTTTAAGGCGGGGCGTCCATCTTAGAGATGGTACTGATTATTTAGCGTGGGCTTGGATGTAGTCGATCGCTTGTTGAACCGTACGCAACTTTTCTTGTTGATCGTCCGGAATTTCAATCTTGAAAGCGTCTTCCAAAGCCATAACCAATTCGACCGTATCCAAAGAGTCGGCGCCGAGGTCTTCGATGAAAGCAGATTCATTCTTGATGTCTGCTTCATTGATGCTCAATTGTTCGGCGATAACCTTCTTGACACGTTGTTCAATGTCGTTCATTTGATAAGTCTCCTTGATGACAATTCAAAACGACGCAGCCATTTGGTGCGCCGAAAAAATTAACTTCTTAGTATTTTATCAGAGCGAAAAGAAAAGATGAGGGTAAAACCCTCATCCGTTTGGACTATACCATATACATACCACCGTTAACGTGCAGAGTTACACCAGTGATGTAAGAGGCCGCAGGCGAAGCCAAAAAGAGCACCGCATTAGCAATATCATCCGTATGACCCAAACGAGCCAAGGGAATCTGAGCCAAAAGTGCCTGACGATGATCTTCCGGCAAGGCTTTTGTCATATCAGTTTCAATAAAACCCGGAGCCACGGCATTGACCGTTATATTGCGGGAAGCCAACTCACGGGCCAATGCACGTGTTAGACCAGCGACACCGGCCTTGGCGGCTGCGTAGTTTGCCTGTCCGGCGTTACCCATTGACCCGACAACACTGACAATATTAATGATACGGCCACCACGAGCTTTCATCATTCCTCGCATCACCAGACGGCTTAAACGAAATGCCGGAGTGAGGTTCGTATCAATGACTTCCTGCCACTGCTCGTCCTTCATACGCATGGCTAACCCGTCACGCGTAATACCAGCATTATTGACAAGGACAGTCACCGCACCGTATTTTGCACTAACATCACCCAAGACCTTTTCGCTTTGCTCGGCATCCGTGACATTGAGCACAACACCCTCACCTTTACCGTTAGCCTCAGCAATCTTTTGCGTAATGCCCGCTGCGCCCGACTCACTTGTTGCTGTGCCGATCACCGTTGCACCGGCAGCCAAGCAAGCATCAAGAATGCCAGCACCAATACCACGAGAAGCTCCGGTGATAAAAACTACCTGATCTTTTAATGCGTCTGCAGTAAACACATTTGTCATTTTCTAAATCCTATAGGCTTAAAGTTATTGAGCTTGATTAATTTCTTCAAGGACCGCAACAAGGGAATCTTGAGAATTGATATTTTTAACAACGATAGAAGAGTCTATACGCTTAATGAGACCGGCCAACACTCGTCCCGGTCCACATTCAACAATATGAGTAACTCCCATTTCTTTGAAAGCCTGAATGGTCTTTACCCATTGAACAGCGCCGGCCGCTTGAGCTGCTAACGCTGCAACAATCGCATCCTTATCATGATGAACCTTAACATCAACGTTTGCAATCACGTCAATTTGAGGTGCCTTCATTGAAATTTCATTGAGCTTAGTTTCCAAAGCTACGCTTGCAGGCTTCATCAATGATGAGTGGAAAGGAGCGGAAACAGGCAGTACCAAGGCACGCTTGGCACCTTCGGCCTTAGCTAATTCACAGGCCTTTTCAACAGCTGCTTTTTCACCGGCAATCACGACTTGGCCCGGAGAATTAAAGTTCACGGGCTCAACCACTCCATGAGCTGCCGCATCACTGCAAACCTTGGCCACTGCTTCGTCGGACAACCCGATGATAGCTGCCATACCGCCTTGACCGACAGGAACGGCCTCCTGCATCACTTTGGCACGGAAACGCACTAATTTAACGGCATCTGCCAAATCAAAGACGCCTGCAGCCGTAAGAGCCGAATATTCACCGAGGCTGTGGCCTGCCATCACTTCAGGCTTTTTGCCGCCCAAAGCAAGCCATGCCTGATACAAAGCGACACTGGCCGTGAGCATTGCCGGCTGCGTGTTGACCGTCATATTGAGGCTTTCAGCAGGCCCCGTGTGAATCATTTCGGCCAAATCTTCACCTAATGCTTCATTAGCCGTTTTCAATGCCTTCTGAACCACTTCATTTTCAGTAAAGCTATCCAACATACCGACGGTTTGGCTTCCCTGACCCGGGAATACAAAAGCTAACTTCATTTAATTATTCTCCTTAGTCCATTTGACTAAAATGCTGCCCCAAGCCATGCCTGCACCGACAGCCTGCATTAATACAACATCACCCTGATGAATTTCCTTGTGACGAGCGGCATTATCAAGCGCCAGAGGCACTGATGCTGCAGAAGTGTTTCCGTGACGATTGACCGTCACGACCATTTTATTTTCAGGAATTCCGATCTTTTGAGCAACCTTCTGCATAATGCGAAGATTGGCCTGATGGGGAACATAGCAATCAATATTTTTAACGGTAAGTCCCGCATCTTCCAACACAGCCTTTGCGCTTTCACTCATGGAGCTTACAGCCATTCGGAAAACATGCTGCCCGTCCATTCTCACGAAAGGATCGCCATGAATTTCTCCACCATTAACAAACGCATTACAGCCCAATACTTTTTCATCGAGCGTTCCATCAGCACTTAATCTTGCAGCAAGTAAGCCCGGCTCGTTGGAGGCTTCCAAAACCACTGCTCCCGCTCCATCGCCAAAGAGCACGCAAGTCGAACGATCGTCCCAATCAACAATACGGCTCATGATATCCACGCCAACAACAATGGCTTTTTTATAAAGCCCAGTTTTGATCAAGGCATCAGCGTTGGTAAGCGCATAAATAAAGCCTGCACAAACGGCCTGAAGATCGAAAGCTGCGCCTTTCGCACAACCCAGAAGCTTTTGCAGCTGACAGGCAGTGCTCGGGAAAATCATGTCTGGCGTTGTAGTAGCCACAATGATGAGGTCAATTTCAGAAGGATCGACGCCCGCATCCCACAAGGCTGATTTAGCAGCGCGTTCAGCCAATTGCGTGGTAGTTAAACCGCGTTCGGCTAAATAGCGTTTCTCAATCCCCGTTCGAGTGCGAATCCATTCATCGCTTGTCTCAATATTACGAAGTGCAAGCTCATCGGCTAAAGCCTGATTCGTCGTTGAACGTTCAGGTAATGCTGAACCCGTCCCGATAATCCTTGAATAAATCTGAGGCATAAACAAAAGCCTTTCTCAAAAAAAACTTCCCTAATTGTAAAGCGATACCAATTTGTTTTTTGACGCAATTTTTCAGAGTTTGTAACAAAAATTTGAATTAAAGCTGAAACAAATCATGGTAATCTGAAACGACTTAAAAATGAACGTTGAGGATTTAAACATATGGTCTTTCGCACACTGCTTATTGCTTCCTTTGCTTTTGCTCTTAGCTCCCCCTCTTGGGCTGTTGATGATCTGGACATCACTGACAGTACTTGCTCAGTGGGCTACATTAACGAAGTCGCTCAGAAGGAAGGATTGGAGAAGGCTCAGAATATTGCAAGCCAATGCATCTCTGCGGGCTATAAAGACCTTGAAACTCAACTAAAAGAAACCAGCGATACTTTAATGGATCATTATGAGGTAGCCAAAGAATTTTTAAGCGAAAAAACCGATGAATATAGTGAGAAGGCTACGAACATCAAAAACGAATTGATGCGCTAAAAATTAACGGTCCCTGAAACTTTTTCAAGCTCAGGGACCGAACTACATCAACTGAAAAAATCAGTTAGAAGACATAACGCAAACCGGCGTTCATCATGTAGCGAGTCGAGACTTCGCCGCCTGTCGTGCGATCCACATTACCCCAGACAGATAAATTATCCGTGATATTAAATTGTGTACCCACGCCATAGGTGAACCACGTACCGCCTAAGTCAACGTACATGCTTTCTGCCAAGCTACCCTTGGAGGCCTTGCCATCTACTTCTCCCAAGAAGTCATGGTTCACAGATGCACGAGCGTAGAGCTTACCTGCATCCTTAGCAAAGTCAAAGCCCGTACGAACTCCCAAGCTTGCAATCAAGGCATCAAAGTCGTCTTGTTCGACCTTCACACCGTTGCTTGCTTTGTAGTCGTCACCCGTCACATAGGCGTATTGCAAACCGAACATCGGTTCAACAAAAGCTTGTTCGGCAAATGTGAAGCGATAGCCGACATTGCCGCCCAAGCTAAAGGCATTGTTGTCATAAGAACCGTCCATGTTGCCGGCTGTAGCATCGGTAGACAAGCGACCGTAGCGAGCTAAGCCGTTTACAAAGAGGCCGGAATCAAACATGCGGCTTGCGTACAGAGACAACGTATAAGCATCGGTATCAGCCTGACCGTTACTCATATCAGCGTCGCCATTCATGTAAGAGAAGGCAGCACCGGCAACCCAGTCACCGATCGTAGCATCAGCACCGACTTGAACCGTGGTGGTTGTCAAATCAACGCTTGCGTCGTCATAAGCGCTTTCGCCGCCATAGACTTGAGCCCAGGCACCGTAAGCGTGGCTGTTGTCACGCAAAAATTCCATACGTTGATTGGTGTAAGCCACTTCGTCACGCCAGGCAACCAATGCAGCAGCGTTAACACCCTTCATGGACAAGAGCTTCGTGTTCTCTTGGATTTGAACGTCAGAAGCTTTGTTATCAGCAGTAACGTTCATTCTCATTTCGCCCTTGATATCGCCTTCTTGAACGATATTGGTCTTAGCGGCTTGAGCATCAACCTTGGCATTCAAAGATTCCATAACGCTCTGTGCATCATCGACATCGTCGGCTGTGATACCGCGAGCTCTGACAGCCAGGCGAGTATTCTTGGCTGTTGTTTGAACACTGACAGCACCGGATTCAACAGTCTTACCATCGGTCTTGGCAGTCAAATTAATCGTACCGCCGGTACCGGTCAAATTCTCGATTTCAACTGTTTGTTCAGCACCGTGTCGAACATTGATCACACCTTCATTGAGTTTGAGGACATTAAGACTCTGCGAACCTCCTTTAAGAGTCGTTCCGCCCATCTCACTTTCCCAATTATCAACGATGGTAGGATTCCACTGAGCACCATCGGATAGTGTTAACGAAAGACCAGTTACCTTCGTTGTGTCACTGCCTTCTGCTGTTTCAGGGTATTCTCTGGAAACATTGCCGGTCCAGGAGGAATCAGGGCCGGATAAGTCAATGTTCACGTACGCATCAATGATATTGCCACTGTTATTGCTGCCACCAGGAGTTTCGAAATTAATATTGCCATTCAGAACGACCGTTCCTTGACCATCTTGATTGATATTGACAGTGGAATATCCACGCACATCAATAGCAATTGGAGCGTTAACGGTCAAATTGCCGGCAATGTCCACAAGCCCATTGGAGAAAGCCAAAATACCGTGAGTGTCTGCATTAATCGTTGTTTGATTAGCTTTAATAATCGTGGTAGCCCGATCGGTATCCTCAGGATTTTTTTCCTCTGTATTATTGCCTACATGTATCCCCATGCCAGAATTAATGCTTAAGGTGTCGGCTTCAATGAGCATTTGACTTTCATTGTTAGTCAAACCGTACCCTTTGGCATTAATGACGACATTTTTGCCTTTAATTTTTGTATCGGAGTCAAGTGCCAGTTTCTGGCTGGTTGCGTTATTACCCACGCCATGTCCAGAGGATGTGATACTGATGTCTGCCGCCTCTAGATCTAAAACACTGCCAAAATTCAAGATACCATAGGAGCGATCACTACCTGATGCTGTGATGTAAATCGAGTTGGTCTTTTCGTCTCCCATTCTAATAGTTGAAGACTTTTTTGATCCTCCAAGATCAGCCTTTATTGCATTGACTGCTTGAGAACCATCCGATAAAGCTTTGACGACAATGTCAGTTCCGGTTACATTTAATGTGCTGCCAGATTCAACTCTTAACGCATTAATATTTGTAGATGTTCCTGTTGTAGAGCCTGAACTGAGCACAACTGTGTTCTGACCTAAAATATTGACAGTAGACTCTGTGCCGACAAAAATCGAGTTTATTTTCGCAGTGGCAGTTATATCATCCGAGGTCACTGTCAAAGTTTTTTTGTTGCCCCAATAAATCGCTTGGGCCAAATTGGGATTTTCTAAAGATCCTTCTTGAAAAGTAGCATCTTTGTTTCCAACATCGAAACTACTAATGCTTTTTGCATACGTAGTAGAAGATAGAGTAAGCAGCGCGGCTAAGATAGCCATTTGAATAGTAGAACATTTCAACATGTTATGGTCCTTAAAAAGGAATTCAATTGTCGGCTACTTTACCCCCCCCCTAAAATTAATATTGATCGAAATCAAATAATGAATTAAATTCATAAAATTGAAAAATTAAGCAAAAAAAGTCCCCAAAACACAGTAGTTTTGAGGACTTTTTGTTAGCTGGAAGTAAAAATTAGAACATATACTTCACACCGACTTTACCGCCGATAGAAGAAGCTCCATCTTCACCGCCGCCAACAGTCATTTGAGCGTTAAGAAGCAAGTTGCCGTTACGAGCTCTCAGACCAAAATCAGCTTGAACCGGGCTTGTGTCGATCACATCCTGTTCATGGTTAAAGACTTCAATTTCTTTATCTCCGAATGTCGGGATGTAAGCTACGCGCATTGTCGGTGCAAAGCTCCAACCGTTTGCATTTTGTTCAAAGGCATTGATACGCAAAGCGATCGGCACCTGAACAAGCGTTTGATCCTGATCGTCGACCTTGACCGTACCGACATCCATTGCATCAGTCTTGAGCTTAGAAACACGGACACCAATGCTCGGAACGAACTGGAAGGCACCGGCCGTCAACTGATACTGAGCACGAACACCTGCAGAATAAATCTTGGCATCAACGCTTTGATTCATTGCTGCCTGTGATGACGAAATATCATTATCAGACTGCACATAGGCCAACTCACCCACTAACTTGGCAGGACCGAACGATTTAGCAGCATAGAAGGCCACGCCATAATTCTTAATGTCATTCTTGATGGAAGAAACAGAACTATTAAGAGAACCTGCACCGTATTGGATGGCACCGCCGGCAGTGATGGTATCAGTGAGTGCAAAGTCAGCACCGAAGGCTCCGTAGCCCATATCCGTTTCAAAGTTTCCACCGTGATCGAGATGGTCAGCATCATAGCTTTCACCGCTGACATCAACCCAGAGGTTTGCGCCTTGAGCAAAGTCCTGATCGATTGAAGTGCGATCAGCAATGGACTGAGCCAACATCATGTCAGCACGGCGAGTCATTGCCTGGATACCGGTCGATGCTAAAGCAGAAAGACCGTTATCAACATCGTAGGAACCAACAACCTTATTTCCATCAATCTTAGCTTCAATGAATGGGTTATCGGTCACGACACTCGTACCGTTATCCGTAACCTCACCGGAAGCAAGAGTTAAAGTAGAAATAGAGGCATTGCTGATACCTAAGTAGCTACCGTCATTCAAAACAATATTGCCTTTAACGGCAGGACCGGAGAGTTTGGATTGATCAACAATCAACATGCCCTGTTTGTTAACCGTCAAAGCATTGGCAACAGAGGCAGGAGCAGCCGTCAGACTACCATCAACCAAAACACCGCCCGTAGTACCTAAATCAACTGTCGTTGCGGTATAGAAAGCAGAGGTAATACCATCAGGGCCCCAAGACAAATCATTGACTGAGGCAATCTTTTCAAACGCAGACGTCGCATCAGCTTTAGTACCACCAAAGCCAACTACAGCGTTGCGTCCGCTGACTAAACCGGCAGTCAAGGTTTCGTTACCTGTGTAGCCGAAATAGGAAGCGTCGGCAATATTGTTAGTACCTTCTTTCCATGCCGGGTCAACAAAAATAATGCCTGTCATTCCTTCTAAAGAATTGACAGTCAGGTTACCTGCAACATTGTCTGAGCCAACATTAACCGTACCGGAACCGGTAATTGTGTCAATGACAAATTCCTGATTACCCCTTACGTTAATGGTTGAATTTTCAGCAGTAGTCACCTTACCGGAGATTTGACCGCCTTGTGCATATTGACCGCCAAGGTTAAGACTTGAGTTTTCTTCAACGTTAACATGGACAGGTTCTTCACTGGAAGTAGAAATGATTTCAGCGCCATTACCGGCAAGAGAGAGCTCCTTACCGCCGGTTACCGTCACAGTATTTGCTTTACCCAGATCAATCGCACCAACACTCAAACTTTCTTCACGATAGGCTACATCAAAAGATGGTTGTGTACCACCGATCTGAACATTTTTATCTTCAGCATCGACTGTCACTTCATTGAGTTCAACATTGGCACCCACATTTTCAATCTCTTCAAGAGTGACCGTGTTGTCAACTTCGCCGACCAAGTCTCCTAACATGACGACTTTAGCGTTAGCTAACAAATCTCCAGCGCTTTGAGCATAAGCTAAATTGTATTGGGCGTCAGTGATGCCTAAAGTAGCGCCTTCATTGAAAGTAACTTGGTCAGCTGTGTATTTCAGAGCTTCAGCGTCAGTGACAGTAGCTTCGGCATCAAGAGATTTGGTGAAGACTTGAGCAGAAGAAGTTTCTAAAGTACCGGAAATAACCAACTTGCCGCCGATGGCTTCGCCATTAACATTTTGGTTTCCGCTGCTGGCAGCATCAGCTATGCTAAATGAGGCAAGAGCAAGTTGTGCTCCGCTATCAACTGTTGCTGTATTTTTGATATTCCAGTCTGAATTAACGCTTAAGCGACCGGCTTCAACATCAACAGTACCGTAGTATTTATTCAAGGAGCTATTGATAACCAAATTACCGGCACCAACTTTTGTGATACTGGCGTGTTTACCATCATTGTTTTTAGTACCTGTGTTTGGGATAGAAGATGCAATACTATCGGTATCATCGGTTGTAACACCTTGACCAATAGTCAATGTTGCTCCTTCATCAATATCGAAAACAGCATCTGAACCACGATCAAGGAACAAGAAACCACCGGCAGTTGCAGAAGTCAGGTGGTAGCCATAGGTATCAAATGATTCTGCAGTACTGTCAGAGGAGACTGTATTGCCAAAATACGTCAAATTCTTAGTAATCTTAAAAGTTACATCAGAGTCGCGTTTTACATCAGTTGCATTTCCAGTTGAATAATCAACCGAAATAGCACCACCAATTGCGTAGCCTCCAGTTGTACCTTCCGTCTTCAAAGAGATTGCAGAGTTATTAGTAAAGAGTGTGTCCTTGAAAACGGTATCTGGACTTCCTTTAATCATGATGGCACCGCCACCTGATCCAGTTTGAACAAGTCCTTTTTCGTTTACATTAGCTCCCGTTGAATGTACAGAATTACCCGTAAAGGTGGCATCTTCAATATTTAGCGGAGAGCCGTACGAGTAAATAACACCACCGTAAACATCATCACTGTCTACTACTGAATTATTTGCAAAAGTACTTCCATGAAGCGTTAAGCTTGAGTGAGCATCGCCAATAAAGAAAACAGCCCCAGCTCCATTGCCTCCTTTAAGGATCTGATCGTTTACATCAAAGAAAGCAGAGACTTTTGTTTTTGTATTCTTATTGACGAGGATGCGCCCTGAGAATGTAGCTCCATCTTCGAAATTTAATTCTGTACCCTCAACTCCAGCGCCTACCAATATGTTACCAACTGTGGTTGAATTCTCTGTGAAATTAATTACATTATTCTTCGCGCTCTTACCTTCTTCTTTTTGGACCATAACAGCATACTGATTGGCAGCGTTGATTGTATTATCGTTTGTAATCAAGCCTTTATCACCGCTGACCAGAATAGCAGTACCGTTTGTAACATTAATGACACCGCTATTTTGCGCAATAGCACGAGCTGTTCCAACAGTTCCGCTCACTCCTGTCGGAGCCGCTTCCATACCAACACCAGAAGAGACATTAATCGTCCCCTTATTAATAATCGTATTGCTTTCTCCATCACCTTTGGAGCTACCAACGGTCATGCCATACGCATTCGAAACTTCAATAAGGGATTCATTAATTGCGGTACCACCCTGATCAGCCATCATGCCTTTGACTTTCCAGTATTTGGCTGCATTTTCAGAGGCATTATTAAGACTAATTGTGCCTTTATTGACATATGAATGACCATTACCGCTAGCTAAAAATCCATAAGCCTGAGTGTTCTCTCCGGTAATACTCATGTTAAGAGAGTCATTAAAAACCTTCTGAGTTTCTTGAGCTGTTGTACTGGAATAACCACTGTTTCCTTCTGTTAAAGAATAATCTGCAGCTCCAGCAACTCCACTACTCAAAGCAGAGACAACTGCAACAGCAACAACAGTTCTTGTGCCTTTTTTCTGAATAGCAGAAGTGAGTTCGTTTACGACCATAAACGATCCACGCGCTTTATTGAAAATAACCTTAAAAGTTTTATTCATACCTAAACCTCCGTTTAAATAGGTATATCAGCGCCATGTTACCCCCCCCCTAGTTAACCTATTGATATCCGTCAAACTGAAATGAAAAGTTGCTTAAAAGAAGTAGCTTTGTGACGAAAAAGATACAAAAGCGAAACAAATAACACCTTAAATCACAAACTGATGCAATAAAGACTAGGAAGCAAAAAAGAGAGAAAAGAAAGGAATGGCTGTAAGAACAAAAAAGGGAATCCGTCCTGGATCCCCTTCTTTTTAAATCGACTGTCAGAAAATTAACTTTACGAGCATTACTCGTTTTGTCTCCCACCGCAACGTTTTGCACATTGGCTGTGGGGTTTTCGGCGTTGCCGGCGAAGGCTAAAGTCGAGAAAAACGCTCGAAATTATTTTCTAATTAAGTGAATTACTCACCCTTAACGTCGATCACCTTCTTACCACGATAGAAGCCATTCGGGCTGATGTGGTGACGGAGGTGAACTTCACCGGTCTTCGGTTCAACAGCCGTAGCCGGGTTCGTCAAGAAATCATGAGCACGGTGATTGCCGCGCTTGTTGGTCGATTTTTTATTTTGTTGGACTGCCATAGCAATACCCCACTTTAAGAAAACACGCGATTATACCCTAGATATACGCATCTTGCCAATGCCATTACCTAAAGCTTGGAAAAAAGTTTTGCGATTATATCAGTTTTTCTTCAATAAGTCTCGCAAGTTAGCAAAAGGCTTCGGCTTTTCGAGTGTCTCATGCTCAACGTCTTCATTTAAAACCGAACTTTGAGGAGCTGCACAGTCATCGTGCCTCGGGAAAGACGGCAGAGACAGAATCACTTCTTCTTGCACCCATTCGGCAACATTGAGGTGTTCAGAGCCCACAATCACTTCCCATTCATCGTCTTCTTCAACCGGTATACGGTTGGCCTCAGCTTCACTTCTGACAAATAAAAATGGCACTTCTCGATCAATTTCAACATCAACGGGTTGCGTACAGCGAATGCATCGCATCTGCAATTTGCCCTTGACGGTAAGCAGTGCTGCCGGCAGCCCCCTTACACCTTCAATCCCTTCAATTTCCACTTCAAAGGAATCAGACTCTTCACTATTAATAATTAGACTCTCTAACTCCGGCATCTCCGAAACCGTCACCTTTGTGTTAATCTTTTGGCGGTTAGAAGCTATTGAAAAAATGTCGACGGTTGAAAAATTTTGAGCTTTCGACATCACGTACTCCACTGATAGGTTACCAGCCGTATGTTACAGAAGAAATTGGTTCTGGGGTCAAGTTCCCCATACAGAAAAGAGTTACTTGAGCGTCTTGGCATTCCTTTTGAATGCATTTCAGCCGATATTGACGAAACTCGAAAAGATGGTGAAACTGCTGAAGCGCTTTGTGTTCGTCTGGCCAGAGAGAAAGCGCTCAAAGTCAAAGAGCTCGCCCCAGACGCTATTGTGATTGGCAGCGATCAGGTAGCTGTGTTAGGAGATCGCATTTTAGGCAAACCTCACACGCACGAACGCGCTGTAGAACAACTGTCGGCTATGCAGGGACAAACAGTTTATTTCCTGACTGCGCTTTGTGTTGTAGGAGCAGACGGTAAAATTTTTGAAACCATGGTCCCAACCGTTGTGACTATGAAAAAACTTTCTCGATCTACAATCGAGCATTACCTCGACCGCGAACAGCCATTTAATTGTGCGGGTTCAGCCAAGATTGAGAAATTGGGCATTGCTTTAATGAAAGAAGTTCGCTCAACTGATCCTACGGCACTCATTGGGCTCCCCCTGATTGAGACTGTCAATCTTCTGGCAAAGGCGGGGCTAGAAGTAATTGACGGAATTAGCGAGGCATAAGATGGCAGCAACCTTATACCTTTTGCCCAATAGAATTGCAGATCGTCCGGTTGAAGAAACGCTACCAGCATCGACTCTAGCGGTTTTGCGCTCCACTGAGTACTTTTTAGCCGAAAATGCTAAGAGCGCCCGGGCTTATTTAAAAGCCGCTCATCACCCCAAGCCCATTATTGAACTCAACATTGAAGAAATTGGGCACGAGCCGGACGAAAAAAAGATTAACGACTGGCTCAAACCTCTTTTTGAAGGCCATGATATCGCAATAGTAAGTGAATCAGGTTGCCCCGGCATTGCCGATCCCGGTGCGAGCATTGTCGCTCAAGCCCAGGAAAAAGGTCTAACGGTCAAACCGCTTGTGGGCCCTAGTTCGATACTCTTAGCCTTAATGGCAAGCGGATTGGACGGTCAGCACTTCCGCTTTTTGGGCTATTTGCCCATTAAGGAACCCGCACGAACGCTGGCCTTAAAAGCAGCCGAAAAGCAAAGCGTTCACGGAGAAACACAGCTATTTATTGAAACGCCCTATCGCAATCAAGCTTTTTTAGCGTTTCTCGCACAAACACTTCAACCTTTAACGAGAATTACAGTTGCCTGTGACATCACGGGAGAGCATGAATTCATCAAAACACGAAAGGCTCAAGATTGGCTCATAGACCCGATTGAGCTACCTAAGTTGCCAACTATTTTTGCAATTCTCGCAACCAAGAACAAGCAAAAGGAGAATTCGACTAAGCCGATAAAAAATCACTTCCATAAAAAACAAGGAAGTTTTTGGAGGCAGGCATAATAAGTCAGAAGCTCCATTTCGGAGCTTCAGACTTATTATTTCAAGAGTTCATCTACACCCAGTGCTGTCGCTAACTGTGGTACGTCATCAACAATGGGCACTTTCCACTTCATGAGTTCGCTCTTTGGGAAGGCACCGTAACTCACCGCAACCGAGGCACATCCGGCGTTTTTAGCCAACCACAAATCATGTTCGGTATCACCAATCATCACCATCTGATGAATATCAACCCCAGTTTGTTCAGAAAGCATCTGAAGCATTAAAGGATCAGGTTTACCTGCACTTTCATCGGCGGTCACTGTCGCTTCAAAAATATCACCCACACCTGTTTGAGCAAAGACCCGATCAAGTCCCTTACGGCTTTTGCCGGTTGCAACAGCTAAATGAAGCCCCGCTGCCTTCATCTTTCTCAATAAAGTTTCAAGTCCAGGGAAGATACCAATCTCTTTTTCTTTGACAAGATAGTATTCACGGTAAGCCGCTTCAAAGTCTTCATAGTGATCAAAACGGAAATTCGGTTCAATCGATAAAATCGCGCTTCTCCAATCCAAACCGATCACACTGCGAGCAACTTTCATGCCCGGATCTTTGTAACCCAAGGCCACAAAAGCATGGCAAATACCGGCAGCAATCGGCTCTGTCGTATCCATCACTGTTCCATCCCAATCAAAAACAAAGAGATCAAACTTGGGCACAAACATTATTGGTTTTCCTTTCCTTGCTTTAAGCATTGAATTAAATCTGCACATTCTTTAGGCAATTGAGCCGTAATACTCATGGGCTGACCACTGACCGGATGTTTGAATTCTAAACGGTAAGCGTGTAGGAACATCCGTTTAAACGGGATCCCTAAACTGCCCTTAGCGATTTTTTTATTTTCTTCAAAGTCACCGTATTTATCATCACCCACAAGCGGATGTCCCACCCACTGTGCATGAACACGTATCTGATGAGTGCGGCCAGTCTTAAGATCCACATTTAAATACGAAACTAATCCAAAGCGCTCAATGAGCTGAAAAACACTATGACTGGGCAAGCCTTTTTGTTCATCCACACAAACCCGCCTTTCACCACTTGGTGTCACAAATTTATGTAACGGAGCTTTAATGTGTTGACGGTCATTGACCCAATCGCCTAAAACTAAGGTTTTATAGGATTTATGCAGTTGACCCTCTCGGATCATTTCGTGAAGTCTCACAAGCGCCTTACGGGATTTTGCAAGCATCATCACACCACTAGTTTCACGATCAAGCCGATGAACCAGTTCCAAATAGGGCTGATTGGGACGCGAGGCTCTCATGCGCTCGATGAGCCCAAAACTCACACCGGACCCTCCGTGTGCAGCAAGCCCTGCTGGCTTATCCACTATAAGAATATGTTCATCCTCATAGAGAATTGGGAGCTCTATATCATCAATCGGTCGAGCAGTTTCCTTTTTTGAACTATCAGAGACGCGTATCGGGGGTACTCGAAGTTCATCGCCCTGTTGAAGACGTGAGTCCACTGTGACACGTTTTTTATTGACTCTAACCTCTCCGCCTCTGACAATTCGATAGAGATGGCTTTTTGGAACCCCTTTGGCAATACGAAAAAGATAGTTATCCAAGCGCTGACCGTCAGCATCTGGACCGATTTTGATCCAAACGACCTGATCAGGGCGAGCTTGTGCCTTTGATGAGGGAATAAATACAGGGGTTTTACCTACTAAATTTGCCATAACTCTATATAATGTGGAACGAGTCGATTTCGGACAACAAATCGTGGTTGATCCGCTCGTCTTCATTGAAAAATCAACATGTGCATTGTAGACATGTTTTGATTAAAAGATTGTCTTTATTGAAGTGTGCTTCAATAAAGTTTTTTGTGTACCTGTAAAAAGCTGCTTTTGCAGGACAATAAGGTGGAGTTGCGAAAAAAGATTCGCAAACAGTGAAGCCTGCGCGTATGCGCTTATGTGAGCAGCAAACGGTATATGTTTTGTGAAGTGCCTTTCGTCTAGTTAAAGACTTGAGAGGCTAAAGTAATTTGCCGTTCAAACAATATCCGTGGTCGGACAAGTCCCACCGAGATGTTTGCCAGTGATGCAGACAATCAGACTTGTCAGTGCAATGATGCAATTAGATGTTTAGTAGACCCCATGTGAGGGATTGAGCTCATTGATGCAAAACAGAGCTTTCTGTTTTGAATTCGTTCGTTTCGGTGCTCTCCCTACCGCCGCTATTTGCAGGCGACACAAGTCTAACAATTTGTTTTCTCAACCTGCCCGTCTGTTGAAACTCTCGGGTTGGCTTCTTTTTGAGAAAAGACCGGGCGAATCTGAGGAAATTTTCCTTTTCGCTTTTGTCACGGATAATGTTCTTTGAGACGGCACGCCTGACTTTGACAACCTGCGTGAGTGGTTGTCAGCCCGGAGTGTGCAATGAAACGCATGTTATTTAACGCCACGCACGCTGAAGAGACGCGCGTGGGTATTGTTGACGGCCAAAAGCTGATCGATATTGATATCGAAACCGCCGGCCGTGAACAACGCAAATCCAATATCTATAAAGGTATCATCACCCGCATCGAACCAAGTCTTGAAGCTTGCTTTGTCAACTACGGTGAAGATCGCCACGGCTTTTTACCCTTTAAAGAAGTCTCCCGCCAATATTTTAAGGAAGGTGTCGATGTTCGTACCGCCACGATCCGAGATGCATTGGTTGAGGGTCAAGAGCTAATCGTACAAGTTGAAAAAGAAGAGCGCGGAAATAAAGGCGCCGCATTAACGACTTTTATCTCGCTTGCCGGTCGCTATTTGGTGCTCATGCCTAATAACCCTCGTGGAGGTGGTGTTTCGCGACGCATCGAAGGCGAAGAACGCCAGGAATTGCGCGAAACGATGGATCGGTTAAAGTTACCTACCGGTATGAGCATTATTGCCCGTACAGCAGGTATCGGCCGCACAGTCGACGAATTTCAGTGGGACTTGAACTATTTGCTCAAACTCTGGGAAGCAATCTGCGAAGCTGCCGAACCTCAATATGAAGTGCAAGTTCGTGAAGGCAACCGAGTTGTCACGAAATACGTGACAGAGTCAGTCGGTCCCAACGGTGAAGTTTTAAAGCGAGCCAATCCGGCTCCATTTCTGATTGTTGAAGAAAGCAATCTTGTTATCCGCGCCATTCGCGACTATTTCCAACCCGAAATCGGTGAAATTCTGGTTGATACTGACGAAATCTATGATCAGGCCCGTCAGTTCATGGCTCATGTGATGCCTGACATGGTGGGACGCGTAAAACGCTATCGTGAAGAAACTCCCCTTTTCTCCCGTTTTCAAATTGAGCATCAGATTGAAACGGCATATTCGCGCACTGTTCCCCTGCCCTCGGGCGGCGCTATCGTAATTGACCACACTGAAGCACTTGTTGCTGTTGACGTAAACTCGGCCCGTGCAACCCGCGGCTCCGATATCGAGGAAACCGCATTCAGAACCAATTGCGAAGCAGCCGACGAAGTAGCCCGTCAGATGCGTCTGCGCGACTTAGGCGGTCTGATTGTGATTGACTTCATTGACATGAACGATCCAAAGAATCAGCGTGCTGTTGAACAACGATTAAAAGACGCTTTGAAGTACGACCGTGCACGCGTTCAAATGGCTAAAATCAGCCGTTTTGGCTTGATGGAGCTGTCCCGTCAGCGTCTGCGTCCTGCTCTTGCAGAAGGCAATCACATTACCTGCCCGCGCTGCAATGGTGTCGGTGTCATTCGTGATACAGAAAGTTGCGCATTGCAAATTTTGCGTATTTTGGAAGAAGAAGCTATGAAGGAAGGTACTGGTGCTGTCCACGCCCAGGTGCCTGTTGATGTGGCGAGCTTCCTTTTAAACGAAAAACGTCGCGATATTGCCAAGATTGAGCAGCGTCACCGCTTGCCGATCGTGCTGATTCCGAATAAGTTCCTCGAAACGCCTCATTACCACATTGAGCGTCTGCGCTACGATGACGAACGTTTGGATGATGAAGTAGCAAGCTATAAGCGCGCCGAAGAAATCCAACCCGATGAGGAAGCAATTGATCCTTATCGCGTGAAAAAGCCAGAAGATAAACCGGCTGCAAAGCGCCAGGAACCTGTTTTGCGCAACTTTATGCCGGAAGTAGCGCCTGAGCACAATGAAGCAGATCGCCTCATCAATAAGAAAGCAGAACAAAAGGCTGCCCGTGAAGAAGCGGCAAAACGTGCTCAAGCTGCTCAAGAGCCGAGTCTGATTAAGCGTTTGATCAATTTCTTATTCGGCTCAAGCTCTGAAAAAGCTGAAGAGAAAAAAGAAGAAGAAAAGAAGAGCCGCACGGATCGCCGTACCCGTCGCAATCCTCGTGACAGACGTGAAAAGGATGGCTCCGGTCGACGTAGCCGCCGCGAACGTACCCGTACGGAAAAAGACGAAGACAAGGTGCTCTTCACAGAGAAAAGCGAACCGGCTGAAAAAGCCAAGATGGTTGAAAAGGAAACAGCAAAAGAAACACAAAACCGTCGCCGTCCGCGTCGCCGCACAAAGAGTGAAGAAACCACTGAACTCTTACCGGCTCCGGAAACAAAAGTCGCTTTGCCCAAACCTCAAGTAGCAGAGCCTGTGGTTGAAAAATCCGATGAAGATTTCAATTTTGCAACCGATACTATGCCAAACATTGATCCGGCATCAGTTGAGGTAGCTGCTCAGCCGACTGGCTCTGTCGAAACCGAAGAGATGGCCGATCGTCCTCAAATGGAACGTCGCCCGCGCCGTCGCCGTCGTACCAACGATGAGCCGATGAGCCGCCGTGACCGCATTCCGCCTGAGATCGAAGCCGAAGAAATGAATCGTGCTCCGATTGTGCCGCCTGAAGAATATATGCAGGAGACGCATCTGCGCACGGCACCTTTAAATGAAGGTGATCTAAGCGTTAATAAAGATACTCCGGCTACTACGATTGAACCTCGTCATGTGAATGTGGAAAGCCATATCGCCAATCCAGAACGAAAGGCAGTGGCAGAAAGACCGCGCGCTGAAGAGCTCGCAGCGACACAAGAAGCTGAAGCGAAAATTCATGCTGAGCCAGTAGTCGAAGAAGTGCTTCAAACGCAAGAAGTTCAAGTTTTGCAAGAAACTCAAGAACCTAGCCAAGAAACCGATGCTATGGCACGCCTGACAGACGGTCTTGATGAAGCTTTAGCCAAGAGCGGGTTAACGGTCGTTCATACGCGTCCTGAACTTGTTCACCCTGTGGACTATTCTCCCGTAATCTATCCGGGTCGTCCGCGTAAAATCTTGCCGCCATTGGATGACACACCGCTCATTCAGGTGCATACCAAGACACTCTAAAGAGCATACGTAGATCCTCAGGAGGGCTTGAGATAAAAGCTCAAGCCCTCCGAACTATTTCCCTTCAAAGATAATCGTGACTGAAAGAAAGCTTTTTGATAAAACCGTCGATGAATTGGTTGACTTTATTATCCAGGCCGATTCAGCCTCTGACATTGACTCTAAGTACCCAATTTATACCAAGCTGCAGGTTAGCACTGCTAAAGCTTTCAGTGCTGTAGAAGGCGACTTTATCACTGCTACGATTCAAAAACTTGAGGCAAAAGGTTACGAGTTTGCAGAACTCATGCGCTGGACTTTTTTCTTTGAGTGCATCTCCTGTAATGTGGTTGATAAACATTCCACGCACTCTTTGATGGTGTTGCCTTTTATGGCCTCAAGTGCCTACGGATTGCCTTTCGGTGAAACGCCCGCAGAAGCACTCGATAAGATTGAGCATTTCTTAAAGGGTCTCTTCACAAAAGATTATGAAGTCCGCATTAACCGCGATATGGTCAATACCGAAACCTTCAGTTTGCGGCCTTATGAACTCAATAGCCGTATCCGACAATGGGTAGCCAAGACAAAACCCGGCATCTGCCGCTTTATTGATTCAGATGAAACCCGCGAGGAAATGACAGAACTCGTAGCTGATATTCGTTTGATTCCTTTCATCGTCAGTACGCCGTTGCCTAAGTTGCCCCTTGACACTTTTGTGCCACAAGCAAGTCTTGATAAAAGACAGAAGAATTTAGTTTTTGCGCTTCAAAGAATTTTCCAAGAACACTACCCGGCAACACATATGGAATTTGTCCAGCATCTTTCGACCGAAATGCGGAAGTATTTGTTGAAAGTGGATGATCCTAAGAATTACAACACTAGCATTATGCTGCCTTGCCTAGCCTCTCTTATGGAAGCCGGTCGTCTTTTTAGACACTTTTCTCTAAAAGAAGCTCTGGCTAAACTTCAGCAGACTGATGGCTATGCCTTAAAAGACTTGCAGATTACGATTGCTCCTTTTTATGAACCAACAATACCGGGAGAGGCCAAAATGGCTGAATTTCGTATTGGGATCAGTCTTAAAGGAGAAAATTCTAAAGTCTACCAAGGCTTGGGCTGGCCTATCTTTTTTGATGACCCCGAAGAGGTGCTCACTAGTTTAGAGTCAACACTAATGCTTCACAACTTTACCCACGATCAGGTTCGAATCATTGCGGAGGGCACATTTATGCTTGAAGACGAAGATGAGGAAATACGTTATCCCGCTTTTGACGGAAAGCTCCATGAGCCTTACATGAAAGAAGAAATTTCTTATCTCACCCCTACCCTTTACCAATTAAACTAACTCAAAGCGCCCGAACATGGGCGCTTTCTTCATTTGCATTTATGAGCTACTTCGGTTCACTAGCAAAATCTTTGTCAGTGACGGGCTCAAGCCACGTACTCTGATTGTTTGGCACATTGGTTTCAACTGAAATGTGAGTCATCCAAGTATCAATACCGCCTCCGTGCCAGTGTTCTACATTAGGCGCAATCTTTATGACATCCCCTTTTTTGATGATACGAACTGCCTGACCTCGTTCCTGATAGCGGCCTTCACCGGAGATAACGAGCAGGATCTGACCTCCAGAATGCTTATGCCAAAAAGTACGAGCTTTAGGTTCGAATGTGACATTGCCAATCGGCGCGTTAAACGTCTTATCGTTTTCAGAAAGCATTGTTAAGTACGACTGACCTGTAAAAAATTTCCCATATGGGTTGGCTGGTCCTTGGGCAAAGACCGTATCAATTGGAGCTTTCACTTCAGCGGCATTCGTAGTTCCGATAGCCGATAAGACAACTGCTGCCAACGCCAGAGACTTCAAAACTTTCATCGTCCTTCTCCTATGGTGGGATGGTTTTAATGATTTAATCGTACTAAAGCAATTACCGATTGCCCTCCTTAGAATTCGCAAATCCTTGCTTATTTATGCAAAGGGCTCGCCAATGAGCGAGCCCCTTAAGTTTGATAGGTTAGTTTTTTAATCAAGCACGTTCATAAACAAAGTGACCGTTGACCATCGTCGCATCTACCTTGACTTTGAGGATATCGTCTGAAGCAACAGTAAAGATATTGTCACTTAAGATTACTAGGTCAGCAAAATATCCCTTCATCAAACGACCCTTAACCTTTTCTTCAAAGGAAGCGTAGGCACTTTCGATTGTGTAAGCGTCAACAGCTTGATAGACATCCATGCATTCTTCCGGATGGAAACCGCCCTGCGGCTCGCCTCGGAGGTTCTTGCGCGTGACCGCACAGTAGATGTTAGCAATCGGATCCATATCTTCAACGGGACTGTCAGTACCGAAACTCGTATGAACACCCAAATCCACCAATGTCTTAAATGCGTAACTCGTTGCTGCAAGCTCCTTGCCGACACGATCTTCCACAATACCGGTGTCATAGTGCAGGAAAATCGGTTGTACTAAGGCAAGAATATCATTTTTGGTAAAGCGCTCTAGTAATGGACGATCCGTGATCTGAACATGAATGATGCCTAGACGCAAGGGGTTCGTACCATCGCAAACCTTGTCATAAGCATTGAGCACATTTTCAATAGCTGCATCACCGATTGCATGGATGACAACACCGCACTGATTTTGAACCGCCATACCGACAAGCGTATCGATTTCCTGCGGCGTCAGTGTGGCAATCCCGCATGTGCTCGGATCATCAGCATAGGACTTACGCATTAAAGCAGTTCTTGCACCAAGACTACCGTCAACAAATAACTTCAAAGGACCAATGCGGTTAAAGTCATTACCTGTGCCCGTACGATAGCCCTTATTCAAAAAAGTCTGAAAACCCTTGGGTTCCATGAAACTAAATTGATGATAGGCACGCACAGTGGGCGTTTCGCTTAAGACCTGATCGTAGGCTTCAAGCGTGGATTCCCAATCACCCAAGCGAACGTCACAAGTCTGAACAGAGGTTACTCCGGTTTCATTTGCGTGACGAATTGCAGTACGAAGCAAACGCTTCTTGGTTTCCAAAGAGCGCTCGCTCATTAGGCATCGTACCTGAGCACGGGCATTTTCACGAAAGACTCCTGTGAGTTCGCCGTTTTCCTGATCAATAGCTCCGCCAGCATTAGGCACGGTCTCTGTGGTGATACCGGCCATTTCAAGCGCCTTTGTATTGCACGTCAAAATATGTCCGCAGGCACGATCAAAGATAATAGGATGTTCGGTTGAAATCTTATCCAAATCGTGACGGGTCAAAAGACGATGTTCGTCTGTGAAATAGTCCTGATTCCACCCCATACCGTGAATCACTTCGCCGGGCTGAGGATGATTTTCTTCGATATAGCACCGAGAGCGTTCAATCACTTCCTTAATTGAGTTCGCTCCCTGAAGACGCACGGCAGCCAAAGCGATACCGGTGTTAAAGAGATGTTGGTGCGAGTCGTTAAATCCGGGAACAATCGTGCGACCCTGAGCATCGTACTCAGTTACGTTACCGTGTGCGGCTGCACGGACTTCGGCTTCTGTGCCCACAGCAGTAATTCGTCCGTCATCGCCCACCAAAAGCGCTTGAGCAAAGACACCGCGTTCAACATAGACATTGGCGTTATAAATTAAGGTAGACATATTTATTCTCCATTTTCCTTTGTTTGAGCGGCTAGTTGTGCATCGTGCTGCTTGCGGAACATTACTTCATAGATAGCCAAGCCGAGCAAAGGAACAATCAAACCTAACAAAACCGTGATGGGGTCATTGCCGATCGTGTTGATGATCAATCCGATCATAACTGCACAAATGATCAAAATCGGAATCGGATAGAACCAAACGCGATACGGGCGTTCCAAATCCGGATACTTACGACGAAGCACGATCACGGAGAAGAACGTCATGCCGTGGAAAATCATGCCACACAAAGCAACGAGGCTTGTGAGTTCACCCAAGGTTCTCGACAAAATCAAAACGATAGCAAGAGCTGCTGAAGCCAATTGGGCGTTCACGGGTGTACGGTACGTAGGATGCAGCTTCGCAAAGGGCTTAAAGAATGCTCCGTCACGAGCCATGGCGTAGGTCATACGCGGGAAAGCTAAAACGCAGCCGTTTAAAGAACTGAAGATAGCCAAAATCATGGCAGCCCCCACAATGTAAAGACCTGCGCTGCCAAAGAGCATATTAGCTGCTTCGGTTCCAAGGTAATAATTACCGGAATTGACCATTTCAACGATCTTGCCGTAGGGCACCACACGGAAGATAGCGTAGTTAAAGAGTACGTACAAAAGTGCAACACCTACGATAGCCAAAATTAAGGCTAAAGGAATGTTTCTCTTCGGGTTCTTGATTTCTTCTGCAATGTTGTTGAGGTTCGTCCATCCTTCATATGCCCATAACGTTGCAATCACAGCAAAACCGATCATGGAAAGCAGTGTAGAAATCGATGGCATTTCACCTGGGTACATGAAAAGATCAGGAGACTCTTCACCCAAAAGCAGACCGGCAAACAAAATAAGAAGAATCGGTAGCATCTTTAAAACCATGAAAACGTTGCCCAAACGGCTACCGATACCCACACCGCGAATATTGATAAGTGTGAGCAATAATACGGTCGAAATGGCAATGACCTTTTGCGTAACAGGGTCAATTGTCCAAATTGAATTGAGGGCCGCAGCGAAAGCCACCGCCAATGCAGCGATAGAGCCAGGGTTAGAGAGGCAGAAATTGCCGAAGCCACACATGAAAGCGATACGTTCGCCGTAAGCTTCACGAAGGTAAACGTAATAGCCGCCAGCCTTCGGAATCATGGCTCCCAATTCGGCAAAGCAGATACCGCTCAAAAGCGTTACCAAACCACCGATTAACCAAACCAAAAGGGACAAGCCCGGGCTCATACCCGCGCGCTGAAGAACGATTGCACCGATATAGAAAATACCGGAACCGATCATGATACCTGCCAAAACTGAGATGCCACCGAAAAGCGTCACATCGCGACGCATTTCTGTGCGTTCACTTTGCAGGTTATTGGCTGCAGAGTTAGTTGTCATCTTAAAATCCTTATGAAGAATGACCAAAAGCTAAAAAAAGTTGCATCCATCGATGCAACCTTGCTTTTGTCAATCCAATCAGACGATGACAGCCGTTTGCGATCGATAGCTCCTCCACCTCTTTTTCAGAAGCAGGAGTCATGGAAATATTCTTTCCATGCCCAACTGGTGATCCCTACCGGAATCATCGTTTCGGCGACTTGACCTTTTTCGAGCTGTCCCAGGGTGTCCCCTCGAGCCGATACTGATTCGCGTCGCGCCTCTATCAACTTTCGAAGTTTATTAAACGCTAAAAAAATGACTTTGTAAATAGTAATAAAGATAGAAAAAGACCCGAATTTTAAATTTCGGGTCTTTTTTTAAGTAGTTTAGATTAGAGCAACTGAAATTAGGCTTCTGAAGCCTTCACATCAAAAGTGAACTCGTCACCCTTGGCGCTCACGGTTACCGTATCACCCGGTTTGACGCTACCCGCTAAGAGAAGTCGCGAGAGAGCGTTTTCAATATGATCTTGTATGGCGCGCTTTAAGGGACGAGCACCATAGAGAGGATCAAAGCCAACCTTTGCGATTTCCGTGAGGGCTGCCTCATCGACCACCATCTTAATGTCTTGTGCTTCAACACGTTCGGCCAATTTCTTCAATTGGATCTTAGCGATATCTTTAATCACCGATTCACCCAACGCATTAAAGACCACAATTTCATCAATACGGTTGATGAATTCAGGACGGAAATGCTCCCGCACCTGAGTCATCACAGCCGTACGGATCTCATCTTTTCCGGCACCCACCAGGGACTGAATCTCATGCGAACCTAAGTTACTCGTCATAATAATGACCGTATTCTTAAAGTCCACCGTTCTGCCCTGGCCATCGGTCATACGACCATCATCGAGCACCTGCAAAAGGACGTTAAAGACGTCCGGATGCGCTTTTTCAACCTCATCGAGCAAAATCACGCTGTAGGGTTTACGGCGTACGGCTTCTGTCAGGTAGCCGCCTTCTTCATAACCAACATATCCCGGAGGCGCACCGATCAAACGGGCAACTGAGTGCTTTTCCATGAATTCACTCATATCGATACGAATCATTGCGTCTTCAGTATCAAAGAGGAATTCAGCCAAAGCCTTTGTTAATTCCGTCTTACCGACACCCGTGGGTCCTAAAAAGAGGAAAGAACCGTACGGACGGTTGGGGTCCGAAAGACCTGCTCTTGAACGCAGGATAGTCTCAACCACCGCCTTTACAGCTTCTGGCTGACCCACTACACGGCGTTGCAACGCCTCAGCCATGTTAAGAAGTTTCTGGCGCTCACCCTCCATCATCTTTGCAACAGGGATACCGGTTGCACGAGAAACCACTTCAGCTATTTCCTCTGCGCCTACACTTGTACGCAAAAGCTTGGGCTTAGTTTCATCTTTCTTAGACTCTTCCTTGCGAAGTTTTTCTTCGAGTTTTGGCAGAACCCCATATTGCAACTCAGCCAATTTTTCAAACTGACCCTGACGGCGATATTCTTCCATCTGGTGACGTGTCTTTTCAATATCGTCACGAACGGTCTTGGCCTCTAGCGCCTCGATCTTTTCCTTCTTCCAGATTTCTTCCAAGTCGCCGTACTGTTTTGTCAGTTCGGTGATTTCATCTTCAATCGCTGCTAGACGTTTTTTACTCGCATCATCGGTTTCTTTCTTCATCGCTTCTCGTTCAATCTTCAATTGAATGATTCTGCGATCCAATTTATCGAGCTCTTCGGGCTTGGAGTCAATTTCCATCTTCACACGAGCAGCCGCTTCATCAATCAAGTCAATCGCCTTATCGGGCAAAAAACGATCAGTGATGTAGCGGTGTGAGAGCTCTGCAGCAGTCACAATGGCTGGGTCAGTAATTTCCACTCCATGGTGTGCTTCGTACTTTTCTTGCAGACCGCGCAAAATAGCGATGGTGTCTTCTACGCTCGGTTCATCAACCATGACCTTTTGGAAACGGCGCTCAAGAGCAGCATCCTTTTCAACGTACTTTCGATATTCATCAAGCGTTGTAGCACCAATTACGTGCAATTCTCCGCGAGCCAGTGCGGGCTTTAACATATTGCCCGCATCCATCGAACCCTCAGTTTTACCTGCGCCCACAACGGTATGCAATTCATCAATAAAAAGAATAATCTGACCGTTGGCGCGGGTAACTTCTTTTAAGAGTTTTTTGAGACGCTCTTCAAATTCACCGCGGTATTTAGCTCCAGCAATGAGCCCTGCCATATCCAGACTCAAAATACGCTTATTTTTAAGCGTATCAGGCACTTCACCGTTGACAATACGCTGAGCCAAACCTTCGACTACTGCAGTCTTACCCACACCCGGCTCACCGATCAAAACCGGATTATTCTTCGTTCTGCGCTGCAAAATCTGCATTGCACGTCGAATTTCATCATCACGGCCAATGACCGGATCGAGTTTGCCTTCCCGAGCCTTTGCGGTTAAGTCAATCGTGTACTTTTTGAGCGCTTCACGTTGATTTTCTGCATCGGGATTATCAGCCTTATCTCCACCTCTGACCTCTGCGATGCAGGCTTCTAACGCTTTGCGAGTAAGACCGCACCGTTTGGCAATACGCGCGGCTTCCCCTTGAGCTTGCGTTAAAGCCAAAAGCGCCATATCCACGGAAATAAACTCATCACCGTGAGCCATCGCCTCTTTTTCGGTGAGATTTAACCAATTGATCAAATCGCGTCCAGGTTGAATGTCACCACCAGTACCGCTCACCTTAGGCAAACGGCGAACCGTATCTTCCACTTCTTGAATCAATCTTTGAACCGAGACACCCGCCCTTTGCAACAATGACTTCGTGGATCCGTCCTCATCGCGCAAAAACGCAGCGAGAAGGTGTATATCCTCCATGATTTGGTTGTCGTTGCCAAGCGCAATCGTTTGTGCGTCAGCCAAAGCTTGTTGGAATTTTGTCGTTAACTTATCTTGTCTCATTGTTTCATATCCTTTTGCTTCACCTCTATTGACTGGTGAAACACATCTTGCTAAGTCCTATATGGGGGAAGAAAAAGAATTTTCAAGAGGCAAAATAAGTTTTCATTCTCTTTATTTTTCAAAGAGATATATTATTAGAAACAGATTGTCACAGAAAAAAATCTGCAAACTTAAAGGTGACCGCGAATGGTGATCACACCCAAAACGAGCGCAACAAATGATCCCCCTATATGCATAAAGAAATGCTCTAGAGCGGAGAGCCATTGACCGTTAAGCATAAAGTGGAGATTTTCACCTAAAACAGCTGTGAGAGTAGAAAAGGCACCCAAAAAACCGGTAATCACAAAAAGACGAACTGCGGGAGAAATCTCCGGCCGAGTGGAAAGCCAAGCCAATGCCAACCCCATCAAATACGCGGCACAGAGATTGGACAGGAGTGTGCCCAAGGGTGAAGCTAAAAACCAGGAAGTACTGTTAAAAGCATATGTTAGGCCCCAGCGAAGCATGGCGCCCAGTGTGGCACCCGTTGCAACGCTTATTACTACTAGCCAAAGTGGTCCGTCTTTTGTCATGATAGTGTCAAAAAAATTTGCGAAGATTGTACGCCAAGAGGCGTGAGCTTTGTTAAGCTGGTGCTTAAACTTTTTTAAAGGACAAAAATCATGGCCATTTCTTTAGGTGAAACGATTCCGGTCTTTAACGCAGAAGCAACCTGCGGAGAAATCTCTTCAGAGATGTTTAAAGGCCGCTACACAGTTTTGTATTTTTATCCCAAAGACAATACCAGCGGCTGCACAATGGAAGGCAGAGACTTTGCAGCGCTATATGATGAATTCAAAAATGAAGGTTGTGAAATCATTGGGGTCTCACGCGATTCACTCAAAAGCCACAACAATTTCTGCGCCAAACAGGGCTTTCCCTTTGCTCTCATCAGCGATAAGGAAGAGTCACTTTGCCGCACTTTTGATGTCATTAAACTTAAAAAACTTTATGGCAGAGAGTATATGGGCATTGAACGCAGTACGTTCTTAATTGATCCGGAAGGAAAAATTTGCGGAGAATGGCGCAAAGTAAAAGTCGCAGGCCACGCTCAGGCTGTTTTGGATCATCTCAAAAGCCTTAAGGAGTAGTTCGCATGCCGCTTCCTCCCCTGCCTACTGAAATGGGCTGCATTCTAAAAGACATTGAAAAACAAACTCAGGAAACTGTTCAAGAGCCTGTTGTCAAAGAAGCACTCGTCAGTAAAAACTCTCGTGTACGCAAAAAAGTCACTGCAACAGAATCAACTCCGGCTACCGTTTCTGAGCCGAAATTGTTCACAACAGCGAAGAGTACAACCTCAAAACGCGTTAAGGGCTATCGAGCAAAAACTCACGGCAAAAAACTTTTCGTGTTGGATACCAATGTACTCATGCACGATCCGATTTCACTCTTTCAGTTTGAAGAACACGATGTGTTTCTTCCGATGATGACACTTGAGGAATTGGACGGGCATAAAAAAGGAATGAGTGATGTTGCACGAAATGCCCGTCAGGTCTCTCGTTACCTTGATCAGCTATTGAGTCACAGCGGCGGCTCCATCGCCGAAGGCATTGAACTAAACGCCCTTGGGCATATTGAAGCAAAAGGAAAACTTTTTTTCCAAACGCACTCATTTGATGCCGAGCTACCTCAGGGGCTACCCCAAGGCAAAGCAGACAATCAGATTTTGGCTGTCGTTCAAGCACTACAAAATCATGAAAAAGAGCGCTCGGTGGTACTAGTCTCCAAAGACATCAACATGCGGATTAAAGCTACCGCCATGGGGCTTTTGGCTGAAGACTATTTCTCAGATAAAACGCTTGACGATACCGATATGCTCTACTCAGGCAGGACGGAGCTGCCTGAAGACTTTTGGGAGACGCACGGCAAGAAAATGCAAAGCTGGAAAGAGGACGGCAGAACTTGGTACAAGGTCACAGGCCCCCTCGTTGCCGAGTGGTTCACCAATCTTTTTGTGTATCTGCCGGATAATTCTTTCATGGCACAGGTCAAAAAAATTGAAGGAAAAACGGCTACCCTTTGTGTCGTTCGCGACTACATGCAGTCAAAGCACTCGGTCTGGGGCATTACCGCTAGAAACCGCGAACAGTGTTTTGCTCTTGACCTACTCATGAACCCCGATATCGATTTTGTGACGCTATTGGGGCAAGCAGGCACAGGCAAGACACTTATCACTTTAGCTGCAGCACTTACGCAGACGCTCGATATGCGGCGCTTTTCTGAAATTATCTTTACCCGCGCTACTGTGAGCGTTGGAGAGGAAATTGGCTTTTTGCCCGGTACAGAAGAAGAAAAGATGCTGCCATGGATGGGAGCTTTAGAAGATAACCTTGAAGTGCTCAATAACATTGATTCAGGCAGTGACTGGAGCCGGCATGCTGCAAATGATTTAATCAGAAGCCGCATTAAGGTAAAAAGCATGAGTTTCATGCGAGGACGCACGTTCTTAAATAAATTTGTCATTATTGATGAGGCACAGAATCTGTCGCCCAAACAGATGAAAACACTGATTACCCGCGCCGGACCCGGTAGCAAAATTGTTTGTTTAGGCAATATTGCACAAATTGACACCCCTTACCTGACAGAGGGTTCATCGGGACTAACCTATGTGGTTGATCGTTTTAAGGGCTGGGAGCATTCTGGCCACGTAACACTGCAACGTGGTGAAAGAAGCAGGCTAGCTGATTTTGCAAGCGAATCACTCTAAAAATAATGGCTCCGAAAGGAGCCACTTCTTTATCCTAAAGCACAGTCCAGGGTCATCATGAGAACAAATCCTGCCATCACACTTAGGGTACCAATATTGGAGTGCTCGCCCAAATTAGCTTCGGGAATCAATTCTTCGACGACAACATACATCATCGCCCCTGCACTAAAAGCTAAAAGCCAAGGCATAAAAGGAGAAATCCAGCTTGCGCAAAGAACTACCAAAATGCCAAACACTGGCTCTGCCAAACCAGAAAGAGCTCCGAACGTAAAGGCTTTTTTTGCACTGTAGCCTTCCTGACGCAAAGGCAGAGCCACTGCAGCGCCTTCAGGTACATTTTGTATACCCATACCGAGTGCTAAAGCGAACGCGGCCGACAATGCAAGAGGATCACCTGTTTGACCAGCAACAACGAACAAAAGCCCTACACTCATGCCTTCCGGTATGTTATGCAACGTCACCGCAAAAAATAGAAGCGATGCACGCGAAAGATGCGACTTTGGTCCTTCTGGATTTTTAGAGCCAGGATGCAAGTGCGGAAGTAATTCATCTAAACAAAGTAAAAACGCCACTCCTAAAATAAAACCGCCAGCAGCAGGCAGCCACCCCATGCCACCGGCCTCTTCGGCGGCCTCCATAGCAGGAATCAAAAGACTCCAGACTGAAGCGGCAATCATAATGCCAGCCGCCAAACCCAAAGCCAAACGGTGAATGTTCTCCGAAATGGTTTTTCTGAAGAAAAAGACGCTTGCCGCTCCTAAAGCCGTCATCATAAAGGTGAAGCCTGTGCCGCCTGCAGCCCAACCTATCATGGTGAGTAAATCTGAAGAATGCATTATTCACCTCACTTTTCGATATTCCTTCTGAAAAGAACGACAAAATCAGGACCTTAAAATGATCAATATTTTGAAAATTCTTTTTACTGTTCTTTAAAAATATTACCCAGAACTAATTTCTTAGTTTCAAAGAGAATACTTTAATTTTTTTGAAAGTCAACTTCTAAAGTTTTTAAAGTTGAGTTTGAAACGAAGAATAAAAATATTTTTAGCTCCATCTTAAATTGATAGAATGAGTGTAACTATTAACGGAGACTAACTAAAATGGCCAGACAAATGAGTGCTATCAATCAAGCAATGCTTTACTTAGAAGTCATCAAACGTATTCCTAGACATCGTTTTATTTCTTCAGTAGAGATACAAAACAGTCTCCAAGCGGCTGGAATCAATGTGCAAACACTCACCCTGCAGCGCTATTTAAAGCAACTCTACGACTCAGCCGACCTACCGCTTGAGCGAGACGACACAAGCAAACCGTATCGCTATAGGATGGGAACAGATACAACTCCCTTCCCTTTTACTCAGCTTTCTCCCAAAGAAGCGATGATGCTCAGACTTGTCGAAGAGAATTTGCGCTATCAATTGCCTGGCAAACTCAACAAAGCCATGGAACCATTTTATGACGCTGCTCGCCAGACGCTTTCACAGATTCAGGGGCGAATGAGTCGTGAAAATGAGTGGTTGAGTAAAGTAGCAGTTGTCACCAACACTTTGCCGCAAATTCCACCCAATATTAAACCTTGTGTTTTTGATTGCGTCTCTAACGCGCTTTTTGAAAATAAAAAACTCAAAATCACTTATCACAATCTCAAAGGCGAGCAAAAAACTAAGACTGTCTCCCCTCTCGGATTGGTTCAACAAGATTTCCGACTTTATCTCGTCTGCCGCTTTGATGGCTATCTGGATATCCGACATATTGCTTTACACCGTATTAGCCACTCTGAAGTGCTTAGTGACCCGATTATCAAAGAACAAAATTTTGATCTTAGAAAGTACGTTAAGGCACATCACTTTAACTATTCAAATGCTTCAACGCCCATGATCAAACTAACGCTTGAATTTACGGCTGAAGCCATGGCCACCAATTTAACTGAAGCGCCGCTTAATAAAACACAGCGGATCGAAAAGCTTGACAATGGGCATTATGTACTGACAGTTGACATTGAAGACAGCATTTTGCTTGACGGCTGGATTAATACATGGAAAGAAGTCTCGGGGATTATTCGTGTAGAAAAAAATGCCTTGTAATAAGGTTGATTGAAGATGCTAAAAACCATTTACAGTAACGCCTACGAAATTCTCGAAGCTTATCTTACGGCTGAAATGGCGGAGGATAAAAAAAAGGCGGCTAACCCTTTTGAGCGCGTCAGAATTATTTCTTCTTCAGGCGCAATCAATAACCGACTGCGCCAGCATCTAGCAAAAGAAAACGGAATCTGCTCGGGTATCGATTTCTGGACTACACAATCCTGGTTTCACAACTATGCAGGCATCGGTGTTGGCGAACCCGATGAAGCTCAGGACTTTGTTTGGGTAATTTGGTCAGTGCTCACAGACGATTTCATCAATCAGTTTGATCGTTTAAAAACCTATTTCATCCATAGAGTCGGCTCGAAGGAAAAAGCGCTTGCACGATATGAGTTAGCGCAAAAAATCGCCTCGGTTTTTGATAAATACGTCAATTATCGTTTTGATTGGGTGGCCAACTGGATGGGACTTGGTCAGATTGAGTCAAAGGCGCTTTACGGTAAAGACGTAGAACAATCAATTGAAAATGAACGAAAAGCCCTAGAAATACATCCAGACTATAGTTGGCAAAAAGCCATCTGGGAAAAACTAGCTCAAACGACGGTTTGGGCCGGAAGAGAAACATTAAAGCTCTACGCTCGTCCCGAATCACTACAAATTAAACTCGCCAATGAGCCACGGACCCTGCACTTTTTTGCTCCGACTGGCATATCGCCTTTGATGCTACCTGTCATCAAGATGCTCTCTGAGAGTGCTCATCAAGTCTTCGTCTATCTCATGAACCCTTGCGTTGAATACTGGTTTGAGTCAAGCTTTGATGACAATAAAAGTGAAAAAGCGCTCACCTACTTGAGAAAAAACGCTGCCTCCACACGAGCGCTGATCAACCGCTTTTGGACTTTTACACCGGAGGGGCTCGAAAGTGGTGATCATAAGCCAACAGAACTGCAACACTTAACCTGTGCCCCGATTCAAAAACTTCCTATTTGGACACAAAGTGAAACTGAACGGCTTGATCTCGTTATCAATGACGGCTCGCTTTTGCATCAAGTTCAAAAGGCTATCGTTGAAAATTGTTCAGATGAAATTCCTGATGTTTTTGATTCAAACGATCGCTCGGTGCGTTTAATTCAAGCACCGACTTTGACCCGAGAAGTTCAGAATGCAATCAATATAATCCAGGCTCTTTTTGCCGATAAAAGTCTTGGTTTAAAGCCTGAAGATATACTTATTGTCACCCCTGAGATTGATAAGACAGCTCCTGTCTTTGAAGCCTGCATGCAGGCACTTCCCTCTGAATATCGGATGGATTATCAAATCATGGGCCAATCGCAGATTGATACTGATAAAAGTGCACAAAGCCTCATTGATTTAGGTTTGCTTATCATGCAGGAACTTTCACTGCCTAAACTAAATGCTTGGCTTGAGCTGCCCTTGGTCGGTCAAAGTCTGGGACTGTCTCTGGACGAACTCAATATTTTGCACGATTGGCTTCTAGCTGCTGGTTTTCGTAACGGAATCAATATTGAGCATTACCGCTACACCCTCCCACAAGCCGATGCAATCAGTATAAATGAGGCCGCAGATGGAACACTAGAGCGGGCCATTGAGCGCCTTGCCTGGGGATACGTATTTAAAGAAGACAATCAATCATGCCCTATTGATATCTTACCCATACAACACGGATCTGATCGCTTTGCAACGATTGCGGAAAATGAATCGCTTTTTTTAAAACTCTGCCATTTGAGTGAAAAGCTTGAAGAGTCTTTTAAAGCAATGACCGCTCTCGGAGATGAGGCGCTTCCGGCAGACATGTCACTTTGGGCCCATGGACTCATTGACCGCTTCTTTAGTGAAAGTGCGGATCACTTTTCTGTCATGTCAATGAGAGGTTGCCTCAGAGCTCACGAGTGGGCACTGACGACTGTGCCTGAACCCATCACGATGCCCCTTTCTGTTTATTGGCGAGCGCTGTCTGACAAAATTGCTTCACCAATAGACCGAAATCCAGCCGTAGGCCGTATTACGCTAGCTTCAATGCAAACCTTTAGGGCTCTTCCTTTCAGAGTCATCATTGCGCTTGGTATGGGTGAAGAGTCAGGATTTCCGGGCAACCAGCGTTTTGAGGAATTCGACTTAATGGGTGTTGATGAACTCAAAAGACAAAATGATCGTGACAGTCGATCAGATAACCGTAATGTCTTTTTGGACCTATTCCTTTCAGCCAGAGACTGTTTTATCTGCTCTTACTGTATCGGAACAGACAAAAAAACACCGTTAAACCCATCGCCAGTCGTAGTGGATTGGCTTGATTTGCTGACTCTTAATGCAAAAGCTCAAGGCAAAGAAACAGTTCTTGAAACCAAAGCCCGTTTAACAAAATCCATTACCGCGGAAATTACCCTAACCGATACGGCAGAAGACAATTTCAAAACAGAAGGCCCAAGGTACTGGAAAAGCTTCATGCAAAGCACACTTGATGCAATAAATTGTGCCAAATCATCCGGCTATCAAAGCATAGAACCTATTATGCTCAGCGGTCCTTTTGCTTCTCATCTGATCAATGAAACTCTTTATCTTGAAGATTTGCTAAGTTTTTACAAGGATCCTACCGCTTGGGTACAAAGAAAAATAGACTTCAGGCTCTACGAAACAGAACTTGAGGAGACGGTTGCGCTAACAGCAAAAATGAATCCCTTGGATCTGGCCATTCTCAGGCGCTCTCTTTCTGAACAACTGGCTCGGGGTGAAAGCATCGAGGCGATTGAGAAAAGATTGCAGTGTGATCCGTCTAAAGGTACGCCTGCCGTAAGGCTCTTATCATGTATAGGTGAAATTACTGTAGCCCAAAACATTCAAGCCATAAAAGAAGAGATTGAATCAAAAACAACGACCACCGTGCAGACACTCAGTAAAGCTTTACCGAAGAGGGGCTACTTCAGTGAACTGGTTGCCGAAGATGTTAAGCTTTATCGCTTCAACGAACAGATTTCTGAAAATGAAGCTCCTTGGCTTAAGCCCTTGGATACAAATTGCTCCTATATAGTGACTGAATGCACCTCAAATTTGGCACTGAATCGTATATTCGTACAAGTGGCCATACTTAGTTACCTGGGTTTAAAACCAAAAATTATTGTTTTAGACAGCACTGATGAGAAACTCGTTAAAGTGTTTGACTCAATTCAAACAAAAAATGCCTCTTATTTTGTTGAAAGCCTCATAGACTTGATGAGTAAACAAATAGAAAAAGCCTGTTTTATGACTTCTAAAGGCGAATACAACAAAATGGAAACCGTATTGTGGCGCGGCCGTGATTACGACACGGTTAAAACACTCAGTGAGGCTTTTTTCGATAAGGCAATTGAACTCATTACACCGGAGATCATCTTTCCTCAAACTAAAAAGCGCAAGAAAGCTCAATCAGATAAAAAAATAGAAAATTTTGAAATGAGCTTAATGAACTTGCTCAACGGAGAGCGCTTATGAGTAAAGTCTTTGATGTTGTAAAAACTCCTCTTTCAGGCCGTCACCTAATTGAAGCAAGTGCAGGAACCGGCAAGACCTATTCGCTGATTCATATTGTTTTGCGACTTATTATTGAGGAAAAGATTGCAATAGATCGGCTTCTTTTGGTGACCTTTACCAAAGCGGCCACCGCTGAGTTAAAGCAGCGCGTCAGAAACCTTTTGATTCAAGCACATGAAGCTTTCCTCGAATCAAAAGAAGAAGACGAGCGCTATGACAAAACGCTTTTAAAGTTAATCGCCAAATGGCGCTTGATGGGCATTAAAGAGGAAGTCTTTAAAGAGGCTATTGATCGCATGGATGATGCCTCAATCTGCACCATTCACAGCTTCTGCCAAAAGATGCTTGATGAACACCGCTTCTCCAGCTCAGAAGGCTTTGACTTTGAATTCGGAGAGGATACTGATTTTAAAAATGAAGTGATTGAGCAATTCCTGCGCAAAGAACTTACAGAGGCATCGGATGACCGTTTAAAGGCAGTGCTTTTATCATCTTCACCCTGGCGGGATATTTTGGACGCTATCACAGCAGCTCCTAAGGATTCAACGATCGAATTTTTCGAGCAGCAAGTTTTTATCGACCCAAGGACAAGTCAGGCTCAAAACAACCTTACCGATGATCAAGTGGCTATTGAAAAAGCGGTGAGAAAGATTTTAGAGCGATTTATCGCGACAGTACCAGAAGAACTCCGGAGCAAAAAGCGTGAAGCCGGAATTCGCTCTTTCGATGACCTGTTGATGGATATGTACGCTCAACTCAACAACACCCTCTTTATCAAAGGCGTACAACAACGCTATGATGGGGTGCTCATCGATGAGTTCCAAGATACCGATCCCATTCAATACGCAATTTTTAAGCGACTTTTTTTATCCGGTGACAGCACAGCCCGATCGGTCTTTTTTGTGGGCGATCCCAAACAGTCAATCTATAGGTTCAGAAACGCTGACTTAAACACCTATCTTGCAGCTAAAGCTGATATCGCAGAAGTCTATGAGCTTGACGTAAACTATCGCTCAAGCCCTAAACTTTTAGAAGCATTCAATCGTTTCTACTGTACAAGTCAAAAACCCTTCCTGGACTCCGGTATTGACTATCGAGCCATTAAAGCAGGAGCAACTAAGTCTGCTTTGCTTGTCCGAACACCGGAAGGCGAAAAAGAGCTTCCTGTATTTGAAGTGTGGCAAAAAAATGAAAAGACGACACTCAATCCCGCTTCTAGCAGAGATCAGCAGTCCGCATTAATTGCCAACGAAATTGAAGCGCTTTTATCAGGTTCAGTTTATAAAGCTGCTGACAAAAAACTGCTTCCCAGTGACATCGCTATTTTGGTTCATCATAAAAAGGATGCACACTGCCTCATCGAATATTTAACCAAAAAAGGTATTCGCGTACTTTTCCAGGATGACAATAACATCTTTCAGACTGAAGAAGCTCGCGAGATGCTGCTAGTTCTGAAAGCGATAGAGTCGCCAGAGGATGTGCGCACTTTGAAGTTAGCCCGTAGTACACGTCTCATGGGAGAAAGCATCAACAATATCGTGCCCGAAGCTTTTAGCACTGATGATGAAAAAGTTGATGATCAGGCAGCATTAAAAGCAAGAGAATTGATTGAGCAGGCACTCATACTGGCAGAAAAAAGAGGGATTGCTGCTGCGCTTTCACGCATCATGCTCGAGTGCAAAACCCAAAATCGTTTACTCCCCGTTCAAAACGGTGAGAGGCGACTTGCAAACTATCAGCAGTTAATCGAATTTTTGCAGGAAGCTTCCTTATCACTTAAAGGAATTTCAGGTCTCACGAGGTGGCTAACTCAAAAAATTGCTCATCCTGGTGATGACGAACGTTATCACCTCAGAATTGACAGTGACGCCAATCTGGTCAATGTTATGACGATTCATAAAAGTAAGGGGTTAGAATTTCCAGTGGTCTTTTTGCTTTATGCCAATGAGCTTAATGTTTCAGGTGGTGCACGCTACAAAAAGAATGTTTTTAAAGAAGTCCGCGATGGGAAAATCACACTCAAAATCAGTTTCACGCAACTTTATCCTGAGGTCGTAGAATCGATTAACCACGAACAAGAGTTAGAAATCCTACGTTTGGCTTACGTAGCTATGACACGTGCCTCACAAAGACTTGTGATGCCGCTTACTTACTTCAAAAGCAACTCCAAACTGAAGGGTTTTGACAACGCCTACACTAGGAGTCTGATTGGAAAATCTTCGGTTTCAAGTGAGGAGTTTGAAACTAAAGTCCAATCGTTTTTTGATCAGGGGAAAGATTCTGGAATATTTCTCCGCAATCTCGATGACGAGATCCAAATTCTAGATTGGCATCAGCAATGTGTCGCCACCAAGCTTGAAAACGTGCACACAGAAGAGCTCAGCGCTGCACACGGGCAAAGTATTCCTACCTCATGGTTCCCGACGAGCTACACAGCACTGGCGCGAGGTGCAGCAGAGACTTCAGAAGCGCTTACGCTTATTGAAGAAAAAGAAGATTCATCAATTGAAGATAATGATGTATTAATTGCCCCGCCCTCAGAAAATCAACCGGCAGCCTCGGAACTTAGCATTATGGATTTCGAGCGGGGTCTGGAGAGCGGAACATTTCTTCATGCACTTTTTGAAAAAGCCGATTTTTCCCTGGTTAAAGAGGCTTTTGAAGGTAATGATGAAGCTGAACAAAAGATCAACCATCAGCTTTTGCGACAAGTTCAACCCTTCAAATACCACATGCAACCTTATGGCGTTGAGAAATGGCTACCTGTTTTTAATCGTCTTCTCAAAGATGTGCTTTGCTCTAGGATCGTTGATCGGACAATCTTTGGAACACAAAAAGATCTGAGGCTATGCGAGCTGGTTCAAAGTGCTAAAACTTCTGAAATGAGTTTTACGATCCCAATCGGTGAGACGTTAGAAGGTCGAGAGGCAATAAGTGCAAAAAATTTAAGCCGCCTTTTAAACCACTTCGATTCCATTTATCACATTGAAATCGAAAACAATCACACACTTAAAGGCTATTTAACTGGCGCCATAGACCTCACCTTTGAATTTGAGGGGCGCTTTTTTGTACTTGATTGGAAGGGAACAAAGCTTGCTGATCAGCCCGAAGGATTTAACGCTGAAAGAATGTTGCAGGAGGTGGAGCGTCATCACTACAGCCTTCAATATCTGATTTATCTTGTTGCTCTAAGACGGCACCTAAAATTCTGCGGCATTGAGGATGCGGATCAAAAAATCGGCGGAGTCATTTATGCATTTATTCGTGGCATCCATGCAGATGATTACCCTCCTTATGGCGTGTTAACTGCGCAACCGCCCCTTGCAATCATTCAATGCCTAGATGATTTCTTTGCTCACGGTTATGACGAAAGAACAATTCGTCAGTTTGCAGCTCAAAAGGACAATTGATATGGCCAGAAGAAAACCTTTAGCTATTATTTTGGATTTAGACGGAACCCTTTGCAATTGCGAACATCGCGTTCATTTTATGCGTGAGCGTCCGAAGCGCCGTGATGAATTTCATTCTGCCTGTGTGTTTGATAGTGTCATTGCCCCCACCAAAGCATTAGTGGATATGGCAGAAGAAAAAGGTATTAAAGTAATTCTGCTCTCAGCTCGCCCTTTACGGTTTAAACCCCAAACTGAAAGTTGGCTTGAACAAAATAAGATTCATTACGATCAACTCATTTTGAGCGGTCACCCAGAGTTGTCTGATCCGGAATTTAAATTAAAAATGTACCGAGAATTGATTGAACCCTTCTATGAAATTTTGTTCGCTGTGGATGATCGGGACACCGTAGTTAGCATGTGGCGAGAAAACGCTATTACCTGTTTTGACATTGCAGGCAATCATTTTTCTTAAAGAATTCATTATGGCTGAAGCACAAACACAACTAACAGAAAATCAAAAAGCCTACCGTGTCATAGGACGAGCGCTCTGGCGAACTGTTTGCCGAGATAAAAATAGCTTCCAGGAGGTGCCTTCCTGCCTTAATTCACTTATGGATCTGTTTGCGTTAAGCGAAGAAAGAGGCAGTGTCTGCGTTCAATGGCAAAATGATCATGCTTCGCTTTTATCCAAAGAGGAGCTGGCCGTTTTAATGGACTGTGGGCTTTTAGCTTTAAAACCCGAGCGTTTGACTGATGAGCCCGATCCCCTAATCCCCTTTGTACTTGATCAATGCGGCAATATCACTCGAATATACCAACAAAGGCATTTTTCAGAAGAAAGAGAAGTTGCTCTGAAATTGCTTTCTTTTATTAACCGACAGGATGAGGCTATCAGTAACGCTCAACAAAAAGCTCTTCAAGGTTTTAACTGTTTGCAATACGGTAAACCGGATGAAACAGATGAAAAAAGCCGACATGAGCAACAAGCTGCTGTTGCATTAGCCCTGAAAAAACCTTTTTGCATTATCACTGGCGGTCCGGGTACCGGGAAGACAACGGTAGTAGCAAAACTTCTTGAAAGTCTTCTAAAAGATCAGCCCGATTTAAAAATCGCTTTGGCTGCCCCAACCGGTAAAGCAACAAGTCGGATTATGCAGTCACTTTACGGCTCTTGCGAACGTTTTCCAGATCACTTTCCAAAAGTCATCAGTCGCGTGAAATCGCAGACGCTACCCGCGCGTACGATTCACAAGTGGCTCCTATCTCGAGATGAAAAAGGCAGAAGGCCTAGCGTAGAAAGTCCGCTTGATATTGACGTAATGATCGTTGATGAAGCCTCTATGATTGATTTAAGGCTTGCAAAACGTCTTTTGAGTGTACTAGATTCATCTAGGACACGTTTAATTTTGTTGGGTGACAAATATCAACTCTCTGCTGTTGGTCCTGGTTCAGTTTTAGCGGATATGACGGATCCCACTGGTCCTTTATCTTCCCATTTGGCTGAACTGACAGTCAGTCACCGCTTTACAAGCGACTCTAACGTTGGCCGATTGGCTCAGGCGATCAAAACAGCTGAAAGCCCCTTTAAAGTTGAAGACTTTATTGAGGCGTTCAAAAAGGCTAAAGAAGGTAAAGATCAGGTTAGCATCAAGCTTTATAAACCTAATGAAACAGTGGATCGAAATGTTATCAAATGGCTTATACCGCATCTGAAAAAATATTTGCACGCTTTGGAAGATTTCAGAACAGAAAATCAAGCGCTATTTTCTGATGAGAGAAAACTCAAAGCCCTGTGGCTCATCGCAGAAAGTTTTCGGATTCTCTGTGCTCAAAGAACCGGTCCCAATGGAGTCAATGCTGTTAACCGTTTCATCGAAAGCGTTGTTCGTGAAAAAACGGGAAGTCCTGCTGATGCGCTTTTCTACCCTGGGCGCCTAGTTATTATCCGTAAAAACACTCCGTCTTTGGATGTCTATAACGGTGATGTTGGTATTGTGATTGATGAAAATCGACAGTCCAATCGCTTTGAACTCTATATCGGAGACAGGAATAAACGTATTCCCGTGGGCTTGTTGCCCGAGCACGATACGGCTTTTGCTATGACAATTCACCAATCTCAAGGCTCACAGTTTGAGCACGTTGCCGTGTTGCTACCAAGCAGTGAAGAGAGCCTTTTAGCCTCTCGTGAACTCTTCTATACCGGTGTAACGCGTGCTCAAAAAGAAGCGGCTGTTTTTGGCACCTCAAAAACGATTCGAGCGTCTGTCTTAAGAAAAACAGAACGTTCAAGCGGACTGAAAGATCGACTTAAAGAATAATAAAAGTGCCCAACTCGGGCACTTTTATTATGATATCAACTTAATATTATTCTCACTAGAATCCTGTTAGTTATCTATCCGACAAATCTCATCACGCACATTATGCCGATCATGATAAAAGCTATGGCTAATTTTGCTGCAATGCCTGCAATCATGCCGATCCAAGTGGCCCAACTGACTTTACCGGCCTGACGCATATCACGATGACCAATCATTTCGCCAACAAATGCACCAATCACTGGGAAAAGAAAAATTCCTAATAAGCCAAAGGTGATACCGACAATCGTACCGATTAAAGCACCGGTTAATCCCAATTTAGTAGCTCCGGCTTTTTGAGCTCCTAACGTCTGACTTACCCAATCAATAATGATGGAAATAACGGTTAAGACCCCTAAAGCAATCAGAGTACCCCAACTAAAATATTGGTAGTCCTCCATATAGGCTATAAGCCAACCGCCGGCAAAAATCATCGGTATGCCGGGCAGCGCTGGAATAATTGTGCCAGCTAAGCCTACGAGAATCAGCAAAAAAGCAACGCCATAAAGGCCATAGGTAATCAAAGCATCCATCTTTAAACCCTTGCTCGGTTTTTAAATTGTGTGTATTCACCAAAGAACGTGAGCTCCACGGTTCCAGTCGGACCGTTACGCTGCTTACGTACAATTGCTTCAGCATCGCGCTCCTGATCCGTATCTCTCAGATCCTGGTTATAAACCACATCACGATAAAGGAAAATAATCACATCAGCATCCTGTTCAATAGAACCGGATTCTCTTAAGTCGCTCATCATCGGCCGCTTATCAGGACGTTGTTCCAAAGAGCGATTTAACTGAGAAAGACCAATAATCGGACAATTTAATTCTTTGGCTAAAAGTTTTAAACCTCGCGACATTTCGGAGATTTCCTGTGCACGGTTTTCTCCTCTGCCGTCTCCCGACATCAACTGAATATAGTCCACAACGATCAACCCCAGCTGTTTGACTTCACGAGATAAGCGCCTCGCGCGAGAGCGAAGGTCAGAAATCGTCAAACCTGAAGAATCATCGATAAAGATATTTTTCGAATTGGAAATGTCCGTAATGGCCGCTCCCATTTTTTGGAATTCATCCCCTTCTAAACGACCGTTTCTTAAATGCTCCAGGCGAATTCTCTGATAAGAGCTAATTAGGCGCATGGCCAACTGCTCTGCGGGCATTTCCATCGAAAAGATAGCAACAGGCATCTCCGCACGCAATGCAACATACTCTGCAATATTCATGGCAAAGGTAGTTTTACCCATAGCAGGGCGACCAGCAACGATAATTAATTCACCAGGATGCATGCCCTTGGTAAGACGATCTAAATCAATAAAGCCTGTTGGGATACCAGTGATTGGATTTTGGTTTTTAGAGTTATAAAGCTTAGTAATCTGTTCGCTAACCTCGGCTAAAGCACCTTTAATTGGTTTGAGACCAGCGCCAGCCACCTGTGCATCTTCACTAATTTTAAAAATAGCACTTTCGGCCCGATCCAAAATATCTTTGGTTTCCATTCCTTTGGTATCAAGGGCGGAGTCAACAATTTGCGAACCGACATTGACTAAGTTGCGAAGAATGCTGCGGTCACGGACAATTTCTGCATAACGTCTTGCATTGGCGGAGTTTGGGGTGTTCATTGCCAAAGAGTTTAGGAAACTCTTTGTACCCTCTTGGCCCAAACCAACAGAAGCCATAGAATCATGAACAGTTAAAACATCAGCAGGCCGACCCTGACTGATTAGCTGAACAATATGCTCATAGATGCGGCGATGATCCCCACGATAGAAATCCTCTGGGGTTACAACATCGTTTACCATGTCAAAGACACGGTTATCGATCAATAAACTTCCCAATAAACCCTGCTCAGCCTCAGTTGAATGAGGAGGCAGTCGTACCGTATCCGTTGTTTTTACTTCAGGCATCTTCTTTTACTTAATTCCTTTTAAACTGTGCTCGGTATTTTAGCAAAGGGGATTTATTACCTTTGAATTTATTTAACCGATTATTTCTGAACAAATCTTTTTAAATCAGTCTGTTAAATATATATTCTGAGAATTTGTAATCTTAAAATTAAATTGTTAAATTTTTTATTTTCAAATTGTAATGAGAGATAACTGCTAACAGTCTTTTCATTCTCAAGTTTGTCAAAACAAAATTTTGCTTTTAGCTTCCTTGTGGTCCCGCTTTGCTGTCAACAACCTTGCTCTCTGTTATGGGCATATCACAATATACCGCCTTATAGTCTTTTGGCATTAATAAACAAAAAGGCCCGATTCCAAAGGAACCGAGCCTTCTATCCGGTCAGGATACTGAATTAAGCTTCAGCGATAACGCGAACGGTGATTTCGGCAGTGATATCCGTCATCAAACCAATCGTGATCGGAGTTTCACCCAAAGCCTTGATCGGGCCGTTGGGCAAACGAATCTGAGCCTTCTTAATATCGAAACCTTGAGCTTGAAGAGCTTCAGCGATGTCAGCGTTCGTAACGGAACCGAAGAGGCGTCCGTCAACACCGGCCTTGCTAGCCACTTCAACCACGTCGCCATTCAACTTGGCAGCGATCGCTTCAGCTGCAGCGATACGTTCAGCCTGAGCCTTTTCAAGTTCTGCACGACGTTGTTCGAATTCGGCAATAGCGGCTTGCGTAGCACGCTTAGCACGCTTGGTGGGGATCAAGTAGTTACGAGCGTAACCATCCTTAACCTTAACGATGTCACCCAATTCACCGAGGTGGGTAATCTTTTCAAGAAGAATAACTTGCATTTGATTAACTCCTCACTCGATTATTGATTGTCCGTGTACGGCAACAAAGCCAAGAAACGAGCGCGCTTGATGGCCGTGTCGAGTTGACGTTGATAGTGAGCCTTCGTGCCCGTCAAACGAGCCGGCATGATCTTGCCGTTTTCTTGGATGAAGTCACGGAGCGTTTCCACATCCTTGTAGTCGATCATTTCGACGTGTTCAGCCGTAAAGCGGCAGAACTTCTTGCGCTTAAAGAGCGCGTTTTGTTGGTTGCCACGGCGCGGCTTACCCTTGCCCTTTGCACCAAAAGCCATTTTTAAACTCCTTGTGAGTATTGCGTAATATGAACGATCATTTGTCGGGAACGCTGTGAGCGAGGTGCCAAAAAACCTGAGACCTCAAAAATCGATCCTAACGGTTCTTTGTCTAATGCCAGAGCGATATCGCCGCAGGCTTTGCCGGCAAAATCAAAAACCAATCTACGGTCTTCACCGGCTTCTTTAACCACACTCACGTGGTGAAACACCACTTCTAAAACCGCCAACCCCGCGGGTGTGTACCGCATCTGGGCTTTTTGTGTGAACTCGCCCGTTAATCTGATCGTGTTCACCGGCGTCTCTTTATTGTTTCCGACTGGATTAAAAATTAATTAAGCAGCGGCAGCTTCTTGAGCTTGAGCAGCTTGGGCCTGAGCCTGAGCAGCTTCGCTGGCAGCCTTCTTCTGTTCTTCTCTTTCGACGATCTTCATCATCGGAGAGGGAGCAGTTTCAGCCTTCTTCATCTTGATCGTTAAATGACGCAACACGGCGTCGTTGAAGCGGAAGCCGTTTTCGATCTCAGCGAGCGTTTCGTGAGAGCATTCAACGTTCATGAGAACGTAGTGAGCCTTGACCAACTTTTGAATCGGATAAGCCAAGGGACGACGACCCCAGTCTTCCACACGATGCATCTTGCCGCCTTGTTCAGCGACCAGAGCCTTGTAGCGTTCGATCATAGCGGGCACTTGCTCGCTTTGATCCGGGTGCACAATAAAGCAAATTTCATAATGACGCATTGGTATTGTCTCCTTACGGGAAAAGCCACCCGGAGCGTCTATTTCCGGTGTGGCAAGGACAGAAAACCGTGATTGTAATAAATAATCCAGGCCTTTGCAAGAACAAAAAGAGGACTTTTCGCAGACTTTTTAACGAGTTAGCGAAATTTTTCTTCTCGAAACTACAAAAGCGGCGATATATTAACACCTATTGAAGAAAATTTCGCCCCTTTTGCTATGCAAGTTACTGTTGTCGTTGAAAATTTTTGTACTAACCGCGCCCTTCGATCTGAATGGGGATATTGCCTGTATCTAGAAAGCGAAAAAACTCACTTGCTTTTAGATACCGGTTCAGAGTCTCATGCCTTTGTTCACAATCTCAGAGCACTCAAAATTAATCCGGAAATGATCGAGCACATTGTTTTATCTCATGGTCACTTTGATCATACGGCTGGTCTAATTGATGCCATAATGCTCGCTCCACACGCTAAACGTTGGGGCTCTAAATCTATTTTTACTCCTCGCTGGGGTGATCCGAATCATCGCCGCATGAGCGGTGGAGGTGCCTTTTTAGCCTCGGCTCTGACTAATCCTATTGATTCTTGGGCTCGTATTACTGACGAGGTGATTGCTTTTACCGTCCCTCAAAATTGGCGCGATTGCCAATTTGTCAACTCTAAAAATATGTGGCAAGAGACTCTAGACGGTAAAGTTATTGCCGATACTTTTGCTGATGATTTGTCGCTGCTCGTTAAAGGCGAGAATGGATACAGCGTTGTTTTAGGTTGCGCACATGCGGGATTGCCTAATATTTTGAGCTACGCTCAAGAGAAATTTGGAATAGATACTTTTGACACAGTTTTAGGCGGCACACATTTAAGTGCCGCAGCTAATGAAGACTTACCAAAATGGATAGAGGCATTGAAACGATTTAAAGTCAAACGCTGGCGACCGAATCATTGCACGGGTTTTCGAGCCGCAGCGGCTTTAGCCAAAGTATTTGACGATGTGGATTGGGCCGGTTGCGGCATGCGTATTCATCTTTAAATTATTCGCGGCGTAATTCAAAGTGCGAAAAAGTTGACTTCAATATCTCAATTGTTTCTGGCTCCGGATACTCATGACCGACCCTTTCAAAGGGTAAATCAAGTTCTTTAGGTTTGCGGTAGATCTGAAGAGCAAAGGTCTCGACTCCCCGCTCCTTTAATTGCTGAGCAAGCTTGAGAATCTTCTCATCGGGCAAATAGTCGGGATGAGCGGTTGTTCGGCACTCGTATGAAACACCTGCCTTTTGGATCAAATTTAATGCCTCAGAGACATTTTTTGCAGGATCTGACTTCTGTAGTCCTACAATCCAACGATAAGCCTCAGAATCCGCTAGTGATGCTTTAATGTCCAGCCCCACCCAGTCAACGAAACCAATCACACGTGCAAGGTGCTCCGGGTAGCAACCTGAGGTATGAAGTCCAACTTTAAAGCCCATTGATTTCACCTTACTCATGGCATCGGCTAAAGCCGGATCCAGAGTAGGTTCGCCGCCAGAAAACACAACTGCGTCCAAAAGTCCTTGACGACGGGTAAGAAGCCTTTGAAGTTCTTCCCATGAACTATGTAAATATTCTTTCGGAAAATCTCGCGGTTGCATGTGCGGATTGTGGCAATAGCGACACCGCCATGGGCAACCCTGAATAAATGCTACAGCAGAAAAATAGCCTGGATAATCAATACTGGTATAAGGCGTAATGGCGGCGATTTTTAGATGCTCGGCACTGACTTGATGGGCATGTGAGGACATTGATGTACTTTCCCAAAGATGAGACAAAAAAGGCGCCGGGATACTTTATCCCAACGCCCCGCTCTCAATTATTTATCGAGATGGCACTTACTTTCTACAAAGCACTTGCGTTCGTAAAATTCACCCTTTTTACCGGTATTGAAGGAAGAAACCGGACGATGATATCCCATCACGCGAGTCCAAACTTCACAAGGTTGGCGTTCGCTATCTTTAAGTTCAATTCTCTCTTCTTTTTTATCCATTTTTAAATTCCTCAAAAAATCAGCAATCAGCCTTTGCGCAGGCTGTTGCCTGAGCTTTCTTAGCACGAATCAATTCGGCATCACAGATAGGACAGAAATCATGCCGACCTGAGATGTAACCGTGCTTCGGACAGATTGAAAACGTTGGCGTCACAGTGAGATACGGCAGACGGAATCGAGTGAGAGCTCGGCGAACGAGTTCTTTACAGGCCTTAGAAGAGCTGATGGCATCGGCCATATAAAGGTGCAAAACCGTACCGCCAGTGTATTTGCGCTGTAAATCATCCTGCATTTCCAGTGCAAGGAACGGATCATCTGTAAAGCCTACCGGCAACTGGGAGCTATTCGTGTAATAAGGATTCGATTCCGTACCGGCCTGAATAATATCTGGGAAGCGTTTTCTATCTTCCTTGGCAAAACGGTACGTCGTACCTTCGGCCGGCGTTGCTTCCAAGTTATACATATGCCCTGTTTCCTCTTGGAATTGCACCATTCGAGCACGGACGTGATCCAAAAGCTTTAATGCAAAAGCGTGTCCCCAGTCATCGGTGATATCGTGTTCATCGCGCGTGAAATTGCGAATGCACTCATTGATACCGTTAACACCGATCGTCGAGAAGTGGTTACGGAGCGTTCCGAGGTAACGCTTCGTATATGGGAATAGCCCCTGATCAATATGGCGCTGAATGACTTTACGCTTAATTTCAAGACTGGTTTTAGCTAAATCCAGCAAGTGATCAAGCCGTGCTAACAGTTCCTCTTCATTGCCTTTGAAAAGGTAGCCCAAGCGAGCGCAATTGATTGTCACTACACCTAAAGAGCCAGTTTGTTCGGCTGAGCCGAATAAGCCGTTGCCACGCTTTAAAAGTTCCCGCAAATCGAGCTGCAGACGGCAGCACATTGAGCGGATCATATTGGGCTTGAGTTCGGAATTGATAAAGTTTTGGAAATACGGCAGACCGTACTTTGCCGTCATGGCAAAGAGTTTATCAGCATTCTCACTTTCCCAATCAAAGTCAGGCGTGATGTTGTAGGTTGGAATTGGGAAGGTAAAAACTCGACCCTTGGCATCGCCCTGTGTCATCACTTCGATATAGGCGCGATTAATCATGTCCATTTCGCGCTTACATTCACCGTAAGTAAAGGGCATTTCCTCGCCCCCAATAATTGGGTGCTGATCCTTCAGATCATCCGGGCACGTCCAATCAAAGGTAAGGTTAGTAAAAGGCGTCTGCGTACCCCAACGTGAGGGGACATTCAAGTTGTAGATCAGCTCCTGAATGCTCTGCAACACTTCTTCATAAGGAACGTTATCTTTTTTAATGAAAGGGGCCAAATAGGTGTCAAATGATGAGAAAGCCTGAGCGCCTGCCCATTCGTTTTGCATGGTTCCCAAGAAGTTGACAATCTGACCGGTAGCTGAGGACAGATGCTTCGGTGCGCCAGCTTCAACCTTGCCAGGCACACCGTTTAAACCTTCATTCAAAAGCGTTCTCAAAGACCATCCGGCACAGTAACCGGAAAGCATATCCAGATCATGAATATGGAAATCGCCTTCACGGTGGGCACGACCAATTTCAGCCGGATAAATGTAATTTAACCAGTAATTGGCCACTACTTTGCCGGAAACATTCAAAATCAAGCCGCCCAATGAGTATCCTTGATTGGCATTGGCGTTAACACGCCAGTCAAGCTGCTGAAGGTACTCATTAATGGAAGATTCAACATTCACCCAGCTTTGTCTTGCATCGCGAGCCTTTTGGCGCTGTTCACGATAAACAATATAGGCGCGAAGCGTCTTGAAATACCCTTCATCAAAAAGGGCATGTTCGACGGCATCTTGCACTTGTTCGATATGAGGCGTCACTAAATTGAGCGCTATTAAACTCGGCAAAACGCGCTCTTCTGTAATCTGGGCGGCTCGCGCTTCATCGAACTCACCCGTTGCCTTACCGGCTCGGGCGATAGCAGAGACAATTTTGCTTGCGTCAAAATCCTTCACACTGCCATCGCGCTTGATTAAGTGCGACAACTTGGTTTCTAACATCAGGGATTCTCCAATAGACCTATCGCTCTGAACATCCGAACGATTTCTTGCTTTACTGTAATGAAGAGCAATGTGTTTGAGTGCTTAAAAATTGAGCTCTTTGACTTTGAACACTATATTTAGAAATGAAAGTTATCCACAACGGCTAAAACCTGTTGTTTTTCAACCTTTCTTTGCTCTTTTTATTTTGTTAGGGTTTACCCTTTTATACAATATATTGTGCTTTTGAAATTTTTTAGCCCAATTAATTGATTCAATAGCTTGATTTTTCAAAGAAAATTATCAATGATTCAACGCAAAATATGCCCAACAGAAAAAATATAACCACTATGCAAAAAACTTGGATCATTTTGGCTTCGTGCTTGTGCATTACAGGTTGCTTTCGAACAACCACCGTTATTAAAGGCTCCGTTATAGATGCCTCTATGAACACTGTGACACTTCAAACGCAAGAAAACAAAACCTATGTTTTCAGCACAATTGAAACTGACAAGAGTCAGCTCAATGGACTTTTACTCGGCAAAAGTGTCAAAGCAAAATTTCAGCTACCTTATCAGAGAGGACAAAAACTTCTGTCTCTCAGTGACTATCCTCAGCCTGCAGATCTTTTTAACGAAGCAACTGTTCTTATTCCAGCCGATTCTGTCAAACCTCTTCTCTATCTCTTAGCAGATAAAAATACGCTTCGTTTATTTGATGCAGCAGGCAATTTGCACGCCGTTTTATCAAAATCTTTGACTAAAGACGCAGACTTATACTGGCAGGCAAAAGCTCTTGATCTCAAACTTCAAAAAGATAAAGGCCTTTGGAAGTTAAAACAAAAAGAGAACCTACTTTATAGCCAAGCTGCAGAATTAGCAGATTCAAGTTTGGGCGAGCTCATTGAAGAACGTTTTGTCGGTGTGCTGCCTGCTGCTGACTGCTCTGGAATTCGCTACGATCTAAGAGTCAAACATAGAACGCATAGCGGAGATGGCCTTTTTCTGCTAACACTAACTTACTTGAACGCTGAAACAGATCGCGATTTAACTTATTCTTATTTAGGCAGACATTTTACCTTGCGCGGAAGTGCTGATGACAACAATGCAATTGTCTGGCAGTGTCAAACAGATGATCAAGCATTTATGGTGAACTTTTTGTATGAGCCTAAAAAACAAAGTCTTAGCCTCTTGACAAAAGAGTGCCGCGAAATTCACTCTCAATTGAACTACACACTGAAAAAAGTGCAATAGAAACGAAAATGGGTCACCGAAACACCTTGCCTTATTTCGATAACCCATTTCTTAAAGCATGGTAAGAGAGTACTCCGTTGCTGACCAGGCTCTGGATTCGCTCTTACATTGAGGAGCTTACATGCTTAAAATCTGTGTTTAATTCTAGCTTATGGAAACACTTTTTCAATATCATCTATTTGTTTTTCCTAAATATTTTTTTGCAAAATTAAGGTTTTTCACCTATGAAAATGTCATTTTCTGAGCATTTTGTCTTAGAAAAACGTCTAAAAGTGATGCTGAGTAATAAGCAAATTCAATACCAAAAAAGGTAATCCGTTTGGATGAATCTCTTAACATTAAGGGAAAATACCATTATTCTTGACTCGAATAAAAACAGCTGTTGCATAGATCAAAACGTTATGGAAACCACACAATCCCGTTATGAAGATTTCTTAAAACTGCGTGTTTTGCCCGAAGTTCTTACCCATCATTTGGGTCGACACGACGATTTACCCGCGCTCACCCAATACGTGACTGCAGAGAAATCCTGGAAAACACTCACCTATCGTGAGCTTTATGAAAGAGTGCTCAGATGGCGCCGCTCCTTTACAAAATTCAATTTGGAAAAGGGCTCTCGGGTTGCCATGCTGCTACCGAACGGAATAGATGCCATCTGTTTTGACCAGGCAGCACTCGCTAGCGGCTTGGTTCCTGTTCCTCTTCACGCAATCGATACTCCGGGCTCAAGTGCCTTTATTTTGAATGACAGCGGGGCACGAGTGCTTGTAACCGCTAAATATTTGAAATGGAAAGGCATCCGTCAGGCTGACACTTTACCCAACCTCAAAGCCGTGATTATCACCGATGACACCGTCCCAGAAGACGATCAAGTCAATAATGTCGGCGTCAATGTCTGCACATTGGCCGATTGGCTTGACGCGGCTGAAAATATCACTCCTGCTGAGATTGAACTTGAGCCCTCTGATCTGGCTGCCCTTGTCTACACATCCGGCACAACGGGTCGCCCAAAAGGCGTGATGCTAACGCACGAAAATATTCTTGAAAACGCCAAGGGTGTGATGGGTAACATCCGTCCCGCTCCGCAAGATACCTGGTTTTCATTTTTGCCCTTATCTCACACTTTCGAAAGAACGACGACTTACTACCTTGCCATGGGTATGGGCAATCAAATCTTTTTTAACCGCAACATTTTACAAATTGTTGATGATCTCAAGTACGTCCGGCCGAGTATTCTTATGTCGGTACCGCGCATCTATGAGACTGTTTACAGCAAATTAAACACTCAGCTTGCAAAAAAAGGGGCTATAGCGCGTTACGTCTTTGACTGGGCGGTAGAAGTCGGCTGGAGACGTTTCTGCAAGGCAAACGGCTTGCCCGTTGAGCATAGCTGGCGTGAATGCTTTGACAGCCTGGTGGCAGATTGGCTTGATAAAAAAGTGGGTTCATCTCTGAGAGCTGTGTTCGGAGGCATTAAACCTCACGCCTTTATTTCAGGCGGTGCTGCTTTGAACCAAACGGTTGCAAAAACCTTTATCGGCCTTGGAATTCAGATTTTTCAAGGCTACGGCATGACTGAAACAAGTCCCATTCTAGCTGTCAATAAAGAGAACCAAAATGACCCCTCCACAGTAGGGATGCCTCTGCCCAATATGCAGTTGAGAATCGGCGACAATGACGAACTTCAGGTCAAGGGCCCCTGTGTAATGAAGGGCTACTGGAATCGGCCAGACGCAACCGCTGACGTTTTCACCGAAGACGGCTGGCTCAGAACCGGCGACCAAGCTGACATTCTGCCGAGCGGCCACGTAAGAATCAAAGGTCGTATCAAGGAGATCATTGTAACGAGTACCGGAGAAAAGATTCCTCCAGCTGACTTGGAAATGGCAATAGAAACCGATCCGATGTTCTCGCAAGTGATGGCTGTAGGAGAAGGTTTGCCCTACGTGAGCATTTTGGCGGTTTTGAGTAAAGAACACTGGATGGATTTAGCCAAGGAACTTAATCTCGATCCAAATGATCCAAAGTCACTTAGTGCAAAGCTTCTTCATCAGAATCTGTTGCGCCGTGTGAAAAAAGCAACAAAGGGCTTCCCACAGTATGGTGTACCCCGTGCTTTAATCCTCACGCTTACACCCTGGACGATTGAAAACGGTATGCTAACGCCTACGCTCAAACTCAAGCGCCACATCATCAAAGCCCGTTTCCAGGACGAGATCACTAAGCTTTACGAAAATCACGGCGCTTAGAAGTGTTTAACCTTCTTTTTTAGAGGGGGTGTTGATAAAGTCGGAAGATTCCGACGAAATCAATACCCCCTTATCTATTTATCGGAATTTATCTGGATTTTTCTCAAACCTGTAAAAAATAGCTGATTTTTGAGACTTGCTTCACATCTAGGGCGTAGCAATAAAACAGAAATCCCTGCAGTAATAAGGTTTAGCATAGTAAGATGACTCCTGATAGTTTCATCTTACTAGCTGGTCCCGGGTTCGATTCCCCAGGCCACTTTTTAGTGGTTTAGATCAAAAAAATTAGGGGAGCTGACTTCATCGGCCTTAACCGACTTTGTCAACACCCCCTTTTCTGTACTCAAATACAGTATAGAAATGACACAAAATCATATGTTATTTTCGGGATAGCTTTCGGTACAATGATTTGTTTAGATAAACTTTTCGAAAAGATCCGTCAAAATGGCCAGTCACACGTACATTGATGATTTCAAAACGCTCCCGCAGATGCTCGAGCATACTCTGGCAACCAAACCTGATAAAGAAGGTTACCGCTATTACGATTACGAGCAGGAAAAATGGACGAGTGTTACCTGGAGAGAATTCGGTGAACGCGTGATGCGTTGGAGAAAAGCCTTTGCAGCGATGAATTTAAAGCGTGGCGATCGAGTGGCAATGCTTTTAATAAACTCTCTCGATGCACTCACCTTTGACCAGGCAGCGCTAGCCAATGCTTTGGTTCCCGTTCCCCTTCACGCAATCGATACTCCTGAGTCAGCTGCCTACATTATGAGTGACAGCGGCTGCCGCTTCCTGGTGACAACGACCAAAGCTCGTTGGAACGCAATCTTTCACTCAGACACACCGGTGCCGACTCTTGAACAAGTGGTTTTTACTACCGAAGAAGAAGAAGGTCAAAGTAATGCGGCCCAATACTGCGGCGTTAAAAAATGGCTTGATCGGGGCAACAACATCAGTGTGGACGATTTACCCCAAGGTCCTGGTGAAGAAGACCTTGCGGCGATTGTCTATACTTCAGGCACCACAGGGCGTCCCAAGGGCGTAATGCTCACCCACCGAGCCGTACTGTCCAACGTTCAGGATATCGCCAAAGAAATGCCTCTGGACGATGAGGATCTCTTCTTATCCTATCTACCTTTGTCGCACACTTTTGAGCGCACAGCCACTTACTACAACTGCGTTGCTCACGGCGCCACATTGGTCTTTAGCCGTGGTCCGATGCAGCTTGCAGAAGATTTTAAAGACATTCACCCCACTGTAATGTGCTCTGTGCCTCGGATACTTGAGCAGTTTTACGCCAAAATTCAATCCAAGTACGCCATAGCCGGCCATTCGGCTCAAGTGATGACAGAGCGCGTCGTGGCTGCAGGCTGGAGAGACTTCTGCCGTGCAAATGATTTACCGCTTAAGGCAGACGGCTTACCTGAAATGGATGCAATCATCAAGTCATTGTACTTTGATCAGGTTGCCCAGCCCGTACGCGAACTTTTCGGTCCTCGTTTCAAATATATCGTAAGCGGCGGTGCGGCGTTAAACGGCATGGTAGCAAAATTTTTCTGCGCTTTAGGTTTAAATATCCGTCAGGCCTACGGCCTCACAGAATACAGTCCTGTGATTTCCATGAACGGTATGACAGGCAATCACCCGGCAACTGTCGGCATGCCTCTGGCACGCTGTCAGGTTCGTGCAGGCGACAATGAAGAACTCCAGGTTTATGGCCCCAGTATGATGAAAGGTTACTGGAATTTGCCCAAAGAAACTGCCGAAACCTTCACCGAAGACGGCTGGCTTCGTACCGGTGACCAAGTAGATTTAAGCGATGGTGGCCGAGTTAAGATCAAAGGCCGCATCAAGGAAATTATCGTTACAAGCACAGGTGAAAAGATTTGTCCCGTGGATGTTGAGTTTGCTATTCAGGAAGATCACCTCTTTGAGCAAGTAATGGTAGTGGGAGAAGGTCGCCCCTACATAACCGCCCTTGTGGTTGTCAACGACATGCTCTTTAGGCTTTTGTGCGAGGAAGTGGGCATCACCCCCGATAGCCCTGCGCTAAACCGTTGCCGAGACCTCAGAGCAAAAATCGTTAAGCGCGTCCGTCAGGCTGCCAAACATTTCCCACAATATGGTGTGCCGCGCAATGTTTATATCTTGCGCAAACACTGGACTGCCGAGGACGGGCTTCTTACACCAACGATGAAGCTTCGCCGCAGACAAATTGCCGAGCGCTTTGCTAACGAAATCGAAGAGCTCTATGAGTCTCCCAGAAGGCATTAATTCTCCGATTTGATTAACACGAAGGGGCCTTGCGGCCCCTTGCCTTTGATTAAAAATGTTTTTTGATACCCACTGCCATATTCACATGCCTCAATTCGATACCGACCGACGGGCGGTGCTTGAAAGAATGCGTGAGGCTAACGTCACCCAAGCCGTTATTGTTGCGACCGAAGAAAGAGAAATTGAGCTTGTAGAGGCATTAGCTAAAGATCAGGAAGGGCTTTTTACCGCTTTTGCTGTAAGTCCACAGGATGAAACTTTGCCCGACCTTACAGCCGAAGAGATTGCTCAAAGGATGTTGAGGCCTAAAATGGTCGCTGTGGGCGAAACAGGGTTGGATTATCACTACTGCCACGAACCCCTTGATTGGCAAAGAAGGCGCTTTGGCACGCATATCGATGCTGCTAAGATTGCCCGCAAACCTCTTATTATTCATTCTCGAGAGGCTCAGGACGATACGATTGCTATCTTAAAGGCACACGGTGCTCGAGACTGTGGTTTCGTTTTGCATTGCTTCTGCGGCAACTGGGACTTTGCCCGACAGGCTCTTGATTTGGGAGGGTATCTCTCTTTTTCAGGCATTGTGACCTTTCGCTCTGCGCAAGATATTCAAGAAGTTGCTCAAAAAGCTCCAGAGGATCGCATCTTCATTGAAACCGACAGTCCATACCTTGCTCCGGTCCCACTTAGAGGTAAGCGAAATGAACCGTCTTTTGTCCCCTATGTCGCTCAATTTTTAGCTAATTTGCGTCACACAACAGCGGAAAATATCGCACAAGTTACAATGCAAAATGCCAATCGTTTTTTCGGAATCTGTGATGCTCAAAAATAGTTTTTGTTTAGCACTGTGTCTGACAAGCTTTGCCTGTAGTGCACAAACAGTTGCCCCTGATGTGCCGCTTGATGTTCAAATGCAGCAAGCTATTGCTCAGGATGATGCGCCAAAAGTCGCCTATATGCTCCGAGAGCTCGCCTACGATCCGAACTTCTATCTGCCTAACGGCGACACGCCCCTTGTTTTTGCTATCCGTATGGATGCCAAGGTGAGCACCAATCAGGTACTTTTGAGAAGTTTCAAAATTAACGTAAAGGTACCGACATTAAGAGGTGAGACGCCGTTGATGCTCGCGGCAATTAAAGGAGATCAACCGCTCGCGCAAAAGCTCATCGAAATGGGCGCCCCCGTTAATGCCAATTTTGGCTGGACTGCACTTCACTATGCGGCAAGTACCGGTCAGACGGCCATGACCCGTTTTCTGATTGAAAAGGGAGCTCAAGTCAATGCCCGCACAGAGCGCGGCTTCACTCCCCTTTACATGGCTGCCCGCATTGTTGCCTCGCCTACAGTTGATGTATTGCTAGAAGCGGGAGCCGATAAGACACTTTGCAATGACCAGGGAATAAGTCCCGAGGCAATCGCTGCCAAGCGCGGTGACAGTAAGCTTGCTCAAAAACTTCATATCAACGCTTGTGCCCCCTGGCCACCTGTAGCTACCATAGAGTCTGCCCCTGCCGCACAAGCCGCTTCGGAAAATAACAAGGACAACGTGCCGTGAAAAAAAGTCAAAGCCTTGAACTGCTAGCACCAGCTAAAAACGCCGAGGTAGGCATTGAAGCTATTTTGCACGGAGCCGATGCCGTTTATATTGGGGGACCGGGGTTCGGTGCACGGGTAGAGGCTGCTAATGCCTTTGACGATATTCGAAAGCTCACTGAGTTTGCCCATCGCTTCAACGCTCGGGTTTACATGACACTCAATACGATTATGAACGATGAGGAAAGAAAAGATGCGGTTCGATTGGCTCACCTTGCCTATGAAAATGGCGTAGATGCCTTAATAGTTCAGGATATGGGTATTTTAGACAGTGATCTGCCCCCTATCCAGCTTCATGCATCAACACAGTGTGATGTGCGAACAGCTGAAAAAGCACGATTCTTAGAAAGTGTCGGCTTTTCCCAGGTAGTGCTTGCTCGTGAGATGAATCTCGATGAAATTGCTCAGTGCTACAAAGCGCTGCAGTCGGCACGAATTGAGTACTTTATCCACGGAGCGCTCTGCGTGAGCTATTCGGGCCAGTGCTATGCTAGTTTTGCTGCCACCGGTCGCAGCGCCAACCGCGGTGCCTGTGCTCAGCTTTGCAGACTTCCCTACAGCGTCTACACTGAAAGCGGCAAAGAGCTCATTCACGACCGTCATGTTTTGTCCCTTAAGGACAATAATCAGACTGACAATCTAGAAGCTTTAATTGATGCTGGCGTAAGGAGCTTTAAAATCGAAGGACGTCTCAAAGACGCCTCTTATGTGAAAAACATCACCGCTCATTACAGACAAGTACTTGACCGAATTCTTGCCAAAAGAGTCGATTTAAAAAGAGCAAGCGACGGGATTAGCTATATTGACTTTACCCCCGATCCCGCCAAAGCTTTCAATCGCGGCTTTACCGATTACTTCACTCGAGGACGTCACCATGATATAGCCGTTTTTGAAACTCCAAAAAATACTGGTGAAAAAATCGGCGAAATTGTTCGTGTCACAAACGAGACTTTAGAAGTAAAAAGCCGTGAGACCATTCATAACGCAGACGGTTTGACATATCTCACTCGAGAAAGAAAACTCATGGGATTTGCTGTTAACCGAGCCGAAGAAATCCAGACGGGTCTGTGGCGACTGACTTTGAGAGAGCGTCCGATACTTAAAAAGCATCCGCAACTGGCTCCAGGCTTAACGATATACCGAAACCGGGATCAGGCCTGGGAAGAAATGCTCTCTAAACCTACAGCCAAACGGCTCATTGGTCTAAAAGCACAATGGCGGGCCGATGATAAAGGCTTTACTTTCTCGCTTACCGATGACAGAGGCAATACCGCCTCTGTGCATTTTGATAATGCTTCGCCTCAGAAAGCGGCTCGGATCGAGGCAAACCGTCTCAATATTGAAAAGAACTTAAAAAAGACAGGAGGCACAGATTTCGAAATCAAATCACTTGTGATGAGGGATGAGGGTTATTTTGCCCCTGCAAGCATTGTCAATCAGATGCGACGCCAAGCACTTGAAAAAATGAGTCAAGAGCGCGAGCTTCATTTCAAAAGATTAGAGCGCTCACGCGTGAGCGAAAACTTACCTTATCCCGATACCACAGATTTCAGAGCAAACGTTTTAAATGAAAAGGCTGTGAAATTTTACGGCCGTCACGGAGCAAAAATTTCAGAACCGGCGCTCGAAACAGGCTGTATTCGACGCGATGTGCCTTTAATGGTGACAAAGCACTGCGTACGTTACGCCTTAGGCCTTTGTTTGAAAGACAACATTGAGAAAATTAAAGCCGACCCTAGCTTAAAGTCACGTTTTAAACCCGATCCTTTAATTTTGAAATCCGGCCCAAATGTCTATCGTGCCACCTTTGACTGCAAAAGGTGCGAAATGACATTAACTGGAAAGGTAAAAACCTCAGTGAGCCTCGGAATACTCAAACTTAAGGAAATCTGAAAATTTGTTTGTATATAGCATTTTTTTGTTTTTTCTCAAATATTGGGGTTCCTTTGTACCGAATAGGTACAAACCATTAGATTCTTATGGTACATTACGTGACGTGAATAAACAGGCTCTGTTTAAACACAAAAGTCGTGGCAACGATCGGTCCGTTGCCACGACTTTTCTTTTATAGATAAGACTATCGGTCAATACGTAAACGCATTTCACTTAAACGGGCTCGTGCCTCACGTAAAAGTGCATGGTAGGCTTTGGCTCGGCGATTTTTAAGGCTCCAAATTTCAATAACAGCAAGCACCGTTACTAATATAAAAACCAGTACAACACTGTAGCCCTGATCTGACAAATTAAATAAGAAGAAATCTTCTGGCATCACAACTCCCCTTCCAAAGCAGCTTCCTGAGCCCAAACCGCACGCCGTTCACGCTCCAAAATGACCGTTCTGCAACGGCTCAAAGCCATGGCGAAAGAGTAAGTCAAAAGGCTTAAACCAAACAAACACATTAAAACGTACGCATCCCGTCCATTTGAACGCAAGAGACTACTGTCTAAGTCATGCGCCATCGGTGTAAACAGATCAAAAAAGACGTAAAGCCCCGGAATCACCACTAGGCCAAGCAAGGCAGAAACTGAGGCCTTTTTATCATTAATGGCCTGGCGGTAGTTGATTTTCGATGCAGACAGCGAAATAAAGCAACCGAAAAAGATGAGCAAAATTAATAACGCTGTAAGTCTTGAGTCCCAGATCCAAAACGCGCCCCACATCGGCCGACCGAAAAGCGCTCCTGAACCGATGGCAAAAAGGGTCATTACAAAACCGCTTGGGGCAAAACCTTGAGAGAAAACAATCGGCATTAAAGCCTGAGGATTTAAAAGATGTAAAAGGCTGCCTAAAACTACCACAGCATAAAAAGTCAAAGCTACTACAGCGCCTGCAATATGAAGGTAAAAGACCCAGTAGATATCAGCCTTGCCGATCGCAGTAGTATCAGAGTAGCTCAGCATCCAAAGCAACGCAGCCGCCATACTGGCAACTGATATCAGCAGCAGAATCGGAATAAATTTAGCAAAAGTGAAGTAATAGGACTTAGGATTAGCCATAGCAAAATCATTGTCAACACCAGGGCATTTTAACCTAAGCGAGAGAATCGGTTGTTGTAATTAATAAAATTGACAAATTTGCCCTCGTTTAAAAGCTTCTGCTTGCCTTAAAATGACAGGGTTAAACGAGAGGAAAAGCATGCAGTTTTTAGTTGTTGATGATCACTCTATTGTCACGATGGCCCTTGAAATGCTTTTAAAGGACTACGACGGACAAGACAACAGCGTTTTTTGTGCCAACACAAAAGAAGAGGCCATTGCATTGGCTGACCAGTACGGCGAAACCGCTGACCTGATGATTTTGGATTTATCAATGCCGGGGGTACAGGGCACGTCCTTGATGGAAGAAATTGTAGCTGCACACCCTACACTAAAAATTTTGGTTATGAGTGGACTGCAGGACCAGCATAGTATTGTACGTGTACTGCAAATGGGAGCCGCCGGTTTTATCCCCAAGTCGCTTGAAGCTGGGCTTTTAACCTCTGCCATCAGTTTTGTTCTCAAAGGCGGCGTCTACATTCCCGTTAAGCTTCTCAACCAGGCTCAGAAGTCCGGTCTTCTGACAAACAAAGAGCCGATCAGTGAATTAGGAACCGTACACCTGACGGAGCGCCAAAAAAATGTCTTGGAGCTGTTAGCCAAAGGTGCCCCTATTAAACGTATCTGTAAAGAACTCAACCTTTCCGAAGGGACTGTGAAAACCCACGTCACGGCTATTTATCGGGCTTTCGGCGCAAGTAACCGCACTGAAGCACTGCTTGAAGCAAGGCGTCATGGCTTTGATGTAGGTATTTAGTGAATATTCTCTTCCATCAGCTCTGCGAGCATGGCATTGAGCGTTTCTCCAGATACTGGTTTTTGGAGAATTCTCGGCATGGCAAAAAGTGCCGCTTCACGCTCTCCTAATACACGAAGTGTACGAATGTAATGTTTCTCAATGATTTCGGAAGAAACAGCTGTTAGAAGTACCGAGGGAAGCCTTTGCGATTGAATCAGAGAGAGCTTCAAGATACACTCTAAGCCTGTGGCCTGCCCCTCTCCCAAATTAAAATCAGAAATCACCGCATCGATTTTATCTGACTTGCGAATGCTCTCCTCAAGTGCTTCATTTAAGCTGTCAGAGGCAATGACCTGAGCACCCCAACTTTCAATCAGAGCTTTCAGACTGTCTCTTACGGGGGTATTGTCTTCAATCAGGACAACCGTTCCGGAGAGCTTTTGAATTGTTTTGAGCTTTTTGCGATTTTGTTTGAAAATTTTAGCTTGCTCAGCCTCATGAACCGAAAGCGTGATTCGGAAAATAGAACCTCTGCCGAGTTTTGAGCTCAAACTCAATTTAATCTGCAGTTGGTCGCAAATAGCTTTCACAATTGACAGACCCAAACCGTATCCTTCGGTTTGAGCTCGGGTATTTTCACTGCGGTAAAAATAATCAAAAATCTTTTTTTGTTCTTCTGGCTCAATTCCAACACCGCTGTCGACAACACAAATACTGACACGACGCTCTCCAATTAAGCGTGCGGCTAATAAAATTTCGCCCTTTTGTGTATAAGCCAGAGCATTTGTAATCAAATTACGAATGGCACGGCTCAAAAGCTGCGCATCGGTGTAGACATTGACGTCCAAATTTTTAAGCCGGAATTGAAGTCCCTTTTCTTTGGCCATAGGCTCAAATTCCAAAGCCAACTCTTGCAAAAGAGCACTGAGACGAATAGGTTCCAATTTCGCTGAGCTGTGACCGGTTTCCAACTTTGAGACTTCCAGAATCTGAGCCACAAGTGTCTGCAAGGCCTGAGACGTTTTTGCCAGCTGCTCAACAATTTTGAGCGTCTTAGGGTCATCCGTTTTTTTCAACAGTTGAATATAGATGCCGATTGCCTGCAAAGGCTGACGAATGTCGTGATTAGCTGCAGTAAAAAAACGGCTTCTCAGTCTACTCTGTTCCTCAGTCTCACGGCGCAGTTTTTCTGCGAGATTTTTCTCAAGAGTCAGTCGCTTGACGAGATTTTCATTTTCCTGGTCATTTCGAACAGCCATCTGAACGATTTCATTAAAGCGCCGTCCTGAATAGAACATAAAAACAACTACAGTTACCAATAAAACTGCAATCATTAGGCGAGAAAGCCCGAAGATTAACGCTAAACGCAACACTAAAGGAGTGATCGCGCAAAGAATAAAAGCAACAAGGCTAGGCAACCAGCAGGCATAAACGGGCCAGGAGACAAATGTGACCGATAAAATCACAGAAAACAAAACAATTTGAGCAGAAGAATCATTTGCTGCGCTGTAAGCAAAAGTAAGTCCTGCTATAGCCCAAATGATGCCTCCGACTACCGCCAAGACCATCCAGGCCCGAATCCAGAAGTGAATTCTTGCATGACGGTAGCGATCTGCCCAAAATCGACGGTTAAAATCCACTGCCCCATAGAAATGTACCGCAACGAGTAAAAGCCAGAAGATGAGTAAAAAGGGATTGACAACCGGCCACAAAAACATGGCAATTACACAAGCTCCGGCAAGCTCTACCGCGAGAGCAACAGGCTGCAGCTTCAGAGAACTTAGAATTTGGCGGACAAGAACGCGGGAATTTCGCCTTCTCCACTGAGCAACGGTCATATTTTCACTGTAATACGCTCCGTTAGTGAGAAAGCGAAACCATTGTGCTTTAAGCCAACCAAACATAACTTATCTCAGAATCGGGGCGTCACCCTCGGATGCTCTTTGGTTGAAAGTACCACATAGCCTTTCTCTGTTCTCATACGAACCTTCGCTCCCACAGGCAATGTGATTTTTACGGGAGAATGGCCAAAAGGCAAGCCATGCAAAATAGGCATACCAGGCAGACGTTCACGAAGATAGGCTAAAACGTCTGAAAATAGAAAATCATTTTCTCTGGGATGGGCCGGATCTGCATCGCGGAAGTCACCGAACAAAATCGCCTTTTGCTTGGCAAGCACACCAGCCATATCAAGCTGCGCCATATGCCTTTCAATACGATAGGCTCGGTCGTTGCAGTCTTCCAAAAAGAGAATGCCACCTTCAATGTTCGGAAAATAAGGTGTGCCCAATAAAGCCGTAACGATAGAGAGGTTGCCACCCCAGAGCGTACCTTCAAAATCCAAGTCCGGAGCCTCTTTGCAAGGGAAAGAAGCAACCCACTCCTCATTGAATAATGACGAGTGAAAACTCTTTTCAGTCAGAAACATGGGCGTATCGACAAAATCCGTGCCATTAGGCCCCTGATAACTTATTTTTCCGGTTTTGGTCAGATAGGCTAAATTAAAAGCTGTGAAGTCCGAGTAACCACAAAAGACAGGAGAGCGAGAAGCGATAGCGTCGTAGTCGATTTTGTCGAGAATACGCGATAAACCGTAGCCACCTCTGATAGGTAGCACCAAGTCAATATCTTTATCGCACGCTAAAGTCATGAGACCTTCAAGCCGCTCAGCATCGGTGCCGGCAAACTGTTTCACGTTTTTAAAAACTGTATCGTGCAAAACGACTTCTGCACCGCGGTCTGTGAAATACAGTTTTGCCAATGCAGGCGTAGAGATGTCCAACACGGCACGCGACGGGGCGCAAAAGCCCACTCGAATCGGATAATTAGGCATGGCGTTTTTCCGCAAAAAAGTCTGTTAATAACGCAGCCGCCTCTTTGCCGCATACACCACCATCGACCTGAACACGGTGATTGAGTTTGGCAGCTGTTTGCAGATCAAAAGATCCGCCGTAAGCACCGGTCTTTTCATCTCTGGCACCGAAAACAACGCGAGAAATGCGAGCGTGAGCAATAAGTCCAGCGCACATCACACAAGGCTCAAGGGTCACATAAAGTGTGCAACCTGTAAGACGATAATTTTCAAGTGCGCTTGAAGCCTGTCGAATGGCAATCACCTCAGCGTGTGCGCTCGGGTCATTGTCTTCGATTGAACGATTGCGTCCTACTCCGATGATGGCTCCGTCTTTCACAATCACACAGCCTACGGGCACTTCTCCGGCTCGGCCTGCCTCCCGGGCAAACTCCAGGGCTTCGCGCATAAACTGCTGGTCGTGGGGGCTAGTCTGACGCTTTCTGGAATTAATTTCCCTATTTCTTTGCTGAAGCGCTTTTTGCATGACGTTGCGAAGGGTCTCCCTTCGCTCTTGTTCCAACAAAACAGCATCTTCCAACTGAGCCCGTGTATAGCGATCTCGGCTATTTTTCCGATAACCTACCGTTGCTTCAAAAATCAGTCCTTTTTTTAGCGACTGAAGCAAAATCGTCACGGGAGTCTCGTGTAGCCAATCGCCAGCACCATCTAAAAATTCCTGTGCTTTGGTAAGGGCCGTTGAAGCCGAAATCAGATCATCCGGTAAATAAGTCAGAAAAGCTTCAAGCACCACATGCAAATCCTCAGGATTGTGACGTTCTAGGGATGCCAGGGTACTGCCTTTTCTAACAGTGAGTTCAATAAATCGCTTCACAGCCGCTCTCCATATTGACCTGAGTATTTTAGCGATTTTGGCGTCCAATACCTATCTGTTGTCACTACAATATTGAAGAAAAAGGAATTTTCACTATGAAAAAACTGATCTTTACTGTGCTGACACTAGCCTTTGCGACGAGTGCGCAATCGGGACAATACGCCGATGCGTTGGGTCTTTGCCTGGTCAACCATGCTTCTGCTTCTGACACTAAGGTCCTCACTCAATGGGCTTTTGTCACACTCGGTCAAACAAAGGCCGCCCGGGAAATTGCTGTGATTGACCGCAGTGTGATTGATAAAACTACGGTCAAAGCGCAGAGAGTCGTTTTAAGACTCTTAGGAAAAGACTGCGCAAAGGAAGCTCTGAAGGCAACGCTTTATGAAGGTAAAAACGGAATCAGTGAAGGTATCAAAGCAGCAGTGACGCAAAGAATGCAAGAGGAGTTGCAAAGCCAAACAGTCGATGCGATCATTGCAAAAATGACCTCAATCAAAACACCGTAACAGGTACACTAAAGTCAAATGCGTTTTGATTAAAAAGATTTTAGGAGAACGACATATGATTCGCGATGAATTTTATTGGCTAGGGCAAATGAATAAAGCCACAATTATTGCCAATAGTGCTGGAGCACTTTTGACGCCGCAGCTTGCCCGCACGGCAGCGCTTGCACTTAAAGAAGTTATAGAAAGCGGCAAGGATCCCGCCAATCGTGTCAAGCGAGTAATTGACTTTGAGCCCAAACTCATCGCGGCGGCAGGCACAAGCGAAGTCACAGAGATTCACGTCGGCCGTTCAAGCCAGGATATGCACTCGACTTTTCGTGCGGCAATCATGCGCGATGAAGTAATCAATGTCTCTCGAGCTTTGGAAAATGTCATCGATAAGCTACTTGATTTAGCGCGTGCTCACCAAGACACCGTGATGCCTTCTTATACAAACGGTGTTGCCGCTCAGCCCACAACCTATGCTCACTACCTTCTTGGATTTATCGAAGGCTTTAAACGCGATCGTGTGCGTCTGACTCAATTTTATAGTCGTCTTAATTTCTGCCCAATGGGCTCCTGCGTTTTAAACGGAACAGGCTGGCCTCTTAACCGCAAGCTTATGGCCAAGCTCTTGGGTTTTCGTGCACCCTCAAGAAACGCCTTTGACGCCACACAAATTGCCATGGTGGATTTGCCCATTGAATTTGCTCAGATTCAAGCTTCGATTGCTCTTCATATTGGAGAGATGATTGCCGACATCATGGTTCAGTACGCTCAACCGCGTCCATGGATTTTGCTCTCTGAAGGCAATGGCAACACTTATGTATCATCAGCTATGCCCCAAAAACGCAATCCTGGACTTTTGATCAGTTGCCGTGGAAACGCAAGCGATGTGGTGAGTGAAGCCAATTTAGCAATAACTCGGGCTCACAATGTGCCAAGTGGCATGATTGATGGCAAATCTGTAAAAGTACATTCTGCCTTGGCTGATTTAAGTGTCAAAACGATGGAGCGATTTATCAAAATTCTCTGTGCACTTGTCGTTAATAAAGAAAGAGCGCTTGAAGAGCTTTCTTTGGATTGGACGGCAAGCCAAGAAATCGCTGATCGATTAATGAATGAATATAAATTGCCTTTCCGTGTCGGTCATCACATCGCCAGTGCCATGGTGAGTTATGCTCGAGCAAACGGCATTTTGCCGCTCACATTCCCCTACGAAGAAATGAGACGCATCTATGCTGAGACCGTCAGTAAAGAAATGCCCGACTTCAGTACCGAGTGTCCAATGAGCGAAGAAGAATTCCGAGCGAGTCTAAATCCGAAGGAAATCATTGCCCGTCGCCGCACGGAAGGTAGCGCCAACCCTCAAGAAGTCTCTCGTATGCTCTCGGAATTGACTTCAGAGATGACAATATTGAAAGAGGATACCGCAATGAAGGCTGCCCATATTGATCAGTCAATGGCTGATCTTGACAGTCAGTTTCAACCGTTTACGGAAGAGGTAATTGAGGAAAAACAATAGAAGTACGTTATCTATTGGATGATACGAAAAACCGGAGCGTTGCTCCGGTTTTTCATTAGGCCTCAATCAAATTACTTGGCGAGCGTGCGATAGACACAACGGCTCATCAATTCGAGCGCGTTGGCTAAGCTTTGTTCGTCAAAGTCAAAATGGCTGTTGTGATGGCCGGCACGCAAAGAAGAACCAACTTGGACATAAGTGCCCTTACCGCCGTTGGCCTGAACCGTGCTCATGAAGTGAGAGTAGTCTTCAGAAGCACCGAAGTTTTGTTCTTCGATCACTTCGTCGAAACAGCCCATATCACGAGCTTCTTCGGCAACAACCTTGGCCACTTCGAGATCGGATTCACCACTCTTTGTGCCACCCTTGATGTCGATCGAATAACCGCAGCCCCACATTTCGGCAGCAGCCTTGGCGATGCGACGGACTTCGCCGAACATGTATTCGTCCAAAGCAGACGTAATACCGCGGGTTTCCAAAACGAGCACAGCCTTGGGTGGAATAACGTTGCGGCCTTCACCGCCGTTGAGCTTACCGACGGTAATACGCGTATCACCTTTACCGGAGCGCGGAATGGCGTGCATATTCAAAAGAGCCGTTGCAGCAGACAACAAAGCATTCTTACCTTCTTCAGGGGCGTTGCCAGCATGAGCAGGTACACCCGTAAAGGTAATGTCAGCCTTCGTGGTTGCCAAGAAATTCTTCGTACCACAAATTACCTTGCCCATCTTGTTGGCTTGGAAACCAATGTGCATACCGAAGATTTCATCAACACCTTCCACAGCACCGGCTTTTTCCATCGGCATAGCGCCGCGGACACCTTCTTCGGCCGGTTGGAAAATGAAGCGGATCTTGCCCTTGAATTGGTCACGCATGGAAGCCACAACTTCAGCCAAAGCCAGACCGATAGCCATATGACCGTCGTGGCCGCAGGCGTGCATAGCACCCTTGTTGACAGAGGCAAAGCCTTCAACATTGGGACGGTGATCAGCGTCAGAGCATTCGCTCACATCGTTGCAGTCCATATCGAAACGCACGGCAAGGAAAGGACCTTCACCGCCGAAGTCCATGTCTGCCCAAAAGCCGGTCAAACCGCCTTCCATCTTGGCAACGAGTTCGGGATCTGCACCTTGAGCAATGGCTCGTTCCATATGGGCACGCAACGCATCGGCAGAGGGCACGCCCATCATGGCTTCACGGCAAACAGCCTTTTCACCCATGGTGATGGTGTAGCCCAATTCCTGCATCTTCTTGATAGCCATAGAAGCAGTGCGGAATTCCGTCCAACCGGATTCCGGGTGCTTGTGCAAATCACGGCGAACCTTAGCAAGATTCGGGATCAATTCCTCAACTTTTTTCTTCAGATCTTGATTCATTGGTCTGCTCCTCAATTGTCAGAGAGTTTTACGATTACCTTTTATTGATTTTAAAGAAATTCATAATTGACTTTCTGGCAAGCAAATGTAAAAACACCTAGTCTTTTGTACCAGATCAGAGAAAAAGCTATAAGATGGCTGAAGGCATAAAACAATTTAGGAGCCTGAAAAATGAACAACAAAAAATATCTATGGCTCGCTGTCTCTGCCGCCGTACTTTTTTCTTACCAATCTTTTGCCTGCACAGGCATTAGCCTTCAATCCGAGAAAGCTGATCAGGTTGTTGCGCGCTCCATTGAGTGGGGCTCTTCGGTTCTAAAATCAAATCTCGTCATTGTGCCGAGAAACACGGTTACACAAAGCCAAACTGCTTTTGGATCCGGCATGAGCTACCAAAACCGATTGGGTTATGTGGGGCTTTCAATTGAAGACGAACATTTTGTCGTTGAAGGTCTCAATGAAAAAGGGCTTTCTGCTGGACTTTTTTTCTTTCCGGGTTACGGAAAATATCCGAGTTATGAGAAAACACTCAGTCAGAAAACTCTCTCAGACATGGAGTTTGTCGCTTGGGTGCTAGGCTCTTTTGAAACAGTAGCCGAAGCGAAGAATACTTTACCTCAAATCCGCGTAGCCGAGCGCTTTAAAGGTGCAGGCACCGTTCACTATCGAGCGGCTGACCGCACTGGTGCACAAATCGTTATCGAGATTGTTGACGGAAAAATGCAACTTTTCGATAACCCGATCGGTGTTCTAACCAATGCTCCGGGATTTCAATGGCACCTTACAAATCTGGCTAACTATATGAACCTCAATCCGGGGAAAACCGCGCCTGTACAATGGGGCAACCTTACTTTGCATTCCCCCGGAGTCGGCAGTGGCATGGCAGGACTGCCCGGTGACATCACACCATCGTCCCGTTTCGTGCGTGCAGCCTTTATGGTATCGACGGCCCCGACCTTAAAAAATGCCGAAGAAACGATTCTCTACAGCTTCAAAATTCTGAATGCTTTTGAAATTCCTATCGGTCTAGAACTGCAAAATCGTGATAATCCGACAGGACTTTTAAGTGCTACTCAATGGAGCAGTGCCGCCGATATGACCAATAAGAAGCTTTACTACAAAACAATGTCAAATGAAAAAATTCGGTTTGTCAATCTAAATTCGATTGATTTTTCTACTGTGTCTTATCAAAGCCAGCCAATTGATGATGCATCAACAACGAGTTTTGAGAAAATAAACATCCGTTAATTAATCCGTTAATTAAAATGGGGCGCCACGGCGCCCCCGAAAAAAACTGCTCAGGCAACATTATTCATTTTTAGCCGCTTTATCTGTCGGCTGATTGGCAAATACCCAATCAAGGAAACCTCCCTTGTTTCTTGAACAAACAATCACTTTCCCCTGCCCTCTAAACTTTAAAACAATTCCTTCGCCAGTGATTTGACTGTTCACTAGCTTACCGAAAAGTCCAGAATGAGACGTATTGAGGCTTAATTCATATTGAAGGTGACTGTCCCATGCCACCAAATGCCCGTTATCAACAATAAGCGTCTGACCGTCTTTGACTTCTAGTTCGCGAGCTGATCCAAAGCCTGAGACAGCAATCTGGCCGCTTCCCTCAGTTGCCATGACAAAAAAGCCGCCTGAATCACCTAAAAGAGCGCGCCCCAATCCTTGAGACTTTACTTGCAGTTCAACTCCTTCGGTAGCTGCTAAAAAGGAACCGTCAGAAATCATGTATTGTCTTTGTCCGACGTCCAAAATGAGGATATCACCGGGAATATTGGGAGCCAAAAGAACCTCTCCGTCTCCTTTTTCTGCTTCAACATACTGTTGGAAAAAGGTTTCATCATTTAGGAACTTTCTTGCCAAAGACTTCATGATCCCACCGCGGCTTTTACCCTTGAGACTCAAGTCCCCATCCATGGCCACCATGGCATTAGATTCGGCTAAAACTTTTTCACCTTTTTGAAGGCTCACGCACAATAAAGGATCAATACTACCGGTGATTTCAAAACGCATTCTTCGCTCCTATGTCATAAATGCCGTTGAGCTTAGCGTACAGGCTTGGCTTCCAATACTTCCAATTCTACCTTTTGACGATGACGGTCTACCTCAGCCAAAATATCCACTAAAGCATCTTTGGCAATATGAGACCAGTTGTGATCATCATCGAGCTCAGCAATAATCGTGTTGCCTTTTTCGTCCGTAAACTCATACTTGTCATGACTAACCTGGCGGGTAAAGCGGCCGCGAACCGTCACTAATTGATCGTCATAACTGTTCTTTTTAACCTCTTCGAGCGACTTCAAAGTGGTTAACTCAAAGCCCAGCGGCTGAGCCGATTTGCTCACCGGAGCTTCAAAACCGCTTGGGGCCTGAGCCAAAGCAGAGAAAGGAATCACTAAAGCACAAAAGGCGGCAGTTAAAAGCGTTTTTTTCATTGTCGTCTCCCATCATTGATTTTTTTAGTTGAGCTCAGTGTAACGGTGAAAACTTAGTAAAGACCTAGTTAAAACTTAGCTCATCCTAAGTCTCAGAAACGAATTGAAAATTATGTTCGCAAAATGATCAGCTTGAAATACAATGGATGAAAGAACGTGATGGAATTAAAAAATGAGAATTTTATTAGTTGAAGACGATCCGATGATTGCCCAGGCTGTCAAAGGGGCCCTCACCGATGAAATGTATTCGGTTGAACATGTCGCAAACGGTCGAGACGCTCTCATGATGCTTTCAGTAAACGACTACGGTTTCGTGCTTTTAGATTTGGGCTTACCTGGTGTTGATGGCATGACTGTCTTAAGAACGCTAAGGGCAAACGGACAAGGGGAGAAAAAAAATCTTCCCGTCATCATTCTGACAGCGCGTGATGGTCTTGATGAAAGGCTCGAAGGCTTAGATGCAGGTGCAGATGACTATCTGGTCAAACCCTTTCACATCAGTGAACTTTTGGCAAGAATCCGTGCTGTCTTAAGACGTAAGAATCAGACGACTGACAATGCGCTCACAAACGGCGTGGTTACGCTCAATACGTCAGAAAAAACAGCTACGCTTGCCTCTTCTTCTACCCCTATTGTTCTTTCCAGACGAGAGTACTCGCTTCTGGCAGCGCTTTTAGCTAGACCCGGAACAATTTTATCCAGAAGAAAATTAGAAGAAAGAATTTATGAGCCGGGAGAAGAACCTGAAAGTAATGCCATTGAATACATTATTCACTCTTTAAGAAAAAAACTTGGCCCCGATGTGATAAAAAACGTACGTGGTTTAGGTTGGATGGTTGAAAAGGCAGGTTCTTGATGCTGATGCGCTCCAATAAGCACTATGGTTTTGTTAAGCGCCTTTTAATTTGGGCGGGATCGGCTGCCTTAATCGTTACGATTCTCTCAGCGGTATCCCTTTTTATCGCTTCATATCACAGAGCGTTTGATGAACAGGATGACTTACTCGAGGAAGTCACGGGCGTTTTAGCTCGATTGGATGTCTCAAGGCGCAACCCAGGCGCTTTGTGGATGGATGATGATGACTTTGAAGATTGGTTTACGGTTGATGATCATTCTCCTGAATCAGTTGCTAAAGCAGGCTCCACAATTCTTGTGAGAACCCTCCATGGCGGCGGAAAAGCAATTCGGGTCATTTTTGACCAGGATCTGCATAACGGTCACCAGACCCTATTGATTTCAGGTACGCCCTACCGATTAAATCTTCTGACGCTTTCTAACGGCCAGCATATTGCTGTCGCACAAAAGACAAAAGAAATTGAAAAGATCGCCCGGACGACAGCACTTGCTGCCATCCTTCCTCTATTAGGCCTTTCATTTACGATATTTGTAATTCTTGCGTTCTTACTTTGGTACTCAATGCGACCAATTCGTGATCTCACGAGATCAATTAACAAGAGACAGCCTGATGATCTAACACCTATTGATCCACAAGGTCTACCTTCAGAACTATTGCCTTTAGTGGAGGCTTTTAACGGTATATTGGAAAAAATTAAATTGCTCAGAGAAAATGAGTCAAGATTTGTTGCGGATGCTACTCATGAATTAAGATCACCTCTTGCTGCTTTGTCACTTCAAGCCGAGCGACTGCAAAGTGCAGCTCTCACCCCTCAAACCCAAAAGCAGGTTCAAGAACTGCGTCAAAGTATTGATCGAGCCGTCTGCTTAGTAAGTCAGTTACTGAGTCTTAAGCGCGCCCAACAAGATAAAGTCACAGTCAGACAAAAACCCGCCAATCTTTCCGAAACGTTATCAATGGTGATTGAGCAAATTTGGGGCGAAGCAGAAAAGAAAAATATTGAAATTGAAGCAACGGGCTTTGATGAGCTTGATCCCCAATCCAATGCCACTGTAAATATCGGTGAGGAAGATCTTTTCAGTCTTTTGCGAAACTTAATGGAAAATGCAGTGAAGTACTGTCCTTCAGGTTCGCAAGTCAGTATCGAACTCGTTAGCCTTTGTCCTTTTGAAATCAATATCCGTGATAATGGGCCAGGACTATCCGATGAAGATAAAGCTCGTGTTTTTGATCCGTTTTATCGTGTGTTGGGGACCGGCGTAACTGGAACAGGGTTGGGAATGGCGATTGTAAAGTCTTTAGCCCAAAGAAACCATATTGAGATAACGCTTTCAGATGCTTATCCGAAAGCACTAGAAGGCAGTAAGGGGCTCCTAGTTCATTTAAAACAAAAATCGCACTTTGATCCTAAAAAATGATATTCAATCAAACTAGGTCATTGAGTTTTTCGCGCAACTGAATGGGATCCCTCATGCGGCATCAGGCTTGATAATGTGAAACGCTTCCTGCCCTTTAGATACCTCGATTTTTCATTGCAGAGGTTGTATTGCGCACTGTTGTATTTATACAAAAAAGGATTGAAAATCAGATCACTTATTTCAATCCTTTTTTAGTCTTTTTAAACTAATTCAAGTGTTTGAATTATTCCCATTCAATCGTGGCAGGAGGTTTGCCACTGATGTCATAGCAAACACGGTTAATGCCACGGACTTCGTTGATAATGCGGTTTGAAACCGTGCCTAACAATTCATAAGGCAGATGCGACCAGCGAGCTGTCATGAAGTCACTAGTTTCAACGCAACGCAAGCTCACCACCCATTCATAGGTACGGCCGTCGCCCATCACGCCAACGCTTTTAACAGGCAGGAAAACGACAAAAGCTTGGCTAACTTTGTCATACAAGCCAGCCTTGCGAAGCTCTTCAATAAAGATTGCATCGGCTTCACGTAAAAGGTCAGCGTATTCTTTCTTCACCTCACCTAAAATACGCACACCCAATCCTGGTCCCGGGAAAGGATGGCGGTAAACCATTTCAGCAGGCAATCCTAAAGCCACACCGAGTTCACGTACTTCATCTTTGAATAATCCGCGCAACGGTTCCAAAAGCTTCAGATGCAACGTATCGGGCAAGCCCCCTACATTGTGGTGACTCTTAATGGTCTTAGCTTTCTTAGTCTTGGCCCCAGCCGATTCAATCACATCCGGATAAATCGTCCCTTGAGCTAACCACTTGGCATTAGGCAACTTAGCGGCTTCTTCCTGGAAGACTTCAACAAAGAGGCGACCGATGATCTTGCGCTTTTGCTCAGGATCGGTCACACCGGCCAATTCACCCATAAAGCGGTCAACAGCATCGACCACTATGAGTTTTAGACCCATATTCTTTTCAAAGGTCTCACGAACTTGTTCACGTTCGTTCTTACGAAGTAAGCCATTATCCACAAAGACGCAGGTTAATTGCTTGCCGATCGCACGATGAATCAAAGCAGCCGTCACAGAGGAATCAACACCACCGGACAGACCCAGAATCACTTCTTCATCACCCACTTGAGCACGAATTTGTTCCACCGCTTCTTTCACATAGTCGCCCATGATCCAGGAAGGCTCAGCTTGGCAAATATCGAGCACAAAGCGATTCAAAATCGCACGACCTTGCAGCGTATGCGTCACTTCTGGATGAAACTGCACAGCATAGTAGTGACGCTTTTCATCACACATACCGGCAATCGGGCAAGAAGGCGTTGAGCACATCACTTCGAAGCCTTCAGGCAAAACTGTCACTTTGTCGCCATGGCTCATCCAAACCTTCATGATGGAGTCGCCCGCTTCGTTCTTTAAGTCCTCAATACCTTTTAAAAGGGCTGAGTTGTTATGGTTTTTAACCTCTGCATAACCGAACTCGCGTTTGCCAATGTTTTCAACCTTGCCGCCCAACTGCTGAGCCATAGTCTGCATGCCGTAGCAGATACCGAGAATCGGCACGCCAGCATTGAAAACAGCGTCACTAATTCGATCAGTGCTTTCTTCGTAGGCGCTCATGTGAGAACCCGAAAGGATGATTCCTTTGGGGTTAAATTCACGAATAAAGCTCTCGGAGACGTCGTTCGGATGCACTTCACAGTAAACATGCGCCTCACGCACACGACGTGCGATCAGCTGCGTGACCTGTGAGCCGAAATCCAAAATAAGAATACGATCGTGAGTCATTGTCATTAAGTTAAATAAGAAAAATAAAAATCATTTAGGCGCGAGTAAGTTTACCGATTAAACTCCGCTCGCGCCTAATTATTTTCAAAAGAGGCTACCGAATTTTAGTGATCCTGACGATAGTTCGGAGCTTCCTTGGTAATTCTCACGTCGTGGACGTGCGATTCACGCCAGCCGGCAGCCGTAATTTCCACAAATTCAGCACGCTGACGCATCTCTTCGATGGTGCGGCAACCGCAGTAACCCATAGAAGAGCGCAAACCGCCGATCATCTGATAGACGATTTGAGAGAGCGGTCCCTTGTACGGCACCATACCTTCAATGCCTTCGGGCACAAACTTGCTAATGTTGCCAGAATTGTTGTCCTGGAAGTAACGGTCAGCAGAGCCCTTAGTCATAGCACCCAAGCTACCCATACCACGGTAGCTCTTAAATGAACGGCCTTGGTAGAGCACCACTTCGCCCGGAGCTTCATCCGTACCGGCAAACATACCGCCCATCATCACAGCATAAGCGCCTGCAGCTAAAGCCTTAGCGATATCGCCAGAGAAGCGGATACCGCCGTCAGCAATCAAAGGAACGCCCGTGCCTTCCAAAGCCTGAGCCACATCAGAAACGGCCGTAATCTGCGGCACACCGACGCCGGCCACGATACGAGTCGTACAAATAGAACCAGGACCGATACCAACCTTCACGCCGTCGGCGCCTGCATCAACCAAAGCACGAGCAGCTTCGGCCGTAGCAATATTGCCACCGATCACTTGAAGTTGAGGATAGTTCTTCTTCACCCAAGCCACGCGATCGAGCACACCTTGAGAATGGCCGTGAGCAGTATCAACCACAATCACGTCCACACCAGCTTCAAGCATCAATTCAATACGCTCTTCAGTACCTTCACCAACACCTACGGCAGCACCGGCCAAAAGACGTCCGTGAGAGTCCTTGGCGGCATTGGGGTGTTCACCAGCCTTGATGATGTCTTTCACAGTCATCAAACCGGTCAGGTTAAAGTCCTTATCCACAACGAGCACACGTTCGACACGGTGTTGATGCATCAGACGCTTGGCATCATCGAGGCTAGCGCCTTCGCGAACGGTCACCAAACGTTCTGCGGGCGTCATAATTTGAGAAACCGGAATATCCATGCGAGTTTCAAAGCGCAAGTCGCGGGATGTCACCATACCCAAAACGCGCTTGTCATCGACAACAGGCAGACCGGAAATGTGACGCTCACGGCTCAGGCGAATCACTTCACCAACCGTCATGCCCGGGGTCACCGTAATAGGATCGGCCACCATACCGGCTTCGTGACGCTTCACACGAGCAACTTCAGCGGCTTGCTGCTTAGGGCTCATATTCTTGTGAATAAAACCGATACCACCTTCTTGAGCCAAAGCAATAGCCAAACCCGATTCCGTCACGGTATCCATAGCAGCGGAAACCATCGGAATATTCAAGCTTAATTCACGGGTGATTTTGGTGGTCAGAACGGTGTCACGGGGAAGAACGGTGGAGTGTGCCGGAACGAGCAACACATCGTCAAAAGTAAGAGCCTTTTGTCTAATGCGCATGTTAACCTCAGTCGAAAAATGTGGAAAAAAATTCGGCATCGCCATGGAGAATGGCGTAAAAAGATTAACGGCGTATTTTATCCTATTTTTGAGCTATAACGCAAGAGTTAGAGTCAAAAAAGACGATGTTTTCCACCGTTGCGGCCGGCTTTCAAGCGGTTGTCAAAATTTTGATTTCTTTCTTCACGAAGACGTCTGGCAGTCATGGGATCAACGGTAAGAGAGGGCAAAATTTCAATACGATCCCCCGGCTTGACTTGTTGCATTGGATCGGCCAAGACATTCCAAACAGCCACTTTCTGATTGCTGCCCAGGCTCCAGCCAGCTTGAGTTATAGCCTCAAGAAGTGTTGAACCTTCATGAACATCGATTTCTTTTACTGTTACCTCTGTCCGATCAAGTCTTGCTACCATCACCTGCATATCGATCTCCGGCCTAAAACAGCTGTTATTTTAACGGACTTTTCTCTATCTCATTTTTCTTTAATAGCCTTTTAGCGAAAAGAACGCCTCAGTTGCTAAAATGTGACGCCGTATTGTTTTTGACAAAGAAAAATTACTGTGGCCAATATTGTTAATCGCAAAGCACTTTTCGACTACTACATTGAAGAAAAGCACGAAGCAGGTTTAGTGCTTGAAGGCTGGGAAGTTAAGTCTATTCGTGAAGGTCGAGCACAGATTAAGGAAGCTCACGTGATTGTGCGCTCGGGCGAACTTTATCTTTTAAACGCTCATATCACGCCGCTTAAAACTGCAAGTACTCACACTAAGCCCGATCCGACACGAGTAAGAAAGCTTTTAATGTACGCCCGTGAAATCAGCAAACTAATCGGCAAAGTAGAACGCGCGGGCTACGCGTTAATTCCCCTGGATATGCACTTTAGCCGCGGCAGAGTCAAACTGACTGTAGCTCTTGCAAAAGGTAAGCGCCAGTATGAAAAGCGCGCTGATGAAAGTAAGAAACAATGGGAGCGCGACCGTGAGCGCTTAATGAAAAAGGCTTCGCATTAAAGAAGCCTTTAACCAGGTTCAAAAAGCCGCCTTGACTTTCAAAGCGGCTTTTTTTGACTACTTTTCTTCACTCTTTGGATCTTCTTCAGATTTTGCTTCCTCAGAAGGATCTCGCCACTTTAATTCGTAGCCCACGAGCATTTCTGTCCAGCGCTTCAGTAACGCAAGCATTTCTGGAGCTGGCACCTCTCCCAGAGGTTCAATTCCTTTCTTAGCCACAACCGAAAGAGTGTCATAGACTTCGGCCATGAAAACCGCCATAGCTGAAAAGATCAGCGTGGCATTATCCTGAGGCAATTTACCACCAGAAGCTTGGGCCAATTGCTCGCCCAGCTTTAACCGCAGATTGCCTGCAACTCCCACAGGGTACCAGTCTGAATCGACTTCAAACTGGGCATTTTGACCGCTAAAAGTAGCTCCCAACCAATTCATCGTTTTGCGGTCCATTTCGTCCATCATGTCTTCGGTGATTTCTCCTGCAGCATTCTTTTGAGAACGCATAGCCATTTCCATCATGAATTGACCCAAAATGGCCCCTGTAATATTGGGATGGCGCAAAGGCTGCTTCTGACAGTCACTACCACACGAAGAACAATTTCCGCTACAACTCATGAATGATTACTCCTTCAATTTAAAATCGCTTGCTACGGGGGCACCCGTCAAATGCAAGCTCCAAAAATCAATAAAAGCTTCAACTTGCGGATTGCCGTTAAGTCCGACATGAACGCAGTTTGCTTGCTTCAATAAAACAAAAATTTCTGAGACAAAAAAGGCAAAAACCGTAAACATAAAGGAGTCGTTGTCCTCAATGTTCACTGCAGGGTTAAAGCCTTTGAGGCGCTCGGCAAAATTTTCCTTTAAAAGCTCAGGCAAACGCTTTTCGTTAAACTCGCTCTCACAGGAAAAGTGATCGTTAGCACCTGAAAAAGTATCCTGTAGCCATAAAACCAAATTGAGATTAGCCTCTTCGAGCTCTTCAACGCTCATTTCTCCGGCACTCACCTTGACCGCACGATCCCACGTATTTTGTACCGCCTGAGCAATAACATTTCTGGCTACAGGGTAGGATGCAATATTGGGATTGAGTTCTCTTTTAGTTGCGTAGCGCAATGGACAAGACACCACAAGCTCCTTAAAAGAAAACCGGATCAGATTCTTTACGACCGAGCATGCGTTCAGCCCACATTAGACAAAGACGCTTCCCCTCTTTTTGGAAACCCTCAGGACTTTCGCGCTTGGCATACTCTTTCATGAGTGCATAGACGTCACAGACAAACTCAAATGCGGCAGCCTGTAAAACGGCTCGTGTGTCTTTCAAGTCCTCAACTTTAACTCCCACTTTGTCAAAGCGATCCTTCATAAAAAGCTTCAAGTAGCCTGCTAGCGGATCACCCGTCCAAAAGGGCTTAGGGATAAACTGGTCATTTTTGCCTGCTAAAACAGCTGATAAAAAAGCCGCCGACTGTTTATCCATAGCAACAGCCTCTTCCTGCTTTAATTCAGAGCTGGCTACCATCTGAGAGCGCCTGACGACATCGTAGAGTACAACCTCAAAAAGTTCACTCAAAACTGAAAGATCTGCTAGGTCAAATCGTTGAGCAGAATCCTTGCTGTTGTCAGTTTTGGGATTATCTTGCATACTTGTCCTTTCCTAAAAAACGGTTCACCCAATCGGCTACAAAAGCTGTCCGTCTGAGATCAAATACATCTGCCGATTCCTTTTTCTCGGAGCTATCTTGAATCAACGCTACGAAGTCCTGCACCATTCGAATGGCCGCAAAATAAATGAAATCTTTAGGATTATGCGACAGCATAATGGGAGAATTCTCAGCAACTAAGCCGTCGTCATACAAAGACTGTCTTAAACGCTTACCTAAATTTTCACCGAAATCCTTTTCGTCAATCACTATCAGTGGCATTTTTTCGGTAAAGGTCGCACTTAAAAACATGGCGTGATTGGACAGTTTAGCAGTAAGTTCATCGGCTTCCTGTGCTATTTCGCAAATATCCAATGCGTAGTCTAAATAGCCATCCAAGTAATTCGCCAATTCAGTAGGCTCACTGAGGTGAGCGGCATTGGGTCTGACATCAAGCTGATTAGTCATTAATTTTCTCTATACAACTTAAAATTTACAATTTATTTACTGAGCGTTTCAGGTACAACCGACGCAGAAGCTGCCGCCGCTTTTTTCGGATCCGTATTACGCATGATGGTCATAGCTGAGGCAATAAGGCTGCCCATATCGTTCATGTTAGAAGGCAACAAAATCGTATTGCCTTCTTTAGCTAATTGAGCAAAAGCCTGCACATATTGTTCTGCAATTTTAAGATTCACGGCATCCATACCGCCGGGTGCGCGCGTTGCCTCTGCAATTTGTCTCAACGCTTCAGCAGTCGCCTTAGCAATAGCCAAGGTTGCCGCCGCTTCACCTTCAGCTTTATTGATAGCAGCCTGTTTTTCACCTTCTGACTCGGCAATAGCAGCCTCTCGAGCGCCGGTAGCTAAATTGATCTGTTCTTGCTTACGACCTTCAGAGGCAGCCACAACCGCACGCTTTTCACGCTCAGCTGTAATTTGCTGCTGCATCGCCTGCAAAATTACGGCTGGCGGCGTCAAATCTTTAATTTCATATCGCAATACCTTTACGCCCCAATTGAGTGCTGCCTCATCAATGGCACTTACCACTGAGCGATTAATAAGGTCACGCTCTTCAAAGGTCTTATCCAATTCCATCTTGCCAATCACACTTCTTAAGGTAGTCTGAGCCAACTGTGTGATTGCGATCACGTAGTTACTTGTGCCATAGCTCGCACGTGTCGGATCGGTGACTTGGAAAAAGAGGACTCCATCGACAGAAAGCTGTGTATTGTCTTTAGTAATACAAACCTGGCTTGGCGTATCAAGAGGAATTTCCTTGAGCGAATGCTTATAGGCCACCCGATCGATAAAAGGAATCACAACATTAAGACCCGGAGAAAGCACAGCGTGAAATTTCCCCAAACGCTCCACAATCCAGGCTGACTGCTGCGGCACAACTTTAATTGCTTGAAAAGCAAACACAATAGCAAGGACTGCTAAAACCAAAGTAAAAATCATCAAACCGCTCATTTAGATTCACCCAGCTTTTTCACAAATAAAACACTGCCTTCGACACGCACAATGACGTAGGCTCCAGGAGTTCTTTGTTCACCTTCAATGGCTCTGGCTTGCCAGCGGGCACCCCGATAATTAACGCTAGCGATCCCCGCTTCATTCCAATTGTCTACTTCTACAATCTGACCCTCATCGAGATTTTGAAGAGCATGTGCTTGAGCGTCGCTTTTGGTAGGAATGGAACGAATACGTCTGACCCACACTGAACCGATAATCGCCACTAAGGCAAAAAGAGCTATCTGCCACTCAAGCGAGAGACCAAACCAGGCCGCTCCAGCACCAACGAGCGCACCGGCAGCCAGTACCAACAAATAAAAGGTAGTAGCAATAAGCTCCACAATGCCAAGTACTGTTGCAATAATCAACCAGATTGTCGTTGCGCTCAAAGTCATATTGGTTCCTTTTTTAGAAAACTCAATCAGCCTGCGGCGTCAGTTAAAGTCGAGTCGGAGCGGCTTTTGTCTTCTTTATTATCTTCTTTTTTCTCTTTGTTGATATTGCGTTTTGTTTTTGAAACGGCTCTTAAGCCTCTAGGACCACAAACATAACTTAAGACCGTTTTAGCCGCTTCATGACGCAATTGCAGCAAATGCTCCAGATGATTCGGCAACTCTCCGTTTGAATCCATGAAAAACTTCTCTTCGCCCGTTTTATCAGCAATCGCCACAACACGAGCTTCTGGATCGGTTTCACCGACCACATCTACAATTTTGCGCGCACTCACAGGATCTGTGGTTGAGACCACCACCCATCGGGCACGATCAATGCCGGCAAATTCCAACGTCTGTCTTTGCATGGCATCACCTAAAATGAAGTGATCTCCCAAATCTTCTTTCATGGAGCGTTCAATATTTTTTTCAATAATGACCACGTCAATATTTTTAGCTCTCAATCCCTCACAAAGCTCTCTGCCCAAAACACCAGCGCCAACAATGATGACACGATCACGTTTGGCCGCCTTTTCTTCCTCAATATCGTCCTCATCTTCTTCTACAGCTGGATTTTCTTTAAGAAAATAGCGCCTGTGAATCGGTTCAACCAAAGCAAAAAGAAGCGGGTTTAATGCAATACTGATGATACCGCCCGCTAAAATTAAGGACATTCCTTCTGGCGGCAATAGCCCCAGACTTAATCCCAAGCCACCTAAAATGAAAGAGAACTCACCAACCTGGGCCAATGCGGCACCCACTGTCAAAGCATCTTTATAGCTTCGCCCCATGATCTTGACCCAAACGGCAGCTGTGATGCTTTTACAGACAACAATCACAAAAACGATACCGAGCACATGCATGGGATTATCGATGATGATGCTCGGATTAAAGAGCATGCCGACACCCAAGAAGAAGATCACCGAGAAAGCGTCTTGAAGCGGCAGTGTCTGCAAAGCCGCACGATGCGAGTATTCGCTTTCGCGCATCATCATGCCTGCAAAAAAGGCTCCTAAGGCAAAAGACACATTAAAAATTTGGGCACTGGCATAAGCAACGCCAATGGCAATGGCAATCACGCACAGCGTAAAGACTTCCTGGGAACCGGTTTTAACCGCCTGAAAAAGCACCCATGGCAACACACGTCGCCCAATCACAAGCATCGAAGCAATAAAACCGACAATTAAAACAAGTGTCTCTAAGATGGCAATCGTGATCGATCCGTCGGTAGCGCTGTCACCCTTAAAAAATGTCGCAATAGAAGGCAATAGCACCAAAAGGAGCACCGTCACCAGGTCTTCAACCACAAGCCATCCCACAGCGAGCTGACCGCGCGCTCTTTGCAACCAGCCCTTAGCCTCCAAACCCTTCATCAGCACTACGGTTGAAGCGCACGATAAAGACAGCCCCAGAATAAACGCCTCGCCCCAGGCCCAACCCCACCAATGCGCAAGCCACATACCAATCGCTGTCGCAATAGCCATTTGGATAATGGCGCCAGGCAACGCCACAGTTTTAACCCGGAGCAAATCTGTAAGCGAAAAATGAAGACCCACGCCAAACATCAAAAGCATGACACCGACTTCGGAGAGCTCACTTGCAAGATTAACATCACCGACAAAACCAGGTGTGGTCGGTGCAATACAAACACCGGCGAGCAAATAACCTACCAGCGCGGGCAGCTTCACTTTCGTGGCGGCAAACCCTAAAACCAGCGCCAACCCCAACCCCCAGGCCAAGGTCGCAATCAGGGCAAATTCATGGTGCACGGGCGTGTCCTAAAATGAAAAAATGTGTGGGAATATCAAACGAGTATGCTATCTGCTACTCAAATAGCACGCAATTGTTAATTGTACGCATTAACACCGTCTATTCGGCACTTTTTGCAATCTTTTTTTGCTCAGATTTTGCAACTTTTCTTGCAGCGTTCGCTCGGGGTGCCACCAAATCAAAAATACTTTGTGCCAGCTCCTTTCTGGTTTCAACAAGCACCGTCACATTCTGGTCAAGAACACCTGTACGCGAAACAAAGAAATCCCGATCCCCTTCCTTATCGGAAAGCGCGAGCACCTTAACCTTAGGATCAATTTTTGCAACCTGATCCGCAATTGTGCGTGACACCAACGGGTCTGAACTTGTATTGATTACCCAGGCGGTTTTATCCAGACTTAATTTCGAAAGAATCAGAGGGTGAGAGGCATCCCCAAATATGAAATGTTCTCCCAATTCTTTTTGCATCGAGCGCTCTGCCAATTTATCAATCACGTAGACATCAAAGTCGGTTACCTGAAGTTTTCTATAGAGTTCTCGTCCGGTCAAACCCGCTCCTACAATTAGCACCCTATTGCGTCTGGAAGCTTCACTGTCATCTGTATCCCTTTCAATTTCCGTTCCCTTAATCCACTGAGGGAAAAACTTTCTTATAAAAGGACGCAGTCCCATAAAGGCAAGAGAATTTAGAGCAATTGTGAAGATGCCCGCTACCACAATTAAAGAGAGTTCCTCTCGGGCCACAAGCCCCATGGATACTGCTAAACCAGACAAAATAAAAGAAAATTCTCCGACCTGAGCAACGGCCATGCCAACCGTTGCTGCATCAACCATACGATACCCCTTAAAGCGAACCCAAAGAGCCGCAACGATACTGTTGGAGAAAATAATCACCAAGATCACAAAGATGATTTCGAAGGGGTGATTCACCAGTACAGTCGGATCAAAGAGCATGCCTATGCCGAGGAAAAAGAGCACGGAGAAAGCGTCCTGTAAGGGCAAAGTCTGTAAAGCTGCTCTATGCGCGTATTCACTTTCGCGCATGATCATGCCGGCAAAAAAAGCACCTAATGCAACCGATACATGAAAGATAATTGATGAGGCGTAGGCAACCGTGATAGCAATAGCTATCACACACAAAGTAAAGAGTTCCTGAGAACCGCTTTTAACAACTCGCATGAGTACCCAAGGCAAAATCCTACGGCCGATGATCATCATGGATGCTACGAAACCAACCAAAAGCGTGAGAGTACCCAAAAGCTCAGAGGTCAAAGCTGTTATAGAAAAACTTTGGTTATCTGATAAGGCAGCAATAGATGGCAGCAGCACCAATAAAAGAACAGTCACCACGTCCTGAACAACAAGCCAGCCCACTGCCAGCCGTCCCCTTACGGTTTGAAGAATACCCCTGGCATCGAGTGCTTTAGTCATCACAACCGTTGAAGCACAGGCAAGAGCCACCCCTAGAACAAAAGATCCCGCCAAACTCCAATCCCAAATGAAGTACGCCATGACCGTACCAATTGCTGTCGTTGAGGACATCTGAAGGACAGCCCCTGGCACGGCAACGCCTCTGACTTGAAGAAGATCATTAAGAGAAAAATGTAGTCCTACACCAAACATCAATAAGATGACACCGATCTCGGAGAGTTGAGAGGCAAGTTCCAGATCGCCCGCAAAACCGGGTGTAGTGGGCGCAATACAGACACCGGCTAATAGATAACCAACCAGCGCCGGCATTCTCAGGCGCGCAGCAATGTAACCAAAGATCAATGCGAGAGCAAGTCCCCAGGCAAGCATGGTAATAAGAGCAACCTGATCGGTCATCTTCAAGCCCTTCTTTTAAACGAAATGCGCTGAGTATAAAACTCAAAAACTACAAAAAAATAAACGGTCGAAAGTTGTTACACTTTCGACCGTCATTTAGCTCAAAAAGCTTATTGTCGAACTACTTGGACTGAGCCAAACGTCTCCAGGTGTCAACCACGGTATCCGGGTTCAAAGAGATAGACTCAATACCTTCATCCATCAACCATTGAGCCAAGTCTTCGTGGTCCGAGGGTCCCTGGCCGCAGATACCGACATACTTCCCACGAGCGCGGCATGCACGGATGGCCATTGAAAGCAGAATCTTCACGGCTTCATTGCGTTCATCAAAGCTTGCAGCAACCAAGCCTGAATCGCGGTCCAGACCCAGGGTCAACTGAGTCATATCGTTTGAACCGATGGAGAAACCGTCAAAGTAATCAAGGAACTTATCGGCCAAAACGGCATTGGACGGAATTTCGCACATCATGTTAACGCGCAAACCATTTTCGCCGCGCTTCAAGCCGTTGCGTTCCATAATTTCAATCGTTTGACGGGCTTCATCGAGCGTACGCACAAACGGTACCATCAATTCAACGTTGGTCAAACCCATCGTGTCACGAACAAACTTCATGGCACGGCATTCCATACGGAAGCATTCAGCAAAACTGTTAGCGATGTAGCGAGAAGCACCGCGGAAGCCCAACATCGGATTTTCTTCATCGGGTTCGTAACGGTCGCCACCGATCAACTTACGATATTCATTGCTCTTGAAGTCAGACAAACGAACGATCACTTTCTTCGGCCAGAAAGCCGCGGCAATGGTAGCCACGCCTTCGGCAATCTTCATTTCGAAGAAATCCACCGGGCTCTTGTAGCCGGCGCTTAAGCGCTCGACTGCATCGCGCAGTTCACCGTCCACATTGGGATAGTCCAAAACGACCTTCGGGTGAATACCGATATTGTTGTTGATGATGAATTCAAGACGAGCCAAACCGACACCCTTGTTCGGAATCGATTGGAATTCGAAAGCCAACTGCGGGTTACCCACGTTCATCATGATCTTCACGGGCATTTCAGGCAAAGCGCCGCGCTTAACCTCTTCGACTTGAACTTCTTGACGACCTTCGTAGATCTTACCCGTATCACCTTCTGCGCAAGAGACCGTCACTTCCATGTCTTCAGCTAAGCGTTCGGTTGCATCACCGCAACCCACTACAGCTGGGATACCCAATTCACGGGCAATAATAGCGGCGTGGCAGGTGCGGCCACCGCGGTTAGTGACAATAGCGCTTGCACGCTTCATCACCGGTTCCCAGTTCGGATCGGTCATATCGGTCACTAACACATCACCAGCTTGCACGCGTTCCATTTCACTTGCGTCTTCAACGATGCGAACCGGACCCATACCAATCTTTTGACCAATGGCGCGGCCCGTTACCAAAACGCGACCTTTACTCTTTAAAGTGAAGCGCTGTTGCACATCAGCCGTATTCTGACGGCTCTTGACGGTTTCGGGACGAGCCTGCAAGATGTAGATCTTGCCATCGATACCGTCCTTACCCCATTCAATATCCATCGGACGACCGTAGTGCTTTTCAATAATCGTGGCAAATTTAGCGAGTTCAATAACGTCGTCATCGGTGATAGCAAAATGACGACGATCTTCAGCGCTCACATCCACGGTGCGCACACTACGTCCGCTCTTAGCATCGGTGTCAAATTCCATCTTAATGAGCTTACTGCCCAATGTGCGACGAATAATCGGGAAGTTGCCCGCCGCAAGCATGGGCTTATGCACATAGAATTCGTCGGGGTTCACAGCACCCTGAACCACCGTTTCGCCCAAACCGTAGCTTGCAGTAATAAAGACCACTTGATCGAAACCGCTTTCGGTATCAAGCGTGAACATCACACCGGCAGCCCCCTTATCGGAGCGGCACATACGCTGCACGCCGGCAGACAGAGCGACCTCAGAGTGGGTAAAGCCCTTGTGAACACGATAACTGATGGCGCGATCGTTATACAAAGATGCGAACACCTCGCGCATACGCGAGAGCACCTGATCAATACCGACCACATTCAAATAGGTTTCTTGCTGACCGGCAAAAGAGGCATCAGGCAAGTCTTCCGCAGTTGCAGAAGAACGAACTGCCACACTGATTTCTTCTTGACCATCTTTCAACCAATCATAGAATTCACGAATTTCCTTTTCCAGCTCAGCGGGGAAGGGTGCTTCTTCAATCATCTTGCGAATTTCGGCACCAGCCTGTGCAAGAGCTTTCACATCTTCAACGTTGAGATCCTTCAAACGATCATTAATGCGTTCTTCGAGGTTGTTTTCTGTCAGGAACAAGCGGAACGCTTCAGCAGTCGTGGCGAAACCGTCAGGAACACGAATTCCGGCGCTCGTCAGTTGGCTCAGTAATTCACCCAAAGAGGCGTTTTTACCACCAACGCGATCGACGTCGGTCATACGCAGTTGGCTAAACGGAAATACATAACGACCTTGCGGCATTTTCTTCCCCCAAAAAGGTTTGGATTGTTAGAATAACCGAATTGTAGCGACAACCGATTCATTTCGGGTAATTTTTTAACCTCAGGCCTTTTTTATGTTCAATACTCTTGAAAAAGATGAAAATGCCCGCAAAAGCGGTAAACGTACGGTGTTTATTGTCTCTGACGCCACCGCTATTACCGCTGAAACGCTGGCTCACTCTGTACTGACCCAATTTACTGATCTTCAATACGACCAGGTCCGTATTCCCTTTATTGACACACCCGAGAAAGCTGTGCTTGCGGCTCAGAAGATCAATGATGCCTACATTCAGACGGGAGTTCGCCCTCTTGTTTTCTCAACTTTTGTTGATGTAAACATCCATAAGACTTTCACCGAAAAGTGTCAGGGTTTCCGCATTGAGTTTTTCAGAAGCTTCATTAAGGAAATCGAGCAGGAAACAGGGCTTAAGTCTGCCCACTCCATGGGTCGCAGCCACGTCATTAAAGACGAAGAGCGCTATAACAGGCGTATTGAAGCCATCAACTACAGTCTTGCTCACGATGACGGTCAAATGAATAAGGGGCTCAATGAAGCTGATGTCATTTTGGTGGGTGTGAGTCGCTCAGGCAAAACGCCGACTAGCCTTTTCCTGGCTATGCAATTCGGTGTGAAGGCTGCCAACTATCCTTTAATACCGGAGGATTTTGAGCGCGGAGAACTGCCCGAAGTGCTGCACGACAAACGCGATAAGCTCTTTGGGCTATCGATTTCTCCCGAACGTTTGTCTCAAATTCGCAACGAAAGACGTCCCGGCAGCCGCTATGCATCGTTGGAAAACTGCCGTCAAGAAATCGAAGCAGCCGAAAATATGATGAGACGCGAAGGTATCAAATGGCTCAACTCCACGAGCCGCTCTATTGAAGAAATTTCAGCCACAATTATGGCTGAACTCAATCTTCACAACGCTCATAAGATTGACTAGCCTTACGCACTAATTTAAAAAGCCATTGACCCTCGAAAAAGGATCAATGGCTTTTATTTTTATCTACTCAAATGAAAGTTTTCTTTAAGAATATTAATTAAAAAAAGTTCTTGCCCCAAGTGAAATAAGACACCACAATAAAAAGCACTGAGAGCGGGATTTGGGCCCAGAGCACGGGCTTTAGAGTTTTAAAGAAATCACTCTTGAAGTAATCAACCGTAATAGTAAGGCAGAGGTGCGTAGGCGTAATCATTTGGCCTGCAACACCAAAGACCATAGCCACCCCCACTAGATCCAAGTCTCCCATGGACAGCCCTGCCACAATCGGCATCATGATAGCGACATGCCCCTGAGAGATACCGGTCAACAGACCAATGATAAAACTCAAGACACCAATGATCACAGGCACGGGCAAAGGTGATGCCTCAAAAGCCGCCACCAGTTGAGCCAGCACACCTGTTTTATCCAAAAGTGCGATAAAGAGCAAAATGCAGATGACGTTGGCAAACATTTTGTAATCAAGTGCACCGATAAAAATCTCTTTCACACTTACGTAGCGGTTAAAGGCCATCAGAACCGGAATCATTGCAACCACAACAATGACCATGGAGACAGAAGCCTGAAGACCGAAGGCCACCATCAAAACGACGTTGGCTATCACAGGCGTTAAGGCTAAAACAAAATCAAGATTATGGCGTTTGGCCTCTTCAGCCGAGACAACTTTTTCAGTATTCTCGGTTTGCTTTAACCCTCTAACCATCACGATCCAACCTAAAAGGAAAGCCGCAACGGTAAGCCAACCCAGATGCACAATCAGATCACCGATTTTGACCCCTGCAATACCACAAGCCAAAATCATGCCCGGCACCAAAGGGCTAGAGAATTCAAAAATATGTCTGAACCAAAAATTAATGGCAGCTTTATCTTCAGGCTTGGCTGCAAAACCTTTGGAAGCTTCTTCAACGATGGGAGCCGAAAAACGAGCACCCCCAATTGAAGGCAAAAGTCCTAAAAAAGCCGGCATTACCGCCAAGGTAAAGCGGCGGCTTGAGAACATCCTAGAAAGTGCCTCCACCATGCCTGCGAGGCATCCACTTTTACGAAGTTCAATTTCCAAACAGATCACCAGGTAAAGTGCAAAGACCAAATCGTAATTTCTTGGCAGGCTCAGCATTTGCGTAACTGCTCCCGTGAGCTCTGTGACGCTAGGATCAGTGCATAGCCAGATAAAGAGACCACCCGTCAAAATAGCTATACCGATCGGTTGGCGACGACGCAACAAAAATAACGTGATAAGCATCGCAACCGTAATGATGAGGAAGATCATGGTGCTTCTTTCTTACTTAGTGTGACAAAACTAGCAAATGCTACTCGTTTTGAAAAAACTCTTAAAATTATTTATTTGTTATTATTGTCTAAATTCATATAGTTAAATAATTATTAAGAAGGTATTTCCAATATATTGAGGTACGAAAGAACACATTGTCTCCTGACATAAGCATTTCTACCTAGATTAATAATCTTTAATTTTTTTAAACCCCTACAATAAATTAAATACAAATTATTTATTAAGGAATCCGACATGGCTTTCAAACAATCTTTTATTCAATCGGCCGTGTCAATGGCCTTTTGTGGTTTAGCTTTTCCTGCTCTTGCAACAGATATCCATTCACTAGACGAATTCGGTGGTTATTTCTTTAATTCCGCTTGGGGAGTTCCTGTAGTTGAAGTCGATGATAAGTTTCAAAACAATGACTTTAATGTAGAGCTCAACGCAAATGAACCTCTCATCGGGCTTCACCTATATGCCGCTTACAGTAACCAAAAGGGAGTCACTCCCGTAGAAAATAATCGATTAGTTTGGTCAAACGGTCAAATTGGCACAAAAGAACATCCCACAGATGCCTATTTGTACGTTGCTTATGCTGATGAGGCAGACCTCAGAAACAATCATCTAGAAGTCAGAGATGGAGTGTTTTATCAAAGTCCGAAAGACATCCAAGAGATGCAATCCTTTGGAAAACTTGTTGCCGCAGGAGCTACGAACGGTGATATGTATGACAATTCCATCAAAATTACTGGCGGACAGTTTTTCAGCAATTTCGAGGTAACGGCAGCTTATTCCAATCAGCGCAGCACCCGTTTTCAAACAGCAAAAAATAACAGTGTTCTCATTGAAGGAGCAGATGTTCAATTTTTGCCTTATGAAGAATTTACACAGGAAAATTACAAGGAAGTTGGCGAAGTTGCGGCAGCAGTTTATGGAGCCAATGTGGAATACGGTCAGGCTTTTGACAATAGCGTTACAATTAAAAATTTACAGAAAAGCGCTTTTTCACAGCTTGTAGGCGCCTTTTCCGATAGCGGCAACGCCCAAGGCAATAGTGTAACCATCGAAAATAGCAAATATATTGCTGTGCGATCCGTATTAGGTGCGCAGTCGGCAAGCTACGATGATGTTGCAGACGTCTCATCCAATAACGTCACAATTGACAATTCTGAACTTTATTTCGGTTATATTGCCACGGGTGAAAATAATGCCGGTAGCGTTAGAAACGGCCGTATTGTTATTCGCAATTCCCATTTAAAACCCATTCACTTTTTTACCGGTGAAGACGAAATTTTGATCGGAAATGTTTCATACATTTCTGGAGGCATTGCTGAGGGGGAAGCTGGCAACTATGAAGTAGCTGGCAACACAATCGAACTCATTGACTCTGCTCTTGACGTAGAACCTTGGGGACAAGTACAAGTTATCGCTGGCGGCAGTACTTGGACAGGTATTGACGTGCATGACAATACGATAATTTTGAATTCAAGCAGTGATGACTTTAATGACTTAGCTTATAGCAAGGTGGATTTTTACGGAGCACGCACCTTTGCCCGTTCTTACAACAACTCGTTGGTCTTGGATCATTGGTCGGGATCAGTAGGCTCAGTACAAAATTTCGATACGATCGCCTTCAGAGACTTTAAATGGGAAAGCGGGAAAGTGCTTCTGTACGTTAACGGACAAGCAGCCATTTCTTCCTCAAAATTGGATGTAAACCCGGCAACGATTCGTTTTGATGGAAAACTAGAAAATCACTTCGGAGAAAAAGTCGTTTTAATTAAAACCGCTGGCTCAATGGAATTTAACCCTTCCTATGACACAGGTGTCAGTATTGCGATTCCCTCAAGTCTTACTGAAGATTCAAAAGGCGTAATTGTCAATAATCGAGATGACAACAGCGTGGAATTTAAGCTTGAAGGCACGGTCCCCAGCCGTCAGCTTGAGCTTGTTTCCAATAACCGCAACATGGGGCTCTTTTTTGTCAATCACGGCGCTGAGCTCATTTTGGATAATTTGGACGCTACTCAAACTGAATATCAAAGAGGTCTGAGAACATTTGCCTCCGTTGACGGTGTACATAGTAACTACAGCACGCGAGGACACATTGACGTGCACGGATTTACAGCGGCTGCAGGCGTTGCCAACACTATGTTGCTAAACGGCACTCCCCTACTTTTAAATCTTTTTGTTGAAACCGGCGAAGGCGACTACACAGAAAAAATGTCTTACTTGGGACTTCAAAGGCGCTTTAGCGGTGATGTGCGTTATTACGGCGCAGGACTATCGGCTCGTCTGCAAAATGATGAGGGATGGTATGCTGAAGGTTCTTTAAGAGCTGGGAAAATCAAAACACAAGTCAAACGTGGTCTCATTGACGGCGACGGGCTCGCGCACGGCTATGACATTAAAAGCGACTACTGGGGAGCACACATTGGTTTTGGGCATGTCTCAGAATGGGGTGAAGGTAATAAGCTTGACCTGTTTGCGAAGTATTTCTATACCTATCTTCCCAGCGACTCAGCCGACATTGATGCCGATGGCGTAACTAACCGCTTTAACTTTGACAGTGTCTCAAGTTCTCGCGTGCGAGTGGGCGGCAGAGTGTATTTCCCGCTTCAGAAGGGGCTTTGGACCTATACGGGGCTTGCCTATCAGTATGACTTCACGCCTGAGGTTTCGATAGACGTTAACGGAGAAAAAATTGCCAATGGAGCTAGCATGCGAGGTTCAATGGGAATCGGCTCATTAGGACTGCGCTACCAGTCTGAGGACTCTCCGTGGATCGCTGACTTAAAAGTGAGAGGTTACGTTGGTCAACGAGAAGGTGTAAGCGGAAAACTTCAAGTTCAATACCGCTTCTAAAATAAAATTTGCGCCCCGATTTTCGGGGCGCATTCTTTGCCAGTTAAACAATGATATTCATGACAGCTAAGGCGGCAAAAGCCAACACAATCGGAATCAACATAATGACGTAGAGCATCTGATCTTTGATGCCGATCACACCTAAACAACGTCCCATATACTGAAGTTGACCGCCCATGATAAATATGGAAGGCAAAATGATCGCAGCATCATGACCGTCCATAATGCCCTGACTCATGAAAGCAAGCAACACACCAATGCCGCCACCGCTAGAAAGCCATGCACTCATCAAAACCATCGCACTTTCACCCGGTAGTCCGAACAAAGACATAATAGGTTCAAAAGCCATTCCGATGTAATTGAGCAATCCTGTAACATTGAGCACTTTAATCAAAACAAACGCCATTACCAAGTTAGGCAGCATGGATTTTGTTGCTAATTCCCAGCCTTGTCGGGCACCTGTTACAAACACTTCGGTCATCAGGGGTTTTTGTGTGGTTGAAGCTGTCATGATTAATTCCTTTCAATACTGATTGTTACAGGGCTAACTGCGGGAGATGATTCACTTCTTTTTTCCCGAAGCGCCATACGGGCTTGAATAAGACGCATAATGTTGGCGCCGATCACTTTGGCAACCAAAAGAACTGCAAGACCAGTTCCCATCGAAAGCGGAACAGCACCTGTGCCGTCAGGATTGGTAAAAGCCAACACTGCAGCACTGAATGTGACGAAGTTTGTAATCGGGGCACAAGCAACCATTTGGAAAGCAGAAAAATTATTGATTTCTTTGTAGTTGAGCGCTCCTGAATCTTTTAGCTGACGCGTTAGGGCTGCACCGCCGTCGGTTGATTGCAAACAAGCGATCAAAGCGAGTGTTGCAGTACCCGGGACTCCGATCAGGAAACGAAGAATCGGAGACAAAAGCTGTTTTGCAGCACGCAGTGCGCCGTAATGTTCAAACACTGAAATCATGCCCATTGCAAGCATCACACCCGGCACAATCATGGAAATCGCCATCATGAAGCCGTCAATGGCACCAGAACCTCCGACACCGCGCATAGTGGTCAATGTCGTTGCAATGCCTTCTTCCGTTTGAGCGACCTTACCGACTACTTTTCCTGCACTACCCATTAAGGTCGTGAAATCCAAAAAACTCCAAAAGTAAGCACTACCTGCTGCTACTCCAGAGAAGAAAATAATGGCTAAAAAAAGCGATATGTAACAGCCTATTGTCACTTTTTCATCATGATTTGGGAGATTCTTATTTGACATACCATTTATCCTTTAAAAAAATCAAAAAGCGTTCAATCAAAAATATTGCTTTCAATAAAACGGCGGGCCGATCTGTCTCTTTTTGAGAATGAGGCAAGCTCTGGAACTGACTATGCAGAAGTGGGCCTTTGTTAGGCACAAGGCATCAATGTGGCAACATGAACTTTTCTTTTCAGCTTTTGTTCGATTTAACGGCTTCATAGCAACTTCCTAATAATTTTGTTTTGAATGAGACCAAATACACTTTGACTGTGATAGATAGATTTTCAGTAAGGGTGTTTAGGCCATTGAGATGGTTTCTTAAAAGAAACCGGTCAATTTTTAGCAATATCGATAGCTAAAAACGACAAACACAGGAAGCGGGAAACGAGAAAATCGTTCCCCGATGCTAAAGCTGAAAAAAATAGCCTTACGAGAAACACTCGAAAGGCTGATGGGTTTAACGGAAGAGATCGCACAAGAAGACTGGCAAGCAGTGCCTGTCAATTCTTCATGAAGTGTATCTAAACGCTTACTGTCGAGCATTTTAGAAGCGATCCCATTTAAAAATTAAGGAGTTGCATTGATTTTCACTCGAAAAGAGTCTTTAAGCAATGAGTAGTTCTGCTTATTTTGAGACTTCTCTACGAAAAATATCCTAGAAATTAATCTCTTGCTTGCTCTCTAACAGAACTACTTTTGAGTGACTAAAATCAATAGTGCCAAACTGTACCTATGAGCTAAAAAGTTCGACCGATCGCTTTTGCATACGCTCGGCAGAGAATCAAAGAGACCAATAGAGACAATTAGAGACTAGGAGAAATGCTCCAATCTCCAGTAATTGCAGGGGTTGTATGAGACTTAAAGAGAAAGCCTGAGAATCACTGAGACTCTCAGGCTTTAGCTTTTTGGTGGCCGAGACGGGAATCGAACCCGTACGCCGTTTTAATTGGCGGCGGATTTTAAGTCCGCTACGTCTACCAATTCCGTCACTCGGCCTGCCAAACTGGTGAAAAATAAGCCAACACAAGGTCGGCTTACTTTTGTGAATCTGGAGCGGGAAACGAGTCTCGAACTCGCGACCTCAACCTTGGCAAGGTTGCGCTC